>Ga0209061_1000056_pt1 | contig 382709 bp, 335 predicted proteins | sample Coa_R1_10_FD_187157 | JGI IMG/M metagenome (GOLD analysis project Ga0209061, IMG submission 187157) | Surface soil microbial communities from Centralia Pennsylvania, which are recovering from an underground coalmine fire - Coalmine... | ecosystem: Environmental > Terrestrial > Soil >...
GTGAGTGTGAGAACTTCCATCGTTCCGCCCGGGCCCTGCCCGCCACTTCCAGACACGCCGGGCACATCACCTGCCGTTACGGCACCGCAGGTCACAGCCTCAATTCACGACTTTGCCGGGTCCCTGGCCCAGGGGTCATGAGCCGGCAGTCTAAGCGCAGCTAGCTGCATCTAGCCACAGTTACACTGAGTGGCACATGCTGGAGATATTGTGTCTCAGGTGGGCCGTCGATGGGCACCCGCCGCTTGCGCGTGCCCCCGAAATCTGGTTTCCTACATGTAGAAACATCTCTACAGGTGCATAGGGGCAACCCGAACACCGACATCCTAAGGCCGCCCTAACGGGGCGGCCTTAGAGTTATCCTGGCCGGGATGCATTTCTGCTATGTAGATGAGTCGGGCGGCTTTGAGGCCCCCGACAGTAGCCCCGACGCCACGCCCGCGATGGTGATCCTGGGGCTGGTGGTGGACACGGCAAGGGTGCCTGCGATGACGCGGGACTTCCTCGCACTCAAACGCAAGTACTTCGCGGGGCGCTTTGTCTCTGGCCATGCCCTCAGCCACATCCTGCTAGAGATCAAGGGCAGCGAGATACTCCATATGACGCGCTCGCAGTCTAGGAACACACGGCGGCAAGCTCAGCGGTTCCGTTCTGACCTGCTGGACCTGGTAGCCGCTCACGGCGCGCACATCCTCGGCCGCGTCTGGGTCAAGGCGCCGGGCAAGAGCATGAATCCGGTGTCGAGCTACAGCTTCGCCATGCAGGACATCGCGGAACACTTTAGCCAGTTTCTCCAGTCAATATCATCCGAAGGCGTCATGATCGCGGATAGCAGGACACAGTCTGCGAATGTGCGTACCGCGCAGTCGGTTTTCACTCAGAAGTGGCGCACGGGTGGTGACCCCTACCCCTTCATGCGCGAGGTGCCCTTGTTCGGGCACAGCAACAACCATGCCGGGCTCCAGATCGCCGACCTCATCGCCTCTACCCTGGTGTTCCCGATGGCCGCTTGCGCCCACGGCTGCAAGCCTCCCGGCAGCGTGCATGCATCCTCCCGCTACGAGGAAGTGCAGAAGCGCTTTGGGAAGCGGTTGCGAGGGCTCCAGTACCGTTACCGCGACGAAACGGGGCGCTGGCGCGGCGGTCTCGTCGTTAGTGATCACGTCGGCCAGCAGCCCGGAACCATATTGTTCGGTACTTAACAATCATGCCGGGTTTCGTCAACCGTAACGTCAAGCCCTCCTGGGCCGCTAAGCCGGTTAGGCCTGGCTCGGAACCTCGCCGGCGGCCTGGCCGGTCGCCTTCGCTGCTTTCAGCCTGGTCAGCAGGGCGGTCCCGTCGGGCGAGCCGAGCCCGGTGCACGCGTCCCAGCCCGGCAGGGCCGAGTACACGCCGTTGCTGCCGGAGGTGATGTCGTGGAAGGCCGGCGCGGCCTCGTCGGGCTCGACGCCCGCGTACAGCCGGTCCTGGAGCATCCCGAACGAGGTCCCGGCTGCCTGTGCCAGCCGGCAGGTCAGCCCTGCCCACAGCGGTGCCACCGCGCTGGTGCCGCCGATCACCATCGGATGGCCGTCCACGCGGACCTGGTAGCCGGTCTCCGGGTCGGCGTCACCCGCCACGTCGGGGACCCCGCGGCCGGAACGGCCTCCGGTCGCGGCCGGCACGCCGGCCGTCGCCTGCCAGGCCGGCAGCGGGAACACGTCGCTGACCCCGCCACCGCCTGCGCCCTGGCCGGGGCCGTCGTTCCAGACGGTCTCCGAGGCGATCGCGCCGGCCGGGGTGAGCCGCAGGCTCGTGCCCCCGCAGGCCAGCGCGTGCGGGCTGGAGGCGGGGAAGTCCGCGTGCGGCCTGCCGTCGGATACGCCATCACTGCTGCCGTTGTCACCGGCCGCCACGCAGACCGTGATGCCCAGCGCCGCCGCGTCCGCTATCGCCGCATCCAGCGCCGAGCGCGCCTGGCTGGTCCAGGCGTCCTCGGACTGGCCCCAGCTGATGCTGATCGCGGTCGGGGTGGGCGTCGCGTGCGCTGCCGTCGTCACCGCGTCGATGAATCCCTGGTCGGTGTTGGGCGCGAAGTAGACAAGCTGCGCCGCGCGGGGCGCCACCGCCCCGGCGACCTCGATGTCCAGCAGCACCTCGCCGTCGGCCCCGTTCGGGTCCTGCCCCGGCACGTTGCTGGCCCCGTCCACTCCCACCGCGGTGACTGATGGCACGGGCACGCCGAGCCCGGAGAAGTAGCTGTCCAGGTCACTCATCGAGAACCCGCCGCCAAGCTCGATGATCGCGAGGTGCCGGCCGGTGCCGTCGGTGCCGGCCGGGAACCGGTAGGCAGCGGCGACCTGCGTCGGCGTGTAGGAGGTCGCTGCTGCGGCGGCTGCGGCGAACCTGAGCTGCGGCCGTGCCTGCGGCCTGTTGTCCAGGCCGAGCACCGCCAGCACGATCCCGTCCAGCTCAGCAGGGACCCGGAGGCCGCCGCTGCGGTAGCGGTGGAACACCTGCCGGCCTGCCGGGGCGGTGTGGGCGGCCCGGCCTGGCCCGGCCGGCCCGGCCGCGCCCGGTCCCGGCGGTGCCACGCTTGATACCAGCGACAGCTCCGCGCCGAACGTCTCGGCCAGGGCCGACACCGGTCCCGCCACGGTGATCCGGCGCGACCCCGTGTCGCTCGCGGTGACCTGCAGGCCCAGCCGGGTCAGCACGCTCGCCACAAGGCTGGCATCCGCCGGGTCGGCGCCGTGCCGCCCGCGCAGTTCCTCCCGGCTCAGCCGGGCCGGCACGCCGCCCGTCTCCGGCAGCGGCTGCCGCCTGCGCAGGATGAGCGTCACCTCGATCCGCTCGGCACCGTTCACGGCGCCCGCTGCGACGGCACCGGGCAGTTCGGCGCGCTCGCTGCCGGGCAGCGGCACGAAAGACTGGTCTGGCATTGATCCCCTCCAGGTCATGAAGAGCCCGGCACGCTCCGACGCCGCGCCCCCTCAATGGTTGCCCTCGCGGCGCGTCCTGGCTAGCCGGACAGGAGAAAGCCGGGCCCCGGCAAGGAGCGCAGCACTGCGGCACAACCGAACTCGCCGCAGATCGGTCATAGAGCATGAGAGGCGGGCGGTCCCGGCAGGGCCTGCCGGCGAAACCCGGCGGCGTCCCCGTGGAAGGTCCGGCCGGAGCGCCGAGGAAGGGATGTGACCGGCGATGACGAGGGCACTTCGGGTCCGGCGGCTGCCGCTCGCGCTGACAGCGGGCGGCGCCTGCCTGGCGGTCGCGCTCGGCGCAGGCTCGCTCACCGGGTCGCCGCTGGCGGCAGGCGCCACCGCCCACCAGCGGGCGGCGGCCATGGCAGCCCGCCAGCGGGCCGCGGCCCGGGCTCTGTCCTCCGGCGACTCGCCGGCCGGCTTCTGGTACGGGACGGACAGCAGCTACATCGCGACGCCGGGGCCGGCCCCCTACAGCGAGCCCGCGATCGGCGGCGCCTATGGCGGCTACATAGGGATGATCGGGAACTGGGCCGCGTGGAAGAAGTGCGGCGGCGAGGTTGTCTGGTCGGTCACCGACAGCAACAACGCCCGCACCGACTTCCTTCAGTATCGCGACGGCATCGGGGTCGGGGGCTACTGGTTCATGGCAGGGCCGGGCGTTGACCCGCACTACAACGGCACCGCCAGTGAGGCCTACGCGTGGGGCGAGGCACAGGCCGCACATGTCATCTACGACCTGCCCCGGCAGGCTACCCCGGTGAACTACCCGGTCGTCTTCATGGACATCGAGCTTCCCGGCTACTCGCCCAGCTACACGCCAGCCCCCGACAACGGCTGGAACTCCGTCTACACCTCCACCTGCAGCGGGCGGGTCAAGCAGGACTACGTTCCGGCGAGCCTGGACCGCGCCGACCTGAACGGCTTCGCCAGCTACCTGACCAGCCATTCCTCATACAAGGCGGGCGTGTACTCGGCGCCGTCCATCTGGAGCCTGATCTTCGGCACCAGCACGACCTACTCCAGCATCCCGAACACCTACGAGTGGACCTACACCGACGACACCAGCAGCCTCAGCCATCACCCGGATGGCTGGTGCCTTGCCGGCACGAGCACCTGCGCTCAGTTCTTCGGCGGCCAGACGAGCAGTTCGAAGTACGCGCTCATGTGGCAGTGGTCGGGCGGTGGCGGCACCCGCAACGGCTACGGGGACTTCGACCAGATCGACGCCAGCCGGACGCCGTGACGCCGCCTGCTCAGCCGCGCCCGAGCGCGCCGGCGATCGCGTGCACGGCAGCCACGGTTTCCGCATACCAGCGGCGGCTGAGCGCGGTCGGCCAGGTGGACAGCTTCACCACCACAAGCTCGGCGGGCACGTGGACAAACACATGCTGCCCGTTGATCCCGCTGGCATGGTAGAGCGGCGGCCGCGGCTCCCGGACCCACCAGCAGTTCCGGTAGTGCGCTCCGGCCGGATAGCCCGGCGGGTCGTCGCCCGCGGTGAACGCCGCCGGCCCGTCGGAGGCGCCGCGGATCGTGCCGGCGATCCAGCCGGCCGGGACGACCTGCGCCTCCGGCCCGCGGCCGCCCGCAAGGTAGAGCTGCCCGAACCTGCCGAGGTCGCGCAGCGTCGCGCAGATCCCGCCGTCGGCCATCGGGTTCCCGCGGGCGTCCAGCGTGATCTCGGCGTCGAACTCCGCGCCCATCGGCTGCCACAGCTCGCGGGAGATCAGCTCGTGCAGCCGGGCGCCGGCGGCCCGCTCCAGGACCCAGGCCAGCACGTCGGTGAGGATCGAGCGGTACCGGAACGGCCCGCCGTGACGGCCGTCGTTGCGCAGCGTCGCGAAGTAGGCAAGGGCATCGTCGGGCAGCCCCCGGTCGTCGCGCGGCCGCCACAGGTAGACCTGCTCGTAGACGCGCACGTCCGAGTCGGGACTGTCGTAGGTCTCGTCGAACTTGGTGCCCGCCCGCATGTCCAGCAGGTCCTGCACGCTGGCGCCGTCGAACGAGGTGCCGCCAAGCTCGGGGACCACTGTCGTGACCGGGGCGGAGACGTCCAGCACGCCGCGGCCGGCCAGGATGCCCGCGATCGTCCCCACCACCGACTTCGACACCGACATCAGCAGGTGCGGCGTGTCCGGCGCCATCCCGTTCCGGTACTGCTCGGTCACAATCCGGCCGCGATGCATGACCAGGACTGCGTCGGTGTAGCTCTCCTCAAGCAACTCGGCAAGGCTGCGCTGGCGTCCTTCGAAACGGAACGAGATGCCGCCGAGGTCTCGCTCCGCGCGCGGCAGGGCCGAGGGCGGCCGGTCTCCGCGCGCGATGCGCGCGGTCGGGATCAGTTCCCTGACATGCTGGAACGACCAGCGGTTGAACGGCGGATCCTGCCAGTTCGCCAGGGTGACCAGCCGCTCCGCCGCAAAAGGCGGCGGGCCGGTCATCAGGCCGGCCGCATCCCGCGCAGTCGCAGGGGCAATCCGTTCTGTCATCTCTGTTCCTGAACGGCCGGACGGGGGCCAGCAGGCCGCAGCCAGGGCAGGCGCGCCTCGTGCGCCGCCGCCACCCGGAACGCGGTGACGTCGTCGTAGGTCCGCGCCACCACCGAGAGGCCGGTTGGCACCCCGTCGCGGGACAGCCCGGAGGGAATGCTCAGCACCGGGCAGCGGCTGGCGATGTTGAACGGCAGCGTCATCAGGGCGTCCATCCAGTCCTCGTGCGCCCGGCCGTTGACCACGAACGGCTGGTCGGTGTCGTACTCGGCGGGCAGCGCCGGGACGGCGAAGGTCGGGCAGATCAGCGCGTCGTAGTCGTCCAGCAGCCGGCCGAGCGGCGCGTAGATCCCCGCCTCCAGGGCCAGCCCGGCGATGAAGTCCTCCTTGCGGACCTGCGCGGACTCCTCGGCGAAACGCCGGGCGTAGCTGGTGAGCTCGTCCGCCCGGGCGGGGTACACCTCGCCGAGCGACGGCCCGAAGATCATCCCGAAGTGGATCCTGGCCGCCCGGTTGATCGTGGCCTGATCCCACGGCAGGCTGACCTCCTCGACAATGGCGCCGGCGTCGCGGAGCCGGCCGGCCGCCGCAGCTGCGTTCGCTGCCACGTCGGCGTCCACGTCGTAGCAGCCCAGGTCCCGGCTGAAGGCGATCCGCAGTCCCGCGACCGGCTCCAGCCGGTCCGGGATCTCCAGCTTCGGCCGCAGCGAGGTCACGTCGGAGGGGTGCGGGCCAGCGATCACGTTCTCCAGCAGGGCGCAGTCGGCGACGGTGCGGGCCAGCGGTCCCTCGTGGCAGTAGTGATCCAGGTTGAAGATCTCCACCTCGGGCACCCGGCCGTACGGCGGCTTGAACCCGGTCACGCCGCAGAACGAGGCCGGTATCCGGATCGAGCCGCCGATGTCGGAGCCTGTCGCCAGGGTCGCTGAGCCCGCGGCGAGCGCGGCTGCCGAGCCGCCGCTGGACCCGCCGGGGGAGAATCCCGGGTTCCACGGGTTGCGGGTCACGCCCCACAGCAGCGACCAGGTGAACGGTGCGCAGGAGAACTCCGGGGTCGTGGTCCGGGCGTGCACGATGCCGCCCGCGTCGATGATCCGCTGGGCGAACACCGCCGTGTGATCCGCCACGACCTCGCGCAGCGGCAGCGACCCGAGCGTGTTGCGCTGCCCGGCGATCGGCGCCTCCTCCTTCACCGCGACCGGCAGGCCCTCCAGCGGCCGGGGCGGCTCGCCGGCCCGCGCGTACCGCTTCTCGGCGGCCCTGGCGGCATCCACCGCCTGCTCGTAGAAGGTCTCGGCGAACGCGTTGATCACGGGCTCGACGGCCTCGGCGCGGGCGATCACCGCCTCCATGAGCTCGACGGGGGAGAGGTCACGGGAGCGGAAGAGGGCCAGCGCCTCGGCCGCGGGCAGGTAGTGCAGGTCGGTCATGCGCTGATCGCCTCCTCGCCGCCGGCCAGGCCCCGCCGGACAGGCTTCCAGCCTGGCCTGGGCACGCTGGCGCGCAGCCGCTGGGTGTAGGGATGCTCCGGGTGGTCCAGCACCCGGGCGGTTGCGCCGCGCTCCACCACCTGGCCGCGCCGCATGACGATCGCCTCGTCGGTAAGCTGCCGCACCACGGCCAGGTCGTGGCTGATCAGGATGTAGGACACGCCGGTCGCGTCGCGGATGTCGGCGAGCAGGTTCAGCACCTGGGCCTGGATCGACACATCCAGCGCGGCCACCGACTCATCCAGGATCAGCAGCCGCGGCTCGGCGGCCAGCGCCCGGGCGATGGCGACCCGCTGCCGCTGGCCGCCGGACAGCGCCCGCGGCACCGCGCGGGCCTGCCGCTCGTCCAGGCCGACCAGGCCGGTCAATTCGGCCACCCGCTCCCGGCACCGCTGTGCCGGCCACCGGTGGTGCAGCCGGATCACCTCGCCAAGCGCCTGCTCCGCGGTCTGCCGCGGGTCCAGGCTGGTGTAGGGATCCTGGAAGACGATCTGCACCTCGCGCCCGCGCCGCCGCCGGTCCGCCGCCGAGCGGGCCGGCCTGGACCGGTCGGCGCCGCAGGCGATGATCCTCCCCGCGGTCGGGCGCTCCAGACCGACGATCATCCGGGCGACCGTGGTCTTGCCCGACCCGGACTCGCCGACGATCGCCAGCGAGCCGCCCTCCGGGACGCTGAACGATACGTCGTCGACCGCGACCAGGTCACCGTATTCCTTGCGGAGCCCGGTCACCTCCAGCACCGGGCCTGCTGGCTCAGGCATCGGCCGCCTCCGGCTCCGCAGTCTCCGGCTCGGCGGCCTCCGGCCCGGCGGCGAGCCGGCCGCGCAGCGTCGCCGCACGCCGGCACCGGGACACGCCGCCGTCCAGTTCCACCAGGTCGGGTGCCGCCTCCCAGCAGGCATCCTGGGCGTGCGCGCAGCGCGGCGCGAACGCGCACTGATCGTCCGGTGCCTCGAACGCCGACAGCGGCCGGCCCGGGATCGCCCGCAGCCGGGCCGCGGTCCGCGAGATGTCCGGCCGGGCACCGGCGAGCGCCGCCGTGTACGGGTGCAGCGGGTCGGAATGCAGCATCGCCGACGACCGGACCTCCACGATCTGCCCCGCGTACATCACCGCCGTCCGGTCGCAGATCGCCGCCGCCAGCTCCAGGTCATGGGTGATGAACAGCATGCCCAGGTGCAGCTCGCGGCGCAGCTCGTCGAGGATCGCCATCACCTCGGCCTGCGTGGTGACATCCAGCGCCGTGGTTGGCTCGTCGGCCAGCAGCAGCCTGGGCTCGGTGAGCAGCGCGGTGGCGATCATCACCCGCTGCAGCAGGCCGCCGGAGAGCTGGTGCGGGTACTGCCGCAGCCGCCGCGCCCCGTCGTCGATGCCGACCTGGGCCAGCATGTCCACCGCCCGGCGGGCCGCCTCGCCGGGCGGCACGCCCAGGTTGGTGCGCAGCGCCTCGGTCATGAAGTCCCCGATCCGCCGGACCGGGTTGGTATGCGCCCGCGGGTCCTGGAAGATCAGGGCCACCTGGCTGCGGTAGCGCCGCAGGTCGCTCCCGGACAGGGCAGCGACGTCCTGGCCGTGAAACCGGATCGTGCCCTCGGCCTGGGCGCCGTCTGGCAGCAGCCGGCCGATCGCCCGGGCGGTCATCGACTTGCCCGAGCCCGACTCGCCGACCAGCCCGACCGCCTCGCCGGGCGCGATGGCAAGCGACACGTCGCGGAGCACGGCCCGCCTGACCCCCTCGACGCGCAGCCGGACCGTCAGCCGCTCGACCTCCAGCAGCCGCCCGGCCCCCGGCGGCCGGGCCTCCGCCGGCGGCGCAGCCTGCCCGGCGCCGGTCACTGGCCGGCCTCCGCCAGCAGCCGCTCGCCGAGCACGTTGAACGCGACCACGACGACCACGATGCAGATCCCGGCGGTCAGCGCGGGCAGCGGGTAGCCCTGCATGATCCCTGCCTGGTTCTCCGAGATCATCACGCCCCAGTTCGGGCTCGGCGGCTGCACGCCGAGGCCGAGGAACGATATCGCCGCCAGGTCCACCATGGCCCAGCCGAACATGATCGTCGCCTGAGCGATGATCAGCGGGAGCATGTTGGGCACGATGTGGCGCAGGCAGATCCGGGGCGCGGAGACCCCCTGCACCTCCAGTGCCGCGACGTACGCCTGGCTGCGCTCCTTCAGCGCCGCCCCGCGCAGCACCCGGGCGACGTACGGGGTATAGGCGATCGACAGCGCGATCGTCGCGGCGGGCAGCCCGGCACCGAACACCGCGGTCGCGAGCACGGCCAGCAGGATTCCGGGGAACGCGAACACGATGTCAAGCCCTGAGGAGATCACGGCGTCGACGGCGCCGCGGCGCCAGGCCGCCGCGATCGCCAGCAGCGTTCCCGCGGTCATCGAGAGGACGACCACGGCGAGCGGGCCGAGCATTGACGTCGGCGCGCCCGCCAGCAGCCGGGACAGCACGTCGCGGCCCTCCACGTCGTATCCGAGGAGGTGACCGCCGGTCGGGCCGACCCAGGCCAGCGACAGGTTGGCCAGCACCGGGTTGTACGGCGCGAGCAGGGTGCCGAAGACCGCCGCGAACGTGGCGACCGCGATCACGCAGGCGGAGGCGATGCCCGCCGGGCCCGTGGACTGCAGCCTTCCGAGCACGCCCCGCCCGCCCGGGCCGCGCAGCCGCTCGCGCCAGGTCGTGCCCGCCTGGTCCGGCATGAGCGCAGCGGTGCTCATTGCGCCCGGCTCCCCAGCGTGACCCGCGGGTCCAGCACCGCGTACAGCAGGTCGACGATCAGGTTGACCACGACGAACGCGGTGACCAGCACGAGCGAGATGCCCTGCACCACGGCCAGGTCCTTGGACTCGGCCGCCTGCACCAGGTATGCGCCCAGGCCGTTCAGGCTGAACGCGGTCTCGATCACCGCGTCCAGCGCGATCAGCGAGGCGATCGTGATCCCCGTGATGGTCGTGATCGGGATGGCGGCGTTGCGCAGCACGTGGCGGCGGATGAGCTGGCGGGCCGGGATGCCCCGGCTGACCGCGGTCTGCACGTGCTCGCGTTCCGACTCCGTGCGGACCGAGGCCCGGGTGACCCTTGCCACGATCGCCAGCGAGGAGATCGCGAGCGCCACGGCGGGCAGGGTGAAGTGCCGCAGGTTGGACACGAAGCCGGTGCCGTTGCCGAGCGCGGGGAACCAGCCGAGCTCCACCGCGAACAGCAGGATCAGCACGATCGCGGCGACGAACCCGGGGATCGCCGCCGAGATCGCGGTGACCACCAGCGTGCCGGTGTCGGCGATTCCGCGGCGCAGGCCCGACAGGATTCCGAGGCCGATCCCGAAGATCACGATCAGCACCGATGCATAGGCCACCAGCCCGGCGGTGGTCCAGATCCGCGAGGCAATCAGGCTCGACACGTTCTCCCGCAGCGTGATCGATATCCCGAGGTTCCCGTGCAAGGCGTTGCTCAGCCAGTACCAGTACTGCACGAAGAACGGCTCGTTCAGGTGGTAGCGCTGCTCCAGGATCGCCACGGCGCTGGCCGGCAGCGCCCGGCCGCCGGAAAGAGCCGATATCGGGTTGCCCGGGGCGGCGTACACCGCGGCGAAGATGATGAAGCTGGCCACCAGCAGGCTCGCGACGAGCATCGCGAGCCTGCGGGCCAGGAACCGCCCGAGCATCCCGGGTGCCGCTCAGCCGGCCGTGCCGAGGCTGTCCGCCCAGGGGGCGAACATGTAAGCGAACGAGGCAACCGCGCCGGTCAGGTTCTTGCTGAGGATCAGCACGCTGGTCGGCTGCGCATCCGGAATCCACGGAAGCTGCTGCATCGTGAGCTTCTCGGCCTGGACGATAAGGGCCGCGCGCTTGTCCGGGTTGGCCGTCCCGCGGGCCCGCTCCATGAGCGAGATGATGGCCGGATCGTGGAAGTTGTCGTAGTTCTGCGATCCGTCCGGCAGCACGAACGTCGCGAGCATCGCGGCCGGGTCGGCGTAGTCACCGTAGTTGACCGTGAAGAACCCGTCGACGCCCTTCCGTGCATTGGGGTCGGTGAAGTAGTTGATGAAGTTCTGCGCCGAGACGTCCTGCAGCTTCACGTTCAGCCCGATGGCCTGGCCTGCCTCCTGATATGCCCCCGCCACCGCGGCGATGTTCGAGATCTGGCTGGACATGCCGACCGTGATGGTCTTCCCGACCGCGCCTGCCTCGTGCATGAGCCGCCGGGCCTTGGCCAGGTTCTGGGTCAGCAGCGGGGAACTGTCGTAGGCCTTCGCGAAGACCGATTTCCCGTAGCCGAACGTGCCCGGGTTCGACTCCCAGCGCGGCATGAGCGCGGCTCCGTGGTAGACGGTGTTGATGATGGCCTGCCGGTTCAGCGCCAGGGACAGGGCCTGCCGGACCTTCACGTTGCCGAGCGGGCTGTGCAGGTTGCTGATGATGAAGGCGTCGGTAGACCAGCCCGGCCCCTGGAAGACATGGACAGCCTTGCTGGCGCGAAGCTGGTCCAGCGTGGAGATGTCCTGGGCGTACGACCCGTTGATCGCGCCGGTCTCCAGGCCCGCGGTCAGCGTCGCGTCAGACGGCACGCCCTTGATCGTGATCTGCTGGACCAGCGGCTTCACCGACGTGTTCCAGTAATGCGGGTTGCGCACCGCGACGACCCCGACCCCGGGAGTCCAGGACTTGAACATGTACGCCCCGGTGCACATGATCTTGCCTGCCGGCGTGCCGTAGTTCTTGCCCTGCTTGATCGCGAAGCTCTTCTCGATCACTACGCCGGGCATCGAGGAAAGCTCGCCGGGCAGCCAGTAGTCCGGCTGCTTCAGCGTGATCGTGACCTGATTCGAGCCGGTCGCGGCGATCGACTTGACCCGGCTGAACACCGCCGTGTAGAAGCCGCCGAACTTCGGCTCCATCGCCCGGTCCAGGCTGTACACGACGTCAGCCGGGGTGACCGGGTGCCCGTCCCAGAACTTGATCCCGGGCTTGAGCGTGAAGACCATCGTTGTCGGATTGCGGTAGCTGAGACTGGCCAGCCCGGGCTCGATGGAGCCATCGGGGGCCTGCCGGAGCAGCGACTCGCACATCAGCGAGACCGCGGTGTTCTCCGGGTAGTCGAACGCGAAGATCGGGTCGAGCGAGTTCACGTCACGGTAGACGGCCCAGACCACGGACGAGGCCGGCCTGGTGCCGGCCGGCGTGGTGGTGACCAGGCCGGCGGTCGGCGAGATGTTGCCCGCGGTGGAGCCGGCGCTGCCCGCCGACCGGCCGCACGCGGAGATGCCGATGCAGAACGTGGCTGCGGCCGCCAGGGCCGCCAGCCGGCGTGATCGAGACGCCATTGATTCCTCCTTCGGCCCGGCGCGGTGCCGCCACCCGGGGGGGAGCAGGCCGGTGCCGTGATGCCGTTATGTCCGCTGATAGGCCACCTGCCCGCGGACCCAGGTTGCGGTGACGGTGGCGGTGCCGATCTCCGCCGCGGGGACGTGCGCAAGGTCGGCATCGACAATTGCGAAGTCGGCGTCGAGCCCGGGCCGGACCGAGCCGGTCACCGAGTCGAGGCCGTTGACCCTCGCGCTGCCCGAGGTGTAGGCGGCGAGGAAGGTGGGCAGTTCGAGCGCCTGCCCCGGCAGGAACGGCTCGCCGGTGTCGGACCCGGCACCGGGCGGCAGCATGCGGTTGACCGCCACGTGGGCGGCCCACAGCGGGTTCGGGCTGGAGACCGACCAGTCGCTGCCAGCGGCCAGGGCCGCCCCGGCCGCGTGCAGCGAGCGGAACGGGTACTGCCAGCCGGCCCGCCGCTCGCCCAGGAACGGGATCGTGAGCACGTCCATCTGCGGCTCGTGCGCCGCCCACAGCGCCTGGATGTTCGCGGTCGCCCCGAGCGCGGCGAACCGCGGGATGTCATCGGGGTGCACGACCTGCAGGTGAGCGAGGTGGTGCCGCTGGCCGGTGCTGCCGCGGGCGGCCCGGGCGGCCTCGATCGCGTCGAGCGCGCTGCGGACCGCCCGGTCGCCGAGCGCGTGGAAGTGCACCTGGAAGCCCTCGCGGTCCAGGGCGGTGACGAACCGCGGCAGCTCAGCCGGGTCGATGAAGTCCAGCCCGGTGTGCTCGGTGGCGCACCCGTCGGCGTCCAGGTAGGGCTCAAGCATCGCCGCCGTGTGCGTCTCGGCCACCCCGTCCAGCATCATCTTCACGCTGCTGGCGCGGAACCGGGCCGCCTGCCCGGTCTGCCGCCGGTGCAGCAGGCCCGGAAGCTGGTCGAGCCCGCGGTCGCGTTCCCACCACAGCGCGCCGACCACATTGCAGATCAGCCGGCCGGCCCTGGCGGCCCGCAGGTACACCGGCAGGTTGTCCCGCGCGCCCGGGTCGGTGCCGATGATCGCGTCCTGCCACCCGGTGATGCCCAGCGACAGCAGGTAGTCCTGGGCCGCGTCGAGCGCGGCGTCAAGGTCGTCGTCGGTCGGCTCCGGCAGCAGCCTGGAGACCAGGCCGGCGGCGCCCTCCTGGAGCGCGCCGGTGGGCTCGCCGCGCGCGTCCCGCTCGATCCGCCCGTCGGCCGGGTCCGGCGTGCTCGCGTCGATCCCGGCCAGCCGCAGCGCCGCGGTGTTGACCCAGGCGCCGTGCCCGTCCCTGTTGGGGAGGAACGCCGGCCGGCCGCCGGTCACCGCATCCAGCGGCTCGCGTGAAGGCAGCCCGGCCGGGAACGCGTCCATCGACCAGCCGCCGCCGGTGATCCACTCGGCCTCGGGGTGGGCCGCCGCGTACGCCGCGATGATGTCCAGGTAGTCCTGGGCGGTCGTGCCCTCCCGCAGGTTGCAGCGGCGTAGCTGGTCACCTGCGTAGACCGGGTGCACGTGCGCGTCGATGAACCCGGGCAGCAGCGTGCCGCCGTCAAGATCCACGACGCTCGCGGTCCGGGCCTCGCCGTGGCCGCCGATCTCGCCCGCCGGGCCGACCGCCACGATCCTGCCGTCGGTGACCAGCACCGAGGTGCCGTCGGGCCGGAAGGAGTGACCATCGAACACGGCCCCGTTCTGAAAGATGATCGACTCACTGGCCATGCGAGCTGTCACCTCCGCCGCGGGCGCGGAATCACGGCCGACCCAATCCCGTGATGCCGGAAACTCAATCACTGGCCTATGGCTATGTCAATAGTTATGACTAAGATTGTGACAAGATGCCGGCGGACCTGCGGGCGGATGACACGCCGCGGGCCTATAACTGGTAACTGGACACCAGAGGCCTGGCCAGCCTCGCGAACTGCGCACCGGGGACTGGACTGATGGCAGACATGACGAGCGTGGCTCAGGGCGCGCGGGACGCGCGTGACCAGCAGGATGCGCCCGAGGTGCGGAGGGAGGCAGATGCCCGGCGGCCCGGGCGGCGCAACGGCCTGCCGCGCGGGTCGCTGACCCAGGAGCAGATCGTGACCGAGAGCCTGCGCCTGCTGGACTCCGGCGGGGTGGCCAACTTCAGCATGCCCAAGCTCGGCCGGGCGCTGGGCGCCGACCCGACCGCGGTCTACCGGCACTTCGCCAGCAAGGATGACCTGGTGCTGGCGATCGCGGACCGGCTCATCGAGGAGGCCATGGACGGCCTGGTGCCGGGCGAGTGCTGGGTCGGCACGCTGGTCGACACGACCAGGCGGCTGCGCCGGACCTACCTGGCCCATCCGGCGGCCGCGTCGCTGTCCGCCTGCCGGACCACGCAGCGCCCTGCCGAGATGCGGACCGTCGACGTGCTGCTCGGCGCGGTCCAGGCGGCCGGGTTCGAGGGCGCCAAGGCAACCGTCGTCTACCGCGCTGTCGGTGACTTCGCGCTGTCCTGGTGCGGCGGCGAGGCGACGTTCCGGGCCCTGGACGAGCGGTTGCAGGCCCGTGACCGGGCCGCCTGGACCCAGGCCTACCTGGCTGCCAGCCGGGACGCATACCCGCACATCTGGCCGGTCCGAGAGGAACTGCCGCAGGTGACCGACGACGCGATCTTCGAGCAGATCCTCGCGATCGTGATCACCGGGCTGTGCGCGATCGCCCCGCGCCCGTGCCGGTGCGGCAGGCATCCGTAGCACCAGCACGCGCGGGCTGCGGCGTCGTGGCGTCTCCCCGGCGCTGAGCCCGCGGCGTCCCCGCTGCCGTGACCGCTCTCCGGTGGCGCCCGCCGGGCCGCACGGCTAGGTTCTGAGAATGGCGATCGCGCGGTTCAAGGACCTGTGCCTGGACGCGGCCGACCCGGCCAGCCTCGGCCGGTTCTACGCCGTGGTGCTCGGCCGGACCTGGGAAGCCACGGACGGCGGTGACGGAGTGCTCTCGGGCCCGACGCCCCAGCACTCGATATGGATCAACCGGGTGCCTGAGCCCAGGACCGTGAAGAACCGCGTCCACCTGGACATCTACGCTGCGAGCCTGGCTGGCCTGCAGGCGCTGGGCTCGGAAGTCGTCCGGCCGCACCGGAACTGGACGATCATGGCGGATCCCGAGGGTGGTGAGTACTGCGCGTTCCTGCGCGACGAGGTCCCGGACGAGCGCGTGCATGGCCTGGTGGTGGACAGCGCCGACCATGAGGCGCAGGCCCGCTGGTGGAGTCAGGTGTACGGGGTCGGGGTCACCGAGAACGACGGCTGGTCCACGCTGCAGGACGTGCCCGGGATGCCGATCCTCACCATGGACTTCGTGCCGGTGCCCGAGCCGAAGACCGCGAAGAACCGGGTGCACTGGGACGTCTGGGTCCCGGATGTGGCGCCGCTGGTCGAGGCCGGCGCGACCGTGCTCCGCGAGCCCGGCGACGAGGTCGCCTGGCATGTGCTGGCGGATCCGGAGGGCAACGAGTTCTGCGCGTTCGCCGACAGGATGGCCGAGGGGTAGTCCTCCGAGCCCAGGCTGCGGCGTCGATCGCCGGCGCGTCACCCGCTCTCGGCGGCACCCGGTCGCCGGGTCGGTGCTGCTGCGGCCGCGATCTCCGGGCTGACGGCGCCGGGGTAGTAGCTGCGGGCGGCATCGATCACCTCATCCAGCGGCGGCCACCACGGTCCGTGCTCCAGGGACCCGAGCGCGCGCAGCACCTCGGCCGCCCGCCCGGCGCCGCCCGGCCCGGTGCCGGCTGCGCCGCCCGCGACGCCGGGCGAGGCGACGACGGCGACCCGGTGCGGTCGCGCCGTCCGCAGCGGGCCGAGGTGGAACTGCGCCGCAGGTGCGGCCGGGGATGGCCCGTCCCGGGACGCGCCTGCGGCGGCCCGGCCCGTCATCTGCCCGGCTCGAACGTGTGGCGCAGCCGCAGCCTCGGTGCCCCCCGGCCCGGGCGCGAGCACCAGGTAGTAGTCGGGAAGCTCGAACCCGCCCGCGCGCCAGGAGCTCAGCGCCTCGGCCGCTCGAAGCTCGAAACCCTGCCCGCCGCCCGCTCCAGCGCCGGACACATCCCACATGGCCTGCCATTCCGCCGCGACCGCGGCCAGCGGGTCATCCGGGACCAGCGCGTACGAGGAGGACCGGCGGGATGCTTCGCGCAGCGCAGCGGCGGCCGTGCGCAGCGGGTCATCACCTGCTGCGGCACGCACCACGGACACGTTCGTCGCCCGGCCGAGCGCGGCCAGCAGGTCCTCGCGGTCCGGGCCGCTGAGAAGGTCCAGGCCGGCCAGGACGACAACCGTGGAAGCACCGTGCCGCACGATCGGGATGATAGGCACACCGGGCGGCCCTGGCGCCGGAGCGGCTCCAGCAGCGCGCGGGCGCCCGCCTCAGTCAGGATCGTCACCGTAAGCTTCGGGATGGAGAACGCATGCTGCATTCCATTGAAGCCGAATCGGATTGTATGGGTTTGTCCAGTAGCGCCTCGCCGAGTGCGACGCCGCCGCAGGCCATGGGCCTAGCTGCCTTCAACGGGCTGCCGGACGCTGACGCCGTTGCGGCGCTGCTGGGCTGCTGCTCGGCGCGGAGGTGGGCCGAGCGGGTCGCGGCCGGACGGCCGTACCGGTCGGTGGCGGCAGCGCTTGCCGCGTCGGACGACGCCGTCGCCGGGCTGGCCGACGAGGATCTGCGGCAGGCCCTGGCGGGGCACCCCAGGATCGGAGAGCGCGCCGTCCAGCCAGCGGCGAGCCCCGCGCCGGCAGCCGCGGGGGAGGCCGGCGTGGCCAGCGTGGCAGGCAGCCACGAGCAGGCTGGCTGGTCACGCGCCGAGCAGGCGGGGGTAAACCGGGCCGACCCGGAACTGGCCCGCGCGCTGGCCGAGGGGAACGCGGCCTACGAGCAGCGTTTCGGCCACATCTACCTGGTCAGCGCGACCGGGAAGTCCGGCCCCGAGATGCTGGAGATCCTGCGCCGCCGGCTGGCCAGCGAGCCGGACGCCGAATGGCGGGTGGTCCGCGAGGAGCTAGCGAAGATCAACGCCCTCAGGCTGCGCAGGCTGCTCGGCGGCGGAGACCTCGCGTGAGCCGCCGAAGCGCCGTGACCACCCACGTGCTGGATACCGCCCGGGGAGCGCCTGCGGCGGGCGTGCGGGTCCGGCTGGAGCGGGTCACGCAGGCCCGGACCGAACCGGTTGCCGAGGGCCTGACGGACGGCGACGGGCGGATCAGCGACCTGGGCCCTCAGCAGCTGCCGGAGGGCACCTACCGGCTGGTGTTCGCCACCGGCGCCTACCTCACTGCGCAGGCGGGAGACAGCGACGCCGGACCGCCGGGACCGCCCGGAGCGCCCGGAGAGCCGGGGACCCGCAGAGCGCCGGGACTGCCCGGACCGCCCGGAGCGCCGGCGACCGGAGCGGCGCCCCGCGCCGCGCAGTCGTTCTTCCCGGAAGTCGCCGTCACGTTCACGGTGACCGGCCGGGAGGGTCACTACCACGTGCCGCTGCTTCTCAGCCCGTTCGGCTACACCACCTACCGCGGGAGCTGACCCATGACGATCGGACTCGGCGCCAGCCAGTACGGCAAGGCGGAAACCCGCGTGGTCCGCGTCCGCCGGGACGGCCCGCGGCACGAGATACGCGACCTGTCCGTCACGACCACGCTGCGCGGCGACTTCGCCGCCGCGCACACCGCGGGCGACCAGTCCCGGGTGCTGCCCACCGACAGCCAGAAGAACACGGTCTTCGCCTACGCCAAGGAGAAGGAGCCGGGCGAGATCGAGGACTATGCGCTGGACCTCGCCCGGCACTTTGCCGCCGACATCGCGCCGGTCAGCGAGGCCAGGGTCGAGGTCGAGGAATACCGCTGGGACCGGATCACGGCCGAGGGCCGCGAGCATCCGCACGCGTTCGTCCGCAGCGGGCAGGAGGTCCGCACGACCGCGGTGACGGTACGGGCCGGCAGCCCGGCCAGCGGGACGAGCGCGGCGGGCGCGGCGGGCGCAGCGGGCGCGGAAGGCACGGAGGGCGCAGCGGGCGCGGAAGGCACGGAGGGCGCAGCGGGCGCGGAAGGCAAGGAGGGCGCGGCCGGCGGGCTCAGCGCCTGGGTCGTCTCCGGGCTCACCGGGCTGGTCGTGCTGAAGTCCACCGGCTCGGAGTTCGCCGGCTTCCTGAAGGACCGCTACACCACCCTGGAGGAGACCAGCGACCGGATCCTGGCGACCTCGCTGACCGCCCGGTGGCGGTACGCCTCGCCCCGTCAGCCGCCGGACGGCTGGACCGCGGCCTACGCCGCCATCCGGCAGGCGATGCTGGAGCGGTTCGCCACCGTGCACAGCAAGGCACTGCAGCAGAGCCTGTGGGAGATGGGCCGGGCCGTGCTGGAGGCCAGGCCGGAGGTGGCCGAGATCAGGCTGAGCGCCCCGAACAAGCACCACTTCCTGGTGGACCTGCGGCCCTTCGGCCTGGACAACCCCGGTGAGGTGTTCTACGCGGCCGACCGGCCCTACGGGCTGATCCAGGCGGAGGTGCGGCGCGAGGGCGCGCCGCCGCCCGGGCCGGCCTGGGAGTCACCCGTCGCGTTCGCCTGAGAACCGGCGGGGGTGTGCGACCCTGGACCGGGAGGCGCGATGGAGTTCTTGCAGCCGGGCAACTGGGCGGAGGCGCTCGCGGCGAAGGCCGCGTACCCGGACGCGCTGCCGATCCAGGGCGGCACGGACGTCATGGTCGACCTGAACTTCGGCAGGAGCCGCCCGCCGGCCCTGCTCGACCTGAACCGGGTCAGCGAGCTGGCCGAGTGGGCGCAGGCACCCGATGGCCGCATCCGGCTCGGCGCCGGCGTGACCTACGCCCGGGTGATCGAGGAACTCGGCGCCCTGCTGCCCGGCCTGGCGATGGCCGCCCGCACCGTGGGCTCGCCGCAGATCCGCAACCGGGGCACGGTCGGCGGCAACCTGGGCGCCGCCTCGCCGGCCGGGGACAGCCACCCGCCGCTGCTCGCCTCCGGGGCGGAGGTCGAGGTGGCGTCCGTCCGGGGCATCCGGGTGATCGGCGCCGACGACTTCTACACCGGCCCCAAGCGCAACGCGCTGGCGCCGGATGAGCTGATCGCGGCGATCCTGGTCCCGCCAGCCGCCGGTCCTCAGCAGTTCGCCAAGGTCGGCACGCGCAACGCGATGGTGATCGCGGTGACCGCGTTCTGCATGGCCCTCAGCATCCCGATGCGGACGGTGGGCACCGGCATCGGCTCGGCCGGGCCGACCCCGCTGCGCGCGCGCGCCGCTGAAGAGTTCCTGGCGGGCGCGCTGGAGGAGGCCGGGCTCTGGGAGTCGCGCGGCGGGCTGCCGGAGCCGGTCGCGGCCGAGTTCGGCAGGCTGGTCGCGGCGGCCGCCGCGCCGATAGACGATGTGCGGGGCAGCGCCGCCTACCGGCGGCATGCGCTGGCCGTGCTGGCCCGCCGCACGCTGGGCTGGTGCTGGCAGGAGTACCGGGAAGGGGTGCGCTGATGCGGGTGGTCGCCACCGTCAACGGCGAGCGGCGGGTGGCCGATGACGTGTGGGAGGGGGAGAGCCTGCTGTTCCTGCTCCGCGAGCGGCTCGGCCTGCCAGGCTCGAAGAACGCCTGCGAGCAGGGCGAATGCGGGTCCTGCTCGGTCTACCTGGACGGCGAGCTTGTCTGCGCCTGCCTGGTCGCGGCTGGCCAGGCGAGCGGGCGGGAGATCATGACCGTCGAGGGGCTGGCCGGCGGCGGGAACCTGCATCCGGTGCAGCAGGCGTTCATCGAGGCGGGCGCGGTGCAGTGCGGGTTCTGCACCCCGGGGCTGGTGATGGCCGCGCACGACCTGCTGCGCCGCATCCCGCGCCCGGCCGACGAGCAGATCCGCGAGTCGCTGGCGGGCAACCTGTGCCGGTGCACGGGCTACGAGAAGATCCTCGATGCCGTGCGGCTCGCGGCAGGCCGGCTCGCCGGGGGCGCGGGTTGACCGCCATCGTTCTGAACGGATGCCACGTCCTCACCCTCGACCCGCGGCGAGCGGAGTTCGCGGCCGGTCACCTGGTGGCCGACGGCGACCGGATCGTCAGCGTCGGCGCCGGCCCGGCCCCGTCGCCTCCCGCAGGCGCCCGGATGGTCGGCGCGGCCGGCTGCCTGGCGACGCCAGGGCTGATCAACACCCATCACCACCTGTACCAGTGGGCGACGCGGGGGCGGGCGGCCGACGCGACCCTGTTCGGCTGGCTGACCGAGCTCTACCCGGTATGGGCCCGGCTGACCGAGGAGGTGGCGGCCGACGCTGCGACGGCTGCCCTGGCCCGGCTGGCGCTGACCGGCTGCACGACCACGACCGACCACCACTACGTGTTCCCCCGCGGGGCCGGCGACCTGCTCGGCGCGACGATCTTCGCGGCCCGTGCGGTCGGCCTGCGGTTCCACCCGACCCGCGGCTCGATGGACCTGGGAGCCTCGGCCGGCGGCCTGCCGCCGGACGACGTGGTCGAGTCCGCTGACGCGATCCTGTCCGCGACGCAGGACGCCATCTCCCGTTTCCATGACCCGTCGCCGTCCTCGATGCTGCGGGTCGGGGTCGCGCCCTGCTCCCCGTTCTCGGTGAGCCGCGAGCTTCTGGCGGAGTCGGCGGCGCTGGCCCGCTCGTCGCCGCCGGGCGTGCGGCTGCACACCCATCTGGCCGAGACCGCGGACGAGGCGGCCTACTGCGCGGAGAGGTTCGGCTGCACCCCGGCGCAGTACCTGGACTCGCTGGGCTGGCTGGCGCCCGATGCCTGGCTCGCGCACGCCGTGCACCTGTCCGACTCCGACATCTCGCTGCTCGCGGGCGGCGGCGCGGGGGTCGCGCACTGCCCGGTGTCGAATGGCCGGCTCGGCGCGGGGATCTGCCGGACCCGCGCGCTGCTGGATGCCTCGGTGCCGGTCGGCCTGGGCGTGGACGGCGCCGCGTCCGCCGAGTCCAGTTCGCTGATCGGCCAGGTCAGCGCGGCGCTGCTGTTCGCCAGGGCGGTCGGCGGGCCGGCCGCGCTGAGCGTGCGGGACGCCGTTGAGCTGGCAACGCTCGGCGGGGCCAGGCTGCTGGGCCGCTCCGGCGAGGTGGGCTCGCTGGAGCCGGGCAAGCTGGCCGACGTGGCGTTGTGGCGGGTGGACTCCTTCCCGCACGCGGGCATCGGCGACCCGGTCGCGGCACTGGTCCTCGGCCCTCCGCCGCCGCTGGAACTGCTGCTGGTCGGCGGGCGGGTGATCGTCGAGGGGGGCCGGCTGGTCACAGTTCCCGAGGAGGAAGCGGCCGCTGCAGCGCGCCGCGCCAGCGCGGCCCTCATCCGGTGACGACGGTCGCTGACCCGGTGAGGAGGCCGCGTCCGGGCGGGCCGTGTCCGGGCGGGCTGCGTCCGGGCGGGCCGGTCAGGCCGGCCGGTCAGGGCCCGGTCAGGCGGCCCGGGTTCCCCTCCGGGCCAGGGCGTCGGATGCCTTGCGGGCCAGCAGGTCGGTCACCCCGGCGGTGCTCCCGCCCAGGATTCTGTCAGACGCCTGCCGGGCGGCTGCCTGGGCGAGCGTCAGGGCCTCCCGGGCCAGCCTGCGGACCTCCGGCGAGGTCCTGATCGACTGCCACGAGGAACGCATCCTCCGCAGCCCGTCCTTGCCCTCGCTCATGCCGACCAGGTAGCCGGCCACGAACCCGATGAGCGTCTCCATGGTCTCGCCTTTCGTTGAGTCGGGGGGCAGCAGCCTGCCGTCACATCTCCCTGAGCTCGAGGTAGCGCTTGATGTCCGGGAGCGACTGGACGATCGCTGCCAGGACGGCGGCGATCAGCGCGGCCTTGATCAGCTTCGTGATCATGATCATGCGTCCTCTCTGGAGGGTTCTCCTTATCCGATCGGGTCGATCTCGTCCGGCGCGAAGTACCAGAACCTGCCCTGGGCTGCCTGCATCTCGGCCAGGTCGTCTGCGGCCGGCCGGAGCGCAAGGTGCACCTGGCCGTCCACGTCGTGCAGCACCGCCTCCACCACGGCCTCCCGGCCGGCCAGGAAGATGTCCTGCGCGTCGGCGCGGCGCGCGCCCGGCCGCATCCGGACCCGGCTGCCCCGGGCGATCGGCACGCCGGCCACGGTCACCCGGTCGGTCTCCGGCGATACGGAGGTGTCAGCGCCCGGGTCCCACCAGGGCACGGCGGGCACGGCGGGTGCGGTGAGCGCGGTGTCCGCGGTAGATGCGGTGTGCGCGATGGGCGCGGCGGGCGCGGCGGGCGCGGCGGGGGCGGCGGGCGTCGTGGACACCGGGACCTGCGCGCGGTCGTGCGCCTGCCGCAGGAAGCGGATCGCCCCGTGCATGCGCTCCAGCATCTCGGGCGGCATCTCCTCGATCCGGTCCAGGATCCCGGCCGCCCGCGGGTCGGTGCCGCGGGCCTCGCGCTTCTCCTCGTCGGTCAGCGCGAGCGTGCGCAGCGTCAGGATCTCGTCGATCTCGGTGGCATCGAAGAGGTCACCAGCGCTCTCCGGCGCTACCTCGGGATGGTCGTAGAGGATCACCGGGGCCGACAGCACGAGCCGGGAGCACTCCGGCGGCCCCGCCAGCACGGGCCAGGTCCCCGTGTTGACGCAGGCGGCCACCGCCTCGGCGGCCCACTCCGGCGGGTCGGTCATGGACACGAACGCGCCGCGGTCGGCCGCGATCAGCAGGTGCACCGCGATGAGGGCGTGCTCCAGGGCCGCCTCCCGGCTGGCCGGGGCGGTCGCCAGCACCGTGTGGTTGGCCACCCGGGCCCGCAGCCGCAGCGCCCCGTATGGCCCGGCGACCCGGGTGGCGCTGACGGTCAGGCTGCCCTCGATCGCGCCGCTGCGGCGGATGAGCCGCCCGGCGGTACGGCCGGCCGTCCCGGCGGGCGGGTCTGCGGCGGGCAGGTCCTCGGCGGTCTCCTCGGCCGGGAAGCGGAAGCGGCACCTGGCAGGGCCGCCGGGAAGCGCGACGGTCACCTGCTGCTCGCGCTCGATGGCCTCGTCCCAGGTGGCGTACTCGGTACCGCCCGCCAGCAGCGACCCAACCTCCCGCCACCCGCCGCCCGGCTCAGCGACTTCCACCGTGCGCCGCTGCAGCTGGAGGAACCGCGCCAGCACGGTGACCTGCGCGGCGGCAGGCGCGTCCAGCACGCACTCGGCCTGGCAGGCTGAGCGCTCGGACGGGTCGGCGTCACAGTAGCCGGGCGGCATCAGCACGCCGAACTGGAACCTGGACCGGTTCTTCGGCGCGGACGCGCGGTAGGGGTAGAGCAGGTACCCCTCGTAGCAGATCGCGTCGGCGACCCGGCGCGCGTGCGCGATCCACGACGGGTCGAGCGTCATCGCGCCGGCCCCGCGTCCTGCCGGGCGCGCGCCAGCAGCGCCGCGATCGTGGCGTCCCAGGTCGGCAGCGCCTCCCGGGACTTGAACCTGGTGAGGTCATCCAGCGTTGCCCGGCTCATCCTGATCCACGCGCTGTCCGGGAAGTGCGCGTCGATGGCCTCCCGCCACACGCTGACCGGCAGCGGATAGGTCGCCTCCTTGCTCCACGGCACCTGCTGGACCTGCAGCCTGCCGTCCCCGGTCGTGGTGAACACCGTGCCGCTGAACAGCAGCAGCAGCGGCACGTGACCGGAGTCCAGGCCAGCCAGGTACCGGGCGGACCCCACCTCCAGGTCGTAGCTGAGCGGCACCGGCAGGTCCAGTTCGACGCTGCCGGAGAAGCCCGGCACCATGGCCGTGACCGTGGTGAACTGCATGGGCTTCAGCGTGTCTGCCCAGCGTTCCCGGTCGCCGAACAGGTCGTGCAGCCGCTGTGCCTCGGCGTCGCTGTAGCGGCGCCGGGCCGGCTCGATGCGGATCTGGCAGCGCAGCGCGATCGCGTCCACCCGCTGCCCGCTGGTCTCGGAGATCCGCAGCACCAGCGACATGGCCGGCACCACCGAGTGCCGCTCGGGCCGGGCGGTCACCGGGTCGAAGGCGAGGTCGGCCATCTCAGGCTCGCCCGGGCAGCGGTCTCGCGCGGGCGCGGACGTCGTCGAGGAAGGCCGTGACGGCTTCCCGTGCCGCCGGCCCGCCGTCGAAGCCGCGCCAGTCCCGCCGCATCCGGCCGGCCAGCGCGTAGCACGCGTCAACGGGGACGAGGAAGCAGTCGACGCGGTCCTCAGACCGGATCATCAGGATCGCCTCGACGTCGTCGGCCGCCGCGGCCAGCAGCGGGCGGCTCGCCGCCAGCCGTTCCCAGGCTGCCAGGTCAAGCTCGCACTGGGTGACACCGGCCGGGCTCGGGTAGAACCCGGCCACCCGGCGGGTTCTCGAGCTTGTCAGGAAGAACGCAAGCCCCACCGGGATCTCCAGATCTTCCCACTCTGGCTGGGTGAGCTGCCCGTCAGGATCGGTGAGGTACCTGTCCGGGACCGCGCGGTACCTGCCGCCGTCCCGGGTGAGGCCGGCGCCCTCGCGGGTGAACAGCAGGTAGCAGGCGCGGCAGGCGCAGGCAAGCGTGCCGTGGTCCAGGTCGGCCACGTGCCCGTGCTGCTCGGGGATGACCGACGAGCAGAACTCGCAGGCCTCCGCGGCCTCCGCGGGCACGCCCGGGGGACCCGCGCTCTCGCCGGGGACCGGGGCCGCGCCGGTCTCCCGGGCGCCGGCCGGCGGCTCCTGCGCGAACCGGCGCAGGCCTGCCAGGCCGGTCATGCCCGCGCCGCCTCGGGAACGGCGACCCGCACCCCGTGGCTGTCGGCGAGCAGCGGCAGCGGGTCGAGGTGCAGCGCCGGGTCGTCGATGCCCCGGCCGGCCAGGCGGGCGTCGTATCGGGTGCCGCAGCCCGGGCAGGTCAGCTTCTCGCCTTCCAGGGTGCCCTCGGCCAGCGAGCCGCCGCACGCCGCGCAGGCGTCCAGGTAGGCGTACAGGGTGCCGCGGACCGAGCAGAGCAGCACCGCAGCGCCGCCCGCAGGGGCGGTCACCGGCCTGGCGCTGGGCGGCCCGATGTCCGGCAGGGCGATCCAGCTCGTTCCGGCGCTCGCTGCCGCGCCCGCGGGCACCGATCCGCCGGGGCCGCCGCCGTCCCCGGGCCGCCTGCCGATCTGCAGGAGCTCCGGCTCCCCGGGCGCCATCCCGGTCACCTCGATCCCGGTGATCTCAGGCGCGGCAGCCCGCACGGCGTCCTCGATGGCCATCCGCACGGTGACCGTGGACGACGGGCAGCCATGGCAGCTTCCCAGCAGCCGCAGCCGGGCAACCCCGTCGGCCACGCCGAGGTACTCCACCCCGCCCGCATGCGAGCCGAGGTAGGGCCGCACCCGGTCCAGCGCCTGCTGGATCCGTCCGTCGACGTCCAGCGGGTGCAGGTCGTGTATCAGCAGCAGCCCTTCCACCACGGGATCGGCGGCTAGCTGGCGCAGCAGCGCGCGCCCGGGCTCGTCGCTGTCGCGCAGCGCGGACACGATGCGGGCCAGCCCGTCTCCGTACAAGCCGACCAGCAGCCGGACCAGTTCCTCGGCCGCCTCAGCGACCGCCGGCCCGCCCTCCGACCGGAGCTTTCCCAGCAGTTCCTCGATGCGAGCCCCGGTGCCGCCTGCGGAACTCATCCCAGCCGCCTCCGCTCGCCGCGTCATCCGGCTCAGGTGGCCAGGGTCACCGCCGCGTACGGCGAGTGCACGGTCTCCAGCACCTTGCCCTTGCCCAGGTACATGTGCACGCCGCAGGGCAGGCAGGGATCGAAGCTGCGCACCGCGCGCATGATGTCGATGCCCTTGAACGACTCCGGCGGGTTCTCCTCGAAGATCGGGGTGTTCTGCACCGCGTCCTCGTATGGGCCGGGGGTGCCGAAGCTGTCCCGGACGCTGGCGTTCCACGGGGTCGGCGGGTACGGGTGGTAGTTCGCGATCTTCCCGCCGCGGATCACCATGTGGTGGGAGAGCACGCCGCGGACGGCCTCGGTGAAGCCGCAGCTATTCGCCTCGTCCGGGACCGTGAACGGCTCCCAGGTCTTGGTGTGCCCGGCCCGGATCTCGGCCAGCGCCTGCTCGACGAAATGCAGCGCGCAGGCCGCTGCGTAGGCCTGGAAGTAGGTGCGCGCCCGGTCCCGCTCGATCGCGTTGGACAGCCACTTGCCGTCCTTGTCGACCGGGATCTTCCACTCGAACGTGACCTCGGGCTTCGTCGCCGTCCTCGGCAGGTTGATCACCACGCTGCTGCCGGTGGACCGGACGTAGCCGATGTCGACGAGCCCGCCGAGCGCGGTCGCCCACAGCCGGGCGATCGGCCCGCCGCCGGTGTCAGCCGCCAGGTGGTTCTCCCCGTCGAACCACCGCGGCGACATCACCCAGCTGTACTTGTCGTCGAAGTCCCGCTTGGCGGGCCTGGGGATGGTGTGCTGGTTCCACGGGTGCCGCCGGTCCACCGGATTGCCCAGCGGGTCGCGGGTGACGAACATCTCCTGGTCTTCCCAGTCCTCGTAGTAGGAGCTGCCGAGCAGGATCCGGATCCCGAGGTTGATCTCGACCAGGTCGTTGGTGAGCAGCTCGCCGTCCCTGATCACGCCCGGGCTGACGAACATCTTCCGGCCCCAGTCGGTCATGTGGTCGTAGCGGAAGTCGCAGTGCTCGGGATCGTTGAGGCTGCCCCAGCAGACCAGGTCCGCGCGCCGCCGCCCGACCTCTTCGTAGCCGGGCAGCGCCTCGTAGAAGAAGTCGAACAGGTCGTCGTGCATCGGCACCACGCGCTTCATGAACTCGACGTAGCGCATCAGCCGGGTGAGGTAATCGGTGAACAGCTGCACGGTGGCCGTGGTGCCCACGCCGCCCGGGTAGAGCGTGGACGGGTGCACGTGGCGCCCCTCCATCAGGCAGAACATCTCCCTGGTGGACCGGCTGACCTGCAGCGCCTCGCGGTAGAACTCACCCTCCAGCGGGTTCAGCGAGCGCATGATGTCGCCGATGGTGGCATAGCCATGATCTGCCGCGTGCGGGGCCTGCGTGCGGTTGGCCTGCTCCAGCACGCCGGGGTTGGTCTCGCCGACCATCTTCGCGCAGAAGTCCACGCCGACCAGGTTCTCCTGGAAGATGTTGTGATCGAACATGTACTCGGCGGCCTCGCCCAGGTTGATGATCCACTCGCCGAGGTGCGGCGGGCGGACCCCGTAGGCCATGTTCTGGTTGTAGACCGAGCAGGTCGCGTGGTTATCGCCGCAGATGCCGCAGATCCGGCTGGTGATGAAGTGCGCGTCCCGCGGGTCCTTGCCCTTCATGAAGATGGAGTAGCCCCGGAAGATCGACGAGGTGGAATGGCACTCGACCACCTTCTTCTGGCCGAAGTCGATCTTGGTGTAGATGCCCAGGCTGCCCACGATCCGGGTGATCGGATCCCAGGCCATCTCGACGATGCCGGTGTCCTCGGTAGTTGTCATCGGTGGTGCCTCTCTCCCCGGTCCCGGGCTCACCAGGTCTTCTGGTATCCGGTGAGCAGCTCGCTGCCCTTCTTCCGCCACTTCGGCTCCTCGTCGGCCGTCTTGGCGGTAAAGGAGCGCAGCGTGCGGATCACCGTCCCGTACAGGGTGCTCGCGGTGGTGGAGACCCGTGCGCCCGGCGGCTCGTCCATGAACGGCATGAACTTGTCCGGGAACCCGGGCATGGTGCAGGCGATGCAGATGCCGCCGACGTTCGGGCATCCGCCGACCCCGTTGATCCAGCCCCGCTTGGGCACGTTGCACTTGACCACCGGGCCCCAGCAGCCGAGCTTGACCAGGCACTTGGGCGAGCCGTACTCGGTGGCGAAGTCGCCCTGCTCGTAGTAGCCGGCCCGGTCGCAGCCCTCGTGCACCGTGGCGCCGAACAGCCAGGCGGGCCGCAGCGCCTCGTCCAGCGGGATCATCGGGGCCTGGCCGGCCACCTGGTAGAGCAGGTAGAGGATGGTCTCGGAGAGGTTGTCGGGGTGGATCGGGCAGCCCGGCACGCAGACGATCGGCAGCCCGGCCTTGGATCGCCAGTCCCAGCCGAGGTAATCGGGCACTCCCATGGCGCCCGTCGGGTTCCCGGCCATGGCGTGAATCCCCCCGTAGGTCGCGCAGGTTCCGACGGCAAGGATCGCCGTCGCCTTCGGCGCGAGCCGGTCCAGCCATTCGCTGGTGGTCATCGGCTGGCCGGTCTCCGGGTTGTTGCCGAACCCGCACCAGTAGCCCTCGCTCTTGATCGCCTCGTTCGGGATCGACCCCTCGACCACGAGGACGAACGGCTCAAGCTCGCCCCGGTCGGCCTTGTGCCACCACTCGATGAAGGTGTCGGCGCCGGTCTCGGGGCCGCACTCGTAGTCGATCAGCGGCCAGTGCACCGCGATCTTCGGCAGGCCCGGAAGCGCGCCGAGCGCAATCTCCTCGATACTGGGCTGGGTGGCCGCGGTGAGCGCGACGGAGTCCCCGTCGCAGCCGAGGCCTCCGTTCATCCAGAGAATGTGCACGACGGGCTCGGCCCCGCCGCCGGCCTGCGCCTCCGCCGTAGCCTCGCCGGTCGCTGTGGCCATTGCGGGCCACCTCCTCGCTGCTGAAGGGGCGAGCGCCCTGGATATGCGCGTCATGCTAGACCGGCCCGGGGGCGGCGACAAGACATCTGAGTCACCCGATTGGACAGAACTGTCCATAAGCAGGTGACCATCTGGGCGCGTAGTGTCATGAAGCCCCGCAAAGCCCGCCAATGAGCCGCGCGGCGGGTTCCTGCCGGCGGGGCGGTCGCATAGCCTTAGCGTCAGCCGACCGTATCGGCGCCTGAGCGGCCCGGGAGCCCCGTGGCCGGGCCTGGAGTTTGGGAGATCTCGTGGCAGAACCCGACCACGAACTCGACGCTGCCGCGATCGAGGTCATGCCGGTGGTCGTGCTGTCCCAGTCGTTCCCGGCCCGGCCGTCATCCATCCCCGACATCCGGATTTTCGTCCGCCGCTGCCTGGCTGAGTCGCCGCTGACCGAGGAGGGCAACCGCGAGGTAGGGGAGACCGTGTTCCGCGCGCTGCTCGACGCAGCCGGGCCGACCGGGTCGATCCAGGTGGCCTTCCGGATCTTTCCCGAGCACGTCGAGGTGGACGTGCTGCACTCCGATACGCAGGTGCCACGGGACGCGGCGGCGGAGACGGCGCCGCGCCAGGGCGGCGACTCCGCTGCCCGGCTGCGGCCGGCCGACCGGGAGGAGCCCGCCGGGCCCGCAGCCGAGCGCTCGGCCGGGCCCGCGGCCGAGGCCGCTGCCAGTGCCGCCGGTGCGACGCGCCCTGCCGGGGTCGTCCCGGTGCTGCTGGGACAGCCGGGACACCCGGCTACCTTCGCGGAATGGATGTCGACCGCGCTGCGGCGGGAGGGCCTGACCCAGGAGGCCGCCGCCCGTCAGCTCGGCGTCTCCGTCAAGACCGTGAGCCGCTGGGTCGGCGGTGCCACCGAGCCCCGGATGCGGGACCTGCGGCGGATCCAGGAGGTCTTCGGCGAGGTGCCGCTGCCCTAGCCTGCGGCCGTTCCCCGTAATGCAGGGCAGGGGTGGCGGAAGGCGGCGCCTTGTGACGCAGGGCAGTGCGTGGCGGAACGCGGCGCCTGCTGACGCGGGGGAAGTCGCCAGGCAGGACAGCCCCGCTGACGCGGGGGAAGTCGCCAGGCAGGACAGCCCCGCTGACGCAGGGAAGGGCCCGGCTTGCCCGCTCCCCGGCCCGCCAGCCCGGAGACCACGGAAGGCCCGGCCAAGGGCTCAGCCAGATCTGTCGTACTCGCATCCTGCTTTCCACTGGACTGCCCCCCATATGTGTCCTACGGTGCTCTCATGGCGGTTCAACCGGGACACCGTCGCCTGGGCCCGGCCCGCAGCCGGATCCTGCTGCGGACCTTCCGCGACGGCCTGGCCGCCCAGGCAGGTCACGACCTCACGATCGAGGTGGCCAGGTGGTCGGGCGAGCTAACGCTCGCCGGGGACCTCAGCCCTACCGGCCTGACCGTCACGGCTGACCTGGGGTCGCTGACCGTGCTGGACGGGACCGGGGGCGTCAAGCCACTGACCGACAGGGACCGGCGGGAGATCGCGGTCACCGCGCGCAAGACGCTGTCAGCCGACCGCTATCCGGAGGCCACGTTCACCGCCGCCGAGTTCGCGCCCGGGCCCGACGGCGGCGGCACCGTCACCGGGACGCTTGCCCTCGCCGGGGCGAGCCGGCCACTGCGGCTGGACGTCAGGCCGGCTGGCCCGGACCGGTACCGGGTCACGGCCACGGTCGTCCAGTCCGAGTACGGGATCAAGCCCTACCGGGCATTCATGGGCGCCCTGCGGGTACGGGACGCGGTCGATCTGGAGGCCGACGTGGACCTGAGCGAGGCCGGCGTGGACCTGAGCGAGGCCGGCGCGGGCCCGGGCGAGGCCGGCGCGGGCCCGGGCGACGCCGGCCAGCGGGGCAGCCCGGATCGGGGGTCTTCGGGATGACGACGGCGGAGCATCCGGCCGCGCCCGCGGCGCCGGGGGTGAGCGCTGAGCGGCTCTTCGCGGCGCGCGAGGCGGCGCTCAGCGACCTGGCCGGGCACGCCGAGGACGTGGCCAGGGCATGTCATGCCATGGCGGTGCGGTTCCACAGGGGCGGCAAGCTCGTGGTCTTCGGCACCGGCCCGGCGAGCACCGACGCGCAGCACGTGGCCGTCGAGTTCGTCCACCCGGTCATCGTGGGCAAGCGCGCGCTCCCGGCCATCTCGCTGACCGCCGACATCGCCACTGTCACCGGGGTGGCAGCCAGCCAGGGCATGGCCGGGATCTTCGCGCACCAGATCCGGCGGCTCGGCGAGCCTGCCGACATAGCGCTCGGGATCTGCGCGAGCCCGGCCGACGAGAGCGTGCTGGCCGGGCTAGCAGCCGCCCGCGAGCTTGGCATGCTCACGATCGCGCTGACCGGACAGTCGCCGGGGGACACCGGCGCCCGGCCGGGCACCGGCGGCCCCGCGGCCAGGCCGGTGGCCGATCACGTGCTGACCGCCGCCTCGGCGGACCCGCGGATCATCAAGGAAGTCCAGGTGACGACCTACCACGTGCTCTGGGAACTGGTGCACGTCTTCTTCGAGCAGCCCGGCGTCCTCGCCCCGGGAGTCGTCTCATGACCGGGCACGGCGGGCCGGGTGCTGCGGACCGGCCGGCCGCGGCCGCGGAGTGTGCCGGCGAGACCTGCATCACCTGTTCCGATACCGCCGTGCCGGTGCGGGTCGTGCGGCTGCTCGGCGGGGATCTGGCCGTGGCCGACACCGGCGCGGGCCTGGAGGAGATCAGCGTCGCGCTGGTCAGCGCGGCCGTGGGCGACACGGTCCTGGTGCATGCCGGGGAAGCGCTGGCGGTGCTGGGAGGTGACCACGATGACCGGCCCGCCGGGTGAGGATTCCGGCGTCGAGTCACTGTATCCGTTCCTTTACTCCGGCAGCGGCAACCTGGGCGCGGTGCTGGAGCAGGTGCGCGAGTCGACGGTGGCCAAGGCCGGCGAGATCGTCCAGCTACGCCGGGTTATCGGCGCCCGCGACGGGGAGCGGCTGGCCCGCTGCGCAGCGGACTGCGCAGCCAGGTTCGCGGCCGGAGGCAGGCTGCTGGCGTTCGGCAACGGGGGCAGCGCCACCGACGCCCAGGAGGTCGCCACGCTGTTCCTGAACCCCGGCCCGGGCGTGGCGCCGCTGCCCGCGTTCTGCCTGTCGAACGAGACCGCGGTGGTGACCGCGCTATGCAACGACATCGGCGTCGAGGTGGTGTTCGCGCGCCAGATCGCCGCCTTCGGCCGCCGCGAGGACATCGCCATGGGCCTGTCCACCAGCGGGAACTCGGAGAACATGGTGCGGGCGTTCGACGAGGCGGGCAGGCGCGGCCTGCTCACCATCGGCCTCGCCGGGTACGAGGGCGGCAAGATGGCCGAGCTTGAGTCCATCGACTACCTGTTCGTCGCCCCCTCCTCGTCGGTGCACCGGATCCAGGAGGCGCAGACCACGATCTACCACGCGCTGTGGGAGCTGACCACCGCGGCGCTGCGGCAGCGGGAGCCGGTGCCGTGAGCCCGGCGGGCACGCTGGTGGCCGGCATCGGCAACATCTTCCTCGGCGACGACGGGTTCGGCGCCGAGGTTGCCCGCCAGCTAGCCGCGGCGGACCTGCCGGAGTCGGTGACCGTGGCGGACTACGGGATCAGCGGCATGCACCTGGCCTACGACATGGCCGGCGGGTACGAGACCACGATCCTGGTGGACGCGGTGCCGCGGGGCGGCGAGCCCGGCACGCTGTACCTGCTGGAACTGGACCAGCCCTGGCGGGGCGGAGCCGTGGCGGGGACCGCCGGGGAGGCGGTCCCCGCCACGCCGGCGGGCAGCCCCTTCTTCGACGCCCACGGCATGCAGCCCGACGTGATGTTCCGGCTGCTGGACGTGCTCGGCGCTGCCGCGGGCCGGGTGCTGCTCGTCGGCTGCGAGCCGGCCAGCACCAGCGAGGGGATCGGGCTGAGCCCGCCGGTCGCGGCGGCCGTGCCCGAGGCGGTACGGCTGGTCAGGGAGCTAGTTCGGGAGAGCGCGCGGCCGGGCGGGCAGGACGGGCAGTCCGGCCGGCGGGCAGCCGCCGGGAGGGAGCAGTCTCATGTGCCTTGGCATACCGGGTGAGGTCATCGAGTTCCTCCCGGACCAGCCGGACCTGGCCCGGGTGAACGTGAGCGGCGCCCGCCGGGTGATCAACGTCGGCCTGCTGGCCGAGGACCCGCCGCGGCCCGGGGAGTGGGTGCTCATCCACGTCGGCTTCGCGCTCTCCAAGATCGACGAGGCCGAGGCCGCGGCCGCTCTCCAGTTCCTGGAGGGGATCGGCCAGGCCTACCAGGACGAACTGCGGGCGCTCGCCGCCTCGCGGATCGAGTAGCGCCGCGGGCGGCCACGGCCGCGGAGGCGCCAGGCACGGAGGGAGCGCGGTCATGCGGTTCGTTGACGAGTTCCGCGACGCGGAGAAGGCGCACGCGCTGGCGGCGAAGATCGCGGCGCTGTGCGAGCCCGGGCGGCAGTACAAGCTGATGGAGGTCTGCGGCGGGCACACGCACACGATCTACAAGCACGGCCTGGAGGACTACCTGCCGGAGACGATCACCCTGGTTCACGGGCCCGGCTGCCCGGTGTGCGTGATCCCGATGGGCCGGGTGGACGATGCGATCCACCTGGCGGCGCAGCCCGACGTGATCATGACGTCGTTCGGCGACATGATGCGGGTGCCGGGCAGCAACGGGTCCTTCTTCGACGCGAACGCCGAGGGCACGAACATCCGCATGGTGTACTCGCCGCTGGACTCGCTGAAGATCGCCCGGCAGAACCCGGACAAGCGCGTGGTGTTCATGGCCATCGGATTCGAGACCACCGCCCCGTCCACGGCCATGACGCTGCTGCGCGCCGCGGCCGAGGGGATCGGCAACTTCTTCGTGTTCTGCAACCACGTGACGATCATCCCGGCGATCAAGGCGATCCTGGACTCCCCCGACCTGCGGCTGGACGGGTTCATCGGCCCGGGGCACGTGTCCACGGTGATCGGCTGCCGGCCGTATGAGTTCATCGCGGCCGACTACGGCAAGCCCGTGGTCGTGGCCGGCTTCGAGCCGCTGGACATCCTGCAGTCGATCTACATGCTCATGCGCCAGCTAGCCGAGGGCCGTGCCGAGGTGGAGAACCAGTACTCGCGGGTGGTGCCGTGGCAGGGCAACCCGGTCGCGCTGCGCGCGATCGGGGAGACCATGGCGCTGCGTCCCTACTTCGAGTGGCGCGGGCTCGGGTTCATCTCGCACTCGGCGCTGCAGATCCGCGAGAAATACGCGGCGTTCGACGCCGAGCTTGCCTTCCAGGTGCCCGGCGTCCGGGTCGCCGACCCCAAGGCCTGCCAGTGCGGCGAGGTGCTCAAGGGCGTGCTCAAGCCGTGGGAGTGCAAGGTCTTCGGCACGGCCTGCACCCCCGAGACGCCGATCGGGACCTGCATGGTCTCCCCGGAGGGGGCCTGTGCCGCCTACTACAACTTCGGCCGGTTCCGCCGGACCCGGGTAGCCGAGGCGGAGGTGAGCCGGGCATGACCATTCAGGCAGCCGACCGGGAGCAGCAGGTCCTGGACCGGATAGACCGGGCCCGCCGCCGCAAGCCCAGGATCAGGGAAGAACGCATCACGATGGCGCACGGCGCGGGCGGCAAGGCGAGCCGCACCCTGGTCGAGGCCATTTTCCTGGACGCGTTCCGCAACCCGCTGCTTGAGCCGCTGGAGGACGCGGCGCTGCTCGCGGTCGGCGGGGCCAGCCTGGCGCTCACCACCGACTCCTATGTCGTGTCGCCGCTGTTCTTCCCCGGCGGCGATATCGGCGACCTCGCCGTCAACGGCACCGTCAACGACCTGGCGGTGACCGGCGCGACGCCGCTGTTCCTGTCGGCCGGATTCATCCTGGAGGAGGGATTCGCGGTCGCTGACCTGGAGCGGATCACCGCGTCCATGCGGGACGCCGCCGACGCCGCCGGGGTCCGGGTGGTGACCGGGGACACCAAGGTGGTGCAGAAGGGCAAGGCCGACGGGTGCTACATCAGCACCGCCGGCCTGGGCATCCGGGCCGGCGACGCCGACCTGAGCGCCGCCAGCGCCCGGCCCGGCGACGCGGTGATCGTATCCGGGCCGATCGGCGACCACGGCGTGACGATCATGCTCGCCCGGGGTGAGCTGGACATCGAGGCCGACGTGCACTCCGACACGGCGCCGCTGAACGGCCTGGTCGCCGCGCTGCTGGAGGCACTGCCCGGGCCCGGGGCGGTGCGCACGATGCGCGATGCCACCCGCGGCGGCGTGGCCACCATCCTCAACGAGATCGCCAGGTCGGCCCAGGTCGGCGTGCGGGTCAGCGAGGACGACATCCCGGTTCGGCCCGAGGTGCGCGGCGCGTCCGAACTCCTCGGCATCGACCCCATGTACGTGGCGTGCGAAGGGCGGCTGGTCGCGGTGGTCGAGGGCGGCCAGGCCGATCGGGCGCTGGCGGCGCTGCGCGCCCATCCGCTTGGCGCGCAGGCCGCGATCATCGGCCAGGTGACCGGCGACAACCCGGGCATCGTCACGCTCACCACCGGATTCGGCGGCACCCGGATCGTGGACCTGCTGGTCGGCGACCCGCTGCCGCGGATCTGCTGACCGGACCGGGCGGCGGGCCGTGCACGAGCTGGCCATCACCCAGGCGGTCGTGGACCAGGTCAGCGACCGCCTGCCGGGCGCCCGGGTCACCTGCGTCCGGCTGGAGATCGGCGCGCTGTCCGGGGTGGTGGCCGACTCGGTCCGGTTCTGCTTCGACCTGGTCACCGAGGGAACCCCGCTGGCCGGCGCCCGCCTGGAGATCACCCAGCCGCCCGCCAGGTGCAGGTGCCGGGCTTGCGGCCGGGCGTTCGAGCCTGACGGGCCGGTCCTGCTCTGCCCGTGCGGAGCTGCCGACGTCGCGGTCGAGTCCGGGGACCAGCTCGCGATCGCGTCGGTGCAGGTGGCCTGAGATGTGCGCGACCTGCGGCTGCACGGACCGGCGGGACGAGGAGACCCGGACGGTGACCGTGCAGGCGCAGATCCTGGCGCGCAACGATCACCTGGCCGCGCACAACCGGGACTGGCTGGCCCGGCGCGGCGTGCTGGCCATCAACCTGATGGGCTCGCCGGGCGCCGGCAAGACCGCGCTGCTCCAGCGGACCGCGGCCGACCTGACCGGCCAGCTCGCCGTGTCGGTGATCGAGGGAGACCAGGCGACCGAGCTTGACGCCGAGCGGATCCGCTCGGCCGGCTGCCGTGCGGTCCAGGTGAACACCGGCGCGGGCTGCCATCTCGACGCGACGGTGGTCGGGTCCGCGCTCGCCGACCTGGACCCGCAGGCCGGCTCGGTCGTGGTCATCGAGAACGTCGGCAATCTGGTCTGCCCCGCCCTTTTCGACCTCGGCGAGGCTGCCCGGGTGGTGCTCGCCTCGGTCACCGAGGGAACCGACAAGCCGGCGAAGTACCCGCACATGTTCCGCCACGCCGACCTCGTGGTCATCACCAAGCTCGACCTGCTGCCGTATGTGGACTTCGACGTCGCCGGCTTTCTCGAGGGCCTGCGCAGGGCCGGCTCGCGGGCGGAGATCCTGGAGCTGTCCGCGCTGACCGGCGACGGCACGGTCGCCTGGTATCGCTGGCTCCGCCAGCGGCTGTCCGCCGGCCCGGCCGGTGGCCCCCGGCCGGGCCCTCGCTAGCCGATCGCTAGCGGCCTGCCGGCGCGAGCCCGGGCGAGGGCGACGGCCGCCTGGCCGAGGCTGACCCCTCCGTCGTTGCAGGGCACCCGGGAGTGGGCCAGCACCCTGAAGCCCCGTTCCTCCAGCAGGTCGGTCACCTGGGTGAGCAGGAGCTGGTTCTGGAACACCCCTCCGGACACCGCGACGGTGGCCAGCCCGGTGCGGTCCCGGATCCGGGCGCAGCAGCCGGCGATCAGCCTGGCCAGGCCGTCGTGGAAGCGAGCCGCGATCACCGGGCGGGCGGTGCCCGCGGCCAGGTCCGCGCAGACCGCCCTGACCAGGGCGGCCCCGTCGGCGATCAGCGGTGTGCCGGGACCGGAGGCGGCGCGGCTGCGGGCCGGGTAGTGCGCGGCCCGCTCCGGGCCGACCCGCGCGCCCCGCGCGCCCCGCGCGGCCCGCGCCGGGCCGCCCCGCGCGCCAAGCACGGCCGGGTCGGCAAGCTGCTCCAGCTCGATGGCGGCCTGGCCCTCGTAGCTGATCGCATCCCGCACGCCGAGGATCGCCGCCACCGCGTCGAACAGCCGGCCGGCGCTGGAGGTGAGCGGGGCGTTTACCCCGCGGCGGGCCATGGCCAGGACGGCTGGCCACTGTGCCTCGTTCCGGCGCATCACGTCCAGGCCGGCCGGCACCGCCCCGTCCGGGTAGGCCGCATCCAGGTAGGCGGCGGCCATCCGCCACGGCTGCGTGATCGCCGCTGTCCCGCCCGGCATCGGCACCTGGGCAAGGTGGCCCGCCCGGGTGAAGGTCTCCAGGTCGGCGGCCAGGAACTCGCCGCCCCAGACAGTCCCGTCGGTGCCGTAGCCGGTACCGTCGAAGGCCACCCCGATCACCGGGCCGGCCTCGCCGTTCTCGGCCAGGCAGGCGGCGATGTGGGCGTGGTGATGCTGCACCCCGCACAGCTCCAGCTCGTCCGGGCTGGCCTCGGCCCGCTCGACCGCGTACTTGGTGGACAGGTACTCCGGGTGCAGGTCATGCGCGATGATCCGGGGTGCGATCTCGAACAGCCGCTGGAAGTGCTCGATCCCCTCGGTGAACGAGCGCAGCGTCTCGGCATTGGCCAGGTCGCCGATGTGGTGGGAGACGAACGCCTGGCCTCCCGCGGCCAGGCAGAACGTGTTCTTCAGCTCGGCCCCGCAGGCCAGGACCGGCGGTGCGGCGGCGCTGGCTGCCGGCAGCAGCCGGAGCGGCTCGGGCACGTAGCCCCGGGACCGGCGGATCACCGCCTCGCGGCCGCGGACGGACCGCACGACCGAGTCGTCGGTCCTGATGTGAATGGCACGGTCGTGGGCGAGGAACGCGTCGGCGATCGGCGCCAGCCGGTCCCGGGCGTCGTCGTCGGTGTAGGCGATCGGCTCGTCGGAGAGGTTCCCGCTAGTCAGCACGATCGGGCGGGCGACGGCGGCGAGCAGCAGGTGGTGCAGCGGGGTGTAGGGGAGCATCACGCCGAGGTGGCGGTTACCCGGCGCCACCGCGGCGGCGACCGCCGCGCCGTCCCGTCGCGGCGCGAGCACGATCGGCCGTCGCGGCCCGGTGAGCAGCGCACGGGCCGTCTCGTCCAGCCGGACCAGCCGGCCGGCCTGGCCCAGGTCGGCAGCCATGATCGCGAACGGCTTGTCCTCCCGGTGCTTGCGGGCGCGCAGCGCCGCGGCGGCTGGCTCGCTGGCCGCGTCGCAGGCGAGGTGGTAGCCGCCGAGCCCCTTGACCGCCAGGATCTGCCCGTCCCGCAGCATCCCGGCGGCCTCCGCGATCGGGTCGCCGCCTACCTTGGTGCCGTCGCGCCAGGTCAGCAGGAGCTGCGGCCCGCAGGCCGGGCAGCACACCGGCTGGGCGTGGAACCGCCGGTTCGCCGGATCGTGGTACTCGGCAGCGCACCGGGCGCACATGCCGAAGGCGGCCATCGTGGTCAGCGGCCTGTCGTAGGGGACGCCGCGGACGATGGTGAACCTCGGCCCGCAGTTGGTGCAGTTGATGAACGGGTAGCCGAACCGGCGGTCGGCCGGGTCGGCCAGCTCGCGCAGGCAGTCCGCGCAGGTCGCGGTGTCCGGCGAGACCAGCGCCCGGCGGGGGCCGCCCGGCTCGCTCGGCGCGATCGAGAAGGCGGTCGAGCCGTCCGGCGCCAGCGCGGTCGTGGCGACCCGCTCGATCCTGGCCAGCGGCGGCGGGTCGCGCTGGAGCCGCACGAGGAACTCGGCCACCGCCGCAGGGGCTCCCTCGACCTCGGCGAACACGCCGCTGGCGTCGTTGCCGACCAGCCCGCCGAGGCCGAGGCCGGTTGCCAGCGAGTAGACGAACGGCCGGAAACCCACCCCCTGGACGATTCCCTCGACCCGGACCCCGGTCCTGATGCGCTCGCCACGGTCGCCCCGCCGGCCCGGCGAGCCCTGCCGGCCCGTGCCGCTGGCATCTGCCACCTTCCCATTCTGCTGCCGCGCCGCACCGCCGGTCGCTGTTAGCACCGGCCGCAGCCGGGGAAGCCCGGGTGTAGGACAGCCCGGGCCGCCCCGGCCCGGGCCAGCGCCACCGGAGGTGTGTCGTGGTCGGAAAGCTCGTGGCAGCGCTGCTGCTGGCGGCAGCCGCGCTGCTGGTTGCCAGCCAGTGGCCGGATATCTTGCGGTATGCCAGGATCAGGCGGCTCTCGTCAGGCCGCGGGCATCCCGAGTCCGTGCCGGCCCGCGGCCGGAAGGCATACCCCCAGCGGCCGTAACGGTCAGGGCGGGCGGCCGGCGGCCGGTGCCGCCGGGCATTCAGCCGAACGCTGACCAGAGCGTGTAGCCGGCCAGGCAGAGCAGGACGATCGCGGTCACCCGGTGGATCAGCCGCACGTTCAGGTGACGCTGGAGGGTCTGGCCGGCGCTGACGGCCAGCGCCGCCACGGCCCAGAGGGCCGCCGTCGCGCCGACCGCGACCTCCAGCGGGGCGTGATTGCGCGCGGCCAGGTTGGCGGTGAGGATCTGGGTCAGGTCTCCCCATTCGGCCAGGAAGATCACCACGAAGGCGGTCAATACCGCGCTGCGCCCGCCTGCCCGGTGCGGCCTCGCCGGCTCGTCGCCCTCCGGCCGCTCCAGCCACGCATAGGCCGCCCCGGCCAGGAACATCGCCGCGACCACCAGGTCCAGCACCAGGTGCGGCACCAGGGCGAAGAGCGCGATGCCGACAGTCACGGCGATCGCCACATGGACCGCGAACGCGACCGCGGCGCCGATCCACACCCGGACCGGCCTGCCCCTGGTCGCCAATATCAGGCTGGCGAACATTGTCTTGTCGGGAAGCTCGCCAAGGAAGACGACGCCGAAGCTGACCAGTACCGGGTAGAGGCGCACTCGACCGGTTCCCCTCCGGCCGGGTGAGGGGGGTCCTTCGCCCGGCCACGGCTGCATGGCACAGACGGAAGGTCTCGCTCACCCGCGGATGCCGCGGGCCCGGCGACCGGGCGCTGTCGCGCCGGGGGTGTCGATCGGCCGGTATCGGGCTACTCCCCAACCAGGCCCCACCATAGCCGGCGCCGTTTACGCTTCGCTGGCGTGCCTTTCATCTGCGTTTAGCCAGCATGACCTGGCTGCGCGCGCCTATCTGGGCAAAGCGGGGCGAGTTAGAGTGCTGGCGTGACCTCCGCTCTCTTCGCAGCCGGGACCCCGACCAGGGTCGAGCCGCGGCGGCCGGGCGGGGCACCGGGTGACCTGCCCGCAGCCGGGCGGGAGGCCGGCGAGCGGCACCGCGGCGGGATCGGGGACAGCCCGGCCCGGCCGGACGGCACGCTCAAGGTGACCGGCCAGTTCGCCTACGGCAGCGACCTGTGGATGGACGACATGATCTGGGGGGTGACGCTGCGCAGCCCGCATCCCTACGCCCGGATCCGCTCGATCGCGGTCGGCGAGGCGCTGGCGACCGGCGGCGTCCAGGCCGTCCTGACTCACCAGGACGTTCCCGGGGCTAACCGGGTCGGGCTCGAGATAGCCGACCAGCCGGTACTGGCCGAGGACGTCGTCCGCTACCAGGGCGAGCCGGTCGCGCTCGTCGCCGCCGACCATCCGGAGATCGCCCGGCGGGCCGCCGCGAAGATCGTGGTGGACTACGAGGTCCTGGAGCCGGTCACGGACTCGCGGGCAGCCCTCGCCCCGGGCGCCCCGCAACTGCACGCCGACAAGCCCGGCAACCTGGTCCGGCACCTGAAGATCCGCAAGGGCGACCCGGACCCGGTAGCCGACGTTGTGGTCACCGGGGAGTACTGCATCGGGATGCAGGACCAGGCGTTCCTCGGCCCGGAGTCCGGGCTCGCGGTGCCGGACGGCCAGGGCGGCGTGGACCTGTACGTGGCGACGCAGTGGCTGCACGTGGACCAGCGGCAGGTCTGCGCCGCGCTCGGGCTGCCCCCGGAGCGGGTGAGGCTCACCCTCGCCGGGGTGGGCGGGGCGTTCGGCGGCCGCGAGGACCTGTCCATGCACGTCCACGCCTGCCTGCTGGCGCTGCGCACCGGTCGCCCGGTCAAGATGAGCTACGGCCGGGAGGAGTCGTTCTTCGGCCACGTGCACCGGCACCCGGCCCGGCTGCGCTACGAGCACGGCGCGAGCCGCGACGGGACGCTGGCCTACATCAAGGCGGAGATCTGGTTCGATGGCGGCGCCTACACCTCCAGCACGCCGGCGGTCGTCGGCAACGGCGGCACGATGGGGATCGGCCCGTACGTCGTGCCCAGCGTGCGGATGGATGCCTACGGCGTCTACACGAACAACCCGCCGTGCGGCGCGATGCGCGGGTTCGGGTCGGTGCAGGCCGCGTTCGGCTACGAGGCGCAGATGGACAGGCTCGCCGCGGCCCTCGGCATGGACCCGGTCGAGCTGAGGTGCAGGAACGCGATGTCGCTGGGCGCGGAGGCGCCAACCGGGCAGATCGTGGACAGCCCGGCCCCGGTCGCCGAGATGCTCCGGCGGCTTCAGCAGATGCCGCTTCCCGCCGGGCACGGCGACGGTCTCCGGCCTGACCTTCGCCACATGCCCGGCGGGGTGTCGAACACCACCCACGGCGAGGGCGTGACCCGCGGCGTGGGCTATGCGGTGGCGTACAAGAACGTCGGCTACTCGGAGGGGTTCGACGACTACTCCACGGCCCGGGTGCGGCTGGAGGCCGCCGCCGGGGAGCCCGTCGTGACCGTGCACACCGCGGCCGCCGAGGTCGGCCAGGGCCTGGTGACAATCGAGCAGCAGATCTGCCGCACCGAGCTGGGCGTCGGCCATGTGGTGGTCGTCCCGGCCGACACCCAGGTCGGCTCGGCCGGCTCGTCGTCGGCGTCCCGGCAGACCTACGTCACCGGCGGCGCCGTGAAGGCAGCCTGCGAGCGGGTGAGGGAGCGCGTGCTGACCCTGGCCGAGCAGCGGCTCGGCCGGACCGTCGCCGGGCTGCGCCTGGAGGGCGGTCACGTGCTGTCGCCGGACGGGGAGAAGCTGGACACGATCGCCGCCGTCATCGGCGGCGAGGCGATCGAGGAGACGGTGGAGTGGCGGCACCGGCCCACCCAGCCGATCGACCCGGAGACCGGCCAGGGCTTCGCGCACGTCCAGTACGCGTTCGCCGCGCACCGGGCCGTGGTCGACGTGGACACCGACCTCGGCCTGGTGAAGGTGGTGGCGCTGGACTGCGTTCAGGACGTCGGGCGGGCAATGAACCCGCAGGCCGTCGAGGGCCAGATCCATGGCGGGTCGGCACAGGGACTCGGCCTGGCCGTCATGGAGGAGATCCAGGTCGACGGCGGGAAGATCCGCAATCCGTCGTTCACCGACTACCTGATCCCGACGATCCTGGACATGCCGCCGATGCGCACGCAGATCCTGGAGTACCCCGACCCGCACGCGCCCTACGGGCTGCGAGGGGTCGGCGAGCCGTCGGCGATCTCCTCGGGCCCGGCCGTGGCGGCGGCGATACGCGCGGCCACCGGGCTCGACCTGGCCCGCATCCCGATCCGGCCCGAGCACATAACGGGGACCGGGTGACGCTGCCGCAGCGCAGGCCGGCGTCCCGGAGCCTGGTCGCCGAGTCCATCGCTGCCGAGCTCGACGGGCTGCTCGCCCTGGCCGACCGGGCGCGCGCGTCCGCGTACCCGGGAGACCGGCCCGGCCGGCAGCCGGTGCACACCGCCTACGTGCCTGCCGACGCCTACCGGCCCGGCCTGGCCGCGGAATGGGGCCGGCGCGCCGCTGCGGAACTGGCCAGCCGCCTGCCCGGAGACGCCGAGTTCGCTGAGGTCATGGGGGTAGCCCCGGCGCTGGCCGGTGACCTGCGGGCCCGGGTTCTCGCCAAGCTGGCCGCCGAGCCCGTCGAGGACCTGCGGCTTGACTTCGAGGACGGCTACCGGGCGCGGGAGGCTGCCGCCGAGGACGCCGATGCCAGAGCGGCGGGTGCCGCGCTGGCCAGGGCGGCGGCGGACGGGGTCGCGCCGCCGTTCACCGGGGTGCGGTGCCGCAGCCTGGAGCCGGGGACCAGGCGGCGCAGCATCGTCCTGCTCGATGAGTTCCTCGGCTCGCTGCTGGCAAGCGGGCCGCTGCCCGCGGGGTTCGTGGTGACGCTGCCCAAGGTAACGGCGGCAGCCCAGGTCACCGCGATGGCTCGGCTGTGCGAGCGGCTCGAGCAGGCGCACCACCTGGCCGATGGCGAGCTCAGGTTCGAGATCCAGGTGGAGACGCCGCAGGTGATACTCGGCGCCGACGGGGCCGCCGAGCTTGCCCGGTGCGTGCACGCGGCGCGGGGCCGGCTGACCGGCCTGCACTACGGAACCTACGACTACTCAGCGGCGCTGGGGATCGCCGCGGCGTACCAGTCGATGGAGCACCCTGTCGCGGACTTCGCCCGGGCTGTCATGCAGGTGGCCGTCGCGGGCACCGGAGTGCGCCTGTCCGACGGATCCTCGAACGTGCTGCCCGAGGGCGGCAGCCAGCAGGTGCTGGCCGCCTGGCGGCTGCACGCCAGGCTGGTCCGCCGCTCCCTGGAGCACGGCTTCTACCAGGGCTGGGACCTGCACCCGGCACAGCTCGTGAGCAGGTACGCGGCCACCTTCGGGTTCTTCCGGGAGGGGCTGGCGCAGGCGTGCGAGCGGCTCCGGGCGATCCTTCGCGCCGGCCGCCGGGAACCCCGTGATCGCGGTGTGCCCGGCGAGCCAGAGGACTCCGGGCATGCCGCGATCATGGAGGAACCCGCCACCGCGCGGGCGCTGGCCGGCTTCGTCGGCCGCGGGCTCGACTGCGGAGCCCTGACCGAGGCCGAACTGGCCGGATCGACCGGGCTGGACCGGGTGCGCCTTGATGCGCTGCGCCAGGCCGATATGCCCGCCCGGTGAACGTGAGCCCGGCCAGATGGCAGCAAGAATCGGGGGTGGGCGCCATCTTCGGCCGGGCCGGCAATGGCCCGCGGCTGTCCGGTCAGCGTTCCGCGAGCCGTTGCCTAGCCGCCGGAATGCCTCATCGCCTCGTCGTAACGCCGTGCCACGCCTGCCGGAATGCGGCCGCGCTCGCTGAGCTGGATGCCCTGCTGCCTGGCCCAGACCCGGATATCGTGACTGCGCCTGCGGCTGGCCGCGGTGCGCACGGGCCGTCGCTGCGGGCGTCCCGGCCTGCGCGCGCGCTCGATGAACGGCGCTAGGTCCTTACGGAACCTGGCGGCGTTCTTCCTGCTCAGGTCTATCTCGTAGGTCGTGCCGCCGATCCCGAACCGCACCGTCTCGTCGGCCGGACTCCCATCAAGGTCGTCTTCAAGGCTGACAACCGTCCTTCGCGCCATCCAATCCCCCCGTGACTGAGATGGACTACTGCATCGCTCATGCCCGGAATGGACGCTCCGCATGCCCGGTCAACACTGTTGCCGGCATGGCACGCCATGTTCCACGCCCTGGCAAGGGCCGCCGGGCCGCCGGCCGGTTTGCGCGGTCGCGCTCGTTATCTACCGTTGTGGAATGGATCTCGATGACCAGCCGGGCAGCGAGGGGCTGGACGGGCGGGACGAGCCGGACCTGGTGATCCGGGCACAGAACGTGGTCATGCCGGAGGGGACCGGGCCCGCGGCCGTCGTCATCCGGGACGGCGTGATCGCCGCCGTCAGGCCGCCGGGCTGGCGGGCCGCTGCGGCCCCGGCCATCGACCTGGCCGCCGACGAGGTGCTGCTGCCCGGCCTGGTCGACACGCATGTGCACGTCAACGAGCCAGGCCGGACCGGCTGGGAGGGGTTCGCCTGTGCCACCAGGGCCGCGGCGGCCGGCGGCATCACCACGATCATCGACATGCCGCTGAACAGCATCCCGCCGACGACCGACGTCCCGGCGCTGGAAGCCAAGCGGGCGGCTGCGGCCGGGCAGTGCTACGTCGATGTCGGGTTCTGGGGCGGGTCGGTGCCCGGCAACCTCGGCGACCTCGCCGCGCTGCACGAGGCCGGGGTGTTCGGGTTCAAGTCGTTCACGATCGACTCCGGTGTCCCGGAGTTCCCGCCGCTTGACTACGCCGGGCTGGACCGGTCGATGCGGGAGGTTGCCGCGCTGGGCAGCGTTCAGCTCGTGCACGCCGAGGATCCGGGGGTGATTGCCGCCGCGCCGCCCGCCTCCGGTCCCAGCTACGCCGGCTTCCTGGCGTCCCGCCCGGACGCCGCCGAGGTCGCGGCGATCTCACGGGTGCTCAGCCTGGCCCGGGAGACCGGCGCCCGGACCCACGTTCTCCATCTGTCAAGCGCGGACGCCGTGGAGCCATTGCGAGCGGCGCGGGCTGCTGGCATCCCGGTCACCGTGGAGACATGCCCGCATTACCTCGCGCTCGCCGCGGAGGACGTGCCGGACGGGGCGACGCAGTACAAGTGCTGCCCGCCGGTGCGCGCCCGGGACAACGCGCGGGCGCTCTGGGATGCGCTGCGGGCGGGCGTCATCGACTGCGTGGTATCCGATCATTCGCCCTGCCCGCCGCTGCTCAAGCGGGTGGATCATGGCGATTTCGGCGCGGCGTGGGGCGGTATCTCGTCGGCCCAGCTCTCCCTGGCGATCATGTTCACCGAGGCAGAACGCGCCGGCCTGGCGCTGGCCGACCTGGCCAGGTGGATGTCGCTTGGCCCGGCCCGGATGGCCGGGCTGCGCGGGAAGGGCGCCATCGCGCCCGGGTTCGATGCCGATCTCGTCGCGTTCGCGCCGGACGAGACGTTCCGGGTGGAGCCCGCGAGGCTCGAGCACCGGCACAAGCTCACTCCGTACGCGGGACGGGTGCTGCGCGGGGTGGTGCGGCGCACCTGGCTGCGCGGCGAGGTCGCGGACGGAACGCGGCCCCGCGGCCGCCTGCTGCGCCGCGGCGAGCCAGCCCCGGCGCGGCCCGCGAGCAGGGCGGCTGCGCCATGACGGGCGAGCCATCCGCGGCGCCCGGCTTCACCCGGCTGCCTGACCTTGCGTCCCGGCTGCTCGGCGGCAGCGTGGTGTTCGCGACCGACGAGCTGTTCGCCGACAAGGAGAACCTGATCAAGCCGGGTGCTCCGGAGTTCGCGCCGCACGCGTTCGGGAACAAGGGGAAGGTCTACGACGGCTGGGAGACGCGGCGCCGCCGGGACGACGGGCACGACCATGCGATCATCCGCCTCGGGGCACCCGGCGTCGTGCGCGGGGTCGTCGTCGACACCGCGTTCTTCCGCGGCAACTACCCGCCGCAGGTGTCGGTCGAGGCGGCCCGCGCCGAGGGCTACCCGTCGCCGGGCGAGCTTGCCGCGATGGGCTGGCACACGCTGGTGCCGGTCTGCGACGCGGCCGGCGACTGCGCGAACTACTATCCCGTGAACGACGAGCGGTGCTGGACGCACCTGCGGCTGTCGATCTACCCGGACGGCGGCGTCGCCAGGTTCCGGGCGCACGGGGAGGTAGTACCCAACCCGGAGTTCCTGGCCGGCACGATCGATCTGGCCGCCGCCGAGAACGGCGGCGTGGTGGCCGGCTGCTCGGACGCGTTCTATGCGTCGGCGGCCAACCTGCTGCTGCCGGGGCCCGCCGCCGGCATGGCGCAGGGGTGGGAGAACGCGCGGCGGCGCGGCCCGGGCAACGACTGGGTGGAGGTCCGGCTGGCCGGCCCCGGCAGGCTGCGGTATGCGGAGATCGACACGTCGTGGTTCATCGGCAACGCGCCGGGCTGGGCGCGGCTGACGGCGGCGGACACCCCCGCCGCCCGCGGCGGTGCCGCCGGCGCCGGCCCCCCGGAGGCCGCCTGGTGGGAGGCGGTGCCGCGGACCAGGCTGCAGCCCGACACCCGGCACCGGTTCCCGCTGCCCGGCAGGGTGGCCTCGCACGTCAGGCTGGACGTCTACCCGGACGGCGGGGTGGCCAGGCTGCGGGTGCTCGGCGAGCTGACCCCTGCCGCGCTCGCCCGGCTCGGCCGCCGCTGGGCCGGCGCCCGGCCGCGCCGCCGCGCGGCCGGACGGGAGCCAGGACAGCGCTAGGGACGCAGGTTCTGCAGCGCCCGCGAGTCCTGGCGGTCTCGCTCCTCCTGCGGCGGGTGCCGGCGGAACAGCAGCCAGAAGCTTGCCGCGTTGATGAACTGCAGGATCGCGGCGAGCTCGAACGGCAGCGACAGCGACACCTCGTCCATCAGGTAACCGGTAATCGCCGGGCTTCCCGCCATGACAAGCTGGCTCGGCAGGTTCGACAGGGCGGAGACCGTCGCCCGCTCGTCGGGATGGGCGAGCCCGACGGCGTACGACTGACGCAGCGGGAGCCCGATCCGCTGGACCACCATCCGCACGAGATACACGCCGGCGGCCAGGGCGAAGGTCGGCGCGAGCACCATCGGGATGAGCAGGACCGCCTGCGCGGTCCGGACGACGAAGACCGTGCGGACAAGGCCCCACCGGCGCGCCATCCTCGCCGCCGACAGGCTGGATACCATGGTGGCCGCGTTGATCACCGCGAACACCACGCCCACCTGCGGCGCGCTGGCTCCGAACCTGCGGAAGAACCAGTAGGTCACGAACGGGCCGAACATGCCGACCGCAAGCCCGTTGGTCGTGTTGGTGATCCAGAGCCGGTACAGCAGCCAGCGGGACCGGCGCGGAAGGGAGAACCAGCGCAGCCGGCGCCGCGTGCCCTGGCCGGTGTCCTGGCCCGTCGCCGGGCTCTGGCGCGCGCCGGGTCCTCCCCGCCCGCCCCGGCGCTCCGTCCTGGGGCGCTCGGACAGGCCGACTGCGAGCAGCCCGGCGATGGCGGAGGTCACGGCTACCGCAAGGAACCCGCCGCGGAAGGCGGCAGTGGCTGCCGGTCCGTGCAGGTGAACCGAGGGGGCCAGGAGGGCCAGCAGGCTGCCCGCCAGCGCGCCGAGGGACGATCCGAAGGTGAGCCTGCCGAACGCCGAGTTCCGGTGGGCCGCGGGCAGGCTCTCGGCGACGAACGCTGACTCGGCCGGCAGGTACGGGCCGACCGTGCCGCTGCCCGCGCCCGACCCGCGCCCGAAGCTGCCCAGCGCTCCCAGGCCGAATAGCAGCGCGGTGTTCGAGCTGAAGGCGAAGCCGGTCCCGGCAAGCGCGGTCAGCAGGGGGACGACGATCAGGAACACCCGCCTGCCCACGCGATCGGCGGCCATCCCGATCACCGCCGACAGGATCGCGGACGCCAGCGCGACAGCGATCACGTACTCGCTCAGCTCGAGCGCGCTGAACCCCTGCAGGGCGAGGTAGATCGGCGTCAGCACGCCCGCCAGGGCGCGCCCGGCGCTCATCGCGATCCGCGCCAGCAGGATGATGCTGAAGTTGCGGCTGGACCAGTCCGGTCGCAGCGCGCCCCGGACTCTGGCGGTCGCTCCGGCCCGGCCGGCGAGGCCGGCCGCACCGTGCTGCCGGGCGTCGTGGCTGCCCGGCACCCGATCATGCATCGACGCCGATCGTATCCGCGGCGGCGACGTGCGCCGACGCCGGCCGAGGCCGGAAGCTAGCCCATCGGGTAGTGGTGGAAGCTGACCGCATACTCGCAGCCAGCGCCGAGCCCTATGTAGCCGGCCATGTCGCGCAGGAACGTATCCGGGTCGAACTCGCGGCCGAGCCCGTCGATGTAGGCCTTGTGCTCGCGCAGCGAGGCGACGCCCGCGCCGATGGTGCCGGTGACGTCCACGAAGTGCGTCGGGCTGCCGCTGTGGGCCACATAGGCCGAACGGATTCCCCGGTGCGCAGGCCCTGCCTCGGGGAACACCCACTCGTTGGCGGCGTCCCGGCAGGCATCGAGGACTGCCAGCCCGACGGCGCGGTGGTCGGCGTGGTTGACCGGGCCTTCCTCGGACCAGGTGAGGTCGAAGCTGCCGGTGATGACGATGTCCGGCTTCAGCCTGCGGAAGGCGGCTGCGAGGTCGCGCCGTAGCGGGATGCCGTATTCCACGAGCCCGTCATGGTGGTCCAGGAAGTCCACCTGGCTGACACCGACCACGGCGGCACTGCGCCGCTCCTCCTCTACCCGCAGCGGGCCGGTCTGCTCCGGGGCCATGCCCGCGATCCCGGCCTCTCCCCGGGTTACCATCAGGTAGCTCACCCGCTTCCCCTGGCCGGTCCAGCGGGCGATGGCCGAGGCCAGCCCGTACTCCAGGTCGTCGGGGTGCGCGGCCACCGCGACGGCGCTCTCCCAGTCCTCAGGCATCGGCTGCACGGCGCCTCCTCCTCATCGGGCCTGCGGCTTCTGGAGTAACCCTGCCAGAGCGGCGCACGCCGGATTCCGGGAGGTCGCCGGCCGGTGCCCGGCGCGGCTATGCCCGGGGCGTGTCAGGGTCCGCAATGGACGGCAATTTCGGCCGATGTCCTCTAGCATCGCCACTGATGTCTCCGGAATCTCGCGGCCGCAGGGCCAGGAAGAAGGCGAAGCGGGCTCCCGGCGGTCGCGGCCTTCGCTGGAGCGAGTTCCGCATGGACACGCCGGGTCCGGCCCTGGCGGAGACGTCGCTGCCAGGGGTGTCGCTGCCGGACCTGGGCCTGCTGGCCGGCGCGCGGGAGCGGCCCGGCTGGTTCGACGGCGCGAGCCAGGCCGTGCTGGACCGGGCAGAGCCGGTCCTGGCCGCCGCCGGGCTGCGCGAGCTGGAACAGGTGACCGCGGAGCTGCTCGGTGCCGAGCTGCTCCGGGTGCTGGCCAGCGAGTCAGCCGGGATGTGGTTCGACTGGTGGTTCGAGGAGCTGGCCAGCGCCGCCGCTGCCCGGGTCCGCGAGCAGGCCGCTGGCGGCGCCGCTGATGGCGGCGGCTGGCGCCCGGCGTGGCTGCTGCTGCACGGGCTTGCCCTGATCGGGCCGCCGGAACTGCGGCAGGCCGCTCAGTCGGCCATCGGGCGGGCGCGCAGGTACCTGCCGCGCGGGCAGGACGGACGGGAGCCAGCGTGGCTCGATCACTTTGCGCGCGTGGCGGCCACCGGCGAGGTGTGGACCCTGCGCGACGCTTACGGCACCCGGTTCGGCGTGATCTCGGGGCTGAGCTATCCGGACGAGGAAGCCGCATCGGTGTTCCTGTTCGACATCGATGCATGCGCCTTCGTGGACCTGGTAGGCGGCCGGGTGTTCGACGACATGGGCGAGGCAGCGGCGGCCTGGCGCGAGGGCGTCGGCGAGGCAGCCGCGGAGGCGGTGCCGGCGGCGATTGCTGATGCCGGGGCCGTGAGCGGACTGCACTGCCTGGTGTACTGCGATGTCGGCGGGAAACTTGGGGTCCGCGGCAGCGAGACCCGGGCGATGCTCGACAACTGGTTTCGCGGAAGGCGGCGGCTGCACGATCTGGCCGGCGCGCTGAAGCGGCGCAGGATGCCGCTGCCCGAGCAGCGGAACCTCTATCACGACATAGACCCGGCGCCGATGACCGCCGAGTTCGCCGGCTGGTACCGGGAGCGGCACGGCAGCGAGGCGGACGTCGAGACGGCGACCGCGCTGGCCTTTGAATGGCTGGAGGGAGCGCTGCCGGGCACCGAGTTTGCCGCATCCCCGCACCGTGCCGCGTTCCATCGGCGGCTCATCGGGGACTGGCAGCCGGATCACCCGGTCACCCTGGCGGCGCTGGAACTGCTGCCTGAGTGGGTGCGCTGGCTGGGCGAGCGGGCCGGGCTCGGCACCGGCCTGGCCGACCGCGCGGTCGCGGCCGCGGCAGGCCAGCCGCAGGCCCGCCCGGAGTGCGCGGGCGTGGCAGACGACCTGGCGGCAGCCCAGGATGAACCCCTGGCCCCGGCGGCTCAGGAGCCCTGACCGCGTATCATCGTCGGACGTGGCCGGAGGCGAGACACCCGCGATCAGGCTGCTGGCCAGCGGGGGAATCGCGCACAGCGTGCATCGCTATGACCACGACCCGCGGTGCGGGTCCTACGGGATCGAGGCCGCGACCGCGCTGGGCGTGCCACCGGAACGGGTGTTCAAGACCCTGGTCGCCGAGGTCGACGGGGCGCTGGTGGTCGGGGTGGTGCCGGTTTCCCGCAACCTGGACCTGAAAGCGCTCGCGGCTGCGGCGGGCGGGAAGAAGGCCAGACTGGCCGACGCCGCCGCAGCCGAGCGCGCAACCGGCTACGTGACCGGCGGGATCTCCCCGATCGGCCAGCGCAGGCGGCTGCGCACAATCGTCGATGAGTCCGCGATGAGCTTCGGCACGATCTTCTGCAGCGCCGGGCAGCGCGGCCTGGAGATCCAGCTAGCTCCTGCCGACCTCGTCGCCGCAGCGGCCGCCACGGTGGCCGCGATTGCCCGCCCGTGAGGCCCTGACCGCGGGCCGGCCGCCGGCTGACTGTCGGCGGCTGCCGCTAGCGTGGGAATCCGGCGAACCGACGGCAAGCACTGGGGGGCATGAGCATGGCAGAGCCGGGAAGCCTGACGGGCGAGCGGGCCGATCTCGTAGAAGCGCTGGACAGGCACCGCTTCTTCCTGCGGCAGACGGTCCGGGACCTCACCGACGAGCAGGCGGCGCGGCACACCACGGTCAGCGAGCTATGCCTCGGCGGGCTCATCAAGCATGTCACCGCTACCGAGCGGCGGTGGGCCGAGTTCATCCGGACCGGCCCCGCGGCGATGGCACCGCCTGGCGATGCGGACGCTGCGCAGTGGCAGGCCGGCTTCCGGATGGAGGAGGGCGAGACTCTCGCCGGGCTGCTCGCGGACTACGACAGCGTTGCCAGCCATACCGACGACCTTGTGCGCACGCTCCCGGACCTGGACGCCAGCCAGCCGCTTCCGGAGGCGCCCTGGTTCCCGCCGGGCGCCCGCTGGTCGGCCCGGAGGGTGCTGCTGCACATCATCGCCGAGACCGCGCAGCACGCCGGGCATGCCGACATCATCCGCGAGTCCCTGGATGGTGCCAGGACCATGGGCTGACCGGGGCACGAGCCGTGGGACCGGCGGCCGGGTATTCATGACTCATGGCCATGGCGGATGTCGCGGCGCTGGTCGCCAGGCACGGGATGTCGCCCATGCTGGCAACCGCCGCCGACCTCCCGGCCGGGGATCCCGGGTGGGCCTACGAGATGAAGTGGGACGGGGTCCGCGCGATCGCCTACGCATCGGGCGGCGAGGTCCGCCTGGTCTCCCGGACCGGGCGGGACATCACCGGCGTCTATCCCGAGCTCGGCCGGCTGCCCGCGGCACTGGTCGGCCGGCAGGCCGTGCTGGACGGCGAGATCGTGGCGTTCGGCGGCGGGGAGTGGCCCAGCTTCGAGGCGCTGCAGCAGCGGATGAACATCTCCTCCCCGGCTCAGGCCCGCGCCCTCGCCACCCGCGACCCGGTCAGCTTCCTGGCCTTCGACCTGCTGGTCCTGGACGGTGAGGAACTGGCCGGCCTGCCCTACTCGCAGCGGCGGGAACGGCTGGAGGGCCTCGGGCTGACCGGGGGGTTCTGGCAGGTGCCGCCGTCGGTTCCCGGCCAGGCCGGCGCGGACCTGCTCGCGGTGGCCAGGCAGAACGGGCTGGAAGGGGTGGTAGCCAAGCGGCTGGACTCCCGCTACGAGCCGGGCCGGCGCTCGGCGGCCTGGCTCAAGCACAAGATCCTGCGCCGTCAGGAGGTCGTCGTCGGGGGGTGGAAGCCGGGAGAGGGGCGCCGGGCCGGCGGGATCGGGTCGCTGCTGATCGGCGTTCAGTCCCCGGCAGGGCTGGAGTATGCAGGGCATGTCGGCACCGGGTTCACCGACCGTGCCCTTGACATGCTGCACGCCCGGCTGGCGCCGCTGCGCCGGCCGGCCTCGCCGTTCGCCTCGACGGTGCCGCCGGAGTATGCCCGGGCGGCGCAGTGGGTCGAGCCGCTCCTGGTCATCGAGGTCGAGTTTGCCCGGTGGACCTCAGCCGGGCGGATGCGCGCACCGTCGTACAAGGGGATGCGCGACGACCGGGATCCTGCCGAGGTGGTCAGGGAACCGGGTCCCTGGGGCTGAGCGGCGCTCCCCGCGCAGCGCAGGCTCACCCGGCCTGCCTGGCAAGCCTCGTTACGCGGTCATGCAGGACCGGCAGGTACTCCTCCTCCTCGGGCTTCATCAGGACGCTGCGCAGGATCCTCGCGCCATCGGCGTCGGCGGCGACCCGCGGGTGCCTACGGGACATCGCCCGGGCTGAGACCCGCAGCGTGCTGAGGAACACGGGGTTGTTCGCGTCCGTCATCCCCTCGGCTAGCATGCGGGCTGACGCCGCGTCGATCGCGGCCAGGCTCGGCGCGGCCTGCCCGCGCACCGGGAAGTAGCAGACGATGTCCAGTTCCGGCGGCTGGTACAGGAGCAGCTCATCCGATGCCGTGAGCAGGTCCGCCCAGGCAAGCGCGGCCCGGCGGCCCGCCGCCAGCACCAGGCCGAGCCCGCCAGGCTCCGGCGGCAGCAGCCGGAAGGTGAGCCACAGCGCTGCGGCGGCGGCGCCGGCCCGCGAGCACTCCAGGCTGATCTCGCCCAGGTGCAGGTCACCGGAGGTGAAGTAAGTGTAGGGCGAGTCGTGCCGGTAGAACCGTCCCACCGAGGGGTCACGGAAGAGCACCGCGCCGCAGCCGTAGGGCTGCAGCCCGTGCTTGTGCGGGTCGACCACGACCGAGTCGCACTCGGCGATCGCCCGCCACGGCGCCGGATCCAGTGCCGACTGCCCCGGATCCAGTGCTGACTGCCCCGGATCCAGTGCTGACTGCCCCCAATCTTGTGCTGGCTGCGGGCCGGGCGGCCCGCCGTCCCGCGCGGACGCGGCCAGCAGCGTGAAGAAACCGCCGTAGGCGGCGTCGACATGCACCCGGGCGCCGTGGCGGCGGGCGACCTCCAGCACCTCGTGGACCGGGTCGATGGCACCGAGGCCGGTGGTCCCCGCGGTTGCCACGACGGTACCGATCCTGCCGCCCGCGAGCAGGTCATCGAGGGCGCCGATGTCGATCCGCCCGGCTGCGTCAGCGGGAACGGCGGTCCCCGACATGCCCAGCACGCTGCACATCCGTGCGTGGGTGTAGTGCGCCTCCTCGCTGTAGGCAACGCCGCGCCCCGGGTGCATCTCCCTGGCGACATACAGCGCCTCCAGGTTCGCGATCGTCCCGCTGGAGGTGAGATGGCCCAGGTGCTGCGGCAGGCCGAACATCCCGGCAAGCTGGGCGACGACCTCCTTCTCCATGGCTGCGGTTGCCGGCCCGCCGTCCAGCGCGTGGTTGTTCGGGTTGATCAGCATCGCGGTCAGGTAGCCGGCGACTGCCGCAGGATGCGGCGGCTTGAGCATCTGGCCCGCATAGCTCGGGTGGAAGAACGGGTAGTTGTCCCGCAGCCGCCCGGCGAACTCGGCGAAGGCCTCGGCGAAGTGCTCGTCGCTCACGTGCAGCGACGGGTGCCGCTCGAACGGCCCGAAGCCGGCCTCCCAGGCCCCGACAGCGGACACGCCCTCGCCCAGCCAGTAGCGCAGATCCACCCGCGATCCCTACCACCGGCCGGGCCTGGGGTCAAACCGCGAGCCGGCATGTCCTGGAAGCCGCTTTGTGAACACTCCGATGTTCACAAAGCGGCTCCCAGGACATTAACGGGGCAGGCTCGCGGGCTCAGCGGGGGCTCGCGGGCTCAGCGGGGGCTCGCGGGCTCAGCGGGGGCTCGCGGGCTCAGCGGGGGCTCGCGGGCTCAGCGAGGCGGGCTCGCGGCCGGCCCGGCCTGCTGCTCCTGGCTGATCACGTGCATCACCGCGTTGATCAGCGCCAGGTGAGTGAACGCCTGCGGGAAGTTTCCCAGGTGCCGGCCGGAGCAGGCGTCGATCTCCTCGGCATACAGCAGCAGCGGGCTGGCGTGCGACAGCACCCGCTCGCACAGGTCCCTGGCCCGCCGCTGCTCGCCGATCTCGGCCAGCGCCGACACCAGCCAGAACGAGCACAGCGTGAACGTGCCCTCGGAGCCGGACAGCCCGTCGTCGGCCTCCTCGACCCGGTACCGCAGCACCAGCCCGTCCTGGGTGAGCTCCTCGGCTATGGCCAGCACCGTGGCCCGGATCCGCGGGTCATCCGGCGGCAGGAACCGCAGCAGCGGCATCAGCAGCACGGAGGCGTCCAGCGCCGTGGAGCCGTATGACTGGCAGAACACCCCGCGCTCGTCGAGCGCGTTCGCGCAGATATCCGCGTGGATCTCGTCGGCTGCGGCCTGCCACCGCCGCGCGGTGTCGGTGTCCTCGCGCAGCCGGGCGAGCCGCGCTCCCCGGTCGGCGGCCACCCAGCACATCAGCTTGGAGGAGGTGAAGTGCCGGGGCGTGCCGCGGATCTCCCAGATGCCCCGGTCCGGCTCCCGCCACCGGGCCAGCGCATGCTCGACCTGCTGCCGCGCCATGTCCCAGACCCGCTCGTCCAGCCGGTCACGGGACCTCGCGTGCTGGTAGAGGGAGTCCAGCACCACTCCCCAGACGTCATTCTGCTGCTGGCTGTAGGCGGCGTTGCCGATCCTGACCGGCCGCGCTCCCTGGTAGCCGGACAGGTGCTTGAGCACCTGCTCGTCCAGGTCGCACCGGCCGTCGATGCCGTAGACGATCTGCAGGTCGCCGCCGTCGCGCTCGACCATGTCGGTGATGAACGCGAAGAAGTCGTTGGCCTCCCAGTCGAACCCGAGCGTGAACAGCCCCCACAGCGCCAGCGCCGAGTCGCGGATCCAGCAGTACCGGTAGTCCCAGTTCCGCTCGCCATGCGGGGTCTCCGGCAGCGAGGTGGTCGCCGCCGCCACTATCGCGCCGGTCGGCGCGAAGCTGAGGCCCTTCAGGGTCAGCGCGCTGCGGGCCAGGTAGCTGCGCCAGCGATGGTCGGGCAGGTTGCCCCGGGCCAGCCAGTGCTGCCAGTGGTGCGCGGTCCAGACCAGGCGCGCGTAGGCCTCCTCATAGCTCTCCGGCGGAGGCCGGCTGCCCCAGGACAGCGCGCAGAACCGGGTATCGCCCTCCTTCAGCAGCGTGCGCGCCCTAGCGCTCGGCCCCTCCACGCCGAGCCGGATGTCCGAGGTCAGCGTCAGCGTCAGGGCACCGCTCTCCGGCCGGATCATGGCCTGGTGGAATCCCTTGCCGGTGTGGTGCCATCGGGCTCGCTCCCGGCCGTAGTCGAACACCGGCTCGCAGTCCAGCGTGACCTGCACCTGGCCCTCCACGCAGCGCACGGTCCGCAGCAGGATGTGCTCCGCGTCGTAGTCGGTGGGCGGCCGCACATGGCTGCTGCGCTCCGGGTGCTCATGCCGCCACGGCCCCATCACCAGGCAGTCCCGGACGATGATCCAGCCCTCGCCGCAGTCCCAGCTCGTCTCCAGCACCATCGTCCCGGGCAGGTAGCGGCGGTCCGCGGGCACGGTCATGTCCTCCGGGCCGAAGCGGAAGATCCCCGCGTCCCGGTCCAGCATCGCGCCGAACACGCTCGGCGAATCCATCCGCGGCAGGCACATCCACTCGACCGACCCGCCCGGCGCGACCAGCGCGGTCACCTCGCAGTCGGACAGGAAGCCGTAGTCGGCGATCGGCGGGAACGGCGAGAACTCCCCCGGCGCTCCGCCCGCCGGGCCGCTGTCGGCCATCACGCCCCCCGTCCTCCTGCCCGGACTCGTGCCCCCGGCCGCCCGTCCCACATCGTGGCCATTAGCCGCGGCGCGCGCCCCGGCTGCCAGGCGGCGGCTTACGATCTCGACGGGAGACCAAGCTTTCAAACAGAACGAGGCCCACGTCCACATGCCCGGGTATGACTTCATCATTATCGGCGGGGGATCGGCGGGGTGCGCACTCGCCAGCCGGCTGTCCGCAGACCCGGGCACCCGGGTCCTGGTGCTGGAGGCCGGGCGGCCGGACTACCCGTGGGATGTGTTCATCCACATGCCGGCGGCGCTGACGTTCCCGATCGGCAGCAGGTTCTACGACTGGCAGTACTCCTCCGAGCCCGAGCCGCACCTGAACGGCCGCCGGATCTACCACGCCAGGGGAAAGGTGCTCGGCGGCTCGTCCAGCATCAACGGGATGATCTTCCAGCGCGGTAACCCGATGGACTACCAGCGCTGGGCTGCCGATCCCGGCATGGCGGACTGGGACTACGCGCACTGCCTGCCCTACTTCAAGCGGATGGAGACCTGCCTGGCCGGCGGTGACGCCTACCGCGGCTCGGACGGCCCGCTGATCCTCGAGCGCGGCCCGGCGACCAGCCCGCTGTTCACCGCGTTCTTCGCCGCGGTGCAGGAGGCCGGGCTGACGCTCACCGACGATGTCAACGGCTACCGGCAGGAGGGCTTCGCGCCCTTCGACCGGACCATTCACAAGGGGCGGCGGCTGTCGGCCGCGCGCGCTTACCTGCACCCCGTGCTGCGCAGGCCCAACCTCACCGTGCTCACCAGGGCCTTCGTCACCCGGATCGTGTTCGAGGGAACGCGCGCGGTGGGCGTGGAGTACCGCCACCGCGGCTCGGCCAGGACCGAGCGGGCCGGAGAGGTCATCCTCTCCGGGGGCGCCATCAATTCCCCCCAGTTGCTGCAGCTTTCCGGGGTTGGCCCGGCCGCGCTGCTGCGTTCTCATCACCTGGATGTCGTCGCCGACCTGCCCGGGGTCGGCGAGAACCTGCAGGACCACCTCGAGGTCTACGTCCAGTACGCGTGCAGGCAGCCGGTATCCGTGGCACCCGCGCTGAAGTGGCGCAACCGCCCGCTGGTCGGCGCCCGCTGGCTTTTCCTGCGCAGCGGCCCCGGGGCGACCAACCATTTCGAGGGCGGCGGGTTCGCCCGGTCCAACGACGAGGTTGCCTACCCGAACCTGATGTTCCACTTCCTGCCGATCGCGATCCGGTATGACGGCTCGGCCCCGGCCGGCGACCATGGCTACCAGGTGCATATCGGGCCCATGTACTCCGACTCCCGCGGGTCGGTGCGGATCACCTCGGCCGACCCGGCGGCCAAGCCCGCGCTGCGCTTCAACTACCTGTCCACTCCAGGCGACAGGCGCGAGTGGGTCGAGGCGATCAGGCTGGCCCGCCACATCCTGAACCAGCCCGCCCTCGGCCCCTACAACGGCGGCGAGCTGTCCCCGGGCGAGCAGGTCCAGACCGACCAGCAGATCCTGGACTGGGTGGCCAGGGACGCCGAGACCGCGCTGCACCCCTCCTGCACCTGCAAGATGGGCACTGGCGACATGGCGGTCGTGGATCCGGCGACGATGCGGGTGCACGGCCTGGAGGGGATCCGGGTGGTCGATGCCTCGGTGATGCCCTACATCACCAACGGCAACATCTACGCGCCGGTGATGATGATCGCCGAGAAGGCTGCCGACCTGATCCTCGGCAACACCCCGCTGCCGCCCTCGCCGGCCGAGTTCTACCGCCACCAGCCGCGCGCCTCCCGCGCGGAGGCCTAGCCGGAAGCCGCCGCGGCGCTGCCAGCGCACTGCGGCGAGTCCCGGCCGGCCGTCGGGCGCCGCCGGTGCCGTCCCTCAGCGGCTGTCGGCTGCCGGCCATTCCGGTCCGTTATGGGATGCTGGGGCATGACGCATTCGGAGGCCATTGTGAGCGAACCAGCCGACGTTCCGCCGGGCGTGGACATCACCAGGCCGAGCCCGGCCCGGATGTATGACTACTACCTGGGCGGGACGCATAACTTCCCGGTGGACCGGGAGGCCGCGGAGCGCATCCGCAAGGTGATGCCCGACCTCGCGGACGCTGCCTTCGCCAACCGGGGGTTCCATCAGCGGGCGGCGATCTGGATGGCCGAGCAGGGCATCCGCCAGTTCCTGGACCTGGGTGCCGGGCTGCCGACGCGGGGCAACACGCATCAGGCGGTGGCGAAGGTGACCGGGGATGCGCGGGTGGTGTACGTGGACATCGACCCGATGGTCGCCGCGTATGCGAGCCATTTCCTGGATCAGGCGCAGCGGACCGCGGTGGTGACCGCGGACCTGCGGGACCCGGAGGCGGTGCTCGGCCATCCCGAGGTGGGGCGGCTGATCGACTTCGCCGAGCCGGCCGGGCTGCTGATGACCGCCGTGGTCCATTTCGTGGCCGACGGGTCGGATCCGTGGGGCCTGGTGCGCCGGTACCTGGACGCGCTCGCGCCGGGCAGTTACCTGGCGCTGTCGCATGTTACGCACGAGAAGCTGCCGCCTCGTGCGGTGGCAACCGGAGAGCAGGAGTACCAGCGCTCCTCGGAGCCGATCTACCTGCGGTCGAAGGCGGAGATCGAGCGGTTCTTCGAGGGGCTGGAGATCGTGCCGCCCTACGAGGGCGCCGGCCCGTCGGTGTGCCATGTCGGCCTGTGGGGCGCGGAGGACCCGGAGGCCGCCGACAGCGACGGCTCCCGGGTGTTCTTCTGCGCGGTCGCCCGCAAGCCCTAGCCTCGGCGCGCTGCGGCCATTCCGGTCCGTTATGGGATGCTGGGGCATGACGCATTCGGAGGCCATTGTGAGCGAACCAGCCGACGTTCCGCCGGGCGTGGACATCACCAGGCCGAGCCCGGCCCGGATGTATGACTACTACCTGGGCGGGACGCATAACTTCCCGGTGGACCGGGAGGCCGCGGAGCGCATCCGCAAGGTGATGCCCGACCTCGCGGACGCTGCCTTCGCCAACCGGGGGTTCCATCAGCGGGCGGCGATCTGGATGGCCGAGCAGGGCATCCGCCAGTTCCTGGACCTGGGTGCCGGGCTGCCGACGCGGGGCAACACGCATCAGGCGGTGGCGAAGGTGACCGGGGATGCGCGGGTGGTGTACGTGGACATCGACCCGATGGTCGCCGCGTATGCGAGCCATTTCCTGGATCAGGCGCAGCGGACCGCGGTGGTGACCGCGGACCTGCGGGACCCGGAGGCGGTGCTCGGCCATCCCGAGGTGGGGCGGCTGATCGACTTCGCCGAGCCGGCCGGGCTGCTGATGACCGCCGTGCTGCACTTCGTGGCCGACGGGTCGGATCCGTGGGGCCTGGTGCGCCGGTACCTGGACGCGCTCGCGCCGGGCAGTTACCTGGCGCTGTCGCACGCCACCTACGAGATGCTCGTGCCCCAGCATGTTCAGGCCACCCGGGAGGTGTACGAGCAGGCATCCGCCAACGTGCACCTGCGGTCGAAGGCGGAGATCGAGCGGTTCTTCGAGGGGCTGGAGATCGTGCCGCCCTACGAGGGCGTCGGCCCGTCGGTGTGCCATGTCGGCCTGTGGGGCGCGGAGGACCCGGAGGCCGCCGACAGCGACGGCTCCCGGGCGTTCTTCTGCGCGGTCGCCCGCAAGCGGTAGGCCGGGCCTGCCCGCCAGGCCGTCGGCCTGCCGGGATGAGTCAGCGGCCGGGAGGCCCGGAGGCCCTGTCGCCTGTCGGCCGCCCGCCCTGGCGTAGCCTGATGCCCTGCGATGCCGCAGGGCATCAGGGGCTGAGCGGAGCGCCGCCGCAGCAGGTCCGCCCTCATTGGCCGCCGGGGGGAAGCGTGCCAGAGTATGTCCTGGAACACCATCAGCGGGGTGAGCGTGACCGCCTGTCGCTGATGTCGAGGCTGCTCGACCCGATGCACCGTCGCTACATCGAGCGGCTCGGCGTAGGACCGGGAGCGGTGACGCTGGAGGTCGGCTGCGGGAACGGCTCGCTCTCCCGGTGGCTCGCCCGCCGGGTGACGCCAGGCGGACGGGCGGTCGCGGTGGATCTCGACCTGTCCCTGACCGGCCCGGCCCGGGCGGGCCTGGAGTACCGCAAGGCCGACATCCTCGCCGGGCCGGTCCAGCCGGGAAACTTCGACCTGGTGACCGCCCGGGCGGTGCTGCACCATGTCGCCGATGCCCCGACGGCGGTGGCCAACCTGCTGGCCAGCGCACGGCCGGGCGGATGGGTCCTGCTCATCGAGCCGGACTTCCTGCCGGTCAGCATTGCCGAGCCGGAGCAGGTCCGCAGCTTCTGGGAGGGCTGGCTGGCCTGGTCACGCGACGAGGGAATCGACTACTTCATCGGCCGCAGGCTTGCTCCCATGCTCTCCGGGATGGGCCTGCGGGACATCGGGGCGACCGCGGAGACCGCGATCTACAACGGCGGCTCCCCGTGGGCGCAGTACTGGGAGCAGACGGTCACCGAGCTGCGGCCGCGGCTGATGGCCAGCGGCAGGCTCGACGAGCCTACGGTAGGGGCGTTCCTGGGCCGGTGCGCCGATCCGGGATGGTGGACGCAGGCGATCGCCTTCACCGCCGTCTACGGACGGGCTCCCGGCGGTTCAGCCAGGTAAAGGACGGGCGCATGCAGACCTCTGAAGGACAACCGGCGCTGGCAGGGGTGCTCGACGATCACCTTGCCGCTGAGTTCGACACCAGGGACGTCACCGCCACGATGCAGACCATGACCGGCGACCCTTATCTCAACCACGTCCCCGTCATGACCGGCGGGATCGGCCGGGACCAGGTGCGGCGGTTCTACGATCAGGTCTTCATCGGGCACTGGCCAGCCGACACCTCCATCGAGCGGATCTCCCGGACTGTCGGGGCCGGGCAGGTGGTGGACGAGCTCGTGATGAGCTTCACCCACGACATCCCCATGAACCACCTGCTTCCCGGTGTCCCGCCGAGCGGGCGGAGGGTCCGGCTCCCGGTATGCGTGGTCGCGGCCTTCGAGGACGGCAAGCTCAGCCACGAGCACATCTACTGGGATCAGGCCTCGCTGCTGGTTCAGGTTGGGCTCCTCGATCCGGCGGGCCTGCCGGTGACCGGCGCCGAGCAGGCCGAGAAGCTGCTCGCGCCCCGGTCCGTGCCTGCCAACGCCCTGCTCGGCGAGGCCTGGCCGGTTCCGTAGGGCGAAGCCGGCAGCGCCAGGCGAGAGCGGGCGCTGCCCGGTGCCCTGCCGCCAGGGCCGTCACGGTGGCGCCTGGGCCTGCCGGGCGGAGGCCGCGGCCTGCCCCGCCAGGTCCCGGCACCGGGCTGGCCGCGGATCGCCGGGCCGGCCGGCGAGGTTGATCTCGACCAGGGTCGCCGCGGCGCTGGCGCCCGACTGCGCCAGCAGCGCGGATGCGATCGCGTCACCGCGCAGGCTCGGGTTGCCGGAACGGGCGAGCCTGGCGGCGAGCGCCGCGACGTCGGCACCGAGCCCGGTCAGCTCGGCGGGGATCTCCGAGGCCGCGGACAGCGCGGCCGCGACGCGGGCGCCCTTGCCGCGCCCGTCCGGCACATCTGGCCGGCCTGGAGCGTGAGGGCTGGCCGGCCCCCGGTGTGCCTCGATCACGCGCTGGTATGCCGCGCCGTCCGCGGCGATGAGCGAAGCGGCCCGCCGCATTATCCGTTCCGCCTGGCCCGAAAGCTCGCCCGCCGTCCGTGCGGTGAGCTGGCGCACCGAGAGCCGCGCTGCCATCGCTGCCAGCCCGGCAGCGATGGCGACCGCGAGGGCCGCGGCCCCGCCGCCGCCGGGCGCCGGGGCCGGGGCCGCCAGGGCGTCGAGGAACTCACCGAGCGGGACCGCGAGCGGATCAGGCCGGCCGGCGGAGCCGGGCGGTGCCTGCCCCGAGCTCATCAGGCCAGGCCGACGACGTTGCCGTCGGCATCGATGTCGATCCGCTCGGCGGCCGAGTTCGAGGCGAGGCCGGGCATCGTGCGCATGTCGCCGCTGATCAGGTAGACGAACCCGGCGCCGACGGAGGCCCGGGCCTCACGGACCGGCAGCCGCCAGCCGACGGGCGCGCCCTTGAGCGCCGGGTCCGAGGAGATCGACAGGTGCGTCTTCGCGATGCACACCGGCAGCGATCCGAACCCGTTGCGCTCGTAGCTGTCGAGCTGGCGCTCGGCGGCCGGGGCGTAATCGACGCCGCTGGCGCCGTACACCCTCGTCGCGAGCGTCTCGATCTTCTCCCGGAGCGGGGCCTGCGCGGGGTAGGCGAACCGGAACTCGCCGGGCTCCTCCGCCGCCTCGGCGACCGCCTCGGCGAGCTCGGCTGCGCCCGCCCCGCCGTCGGTGAAGTGGGTGCAGACCGCCGACCGCACCCCGAGCTCGGCGGCCAGCTCGCGGATCGCCGCATGCTCGGACGGGTGGTCCCCGGGCATCGCGTTGATCGCGACGACCGGGGTGACTCCGTGCAGCCGCACGTTCTCGACCTGCTTGCGCAGGTTCGCGCCGCCCTCGCGGACCTCATCGGGATTCTCCGCGAGCAGCGCTGGCGGCAGCGGCCTGCCGGCCACGATCGCATGCCTGCCGGAGTGCGCCTTCAGCCCGCGCACGGTGGCGACCACCACGGCCGCGTCCGGTGTCAGGCCGGACACCCGGCACTTGATGTTGAAGAACCGCTCGGCGCCCATGTCCGCGCCGAACCCCGCCTCAGTGATCAGGAAGTCCCCGGTGCGGATCCCGATCAGGTCGCCGACCACCGAGGAGTTGCCGTGCGCGATGTTGCCGAAGGGCCCGGCGTGCACGATCACCGGCGTGTTCTCCAGCGTCTGCAGCAGGTTCGGCTTGATGGCCTCCTTCATGATCACGGTCATCGCGCCGGCCGCCCTGAGCTGCTCGGCGGTGACCGGCTCGCCGTCGCGCGTATAGCCGACGACGATGCGGCCCATCCGCTCGCGCATGTCGGCCAGGGAGGTCGACAGGGCGAGGACGGCCATCACCTCGGAGGCCGCCGTGATGTCGAATCCGGACTGCCGGGGCACCCCGTCGGCCTTCGCCCCGAGGCCGAGCACGATGTTCCGCAGCGCACGGTCGTTGACGTCGAGCACCCTGCGCCAGGTGATGTTATGCGGGTCGAGCCCGAGCGCGTTGCCCATGTACAGGTGGTTGTCGACCATCGCGGCAAGCTGGTTGTTCGCCGCGGTGACAGCGTGCATGTCCCCGGTCAGGTGCAGGTTCAGCGTCTCGAACGGGACGACCTGGCTGTAACCGCCGCCGGCCGCCCCTCCCTTGATGCCGAATGTCGGGCCCATCGAGGCCTGCCGGATCGAGATCGTCGCGCGCCTGCCGATGTGGCTCATCGCCTGCCCGAGCCCGACCGTGGTGGTGGTCTTGCCCTCGCCGAGCGGGGTCGGGGTGATCGCGGTGACCACGACATACCGAGCCTTCGGCCGGTCGCTCAGCGCCTCGATCGCGCCGAGGTCGATCTTCGCGACGTGCTCGCCGTACTGCTGGATCAGCCACGGCGGGATGCCGATGTCCTCGGCGATGTCGGCTACCGGCTTGAGCGCTGCCTTCCTGGCGATCTCCAGCGCGCTGGGCATGGCCATGGCGGATGCTGCCTTTCGACGGGGTCGGGGAGGTGGGAGATAGGGCCGGAGGTCAGCGCCGGCACCGGCGGCGCGGCCCGCGGCTTTACGGCGCAGCGCAGAGGCGGCCAAGCTCGTCGAGCATCTCCGGCTTCAGCCGGAACGACGGCCCGGACACCGACAGCGATGCCACGCATCTGCCGGCGCCGTCGAAGACCGGGGCGGCAACGGCGGTGAGGCCCTCCTCCAGCTCGGCAACGGCCGTGGCGTACCCGCGGCGGCGCACGTCGTCCAGCTCGGCGGTCAGCGCCTGGTGAGTGACGATCGTGTGCTCGGTGTACCGGTCAAGCCGTCGCGGCACCGGGATCGCCCCGTAGGCCAGCAGCACCTTACCGTTCGCCACGGCGTGCGGCCGGGTGCGGCGGCCGATCCAGCCGCCGGAGCAGTTCAGGATAAAGGTGCTCGGCACCTCGGCCACGTTCAGCACGTCCTCGCCGTCCGGCACGGCGAGGTTGACTGTCTCGCCGGTCTGCCGGGACAGCCTGTCCATCGCGGGCTGCATGGTCGCGATGAAGTCGAACGACCGTAGCGCCAGGGTGCCGAGCCTGATGACCTCAAGGCCGAGCCGGAACCGGCGCCCCGAGCGGGCCAGCAGCCCGGCCCGCTCGAGCGCGGCGGCGAGCCGTGAGGCCGTGGACTTGTGCACTCCGAGCCAGCGCGCCATGTCGGTGACGCCCTGCTCGACCCGGCTGTCATCGAAGCTGGTCAGCAGCGCCAGGACACGCTCCGCAGACTGATAGGTTGCGCCAGCGGCAACACTCGATCCAGACACGCAACTAGAATGGGCGTGGCTCCCGGCCTGAGTCAATACCGGCCCGCCATGCAGGCGGCCAATCCCAGGTCCCGCCGCGGTGCCCGCTGCGGGCTGTATTGTCTCCTTGACGCGCTTGACATTGAATACCGCCGGATCGGGTGGCAGGAGCTGCAGTGGACATTCAGGCCCCAGGACAGCCGCCGATGGCGGCCCCCGCCGGCGACGCGCTTCCCGAGGCTATCGCCCTGGCCCGGGGTGCGGCGGAGGCCGGGCTCCCGCTGAAGCTGCTCGGTGGCCTGGCGATCCGCGCGCTGAGCCCGGACCTGCCGCCGAGGACACGCGGCGGGCAGGACATGGACTTCGCCTGCCTGTCCAGGAAGCGCAAGGATGTGGCCGCCTACCTGGAGCGCAGCGGGTGCGAGCCAGACCGCCGGTTCAACAACCTGAACGGCGACCGGCAGATGTACTTCACCGCGCCGTCGGGCCGCCCGATCGACGTGATCGTGGACCGCCTGACGATGTGCCACACGCTGGACTTCCGGCCGTCATTCGACCGGCTGCCGCTCACCCTCGACGCGGTGGACCTGCTCCTGTCGAAGCTGCAGATCTACGAGCTGAACGAGAAGGACGCGCGGGACATCCTGCAGCTGCTGGCGTCCGTGCCGCTGGACTCGATGCCCGGCGCGGCAGGGCGGTCCGGGCAGGGGCCGGTCGTGATCGATACCGACAGGTTCGGCAAGCTGCTCGGTGCCGACTGGGGGTGGTGGCGTACCGTCACCGGCAACCTGGCCAAGCTCCCGCAACTGGCCGAGGCGCGGCCGGAACTGAGGTTCCCGGGGGCGCCGCTGGACCCGCTGGCCCAGGCCAGGGCCCTCGCCGAGCTGGCCGAGGCCACGCCCAAGAGCATGAAGTGGCGGCTGCGGGCAAACGTCGGCGACCGGGTCCGCTGGTACGAGCTGCCGGAAGAGGTCGCCCACTGACGGTCCCGGGCTGGCTTCTGCCATGACGGGCCGTGCACCCCTATCCGGCCGTCACTCCCGGGGGCGCCCGGGAGCCTTAAGCGAGTAGGCCTTGACGCGCCGTTGCGCGCAATGCTACACCGTTGCACAGGAAGCGCACCCCGGCCTTCCCAATTCCGGGCCCGGCGGGCCCTAGACGTGGTGGTGTGATGAGGATCTTTTTTGCCACCGACATCCATGGCTCCGAAGTCTGCTGGCGCAAGTTCCTCAACGCTGCCGCCTTCTACAAGGCCGACCTGGTAATCCTGGGCGGTGATGTCACCGGCAAGGTCATGGTCCCGGTCGTGGAGCATCCGGGCTACTGGCAGGTGACATTCCGCGGCGAGCAGCTCAGGCTGGAGACTCAGGCGGAACTGGAGGAGATCGAGCGGCGGATCCGCAACAGCGGGTCCTACCCGGCCCGCGTGCTGCCGGACGAACTGCGGGCTATGAGCACCGAGGAGGGCGCCGTCGACCGCAGGTTCAGCCAGGAGATGCTCGGCTCGCTGGACCGGTGGCTGAATATGGCCGAGGACAAGCTCGGCGGCGGCAAGATCCCCTGCATTCTGAACGGCGGGAATGACGACTTCTTCGAGATCGACGAGGTCATCGAGTCGTCCCCGTGCGTGGACTTCGCCGAGGGCAAGGTAATCGAGCTGGACGGCTTCCACCTCGTCTCGATGGGGTGGACCAACCCGACCCCCTGGGACACGTTCCGCGAGGCGCCCGAGGGGGAACTGGCCGAGAGGATCAAGGCGGTGGCCGGCCGGGTGCCGGATATGGAGAAGGCGATCTTCAATTTCCACGCGCCGCCCTACGGATCGGGCCTGGACGAGGCTCCGGCGCTGGACGCGAGCCTTCGGCCGATCCACGGCGGCGCGGTCATGAAGCCGGTGGGCTCGGTCGCGGTCCGCAAGTCGATCGAGCATTACCAGCCGATGCTGTCGCTCCACGGCCACATTCACGAGAGCCGAGGGGTCAGGCGGATCGGCCGGACGCTGGCGATCAACCCGGGTAGCGTCTATGGCGACGGGGTGCTGCAGGGCGCGGTCGTGGAACTAAACGCCAAGAAGGGAACAGTCAGCAAATACCTCCTGGTGAACGGCTGAAAATGGTAGATTCTTCGCCCTGGGATTGCACGCTGCGTGGTCGTCTGCCACGGGGCCGGATCGAGGACGGCCAGGACAGCGGGAGTCCGCTAGGGAACTGACGGGTCACAACCGACGCGGCATGCCAGACCCGGCCGGAGGGCTCCTGGCGGCTGCGGCTGAGAGGCGGAAATGGCAACAGACGCAATCGGCGGCGAGACGCCGACCCTGTTCCTGAGAAAGGCCACGGGCCTCGTCAGGGGCTGGTCGGTGAGAGACTCCATCATCTACGCGTGCCTGTCGACCAACGTGGTGACGCTCGGCCTGTACGAGATGTCGTTCACCGAGCCGTTCGCGAAGGGTCAGCTCCTCACCTCGGTGATCATCTCCGGGATCTGGGTGTCGTTCCTGGTGATCGCCTACGCGGGGCTGATCGTGACGATCCCCCGCGCGGGCGGCGACTACGTATGGCAGACCCGGATACTCGGCAGCGGCTTCGGCTTCGTCCTGGCCGCGACCGGGTGGTGGTTCATCCTCTGGCTATGGGCGCCGATCTACGGCAACATCCTGTCGGTCCAGTTGTTCGAGCCCCTGTGGGCCACGGCGGGATGGACCTGGCCGGGCGGCGGGGCGGCCTGGTTCGGCACGCATAACGGGATCTTCATCGTCACGCTGATCACCATCGCGCTGGCCGGCTTCCTGGTCTCGCTCGGCATGGCCGGGTACGCGAGGATCCAGAAGTGGTGCTTCTACGGCGGCGTGGTCGGCTTCCTGATCATCGTCGGCCTGCTGCTGTTCAACAACCACGCGGCCTTCGTGTCGTCCCTCAACATGGAGGCGCACAAGCTGTTCGGCATCAGCAACGCCTATGGCGCCATCAACCACGCGGCAGCGAAGGCCGGGTTCACCCCGACGCCGATGGGCTTCGGCCCGCTCGGGCCGACGATGCTGCTGGTGCCGCTGATGATGTTCTTCATCCTGTGGCCGAACTGGGGCGCGAGCCTGTACGGGGAGATCCGCGGCGCCAGCGACTTCCGCCGGGTGTTCACCGGCATGTTCGTGGGCCTGTGGCTGACCGTGGCCTTCATGGTCATCTTCCTGTTGCTGTTCGCCAAGACCTTCGGCTGGGCCTTCTACCAGAACGCGAACGCGAACGTCTTCAACCTGACGAACCCGCTGCCGATCTGGCCGTACCCGGCGATGCTGGCCGGCTGGCTGGTGCACAACACCGCGTTCCAGATCATCCTGATCCTGCTGATGAGCCTGTGGTTCTTCGGCTGGGTCGGCACCCTGTTCCTGTCCTCGACGCGCGTGATCTTCGCCGCGGCCTTCGACCGGGTGCTCCCGGACCGCGCGGCCGAGGTGTCCGAGCGGCGCAAGGTGCCGGTCTACTCGCTGATCCTGATGCTGCTCCCGGCGGTCGGGCTGGGCGCGCTGTATGCGTACTGGTCCAAGTTCTACACCTATACGCTCGACGCGACCCTGGTCATCGCGGTGACGTACCTGTTCACCGCGCTGTCCGTGGTGATCCTGCCGTGGCGCAAGCGCGAGCTGTGGCGGGCCTCGCCGGCCAGCCGGGTCAAGCTGCTCGGCATCCCGATCGTGCCGGTCTCCGGCTTCATCACGATGGGGCTGCTGGTCTTCAACCTGTACGAGTGGCTCACCAACGACAACTACTTCGTCAACAACAAGTCGTCCCTGGTCTACATGGCACTGATGTACGTGCTGGCGATCGTCATCTACGTGATCGCGCGGATCGTGCGCAGGCGCCAGGGAATCGACCTCGGCCTGATCAACAAGGAGATCCCGGTCGAGTAGCGACTGGCACAGCTCGGACGGCAGCTCATGATCGGGGACGCTTTCCCATCACATGCGTGGAAAAGCGTCCCCGATCATGAAACAGGCTGGCCTGGGCCCGGGGATCCGGGCGGGAGTTTCACACGGGGAGCGGCATGAGTGACATCCCTGCCCGGGCACGGGCGGTCATCATCGGCGCGGGCATAGTCGGCAACAGCCTGGCCTACCATCTGGCCCGGCTCGGCTGGCGGGACCTGGTCCTGGTGGACAAGGGGCCGATGCCCAACCCGGGCGGGTCGACCGGGCACGCCTCGAACTTCATCTTCCCGATCGAGTACTCGAAGATGATGATGGAGCTGACCCGGGACTCCACCAGGCAGTACCAGGAACTGGGGGTGTTCACCCGCAGCGGCGGGATCGAGGTCGCCCGGACGACCGCCCGGATGCAGGAGCTGCGCCGCAGGTGCAGCGCCGCGAAGGCATGGGGGATACCCGCCGAGCTGCTCTCTCCCGGCGAGGTCCGCAAGCTGGTGCCGTACCTCGACGAGTCGGTGATCCTGGGCGGCGCGCATTTCCCCACCGTCGGCGTGGTGGACTCGCTGCGCGCCGGGACGATCATGCGCGAGCGCGCCCGGGAACTGGGAGCGCTGACCGTGCTGGCCTCCGCCGAGGTGCTGGGCATCGAGAAGGACGCCAGCGGTGCCGTCGCGGCAGTGCGCACCACCGCCGGCGAGATCGAGACCAGCACCTGCGCCATCTGCTGCGGCGTCTGGTCGCCCAGGATCGCGGCGATGGCCGGGGCGCGGATCCCGCTCACCCCGATCGTGCACCAGATGATCAGCGTGGGCCCGATCGCGCTGTTCGCCGACACCGAGGGAGAGATCTCCTACCCGATCGTCCGCGACGTCGACGCCAACATGTACGAGCGCCAGCACGGCGGGGACATGGAGGTGGGCTCCTATGCCCACCGGCCGATCATCGTGGCGCCCGACGACATCCCCTCCATCGAGGAATCGGCGCTCTCGCCCACCGAGCTCCCGTTCACGCAGGAGGATTTCGACCCGCAGTTGCTGCAGGCCCTGGAATTGATGCCAGATCTGCTCGGAGATGAGCGCGCCGGCATTCGTTATTCCATCAATGGACTTATCTCGATGACACCCGATGGCCACCCGGTGCTGGGCGAGACGCCCGAGGTGCCGGGGCTCTGGTCGGTGGCGGCTAGCTGGATCAAGGAGGGCCCGGGCATCGGGCGTGCCGTCGCCGAGTGGATGAACGGGGATCCCCCGGAAACCGACATCCATGAGGCCGACGTCGCGCGGTTCTACGGGCATCAGCGGACCACCGCCCACGTCACCGCGCGGGCGCGCGAGGGCTTCAACAAGATGTACGGGATCGTGCACCCGTCGGAGCAGTGGGAGTCCGGCCGGCCGGCCCGGGTCAGCCCGGTGTACGAGCGGGAGCGCGCGCTCGGGGCGGTGTTCTTCGAGACCGCCGGGTGGGAGCGGCCGCACTGGTATGAGTCCAACCAGGACCTGCTGGAGCGCTATGCCGGCCGGCTGATGGAGCGCCCGGCCGAGTGGGACGCCCGCTGGTGGTCGCCGGTCATCAATGCCGAGCACCTGGCCATGCGGGACACCTGCGCGCTCATCGACCTGTCGGCGTTCGCGGTGTTCGACATCGCCGGGCCCGGCGCGCTGGCCGGGGTCCAGACGGTCGCGGTCGCCCAGCTTGACGTGCGCCCCGGGCGGGTCGTCTACACCTCGCTGCTCGACGAGCGCGGGGGGTTCCGCGGCGACCTGACGATCATGCGGCTCGCGCCCAGCCGCTTCCGGGTGGTGACCGGCGGGGCGACCGGGATGGCCGACCTTGCCTGGTTCGCCCGGCACCTGCCCGAGGACGCGGTGATCTCCGACCAGACCTCGGCCTGGGTGACCTTCGGGCTGTGGGGCCCCCGGGCCAGGGACGTGCTGGCATCGGTGACCCGTGACGACGTCTCGCACGCCGGCTTCCCGTTCGGCACCTGCCGGGAGATCGAGGTCGGCGGCATCACCGTGCTGGCCTCGCGGATCTCCTACGTCGGGGAACTGGGCTGGGAGCTGTACGTTCCCTCCGAGCTGGGCGGGCGCCTCTGGGACGAGCTGTGGGCGGCCGGGCAGCCCCTGGGCCTGATCCCGGCCGGGATCGGCGTCTACGGGACCACCGGGCGGCTGGAGAAGGGCTACCGTGCCTACGGCGCCGAGCTGGACTCGTCGTACAACCTGGTCGAGGCCGGCATGACCCGGCCGAGGGTGAAGCAGGAGCCGTTCATCGGCAAGGACGCCTACCTCGCGCAGCGAGCCGAGCCGCCCTGCGCCGTGCTGTGCACGCTGACCGTGGACGACCACCGCTCGTCGGCCGGCGAGCTCCGTTACATGCTCGGCGGTGAGCCGATCCTGGCACTGTCCGGCGAGCCGCTCGTCGACGCCCGCGGCCGGACGTCCTATGTCACCAGCGCAGGATCCGGTCCCTCAGTCGGCAGGCACCTGCTGATGGCCTACCTGCCGGCTGACGTGGCGGAGGCCGGACGGCCGCTGCTGGTGGAGTACCTGGGCGAGCGGTACCCGGTAACGGTCGCGGTGGCCGGCGCCACCCCGCTGTTCGACCCGGAGAACCTGCGGGTCAGGAGCTGACCCGGGTGGAGATCCTGGTTTGCGTCAAGCGCGTGCCGATGGTCGGCGGGAAGATCGTCGTGACGGCGGACGGGCTGTCGGTGGACACCAGGATGACTGGGTTCACGGTCAGCCCGCATGAGGAGTGCGCGGTCGAGGAGGCCGTCCGGCTGACGGAGGCGCACGGCGGCAGCGTGACCGTGCTGACCCTCGGGCCGCCGGAGGCGGCGGATCAGCTCCGGGACATGCTCGCCCTCGGCGCGTCCCGGGCGGTGCTGCTGGAGACCTCGCCCGGAGCCGAGTGGGGGCCGATCGCGACCGCCGCCGCCATAGCCGACGCCGCCCGCGACGGCGCCGACAGCGCCGCCTTCGACCTGCTGCTGTTCGGGAACGAGGCCGCCGACACCTGCGACTACCAGGTCGGCGTGCGGGTGGCGCACGTGCTCGGGCTGCCGTGCGTGACCGGCATCAAGAACCTTTCCGTCACCCCCGGCGGCGCCGTCACGGCGCGCCGTGAGTATCGCGGGAAAGAGGAGATCTTCGCCTTCTCGCTGCCCGCCGTGGTCACCGTGAAGGAGGGCATCAACCTGCCCAGGTATCCCTCGCTGCCCGGCCGGCTGCGGGCGAAGCGGGCCGAGATCGGCCGGCGGGTACCTGCCTGTCGGCCCGAGGGACTGCGTGCCGAGCGGCTGCACGTGCCCGAGGCCGGACGGCGTGAGGCGCGGATTCTCGGCCACGGAACGGATGCCGTTCCTGCCCTGGTTGCGCTGCTCGACGAGCTGGGGGTGCTGTCGTGACCGTGCTCTGCCTGATCGAGCGGGACGGCGACGGCGCCGCGGAGGCGTCGCTGCGGGCGCTGACCCTGGCCCGGGGGCTGGCCGGGTCCGCGGATACCGGCGAGCAGGTGCTGGGCGTGGCGTTCGGCGACGAGGAGGCCGGCCTGGCCGAGCTGGCCCGGTACGGCGTCAGCGAGGTGCACGCGGTCCGCGCGCCGGAACTGGACGGCTACGCGCCGCAGGCCTGGGCCCGTGCCCTGGCCGGCCTGGCGGACCAGGTCGGGGCGAGCGCCGTGGTCGCTGCGGGCACCGACCACGGCAACGAGGTCCTGGCGCATCTCGGCGCGATGACCGGTCTTCCCGTCGCCGCCGGATGCTGCCGCGCCTGGTGGGACGGAGATGGAAGGTGCCGGCTCGTCCGGCAGCGCTGGGCCGGCAGCCTGCTGGAGGACGCGGTCCTCGAAGCTCGCCTCGCCCTGCTCGGGGTGGCGCCGGATGCGGTGGCCGCCGAGCCGGTGCCGGCTGCTCCCGGCTCCGTGACAGTGCATCCCTTCAGGCCCGAGCTTGCCCCGGCGGACCTGCGGGTGCGCGCCACCGAGGCGGCCGAGCGGGATTCGGGGGCCTCCCTGGCCACCGCCAGGGTGGTTGTCGGCGGCGGCCGTGGCGTTGGCGGCGCTGAGGGTTTCGGGCCGCTGGAGGAGCTAGCCGGGCTGCTCGGCGGCGCCCTGGGCGTATCCAGGGTGGTCACCAGCGAGGGCTGGCGGCCGCACCGGCAGCAGGTCGGGCAGACAGGCACCAGGATCTCCCCGGAGCTGTACCTGGCCTGCGGGATCAGCGGGGCGATCCAGCACATGGCCGGATGCGCGAGCGCGAAGCACATCGTGGCGATCAACACCGACCCGCAGGCGCCGATCATGGCCCGTGCCGACTACGCGGTCATCGGCGACCTGCACGAGGTCATTCCGGCGCTGGTGGCTGCCGTCCGCTCGCGGCGCCAGCCGCAGGGCTGAGCCCGCCACCGGGCTGGGGCCGGCCGGCACCGGGCTGACCCCTTGCGCCGGCTGCGGGCTGGCCCCAGCCGGGCTGGCCGGTACCGGGCTGACCCCTTGCGCCTGTCGCCCGCTACTGCCGGGCCGTCCCCGCCGGCCGTCGGCTTTACCTCCGCCGCCTGTTGATCGGATTGTGGATGATGTGGTGGAGAAACGTCCTGCTATGGGGAGAACATTCGTCATTTTGTGGCCTTGCTGTGGACAAGCTGTGGACAGATAAAGAATCTTGAAATTGCACGCTGCAGCCTCTTGCGCGGCGCAGGTTCGGCGTTATAGAAATGCATGCACCGCCGGAGACGGATACCACCCCCGGAGCAATCCGGGGAACGCATCGGGCACTGGGAGACCGGGGTCGTGAGCGGGTAACTGGGCCCGGCGGGGGCCACGCGGCACCCGGTGCCGGGCGACCGGTCGCCGGGTCCGTCGGGGCCTGACGGGGCCCCTCCATCTCATACATGGAGGGGCCCCGTCCCATTCTGAGCGGACGATCCCGGCTGCCTGAGCCGACACGCCCAGTCATGGGACGCCCGGACCGCGCTCGGCGGACGCGTCGACCTGCGCCCGGTACCCCGACCGCAGCGCGGCTACCGTGGACGGCGGGGTGATCAGCCGTGCGCTCCCGCTTGGCGGTCGCCGCTGCGCCGTCGCGTAGCCGCGCGGCGTCCACGGCACGACGGCGTCTTCCAGCACCACCGCAGGCAGATCATCCAGGAGGACGAACGCGCCCCTCGGCAGCGACGCCCACGTGGCGGAGTGCACCTGGCGGTGGTGGGTCCCGCGGACGATCCGCTCGGCATGCAGCCGCCGGTCCAGGTCGCGTGCCGAGGGCACGTCGATACCGAGCCCGGCGGCCATAGTTTCACGGAACTCCTGGTAGGCGGTTCGGCGGCAGAGTGCGCACGGGCGGTGGCCAGCCGCCAGCGACACCGCCTCGTCGTGGAAGAACAGCGCCGTGTAGTGGCCGGGTGCCCACTGCCGCATTCGCCAGCCGCGGAACTCAAGCGCGCAGGTGATCCACAGATCACTGGCGTGAAACCGGACCACCTCGGTGCCCCGGTGCAGGATTCCCCTGTTGCCTGTCCAGGCGCAGCGCAGCGGGATCGCGACGATGTCGCCGAGCGGCGTGACCCGGTTACGTCGCGGCCCGCGATCGCCTGGGTGCTCAGCGATGACCACTAGGTTCTCCTTCTGCAGCGGTCCTGATGCGCCGGCCGGCCCGTTGCCGCTGCCTGGTGACTCGCCGGCAGCCCCGCAGCCCCTGGTGAGTCGCCGGCAAACTCCCAGTCCCTGGTGACTCGCAGCAGCCCCGCAGTCCCTGGTGAGTCGCCGGCGGCCCCGCGGTCCCTGATGACTCGCCAGCAGCCGAAGCCCCCCGGTGACGTGCCCGGTGACGTCCCCGGTGATGCAGCAGGAGCGGTGTGAGAAGCGACGGGTCTGTGGACCGTACTGTGGATGCCGCGGTGGAAAAAGCCACAGGCTGGGGGAAAACCGGACGCTTATTGTGGACAGCAAAAGAATCTTGAAATACCTTCAGCAAAAGACTTGTGCGGCTGGCTGGACAGGCGTAGAACTTCATTCACCACTGAAGAAGGGAACCGGTCCGGGAGCGATCCCGGAGGCGCCGGGGCCAGCATCGGCCGGGGAGCAATCCTCGGTCCGGCAACCCCCCTTGGTGACGCCGGAGTCCCCCGGGAAACCGGGGCGGCCCGGCGCGGTGACCGGAAACGGTGGTGGTCCAGCCGGACGAGGTAACCGGGCAACTGGTAACCGGATCCAGCGAGACCGCGCCAGGCCCCTCCATCTCATACATGGAGGGGCCTGGTCGTATTTTGCCCCATCGGTGGCAAACTAAGCCGCACGACACGCCGGGGCGCGATGCCATGCCCTGCCAAGTTTCCCCAGTCGGCAGGGTGGTGCTCTCAACCCGCTACCGGCTATCCGGCTATCCGCCGGGCTCGCCTGGCCGGACGGCCTGCCGGGCCTGCCGGTGCTCCGCTACCTGCCCTCGGCGAACGCCCGCCCGGCCGTCCCGCCGAACCTGCGATAGTGGCTCCGTGGGACGGGACCAGGCCGCCGGCAAGCCGACGGCATCTGACAGCCAGCCGGAGACGCCGGCCAATGCCCGTCCCGCGGCACCGGCCGGGGCCCGGCACCTGGAGCAGGCCGGGGCCCGGCACCTGGAGCAGGCCGGGGCCCGGCCGGAGACACCGGTCGAGCGCACGGCCCGGCTGCTGCGTCTCCAGGCCGCTGCCTGCCGGGAACTCGGCAGCGCGCTGTATGCCGGCCTGCTCGAGCACGCAGCCGCCGACCTGCGGGACGGCGGCCCGACCGCGGCGGTGCTGGACGGCCACCTGCTCGACCCGGGCCGCAGCGCGCTCGCGCTGCGGATGCTGGGCGGGGTCCACGCCCTCGTGCTCACCGGGCAGGCGCCTGATCTCGCCCGGTACTACCCCTCGGCAGGCGGGACCGCCGATCCGGGGCCGGGAGCCGGCCTGGCCTGGCCCGCGCTTCGCGAGGTACTGGCCGGGCAGCGCGACGCGGTCAGGTCGTGGCTGGCCAGGCCGCCGCAGACCAATGAGCCAGGCCGCGGGGCCGCTCTCATCGGCGGGCTGCGCTACCTGACCGCAGCGCAGCGGCTGCCGGTCCGGCTTGCCGAGGTTGGCGCCAGCGCGGGGCTGAACCTCCGGGCCGATCACTTCCGTATCGCCGGCGTCACCGGGAGCTACGGCAACCCCGCGTCCCCGGTTGTCCTCCGCGACGCCTGGCTGGGCCGGCCGCCTCCTGAGGCTCCGGTCACGGTCATCGACAGGACCGGCGGTGACACTGCGCCGATCGACCCCGGCACGGCTGACGGCAGGCTCGCGCTGACCGCCTATGTCTGGCCCGACCAGCCGGGCCGGCTGGCCCGGCTGCGCGGAGCGCTGGCGCTGGCCGCGCAGATCCCGGCAGACCTGCGGCGTGAGTCAGCAGCGCAGACCCTGCAGCGGCTGACGGCGGAGCCGGGCTGCTGGACCGTGCTCTGGCACTCGGTGTTCCGCCAGTACCTTGACGAGGATCAGGCGGCACAGTTCGCCAGCGGAGTCGCGGCGCTCGCGGCCGCGGCCACGCCTGCCGCACGGGTCGCTCACCTGAGCATGGAGCCCCGCCGGCGTGACGAGGGCGGCGGGTTCGCGGTCACGCTGATCACCTGGCCGGGCGGAACACGGCGGACGCTGGGCACCGCCGCGCCGCACGGGATCCCGGTTACCTGGGCGCCCGAGCCCGTTCCCTGCTGACCGAGATCACCTGCAGCGCGGCATCGATCAGCGCCAGGAAGGTCAGTGCCTGGCCGCGCTGCGCCCGGCCCGGGTCGCCGGCGATCCGGCCGCGCAGCACGCCGGCCTCGTCGATCGCTCGCACCAGGGACTCGGGTATCAGCCCCTGGTCCCGGGCGAACCTTGCCAGGGCGGCCGGATCGTTGCCGGGCGTGGGCTGCAGCTTGCCCGTCGCGGCGAGCAGGTCGCGCAGCGCTAGCTCCAGGGAGGCATAACCCTGCACGATGGCGGCGGACGGGTCGTCCTCGGCCAGCACCGCGAAGCGCAGCAGGGCCGGCATCCCGGCGGGACCAGGACCCGCTGCCGTCGCGGCGGCGGCCAGTTCCGCCCGTACCTGGTTGCTGATCCGCTCGGTCTCCGCGTCGGTCTGGCCGGCCCGCAGCCGTCGCAGGCCGGAGGTGATCTCCGCGAGCAGGCCGGCGATCGGCCGTCGCAGCACGACGATCAGCACGACGACCGCGACCGGCCAGGCGATCGCGCGGATGATGTCAATGGTGAACTGCAGTCCGGACATGGCATTGACGGTAATGGCAGCGCGGGCGCCGCGCCACGTTTCACCGGGCTGACGACAGCAGCGACTGGCGCCATTGCTCGGCCTGGCGCACCTGATTGAACGTGAAGATGTGCAGGCCCTCCACCCGGGAGCCGGGATCGGTCAGCGGCCCGGCCAGCCGGTCGAGCAGCCGCTCGGGGCGGTAGCCCTGCGGGGTACCCATGCGCAGGAACCACTCGGCGTGCCCGGCCGCGAACCGCCTCGACTCCGCGACCCCGGCTACCGCGGCCATCCGCAGCAGCCGCGCCCTGTCCACCGGGCCGGACAGCCCCACATACAGCGGGAGCGCGACGCCGCGGGACCGGACCCTGGCGATCCACGCCCGCAGCACGCGGGGGTTCAGGCACAGGTTGCTGACCAGGTAGCTGGCGTGGTGACGCTTGTCCCACATGGCCTGGATGGTGATGTCGTCGGCGATCAGCGGGTGGCTCTGCGGGTAGCCGGTCACTCCGACCCGGGAGAATGGCCGCCCCATCGCGGCCAGCGCATCCAGCAGGCCAAGCGCGCTGTCGAACCGCCCGGCCGGCGGGTCCGCGTCTCCCGCCGGGACGAACACGTCATCGACGCCGCACCCGGTGAGCCGGGCGACGATGTCCTTAAGCTGCGCGTCGTCGGCGACAAGCCGCGCGGACAGGTGCGGCACCACCCGGTAGCCACGGGCGGCCAGCCGCTCGGCGAGGTCAATCGTCGGGCCAAGCCCCCTGGCCGGGGAGGCGGTGACGGTGATCGTTACCTCACGTGGCACGTGCTCGGCGACAGCGGCCTCGATCGCGGGGGACGGGAAGACCTCAAAGCGCGGCGCCCGCAGCAGGGGCGCGAGCCGGGAGAGCCGTCGCCCGCTGGCGGAGATGCGCATCAGCCCGCCTCCGTGTCGTCGGGTACCGGAGGTGCCACGGGTACCGCTGCCAGCAGCCGCTCAAGCTCGCGCTCCAGGCCCCCGGTGCCGGTGTCGATCACGGTCAGCGGCAGGCCGAACGCCGCAGCGATCGCTAGTGCCTCGGCTGCCAGCCCGGCGTCCCGGGACTGCGCCAGCCACACCACCCGGCGGTAGTGGCCGAAGTAGTCAGGCCAGAGCTCGGGGCGGGAGTCCAGGCCCAGTTCCGCCAGCACGCTGCGGCGGAACGAGCGGACCAGGAAGTCGGTCAGCAGGAAGGTGCCCGGCTGGCGCTCCAGCAGCGCCCGGATCCGCTCCGCGCCGCCGAACACGTCGTAGCAGTGCAGCCCGGCCAGCCGGGCCAGCCCGAGCCTGCGGCAGACCGAGTCAAGCGCCCCGTAGCTGCCGCAGTCGGCATATGCCAGCACCACGGTCCGGCCGGCCGCCAGCAGCTTGCCGGCCAGGTCCTCGGCCAGCGGCGCGATCCGGTCCGGGCGGTTGTGCAGCAGCGCCGGCAGCGGGTGCACCTCCAGCGCCCAGCCCCGCCGCGCGGCGATCTCCCGGACATGACCGGCCAGCGCGCCGCAGGCGATCACCGCGACGGGCCCGGAATCCGGGTCACTGCGGGAAGGCGAGCTGCTCGACGAATGCGTCGTTGAACCCGTCGCGGTCGGAGAGCTCGACATACCTCACCTCCTCCAGCAGCGCCATCGCCCCGGCCCGCTCCCGCACCGACAGCAGCGCCATCTTGGCCCCCTCGCCGGCCACGTTCCCGGCGCTGATCACGCGAAGCGCGGGCAGCCTCGGCACCAGCCCGAGCCGGATCGCGCTGGCCGGGGACAGGAAGCTGCCGAACGAGCCGGCCAGCAGCACCTGCTGCACGTCGGCCGGCCGCAGCCCTGCCTCGGCCAGCAGCACCGACCATCCGGTGGCGATGGCGGCCTTGGCGAACTGCAGTTCCCGCACATCCCGCTGCGACAGGTAGATGGAATGTGCGGCGTCCCCAGGCTCGCCAAGCCAGTACAGAACGAATATCCGCTCTCCGCCCCTCATCGTCAGGTGACTCGACAGCCCTGGCGCCAGCCTCTCGGCGTCCTCGTCCGGGACGAACCGGCCCGAGGAGTCGATCAGGCCCACCCGGACCAGTTCGGCCACCGTGTCGACCAGGCCGGAGCCGCACAGCCCTTCAGGGGCAACGTCTCCGATCACCCTGAGGTCGAGGCTGAGCCGGGCGGCCCCGCCGTCCGGCCCGGCGGTCAGGACGTGCTGGTGACCGGCCGGGCCCTCGGGGGAGTCGCGCACGATGCGAACCGCCTCGATCGCCCCCGGCGCGGCGCGCATCCCGCAGCGGATCGCGGCGCCCTCGAATGCCGGCCCGGCCGGCGCGGCGGTCGCGATCAGCCAGTCCCGGTTGCCGAGCACGATCTCGCAGTTCGTGCCGACGTCGATGAACAGCCGGGTCCGCTGGTCCCGGTCCATTCCCGCGGCGAGCAGCCCCGCGGTGATGTCCCCGCCCACGTAGGCCCCGAACGCAGGGAACACCACGGCCCTCGCCCGCGGGTGCACGGGCAGGCCCAGGTCGGCGGCGAGCACCTCGGGCAGCATCCGCGCCGACAGGATGAACGGAGCAACCCCCAGCGGCTCCGGGTCGATGCCGAGCGCGATGTGGGTCATCGTCGCGTTCCCGGCCAGCGCCACCTCGTACACGTCGCACGGGTCAACCCCGGCCTCGGCGCATACCTCGGCCGCAAGCTCGGCCAGCGTCTGCCGGGCGAGCTCGGCCAGCCGGTCGAGCCCTGCCTCCGCTCCGCCCGGATCCAGCATGATCGAGCTGATCCGGGTGATCACGTCGGCTCCGGCCGGCTGCTGCCGGTTCAGCCGCGACGCGACCGACACCGGCGTCCCGGTCGTCAGGTCGAGCAGCGTGCCGACCACGGTCGTGGTGCCCAGGTCGAACGCGATCCCGTACATCGCGGCGGTGGTGTCCCCGGGCTGCACGTCGATCAGCACCTCGTCGACGACCACGGCGGTGACCTTGTAGTCGGCCCCGCGCAGTGTCCTGCCCAGCGTGCGGAGCACGGCCAGGTCGGCGCGCGGCTCCAGGTCGTCCAGGGCGCCGAGGACCCGTTCCAGGTCGCTGCGCTGATCGGCGAGCGATGGCTCGGCCAGTTCCAGGTAGCGCTTCTGCACCGCGGGGCGCAGGATCACCTGCCTGCCCACCCCTACCGTGGCCGCCTTCGGCCGCGTTACCAGCGGCGGGACCTCCACCTGCAGGTCCTCGCTGAGCTGGACCCGGCAGGCCAGCCGCCAGCCGTCGCGCAACTGCTCCGGGCTGAAGGCGCGGGCGTCCAGCGGCGAGGGCGGAACCTGGCCGTCCAGGATCCGGACCCGGCATTTCTTGCAGGTGCCATGGCCAGCGCAGGTCGAGTCGATCGCGACGCCATTCCAGCTTGCCGCGTCGAACAGCGTGACTCCGGACGGGACCCGCACCCGGAGTCCGTTCTGGCTGAAGAAGACATTGACCCGGTCGGGCGGGGAGACCGGAGATGCGGGCTCGCCGGGGCGGTCAGGCATGGCGGCGGCGGGGGCGGGCTCGCCCTGGCGAGCGGGGTTGGAGGCCCTGGGCGCGGGCTCGCCGAGACCGATCACCCTCACCTGGCCGCTGCCTGCCCGGCCTGCGCCGCCTGCGCCGCCTGCTCGGCCTGCTCGGCGCGGTGGGCGGCGATCCACGCCGCGCCCCAGGGGTCGCGGTCCAGCAGCAGGTCGGCTGCCCGGACCGAGCGGACTAGCTGCGGCGACCGGGCGTCCATGATCGCGCTGGTCAGGCCCGCGGCAATCGCCATCGGCAGGAACGCCGCGCCTATCGAGCCCCGGTCCGGCATCCCGAACGAGACGTTGGACGCGCCCAGCGTGGTGTTCACGCCGAGCTCGGAGCGCAGCAGCGCGATCGTCTCCAGCGTCTTGCCGACCACCGTGGTGTCCGCGCCGACCGGCATCGCCAGCGGATCGATGATCACGTCCTCGGCGGGGATGCCGTAGTCAGCGGTCGCGACGTCCAGGATCTTGCGGGCCAGGTCCAGCCGCCGCCGCGGCTCCTCCGGGATCTCCTCCTCGTCGTTCGGCAGCCCGATGACCGCCGCCCCGTGCCGCCTGACCAGCGGGAGAATTGCCGCGAGCCGCTCGTCCTCGGCGGTGACCGAGTTGACCAGCGCCTTGCCCTCGTAGGCGGCCAGGCCCGCCTCCAGCACCTCGACGATCGAGGAGTCCAGGCACAGCGGCAGGTCTGTGCGGGCCTGCACCAGGGTGACCGCGCGGACCATCAGGTCCGCCTCGTCGGCCAGCGGCGCTCCCATGTTGATGTCCAGGACCATCGCGCCGCCCGCCACCTGCTGGTCGACGTCGATCTCCACCCGGGACAGGTCGCCGGCGCGAAGCTGCTGCTGGAAGATCTTCCGTCCGGTCGGGTTGATCCGCTCGCCGATGATGCAGAACTGGTGGCTGGGGCCGATGACGACCTCCCGCGACCGGGACCGCAGGACCGTATCCATGACGACCTTTCTCGGACTTCGGGTTGTCTCCGGCCTTCTCGCTCCCCCGGGATGGCCCGGCGCGTGACCGCCGGGCCGGCGGGTGCTAGACCGGCGCGGCCGCCCGGCGGGCGGCGAGCAGCTCCTTGGCCCTGACCACGGCGGCTGAGGCGTCGGCCGCGTAGCCGTCGGCGCCGACGGCGTCGGCGTACTCCTGGGTGACCGGGGCACCGCCGACCATCACAATGACCTGGTCGCGCAGGCCCTGCTTCTGCAGCACGTTGATATTGGCCTTGAACATCGGCATGGTCGTGGTGAGGAACGCCGAGAAGCCGACGATGTCCGGCTTGTGCTCGACGACCGCCTCGGCGAACCGCTCCGGCGCGACCTGCACGCCGAGGTCGATCACCTCGAAGCCGGCTCCCTCGAACATGATGTTCACCAGGTTCTTGCCGATGTCGTGCACGTCGCCCTTGACGGTGCCCATGACGATCCGGCCGATGGTCTCCGCGCCGGTCTCCGCGAGCAGGGGGCGGAGGATCTCGAGCGCCCCTGCCATCGCCTTGCCGGCGATCAGCATCTCCGGCACGAAGAAGTCGCCTCGCTCGAACCTGGCGCCGACCTCCTCCAGCGCCGGGATCAGCGCCTCATACAGCAGCGTCTCCGGTCCCAGGCCGGCGTCCAGGCCGCTGCGGGTCAGGCTGAGCACCTCGGGGCCATTGCCGACCAGGGTGAGGTCGTAGAGCCGGCGTAGCAGCTCGTCGCGGTCGAGGCCGGTCACGCCGTGTCCTCCGGGTCATCCAAAGCTTGCCGAACCATTGGCGCTGCTCCTTCCGCGCTCTCCGGCCCGGGGCATCCCGGCGCCCTCCCTATGTGCCACGTCTCCCGCCAGCTCGCGCCGCGAGATTGCGAGGCCGGCGACGTTCTCGCTGTCGTCGTCACCCCGGTGCCCGAGCAGCGCCGACAGCCCGCGGGCCTGGGCCACGCAGGCCGCGCCGGCCTGCTGCACAGCGGCCCCGGTAAGCCTGGTCGACGGACCGGAGACCGACAGGGCGGCGACCACCTGGCCGCCATCCCTGCGCACCGGCGCCGCCACCGCAACCAGGCCGGGCTCGAGTTCCTCACGGGTGACCGCGTACCCGCGGCGGCGCACCTGGCTGAGGTCGGCGGCCAGTTCCGCCCGGCTGGTGATGGTCTTCGGGGTGCGCTGCTCCAGGCGTCCCGGCGGCAGGCTGGCCGCGCCCCAGGCGAGCAGCACCTTGCCCAGGGCCGCACAGTGCAGCGGAACCCGCAGGCCCACCCAGTTCGTCCCGCCGATCAGGTACCGGGAGTCGACCTGCGCTATCTGCTCCACCTTGCCGTCGCGGGCCACGCCGAGGTTGATCGTCTCGCCGGTCACCGCCCCGAGCCGGTCCAGGAACGGCTGTGCGACGGTTACCAGCCCGGCCTCGGCGCCGCCGCGCCAGGCATACCGGACGAAGACCTCACCGGGACGGAACCGGCCCCTCCCGTCCCGCCGGACCAGCCCGCCTCGCTCCAGGGCCATCAGCAGCCGCGAGGTCGTCGACTTGGCCAGCCCGGTAGCTGCCGATAGCTCGCTGAACGAGACCGGCTCCGGGCAGTGCACCACCTCCCGGAGCAGCTGCGCTGCCCGGTCCACCGCCTGCGTCCCGCTTGGGCTTGGCACTGTGCCTCTCATCCGCTGGTCAAGCCGGCCGGCCCGGCTGCTGTGCCCGCCGCATGGGCGCAGCGTGCGGGCAGCGTGACCGGCGCGTGCGGGCAGCGTGCCCGCCGCCGCCTGGCCCGGCAGCGCCCAGCATGTTCCATGTTACGGAACCTTGTTCTACTATGTGATCCTAAGTTTCCCCGCCGCGCAGGGTCAAGGGCGCTGCCACGTCCGCGCCGGCGACCTGCTGGGCCGACCGGCCCCGCGAGCCGAGCCGAGGTGCCATGTTCCGCAACCGGATGCCGCGCTACGAGATCCTTTCCGAGGACGCCATCGCCGTGCTGGACGCCGGCTGGCGGCGCATTGTCTCCGAGATCGGCGTGCAGTTCGCCAAGCCGGAGGCGGTCGAGCTGTTCCGCAAGGCCGGCCAGGACGTCGATGGCGAGGTCGTCAGGCTCGACCCCGAATTCGTGCTGGAGCAGGTGGCGAAGGCGCCGCGGGAGTTTGACGTGCAGGCCCGAAACCCCGCGAATACCGTCCACATCGGCGGCGACGCGATGGTGTTCGGCGGCGTCTACGGCTCCCCGTTCGTCCGCGAGGGCGAGGTGCGCCGGGACGCCACGATGTCGGACTTCCGTCGCCTGTGCATGCTCGCCCAGTCGTTCCCGCAGCTAGACACCGCCGGCGGGGTGATCTGCGAGCCGAACGACGTGCCCCTGGACTCCCGGCACCTGGACATGATCTTCGCGCTGCAGACTCTCACCGACAAGATCTACATGGGCAATGTGGTATCCGGCCAGAACGCCGCCGATACGGTCGCGATGACCGCGATCCTCTTTGGCGGCCGGGCGGCGATCGAGCGGGTCCCGGCCACGATCTCGCTGATCAACTGCAACTCGCCGCTGCGCTGGGACGACCGGATGCTGGACGCGCAGTTCGAGTACTGCGCGGCCGGCCAGCCCGTGGTGCTGACGCCGTTCCTGCTGATGGGCGCGATGTCGCCGGTGACGATCCCGGCCGCGCTGGTCCAGCAGCTAGCCGAGGCGCTGTCGGGGATCGCGCTCGCGCAGCTCATCAGGCCCGGGTGCCCGGTGATCTTCGGGTCGTTCCTGTCCAACATTGACATGCAGTCGGGATCGCCGTCGTTCGGTACCCCTGAGTCGGCGATCGGCCTGCTGTGCACCGGTCAGCTCGCCCGTCACTTCGGGCTGCCGTTCCGCACCGGCGGAGGGCTGAATGCCAGCCAGGCCTGTGACGCGCAGGCGGCCTACGAGTCGCTGATGACGCTGCTGCCCACCTTCCTGGCCGGGACGAACTTCGTGATGCACGCCGCCGGGTGGCTGGAGGGCGGGCTGGTCTCCTGCTATGAGAAGTTCATCGTCGACATCGAGCTGCTGCGGATGCTGCAGGCCGAGTTCACGCCGCTGGAGATCGACGAGGAGTCGCTGGCATTCGGCGCGCACCAGGAGGTCGGGCACGGGGGGCACTTCCTCGGTGCCGCGCACACCATGGAAAGGTTCCGGGACTGCTTCTACCGGCCGCTGCTGTCGTCCACCTCGAACTACGAGCGCTGGCTGAAGCAGGGCGGCAAGGACGCGACGGCCAGGGCAGGCGAGATATGCGCCAGGACGCTGGAGGAGTACACGCAGCCGCCGATGGACGGGGCAGTGCGGGACGAGCTCGCGGACTATGTGGCCCGCCGCCGCGCCGAGCTCGGCGACTGAGCAGGGCCCGGGAAGTCCATAACGGCTTGCGGGCGATTCCGGCGTAGGCAGGGTCGCCGCCGGGCAGGCTGGCGCCTGGCTCAGGCCGCCACTGCGGGGTGGGCACGATTCCAGGCGGCACGAGTTCCAGGCCGGTGAAGAGCCTGGCTACCTCGTCGCGGCTGCGCGCGCGGGAGCGGACGCCGCCCATCCGCTCGTTGAAGCGCCTGGCGATCTCGTCGGCCACGCCAGGACCCGCAAGGTCGCTGGCAGGGTGCGAGATCACCAGGTAGCTGCCCGACGGCAGCGCGGCCATGATCCGGGCGATGACCCCCTGCGGGTCATCGGAATCGGGGATCACGTGCAGGATCGCCAGCAGCATGACCGCGACCGGCTGGCTGAGGTCGAGTGTCTCTGCCGCACCGGCCAGGATCGTCGCCGGCTCCCGGAAATCGGCGTCCAGGTAGGCGCACCGCCCGTCCGGGTGGCTGGTCAGCAGCGCCCGGGCGTGCAGCAGCACGGTAGGGTCGTTGTCGACATAGCAGATCCGCGCCGCCGGGGCCAGCCGCTGGGCAACCTCGTGGGTGTTCTCCGCGGTGGGAAGCCCGGTTCCGATGTCGAGGAACTGGCGGATCCCCGCCTCGGCGACCAGGAACCGCACCGCCCGGGAGAGGAACGCGCGGTTGTTCCTGGCCCACGCCCGCAGGCCGGGGAATGCCTCCAGCGCCCGTTCCGCGGCCTCCCGGTCCGCCGCGTAATTGTCCTTGCCGCCGAGCAGGTAGTCGTAGATCCGTGACTGGTGGGCGACCGTGGTGTCGATCCGCACCGGGGGATCCTCGTCTTCCGCGACCGGGCTGGTCAGCCAATCGTCATCGGTCATGAGCGGCCGGACCCTTTCTCTGTTTCTCTTTCAGAATGGCCGAACTGCGCCTGGTTCAGCGTAGCCGGGCGGCGGCTCCTTGCGCACCGGGTCGTCCCCGGCGCTCCGGCTCTGCACTGTGGGGCCGTGCGGGGAGGGGGCGGTGGGGTCGCGGCCGAGCGGTGGGGCCGTGCGGCGGCAGCACCACGACCGGGCCACTGTCACGGCTGTCCTGGGTGGCTGGATCTGCTGCAATGGGGGAGTGTGCACCGCCGTGCTCGACCTCCGGCCGGGCGGGCCGGTCCTGCTTGCCGGGATCCGCGACGAGCTGACCGACCGCCCGTGGCTCCCGCCCGGCCGGCACTGGCCGGATTACCCGCGCCTGATCGGCGGCCGCGACCTGGAGGCCGGGGGCACCTGGCTGGCCGTGAATCCGGCAGCGCAGCGGGCGGCGGCCGTCCTGAACGGGCGCGGCCACCCAGCGCCGGCAGCCGCCCGCAGGTCCCGCGGAGTGCTGCCGCTGCTGGCCGCGGCCGGCGAGCCGGTTCAGGACGGCCGGTGGCTGGCCGGTTTCGACCCGTTCCACCTGCTGACGGCGGAACCCGGGGTTGCGGTGCTGCGAAGCTGGGACGGCCTCCGGCTCGCCGAGCGGGACCTGGGCGCCGGGCTGCACATGGTCGTGAACAGCGGGCTGGCCGCCGGCCCGGCCGCAGCCGAGGGCGGCGGCGATGGCGGCGGTGGCGCGGCAGGCGGCACGAGGAACGAGAGCGACCGGGAGCGGGCCCGGATAGCTCACTTCCTGCCGCGGCTCCGCGCCGCAGCCCGTCCCCTGCCGCTTCCGGGCCAGGCCATCGATGAGGCCTGGGGGTCCTGGCTGCCGCTGCTGGACGGAGACGGCCTCGCCACGGACGATCCTCGGGCGCTCATCGTCCGTCATGATCTCGGCAGCGGCCGGACCTGGGGAACTACCTCGGTATCGCTGGTGGCTATCGGGCAGGGCCTGACCCGGTTCGACTTCACCGGCAGCCCCGGTGACCCGTCAGCGTGGTACTCGGTGCCGACGGCCGAGGGTCTGCCAGCGCGCTGAGGCTCAGTCGGCCGCGCCCAGGAATGGCCAGGCTAGGAGCCTGTCAGCGGGCTAGCCGTCGTCCGGCCTGACACCAGGCGGCCCGGGCGGAGGCATGTGGCGGTCAGCGCGACTCCATGATCACTACTGCGGAGGTGCCTGGCTCGGCAGCCGAGAAGATGTGCCGCGCATCGCCAGGGTAGGTGAGGTAGTCGCCAGGGCCGATCGTGACCGGGTCGGCTACCGGGCCCGCGAGCGCCCTGCCGGTGCCGAGCACGACATGCTCGACCGTTCCCGGCGGGTGCGGGTCAGACATGCGCGGTTCTCCGGGCTGCATCTGGATCAGGTAGATGTCCCGCCGGGCGCCAGGCGGGCAGGCCGACAGCAGCGTGGCGGCGTAGCTGGCGAGCTCCGAGTAGATGACAGGGCCTTCTCCGGCCCGGATCACCTGGACGCCGGCCCGGGCCGGATCGACCAGCCTGCTGAGCGGGATGCCTAGCGCGGTGCCCAGCGCCCACAGGGTCTCCACGCTCGGGTTCCCCATCCCCGACTCGAGCTGGGAGAGGGTCGACTTGGCAAGGCCGGCGCGCCGAGCCAGCTCGGTCAGGGAGAGGCCTGCCGCGCTGCGTTCCCGGCGGATCGCGGTCGCGATGTGGCCGATCAGCCCGGTCGGCGGCGTTCCGGCCGGCGAGGGGCTGCCCGCTGCCGCGCTGGCAGGCGTTCCGAGCGCTGCCGCGCTGGCAGGCGTTCCGAGCGCTGCCGCGCTGGCAGGCGTTCCGAGCGCTGCCGCGCTGGCAGGCGTTCCGAGCGCTGCCGCGCTGCCGGGTGCTCGCCGGGGCGCACTTCCAGGTGCTCGCCGCGGTGCCGCGCTGCCGGGCGCTCCGCGCGCTGCTGCGCTGCTGCCGTTGCTGCTCCGGCGGGACTGACCGGTCATATATGTTCACCTTACCGGACTGCTTGTTCGATTTGACGAACAGCTCCTTCGTGTGTTCAGGATAGTAGACATGAGTTCGTTCTGGCGAACACTGGACAGGTCGACACTCCGCGACATCGCACTGGTTTGCCTGGCCGATGCCGTCGTCGGCGCCTCATTCGGCGCGATCACCGTGTCGGGCGGGCTGCCCGCCTGGCTGCCGGTCGCGATGTCCCTGCTGATCTTCGCCGGCGGAGCGCAGTTCGCTGCGGTCGGCGTCCTGCTCGCCGGCGGCAGCCCGGTCGCCGCGATCCTGGCCGGGCTGGTGCTCAATACCCGGCTGTTCCCCTACGGCCTGGCCATCCCGGACGTGCTCGGCGGCTCCTGGCTGGCCCGGCTCGCTGGTGCCCATGTGCTCACAGACGAGTCCGTCGCGTTCGCGCTGCGCCAGCCCGATCGGGCACGCCGCAGGGCGGCGTTCTGGACGTGCGGCATTGGGCTGTTCGCCATCTGGAACCTCGCTGTGATGGCCGGCGTGGCGGCGGGGCGGGCCATCGGGAATACCGGTGTCATCGGGCTCGACGCGGTCTTCCCGGCCGTGCTGGTGGCGCTGGTCCTGCCGTCCCTGGCCGATCGCGCTACCCGGGACGCCGCGCTCCTCGGCGCCCTCATCGCGATGGCGGCGTCGATGTTCCTGCCCGCCGGCATACCGGTGCTGCTAGCGCTGTCCGGCCTGGTCCTGGTGGTCCCCAGGGGACGGCGCCGGTCCGGTGAGCCCCGCCGGGCATGGATGCTGACCCGGCCGCGCGTACGTGACGAGCCTGGCGCGACGGCCGGGCAGGACGGCCAGGCAGCGGAGGGGCGGTGATGGCGGTGCTCGTCGTCGCCGTGCTGGCCGCGGGAACATACGCCTTCCGCCTGGCCGGTCCTGTCCTGCACGGCCGGCTTTCCGTGCCGGTGCGAGTTCAGCGCCTGCTCACAAGCGCCGCCACCGTGCTGCTGGTCGCGCTGGCCGCCGTCGCGGCACTGACCCAGGGGCACGGCTTCGCGGGGTGGGCAAGGCCGGCCGGGGTGCTGGTCGCAACCGCACTGGCCGTGCGACGCGCACCGTTCCCCGTGATCGTCGGTGCCGCGGCGGTGACCACGGCACTGCTCCGCCTGGCCGGTATCTCTTAACCGCCCGCGCCCCCACCCCCCTTGCCCCTGCGGCCATTGCCGGCCCGCTCACTAAAGCCTGAGGCGCAGGCGGCGGGGCGGTTCTCGGCTGCGGCAACAGGCAGCCTGGCTGCAGCCGCTTCACCAGCCAAGCTCGCGCAGGCGACGGTCACCGATGCCGAAGTGGTGCGCGACCTCGTGGACGACGGTCTGCCGCACCTGGCTGGCGACTTCATCCTCGGTCCGGCACACCGCGCAGATCGCCCGGCGGTAAATCGTGATCCGGTCGGGCAGCACCCCGGCGTAACCTGATGTCCGGCTGGTGAGCGGCACTCCCTGGTAGAGCCCGAGCAGGCCAGGCGGGCCAGGCCCGTGCTCGACCGTCACGGCCACGTTGCGCATCAGCCGGCCGAGTTCCTCAGGCAGCCCGTCCAGCGCCGTGACCACCATCTCCTCGAACGCGGCCGGATCGATCTCGATCACGCTGCCCATTCTCGCCAGCGGCCGGGCCGCAGGGCCGCCCCGGCAGGCGACCTGTCAGACGTCCTCGCGCGCCCTGCTGGTCAGCAGTCAGCGGGCGGCAGGCGGCGGTGGCGTCGAAACCGGTACGTCGGCGTGCATGGCGGCCTTCACCCTCATCCGGTGCGCCCTGGCAAGCGCGCGGCGCGAGCTTGCCGATAGCCGGTTCAGGCGGTCCACCTGATCCGATCCGTCGTGGGCGTGGACGGAGATGGTCAGGAAGTTGGCCAGCCCGCTCACCACCGCCAGCGTCAGCGCGACCAGGTCGGCTGTTCCTGCATCCGGGCCGAGCGCGTACATGACCTCTGTTCGCATCCGTACGAACATCAGCATCGCGAGAACGACGATCCCCATGGCCGAGCCGCCGAGCGCCGCCTTCGTGAACGCGTCCATGGTGCTGAGGTGAACCGCTCCGGCGTGGTCCTTGTAGGAGCGCATGCGGTGGCCGGAGAACCAGAACAACCCGTAGGCCAGCACCGTCACCGCCGCCGCGAGCAGGACGGCGAATGCCATCGCCCATGACAGCGGGCTGGCCCAGTTCACGTCGCTGATCCCGGTGAAGAAGTACAGCAGCAGGCAGAAGTCGAAGCCGAAGACGATCCGGGGAATCCGGGCCATCCATCGAGGCAGGCGGTTGTGCATGCGCGATCCGTTTCTCCGGTCGGCCTCGATCTGCGCGCGCTGCTCCTCGGCGTCACGGACGATCTCCTCCACGGTGCGGTCCCCGCCGTCCGGATGATGTACCCACCTGCCCATCCAGTGCGCGGCACGGAGCAGGTAGCCGCGCGCCCGGCGTTCTGCATGGCGGCGCCTGTCCTGGGCAGCCAGGTCAGCGCCACGCGCCTCGGTGATGCTGGCGGCAGGCTCGCCTGCCACATGCCCGTCAGGCGGGTCATGCGACTGCTGCAGCGGCATTCGCCCGACGGCCGGAACACGGCGGCCGGGGCTCGGCGGCTCGTCCTGTGCTGAGATGCTCACGGCAACCTCCGTTCGATGTGCGCGGCCCTCACCGGGCCGGGCTGAGCAGGATGACGACGCGGCGGAGCCGGCCACATATGGCCTCGTCGAGATGCCCGCGGCGGTAGCACGCAGCGGGGCTGGTGCCCGCGGTGCCCAAGCCGCGCACCTGGACGATCTGGCGAGGCGCGACTCCGAGCGCTATCAGCCTGGCGCGCACGGCCTGTGCCCGCCGTAGCGACAATCCGGCGTTGTAGCTGGCGGAGCCGCCGTCGGGAGACGCGTAGCCGGTAATGGCCACCAGGAGGTGACCCGCGCGCGCCCGGGCGGCCAGCGGGCGGAGCGTCCGGCTGGCTCCGGGGACCAGCCGGGCACTGCCGAAGGCGAAGAACTCATCGTCAGGCAGGCTCTTCCCGCTCCAGCCGCGCGGACCACGGACGGAGACCACCCGCGGGACCGGGACCACGGGCACCGGCCGGCGGCTCCGCGGCGGCGGCTCCGGGCGGGTGATCTCGTCGACGGCGCATGAAGCGGCCTGTGTGGCACGGCAGATCGCCATCCAGTAGCTGGTCAGCAGCGTCCGCAGCGGCAGCGGCAAGGCAGGCTGCGCTCCGGCGGTATCGCCGAGACCGGAGAAGATGACATGCCAGCCTGTCAGGCTGGGAAGCATGCCGCGCCGGCGCAGGCGTGCGGCAACCGAGCGCGGGCTGGCTGCCCAGCCCACCTGGCGGAGGTCGAAGCCGCCCGCGGTGGAAAGGCCGGAGGAGACGACGATCAGCGTGCCGGGGACGGCGGTCACCCGGGCCGCGGCGGCTATCTCGGCCAGCAGGTCGAACGGTCCGGTCGCGGCCTCCCGGCCGAGTATCCGCTGCACCCGGTCGATGTTCTGGCTGATCATCTCGTTCCGCTGCGGCTGGGCGTACTGCACCTGGCCGTCGGGGCGGCGCGGGGTCAGCGGCACGACCGCGGGCTGCCCGGTGCCCGGATCGACGATGTACGCGGTCGCATCCGACGCGCTCGCGGCATTCCGCCTGAGCAGCCCGACGTCGGGCGGCCCCAGAACTGGCTCGGGCTCGTTCGATGTAGCGCTGGCGGCGATCACGATGACGCTCGTCCCCTGCTGAGTGGCGGCTGGCAGGCCGCAGCCCGAGAACAGGACAGCCGGCGCCGCTGCTGCTGCCAGCAGGATCAGTCGCCTGGCCGGCACCGGCCGACGCGCAGTCGACATCGGCTACTCCTCCTTGAGCGCGTTGTCATCGGGCGGGATTGATGATCACCAGCTCCGAGCTTCCCGGATCCCGTTTGATCCCGCCCGAGCCCAGACTGCCATTCCGGCAGTTCGGTGTACATTTGCGGTTCAGGGGAAATGTTCAGCCTGTTTCGGCATGCCTGTCTGGTTGTCGGACGTGCTGGAGATGTCCCGGACATACCCGCGAGCGGACCCGAGCGGACCCGAGCGGACCCGAGCTGCCCTGACACGGCCCCTTGATCGGTTCGGCGGGCGCCTATAGGGTTCCCACGTGCAGGGACCGGACCTCGCAATTGCTGCCGCTTACCGCAAGGAAGCGGGAACGCTGCTGCATGAGCTTTGCGATCGCGCCGGAATCACCAGGGCTAACCGCCACGAGCAGCTGAACCGTTACATCGAAACCCGATTGCGAGAGGCGCATGAAGGTGATGCCCTCTATCTGCTGCGCAGTGGCGCTCCCTCGGGCGAGACGCTGAAGAAGGACCTCCGGACCGGCGTCCCGCAGCGCCCGATACGGGCGACCGAGATGCGTGTCCGCCTCCTCGATGCCGTCCTGAACGCGCATGGGCGGTACATCAGTCTCTGCGAGCAGTACTGGAATGCGCTGCACCCGGCCCAGTCCGGAGCCAGCGAGACGTGGTATCAGATTACGTTCCCCGAGCTGGATCCGCTGCGCGGCCCGGTGGGCAGGCTCTCTACCGGAATCGACGTTGCCGAGATCGAGATTTACGGCGAGGAAATCCACCTCGATGCGCACAGGATTGCCCCGGAAAGCGACCTCGATCTGAGATGGCGCGGGACCGGCGTCGAGCGCGAGGGCTACCGGTTCATGACATTCTCATCACTCGACGCCGTGCGAAACCGGTCCTTCGGGGTGATGGCCCTGCGCCGGGCCGGCTATGCGAGGGAAGAGTATTTCGATGGCTATTATTTCCGGCCCGCCGATCCGGTCGCGGGCCAGCCTATTCAGCTTGAGCGACGGCGTATAGCCTGGCTCAAGAGCGCGCCGCTGGGCGCCTGGCCACGTGTTGCGCTGCTTGACTGGGACAACACGCTGCACCAGGGATGGACTCTGCTTCCGTGGTGCGCCTTCCTGGAGCAGGAAAGCCTCATCCCGGCGGATGCCGGCCTGGTGCAGCAGATTGAGTCGCTGCTCGCGGGCTATCCCTCCGAGCAGGATCACGACGAGCTGGCAGCGCAGACGGCGGAGCTCTATGCGCGCGCGATCCGGGACGCCAGTCCGGAGGTGCTGAGGAATGCCGCGAGGCGCTTCACGGCGGACCCTCGGCGATTCCGCCCCTTCCGCTGGACTGATTCGTTCCTGCGCGGCCTCACCGACATCGGGATAGCTCCGGTGATCATCTCGGGCGCCCCTGTCGAGGTACTCGCCGCCTGGGCAGCCGGCCGGAGTGATCACGTGGCCGGCTGCTTCGGCCTGCTGGCCCCGAACGCCACATCAGCGGCGCAGCCCAGCGAGTACCTCGCCGCCATCGTGCCAGGCGAGATCAACCCGGGGATGACCGAGGGCAAGCAGCACTTCGTTGGCCAGATCAGGCAGGCCAGGCGCCGTGTCGTGCTGGCGGTCGGGGATAGTGCCTCGGACCGGCCACTGTGGGAGGCCGCCGAATACAAGATCTACGTCGGGACCAGCGCGGTGCCGCAGGCCGGTTCCCCTGTCTCGCTGACGATGGCCGATCCCGCCGCGGGGGACGCCGATGAGCTGCTCAACTGGGTGGCCGAGCGGGTGGGTACCTGGGAAGCGCCGACCTGGCCGAGCTGACTCAGCCCGACGGCAGAGAAAGAAGGTGCAGTGAAAGCTGCCTATTGTGTCGGTTTCGATTACGCCAGCTATGGCCACGGATATGCGGTCCACCGGAGAACTGAGCCGCGGATCGCGGCCGAACTGCACCGGGCGCTCGGATCCTCCCGGACGGTCCTCAACGTCGGTGCCGGAACCGGGTCCTACGAGCCCGAGGACCGTTATGTTCTCGCCGTCGAGCCCTCTGCGGCGATGCGGGCGCACCGGCCGGGCGGCCAGGTTCCGGCGATTGCCGCGGTAGCGGAGGACCTTCCGATCGACGACGGCCAGGTCGACGCCTCGATGGCGGTGCTGACCGTTCACCACTGGAGCGACCCCGAGAAGGGGCTGCGCGAGATGCGGAGGGTAACCCGTGACCGGGTGCTCGTCCTCACGATCGATGCCCAGGCCCTCGACAGGTTCTGGCTTGCCGACTATGCGCCCGAGGTGATTGCCGGCGCACGGAAGCGATTTCCGGACATCGAGCGCGTCTGCTCGGTTCTCGGAGGTCAGTGCCAGGTGCGGGACATTCCCATACCCGCTGATTGCGCTGACGGCTTCGCGGCAGCCTGTTATGCGCGTCCGGAGGCGTTCCTGGACCCGGCAGTGCGTCAGGCGCAGTCCTGCTGGGGCGCTCTGACGGCCGCCGAGGAAGACCGGGCGATCGGGAGGCTGCGTACCGACCTGGAGTCCGGCGAATGGGACCGGCGATACGAATCGTGGCGCGCCATGAAGCGTTATGAAGGCGTGCTCAAGCTCATTGTCGCCCGGCCGGGCACCTGACCCCTGGGCCGCCGGGGCGCCGCGGACCGGACCTTACCCGGACTTCCCTGCCGCAAGCCGTCGCCGCCAGCGGGCGGCGCGGCGGTCGGCGCGTATCTGCCGCACCACGTTCCTGCCCGGGATTCCGGTGACCCCTCCGCCGCCGTGGGTGGCAGAGCCGGCCTGGTACAGCCCGCGGACCGGGGTGCGCAGGTCGGCGTAACCGGCGGCGGGGCGGGCGTGGAACATCTGGCCCAGGCTCAGCTCACCGTGGAAGATGTTGCCGCCGACCAGGCCGTACTCCCGCTGCATCGTGTCCGGCCCGATCACCTGCCGGTGCAGGATCGAGTCGGTGAATCCCGGCGCCACAGCCTCGACCCGGGCGATCACCCGGTCGGCGTAGGCCGCAAGCTCATCGGGGTGCGGCTGCGCGGCGTAGCCGCACGGCACCCACTGAGTGAACATCGACATCACGTGGTGGCCCGGCGGCGCGAGCGTGTCATCGAACACGCTCGGGATGCAGATGTCGGCGAAGGGAAGCGTGGACGGGCGTCCGGACACAGCCTCCTGGAAGGCGCCCTCGACGTCATCGAGGGATTCCGCGAGCACGATCGTGCCGCCGTGCACCTGCGGGTCGAATTCCGGATGACTGGCGAAGACCGGCAGCCGGTCCAGCGCCAGGTTGATCTTCACGGTGCCGCTGCGCGTCTGCCAGCCGCGGATGTCGGCCAGGAACGGCTCCGGCAGCGCGGCCGGATCGATCATCTGCAAGAACGCAATCTTGGGGTGGACCGTGACCACCACGGTGCTCGCATCGATGTCCTCACCCGACTCCAGCGTCACGCCCGCGACCTGGCCGGAGGGCGTGGTCCGGATCCGGGCGACCGGCGCCCCGGTGCGGATCTCGGCGCCGGACGCGCGGGCCGCGGCGGCCAGCGCCGCCGTGACGCCGCCCATGCCGCCGCGCGGGAAGCCCCAGGCCCCGGCGTGCCCGTCGGTGCCGCCGATGTGGTGGTGCAGCATCACGTACGCGGTGCCCGCAGACCGCGGTCCGGCCCAGGTGCCGATCACCCCGGACACCGACAGCACCCCCCGTATCGCGTCTGACTCGAAGTAGCGGTCCAGCACGTCGGCGATGCTGCCGGTGAGCAGCCTGGTGACGTCGACGGCGGCGCGCGGGTCCAGCTTGCGCAGGTGCCGCAGCAGCATCCCCTGCCGGGCCAGGTCGCCCGGCCGGTGCGAGCCGAGCCGCGGCGGGATCTCCTCCAGCATCGGGCCGAGCACCTGGCCAAGTTCCGCCAGGTGGGACTCGTATGCCGGGTAGGCGTCGGCATCGGCGGCGGAGAACTTGGCTATCTCCTTCCGCCGGGCCGCCGGGTCCTCGGGCAGCCGCAGGTACGAGCCGTCAGCGCGAGGGGCGAAGTACGGTCCCTGCGGGAACACGTGGTAGCCGTGCCGGGTCAGGTTCAGGTCAGCGACAAGGTCCGGGGGGAGCAGCGAGACCACGTAGGACAGCGAGGTCACCAGGTAGTCCGGGCCGAACGGGCGCTCGCTCACCGCGGCGCCGCCGACCACCTCGCGCCGCTCGCAGACCAGCACGTCAAGTCCATCGGCAGCCAGGTAGGCGGCCGCAACGAGCCCGTTGTGCCCCCCGCCAACGATCACCACGTCCCGGTTCGAACTCACGATGCGCTCTCTCCCTTGGTCAGCGTTACCGGCTCGGCGGTAAGCCCGTCGGTCAGCGGGAAGAAGCAGGCGTGCGACCTGCCGTCCGCTTCCTGGACTATAGGCGGGCGCTCGGCGCGGCAGCGAGCCTGGACCCGGGGGCAGCGGGCGGCGAACACGCAGCCCGTGGTGGCGGGCAGTGGCCCGGGCGGGCCGGCCAGGCCGTGCAGGCCGGACGGCTCGGGCAGGCCGGACGGCTCGGGAAGGCCGGTGATGCCCGGCGCGGTGCCTAGCCTCCGGCGCGCCGGATGGTCGGCGGGCACCGCCTCATGCAGCGACCGGGTGTAGGGGTGCCGCGGCTGGCGGCGGACAAGCTCGGCCGGTCCGGTCTCGACCACCCGGCCGCGGTACATCACCGCCAGCGTGTCCGCGACCCGCCCGATCAGGTCCAGGTCATGGCTGACGAACAGGACCGAGAGGTCCCGGCTGCGCCGGGCCTGCAGCAGCAGGTTGACGATCTGCGCCTGCACCGACACGTCCAGGCTCGAGGTCGGCTCGTCGCAGATCAGCACGGCAGGGTCGAGGATCAGCGCGCGGGCGATCGCGATCCGCTGCCGGCCGCCGCCGGAATACCGCGCCGGGTAGCTGTCCAGCGGCGCGTCCGGCAGCCCGACCGCGGCGAGCACGTCGGAGACCCGCTGCCGGGTGTCCCGCCCGGCCTGCCGGTGGATCCGCAGCGGCTCCGCCACGATGTCGCCGATCGTCATCCGGGGATCCAGCGAGTCGTACGGATCCTGAAGCACGAAGCCGATCCGGCGCCGCACCTTGCGCAGCCCGCGGCGGCCGCGCGGATACGGCCGGCCGCCGAACGTGAGCGACCCCGCTGTCGGCCGTTCCAGCCCGAGCGCCAGCCGGACGCAGGTGGTCTTTCCCGACCCCGACTCTCCGACCAGGCCGAGGGTCGTCCCGGCGGGGAGCGCGAGGGTCACGTCGTCGACTGCGGCCAGGCCGCGGTACCGCTTGGTCACCGACTCGAAGCCAAGTACCGGCACGCGCTCCGCGGTGATGGCCGCGCGACCTGGCTTGATGTCCGGGGCAGGTGCGGTCACCGCGTGGCCTCCTGCCCATGGCGGGCCGCTGGTCCCGGGGCCCCTGACGGACGCCGTGTCGTGCCCGGAGCCGCGGGCGGGACCGACGCGTGGTGGCAGGCCGCCAGGCGCCCGGGTGCGACGGCGGCGAGCGCGGGCTCCTGCTCGTCGCAGGCCTGGGTGCGCCGGGGGCAGCGCGGCGCGAACGGGCAGCCCGCCTGGCCAGTTGTCGCCGTGGGGACCGGCGGTGACCCCTCGATCTGGTACAGCAGCTCGCCGGGTCGTCCGGCCCGCAGGTCGCGCCGGGTGCGCAGGAGGCCCTCGGTGTAGGGGTGGCAGGGATGGTCGAAGAGCCCGTGCACCGGGCCCTGCTCCACGATCCGGCCGGCGTACATCACCGCTACCGAGTCGGCAAGCTCGGCCACGACGCCCATGTCATGGGTTATCCACAGGATGCCCGCGCCGGTCTCCTCCCGCAGCCCGGTGGCCAGGGCCAGGATCTCCGCCTGGGTGGAGACGTCCAGCGCGGTGGTCGGCTCGTCGGCGATCAGCAGCGGCGGCGCCATCGCCACCGCCATGGCAATCATCACCCGCTGCCGCATGCCGCCGGAGAGCTGGTGCGGGAACCGGCGGGCGACGAGCCCGGGCCGGTCGATCCGGACCCGGGACAGTTCCGCCGTGGCCTGCGCGGCGGCAGCCGCCCGTGGCATCGCGCGGTGCACCCGGAACAGTTCCCCGATCTGCCGGCCGGCCGGCTGTACCGGGTTGAGCGCGGCCATGGCATCCTGCGCTATGTAGCCGACCAGGCTGGCCCGCCGCTTGCGCAGCTCACGCGGCGGCAGCGCGGCCAGGTCCTGCCCGGCGATCCGGATCTGACCGGTGACCTCGGCGGACGGCGGCAGCAGCCGGGCGGCCGCGAGGGCCAGCGAGCTCTTGCCGCTGCCGGTCTCCCCGATCAGGGCGAGCACCTCGCCGCGCTCCACCCGCAGGCTGGCGCCGCGGACGGCGGTCACCCCGCCGTAACGGACCCGCAGGCCGGTGACCTCCAGCGCGGATGCGCTCGGCTGCGCCGCCGCGGCCGCCGCGGTCATGCCGGCTCCTCCCGGGTGCGCGGGTCGACATACATCCGTACCAGGTCGGCGAGCAGGTTGAAGAACACCACGGCCACGGCGCCGACGATCACCGTGCCCATCACCACGGGGCGATCCAGGTTCTGCAGCGATTCGACAGCGAGCAGGCCGATCCCCGGCCAGCCGAACACCACCTCTACGGTCACCACGCCGGACAGGTAGGCGCCCAGGTCCATCCCGATCATCGTCAGCGCGGGCGACAGCACGTTGCGCAGCACGTGGCGGCGGAGGATGTAGCGGTCGGACAGGCCCTTGGCGACAGCCGTGCGCACATATGCCGAGGACAGCGAGTCGGCCATCTGATCGGCGACGATCTGCGCGTACCACGGCGCGCCGACCAGGCCCAGGGTCAGGGCGGGCAGGATGATCTCGGCGGGCCCGGCCCCGCCGGTGACCGGCGCCATGTGCAGCCGGAACCCGAAGACCAGCAGCAGCACCAGGCCCACCACGAACTGCGGCAGTGCCAGCAGGGTCAGGTTGACCGCGGTGACGGCCGCCCTGACCCGCGGGTAGAGCGTCGCCACCAGGCCGAGCGCGCCGCCGAGGATGATCTCGGCGACCACCCCGGCCAGGGCCAGCCAGCCGGTGGTGACCAGCCGCGGCGCGATCAGGCTGGCGACCGACTGCCGCTGCACGTACGAGGTGCCCAGGTTGCCGTGGAACAGGCTGGCGAAGTAGTCGGCGAACTGGACGATCAGCGGCTGGTTCAGGTGCAGCTGGACGCGGATGTTCTGCAGGACGGCCGCGCTCTGCGCTCGCGGCGCGATCGCCCGCGCCGGGTCACCGGGCACCACGAACTCGGCCAGGAAGGCCAGCACTGCCACGCCGAGAACGGCGATCAGGCCGAGCGCCACCCGGCGGATCAGCGTCCGAGCCATGACACCCTCGCCAGGTCGGGGTTGCGGGACTTCAGCCCCTCGCCGATGAGCAGGAAGGACAGCGTGATCGCGAGGATCGCGACCGCCGGGACCAGCAGCAGGTGCGGCGCGTAGCTGATCGCGTCCTGGCCGTCGGAGATCATGTTGCCGAGCGAGGCGGTCGGCGGGTTGATCCCGGCGCCGAGGTAGGACAGCGTGGCCTCGAACACCACGGCCGACGCGGCGTTCAGCGGTGAGTAGGTGACCAGCAGCGGCAGCATGTGCGGTGCGAGGTGCCGCCGCACCACGGCGAGGCCGCTGGCGCCCATGGCCTCGCCGGACTCGACGAACCCGCGATGGCGCAGCCGCAGCACCTCGCCGTACACCAGGCGCGCAGGATAAGCCCAGAACAGCGCCGTGATGATCACGATGACCCGGGTCAGCCCGGCTGTCATCAGCCCGGCGATGACCAGCGCGGCGAGCGTGTAGGGCAGCGCCAGGCCGATGTCGGTGACCCGCATCAGGATCGCCTCGACCGGGCCGCGGAAGAACCCGGCGGCCAGGCCGACGGCGGCGCCGATCGCGATGCTGGTCAGGTTGGAGACCAGCGCGACGATCACCGAGGTGCGGATGCCGAACGCCAGCCGGGCCAGTTCGCTGCGGCCAAGCGTGTCGGTGCCGAGCGGGTGCGCCCAGCTCATGCCGAGCGGCAGGCCGGTCTTCGTCAGGCCGCCGATCAGGTTCTGCTGCAGCGGGTTGCCGAACAGCGGCGCGGCGATCGCGATGCCCACGAAGATCGCCAGCAGCGCCGTTCCGGCGATCAGCGTGCCCGGCCAGTGACCTGCCCGCCGGTCGCGTGCCTGGCTCAGCCGCGCCGGCGCGGCCGTGGCGGTCATGGCCGCGGCCCGTTCCCGGCTGCCGCGCCGGGGCGGCGCCGGCCTTCCGCGGGTCCGGCGGCGGCGAGTGCCGGCTGTCTCGCGGGCATCGCCTAGACCCACATCCGGTCGTAATAGGAGTAGGTCTCGCCGCGGTACTGGTAGTTGTGGATCCGCTTGCCGACCCCGGCCAGCCATTCCGATGCGAGCAGGAAGACGAAGGGCGCATCCTCCCCGATGATCTGCTGGATCTGCGCGTAGAGCTTGTTCCGCGCGGTCTCGTCGAAGGTTTCCCTGGCCTGCGCGGCCAGCTTGTCGACCTGCGGGTTGGAGTAGCGGTTGTAATTCGACGACGCGCCGGTGGTGTAGAGAGCATCCACCTCGTCGGCCGGCGTGGGCTGCACCTCGTACCAGTCGTCCTCGTCGAGCTGCAGGTGACCGCCGCCCTTCTGCGCTGCTTCCTCCAGGCTGAGCAGGGCGTTGCTGGAGACCTGGTTGATCGACAGGTGCACTCCGACCGCGGCGAGCTGGGCCTGCACGATCTGGGCGATGGCCGGATAGGGGTCGTCGGAGCCGATCGTGAGCGTGGCGGAGAAGCCGTGCGGATACCCGGCTGCGGTGAGCAGCTGCCGGGCCCTTGCCGGGTCGTACCCGTACGGCCGGAACACCGGCGTGAAGTCCGCGATCTGCGACGGGAACGGCGCGCCCCACGGGGTGTACGTGCCGTAGGTCACCCGGCCGATCGCCTCGCGGTCCACGGCCCAGTTGAGTGCCTGCCGGACCTTCTGGTTACTGAACGGGGCCTTGTCCATGTAAATCGTCATCCACAGGTTGCCGGGCGACGGCCGCTCCTGGGTCAGCGCCCGCAGCGCGGGTGTCGCCAGCACGTGCGCGGCCTGGGAGGACGGGATGCCGGGGCCGAGCAGGTCCACGTCCCCGTTCTGCAGTTGCAGGAGCTGCACCTGCGGGTCAACCCCCCACCGGTACGTCACCGCGCTGAGGTAGGGCAGACCAGGGTACATGTAGTCGTCGAACCGCTCGAACGTGGCGGTCTGCGCCGCGCTGTTATAGGAGGTGATCCGGAACGGCCCGTAGCCCACGGGGGTCTGGCCGAACCTGGTCGCCCCGAGCCGCTCCACCTCCTCGCGCGGCACTGGCGCGGTCATCGGCAGCGCGAGCGCGTTCAGGATCGTGAAGTCCGGCTGGGCGAGGTGCACGACCAGGGTGTGGTCATCCGGCGCCTCCACGCCCTCCAGCTTCCTGGTCTTCCCCGCGATGACAGCGTTCGCGCCCGCTACCGAGGTCAGGTAGCTAGTTGCCCAGGAGGCCAGCTTCGGGTTCAGCATCCGCTCCCAGGAATAGATGAAGTCACTCGCGATGATCTCCCGGCCGTTGTGGAATTTCACCCCGGGACGGAGCCGGAACGTGAGCGTCTTTGAGTCTGCCGAGATCGCCGGCGGGGCAGCGGCGATGTTCGGCACCGGGCCGCCGATCTGCTTGTCGTAGGCCATCAGGCCGCCGAAGTACACAAGCTCGGTGATCGCGTCCCAGGCGGTCAGGTTGTAGCCGAGTGCAGGGTCGAACGAGTTCGGCGGGTCGGACCAGACCACTCTCACCGTCCCGCCGTAGCGACCGCCGGAGACCGGCTGCGGACCCGGTACGTACTCGCGGATCCGCACGCCGCCGGAGGTGAGGCCAGCGGATCCCGTGCGGCTGCCAGGCTGCGAGCAGCCGGCCGTGCCAAGGGCGAGCCCGCCCGCGCCGAGCGCGCCGAGCAGGCTCGCGGACCCCGACAGCCGCAGGAACCCGCGGCGGTCAGTGACCGGTCCGGTTCCGGGCGGAAGCGGAGCCCGGCCTTCCGCCGGCGGGCGCCGGGGCCGTCTGTGATCGTCAGGCATTGAGGTCATCTCCCGTGATGTGCCGGGCAGCCAGCCGCGCCGCCACGTAACGTCCGACGTCGGCGCTCGGCTGCTCCATCGGGGCCAGGTAGCCGACGGTGAACATCCGCGAGGTCATCCCGTCCTGGACCTGCTCGCAGATCGTCCAGTCCTGCCGGTTCACCAGGTCCCAGAAGTCCACGGCGTCGGAGGGGTCAAAGCCCGGCCGGGCGATCTCGTCCGGGTGGAACAGGAAATCGCAGACCACCGTGGTATGGCTGGCGTCGTGCGGCCACAGGGTGAAAGCCGCGACGTGATCGCCTGCCACGCTGAGCATGAGGTTGGGCAGGACGAGCTCGCCGCGGTGCCGCGCCGCGTCAGATTCTGAGAGTCCGGGGAAGGGGGCGCGCCGCGTGGTGCCGGTCATCGTGAAGGTGTAGGCGCCGTCGCGGTGCGGGATGCCGGCATCCCAGTCGAGGCCGGCGCCGCCCCGGCGGAAGGCCGGGACCAGGTCGCACAGCTCCGGGTGCACCGGCCCGCAGTGGTAGCACTCGTTGTAGTTCTCGCAGATCACCTTCCAGTTGGCCGCGAGCCGGTAGACCAGCCGGCGGCCGGTCCGCAGGTCGGCGAGCGGGTAGGCGGCAAGCCTGGCATCCGCCCCGCCGAGCTGGGTTTCCAGCGGCGGGCCGCCCGGGATGAGCCGGACGAATATGAACCCGCCCCAGACCGCCACGGCGACCCGGTGCAGCGGCAGCCGGCCGCGGTAGCGGCGCAGGTCGGGGAGGAACGGGGCGGACCGCAGCCTGCCATCCAGCCCGTAGGTCCACCCGTGGTAGGGGCAGCGGATCGCAGTGCCCGCGCAGCCGCTGCGGCCGGGGTCGGCCGCCGGCTGCGCCGCTGCCGTCGGCACCAGCCGGGAGCCGCGATGGCGGCATAGGTTGTAAAAGCCGGCCAGGCCGCCGTCGCCGTCCCGTATCACCAGCACCGACTCGCCCGCGATGCTGGCGGCGAGGTAATCGCCGGGCTGGCTCAGCGCCTCCTGCCTGCCGACGCAGAACCAGTCGGCGAACAGGACCGCCTCTCGCTCCCTGGCGAACTCGGCCTCGCTGGTGTAGCTCGCCGCGGGAAGACTCTGCTCTAGCGGGATCTCCTCCAGGCTGGCGGGGACATCCGTACGTGCCGTCGGCCCAGCGCGCCCCGGGCGCTCAGCCTGGCCGGCGCGCCGTGGCTGGTCCTGCCGGCGCGCCTGCCGTGGCTGGCCGGGCCGGCGCACATCCGGCGTGCCGCTCACCGCCGCCACCCCCGGCCGCGGCGCAGGTCGGCGAGCACCCGGCGGGCCGCGTTGTACCCGGGCGCGCCGGTGACCCCGCCGCCAGGATGAGTGCCAGCTCCGCACAGGTACAGCCCCGCCACAGGTGTCGCGTACCGGGCCCATCCCGGCACCGGGCGCATGTGGAAAAGCTGGTCGGCGGCGATGTCGCCGTGGAAGATGTTGCCCTCGGTGAGCCCGTAGGTCCGCTCCAGGTCGAGCGGCGTGAGCACCTGCCTGGCGATGACCGAGGCGGGCACGCCGGGCGCGAACGTTCCGATCCTGGCCAGCACCCGGTCGCCGAGTTCCTCCCGAAGCCCGTCCCAGGTCCCCTCGGCGAGCCGGTAGGGCAGGTACTGCACGAAGCAGGTCATGATGTGACGGCCGGCCGGTGCCAGCGAGCCGTCGACGGCGGAGGCCACCACGCAGTCGATGAATAGCTGGCCGGAGTCGGGAAGCTCGCCGCGCTTGGCCCGGTCGTAGCAGGCGTCTGCAACCGCCAGGTCTGGCGGCAGCGTGAACAGCGCGCGGCGTCCCGGGCTCGCGTCTGGGGGCATGCCCCGCACCGCGGGCTCGGCGTCCAGCACCAGGTTGACCTTGCCGCACGGCCCGTCCATCCGGATGCCGGCCACCGCTGTCCGGAACTCCTCGGGCAGCTCTGCCTTGTCGACCATGCCCAGGAAGGTCCGCTTCGGGTCGGTGCCAGAAACGACGGTGCCGGCCCGGATCTCGGTGCCGTCCTCGAGCGCGACTCCGCGTGCGCGCCCGTCCTGGATCAGGATCTGTGCGACCGGCGCACCGGTCAGCACGTGCATGCCCGCGCTGCGCCCAGCCGCGGCGATCGCGTCGCTGATCGCGCCCATCCCGCCCAGGACATGCCCGAAGAAGCCCTGCTCGCCATGGTCGCCGCCGGACAGCAGGTGGAACGCGAGGCCAAGCAGCGTGCCGGGCTGGTAGGGCCCGCCGTGCTTGCCGTACAGATTGTTCGCCAGCACCAGCGCCTTCGCCTGCCGGGACTCGAACCTGGCGTCGATGAAACGCCCGAGGCTCCCGGTCAGCAGCGTGGTCAGGCCCTCCATGTCCTGGCCTGAGACGCCGCGCAGCCTGCGCCCGATTCGCAGCAGCTCGCGGTAGCCGGCCAGCCCCCGGGCCCGGGTGTCAGGCGGAAGCTCGGTCATGAGCGGCTGCAGCCGGGCGGCCAGGGCACGAAGCTCGGCGTCTGCCGCCAGGTAGGCCCGGGCATCCGCGGGGGAGAACCGGCCGATCTCGGCGGCAGTGCGCCCGGGGTCGGTCCACGCGGCCAGCACCTCTCCGCCGTCCAGCGCGACCTGAAGCGCAGGCTCGCACGGGACCATCCGCAGGCCGTGCCGCGCCAGGTCGAGGCTCCTGATCACCTCTGGTCGCAGCATGGACGCGATGTAGGAGGTGGTCGACGCCCGGCAGCCGGGCGCAATCTCCTCGGTGACGCAGCAGCCACCGACGATGTCCCGCCGCTCCACGACCAGCGTGGTCAGCCCGGCCTTGGCCAGCAGCGCCGCTGCGGTCAGGCCGTTGTGCCCGGCGCCTACAACGATGACGTCCCAGCGAGACGACAAGCGGGACGCCGCGTCACCCAGGTCAGTCACCATCTCTGACTTTCGGTCAACTATTGCTGGCGAATGCTGGACAGTATGATTAGATCCCCTGCATGATGTCAATACAGCGGGCGCATATTTTCGGAGACGATCTATGACTACTGGTCAGGCTTCTGGCTCCCCCGGGCCGGAGGCACCCGGCCGCCCGCCGGTCCGTGCGCCTGCCCGGCAGCTCGCCCGGCAGGAGCGCATCGTCGAGGTGGCGATGCGGCACTTTGCGGAGCGGGGCTACGAGGGCGTCCGTATCGAGGAGGTCGCCAGGGAAGCAGGTGTAGCCAAGGGGGCGGTGTTCGGCTACTTCGCCAGCAAGGCCGGGCTCTTCCTGGCTGCCTACCGGGCGGCGGCCAGGTCCTTCAACAGCTACCTGGAGGCGCCGCCGGAGGTTCTCGACGGCGGCTTCTTCGCCGTGGTCCGGTACTGGATCGACCGGACCCCGCACCTGATCCACGAGGACTGGGTGCCCTACCGGGTCACCCTCCTCGGCAACTACTGCTCCAGCCTGGAGCTTCGCCGGGAGATCACCCAGTTCCTGGCTCGCGAGGACCCCTACGGCACGCAGGCTTTCGTCCAGTTCGGAATCGAGCGGGGCGAGATTCGCACGGACGTCGACATCAGGATGGTTGTGTCGCTGGTCGACTGGCTGATGGACCGGGTGCAGGACGCGATCGTCACCGAGGCGCTCGACCCCGGCCTGTTCGCCTCGGCCACCGAGTCCCCGCAGACCAGGGAACTGAGGGTGCGGCAGTTCGTGGAACTGCTCCGCGGCGCGATCGGTACCCAGCCAGACAGCCGGCGGGTGGCCGAGCGCCAGATGTCGGTACGCGGCTGAGCCAGCATCAGCGCGAGAGGAGGAGGGATGCCCGCGAACCACGATCGGGAGGCGATCGCGGCGAAGTCCGCGGCGGCGCTGGTGTGGCCGGGCCAGGCGCCGGGCCGGGTACCGCCGGGAGCGGCACCGGGCCGGGTACCGCCGGGAGCGGCACCGGGGCGGGTACTGCCGGGCCGGAACTCGGGTCCGCTGGATACCACGGTCTCGACTGCCACCGACGGCCGCTGCGCCCACAGACGGCTGAGCCTTCCCGGAATCCGGGCCTCTCGCGACCGAAGGGCAGGGCGCGCATGACTGCCGGCCGGCACATGACCATCCGGCAGGCCAGGATCCCGGCGAGGGACGGCGTGGAACTTGCCGCAACTCTGTACCTGCCGGCGTCGGACGAGCCCGTCCCAGCGCTGCTGGAGTACCTGCCCTACCGCAAGGATGACGCGATGTTCGCCCGCGACTACGAGATGTATGCGTACATGACCAGCCAGGGCTACGCGGGCGCCCGGGTGGACATCCGCGGCACCGGCACCAGCGGCGGCGAGCTGCCCGAGGGCGAGTACACCGAGACCGAGCAGCGCGATGCCGAGGACGTGATCGCCTGGCTGGCGGCGCAGCCGTGGTGCACCGGCGCGATCGGCATGTGGGGGATCTCCTGGGGCGGCTTCAACGCGATCCAGGTCGCGCTGCGCCGGCCGCCCGCGCTGAAGGCGATCATCGCGGTCGACGCCTCCGACGACCTGTTCCACGACGACGTGCACTACATCGACGGGCTGCTGCACCTCGACGAGTACGCGCTGATGATCGACCAGCTGAACGCGCTGCCGCCGGCGCCGGACTTCCCGGTGGACGAGCAGACCCTGGCCCGGCGGTTCGACGCGCAGCCGTGGCTGCTCACCTGGCTGGCCAGGCAGCAGGACGGGCCGTACTGGCGGCGCGCCTCGCTGCGGCCGGACTACGGGCGGCTGGCGATCCCGGCGTTCCTGGTCGGCGGCTGGTACGACGGCTACCGCGACTCGGTGCCGCGGATGCTGGCCCACGCGACGGCCCCGGTGAAGGTGCTGCTGGGCCCGTGGAACCATGCATACCCGCACGACGTGGTGCCGGGGCCGGCCATCGAATGGCGGACGGAGGCGGTCCGCTGGTGGGATCACTGGCTGAAGGGCACCGAGAACGGGATCATGGCCGAGCCGCCGGTCACGGTCTACGTCCGGGACTGGCACCCGCCGGATCCGGACCTGCCGACGATCCCCGGGCGGTGGCGGACCGAGGCCGCGCTGCCGCCAGAGCGGACGCAGTACAAGACCTGGCACTGCGGCCCCGACGGCGAGCTGCTCGACGGGGCTAGCGGCCCGCCCCCGGACGGCTCACGCTCCCTGCGCTACGTCCCCTCGGCTGGTGCCGAGGCCGGCCACTGGTGGGGTGAGCTGACCGTGGACCAGCGGGGGGCGGATGCGTTCTGCCTGATATTCGATTCTCCGGTGCTGGCCGATGATGTCGAGATCCTCGGCTTCCCGGTGGTCGAGATCGCGGGCAGTGCCGACGCGGAGCCGCTGCACTGGTTCGCCCGGCTCTGCGACGTCGCGCCAGACGGCACGGTGACGCTGGTGACCGGCGGCGGGCGGGCGGGCCGGCCGGACCCGCTGCGCGACGCCGGCTCCCTACCCGGCCGGGGGCCAGCCGCCGCGCCCGGGACGATGCCGCTGGAACTGCACGTCACGTCGTGGGTGTTCGGGCCCGGGCACCGGATCCGGCTGGCGCTGTCGAACGCGATGTGGCCGATGATCTGGCCGACCCCGCGCCCGGCCACGGCCACGGTCCGGCTCGGGGCCTCGGGCACCCGGCTCGTGCTGCCGGTCGTGCCGCCGGCGGACCGTCCCGAGCCTGCGTTCCAGCCGCCTGCCCCGGCCGCCGCCGCGCCGGATGCCCGCCGCTGGGGCGAGATGCTGCCCGTGCGGTGGACCCTGCAGCGTGACGACACCGGCACGGCCGCGATCTGGTGGCGCGGCGCCGACGGGTCGGAGTTCGCCTGGGGCCGGGTGACCGACGAGGAGTTCCTGCGCTATGAGGTACACGACGACCGGCCGGCGCAGGCCAGCGCGCACGGCGAGGCGCGCACCGAGATCCACCTGGACGGCCGCCTGCTGATCCTGACCTCGGTGCTGGACCTCGACGGGGACGAGAACGCGCTGCGCTACCGTTACCGCCGGGAACTGCGCGAGAACGGGGTGCTGATCCGCGAGCGGTCCTGGGAGCGCCGTTACCCCCGGGACGGCCACTGAGCCGGCGTCATCCCCGGGAGGGCCGCTGTGCCCGGTGCCTCGTCAGGGGTGGCCCGTAGCCCGTTTCATGATCGCGGTCACTTTCCCATCGAATTCGTGGGAAAGTGACCGCGATCATGAAACGCCAGGGGCCGGGGGACCTCAGGGAGGCTGGCCGGGGTCGGCTGGCCGGAGAGCTAGCCGCCCGGGGGCTGGCTGGCCGGGGCTGCCGCCCGGAGGCCGCTTGCCCCCGAGGCGGACCACCACGGCGGAATGCCCGCAAACCGCACCCGGGCAGGGCTTCCGGGGCATACGGTGACCCCCAGAGGGCGGCGGTGGCGCTGGCCCGCAATGCCTGGCCCGGGCGCATCGCCGGGCGGGGAGGGGCGTTCATGCAGGCTGAAGTCAAGGGCACGACGATGCCCATCCTCGAGGTGGCGCTGGAGGCGGGCGAGGAGGTTATCTCCGAGCACGGCGAACTGGCCTGGATGACCGCGGGCGTGCGGATGTCGCAGACCTCTGGCGGCGGCGGGCTCATGCGCGGGCTGCGGCGGATGGCCGGCGGCGGCGGGCTGCTGCTCACCCGCTACGCCGGGCCCGGAATGGTGACGTTCGCGGCGAAGGTGCCCGGGCACATCATGCCAGTGGACATCGGCGCGGGCGAGGCCTACTACGTGCACCGGCACGGCTGGCTGTGCGGCACGACCGGGATCACGCCGAGCGTCGGCCTGCAGCAGAGCTTCCGCGGCGGGATGTGGGGCGGCGACGGGTTCGTGCTGCAGAAGCTGGAGGGCCAGGGCCGCGCCTGGATCGAGCTCTCTGGCGAGCTGACCTGCTACGATCTGCCGCCCGGCCAGACCCTGCTGGCCCACCCCGGGCACGTCGGCATGTTCGCCGGCAGCGTGCAGTTCACGATCACCCGGGTCCCTGGCGTGGCCAACGTGTTCTTCGGCGGAGACGGGTTCCACCTGGTGGCGCTGACCGGCCCCGGCCGGGTGTGGCTGCAGTCGATGCCGCTGCCGGTCCTGGCCCAGGCGCTGTCGCCGTACCTGGCGTCCTCGGCGGGAGATCAGGCGGGCGCCGCGGGTGTCGGCGCGATCATCGGCAGCATGCTGCGCAGCTAGGCGTCAGCGCCGCGGCCGTCGGGCCTGGCCCGTGCATCCGCAGCCCGGCCGCCGGGCCTGTCGCGTGCATCCGCAGCCCGGCCGGCTCACCGGCCGGGCTGCGGATGGATCGTCTTGTGCTCGGCGAGCATCGCGATGTACTGGGCGACCTTGCGAGCGCGCGTCTCCGGGCGCTTGACGGCGCCGATCCGGTACAGGATCGCATACCGGTTCACGCTGCTGAGGGTCTCGAAGAAGTCCCGCGCCGCTGCGTTCGCGGCCAGCGCCCTGGCCAGGTCCTCGGGCACCTCGATCGAGCGCTGCCCATGGTAGGCCGCGTCCCATCGCCCGTCGGACTTCGCCGCCTCGACCTCGCGCAGCCCGGCGGGCCGCATCCGCCCCGCCGCGATGAGCTCGGCCGCGTTCTCGGTGTTGATCTTCGACCACTTGCTGCCGGGCCTGCGCGGGGTGAACCGCTGCAGCCAGTGGTCATCGTCGAGCCGGCCCTTCTGGCCGTCGATCCAGCCGTAGCACAGCGCGACCTGCAGTGCCTCCTGATAGGAGACCGTGACCTCGGCCGAGCCCTTCTTCGCGATCTTCAGCCAGACGCCCGGCGAGTCGGCGTGGTGTGCCTCCAGCCACGCCTCCCATTCGGCAGGGCTGGCCATCGTGACGATGTCGCGGCCTTCCTTTGCCATGCGGGTAGTCAAGCACGCGCGGCCGTGGCGGCGTCCCCGGCGACGTCGGCCAGAATTGGGCCATGGTGTCTGAGATCTTCGAGCCCGAGCAATGGCGTGAGGTCGAGGGGTTCGCCTTCACCGACATCACCTATCACCGGGCGGTTGAGTCGGGAACGGTCCGGATCGCGTTCAACCGGCCCGAGGTGCGCAACGCATTCCGCCCGCACACTGTCGACGAGCTGTACCGGGCGCTTGACCATGCCCGGGCGTCCAGCGACGTGGGCTGCGTTCTGCTGACCGGGAACGGCCCGTCGCCGAGGGATGGCGGCTGGGCGTTCTGCGCGGGCGGGGACCAGCGGGTCCGCGGCCGTGACGGCTACCGTTACGCGGACGGCGAGACGGCCGACACGATCGACCCGGCGCGGGCCGGGCGGCTGCACATCGTCGAGGTGCAGCGGCTGATCCGGTTCATGCCCAAGGTCGTGATCTGCGTCGTGCCCGGCTGGGCCGCGGGAGGCGGGCACAGCCTGCACGTGGTCTGCGACCTCACCATCGCCAGCCGCGAGCATGCCAGGTTCCGGCAGACCGATGCCGACGTGGGCAGCTTCGACGCCGGGTTCGGCTCGGCCTACCTGGCCCGCCAGGTAGGGCAGAAGTTCGCCCGGGAGATCTTCTTCCTGGGTGACACCTATGACGCGGAGGCGGCGCACCGGATGGGCATGGTGAACGCGGTGGTCCCGCACTCCGAGCTTGAGCGGACCGCGCTGAGCTGGGCAGCGAAGATCAACGCCAAGAGCCCGACCGCGCAGCGGATGCTGAAGTTCGCGTTCAACCTGATCGACGACGGGCTCGTCGGCCAGCAGGTCTTCGCCGCCGAGACCACCCGGCTGGCGTACATGACCGACGAGGCTGCCGAGGGGCGCGACGCGTTCCTGCAGAAGCGGGCCCCGGACTGGACGAGGTTTCCCTGGTATTACTGACCGGGCCGAGTCCCGGCCGGTCCTGGCCGGTGACAGCAGCGAAGGAGGATCAGCCCCGGCGCGGGGTGGCGGTCCGGCGGACCAGCCTGGCGCCCTGAGCGGCGGTCGGCGGACCAGCCCGGCGCCGAGAGCGCGGGCCGGCAGGTCAGCAACGACGCGTGGCTGCCAGTACCGTGTCGTGGATCGTGACCTCGGCGCCGTCGGGAGTGCCGGCCGACCGGGGCCGCGCCTCGCAGGCGATAACCGTCCACGAGTCATCCAGCAGCGCGGCGACCTCCTCGGGGGTATAGAACCGCTCCGGCGTCGGCGGCCGGGGGACGCCTGTGTCCAGGTCCGAGGGGTGGTGGCCGACGATGAGCAGCATCCCGCCGTCGCGCACGGCGGCCGCCAGCGCCCCGAACAGCCGGGCCCGCGGCTCCGACGCTAGCTGCAGGAACTGCGCGGACACCAGGTCGAACGAGGCCGGAGTCGGCGGCTGGGCGAGCAGGTCGGCCTGCCGCCACTCGATGCGCGCTGCCGCCTCCGGATCGGTGTCACGGGCATGCCGGGCCGCCCGCTCCAGCGCGACCACCGAGATATCGGTCCCCACCACCGTCCACCCCCGCTGGGCCAGCCAGATGGCGTCGGCACCCTCGCCGCAGCCCGCGTCCAGGGCCAGGCCCGGCGGGCGGCCCGCGACCTCCGCGACAAGCTGCGGGTTAGGGTTGCCGCTCCACACCCGCTCGGCCGAGCGGTAGCGCTCGTCCCAGTAGCTCGCGTCGTACGCCGGCTCGGCGCCGTGCACGTGATCACTCATCCGGCCAGTATGGCCCGCGTGGCCGCCCGCCTGTCGCGGGGATCCCGGCAGCGCGCTGGCGGCAGCCGATCACGCGGCGGCCTCAAGGAGCGGCGCGACGAAGTCGTTGCGGAACTTGCCCGCGGGGTCGAGCCTCCCGGCCAGCGCGGCGAAGCCCGCCATGCGGGGATAGAGCCTGGCCAGGTCCTCGGGCCTGGTCATGAACAGCTTCCCCCAGTGCGGCCTGGCCCGAAGCGGTGCCAGCGCCCTTTCGATCACGACCAGCGCGCGCGAGACCGCGTCCTGGTCAAAGGCCCAGGTGAAGTGGATCGCCAGGCTGTCCCTGGCGGAGGCCATCGACAGCCACAGGTCATCGGCGGCGACGGTGCGGATCTCGCAGACCTGCAGCACCGGGGCGATGACCTCGCTGACTTCCGAGACGGCGCGCAGCGCCTCGGCGGCCTTGTGCCGCGGCACCAGGTACTCCGACTGAAGCTCCTCCCCGGCGCTCGGGGTGAAGCCGGGCCGGAAGTGCGGCAGCCGCTCGTGCCACGGGCCCGCTACCCCTAGCTGCGGCGTGCAGTTCTCCGGTGGCATGCCGGGGACCGGGTGGCGCGGGCCGCCGGCGGGCCGCGCGCCCAGCGAGCCGAGGAGGTCATCCGGGAACGGCCCGGCCACCTGCTTGACCCAGACCTGGCAGGTCCGCTCCCGGCCCCACCTGATGAACGCCGACACGCTGTACCCGCTCCCGAGGACCTCGGCGGACCGGGTGAGCAGCGCCTCCGCCGGCAGGCCGTCGTAGACCCGCTGGCTGACCTGGAAGGCCGGCACCAGGTCCAGCGTCACAGCAGTCACCACGCCGAGCGCGCCGAGCCCGACCACCGCGCCGCCGAACCCGGCCGGGTCGGCCTCACGGCTCAGGCTCACCAGGTCCCCGCTCGCGGTGACCAGCTCGAGCCCGGACACCGCCGCCGCCAGGCAGGCGTTCCGGTCACCGGAGCCGTGCGTTCCGGTCGCGCACGCGCCCGCCACCGAGATGTGCGGCAGCGACGCCAGGTTCGCCAGCGCGAAGCCCGCCCGGTGCAGTCGGCCGGCCAGTTCCGCGTACCTCAGGCCCGCCGCGGCCCGCACTTTCCGGGCGGCGGAGTCAATGTCGGCTACCGGCGGCAGCCCGGCGACCGAGATCAGCTCCCCGCCGGTATCCGCGATCATGCTGAACGAATGTCCGCTACCCAGCGCCCGGCACCTGCGGCTGCCTGCCACCTGACTCTGAAGCTCGCCCAGCGAGGCCGGCCGCAGCAGCCGGCTCGCGGCGAAGCGGACATTGCCCGCCCAGTTCGTCGGTCGCTGCGTCATCGGCTCCCCTTGCCAGAGGTGGTGCGAGCCCGGCACGAGCCGGTGCTGATCGGCTGACGGTACAGGCTGGCCCGGCCCGGGGCACCAGGTGCGCCCGGCCAGGCCGCGCGCCTATCGCCGGCGATAAGCGGTCGAGCGGTGCTGGATGTCTTGGACGATGACCGCATGCTTCGGCTCGTCGATCCGGTACAGCACGCGCCACTGGGTTCCGAGCCGTGCGCTGTAGAACCCGGACAGGGTGCCCCGGAGACGCTTGCCGACCCGGTGCGGGGCTTGCAGGAGCGGTCCCGTGATGAACTCGACGGCAGCGACTGCTGCTTCCTCGGGGAGCAATTCCGAGATGGCGCGCCGGGCGGGGTGGGTCATTCCGAGTTCGTACTGCCCGGCGTTCACAGCCCGCGCTCGGCCAGCAGCGCGCGCGCTGCCTCGGCGCCGTAGACCACGTCACCGGCCTGTTCTGACTCCCGGGCTTCGGCAAGGCCACGGAGCGCCGCCGGGTCGGCGAGGATCTCGGCCGTCTCGCGCATCGACAGGTATTCCTCGATCGCGACAAGGACAGTTTGCTGCACGCTGCGGCGCTCAACCTTGGCGATCTGCTTGAGCTGGTCCTCGATCTCGGGCGGTAGCCGAAGGGTCATACTCATACCGTCATGGTATCACTATGGTTCAGATTGCCGGACAACGGCGGCCCGGCGGCCCGGCGGCCCGCCCGCCTCGGTGCCCGCGCCCGCCCGCGGGACCCCGCGCGCCGCGGCCGGTCACCACGGCATGGAGTTGCTCGTCCAGTGGGTGAGGGTGTCGATGTCGCTCATCTGGTACACGTGCCGGGGCGGGGTCGCGAAGGTGGCGTACGGCCGTACCCGGATCACGACCCGGTTCTCCCGCTCGGCCATCTCCCTGACCTGCGGCCACCGCTCGGCGGGCACCGGCTCGCCCGCCATCAGCCCGAGCACCCGGTTCAGCACGTCGGCGGCGAGATCACGGTCGGAGTCGACCACCGCGTCCCCGTACACCTGCACGTAGGTGAGCGGCCACTTCTCATCGAGCACGCAGACGCTGACCTTGCGGCCGCTGCCGACGACCCGCGCCTTGGACCGCGCGGCCATGGTGGAGATCAGCAGCTCGTCATCGCCGTTCATCACGTAGTAGACCACGGTCATCGCCGGGCCGTCGGCCCGCCGGTTGTAGCCGAACACGCAGGTCCGGTGGGTGCGGACGAACTCGCGGCGCTCCTGCTGGTCCACGGCATGCTCCCCTGACTGGCTGAACGGGCCCGGATCGGCGCCGGGTTCGCCGGATCGGCCCGCCGATGTGAGGAGACTAACCAGGCGGAAAGCGTTCTGCCGGAACTTCGAGGTCCCGGGCCTGCACGTGCCGAGGAAGGCTCATGAGGCCATCGGCGATGTGGGCGAGGGCTGCCGGCCTGATATCAGAGAGAGGCTTCATCCCGGGCCGTCCCGCTGCGACACTGCACCTATGAACTCGCCACAGGCCGCATCCGCGCAGCAGTTCGCACAGCAGCTTGCCGAGCCGTCCGGGCGACGGCGCCCGGTCGCGTTCCGCAACGCCACCGTCATCACGGTCGATCCGGCCCTGGGAACGCTCCGGGGCTGCGACGTGCTGGTCACCGGCGACTCGATCACCGCGGTCGGCCCCTCGCTGGAGGTGCCCGAGGGCACGCTGGAGATCGACGCCAGCGGCGGCATCCTGATGCCGGGGATGGTCGACACGCACCGGCACATGTGGCAGACCGCCCTGCGCGGCTACGGTGCCGACTGGTCGCTGACCAACTACTTCTACTTCTTCTACATCAACTGGGGGAAGCTGTTCCGCCCGCAGGACGTCTACGCGGGCAACCTGCTCGCGGCGATCGAGTCGGTCGACGCGGGGACCACGACCACGCTCGACTGGTCGCACGGGCTGCGGACGGTCGAGCACGGCGAGGCCGCCGCCGACGCGCTGGACAGCGTGCCGGGCAGGTTCGTCCTCGGCTACGGCAACCTCGCGGGCAGCCCCTGGGAGTGGGCCAACTCGCCGGACTTCCGGGCCTTCGCCCGGCGCCGTCTCGATGCCGCCGACGACATGCATGGCTTCCAGCTCGCGTTCGACATCACCGGCGAGCCGTCGTTCCCGGAGCGTGGGGCGTTCGAGGCCGCACGGGACCTGGGCGTGCCGGTGACCACGCACAGCGGTGTCTGGAAGGTGACCACCGACGATGCCATCCGGCTGATGGCCGAGCACGGGTTCCTCACCGACCAGGTCACCCACGTGCACTGCGGATCCCTGTCCGAGGACTCCTACCAGCGCATCGCGGCCTCCGGCGGGAGCGCCTCGCTGGCGCCGGAAAGCGAGTGCAGCGCGGGCCAGGGCTATCCGCCGAGTTTTACGCTGCGCAAGCACGGCATCCCGATCTCGCTGTCGGTGGACACCAGCGTCTGGTGGAACGCCGACATGTTCTCGGCGATGCGCGCCCTGCTGAACACCGACCGCGTGCACGAGCACCTCGAGCACCACGAGCGCGACGACACCTGCGTCAACCTGCGGCTGCGCGCGAAGGACGTGATCGAGTACGCAACCATCGGCGGCGCCGGCGCGCTCCGCCTCGACCGGGTGATCGGCAGCATAACGCCCGGCAAGAAGGCTGATCTGATCTTGATACAGAACGCGGCCTCCCCCGTGATGTTCCCGCTCATCAACCCGGAGGGGCACGTGGTCTACCAGGCCGGCCGGGCCGACGTGCACACCGTCATGGTGAACGGCCGGGTGCTGAAGCACGAGCACCGGCTGCTGCTGGACGATCTCCTGGCGAAGGCCCGCTCGGCGGTCACCGACACCGTCGACTACCTGCGCGCCGAGATGGGCGAGCAGGCCTGGGACGCCGACATGCATCCAGCGCAGCCGGACGTCGAGCTGATCGCCAACCCGTACCAGTACAGCGAGTACAAGCGCGACTAGGAACCGTCTGCGGCGGCCGGGCGGGCGGCTCGTCGGCCCGCGTGCCCGGCCTGCCCGGCCTGCCCGGCCTGCCCGGGCTGATCGGCCTGCCCGGGCTGATCGGCCTGCCGGGCTGTTCGGCCCGCCCGGGCTGATCGGCCTGCCGGGCTGCTCGGCCCGTCGGCTGCTCGGGCCGATCGGCTGCCGTGACAGGCTGTTGCGGGCTCGTCCAACGCCGCCCGGCGCGGGCCCGCCGTGTCGTGGCCGGGACGCTCATCCCGCGTGGGTGCCATCCGGGCTGCCTGCGTCTTGCCAAGTCAAATAGATATCACTATGCTAGTTATGCGGTATCAGACGGAAAGGCGGAGGCGGGCATGATGAGACATGAGGCCGGCGCAGCGGGGGAGACCCGGGCCGGGGGTGGCGGCGGGCTCGCCATCGACGTGCGGGCCCTGCGCAAGAGCTTCGGCGCGAAGGTGGCGGTTGCCGGGATCGACCTGCAGGTCAGGGCCGGTTCCCTGGCGGGTCTCGTCGGGCCGAACGGGGCGGGGAAGACGACCTCCCTGTCGATGATGACCGGCCTGCTGCGGCCGGACATCGGCCAGATATGGGTCAACGGGCTCGATGTGTGGGCCGACCCGGCAGCCGCGAAGGCAATCATCGGAGTGGTGCCCGCCGAGGCCAGGCTGTTCGACCGGCTCAGCGGCGAGGAGATGCTGGAGTACGCGGGGCGCCTGCGCGGCATGCCGGCCGCGCAGGCGCGGTCGCGGGCAGCAGAGCTGCTGGACGTGCTCGACCTGACAGCCGATGCGAGGAGGCTGGTCGCCGACTACTCCACCGGTATGCGCAAGAAGGCCACCCTCGGCTGCGCGCTCATCCACAATCCCTCGGTGCTGTTCCTGGACGAGCCGCTGGAGGGCGTGGACCCGATCTCCGCCGACGTGATCCGCCGGCTGCTGACCCGCTTCGTGGAGTCGGGCTCCACCGTCCTGTTCTCCAGCCACGTCATGGAACTGGTCGAGCAGGTCTGCGACCACGTGTCGATCATCAGCGAGGGCAGGATCGTGGCCACCGGCACCACCGATGAGGTGCGCGGCGGCAAGACCCTGCAGCAGGCGTTCGTCGACCTCGTCGGCTCCAGGGCAGCGGGGGAGGAGGGACTGTCATGGCTCGGCTCCTCGTCCGGCTGAAGCTGCGGCTGCTGCTGAACGCGCTGCGGTCGTCCCCGGCCGCGCGCGTCTCCTTCATCGTCAGCGCGGTCTTCGCCCTCCTCGTGGCGGTCGGCACGTTCCTGCTGCTGGCCGCGCTGCGCGGCAAGGCCACCTCCGTGGACCTGACGGCCGTCATCTTCACCGTGTTCGCGTTCGGCTGGCTGATCCTTCCGATCATGACCTTCGGCCTGGACGCCACGCTCGACCCGGAGACCCTGGCTCCCTATCCGCTGCGCACCCGGCCGCTCGTCGTGGGCCTGGTGGCCGCCTCGGCCACCGGCGCCTGGCCGCTGGCCAACGTCATCGGCCTGCTCGGAGTGACGGTGGGGCTTGCCAGCGGCCCGCTGGGCGTGCTCGTCGCGGTCATCGCGGTGGCGCTGCAGGTACTGTTCTGCATCACGCTGGCGAGGTTCGTGACCACAGGCATGGCGCGGCTGCTGCGCTCGCGCCGCGGCAAGGATCTCGCCGCCTTCCTGATCGTCCCGATCGTGGCGCTGTATGAGTTCTTCACCCAGGTGGTGCCCAAGGCGGCGGCCGAGGGGAAGATCACCGCCGCGAGGTTCACCGGCTTCGACTCCTGGATGAGGTGGCTTCCGCCTGGCATGGCCGCGCATGCGATCAGGGACGCCTCGGCCGGCGACCTGGCCGCGGCGGTGGCGCGGCTGGCCGTGCTGGCCGCCGTGACCGCCCTGCTGGGCTGGCTGTGGGTGCGCTCGCTGAGCCGCGCGCTGGTGTCCGCCGACACGTCCACGCAACGCTCCCGGGTGCGCGCCGCCGCCCTGCCGTTCGCGCGGTACGGGCTGCGCGGCACCGTGGCAGGCCGGGTGTGGGTCTATCAGCGCCGCGATCCCGCCTCGCTCGTGCTCTGGGGGATCACCGCGGTAGTCATGGCCGCCGTCTCCATCAGGGTCATCCTCACCGCCGGCCCGCATCCCACCGCCTTGCAGGTGAACCTGCTGGTCAGCGCGATCTTCGGGGCGGCGTTCGTCGGGTTCCTGCACGCGAACTCGGCCGGCCTGACCGGGCCGCCGTTCACCTTCGAGGCGCTGGCGCTGACCGGGCGCGGACTGCGTGCCTACTTCTCGGGCCAGGACATCGCCCTCGCCATGATCGCGGTGCCGCTGCTGTCCGCTGTCTGTTTCGGCCTCGCGGCGCTGAGCAGGCACCCGGAGTACGGCCTGCCGGGCACGGCGGTGCTCCTGGCCGGGCTCGGCGGTGCCCTGGCACTCAGCAACGTCTTCTCGGCGACCCTCCCGTACCCGATGGACAGGAGAGCCGGTACACCGGTCCGCGTGGCGGCCCAGGGCTTCGGCGGGTACCGGCTGGTCAGCGTCCTCGGCACTCTGCTCGGCACCGGGGCGCTGGCCAGCCCGGTGCTGGTGGCCGCCTTGCTGACGACCTCGGACCCGGCCGCGGTCAGGATGCCGTCCCTTGTCGGTGGTGCTGCCGCCTACGGGCTCGCCCTGGCCTGGATCGGCGTACGGATCGCTGCCCGGGCCGCCGCGCAGCGGCTGCCCGAGATGTGCCAGGTCGCCATCCGCAGCGTGGTGTAGGGCCGGGCGTGCCGCTGCCGGCCGGCGAGCCCGTATCCGTTCTGAAACTGATATCAGTCCAGGCCAACCGGAGGTGAGGGTGATGACGACGCAGGAGTCGGAAGACCGGGGCGAAGGCCCCGGTACCCGGCCGATCACCGAGAGCGGAGCGTGGTCGGTACCCGGCGTCCGGGTCCTGGTACTCGGCGTCGGGCTGGTGCTGGCCGGAATAGCGCTGATAGCCATCGGCGCCGCCATCGGCGGCGCGGCCCGGATTGTCCTGATCGTGCTGGGCGTCCTGGTCCTGATCGCCTCGCAGGTCGCGCTGCGCGGCCTGACGCCGGTCATCGTCGGAGAGGCGCGCGCGGTGCAGCTCTTCGGCCGCTACCGCGGCACGGTCAGGGCTCCCGGCCTGCACTGGGTCAACCCGTTCGCGCACCGGCGGAAGGTGTCGGTACGAGTCCGCAACCACGAGACGGCGGTGGCCAAGGTCAACGACGCCGACGGCAACCCGATCGAGATCGCGGCCGTCGTCGTCTGGCAGGTTGCCGACACGGCCCAGGCGCTGTACGCGGTCGATGACTTCGTGAAGTTCGTCGCGATCCAGACCGAGACTGCCGTCCGGCACATCGCCTCCAGCTATCCCTACACCAGCCAGGACGGCACCGGGCTGTCGCTGCGCGACAACGCCGAGGAGATCACCCAGCGGCTGTCGGCAGAGATCGCCGACCGGGTCCGCAGGGCCGGGGTGACGATCATCGAGTCGCGGCTCACCCGGCTGTCGTATGCACCGGAGATCGCCCAGGCCATGCTGCGCCAGCAGCAGGCCAGCGCGGTAGTGGGCGCGCGGCGGCGGATCGTCGAGGGGGCGGTCGGGATGGTCCAGCTTGCCCTGCAGCGGCTGAAGCAGGAGGAGGTCGTGGACCTGGACGAGGAGCGCAAGGCCGCGATGGTCTCCAACCTGCTCGTCGTGCTGTGCAGCGAGCAGGCCACCCAGCAGGTCGTCAACACCGGCTCGCTCTATCAGTGACGGCCGGCGCGGCAGCTGCGGAGGGAGCCGCGACGTGACGGGCGCGAGATCAGGGGGCAGCGACCGGTGACCGAGCGCAAGGGCATCCTGCTGCGCCTCGACCCGGCGGTCCACGAAGCGCTTGCCAGGTGGGCGGCCGACGAACTGCGGAGCACGAACGCCCAGATCGAGTTCCTGCTGCGGCGGGCGCTGGCCGACGCCGGGCGCCTGCCGCGCCGGGCGGGCCCGATGCGCCCCCGCGGCCGTCCCCCTGCCAGCGAGGCGGAGGCTGCGCGGCGGTGATCAGGCGGTGATCAGCGGCTGAGCGGCGGTCGTCAGCGGGCTGCGCGAGCGGCGCCGGGCGTGGCGATCAGGGCGGCGAAATGATGACAGAATGGACGTGACATACGCGGGCGTCTAGCACATGAAGGGCGTCTCAATGACCGAGGAGACCGTCATCCCCCCGGGCGTCGATCCGGCGATTCCCAGTCCTGCGCGGATCTACGACTACGTGCTCGGTGGCACCCATAACTTCGCCTCTGACCGCGCGGCCGCGGAGCGGATCCGCGAGATGACGCCGGACCTGGCGGACGCGGCCTGGGTCAACCGCGGCTTCCACCAGCGAGCCGCCAGGTGGCTCGCCGCCGAGCGCGGAATCGGCCAGTTCATCGACATCGGTTCCGGCCTTCCGACGATGGGCAATACCCATACCGCGGTCCAGAAGGAACGGCCAGGCGCGCGCGTTGTCTACGTTGACATCGACCCTATGGTCCAGGCCTACGCCAGCGAGCTGCTGGCCGCGGACGGCACCACCGCCGTCGTCACCGCGGACCTCTGTGATCCGGACCGGGTGCTGGGCGACCCGGCGCTGCGCGGCCTGATCGACTTCGGCCGGCCCGTTGGCTTGCTGATCACGGCCGTGCTGCACTTCGTCCCCGACGAGGCCGACCCCTGGGAGAAGGTCGGCCGCTACTGTGCCGCCCTGGCGCCGGGAAGCTACCTCGTGCTGTCGCACGTGACCCATGAGCGGCTGCCACCCCGGCTGGTCCAGACCGGCCGCGAGGTGTATGCGAGCGCCACCCACGGTGTCTACCCGCGCTCCCTCGCCGAGGTGGAGCGGTTCTTCGCCGGCCTGGAGATCGAGCCGCCCTATCCGGGCGCCGCGCCGGCGATCACCCACATCGGCCTGTGGGGCGCGGAAGACCCGGAACTTGCCGACAGCGAGGGCTCGCGGTGGTGGTACGGAGCGGTCGCGCGGGTGCCGTAAGCGTCACTGCGGAGGACCCGCGGCCAGCCGGATCTGGCTCGTCGTGCGCTTGCCGGACGGGCTCACCCAGGTAACCGAGACCGTGTCACCTGGCCGGAACCCGGCGATGGCCTTCATCAGGCTGTCCGGCGAGCCGACCGCCCGGCCGTTCACGGCGGTGATCACAGATCCCGCGGTGATTCCCGCAGAGGCTGCCGGGCTGCTGCAGATCGCACCGTCCACGAGGGTGCCGCGGCTGACCGGCGCGATGGCCGACGGCGTTGTCAGGCTGGCGTTGCTCTCGGCGCAGCCCGTGCTGCCCGATCCGCCCGTGCTGCCCGATCCGCCCGATCCGCCGAATCCGGGCAGCCCGCCGAACCCCGGCAGGTTCCCGAAGCCGCCGAGCCCGCCGAGCCCGCCGAGCCCGCCGAGCCCCCCGAAGCTGCCCTGCTCCTGCTGCTGTGCCTGCACCTGCGGGCTGCTGCTGGATCCGGAGCCGATGAAGATCCCCATGAACGGCGGGTAGCCGATCGATATGGCGGAGGTGGCATGCCCCGCGGCGATCTGCCGGGCAACGGCGAGCGCGGTGTTGATGGGGATCGCGAACCCGGTCGCCGCGGACTGCGAGCCGATGGCCACGTCATTGGCCGCCGTGTCCATGCCGATCACCTGGCCGGAGGTGCTGACCAGAGGGCCGCCGGAGTCACCGGGGACGACCGCGGCGTTGGTCTGGATCATGCCGTGCAGCCGCTCGGCGGTGACCGTTCCGCCCGAGTCCCCGGCGGTGATCGTCCGGTGCAGGGCCGTTACCCGCCCGGCGGCGGGAATCATCGTGCCCTGCCCCTCGGCATTGCCCAGCGCCACCACCGAGTCGCCGACCCTGACGGTGGCGGAATTGCCGAGCGGCACCGTGGCGAGCCCCTTGGCGTCCTCCAGGCGCACCAGCGCGATGTCACCGGTCTTGTCATATCCCACCACCTGGACCCGGTACTTCCTGCCGGTGGCGACGACCGTGGCGGTGATCTGGGTCGCTCCCTCGATTACATGGTTGTTGGTGAGCACCAGGCCGCCAGGGTTGATGACCATCCCGGTCCCGGCCGCAGCCTCGCTGTCGTAACGCAGATTGGTAGTCATCACGACCAGGCCAGGCTCCACCTTGTTCACGATCTGCTGCTCGCTAGCCCGCGAGGCGGGCTTCCCGGCCGCTGGTGGCGGCGCCGGTATAGCGCTGCCACCGGGAAGTGCCGACGGCGCACCGCCGGAGGATCCGCTGCCGCTGGCGGTGCCTGCGTGGCTCACCGCAAGTGCGATACCCGCGCCTGCACCTGCTGCGAGAACCGCCACGGTCAGGTGGGTCAGCAGCCTGGTGAGCCATCCGCGACGACGCGGCGGAGCGCCGGAGCCTCCGCTGAGGATGTCCGGGTTACCGGGTCCGCCGGTTCCGCCAGGCCCGCCTGGCCAGACGGGTCCGCCAGCGTTGCCGGGCCCGCCAGCGTTGCCGGGACCCCAGTAGCCGCTGCCTGCCTGCATCTGGATCACCTCGCCTCTTCCCGCAGGCATCCTGACCATCACGCGGCCGTGCCAGCAGCGCGCCGGCCGCCGCTGCCGTACCCCATTACGCAACACGATCCTGACCTCAAGCTGAACGCAAGCTGGACGTTCCTCCTGAGCCGCGTCTTCGCGGCTAGGATGACCCTCGCGTCCGCTGGCGAGCTCTCGCGGGCTGGCCGCGAGGCGGGCAGCGGTCTAGCGTCAGCGGTCCGGCGGCTGCAGGGAGGGTCAGCGCGGCTCCGGGCAGATTGGGTGGTGAGGCGGGTCATGTCAGAGGTCGCGGCTAGTGAGGGCTACCTGCCGTTCGAGGGATACCGGACCTGGTACCGCATCGTGGGCGAGGGCGAGGAGCCGGGCAAGGTCCCGCTGCTGTGCCTGCATGGCGGTCCCGGCGCGACCTGGCACCATATGGAGCCCTACCAGCAGCTTGCCGAGGGGCGCCGGGTCATCTGCTACGACCAGCTTGGCTGCGGCAATTCAGCGATCAGCGAGCCGCACGATGCGTCGATGTGGACCACCGACCTGTACCTGCGCGAGGTCGCGGCGGTCCGGCAGGCGCTGGGGCTGTCGGAGTGCCACGTGCTCGGCCACTCCTGGGGCGGGATGCTCGCCATGGCCTACGCAATCACGCGGCCAGCGGGCCTGGTGAGCCTGATCGTGGAGTCGTCTCCGGCGAGCGTCCCGTTCTGGCTCAAGGAGCTGAGCCGGCTCCGGGAGGCGCTCCCCCCGGAGGTGGAGGCGACGCTGCGCCGTCATGAGGACGCCGGGACGACCGACAGCGACGAGTATCAGTCCACGATGATGGAGTTCTACGACCGGCATGTCTGCCGGGTCCGCCCGTATCCGGGGTTCGTGCAGCGGACCTTCGATGGCCTTGCCGCCAATCCCGAGGTCTACTACACGATGAACGGCCCCAGCGAGTTCCACGTCATCGGCCCGCTGAAGGATTTCGACATCACCGCCGACCTCGGCGCTGTCGGCGCGCCGGCGCTGCTGTTCTGCGGCGAGTTCGATGAGGTGACCCCGGCCACCGTGGCCCAGGCGCATGCGGCCATGCCTCGCTCGCAGTTCGTGGTCCTGGACGGCTGCTCGCACATGTCTCAGGCCGAGCGCCCGGACCTGGCCGTCGGGCTGGTCCGGGGCTGGCTGGCGGGGGTGGAGGCCTCGCGCGCATAAGCCGCGGGACAGAGTGGATCCGGGGGAATCGGCTATGGACAGCCCCCGGGGACCGGCCCTACGATTGACTGTATGGTCAGTCAGACAGAGGTAGTCAGCGGCGCTAGGCAGGTCAGCGGGTCTAACGGAGCGAGCGAGGAGCTGATCTCTGGGCCCGGCGCAGCCGCCGCACCGGGCCAGGCGCCGGTGGACCCGGCGGGCCTCGCGGCCGCGCTGCTGCCGTTCGGCCAGAGCCGGATGCTGCCACGGGGCGCTTACACCGACCCGGCGGTGTTCGCCTGGGAGCAGCGGCATTTCTTCGGCGGCGGCTGGATGTGCGTGGGCTTTGGCAGCGAACTGGCCGAGCCCGGACAGATGCGCGCCGAGCGGGCAGGAACGGGCAGCGTCCTGCTGATCCGCGGCGAGGACAGCCGCCTGCGGGCGTTCGCCAACACCTGCCGCCACCGCGGGCACGAGCTAGTCGCCTGCGGGGCCACGCAGGAGGCCAGGGTGGTCATCTGCCCCTACCACGCGTGGACATACGGGCTCGATGGCCGGCTGCGGGCCGCCGCGGGCTTCAAGGGCAAGCCAGGGTTCGACCCCGGCGCGTTCGGGCTGGTCGAGCTGCCCGCGGCCGAGTGGCACGGGCTGGTCTTCGTAGACGGCTCCGGGACGGCGGGGCCCATCGGGGACGCGCTGGCCGGGCTCGACGAGATCGTGACCCCCTACGAGCCGGAACGGCTGGTGATCGCCGGGCGGCATGTCTACGACGCGGCGGCGAACTGGAAGATCCTCACCGAGAACTACCACGAGTGCTATCACTGCCCGGCGATCCACCCCGAGCTGTGCAAGGTGAGCCCGCCCAAGAGCGGGGAGAACTACCAGGCGGGCGGCGCGTGGATCGGCGGCTGGATGGACCTGCGGCCGGGCATGCAGACCATGTCGCTGGACGGCGTGAGCCTCGGCGTTCCGTTGCGCGGGCTCGACGAGACGGGCCTGCGGACCGTGATCTACGTCAACGTCTTCCCGAACATCCTGCTCAGCCTGCACCCCGACTACGTGATGACGCACCGGCTGACCCCGCTGGCGGCCGACCGCACGTTGATCGAGTGCACCTGGGCGTTCGCGCCCGAGGCGCTGGAGGCGCCCGGTTTCGACCCCGGCTACGCGGTTGAGTTCTGGGACATCACGAACAAGCAGGACTGGAACGCCTGCGAGTCCGTTCAGCGCGGGCTGTCCTCGCCGCACGCCGTACCGGGGCCGCTGTCGGAGCAGGAGGACGCGGTCTACCAGTTCGTCACGATGATCGCCCGCGGCTACCGCGGCGAGCGAGTCTGGAACGCGGTCCCGGCGGCATAGCCGCAGCGTTTACCGGCTGGCGCTGGGGGAGGCGGCCGGGCGCGGCACCTGCCGGGGCAGGGCCAGCACCAGGATCAGCGCGAGCGCGACGAAGCCGACGTTGGCCGCCAGCGCTAGCTGGGCACTGTGGCTGAATGCCGCCGCCACGGGGTCTGGTCCCGGCCTGAACGCCAGCGTGCCGAACAGGACGGTGCCGATCACCGCTATCCCGATGGCGGTGCCGATCCGCTGGGCAGTGCCCAGGATCGCGCTGGCGGTACCGGCATCCGGCCGTGGTACCCCGGCAAGCACGAAGTCCTGGTTCGGCGCGATCGTCATCCCGCTGCCCAGGCCGGCCACCAGCAGCGGAGCGATCAGGTACCACCCGTCGGGCACTGGCGCGGTGAACCGGATCACCGCCGTCGTGGCGGCGAGGCCGGCGAGGACCATCCCGCAGCCAAGGATCAGGACGCCCCGGCCGAGCCGGGCAGACAGCTTGTCGCTGTTCGCGGCCGAGATCAGGCTGCCGAACGAGAACGGGGCGATGACCAGCCCGGTGGTCAGCGCGGCATGGCCGAGCCCCTCCTGCCAGAGGATGGACAGCGTGAAGAACACGCTGCTGAACCCGGCGAAGTAGACGATCGCGAAGATCGCGCCGGCCGAGAACGATGTCATGCGCAGCAGCGCCGGCTTGAGCAGCGCGTCGATGCCGTGCCGGTCGGCCCGCAGCTCCCAGGCCGTGAGCAGCGCGAAGACGGCCATCGCCGCCCCGAAGCAGGCCCAGGTCCAGGGGGGCCAGCCGGCTGACTGCCCCTCCACGAGCGGGATCAGCAGCAGCAGCAGGCCGGCCGTGAGCCCGGCCAGCCCGGCCGGGTCGAACCCCCGGGGCGTCCGCGACAGGGGCCGCGGCAGGCGCCAGGCGGCGAGCGGGATCGCTACCGCGCCGATGAACAGGTTCACCAGGAAGATCCACCGCCAGCCGCTGGCCGCGCCGCCGGCGGCGATGATCAGGCCGCCGAGCAGCGGCCCGATCGCGGTTGACACCCCGATCGTCGCGCCGAGTATGCCGAACGCCCGCGACCTGGCCGGGCCGGTGAAGGAGAGCTGGATGGTCGCGCCGATGGCCGGGTAGTACAGCCCGGCGCCGATGCCCTGGATGATCCGCGCGGAGACGATCTGCCACGGCTCCTGCGAGACCCCGCACGCCACGCTGGCCAGGGTGAACAAGGTCAGCCCGGTCACGAACACCCGCTTGTGGCCGAACCTGTCACCGGCGCGCCCGGCGGGGATCAGGACCAGCCCGTAGGCGAGGGCGTACCCCGAGACGATCCACTCCAGGCTGGCCGACGAGGCGTGCAGCCCAGTCCTGATCGACGGCAGCGCGACATTCACGATCGTGACGTCAAGCAGCGCCATGAAGGCGCCCACGAGCACGATCGAGACCGCTCGCCAGCCATGCCCCTCCGGGGTGGCCGGCGCACGGCCCCCGGCCTCCTGCTGCTCCGCCGTGCCGCCCGCGGCGGGCAGTCCCGGGCCGTCAGATGCTGGTCCAGACTCCGACATGGCCAGGTGCCCTCCGCCCTGCCTCGGCTCGCGGGTACTCCGGTCCCAGCCTGCCGGAACCGCTGCCTGGCTGGCCAGCCGGGGCGGACGGCAGCCTGCCCCGCATGCCCACAGGGATGCCCCGCGCGACGGTCACCCGCCGGAGAGCCCAGCGGGCGGGCCCTCAGGCGAGCGCGGCGGGGCCGCGCTTGACCATCTGGCCTGCGATGATCGCGCGCTGTACCTCGCTGGTGCCCTCCCAGATCCGCTCCACCCGCAGCTCGCGGAAGAACCGCTCGGCCACGTTCTCCCGCATGTAGCCGCGGCCGCCGAAGACCTGCACCGCCCGGTCGGCTACCCGGCCGGCCATCTCCGAGGCGTACAGCTTGGCCATCGAGCACTGCGCGTGCTGGACCTTCACGTCGGCCCCGGCGTCGATGGCCCGTGCGGTCTCGTAGGTCAGCGACCGTGCCGCGAATAGCTCGGTCAGGCTGTCGGCGAGCATCGCCTGAACCTGGCCGAGCTCGGCGACGGGCCGGCCCTGGACCCGCCGCTGCGCGGCGAACGCGGTCATCTCCGCGACCAGACGGTCTGCTGCGCCGAGGCAGCGAGCCGCGACCATCAGCCGCTCGAACCGGAACCACTCGTAGGCGAAGGTCATCCCGTCGCCCTCGGCGCCGACCAGGTTGGCCGCCGGCACGGCCACGTTCTCGAACGCCACGATCGGGTGGTGATGGCTGATCGTGTGCGAGTACGCCGGGGTGCGCACGACGCGGACGCCGGGAGTGGGCAGGTCGACGATGAACATGGCGTGGGAGCCCTCGTTCTGCCCCCCGATGAGCTTCGCCTGGAAGAACGCGAACGTTGCCGTGTTGAACGAGGTCACGTGCCACTTCTCGCCGTTGAGCAGGTAGCTGTCCCCGTCCCGGCGGGCGGTCGCGGTGATCGCGTCCACGTCCGACCCCGCGCCCTCCTCGGTGATCGCGTAACACTCCTCCGCCTCGCCGCGGATCGCCGGCAGCACGTAGCGCTCCATCTGCAGGGGTGTGGCCACGGCCGGGAGCCAGGATGGCGGCGTGGCAGCGGCCCAGGCCAGGGCGTTGGTGACGCGCCCTACCTGCTCCTGGATGAGCACCTGCTGCAGCGCGGTGCAGCCGCCGCCGCCCAGCTCGGCGGGCATGTTCGCGGCTCGCAGGCCGAGCTCGGCGGCGCGCGCGGCGTGCTTGGCCGTGATCTCCTCCGGCAGCTCACCGCCGTTCAGCTCGGCCTCGACCTCGTAGGGGATCAGCTCGTCGGCGAACGCCCGGGCGCGCGCCTGGACCTGGAGATCCTGCTCCGACAAGCCGTACATCGGGCCCTCCGCTCTGGACGCTCAGCGTCTTGATTGAACGTTCAGTCTATGGCAGCATCGGGTCCATGCCAATGCAGACAGCCGACGCAGTTGTGGTGGGCGGCGGGACGGTTGGCGCATGGTGCGCGTACTTCCTCCGCCAGGCTGGCCTGGAGCGGGTCATGCTGCTGGACAAGCGCACCCTCGGCCAGGGCGCCAGCAGCCGGGCGGCCGGCATCGTGCGGACTCAAGGGGGGCACCGAGGCAGCGGTGCGGCTCGGCGAGTGGTCGCGGCGGTTCTACCTGCGCCAGCGCGAGGAGATCGGGATCGACTCCGGGTTCATCCCGCAGGGATACGTGATCCCGTGCTTCACCGAGGCCGACGTGGCCGCCGCCCGTGAGCGCATGGCCATGCAGAGCGCGCTCGGGCTGGATGTCCGCTGGCTCGGCCCGGACGACCTCGACGAGCTCAATCCGACCATGACGCCCGGGCTCACGCTCGGCGGGACCTACTGCGCCCAGGACGGCTACCTCAATCCGCCGCGCAACGTCACCGCCTACGCGGTGGCGCTGGCCATCAGCGGCGTCGAGGTTCACGAGCACTGCCGGTTCACCGGGCTGCGGCGCAGCGCCGGCACGCTCGCGGGAGTGGACACCAGCGACGGCCCTATCGAGACGCCGCGGGTCGTCCTCACCGGCGGGCCGGAACTGGCCGAGGTGGCGCGGGCCTGCGGCCAGGCAGTCCCTGCGGGCGGTGTGCGGCACCAGGTAGCGGTCACCCAGACCCACCCTGACCTGGACCCCTCCCGGCTGCCGATGGTCTTTGACCTGTCTGCCGGGCTGTACTGGCGCCCGGAGGAGGGCGGGCTGCTGTTCGGGATGAGCAACCCGGACGAGCCGCCGGGCCGCGCGCGCTGCGTCGACGAGCCGTACCTGGCGCGGATGCGCCGGCGCCTCGCGGACCTGGTCCCGGTCACTGCGGGGCTCGGGCTGCGCCGGATCTGGGCCGCAACCATCGAGTACACGCCCGACCATCTGCCGATCATCGGTCCGCTCCTCCTGAACGACGAGATACGGAACGCGGTCACCGTGGTCAGCGCCGGGGGAGCGGGAATGATGTGGGGGCCGGCTCTGGCCCGCGCGGCCGCCGACGTCGCGCTCACCGGGCGCTCCGACGTCGTGGACGTGACCGAGCTAGGCCTGGACCGGTTCGACGACCAGGGCCGGAGCCGCCTGGGTGCCGACCCGATCGCGCTGCCGTTCCCCGAGCGCGCCCCGGAGCGGGCCGGCGACGGGCAGGACGTCGCGGACCGGCGGGCTGTACGGCGCGCGCAGGCGCCCGGTGCCCTGACCATCTCTTAGCCCTGCGGCCAGCCGAGACCTGACCCAGCAGCCAACCGAGAGGACGTGCCACTATGACCAGCACCGCGACTGCGTTCCTGCCCGCTGCCACAGCCGCTGAGCTAGAGGACTGGGGACCGCTGGAGGAAGCCACCGGGGCGCCGATGCAGACCTCCGGCGTGACGCTCTGGCAGGACGGGGACCAGGAGGTCGGCGTATGGGAGTGCACGCCGGGCCCGTCCTACTGGAAGCTCGAGACCAACGAGTTCGTGCACATCGTCGCTGGCCGGATGACGGTGACCCCGGATGGCGGCGAGCCGCTGGATATCGGGCCGGGCCAGACGGCGGTCTTCCCCCGCGGCTGGGCCGGGACCTGGCAGATCCACGAGACGATCCGCAAGGTCTACGTGATCTTCTGAGAACCACGATCGGCTGATCCCTGGGCCGGCCGCCTTCGGCCCGTCCCGGTGGGCCGCCGTCCCTGGGGGCTGCCGCCCTGGGCCCGCCGTCCCCGGGGGCTGCCGTCCCCGGGGGCTGCCGTCCCCGGGGGCTGCCGTCCCTGGGGCCGCCGTCCCTTGTTCAGAGAGCGGATCTGTGCACACTCAGGTGTGCACAGAGCGGCTTTCTGAACACTCCGCGGGCCCGGGTGGCCAGGCGTACCGGTGGCCGCAGGGCATCAGGCCCTGCTACTGGCGGCTGTCGTGCGCGCCGAGGGCCGGAAGGGCCACCGCGTCCACGATCTCGGTGAGGACCTGGTCCGGGATCGGCGTTCCGGCCACCAGGAAGTGGTGCAGCAGCAGCACCGGTGCCGCCCGGACGGCGCAGGAGCCCGGCAGCCACCCGCTGATCTCGCCCCGGGCCACGGCCCGGGCCAGGATCTCGGCGATGAACGCGCCGCCCAGCCCGGTCATCCGGCTGCGGGCGGCCGCCGTGCGGTCCGGGTCGGCGAGCGTCTCCGCGAGCACGCCCCGCACAGCCTCGCCGAACGGGCCGTTGAGCTGATCTGCCATCCCGCGCAGCAGGGCGATCAGGTCACCGCGGAGCGTCCCGGTCTCGGGCAGGCAGGCGAGCTCGGGTCCCCGGTTCCGTATCGCGTCGGCGACGAGTTCGGCGCGGCTCGGCCAGCGCCGGTAGAGAGATGCCTTGCTGGCGCGTGCCCGGGCGGCGACGCGTTCCATCGTCAGCGCCGCATACCCGGACATGGCCAGCTCTGCCAGCGTCGCGTCGTAGATGGCCTGGAACAGCGCCTCCCCGCGACGCCGGGGCCCCTTCCGGTGGTCGGCTGGCCGGCACCGGGCAGTGTCTGCCAGGCCGGCGGACTCCTGCCCAGCCGTCGGCGGCTGCTGCCAGCCCTCAAGCTGGACCCGAGTGCTCAGCCTTCCACCTGCCCGAACTACAGTCCGTTGCGGTCCCTACACACTAGCCCAGGCACTGGCGCATGTAGAGTACGAGTCGTTCTCAAGCTGTGAAATCATGGTCGGATGATGGCGGGACATTACCGGAAGAACATCGGGCTGTGCTGAGCATCGAGCTCAGCTGGCAGGAGGCAGGCATCGCGGCGGCCGGGCTGCTGGCCGCGGCGTCCGCGGCGCGGTTGTCCCGGCGTCAGCGGCTGGTACAAGCCTCAGCCTTCGGCATGGAGGCCGCCCTCCTGCTCGGGCTCTTCGGGCTGTGGCAGTACGCCGGCAGCTTCTCGGTGATGCCGCCGGATGGTGCGGCTCGGCGCGGTGCCTGGATCTGGCATACCGAACGGCTGCTGCACATGCCCAGCGAGGCCGTTGTGCAGCGCGCGTTCCTGCCGTTCCCGCCGATCGTCCAGATCTTCAACCTTTACTACGCGTCGCTGCACTTCGTCGTGCTCATCGGCTGCCTGGTGTGGCTGTTCGTCCGGTACCGCTCGCAGTATCCGCGGGTGCGGACAACCGTCGTGCTCTTCACGGTCGGCGCGCTACTGGTGCAGCTCATCCCGGTGACGCCGCCGCGGCTGCTGCCGATGACGGGCATGGTCGACACCGCGCTGCGGTACGGCCAGTCGGTCTACGGCTCCGACGGAGGCCTCAATCCCGACCAGCTTTCCGCCATGCCCTCGGTGCATATTGGCTGGGCGCTGCTGGTCGCCATCGTCGTGGTGCACATCTCTCGAAGCCGCTGGCGCTGGCTGGCGCTCGGCTACCCGGCGCTGACCATGCTCGTGGTGGTGGTGACGGCGAACCACTACTGGCTTGACGGGATGGCCGCCGCCGCGCTGCTCGGCTTGGCCCTGCTCGTGCAGCGTGCCGGCCTGCTGGCCCGGAGACGGCTGCGCGAGCGCCGGGCCCGGAGGCGCGCCGGCGTCCCCGCACCGGCCAGGCCTCCGGCCCGGCACCTGGAACGGGCCCCCTTCGCAACCGGCGCGGCCAGCGACGGCCGACCGGGCAACGGGGCCGCGGCCCTGACGAATGGCGGAGCAGGCCGCTCCAGGCCTGGTTACATGGCCCCGGATGCGGCGGCCGCCAAAGGCAACGGCAGACCCAGGCAGCAGTCCCCGGCAGGCGCCGAGCCGGACCACGGGCCGCACATGCCATGAATCCCGCCGGCCGCATCACCTCGCTCGCGCGGGCGATCACGGTGCGCCCGGTGCTGCTGAGCGCAGCGATCACCAGCGCCGGCGCGATCGTCTGGATCACGCTGTTCCCGCGGGTGGGCACCGACCTGTCGGCGGCCATAGCCCGGGCACAGTGGGCCGCGGCGGATCCGGGCTCGCCCTACATCTTCAGCTGGTACGGCGGGATCTACCCGGCGAGCTACTCGCTGCTTGCGCCGTTCGTGCTCGCCGCGGTCGGCACCCGGCTCGCCATGGTCCTGGCTGCGGCCGGCACCGCCGCGCTGATCACGGCGATCGCGGCGCGGCAGCGTGTCCCCCGGCCGCGCGCGGTCGCGATCTGGTCTGCTCTCGGGATGCTCACGCAGCTCACCGCCGGGCGGGCAGCGTTCACGCTGGGGCTGCTCGCGGCGGCCGGGTGCCTCGCGATCCCGGGCCCGTGGCCAGGCCGGCAAGCGGACGGGGCGGCTCGTGCCAGGTTCCGCTGGGCTCGCCCGGCGGCTGCGGCCGGGCTCGGCTTGCTTACCACCGCGCTCAGCCCTGTCGCTGGGGTGTTCCTCGGCATCGTGGCCGCGGCGCTGCTGCTGGCGGGCTACCGTGCGCGCGGCCTCCTCATCGGGCTGGCAGCCGCGGCGCCGCTCGGCGTCATGGCGCTGCTTCCTGGCGCCGGGCCGCAGCCGATCGGCGTGCAGAACTGGCTGCCGCCGCTGGTGGCCGTGGCCGGCGTGCTGATACTCGTCGACTCCCGCTGGCGGGTGGTGCGGACCGGATCAGTCGCGTACGGGCTCACCGTTCTCGCCGCGGTGATCCTGCCGACGCCGGTCGGATCGAACATCGAGCGGCTCGGCGAGCTGCTCGCGGCGCCGGTCGTCGCCGGGCTCGCGACGAAGCGGGGGCTAACGGCGGTCACCGCGGGCGCCGCCGCCGCCGGGGTGTGGCTGGCAGCGCAGCCCGCGCAGGACCTGATGACCGGCAACGCCCCGCCGTTCGCCCCGCAGACCGCCGCGCTGGCCCGGGAACTCCGCAGGCTGCATGCCGGCACCTCGCGGGTGGAAGCCGTTCCGGAGTACGGGCACTGGGAGTCGCAGGCGCTGGCCGGATCCTTCTGGCTGGCGCGCGGCTGGGAGCGGCAGGCCGACATGGCCCGGAATCCGCTCTTCTATCGCGGCACGCTCACCCCGTCCAGGTACTACGCCTGGCTGCGGGACAACGCGGTGCGGTACGTGGCCATCCCGTCCGGCCCGCTGGACTGGTCAGCCGAGGCGGAGGCGTCGATCGTGCGAGCCGGGCAGCCGTGGCTGGTGCCGGTCTGGCATGACGCCCTCTGGAAGCTGTATCTCGTGGCGGGCACCCTGCCGCTGGCCAGCCCGCCCGCGCGGGTGCTCGCGACTAACCCCGCCGGGCTGACCCTGGCGCTCCGCCGGGGCGGCAGCACGCTCGTTCGGGTGCGCTGGTCACCGCTGCTCCGGGTCACCAGGCTCGGCCCGGGCGGGCCGCCCGGCAGCGATCCCGCCGTGCGACAGCACGGGCCGTGGACTGCGATCATGGTCCGCAGCGGCGGAACCTACCGGCTCAGCGCGAGCTACTGAGGCCGATTCCGCGAGGCACCTGCGGCCGCGTCCTCGCGCAGCGCCACCGCCCGTGCCGGACGATCCGTCACTACGGCATCTACCAGCGGATCTGCCAGGCGGCGCAGCAGCGTGCGGTCGCGGTTGACCGTCCAGATCATCGCCCGAAGCCCGAGGCGACGGCACTCGCGGAGAACCGGGCGCCGGGCGAGACGGTGCTCGATCACCACCCAGTCCGCGCCGCAGCGGCGCGCCCGGCCGGCCACGATCCTCGCAGCGCTGGCCGGCGGAGACAGCCACAGCCTGGCCGCCTCGGCACTCTCGCCTCCCACCGTCAGGCCCACCCGGACGGCGGGGAACCGGCGTTTCAGGGCTGCCGCGACCTGGCTGTCACCGGTCGTGATCAGGAAGCCGTCCGGGCCGAGGATCGTCAGCCCGGCCTCGGCCGCCGCTGGTGCGCAGCCCGGGTCCTTGAGGTCAAGGTGACCGGCCGCCGCGCCGGCCAGCATGCGCATGACATCGATCCCGAGCGGCACCTGATACCCCGCGAGCCTGCACAGCTCCGCCCGGCTCAGCGCCGCGACAGGACCGTGGTGGGGGACTGCCGGGCGATGACAGACGATCACTTCGCCGTCGCGGGTACGTCGCAGGTCGAGTTCCACGAGCTCGGCTCCCGTCGCGATGGCACTGCGCACGGCCTCATAGGTGACCGCGGCATGGCCCGCCGCGCCCGCCCGGTGGGCGGATATCGCGGGCGGACAGACGGGCGGCAGCATCCGCACCCGCTCATCGTAGGCACGGCGGGAGGAGCAACCCCGGCGGCGTTTGGCGCATGATCGGCCGGGTACCTGCAAGGCGGACCCGCGGACGGCGGGACTGCCTGCTGGATGCGGGCTGGCCGGGCCGCGGGAATGTTCCAGTGCCCATTACGGGGGGTGGAGATTCGATGCGTGCCATGAAGCCAGTGGCAGCGATCCTCGCGCTCTGCGCGGTGATGCTGACGCTGACTGGCGCCGCCATGCGACGGCGCAAGGGCAGGAGCAGAAGGAAGCACTCCTGACGATGTGCGCATAGGCGGTCCGGGGGCGGCAGTGCCGCCGCCCCCGGACCGCCGCGGCGTTCAGGTCGCCCGCCTTCGGACCAGCCACATAGTTGCTGCGATGAGCAGCACCGACAGCGCTAGCAGCCAGCCCCCCTCGATCCACTGGAAGGGCCAGAACCGGCTGCCCGGCTGGTAGCTGTCCCACTGAAGGTACCCGTGCCGGGCAAGGCACTGCGGGACGTCCACGATCCTGCCGTGGCACAGCCGCGAGGCGGCGCTAACCATCTGGGAGGCCTGTGCCGGGAACGCGAACTTGCCGTTCTTGGTGTACCACTGGCTGACGATCCATGCGGACCCGGGCAGCCCGGGCTTGCTGGTGAGCAGAGGCGTCATGTAGCGCTGGCGCAGGAACAGCGCGGTCGCGAGGGCGAGCCCGGTGTAGGCGGCCAGGGCGGCGGCGATCGCGGGGACGGCCCGGCGGATGAGCACCCCGGCTAGGGTGCCGAGTGCAAATGAGGCCAGCGTCCACGCGGGGAACGCGACCCCGCGCAGGTCGAAATCGAGGGTCGAGAACGGGATCGCGTAGCCCGCGGCTGTGAACGGGCGCAGATACCAGGAGAACAGTTCGCTGAATGCCCAAGCCGCGGCTGCCAGCGTGACCGCGAGCGGCACTAGCTTGCCGAGCGTCCAGCGGTACCGGCCGATGCCCTGGGTCCAGGCGAACCGGAAGGTGCCGGTCTCCAGCTCCCGGGCCAGCACTGGCGCACCTGCGAACGCCCCGATCAGCGCCGGTACTGACTGCAGGAAGCTCCTGACGACATTCGCGGTGATTCCGTATCGGCCGGTGAAGTTCATGGTGCAGGTCAGCGAGCTTGCCGGGTGGCAGGCGGTCGCATACGAGTGGTGGATCTGCAGGCCCGTGATCCACAGGTAGATGGCCAGCCCGCCGAGGAATACGGCCACGCCGGCCAGCGCGGCACGGTGCTGCCGCCAGGTGACCCAGGCCATGCGCCGCCACGGCAGCGGCCGCAGGCTGGCATCGTGCCCGGGGCGGGCGCGCATGGTCAGCGTGCTCATCTCGTTACCTCCGATGGCTTAGCGGCCTGGCTGCGGGCGGGGCCGGGCAGGGCCGCGGCGCCGGGCTCGCGCAGGTAGGCCAGGGCGAGTTCCTCCAGGCCGACCGGGTGGGCCTGGAAGCCAGGCGGAACCGGGTCCTCCGCGCTGAGGCGTACCAGCAGGTGGGCCTGCGCCTGCCCGCGTCGTAGGTGCACCGCGCCGAGACGCTCGGCATACTGGCTGGCCTCACCGGCCGGACCGGTCAGAATGCGGTGGCCGGCGAGCAGATCGTCGATCTCGCCCGCCACCTGGACCCGGCCCGCCGACAGCAGGACGAGGTAGTCGGCCACCCGCTCGAGCTCGGCCAGCACGTGCGAGGACAGAACCACCGACACGCCGTCCTCGGCTGCCGCCGTCAGCACGGTGGCCATGAAGTCATGCCGGGCCACCGGGTCGAGCATCGCAACGGGCTCATCCAGCACCAGCAGCCGGGGCCGCCTGGCCAGCGCCAGGGTCAGCGCGAGCTGCGCCTGCTGCCCGCCGGATAGCCGGCCTGCCCTCCGCTTCAGCGGGATACCGAGCTCGGCCAGCCGGGCCTGCGCATATGCCCGGTCGAAGCGCCGGTTCAGGTTGCGGGTCAGGTGAAGCATGTCCGCGACGGACAGGTTCTTATACAACGGAGTGTCCTGGGCGACGAACGCGATGCCGTCCAGCGCAGCCAGCGACCCGGAGGGCAGGCCGCCGAGCACGGTGAGGCTGCCCGCGCTCGGCTGTGCCAGGCCGACCACCAGGTTCAGCAGCGTCGTCTTTCCCGCGCCGTTGGGGCCGACCAGCCCGGCCACGTGCCCGGCCGGGACCGCCAGCGTGCACTCCCGCAGCGCCCACGTGCTGCCGTACCGCTTGCCCAGGACGGTGGTCTCGATGACGTTCATGCGACGCCCTCCGTCTCCCCGCTAGCGGCGGCGCGCGGCCCGCTGCGGCGCTCATAGAAATCCCGGAGCGCGCTGGCGAACAGCGCCACGATCCCGTCCTCGTCCAGCCCGGCCCCGTCGGCGGCAGCCAGCCAGCCCGACAGGGAGCGGCGCAGCGCGGTGAGTTCCGGGAGAGCGACCTGGCTCAGCGTGGCCCTGATGAACGTGCCCTGGCCGGGGCGCCCTTCCGTCAGGCCCTTGACCTCGAGGTCACGGTAGGCCTTCAGCACCGTGTTCGGGTTGATCGCCAGGGAGGCGACCACGTCACGGACCTTCGGCAGCTGGTCGCCCGGCTTGAGGTAGCCAAGCCGGAGCGCATGCTCGACCTGCTGGACAAGCTGCAGATAGGTCGGCACGCCGGAGGCCGGGTCCAGCCGGAAGTCGATCAGGGGCGCGGCCCCGGCGCGCCCGGACGGGACCTTGCTCCGGTCAGCGCTGCCAGCGCCTGGCTCAGGACCAGCGGCAGAGTCGTCGCCCCGAGCATTGATATCTTTATCTATATCCATAGGACAAAGATACGACTACCGGGGGAGCTGTCAAGTGCGGCCTTCCTGCCGGGCGGGGCTGGCGCAGCCGGGTGAGGCTGGTGCTGCCGGGTGAGGCCTTCCTGCCGAGCCGGGCTGGTGCCGCCGGGCCGGGCTGGTGCCGCCGGGCCGGGCTGGTGCTGCCGGGCGGGGGTGGTGCTGCCGGGCGGGGCTGGTGCTGCCGGGCGGGCTGGTGCTGCCGAGTGAGGCGTTCCTTGCCGGGGCCTGGTGCTGCCGGGCGGGCTGGTGCTGCCGGGCGGGCTGGGCTGCCGGCCGCCCTCACATGCCCGCCCGCCCTTTCGCTGCCGGACCGCCCCGCCTTTCGGCGCGGGCCCTGCCGTCATCCTCCAGACCGATGCTTTCAGTGAATCCGCTGCCTTACCGTCGTGCTGTGGTCAGGGATCATTCGGCCGGAGACTTGCGGCGGCGTCCTCGCGGCGCATCCGGCTCGCCCCGGTGGCTGACGGTCGGCATGCTCGCCGGGAGCGCGGCGCTGATCGCGCTTGCGCTGTGGGCCGGGTCGTACCCGCATGACCAGGTGCGGCGCATTCTTCTCGTGCTGGTGATGTGCGGCCCGATCGTGGCCTTGCAGCGATGGCCGCTGCCTGTGCTGGCCGTGGCCACCGCGGCCAATGCGGTCCTCATGGCCGCGGGCAATGTACCGCTGCCGTTCGGCATCATGCTCGGGCTCACCTCGTTCCTCGCCGCCTCGGGCCTGCCGCGGCGGGTGTCGATCGCTGCCGGGGCAGCCAGCGCTGCGGCCCTGAGCGGAGCGCTGGTGTACGCGATGCTCACGGCCAGGAGCGGATTCATCGCCTTCGAGGCCATTGAGGGCTTCCTGCCGCTGGTTGCAGGCTGGTTCACCGGCGACAGCGTGGCGGCGCGCCGACGTTACCTGGCCGGGCTGGCCGAGCAGGCCGAGCGCGAGCGAGCGGCCGAGGCTGAGCGAGCCCGCCAGCAGGTCCGCGAGGAGCGGGTGCGCATCGCCCGCGAGCTTCATGACGTCGTTGCCCACACGCTAGCGGTGATCACCGTCCAGGCTGGGGTGGGACGGCGTCTCATGGCCAGGCGCCCGGAGGAGGCCAGCACCGCTCTTGAGTCGATAGAGGCGATCGGCCGGACGGCCCAGGACGAGCTGCGCGTCGTGCTCGGGCTCCTGCGCGAGGAGGAGAACCGGATGGCCGCCTTGGCACCGGCTCCGAGACTTGTCGACGTCAAGGCGCTGGCCGAGACGGTCCGGGCCTCGGGCACGCCGGTGGACCTGCGCATGACCGGGGTCGATCGCGCCCTGTCCCCGGCGCTTGAGCTGTCGGTCTACCGCGTCGTCCAGGAGGCCCTCACTAACGTGGTCAGGCATGCGCAAGGTGCCCGCGCCCAGGTCGATCTGGCCGTCTCCGATCACGAGATCAGCCTCGACGTCACAGACGACGGCGGTACCCGGCAGGCTCCCGCGCACGCTGTCGGGGCGCGGGCCGGCCACGGGCTCGTCGGGATGCGCGAGCGAGTCATGGCGTTCGGCGGGCGGCTGTCAGCCGGGCCGCTGCCGGGCCGGGGATTCCGGGTGAGCGCACTGATCCCGATCGAGGCCGCGGTGTGACCACCAGGGTCCTGATCGTCGACGACCAGGCGCTGCTCCGTACCGCGTTCTCCTCGCTGATCGGCGCCGAGGATGACCTGGAGGTGGTCGGCGAGGCGGCCGACGGACGCCAGGCGGTCGAGCTCGCAGCGGCGATGACGCCGGACGTGGTGGTTATGGACGTCCGGATGCCGGTGATGGACGGCATCGAGGCCACCCGCCTGATCACCGCCGGGCACGGCAGCGGAGGTCCCCGGGTTCTCATTCTCACCACGTTCGACCTGGACGAGTACGTCTTCGAGGCGCTGCGCGCCGGGGCGAGCGGCTTCGCGCTGAAGAGCCGTCCGCTTGAGGAACTGCTCAGCGCGATCCGCACCGTCGCCGCCGGCGAGGCGCTTCTGGCCCCGAGCGTGACCCGGCGGCTCATCGCGCACTTCACCGAGCGCGCCCGGCCACCAGGCAAGACGCCCAGCGGCCTGGACGAGCTAACCGTTCGCGAGCGCGAGGTGCTGCTGCTGGTTGCCCGGGGACTATCCAACGCCGAGCTCGCCGAGACGCTGCACGTGAGCCTCCCGACTGCCAAGACCCACGTGAGCCGGATCCTGGCCAAGCTCGGCGCCCGTGACCGCACCCAGCTCGTCATCCTCGCCTATGAATGCGGCCTGGCCAGCACCGCGTGAAGCAGCATGTCATCCCCGCGGATGACGCCCAGATGATGCGCGCGCACGATGACGCGCGAGTGCCGTTCGGCCACGATGGCACCCGTGATGAATTCCAGCACGCTGCTGGCAGCCGGGACCACGGTGGGTCACCAGCACATCCGCTACGGGCTGCTCCTGATCGCGATCGTGGCGCTTGGCGGGCTGGGGCTGGCCGCAGTGCACCTCACCCGCAGGGCGCGCGGTGGTCGCCCGGAGCGCCGGATGACCACGCCCGAGCGCCCGGCCCGGCAGCCGTCCGGGCCAGGCCCTGCGTCCCCTCACCGCCCACCGTCACCCCCGTCCGGCCTCGACCGCCCGGCCGGGGGCTGGGCGGTCGAGACCCACGGCCTCACCAAGCGGTTCGGATCTACCGTCGCGGTTGACGACGTCGAGTTGCTCGTGCCGCGCGGCTCGGCTTTCGGCTACCTCGGCCCGAACGGCGCGGGCAAGACCACCCTGATCCGCACCCTGCTCGGGCTGACGCGGGCCGACAGCGGCACGACCGCGCTGCTCGGAATCCCGGTCCCGGCCCAGCGGAGCAGGGCCCTGGCGCGTATCGGGGCGATCGTCGATGAGCCTCGCTTCCATCCGCACCTGAGCGGGCGGGACAACCTCCGCCTGCTGGCCGCGGCGCGGGGCGGGGGAGCGGAGCAGCGGATCGACCCGGCGCTGGACCGGGTGGGCCTGGCCGACCGGGCAGGGGACAAGGTCGCAGAGTACTCGATGGGCATGCGCCAGCGCCTCGGGGTGGCCGCGTGCCTGCTCGCCGACCCCGACCTGCTCATCCTCGATGAGCCCATGAACGGACTCGACCCGGCAGGCATGCACGACATGCGGACGATGATCACCAGCCTGACCGGCGAGGGCCGGACCGTCGTGCTGTCATCGCATCTGCTGGACGAGGTGGAGCGGACATGCGACCGGTCGCCATCGTCGACCACGGCCGGGTGATCCGCCAGGGCCCCATCGACGAGCTGACTCGCGGCGCGGGATCCGGAGCCGTGCAGGTCGACTGCGCCGACCCGGTGAGGGCGGCCCAGGTCATCGAGGCTGCGGGCATCGCCGCGGGTACCGCCCTCACCGGTACCGGGCTGACCGTCACCCTGCCCGCCGGAGCCTCCCGCGAGCTCGTCGCGGACATCAACCGGAGGCTGGTCCGGGCGGATATCGATGTCTACGGCCTGCAGGAGTCCCGGGCATCGCTGGAGGAGTGGTTCCTGTCCGTGACGACCCGGCTAGGAGATACGTCGTGACCACTGTCGAGCCCTCGCTGTCCGAGGGAGGATCCGAGGCACCCGAGCCCGCCCGGCGGGCCGGGCTGGCCGCCAGCTCCTGGCTGCCCACCTGGGATCTCATCGCCACCAGGAACCTGGAGATCCGCAAGCGCCGCGGCCTCATGGTGACCATGCTCGTGCTCATTGCCCTGCCGACCGTCCTCATCCTCGGCCTGCGGCTGCTCTTCCACGCGGTTGACCCGCACAGCTACGGCCCGGCCGGCACCCCTGCCCTCTTCTCCCAGCTGAGCAACCTGACGGCCGAATTCGGGTTCATCGCCGCTGCCGCCCTGGGCGCCGCCGCCGGGACGACCGACCTCTCCGAGGGCATGTTCCGCCACCTCGTCATCACCGGCCGGTCGCGGCTGGCACTCTACCTGGCCCGGATCCCGGCCGGCCTGGCCATCCTGGTCCCGCTCGTGGCCCTGGTGTTCGCGATGAACTGCCTGGTCACAAGCTTCGAGGGGACCCCGAACCCCACGTCGGTCGGCCTGTACGGGCTGTCCGTCCCCGAGCACCTCAGCGAGGCCGGCCTGCGGACCTGGCTCCTGCAGCACCCGCAGCAGGCCGCCAGCGGGCTGCCCACGCTTCCCGTCGGCCCTGGGGCCACCCCGGCGCAGGTCCTCCCGCTCATCCGCCGGGATATCGCCAGCATCTACGGCGACTACGCCTCCTCCGAGATCGCTGAGTCGAGCCCGGCGGCGAACGAGATGGCAAAGATCGGGCTGTGGCTCGAGCTTGAAGCCGGGATCGGGTTCCTTGTCGGCCTCGGCTTCGGGTCGCTCACCGGGCAGCGCACGACCACGACCATAGTGCTGATCGCGCTGGAGATCGTCGTGACCCCGATCCTGGCCCGCACCCAGATCCCGTACTTCATCGACGGCCAGCGGCTGGTCGTCGGCATCGCGATGGACCAGCTGCGCCCGGCGGCCCTGGCCCCGCCGCCCGGGGGCGGGGGCCCAGGGGGCCTGTTGCTCGGCGGCCGGGGCGTTCTCGGCATCCCGCCGATGCCGACCTGGGCCATGATCTCGGTGATCGTCGGCTGGATCGGCGGATGGTCGGTCATCGGCGCGTGGCGGATGATGACCCGCGACGCCTGACCAGGTTAGGCATCGCGCGGCAGCAGCAGGGCGTCCACGGCCACCGCTCCGGAAGGGCCGCAGATCAGCGGGTTGATGTCCAGCGCCTCAACCCGCTCGCCGAGGTCGGCAGCCAGCCCGGAGAGGGCGGCGACGGCACCGGCGATCGCGCCGATATCCGCGGCCGGCGCGCCGCGCGCCCCGGCGAGCAGCCTGCTCACCCGCAGGCCGCCGAGCAGCTCGATGGCCTGTTCCGCGCCGACGGGCGGCAGCGCGACCGCCCGGTCGGCCAGCAGCTCGACCAGCGTCCCGCCGGCGCCGACGACGATCAGCAGGCCCAGCGCGGGATCGCGGCTGAGGCCGATGCTCAGCTCCACGCCCGCCGGCACGCTCTGGCAGACCAGGACCCGGGGCCCGAGCCGGCCGGCCATCCCGGCGTAGGCGTCGGCCAGCGCCTCCGGGCCGGCGATCCCCAGCAGCACGCCGCCCGCCTCGGTCTTGTGCGCTATCCCGGGCTCGTCGGTCTTGAGTACCACCGGGTAGCCGATGGCCTCGGCCGCCGCCAGCGCCTCCGGGAGGCCTGCCGCGGGCTCGGCCCGCGCGGTGGCGATGCCATACTCGCGCAGCAGCGCCAGCAGGGGGGCGCCGGTCACGGGCTGCCCGGGAGCGGCAGCGGCGGGCAGCGCCGCAGCGAGCCTGCCCGGGCCAGGCGGCGTCACGCCGCCTGGCCCGGGTCGTTCCGGCGTCCCGGTCACCCGGCTGCCATGCTCAGCCAGGTGGCGCAGGGCCAGCAGGCCCGAGCGCATCCCCTCCAGCACCGGAACGCCGGACGCGCGGAGCTGAGCCGCAGCCTCGGGATCGACTGCAGCAGGAATGCCGGCCAGCACAGCCACCGGCTTGCCGGTGGCCGCCGCGGCATCCAGCGCGGCCAGCGGGTAGGAGCGGTCGCCGTCGAGCTCGGGGACGAGGTCGACGGCGAGGGCAACGGCCGTGACCGCCGGGTCGTCGGCGAGCAGCCGCAGCGAGGCGCCGAGCAGCTCGCGGGTGTCGGCGCCGGTGCCCCAGACATCCAGCGGGTTGCCCGGCTCCAGGCCGGGGTCGAGGATCCCGGCCAGCGCGGCCAGGGTGGGCTCGCCCAGCTTCGCGAACGGCACGCCCAGCTCGTCGGCCAGGTCGGCGGCGTGCGCGCGCTCCAGGCCGGAGTCGTGCACGGTCGCGATCCCGCTGGCCTCTGCGATCCCGCTGGCCTCTGCGGTCCGGCTGGCCTCCGCGGTCCGGCTGGCCTCCGCGGTCCTGCTGGCCTCGCCGGTCCTGCTGGCCTCGCCAGTGCCGCGGGCTGCGGGCCTGGCGCGGCGCCCGGCGGCGAATAGCTCGAGCGTGTCGGTCAGCTCGGCCATGTCCCCGACCCGGTGCAGGCCATAGGCGCGGGCCAGCGCCTCCCAGCAGCCATCGGCCGCGGCCAGCGCCCCGGAGTGGGCCGTCACCAGCGCGCGGCCCGCCGTCGAGGCGCCCGCGGTGAGCAGCACAACCGGGATGTCGCGTTCCGCCGCGCGGCCCAGCGCCCGGCGCAGCGCGTCCGGCTTGCGGATCGCCTCCAGCACCAGCGCGATGACCCGCGTCTGCGGCAAGCCCAGTGCGTACTCCAGGTAGTCCGCCGCGGCGGTGACCAGCTCCTGGCCGGCCGACACCGCGATCGTGTAGCCGATCGCCCGCCGGGCCCGCAGCATCGCGGAGAATATCGAGCCGGAGTGGGTGACCAGCGCGACCGGTCCGGCGGGCAGTGGGTCGGGCTCCAGGTAGCCGATCGCCCGCAGGCCGCGGGCCACGTTGACGAACCCCATGCAGCCCGCGCCGCACAGCGCCATTCCCGCGTCAGCGGCGATCCTGGCCAGCGAGGCGCGCAGCCGCTCGCCGTGCGCGCTGCCGAAGATCACCGCGGCGCGGGCGCCAGCCTGCGCGGCCAGCGCGAGCTGGTCCTCCAGGACCGCATCCGGCACGCCGAGCAGCACCAGGTCGGCCGGGCGGGGCAGGTCGGCAAGCGTCGGATAGCACGGCCGCCCGCCGATCTCCGCGTAGCGCGGGTTGACCAGGTAGATTTCCGGCCTGCTCGGGCTCCTGGATACCTCGGTGACCATCCGCTGCCCGAAGCTGCCGGGCCGGCCAGACGCGCCGACCAGTGCGACCGACCCGGCTTCCAGCATCGCGGTGACGCTCTGCCGCTCCCGGCTGGCCGGGCTGGGAGGGCCGGCCCGGCGCTGGCGAGCCGGCCGTGGAATCCGTTCTTCCGTATGAGTCATCGGCGCCCGGTGAGCCTGCGAAGCTGGCCGGGCCGGCGCACCGCGCGCTTGCGGTCGGAGATCGCCGCCCGCGCGGCCTGCCAGCCCGGGATGCCGCACACCCCGCCGCCGGCGTGCGTCGCCGAGCTTCCGTAGTACAGGCCGGCGACCGGCGTGCGGTAGTCGGCGTAGCCGGGCGCGGGCCGCATGTGGAAAAGCTGCTCCAGGGACAGCTCGCCATGGAAGATGTTCCCGCCGATCAGGCCGTACTCGTGCTCCATCTGGTAGGGGCCGACGATGTCGCGGTGCAGGATCGACGACTTGAGGTTCGGCGCAAGCTCGTTGTAGCAGTCGATCATCCGGTCGGCGTAGGCCTCTAGCTCATCGGTGTGCGGTGTCTCGTTCCAGTCCTGCGGCACCCACTGGGTGAACAGGGACATGATGTGGGTTCCCTCGGGGGTGAGGGTCTTGTCGAAGGCGGTCGGGATCACTCCGTCGCTGAACGGCCGGACAGCCGGCCTGCCCTCCCGCGCGTCCTGGAACGCCCGCTCGATGTACTCCACCGTGGGCGCCATCTCCACCGAGCCGGTGTGGTGCTCCTGCAGGTCCGAGCCCGGGTCGGCGGTGAAGTCGGGCAACTCGGCCAGGGCCAGGTTGATCTTGACCACGCCGCTGCGCGTCTTCCAGTGCTTGATGTCGCCGACGAAATCGGCCGGCAGGTTCTCCTCGCCGACATGGTCGAGGAACGCGGTCCGCGGGTGCACCGTGGACACGATGACCGGTGCCAGCAGTTCCTCGCCGCTGTCCAGCGCCACGCCGCTCGCCCGGCCATTGCTCACCAGCACGCGGGCGACCGGCGCGTTCACCCGGATCTCGGCGCCGTGCTCGCGGGCCGCCCGCTCGATCGCGGCGGAGACCGCGCCCATGCCGCCCTCGGCGAACCCCCAGTTGCCGAGGTGGCCGTCGCCGACGTCGCCGATCGAGTGGTGCGCCATCACGTACGCGGTGCCCGGCTCGCACGGCCCCGCCCAGGTGCCGATCACGCCGTTGACCGCGAGCGCCCCCTTGACCTGCGGGGACTCGAACCAGTCATCGAGCAGGTCGGCGATGGACATCGTCATCAGCCGGGTGACGTCGGCGATCGTGCGCACGTTCAGGCCCCGGTGCCGCCAGGCCAGCCGGAGCGTGTCCGCCAGGTCCCTCGGCCTGCGCGAGCCGATGGCGGGCGGGACGGTGAGCAGCAGCGGGCCGAGCACCTCGGCAAGCCCGGCCAGCCAGGCATCCCAGGCGGGCATCGCGTCGGCGTCCTTCTTCGACCACTTCGATACCTCGTCGTGGTTGCGCTGGGCGTCGTCGGCGTAGAGCTTGATCGAGCCTCCCTCCGGGAACGCCTGGTAGTACGGACCCATCGGGTACACCTTGTAGCCGTGCCGCTCAAGGTCCAGGTCCCTGATGATCGTCGGCGGCATCAGCGACATCACGTAGGAAAGCCGGGTGACCCGGAACTCGGGTGCGTCCGGCCAGGGTGCCTCCGTCGTCGCCGCGCCGCCGGTCTTGTGCCTGCCCTCCAGCACCACCGTGCGGGCACCGGCGCGGGCCAGGTAGGCCGCGGCCACGAGTCCGTTGTGCCCCCCGCCGATCACGATCGCGTCATAGCGTCCGGCCATCTGGCTGCCTCCGTCACTGCTCTGCTTCCCGGCCGTTCGCTCCGGCCGCTGCCTGCCGCCCGCGGCTGCGGGCCGCTTGCTCCCGCCACCCTAGGCCACCCTCACGGATTGACTGAATGTTCAGTCTAGAAAAGTGATACGGTAAGGACAAGAGGTCCGGGTACAAGCTGCCGGGATTCCAGGCAAGATGCGAGTCAGGCGGGGTCACGAGCCCCGAACTGAACGAGGATGGTCGCATGAGCCAGTGGGCGGATCTGGTCATCGGCACCGAGAGGGAGCCGGACGGCGATCGCGCGCCGCTCGCGGCTGCCGACCAGCGCCGTGAGCAGATGCTGCGCGCCGCTCTGGATGTCATCGCAGAGCGCGGTTACCCCGACACCAGGATCGCCGACGTCGCTGAGCGCGCCGGAACCAGCCCGGCCCTTGTCATCTACTACTTCAAGACCAAGGACCAGCTGCTCACCGAGGCGATCAGGTATTCCGAGGACGGCTGGTACCGGGAAGGGCTGCGCCGGATCGCCGCGCTCCCGACGGCGGCGCTGCGGCTGGAAGAGCTCGTCGCGATGAACTGCCTGCCCGAGGAGGATCCCGACCCGCGCGGCTGGGCGCTGCTCTGGCTCGACCTGTGGGCGCAGGCGGCGCGCAATCCGGGGCTCGCCGCGACCCGGCAGAGGACCGACGAGCGGTGGCGGCAGGCGATCGAGTCGCTGGTCCGGGAGGGCCAGGCGGCAGGCGAGTTCGGCGACGTGGATCCGGCCGACTTCGCCGCCACCCTCTCGGCGATGCTGGATGGCTTCGCGATCCAGATAGCCCTGCACGATCCGGTGCTGGTCCCGGAGCGGGCGTTCGAGCTGGGCATGCGGTTCGCTTCGGACCTGCTCGGATTCGACTGGAAGCCGGGCCGCCGCGCCCAGCGGGCGGCATCATGACGGCGGGAGAGCCGGCGGCTCGCCGCCATCGGGGTGAGATCACGCCGGCCCGGTGATCGGAGCCGGCAAGGCTGCAGGAGGTGCCGGATGGCCGGTGAGCACGGCGGGCGCATTCAGCTGGTATCGCTGACCAAGCGGTTTACGGAGATCGCCGTCGACGGTATCGACCTGGATATCTCCAGCGGGGAGTTCTTCTCGCTGCTCGGCCCGTCGGGCTGCGGGAAGACCACCACCCTGCGGCTCATCGCCGGCTTCGAGCAGCCCACTGCGGGCCGGATCCTGCTCGATGGCGCCGACGTGACGAACACCCCGCCGCACAAGCGCAACGTCAACACCGTGTTCCAGAGCTACGCGCTGTTCCCGTTCCTGTCGGTGTTCGACAACGTGGCATTCGGGCTCCGCAACCAGCGCCTGACCAAGGGCGAGCTCCAGCGCCGCGTCTATGAGGCGCTGGAGCTGGTGAAAATGCGTCAGCTTGAGAAGCGCCGGCCAGGGCAGCTGTCGGGCGGGCAGCAGCAGCGGGTAGCCCTGGTGCGTGCGCTGGTGCTGCAGCCGGCCGTGCTGCTTCTTGATGAGCCGCTCGGCGCGCTGGACGCCAAGCTCCGCCGGTCACTCAAGCTCGAGCTGAAGGCACTGCAGGAGCAGGTCGGTATCACGTTCCTGTACGTGACGCACGATCAGGAAGAGGCGCTGACCATGTCCGACCGGCTGGCGGTGATGCGCGACGGCCGGATCGTCCAGCTTGGCCTGCCCCATGAGGTCTACGAGGAGCCCGCGGATACCTACGTCGCGGACTTCCTCGGGGTGTCGAACCTGATGGATGTCAGCGTGGTCTCCCGCGGTCCCGGCTCCGGCTGCCAGGTGAAGCTGGGGGAGTCTGCGCTCGAGGTGGCCCGCGGGGAGGTCTCGGCGGCCGGCCCGGCGCACTGCGTCATCCGTCCGGAGCGGGTGCGCATCGAGCCGTTCGGCTCGGAGGGGCCGAACCGGGTGCCAGGGATGGTCGAGCGGCTGGTATACCTCGGCTCGGCGACGCAGGTGCTCGTCCGGCTTGCGGCCGGCGCCGAGCTGCAGGCCCTGATACAGAACGATGGCGCGGCGCTGAACCTGTCCCAGGGAACGCCGGTCCACGTGTTCCTCGCCCCGGACGCGCTGCGGGTGCTGGCCGGAGACGGCCCGTCCGGCGGCGCCGCAGCCGAGGAGCAGATGCTCGCCGTCAGCTGATCCGGGTGCCCGGCCGCCCGGCGGGCTTCAGCCAGCTGAGGTTCCCGGTCTCCGCCCTGCGGTCCGCGGTCAGCGCGAACGACGTGATCGCCACATTCATGCCGCTAGAACGATGTGATCGCCACAGTCATGCCGCTGACGGCGGGACGGGTTCGGCTAGATCCCCGTGACGGCGGCCATCGCCTCGCGGCGGTCGCCGCGCTCGCCCCGGGTCATCCACCGGTAGCCCAGGTAGCCAAGCCCGGCCACGATGAACGACATCACCAGCATGATCGAGCCCAGCGCGTTCAGCGCTGGGCCGCCGTTGCCGCCATGCTGCTGGGAGTAGATGAGCACGGCCATGGTCTGGGTGTTGCTGGTGGAGCTGAGCAGGTCGACCAGCACGAAGTCGTCGATCACCCCGGAGAAGACCAGCACCGCGCTGGCGAAGATCGCCGGGGTGAGCAGCGGCAGCAGCACCCGGCGGATCGTCTGCATCGGGGTGGCGCCCAGGTCGGCCGCGGCCTCCTCGTACTGCCTGCCGATGGTTACCAGCCGCGCCTGGACGATGATCGCCGGCCAGCTCACGTTCCAGGTCACCAGGCCGAGCACCTCGGCCAGGGTGCCGAGCTGGATGGCCGTGAACAGCTGGGTGAATACGTAGAACAGGGCGACGCCGAAGATCAGCTCGGGCACCACATAGGAGAGGATCATCACGAAGTTGAAGGTGGCGCCGGTCCGGCTGCGCCAGCGGTTAATCCCGAGCGCGAACGAGACGCCGAGCGGCACCGCGATGACCGTGGTCAGCACCGACAGCCACACCGTCTGCACCACCGCGGCGTGCAGCGACGGGTTGTGCAGCACCGAGTTCACCGGGTCGGCGAAGTACCAGCGCCAGGAGAAGCCCTGCCAGACCGCCTGCGACTTGCCGTCATTGAACGAGAACAGCACGGCGATCGCGATCGGCACGATCGACCAGATCAGGTACAGCCAGGTGAAGCCCTCCAGGAACCACGGGTGGCGCCACGGGTTGCGCCAGCGGCGCCGCGGACCGGCGGCCGGGACGGTGACCGTGGCACCGGCGGGGACGGGCTCGGCGACGACGCTCATGCGGTCGCCTCCCGGGACGAGCGGATGGTCGCGACGACGTAGTAGATCATCGGCACCATCAGCACGATCAGCACCAGGATCGCCAGCACGGCACCCTCGCCCTGCTGCCCGGGGGTGGACAGCTGGCCGTCGATCACGTTGCCGAGCATGGACGTGCTGGTCGCGCCGGACAGCAGCTGGTTGGTGAAGTAGTCGCCGAGCATCGGCAGGACGGTGATCAGCATGCCGGTCAGGATTGCCTGGCGCGACAGCGGGAGCGTGACCCGCAGGAACGTCCTGGCCCGGCCCAGGCCGAGGTCCCGGCCGGCCTCGATGAGCGCGGGGTCGATCCGGTCCAGCCCCGCGTACAGGACCAGGATGAGGTACGGGATGTAGCCGTAGACCAGCCCGAGGATCACGGTCGCCGACAGCCCGCCCAGCCAGTTGACCGGCTGCCCGACGATGTGCAGGAAGGTCAGCGCCTGGTTCACGTACCCGCTGGTCTGCAGCAGGTCGATCCAGGCCAGCATCCGCATCATGTAGCTGATCCAGAACGGGGCGATCAGCAGCACCAGGAACAGGCCCTTGCGGCGTCCGGCGAACCTGGCCACGAAGTAGGCGGTCGGGTAGGCGATGACCAGCGACAGCAGCGACGCGATCAGCACGTAGACCACGGTCCGCACGATGATCGGGCCGACGAACGCGCCCGGTCCGGAGATGTCGTGCCACGTCTTGGCCAGGTTCGCGGCCGACCAGTCCAGCGGGTTCCAGACCGCCACCGGGGTCTCGAACAGCAGGTTCAGATGACCGGCCGCGATGGCCAGCACCGCGTAGAACGGCACGATGAACAGCAGTGCCAGCCAGACGATCCCTGGTGCCGCGAGCGCAGCCCAGAACAGCCGGCGTGGCTCGCGCTGGCCGCCGCGCCGCCGTCCGGGCTGGGTAGCCGGCGGGGTCACCGTCCCGAGTGTCACGCCAGCCTGCCCGCGCCGTCAGATCCCGTGGCTGGCCTGCAGCCAGGTCTGCTGCCAGAGAGCATCGGTAGCCGGCGGTAGCTGGAGTTCCATGACGCCGCGGCGGAAGTAGGACGGCAGGACCGCGGTGGACATCAGGTTCGGCGGGATCAGCTTCTCCTTCAGCAGGCGCTGCGGCGTGATGGCGTTCAGCGGCTGCATGTACCCGTTATAGCTGATGTTGGTGAGCGCGTTCGGCAGGTCCTGCATGTAGTTCAGGAACAGGTGAGCGAGCACCGGGTTCTGAGATCCGCGCAGGATCGCGAGCGTGTCGTTGCCGACCGGTCCCCGTCCGTCGGTGGGGAACCAGTAGCCGACGACGTCGACCGACACGCCCTTGGGCATGTACGCAGGGGCGGCGGCCATGTCCCCGGACCAGGCGTGGTGGATCCACACCTGGCCGTCCGGGATCTGGGTGTAGTCGTTGTTGTTGATCTGCACGTTCGTCAGCTGGGAAAGCTGCTGCAGTGCCTTGCCCGCCGCGGTGATCTGCCCGGGATCGGTGGTGTTCAGATTATAGATGCCGTGCTTCATCAGGGCGAGGCTGATCGACTCCCGGTAGTCGTCCAGGATCGCCACCTTGCCCTTGTACTTGGCCTGCCACGGCATCGCCCAGGCGTTCGCCATCGCGTACGGGTTCTCGTGCACGTGATCCTTCCGCCAGGCGATGCCGGTCGTGTAGATCGTGTAGGGGACCGTGTACCGCCAGTGGCCGTCATAGAACGGGTTCTGGTAATCGGGCCAGTCCTGGGTGATGTTCGGGATGTAGCTGTGATTGAGCGGCTGGATGATCTTGCCCTCGATAAGCTGGCCGAGCACGTCGATGGTGGGCACGAAGACGTCGAACTGAAGCTGCCCGGTGCGCAGCTTGGCGATCGCCTCGCTCATCGTGTTGAAGGTCGTCAGCTCGACCTTGCAGTTGTACTTCTTGCCGAAGTCGTTCAGGCACTGCTGGTTGATGTAGGCAACCCAGTTGTAAAGCTTCAGGGTGGCGCCGCGCTCCGGCGGCAGGCCGCTCTTGATCGGCTTGTTGTCTGCGAAGATCGGCCATGTCACCGGATGATCCGGCCGTGGCAGCGGGATGCTGGTGGCGCTGCTGGACCCGGCAGGAGAGGACGAGCCGCATGCCTCGAGCAGCGCGCCCAGCCCGCCCGCGCCGCCGATGGCCAGCCCGGCTGCCGCGCCGCGCTGCAGGAAGCCCCGCCGCGACATGCCCGGGCCGGTACCGCCCGCCGGGGACCTCAGCCCGCCCGGCCCGGCGGGCAGCCCGAAGATGCCCCGCCGAGGCGGCGTGCCGTCTGCGTTCCAGCCTTCCCTGGGGTGCATGGAACCCACCTTCTCCCTGGCGCAGCCTCGGCACCGCTTGCTGTCAAACGCTCCTGACTGAACGTTCCGTCAACGACATAAGTCCTACTCTTTCGCGGGCACTCGCGCAAGGCCTTCCAGGTAACAGAGTGGTCTACGCGACCGCCGCGGCGAAACCCGAGAAATTATCAGTAAACCTGTCGATATCGGCCTGCGTGTGCTGGACCGAGATCAGCCACTGCTCGATCTTGCCCCAGGGCGGCAGGAACACCCCGCCGTTGTGCTGGGCAATCCAGTGCGCATGGCTGTAGGAGTCGTTGATGTCCAGGAAGCCGCGGAAGTCGCGGACGGGCTCGGCGGAGAACACCACGCAGCCCTTGGCGCCGACGGAGACGACCCGCGCCGCCAGGCCGTTCTGGGCAATGGAGCGCTCCAGCCCGGCGACGGCCCGACGGCGAAGTTCCTCGATCCGCCGGTAGGCCTCGTCGGTTGCCACCTCCCGCAGCATCGCCAGGCAGGCGGCCATCGCGAGCGGGTTCCCGTTGAAGGTGCCGACCATCTCGTAACCGCCGTCGGCGACGTGGCGCATCACCTCGGTGGAGCCGCCGATGGCCGCGACCGCGATGCCGCCGCCGATGGCCTTGGCCAGGCAGATGAGATCCGGGGTCACGCCGGTTATCCCGGTAGCGCCGGACGGGCCGGCGGTCAGGCCGGTCTTGACCTCGTCGAAGGTGAGCAGCGACCCGTGGGCGTGCAGCAGTTCCTTCAGGCTGGCCAGGTACCCGTCCTCGGGCAGGATGATCCCGGCGTTCATCATGATCGGCTCGATGAGCATGCCGGCCACCCGGCCGGGGTGCTCTTCCAGCAGCCGCTCGACGCCGTCGAGGTCGTTGAACGCGGCGACGAGCGTGAGGTCGGTGATGGCGCGCGGGATGCCGGTGCTGGACGGGATCGAGCTGGGCTCCGGCTTGATCTCGTCCGGGTCGGGGCAGACCGAGACCTGGACCGAGTCGTGATGCCCGTGGTAGCACCCCTCGACCTTGATGATCAGGTCCCGGCCGGTGATCGCGCGCATCAGGTGCACCGCGTCCATCGTCGCCTCGGTGCCGGAGTTGGCGAAGCGCCACTGCGGCAGGCCGAACCTGGTGGCGAGCTCCCTCGCCACGTCGATGGCAGCGGCAGTGGGCTGGGCGAAGTGCGTGCCCCTGGTCACCTGCTCGGTCACCGCCGACACGATCGCGGGGTGGGCATGGCCGGCGAGCGCCGCCCCGTAACCGCCATGCAGGTCGACGTACTCGTTCCCGTCCACGTCGATGATCCGCGAGCCGCGGCCGTGGCTCAGCCAGACCGGCTGCGGCCTGGTGATCTGCCAGCTAGAGGTGACGCCCCCGGCGAGCACCCCCGCCGCCTGCGCGGCCAGCCGGGCCGACTCGGGCTGTCGCGCCGTGAAGATGGCTTCCTGCTCGGCGATGTACGCAGCGAGATCGGCGGGCACGGCAGCTCCTCCAGTATTTGACTGAATGTTCAGTCTAAACGGATGCCTGGTGTGCTGACAAGCCTGGGCGCATGCCTGCGGGCGCGAGGGCACGGCGGGGCGCCTCAGCTGCGCAGGACCTGATGGCCGGCGCCAGGGGGCGGCGGGCCCTCCGTGGCTAGCCGGGACCTGATGGCCGGCGCCAGGGGGCGGCGGGCCCCCTGTGGCTAGCCGGGACCTGATGGCCGGCGCCATGAGCCGGCCAGCCACGCCACCGCGCGCCAGCCGATCAGGAACAGGCCGAGGAACGCCAGCGCCACGGCGATGAACGCGGGCGCGGTGCCCTGCCCCGCGGCAACCCGCAGCGCCTGGCCCGCCAGCGCCGTGCCCAGCCAGGCGCCCAGCCCGGCCGGGACGATCGCAGCGGGCCGCCGCCAGCCGCGGACCGCGGCCAGCCCGATGCCAAGGCCCGCGAGAAACGGCCAGGCCGTCGACGCGAGGCCCGCGAGGCCGTCGCCGTCATGGTGCGCGGCCCGCCCGAGCGCGACAAACGCGAGCACGCAGCACACATCAGCCAGGAGGCATGCGCCGCGCCGCATGCCGACAGGGTATGGCCTGGGCGAGCCGGGACCCCGCCGCGCCAGCCGATGGCTATGCTGCGGGCTCATGCGGCGGCTGCTCCTGGTGCATCACACGCCGTCGCCCGTCATGCAGGCCATGTTCGAGGCCGTGGTGGCCGGCACGCGGGCCGACGAGATCACCGGAGTCGAGGTCGTGATCCGGCCGGCGCTGACAGCCGCCGCCGCCGACGTGCTCGGCGCGGACGGCTACCTGCTCGGCACGCCGGCCAATATCGGCTACATGTCCGGTGCGCTCAAGCACTTCTTCGACGGCATCTACTACCCGTGCCTGGAGGCCACGCAGCGCCGGCCGTATGCGCTGTACGTGCACGGCAACAGCGATACCGGCGGGGCGGTGCGCGCTGTCGAGTCGATCGCAGACGGCCTGCGCTGGCGACGGGTCCGGCCGCCGGTCTGCGTTCTGGGCGAGGCACGGCCCGCCGACCTGGAGGCGTGCTGGGAGCTTGGCGCCGTGGTCGCCGCAGAGCTGGCGCAATGATCGTCACCGTCACTCTCAACCCCGCGCTGCACGTCCGCTATACGGCCGAGGGCGTGCTGGCCGGGCGCCTGAACCGGGTCAGCGCCGCGGCCTACCGGGCGGGCGGCTCGGGCCTGGCGGTAGCCAGGCTGCTGCAGGCGTTCGGCCATGAGGTGATCGCGGCCGGCCTGGCCGGCGGCGCTGCGGGCGAGATGATCAGGTCCGACCTGGCCGCCTCGGGCGTGGCGACCCGGTTCACGCCGATCGGCCGGGAGACCCGCCGGGTCATCGAGGTGACGGAGGGCGCGGACGGTCCGGTCACGGGGTTCGAGGAGCCCGCGCCCTACATCACCACCGAGGAACTCGGCAGGCTGGCCTCCGACTACCGGAAACTGCTGGACGGAGCAACCGCGGTCGTGCTCTGCGGGTCGCTGCCGGAAGGGCTTCCCGCGGAGACCTATGGCACGCTGGCGACCTACGCCGCCGATGCAGGCGTGCCAGTGGTGCTCAGCACCAGCGGCGAGGCGCTGCGCCGTGCAGCGGCCAGACGGCCAGCGCTGGTGATACCCGAGCCCGGCGAGCCTGCCGCTGCGGGACCTCCCGGCCCGGATGCGCTGCTGGCATCCGGCGCGGCCGCGGTGGCCGAGATCTCCGGTCCCGGCGTCCGGGTGAGCGCGGGCCTGGTCCGCTGGCATGCCCATCTTGACGGCGGCCCGCGGCTGCCCTCCGACGCCGTGGTGGCCGGCATGGTGCCGGGCACCCTGCTCGGCTGGTCCTGGCCGGACATGCTGCGGCACGCCGTCGCCCTGGCGGCCGCGATGCGCCCGGACGGCGAGGCGGATCTGACGTCGTACGAGAGCCTGGTGCACAGGGTCCGGATTACCAGGACGTCCTGAGCGATTGCGCGTGACCCGGGTGCCGTGGTCCGATCGGATCGGGGTGGTCCGGCCATTCGGCGCGGAAGGCAGCCGGTTCTCACGCGGAAGCGAGGCAGAGGCAGTGGGGCTGGGGTTCTGGGCGCGCGCGGCAGCCAGTCCGGACTGGGTCGCGGTAGTCGATCCCGATGGCCGGGAGCATCGCGCCGGCGACCTGCTGGCCCGGGCGAACCAGCTCACCCGCGGGCTGCAGGCGGCCGGGCTCCGGCCCGGTGACGGCGTGGCATCGCTGCTCCCGAACGGGATCGGCGCGATCGAGGTCTACCTGGCGGCGCTCCAGGGCGGCTACTACCTGACGCCGGTCAACTGGCACTTCACCGGGCCGGAGATCGCTTATATCGTCTCCGATTGCGAGGCGAAGGCGTTCTTCGCAGACGAGCGTTTCGCCGATGCGGCGCGAGCGGCGGCTGACCAGGCCGGCCTGCCGTCGGCGGGCCGGTTCAGCTACGGCAGGGTGCCGGGCTTCACGTCAGTGGCGAGCCTGCGCAGCGGCCAGCCAGCCGACCCCCCGCCCGGCCGGACCGCCGGGGCGACGATGCACTACACCTCCGGCACGACGGGACGCCCGAAGGGGGTGCGGCGGGACCTGTCCGGGCTGGACCCGGACGACGCGGCAGAACTGGGCACGGCGCTGCTGCGGTTCTTCGGCATCACCGACGATCCGGGTAACGCGCACCTGCTCACCTCGCCGAACTACCACACCGCCGTCACCGTCTTCGGCGGCGGCGCGCTGCACATGGGGCACACCGTGGTCTGCATGGACGGCTGGGACGCCGAGCAGACCCTTGCGCTGGTCCAGCGGCACAGGATCACAAGCACGCACATGGTGCCGACCCAGTTCAAGCGGCTGCTGTCGCTGCCGGGGCCGGTCCGCCGCGGCTACGACCTGTCGTCGATGCGCTGGCTGATCCACGCCGCCGCGCCCTGCCCGCCTGGCATCAAGCGCGCGATGCTCGACTGGTGGGGGCCGTGCGTATACGAGTACTACGCCGCCACCGAGGGCGGCGGGACAATCGCCTCGCCCGCGGACTGGCTGGCGCATCCGGGCACGGTCGGCAGGCCCTGGCCGGTCAGTGAGGTCCGCATCCTCGATGAGCTTCAGAACGATGTGCCGCCGGGTACCCCTGGCACCATTTACATGAGAATGCAGTTGCTGAGGGAGTTCGCTTACAAGGGGGATCCGGAGAAGACGGCGGCCAGCCGTCTGGGGGATTACTTCACCGTCGGCGACATCGGCTACCTCGACAGCGAGGGCTTCCTGTACCTGTGCGACCGCAAGGCCGACATGATCATCTCGGGCGGGGTCAACATCTACCCGGCAGAAGTCGAGGCCGAGATCATCATGCATCCGAAGGTGGCCGATGTGGCGGTCTTCGGCGTACCGGACGACGAGTGGGGTGAGCAGGTCAAGGCCGTGGTGCAGGCCGCGGACGGCGCAGAGCCGGGGGATGAGCTTGCGGCCGACATCCTGCGCTCGCTCGATGGCAAGCTGGCGCGGCTGAAGTGGCCCAAGAGCATTGACTTCGTCAGCCAGCTACCCCGCGATCCGAGCGGGAAGCTGCTCAAGCGCCGCCTGCGCGACCCCTACTGGGCCGGGCGCGGCCGCCTCATCTGACTTGCCGGCCGCGGTACCCCGGCGGCTCAGCGGACCTGCGGCGCGGGCTTCCCCGGCCAGGATCAGCAGGCCGCCGGGGAAGCGGAAGCGGCCGCCTGGGACAGGACGTCGATGATCCGCGCGGTCGCCGGCGGGTCCGGGGGCTCACCGTAGGTGAGCGCGATGACGTGCCGGCGCGCGCCCGCCAGCGGCACGGCTGTAACCCCGGGGTGCCGCGCGGCACGCAGGCACAGCCCGGGCAGCGTGGTGACCCCCAGCCCGGCCGCGACCAGGGCCTGGACGGCGACGTAGTCATCGGTGGTGAAGGCGATCCTGGGAGTGAAGCCTGCAAGCGCGCACTGGCGCACGAGGTGATTGCGGCACCTCTCGCACCCGGCGATCCACCGGTGCGCGGCGAAGGCGGCCAGGTCGGCGGCCTGCGGCTGCGAGCCGGCGCCGGCGGGGTCGTTGCGGGTCACCAGGTAGATCGGCTCGTCCAGCAGCATCCGGCCCCGGGTGCCTTCGTCGCCCGGCGGCTCCTCGGCGCCCGTCTCGGCCAGGTAATGCCGGAAGACCAGGGCCACGTCGACGTACCCCGCCCTGAGCATCCGCAGCGCCTCCGGAGGCTCGGCTTCGGCCAGCATGAGGTCCATGCCCGGGCTCTCTTCCTCAAGCTGGGCCGCCGCGGCCGGAACGATCGTGCCGAGCGCGGACGGGAAGGCGGCCAGCCGGACCCTTCCCTCGCGCAGTCCCACGTGCGCGGCAAGCTCATTCTCAGCGGCATCCAGCCTGCCGATGATCTCCTCCGCGCGCTCGGCGAGCAGCCGCCCGGCATCGGTGAGCCGGACTCCCCGCCCCGCCCGCTGCAGGAGCCTGGCGCCTGTCTCGGCCTCCAGCCGGGCGATGTGATGGCTGACCGAGGGCTGCGCGTAATTCAGCGCGCGGGCCGCTGCAGTCACCGAGCCATGCCGCGCCACCGCGACCAGCACCCTGAGCCTGGTCACGTCCAGCATGGAGCAACTATAGACGGCTTCAATTCATCTGCCTCCAGCACGCGGGACGGGCCGATCCGTGCGGGCTCCCTGACCGGATGGCGGCCCGCGGAAGCTTCTTGCAGTCGCGCGAGACCCGCCACTGCACATGACGTATGCGCCAAGCGTGGACCCTGTACCGGTGGGATGACGCGCGCCGAGGCGGCCAGGAGCACCTGCCTGTCCGCGGACTCTAACTTGCCTTCGGCTCGGCCCTCCAGCAGCGGGCGCTCCGGGCGGTGGCGGCCTGCCTGTGCTGGCCGGGCCCGCGGGCCTGCCGGGCCTGGCGGGCCGGGGGGTGCTGGCGGGCCTTCCCGGCCCTCTTGGCCTGGCCGGTCCGGCAGGTCCGACCTGCCGGGAGCTCCGGGCCGTCCCGTCTGGCTCCTGCGCCAGGCGATCCCGGAGAGCACTTCGAGCACGACCCGGTTGGCCAGGTACGCGGTTACCTCCGCGTGGTCATAGGGCGGGGCGACCTCCACCACGTCAACCCCGGCGAGCGGCGCCTCCATGGCTATCCGCCGCACTGCGTCGAGTAGCTGGCGCGAGGTCAGGCCGCCGGGTTCCGGGGTGCCGGTACCCGGCGCCATGCCGGGGTCGACCACGTCGACGTCCACGGACAGGAAGACTCCCTCGCAGTCGTCCGTGGCAATCGTGAGCGCCTCGGTCAGGCACTCGTCAAGGCCCCGGAACGTAATCTCGGTCATCTCGTAACTGCGCATCCGCTGCCTGGCCATCCAGTCCAGCGTCTGCGGCTCGGGCCAGTACCCGCGCAGGCCGATCTGAAGGAACCGGTCCCCGCGAACGGCGCCGGACTCGATCAGCCGGCGCATCGGGGTGCCATGGCCGATCAGCGACCCGAACTGAGTGTCCCCGGTGTCCGCGTGGGCGTCGAAATGGATCATCGACAGCCGGCCCCAGCCAACGTGCCGGGCGACGCCAGTCGCGTCCGGCAGCGCAATCGTGTGGTCGCCACCCAGGATCACCGGGATCGCGCCGCCCTGGGCGGCCCGCTGGACGGCCTCCTCCAGCCGGCGCACCGACAGCTCGGTGTCACCCGATGGCATCTCGATGTCGCCGGCATCGGCGACCCGCAGATCGGCCAGCGGGTCGACGCGGAGCGCGAGATGCGGCCGGGAGCCGTCGTGCGGCAGGTAGTCGGTAAACCGGATGGCCTGCGGTCCGAACCGGGCACCCGGCCGGTGCGAGGTTCCGCCATCGAACGGCGCACCGATGATCATGATGTCGGTGCCTGCCCAGGACTCCGGCTCGGCGAGATCGGCCCTCGGCACGCCGAGGAACGTCGCATCCGGTCCGTACATCCCGCCTAGCCGCGTCATGGTGTCCTCCCGGGCAGCGAGCGTAGCCGTGCCGGGCGAGTAGCTGCCTGCCGGGATGGCCCCGTGCCGGGGGTGGCCCTGCCGGGACGGCCCGTGCCGGGGGTGGCCCTGCCGGGACGGCCCGTGCCGGGGGTGGCCCTGCCGGGACGGCCCGTGCCGGGGGTGGCCCTGCCGGGACGGCCCGTGCTCCCTGGCCTGGCCAGGCCCGGGCCGGCGCCGGCCGGCGCGGCGGCGGAATACCCGATGACCGGCGGCAGGTTGCACCGGGCAGGGTGGGACGACGATCGCAGCGGACCGAAGCCACCGGGCAGGAATGGCCGGGGGACAGATTCCTGCGGCACCGGGGCCTGATCGCGCTGACGGCCGGCGGCTCGATCGCCGAGGTAGTAGTCCTGGGCTGGCTCGCTCCGGCGGCCCGGCCGATAGCGCCGCAGGTCACGGCCATCGCACCGCTGGCGGTCTTTCACGACCTGCGGTGGCTCTTCGGTGCCGGCTGGGGCTGGCCCGGCTTCCTGCTGGGCTTCGCCGCGCTGACGGTCGCCAGGTCGGCGGTCAGCACGGCGGCCACCATCCTGGCCTGGCCGCGCGACCAGCCCCGGCCGCGGCTGCCCGCCACCTTCGGCAGGTTCCTGGTCTTCACGGTGATCGCCAGCGTGCTGCTGGCGCCCGTGGTGACGCTGCTGTTCGGCGTCGCGCTGGTGCCGTTCTCGTGGCCGTTCCTGGCTGCCCTGCCCGCGCTGCTGCTGATCGCGGTGCCGCTGGCGCATGGCGGCCTGCTTGGCGACTGGTGGCGGCGGCTGCCGCCGCCGCAGGCGATTGGCTGGCTCATCGTGAGCTTCGCGACGCTCTCGGCGGCGGCTGCGGCGATAGGGGCGCATCCGCTGGCGGCGGGCATACCGGCCGCGGGCCTGGCCGGCCTGGTCAACGGGCGCGCCTGGTTCGGGGTCGCCGCCGCCGTGACGCGCCGGGAGGCACGCAGCCCGATGCCCGGCAGGGTCGGCGTGCGGGCGGGGCGCCGGCCGGGATGGCGCTGCCAGGACGTGCTGAGCCGCCGGGTGTGGCCCGGGCCGCTGTCACCCGTGGCGGCGGCCGCGGCGATAGCCGTGGTGGTGGGCGGGACCCGGGTGATCTTCGCGCTTGCCACCGCTACCCCGACGATAGGCGGCAGCGTGGCCATTCCGGGCCGGGCCGCTGCGCATGCGCCGGGCGCCGGGCCAGGGGCGCCCGGCCGCGTGATTACGCGGGGTGCCGGGTCAGGGGCGCCCGGCCGGCCCCGAGCTGCTCCCGGCTCCGGCTCCGCGCTCCCGGGCGGGCTGGCGGGCCCGCGCGCTGCGGCTGGCACCGCGGCGGCCGTCCTGGTCATCCCGGGGTTCGGCTCATCCTGCTGCGCACCGTCGGCGGCGCTGTCCCGGCTCGGCCGGCCGGGCCTGGTGCGGCCGTTCTCCTATCGCGGCCTCAGCGCGAGCGGCCAGCCGCTGCCGTACGGTCGTGGCTACACTGACCTGCCGATCTCGGTCCTCGGCGACCGGATCGCCGCGCAGGTACGCTGGCTGCACAGGCAGACGGGCCGCCCCGTAGACATCGTTGCGGAAAGCGAGGGCATGCTCGGCGTGCAGGCGATGCTCGCGCGTCATCCCGACCTCCCGGTCGGCGCCCTGGCCCTGCTGAGCCCGATAGCAGACGGCGCCGGGCCAGCGGCTGATCCGGTGCCTGGCGATGCCCTCGCCGCGCTGGTGAGATTTGCCGGTGCGCTGTCCCCGTACGGGCCGGCCGGCGCCGTGCGGCTGATCGGCTCCGTGGCGCGGCAGGGCGATGCCTCGGCGCGCGCCGCGGTGCATCACGAGGGACGGCTCCGGGTCCTGGTCATGGTTCCGCTCGCGGACGCGCTGACACTGCCGCTGTGCCGGCTGCCAGAGAATGTTGTCGTGGTACCCGCCCTGCACGGCAGCCTGATCGGCCAGCCCAGCGTCGAGGAGACCGTGCACAGGTTCTTCGCCGGCGAGCGGGTGACCGGGCCGCAGCAGCTCAGGGACACGGCGCAGATCATCGCGGCGGCAGCCGCGGCATGGCGGATGCCCGAGGTCGCGACCTCGCCCTGGGCGTGCGCCCGGTGACGGCAACGGGCCCGGCCGGCCAGCCTGACCTGCCAGGCTCGCAGGGCGTGCGGTTTGCGCACGCCCGTCACATTCCGCTGCCCGGCGTCTTTAACCTGCGCGACGTCGGTGGCTATCCGGCCGGGGACAGCGGCGCGGTTCGATGGCGGATGCTGCTCCGCTCGGACGGGCTGCACCGCCTGGATGACTCGGGGCGCGCAATGCTGGCCAGGCTCGGCCTGGCGAGCATCATCGACCTTCGCGGAGCGGCCGAGGCGGCGGCCGCGCCGAGCGCGCTCGACGGCCTCGGCATATCCGAGACTCACCTGCCGCTGATGAGCGACGAGCAGATCAGCGAGCTCCCGCCGGCCCTCGGCGAGGTCTACGACTACATGATCGACCACTGCGGCACGTCGATCGTGGCCGTGCTGCGGCGGCTCGCTGAGCCTGGTGCCCTGCCGGCCCTCGTGCACTGCACCGCCGGCAAGGACCGGACCGGCGTGCTCGTTGCGCTGACGCTGGCCGCACTCGGCGTGCCGGACCACCTGATCGCGGATGACTACGCGCTCAGCCGCGGCTACCTGTACGGGCTCACCGAAGGCGGGCGGGCGCGCATCGACACCGCCGGGCTGCCGGAGCGGTTCGCCCCGGAACTGCTGGCTGCCCCGCCCCAGCTCATCCTCGCTGTACTGGAGCGGGCACGCGGGCAGGTTGGCAGCATCCCTGGCTACCTGCTCGCGCATGGGCTGCGCGAGCAGGAGCTGGCCGCCCTCAGGGAAGCGCTCGTGGAACGGCGCGCACCATTATCTCCGTGTGAGACGAGGGCCTTCGGGTAATGGCAGGTTCAGATGGGCCGGCTGTGCCATCGGGCAGTTCCGGGACGGCGGAGTGAGGTTGCCAAATGGCCGTCGATGACCTGGACAAGCGGATTGTGGCAGTGCTTGTCGAGGACGCCCGCGCCACCTATGCGGAGGTCGGCGCCGTTGTCGGGCTGTCCGCGCCCGCCGTCAAGCGGCGGGTGGACAGGCTCCGCTCATCCGGCGCAATCACCGGCTTCTCAGCCCGGGTCGATCCGTCGGCCATGGGCTGGACGACGGAGGCGTACGTTGAGCTATTCTGCCGGGGCCGCACGTCGCCGGCGGACATCGCGCAGGCCGTCGGCAAGCATCCCGAGGTGACCGAGGCCTGCACGATCACCGGAGAGGCGGACGCGCTGCTGCACATCCGGGCAGCCGACGTCCGGCACTTCGAGCGGGTCGTGGAGCGGATCGGCGCGGAGCCGTTCGTCGTCCGTACCCGGAGCGTGATCGTGCTCTCACGGCTAGTGGACCGCGTTGACGCGCTGCCGCCCGCCGCGCCAGGCTGACCGGAGTGGTGCCGCCCGGGTGGCGCTGATCTGCGCTAACCGGGGATTTCCCGAGCGCCGATGGGCTACAGTCGTGCGCATGTCTGAGCCAGACGCTGACATCTCAGCCGCCAGCGACCCGGCCGCGAGCACGGCGGAGTTCCGGGCGTTCGCCAGCCGCCCGGGCGGCGAGGACGAGCGGCCGTGGGCGCTGCGGTCGGGCCAGGGCCGGGTGATGGTAATCGCGGCGGCCGTCGTCGTGGTCGCCGTGGTGATCATCATCGCGGTGTCAGTCGGCTGAGCCTGACGGGCGCGGTCGCTCGCTGACGGGCCCTGTCGGCTGGTAACGATAGCCCATCCCTGGCTCGGTCAGCAGCCACCGGGGACGAGCCGGGTCAGGCTCCAGCTTGCGGCGTAGTTGCGTCATGTACAGCCGGAGATTGCCGGCGGCATCCGCGTAGCCCGGTCCCCAGACCTCCTGGAGCAGCTGCTGCTGGCTGAGCAGCTTGCCCGGATGCCGTAGCAGGACCTCCAGCAGATGCCACTCGGTTGGCGTGAGCCTGACATCGGGACCGCCCGAGTCGGGGATGACCCGCTTGGCGGCGAGGTCGACCGTGACGGTGCCGAGGCGGAACCGCGGCTCCTCTCCGTCGGCCGCCGCGCGCCGCAGGTTCGCCCGCATCCGGGCGAGCAGCTCCTCCATTCCGAATGGCTTCGTCACGTAGTCGTCGGCGCCGGCGTCCAGCGCCCGCACCTTGTCCGCGCTGTCGGGCCGACCGGACAGCACGATGATCGGGGCGCTGGTCCAGCCCCGCAGCCCGTGGATGACCTCGACTCCGTCCAGGTCCGGCAGTCCGAGGTCGAGGATCACGAGATCGGGCGGATGCCGTGACGCCTGCTGGAGCGCCTCGGTGCCGGTGGCGGCCGTGCGCACATCGAACTCGCGCACCCGCAGGTTGATCCGGAGCGCCCGGAGAAGCTGGGGTTCGTCGTCGACCACGAGCACCCGGGTCATCGCGGCACCTGCCGCTCGCTGACCGTGACGGCGGCTCCGTCGCCGGTCACGTCGGCCGGGCCGGTAACGGCCGGCAGCGAGAGCACCATGGTGAGCCCGCCGCCTGGCGTGTCCTCCGGGTCTAGTGTCGCGCCCATCGCCTCGCTCAGGCCCCGGGCAAGCGCAAGGCCGAGACCGACCCCGGTGGTGTTGTCGGTATCCCCCAGCCGCTGGAACGGCACGAACATCGAGTCACGCTCTGCCTCGGGCACGCCGGGGCCGCGATCGACCACCCGCAGCTCGACCCGCCCGCCGAGCGCGCTGGCCGTGATCAGCGGCGGCGACCCTGGCGGCGAGTAGCGGAGAGCGTTCCCGGCTAGGTTGGCGATGATCCGCTCCAGGATCGCAGGGTCGGCCTGAACCTCAGGGAGCATGTCCGGGAGTTCTACCCGGACGGCCCGGCCGGACGGGCCGAGGTCATCGAGCGACCGGGCGATCGCCTCGCCCAGGTCCGACGGCCGGGGGAACAGCGACAGGGCGCCGGCCTGGAGCCTGCTCATGTCCAGCAGGTTGGCGACCAGCCGGGCCAGCCGGTCCAGCGACTCGTCCGCTGTGGCCAGCAGCTCGGCACGGTCGCCAGGCGACCAGTCGATGTCGGGCGAGCGGAGGCTCGTCACCGCGGCCTTGGCCGAGGCAAGCGGCGTGCGCAGGTCGTGGCTAACGGCGGTGAGCAGCGCCGTCCTCATCCGGTCGGCCTCCGCGATCGGCCGGGCTGCCTCGGCCTCGGCTGCCAGGCGCTGCTGTTCCAGGGCCACCGCCGTATACGCCGCGAAGGCGCCGACCACCCTGCGGTCGGTCGCCGTCAGGGTGCGGCCGGACAGCGCCAGGCTCAGGTTCCCGGCCACGGGGACGGACACGTCCGCGGGCGAGCCGGACGGGCCGGAAGGGCCCATCGCGCCGGGGGCGGTCGAACCCGGCGGGCCGGGCGGGCCGGGCGGGCCAGTCGCGCCGGGGGCGGTCGAACCCGGCGGGCCGGGCGGGCCGGGCGGGCCCGTCGTGCCGGGGGCGGTCGAGCCGGACGGGCGGGGAGGGCTCTGTGCGACCGCGGCCCATCCGTTCTCGGCTCGTTCCAGCAGGGTCACCGACTCCATGCCGAAGGCCTCGCGCACCCGGTCGAGGATCGCCTGCAGCGCCTGCTCCCCGCGCAGCACGCTCCCGGCCGTGGTGATCAGCAGTTCTGACTCGGCCGATGCCCTGGCTGCCTGCTGGGACCGGCGCGCGGCGGCATCGACGACCGAGCTCACCGCCAGCGCGACTGCCACGAACACGCAGAGTGCGAGGACGTTGTTGGCATCCGCGATCGTGAACTTGTGCGTGGGCGGGGTGAAGTAGAAGTTCAGCAGCAGAAAGCCGGCAACCGCCTCCAGCACCGCCGGAACCAGCCCGCCGACCAGCGCGACCAGCACCACTGCGGCCAGGAAGGCCAGCACGTTCGTGGTGAGGTTGGCCTGCCCGCGCAGCGTGATCAGCAGCAGCGTGAGCAGCGGCGCGAGCAGGACCGCCAGCACGAACCCCGTCAGCCTGCGGCGCGGCGGAAGGCTCCCGTGCACGCTCGGCAGCCCTCGCCCGCGGCCGACGTAGGGGTGGGTGACCATGTGCACGTCGATGTCGCCGGACGCGCGCACGGTCCGTGCTCCCACACCCGGGCCGGTCAGCAGCGCGGAAAGCCAGCCCCGGCGGCTGGCGCCGACGACCACCTGGGTCGCGTTCTCGGCCCGCGCGAAGGTCAGCAGGGCTTCTGGCACGTTATCCCCGACCACCTGGTGGTAACTGCCGCCCAGGGACTCGACCAGGCGGCGCTGCGCAGCCAGCGCGGACGGATTCGCGCCGGTCAGGCCGTCGGACTTGGTGACGTGCACGGCCAGCAGGTCGCCGCCGGCAGACCGTGCGGCGATCCGGGCCGCCCTGCGGATCAGCGCCTCGCCCTCGGGACCGCCGGTAAGCGCCACGACTACCCGCTCCCTGGCCTCCCAGGTGCCGTGGATGCCGTGCGCCGCGCGGTAGCGCTGCAGTCCCTCGTCGACCTTGCCGGCCAGCCAGAGCAGGGCAAGCTCGCGCAGCGCGGCCAGGTTGCCAGCGCGGAAGTAGCGGTTCAGCGCCGCGTCGATCTTCTCCGGGGGGTAGATGTTGCCGTGGGCCATCCGGCGGCGCAGCGCCTCCGGCGTCATGTCCACGAGCTCGACCTGGTCGGCGGCCCGGACAGCGGCGTCGGGGACCGTCTCCCGCTGCGGGACTCCGGTGATCTTCTCGACGACGTCGTTGACGGATTCGAGGTGCTGGATGTTGACGTTGGAGATGACGTCGATGCCGGCGGCGAGCAGTTCCTCGACGTCCTGCCAGCGCTTGGCGTTGCGCGACCCGGGTACGTTGGTGTGCGCGTACTCGTCCACCAGCGCGACCTCCGGTGCCCTGGCGAGGACGGCGTCGAGGTCCATCTCCTCGAAGTACGTCCCCCGGTAAGGCAGCCGTGCCCTGGGTATGACCTCGAGCCCGAGCACCTGCTCAGCCGTGCGCCTGCGGCCATGGGTCTCCACGTACGCGACCACGACGTCGGCGCCCCGCTCTGCCCGCCGGTGCGCCTCCGCGAGCATGGCAAAGGTCTTGCCGACGCCGGCCGCAGCGCCGAGATAGATCCGCAGTTGGCCCCGGCCGCGGTGACCAGGGCGGCGCTGATCCTCCACGTCCTCCATGGTGCCACCGGCGCCGCGGGACGCTGCCCCCGCGGCCATCAGCCTCCCGGGGTTACAGGGCCATCGGCCGCCGGCGGCAGCGGGCGGACGCCGCCGCCGAGGGCCGGCCGAGGCGGAGCCAGACGGCCGCGCGGGGACGGACCCGGGCCCGTCGGCGCGGCGGGCAGCCCAACCCTGCCCGGCACCGGCAGCGGCCCGGATGCCCCGTCCCTGACCGGAGGGGAGAGCCGCCTGGCTGGTCGTGCCCGCCCCGGGCGGCCCAGGCGGCCCAGGCGGCCCGCCTGGCCGGCGACGGCGCCGGCCAGCCCTGCCATGAGCAGGACCGCCAGCCGCCAGCCGTCCGCAGGGCCGTGCCAGGCCAGGTCGCCCAGCCGGCCGGTCACGAAGCCGTCGTAGAACAGGAACACCACGACGGCGACCGCGGGGAAGGCGCGGGCCCGGGCCCGGGCGCAGATCAGCAGCACGACCACGACGAACGGGGCGAGCGCGGGGTCGGGATGATGCCGCCCGCCGGCCACGACCGCGAGGCCAGCCGCTATCGCGCCGCCGGCATACGCCGCGACCAGCGCCAGCGGCACTGAGAAGACCCTGGCCGCCACCTGCTGCCGCATACCTGCCAGTTGAGCCCGGTACCGGGAGAGCGGCGCAGATCCTTGCGGGATCCATGCACTTCAGCCGCAGATGCAAACGCCGTCCATGCGCTCGCGCTCGCAGCCGGCGGCGGCGCCAGCATGACGGCGCGACCGTCGCGCCGCGACGGCGGCATCCCCTCGCCGTTTCCAGGCAGCTTCCGCCCGCCTCGCCGACGGGCATCAGCGGAGCGGGTAGCGCTCGTCCAGGGCGATGTTCAGGGCAAGCACGTTCACGGCCGGCTCGCCGAGGAAGCCGAGCGTCCTGCCCTGCGTGAACTCGGCGACCAGGGCCCGGATCTCCGCGGGGCTGACGTGCCGGGCGGCAGCCACCCGGTCCACCTGGATGGCCGCGTAGGCAGGCGAGATATCCGGGTCGAGGCCAGAGCCCGAGGCGGTCACCGCGTCCGGCGGGATCTGCGAGACCTTCACGTGGTCAAATGAGGCGATCTGCCGCTGTCGTGCCCTGATCTCGGCGGCGAGCTTCGGGTTGTCTGGCCCGAGGTTCGAGGCCCCGGAGAATCCCGGGTCGCAGCCGTAGTCGGCCTTCGCCTTCGGGTTGACCGCGGCCGAGGGACGGGGCTGGAAGTACTGCGGCAGCGGCTGCCCGGTCGCGGTGACGAACTCCTGGCAGATCAGGCTGGACCCGACGATACGGCCGCGGAAGCTGACCAGCGAGCCGCCTGCCTGGCCGTGGAAGGCGGCCTGCGCGACCCCGAACATGACGACCGGATAGACGATGCCGCAGAGGGCGGTGAGCACCAGCAGCGCGCGCAGCGCGGCGATGTGCTGGCGGAGCCACGAGGGAAGGCGGTTCACGTCTGTCACCTGAATCCGGGGATGTTCATGATGATGAGGTCGATGAGCTTGATGCCGGCGAACGGGATGATCAGCCCGCCGACGCCGTAGATCCACAGGTTGCGGCGCAGCATGGCAGCGGCCGAGGACGGCTTGTAGCGGACGCCTCGCAGCGCCAGCGGGATCAGCGCGACGATGATCAGCGCGTTGAAGATGATCGCGGAGGCGATCGCCGACTGCGGGCTGTGCAGCCTCATGATGTTGAGCTTCTCCAGCCCGGGGAATACGCCCGCGAACATGGCGGGGAGCATCGCGAAGTACTTCGCGACGTCGTTGGCGATGGAGAACGTGGTCAGCGCTCCGCGGGTGATCAGCAGCTGCTTGCCGATCTCCACGATCTCGATGAGCTTGGTCGGGCTGGAGTCCAGGTCGACCATGTTCCCGGCCTCCTTGGCGGCCATCGTGCCGGTGTTCATCGCCACCCCGACGTCGGCCTGGGCCAGGGCCGGGGCGTCATTGGTGCCGTCCCCGGTCATCGCGACCAGCTTGCCGCCTTCCTGCTCCTTGCGGATCAGCGCCATCTTGTCCTCGGGCGTGGCCTCGGCAAGGAAGTCGTCCACGCCGGACTCCTCGGCGATCGCCCGGGCGGTGAGCGGGTTGTCACCAGTGATCATCACGGTGCGGATGCCCATCGCCCGCATGTCGGCGAACCGCTCGGCGATGCCCTCCTTGACGATGTCCTTCAGGTGGATGACGCCGAGCGCCCTGGCGGCGGCGCCATCCCGCTCGGCTACCACGAGCGGGGTACCGCCCGCCGCGGAGATCGCGTCGACCATGGGGCCAAGCTCGGGGGACGGCGTGCCGCCGCACTGGCGGATCCAGTCCCGCACGGCGCTGGAGGCCCCCTTGCGGACCTGCCTGCCGTCGGCGAGATCCACGCCCGACATCCTGGTCTGCGCGCTGAACTCCACGAACCGGGCGCCGGGTAGCTCGCCTTCCTGCCGTTCCCGCAGCCCGTGCCGGTTCTTGGCCAGCACGACGATGGAACGCCCCTCCGGGGTGTAGTCAGCCATGCTGGCCAGCTGTGCCGCGTCGGCAAGCTGCTCCGGGGTGACCCCGCTGACCGGGAGGAACTCCGCTGCCTGCCGGTTGCCGATGGTGATCGTGCCGGTCTTGTCCAGTAGCAGCGTGTTCACGTCGCCCGCCGCCTCGACCGCCCGGCCGGACATGGCCAGCACGTTGCGCTGCACCAGGCGGTCCATCCCGGCAATGCCGATCGCCGACAGCAGCGCGCCGATCGTGGTCGGGATCAGCGCGACGATCAGCGCGACCAGGATCACCAGCGACTGCGGGGCCCTGGAGTAGTAGGCCATGGGCTGCAGGGTCACCACGGCCAGCACGAAGATCAGCGTCAGTGAGGCGAGCAGCACGTTCAGCGCCACCTCGTTCGGCGTCTTCTGCCGCCTGGCGCCTTCGACCAGGGCGATCATCCGGTCGATGAACGTCTGGCCGGGGGAGGAGGTGATCCTGACGATGATCCGGTCGGACAGCACCTTCGTGCCTCCGGTGACCGCCGACCTGTCACCGCCCGATTCCCTGATCACCGGCGCGGACTCGCCGGTGATCGCCGATTCGTCGACCGAGGCCACGCCCTCCACCACGTCGCCGTCACCCGGGATGATCTCCCCGGCCTCGACCACGACATGGTCGCCGATGACCAGCCTGGTGCCGGGCACCATCTCCTCGCGGAACTCGTTCTGGCTCAGCCCCGGAGACCACCCGGCCAGGCGTCGCGCCATGGTCTCCCGCTTCGCCCGCCGGAGGGTCTCGGCCTGCGCCTTGCCGCGGCCCTCGGCGACCGCTTCCGCGAGGTTGGCGAAGAGCACCGTGAGCCACAGCCAGGCCGTGATCGTCCAGGAGAAGATCGACGTATGCAGGATCGCTGAGTAGGTGGTCAGCGCCGCGCCGACCTCGACCACGAACATCACCGGATTGCGGACCTGCACCCGCGGGTCGAGCTTGCGGAACGCGGCTGGCGTGGACTTCCAGAGCATCCTCGGGTCGAGCAGCCCGCCGACGACCCGGCGCTGGCCGGGCGCGGTCGGCCCGCCGTGGCCACGCCTGGTCTTGCGTGCGGTCGTGACGGTCATCAGTGCAGCCCTTCCGCGAACGGCCCGAGCGCGAGCGCGGGGAAGTAAGTGAGCCCGACCAGGATGATGACCACGCCGATGAGCATCCCGGCGAACAGCGGCGTGTGGGTCTCCAGGGTGCCGGCGCTGGCCGGGACCGGCTGCTGCCGGGCCAGAGTCCCGCCGAGCGCGAGCACGAAGATCTCGGGCGCGAACCTGGCGAGCAGCATCACGATCCCGCCGGCGACGTTGTACCAGAGCGTGTTGGTGGTAAGCCCGGCGAACGCGGACCCGTTGTTGTTCGCCATCGAGGTGAACGCGTAGACGATCTCGGTAAGGCCGTGCGGGCCCGGGTTCAGGATCGACGCCCGCGGGGTCCTGAAGCCCAGCGAGAGCGCGGCCCCGACGAGCGCGCAGGCGGGCGTGGCCAGGATGTAGGCGGCCGCCCACTTCATCTCGGTCGGGCGGATCTTCTTGCCGAGGTACTCCGGAGTCCTGCCCACCATCAGCCCGCCGACGAACACCGTCAGCACCGCGAGCATCAGCAGCCCGTACAGGCCGGCGCCGACCCCGCCGGGGACGACCTCGCCGAGCATCATGTCGAACAGCGCGACGCCGCCGCCGAACGCGGTGAAGGAGTCGTGGAACGAGTTCACCGCCCCGGTCGAGGTCACCGTGGTGGAGGCCGCGAACAGCGACGAGCCGGGGATTCCGAACCTGACCTCCTTGCCCTCCATCGCGCCCCGCGCGGCCTGCAGCGCGGTCCCGGCGTGCTGCCACTCGAAGTAGCTGATCGCGCCGACCGCGGCCAGCCACAGCACGGCCATCACGGCCACGAGGAGGTAGCCCTGCCGGTTGTCGCCGACCATCCGGCCGAACGTGCGCGGCAGCGCGAACGGTATGACCAGGAGCAGGAAGATCTCGAACCAGTTGCTGAACGGGCTGGGGTTCTCGAACGGATGCGCCGAGTTCGCGTTGAAGAAGCCGCCGCCGTTGTTCCCGAGCTCCTTGATGACCTCCTGCGAGGCCACCGGCCCGCCGACCATCGTCTGAGAAGCGCCGGTCAGCGTGTGGATGACGTGAGTCGGCGTGAAGTTGTCGATGACCCCGGTCGCCATCAGGATCACCGCGCCGATCACCGCGAACGGCAGCAGCACCCGGAGGGTGACCCGGGTGAGGTCCACCCAGAAGTTGCCGAGCCGGTCGGTCCGGCTCCGGGTGAACCCGCGGATCAGGGCGATCACGACGACGATTCCCACGGCGGCCGACACGAAGTTCTGCACCGCGAGGCCGCCCATCTGGGTGAGGTAGCCCATGGTGGACTCGCCCGAGTAGTTCTGCCAGTTCGTGTTCGTGGTGAAGGACGCAGCGGTGTTCCATGCCACGTCGGGCGGCACGCCCGGCATGCCGTTCGCCAGCGGCAGCCAGTGCTGGAGGCGCTCCAGCAGGTAGACAAGCAGCACGCTGACCGCCGAGAACGCCAGCAGGCTGCGCGCGTACTGGCCCCAGCGCTGGTCGGCCTCCGGGTCGACGCCCATGAGGCGATAGAACGCGAGCTCTGTCCGCCAGTGCCTCTCGCTGGAGACGACGCCCGCGATGTAGTCGCCGACCGGCCTGTAGCACGCCGCGAGCGCGGCTACCAGCAGCAGGACCTGCAGGAAGCCCGCCAGGGAACTGGTCATCAGAACTTCTCGGGCCGGATGAGGGCATAGGCCAGGTACCCGGCCAGCAGGATCGCGGCGATCAGCCCCGTCCAGTTCTCAGCGCTCAATCCGCTCGACCCCCTTGACCAGCAGCCAGAGCACGCCGAAGACGGCGATCGTCAGCGCCACGTAGATCACGTCAGACACGGGTTCCTCCATCGCGCGGGACAGGCCAGCCGCCTCCCACGCGGTAGTCAACGCCCGTGCATTGGCGCGGCGAAGCCGCTCTTGCAGTGCTCATGCGACGCGCTGCCGATTCCTGACGGAGCCCATGCGTCACCGGCCTTCGCCCTGCGGTGCACGGGCGGAGCGCGGAGCTGCGAATGCCGGCTGCCGGCTGCCTGCCCGGCCCCTCCCGCGGCTAGCCGGGCCCGGGGAGGGCGAGGTTGCGCAGGCCGAGCTCGTCCGCCCGGGCCAGCAGGTCGGCCGGGTCGGCGTAGACCCGGTAGGCGCCAGCCCGCTCCAGTTCCTCCCGGCCGTAGCCACCGGACAGCAGCCCCACGCCGATCGCCCCGGCGCGCCGGGCGGCCAGCAGATCCCAGACGCTGTCCCCGACGACGAACGCGTGCCGCGGCTCCGCCTCCAGCAAGGCGGCTGCCGCCAGGAACAGGTCCGGGTCAGGCTTGGCGTGCGCGACCATCTCCCTGGTGACCAGCGGGATGCTGTCGTCCTGGGGGTCGAGCCCGAGCATGGGCAGCGCGAGCCGGGCGGTCGCGGCGTTCCCGCTGGTTGCGATCGCCCAGCGGACCGCCCGGGCGGTCAGCGCCTTCAGCAGGTCGGCTGCGCCGGGCAGCGCCCGGACCGAGTCCGCCCGCTTCAGGTATTCCGCCTGGTGGGCTTCCTGCACGGCGGCGATGTCCCTCGCGGACAGCGACCCCCCGGTCTCGCGGAGCAGCGCGGACGCCAGCAGCCCGCCGCTCATCCCGATCCGGCGGTGGATCCGCCATACCGACAGGTCTATGCCCAGCCGGGCGAGCGCGGCCCGCCAGGCGATCACGTGCTGGTACACGCTGTCGATCAGGGTCCCGTCCAGGTCGAACAGGAACGCCGGAGCCGGGGGGTCAAGGTAGCCGGGAGCGCCCGGCGCGCGCGGCGGGCGGGTCGTCATGACCGTCCAGCCTAGGCCTCGCGCGGACGGCAGTTTTCCTGCCACCCGGCAGCGGCGTCGCTCGTTAACCTGGCATACATCGCGGCACGCACAGCAGCAGGTGCCGGGCTGTCCGGTCACCAGTGCTCCGCGCCCGGCGTGCCCGGCCGCCGCGGAGCCGGCAAGGGATGGGAGGTAGTGGGCAGTGTCGGCGATCGGTTCCTTCGTCGCGCTCGGCGACAGCTTCAGCGAGGGCATCGGGGACCCCTATCCCGACGGCCGCGGATACCGCGGCTGGGCAGACCGGTTCGCCAGCCGGCTGGCCGTGTTCGTGCCCGGGCTTCGCTACGCGAACCTGGCGGTGCGCGGCAAGATCATGGCGGAGGTCGTGCGCGACCAGCTTCCGGCGGCCGTCCGCATGTCCCCGGACCTGGTCAGCATCGCCGCAGGCGGAAACGACCTGCTCCGCTTCAGCGCCGACCCCGACCAGCTCGCGGCGGCCCTTGACGACGCGGTCTCGCAGCTCCGCGGAGCCGGGTGCGACGTGCTGATGTTCACCGGCTTCGACCCGCGGACCTTTCCCGTGATCAGGCTGGTGCGGGGCAAGGCAGCCGTTTTCAACATGCACATCCGCGAGATCGCCGAGCGCAGGCTGTGCCGCCTGGTGGACCTGTGGGCCATGCGGATCCTGACGGACCGCCGGGAGTGGTGCCCGGACCGGCTGCACCTGTCGCCCGACGGGCATCGCCGGGTGGCGCTGCGGGCATGCGAGGTGATGGGCATCCCGGTGGAGGAGGACTGGCGCGAGCCGCTGCCCGGGCCGGCCCCGGCGCGTACCAGGCCGGGCGCCTGGCTGCAAGCCCGGCTGCTGGATGCGCGCTGGGCGCGCGAGCATGCGATGCCCTGGGTCAGCAGGCGGCTGCGCGGGGTGTCGACAGGTGACGGTATCCCGCCCAAGAGGCCAGAGCTGCTCCCGCTGGACGTGCTGCCCGGCGACATGTCACGCGCCTAGGGTCCGGCCTGGGCGGCCGCGATCCGGTAGCCGACGCCGGGCGTGGTGGTGATGAGCGGCGGCTCGCCGAGCTTGCGCCTGAGCCGGCCGATCGTGACCGCGACGGTGTTCGTGAACGGGTCGGCGTACTCGTCCCAGACCTGCTCAAGCAGGTCCTCCGCGGACAGGTACGCGGGCGCCGCCCGCAGCAGCGCTTCCAGCACGCCGAACTCCTTGACCGACAGGTCGAGCAGCCGCCCGTCCCGGGTGACAGTGCGCCGTGCCGCGTCGAGCTCGATCCCGGCGGCGCGGAGCGCCCGCGCCCGCGCCGCAGGCTGGCGCCGGGCCAGTGCCCGGACGCGCGCCACCAGCTCGGGGAAGTGGAATGGCTTGGCGAGGTAGTCATCGGCGCCGAGGCCGAGGCCGGCGACCCGGTCGCCGGGGGAGCAGGCCGCCGTCAGCATCAGCACCATCGCCCGCGAGTCCCGCTCGGTGATCATCTGGCACAGCGTGTCCCCGTGGATGCCCGGCAGGTCCCGGTCGAGAACGACCACGTCATACCGGGCGAGGTCGAGCTTGGCAGCGGCCTCGATCCCGTCCCTGGCGATGTCCACGGCCATGCCCTGGTCGCGCAGCCCCTCGGCGATCACGTCGGCGAGCGGCCGCGCGTCCTCCACGACCAGGACTCTCACCTTCGCCTTGCCCTCATGCCAGGGCGCCCGCGTGCAGCGCCGGATCCGGCCCGTCCGTCGTGCCCGTGACGCCAGCCGCCCCGGGCAGCGCGATCGCGACCCGCAGGCCCCCGGCCGGCCTGGCCCGCAGCTCAAGGGCGCCGCCGTGCACCTCGGCGATGGCGGCGACGATCGACAGCCCGAGCCCGGCGCCGCCCCCTGAGCCGGTGCGGTCGGCGCCGAGCCGCCGGAACGGCTGGCCGAGCTGGTCAACCTGCCGCTGATCGAGGACCGGCCCGCCGGTCTCGACGACCAGCCGCGCCAGGCCGTCCGCACGGCCGGCGGCAACCCTGATCCAGCCGCCGTCGTGGTTGTGCCCGATGGCGTTATCGATCACGTTGTCCACCATCCGCCTGAGCAGCGGCTCGCTGCCGGTCACCAGCGGCAGGCCGGAGCCCTCGCGGATCACGGTCAGGTGCCTGGCCGCGATGCCGTCCGCCCGGAGGTCAAGCGAGCTGCCGGCGAGGTCGCCCAGCGACAGCGTGGCGCGCCCCGGCAGCACGCCATGCTGGGCGCGGGCCAGCGCCAGCAGCCCGGCCAGCAGCTCATCGATCCGGTCCAGCTCGCCGCGCACCCGGCTGGCGAACTCGATGAGCTGCGGGGCCGCGGGCTCGGGCTTGGCCGCCGCCACATCCAGTGACGCGCGGATCGTGGTCAGCGGGGTGCGCAGCTCATGCGAGGCGTTGGCAACGAACCGGCGCTGGGCCTCGAACGCGCCCTCCAGCCGCGCCAGCAGCCCGTCGATGGTATCGGCGAGGTCCTTCAGCTCGTCGCCGGGTCCCGGCATGGCCAGCCGCTCGTGCAGGCTGTCCGCGGAGATCCGCCGGGCAGCGGCGGTCATTTCCTGCAGCGGCCGGAGCACCCGGCCCGCGACGATCCAGCCGAGCCCGGCGGATACCACGGTCATGACTCCCAGCGCGAACGCCGACCCGACCAGGAGCTGGTGTGACACGCCGTGGATCGCCTGGCCCTGAAGCTGCGCCTGTAGCTGCTGGATGCGGGCCTGGGCACGGCTGAGCGCGGTCTGCGGTGCGGCCGGGCCCGGGGCCCTCGAAACCGACGACTGCCCGATCACGATGCCGCTGGTGATCGCCAGCAGCACCACGCCGGACAGCAGGAACAGCACGCCATACAGCACGGTCAGCCGCAGCCGCACGGTGCGCCGCGGCAGCAGCCTGATCATCGGGTTGCCTCCTCGGGCCCGGCCAGTGCCCGGCCGGGCCCGGCCGGGCACTGGCTGCCTGCTTCCAGCATGACCGGTCCGGCCTAACAGCGAGATAACGGCCGCCGTTCGGCCCGTGTTAGCGCCCGGCGCATACAACCAGAGCGCAGGCGCTGTCCCAGACGACGAAGAAGAGGACCATGAGGATGAACGGATTCCTTGAGGTGACCGGGCTGCACAAGCGGTTCGGCGCGGTGCGGGCCCTGGACGGGATGAGCTTTGCCGTCCAGCAGGGCCAGGTGACCGGGTTCATCGGGCCGAACGGCTCCGGCAAGACGACCACGATGCGGGTGATCCTGGGCCTGGACAGGCCCGACCGGGGCAGCGCGCTGGTCGCCGGGCGCCGGTATGCATCCCTGGGCCGGCCGCTGACGGTGCTGGGCTCGCTGCTGGACGCGGCGGCCCTGCAGCCGTCCCGGACGGCCCGGAGCCACCTGCTGTGGCTGGCCCGCTCCCAGGGCCTGGCAGCCCGCCGGGCGGACGAGGTGATCGGCCTGGTGGGCCTGGAGATGGCGGCGCGGCGGAGGGCGGGCGGGTTCTCCCTCGGAATGCGCCAGCGGCTGGGGATCGCCGCCGCCATGCTCGCCGACCCGCCTGCGGTGATGTTCGACGAGCCGTTCAACGGCATGGATCCCGAGGGGATCATCTGGATCCGCAGGTTCCTGCGCGACCTGGCCGCCCAGGGCCGGGCGGTGCTGGTCTCCAGCCACCTGATGAGCGAGCTGCAGGACACCGCCGATCACCTGGTCATCGTCGGCCGGGGGCGGGTGATCGCCGACACCAGCACCGCTGAGCTGCTGGCGCGGGCGTCCGGGGGCCGGGTGATGCTGCGCACGCGGGACCCGGCGCTCGCCGCCGCGGCGCTGGAGCGGGCCGGCGCCTCGGTCACAGCCACCGGGCCGGGCGCGCTGAGCGTCAGCGGGCTGGAACCTGGCCGGGTGGTGAGCGTGCTGGCGCAGGCAGGCGCGGAGTTCTCCGAGGTTGCCGCGCACCGGGCGTCGCTGGAGGAGGCCTACCTGGATCTGACCGGCGAGGCAGCGGACTACCGCGCCGGTACTGCAGGCGGGGCGGGCCGGTGACCGCGATGACAGCGCAGGCGACCAGGTCGCCGGCCGGCCAGCGGCGCGCCGGTACGGCTAGCCTGCTGCGAGCGCTGCGCGCCGAGTGGGTCAAGTTCCGCAGCGTCCGCGGCTGGGCTGCGGGGATGGTCGTGGCCATGCTGGTGATGCTGGCCGTCGGCCTGTTCGCGGCGGGCAACGCCAACATCGCATGCCCTGGCGCACCCGGCCAGCCGGTACGGACCGGCCCCGCCTGCCTGCCCCGTATCCCGATAGGGCCCGGCGGCGAGGCGGTCACCGACAGCTTCTACTTTGTTCACCAGCCGCTTACCGGGAACGGCAGCATCACGGTTGCGGTGACCTCGCTGACCGGCCGGCACTTCGGCGGCGCAGCTCAGGCCGGCCAGGGCCCGCTGGCGGGCCTGGTTCCCGGGGCAGTCGGGTGGGCCAAGGCGGGAATCCTCATCAGCCAGTCCGCGAAGCAGGGCGCGGCCTATGCGGCGATGATGGCCACCGGCGGCCACGGCGCCCGGTTCCAGTACGACTACGTCAACGACGTGCCGGGGCGGCCCGGCAGGCCGTCGCCGGCCGCTCCCCTGTGGCTGCGGCTGGTCCGCTCCGGCGACACGATTACCGGCTACGACTCGGCCGGCGGCAGCCACTGGGCCAGGGTCGGCACCGCCACGATGCCGGGACTCCCGCAGACAGTTCAGGCCGGGCTTTTCGTCACCTCACCGCTCAGCACCGTGACCACGGCCTCGTTCGGCGGCAGCAGCGGCCAGAGCGGGCCCAGCCAGGCCACCGCGGTCTTCAGCCACCTCGCGATGCCGGGCGCGAGCCCCGGCGGCTGGGTCGGGACGAATGCGGGCGCGGGCCCGGCCTCGCCGGGAACAGGGGTCGGCGGGTTCCGCCGGTCCGGCGGAACCTTCACCGTGACCGGCTCCGGCGACATCGCGCCGGCCGTGCCGGGGGCCGCCGGCTTCCCGGCTGCCACCATCGAGGACCACCTGGTCGGCGCGTTTGCCGCGCTGATCGCGGTCGCGGTGATCGGCGCGATGTTCATCACCGCCGAGTACCGGCGCGGCCTGATCCGCACGACGCTGGCCGCCAGTCCGCGCCGCGGCCAGGTCCTGGCGGCAAAGGCCATCGTGGTCGGCTCGGCCACCTTCGTGCTCGGGCTGGCGGCCTCGGTCATCCTCGTGGTCGTCGGCACCCGCATCTCCCGTGACCAGGGCGAGTACGTGCTGCCGGTGTCCTGGCTCACCCAGGCTCGGGTGGTCGCGGGAACCGCGGCGCTGCTGGCCGTCGGCGCGGTCTTCGCCCTGGGCGTGGGCGCGATGCTGCGCCGCGGTGCCGCCGCGGTCGCCACGTCGATCGTCGGCCTGGTGCTGACCTACGTGCTCGGGGTGGCGGCGGTGCTGCCCGCGCCGGCAGCGGAGTGGCTGCTGCGGGTAACGCCAGCGGCCGGGTTCGCGATCCAGCAGAGCATTCCCGCCTATCCGCAGGTCGCTGGCGGGTACGGGCCGCCGGTCTACTTCCCGCTGTCGCCATGGGCAGGTTTCGCGGTGCTCTGCGCCTGGGCCGCGGCGGCGCTCGTCGGTGCGTATGTCCTGCTGCGCCGGAGAGACGCATGAGCCGGGCCGGCGCGGGACGGCTGCGCCCCCGCGAGCCGGACATGACCGGGCAAGATCTCCTCCGGGCCGGCGGAGCAGCGTCGCGGGCCGCTCCGCCGGCCGGCCTTTCGGCCCGGCTGCGAGCGGGGGCGAGCGCCCTGCAGGACGCGCTGCGCGCGGAGTGGTCGAAGCTGCTGACCTCGCCCGGGACCTTCTGGCTGCTGGCCGGGGCCGTCGCGGTGACCGTGGCGACAGGCGCCGCCGCCGCGGCCGCGACCCGGTGCCAGCCGGGCGCCCCGTGTCAGGTGGACACCGCGAGGCTCAGCCTCACCGGCGTCTACCTCGGCCAGGCCGCGATTGCCATCCTCGGGGTGCTCGTCGTCAGCGGCGAGTACTCGACCGGGATGGTCAGCGTAACGCTGGCCGCCATGCCCCGCCGGCTCATCGTGCTGACGGCCAAGGCGATCCTGGCGACCGGTCTCGCCATGGCAGCCGGGGCCGTCGCGTGCGGCGGGTCGCTGCTGGCCGGCGCGCTGATCCTGCCGGGGCACGGGTTCACCGCCGCCCGCGGCTTCCCGTCGCTGTCGCTGGCAGACGGGCCGGTGCTGCGCGCGACCGCAGGCTCGGTGCTGTACCTGGGGCTGATCGCGCTGCTGGCTCTCGGCACGGCCGCCGCGCTGCGCGACGCGGCCGCCTCGATGGGGACGGTGCTCGGGCTGCTGTACCTCTTCCCGATCGTCGCGGCGTTCGCCTCCGACCGGGAGTGGAAGCGTCACCTGGAGCAGGCCGGGCCGATGACCGCGGGCCTGGACATCCAGGCCACCCGCGACCTGCACAGCCTTCCGATAGGACCGTGGGCCGGCCTCGGCGTGCTCGCTGCCTGGGCGGCAGCCGCGCTGCTGGCCGGCGGCCTGCTGCTGCGCTCCCGCGACGCATGACGTGCCGCCGCCGCGCTTCCCGGTCAGGGCGACAGGTCGGCGAGCACCTCACGGAGCCGGCTCAGGTGCGCGGCGATCCACGGCAGCCTCAGCGGGTCCGCCGCGCCCAGCGCGGCCTCGCGCTCGGCGTCGGTGTCGCCATAGAGCAGCCCGGTGGCCAGCCGCAGCCGCAGTGCCGCTGCGGGCTCGCCGAACGCGCTCCCGGGCAGCGTGCCCATGCCGTACCGGTCGAGCAGCAGGCTGGCCAGGCCGGCGCCGGAGGTCACGCCATGGCGGCGGCGGAGGTGAGCCCGCCAGGGCGCGAAGTCCGGGTACACGTAGAAGGCCGCGCGAGGCCGGGGCACCTCCAGCCCCGCGTCGGCGCAGGCGCCGGCGACCGCCTGGGCCACCGCAGCGTGCAGGGTCCGGCTCCGGGTCATCCGTTCTGCAATCTCTGCAGGCTCAGCGAACGCGACGGCCGCGGCCTGCTGCAGCGGAGCCGCCGGAGCGGACCAGATCTCGCTGCCGACGCCGAGGACGGCGCGGCGCAGCGCCGCGCCGAAGTCGCCGCCGGGCAGCCTGGCCACCCCGATCCGCCATCCGCCGAGCGCCAGGTTCTTGCTGAGCGCTGTGGTCACCACCGTGCGCATCGGTGCGACGGCGGCGGGGCTGAGCACAGGTGCGGCAGGATCGTGCACAAGGTCCCGGTAGATCTCATCAGAGATGATCACCAGGCCACGTTCCATGGCGACCTCGCACAGGGCGCGGATCGCCTCTGGCGCGGCGAGAGTGCCGGTGGGGTTGTCCGGCAGGGTGACGATCACTGAGCGGATCCGGCGCCCGGAGGCCGCGGCGGCGTCGACGGCCGCAGCCAGCCGGGCCGGATCGCAGACCCCGCCAGACCCGGGAGCGGTCTCGACGAAGTGCGGCGCGACCCCGATCAGGCCTGCCTGCGCCGCATAGCTCACCCAGCTAGGCCGGGGAACTGCGACGTCACCGCCGATGGCCAGCAGCAGCGCGTACAGCAGCGGCTTGCTGCCAGGGCCGCAGACGACCGAGCCAGGGTCGGTCGCGAGCCCGCGCCGCTGCCAGTAGCCAGCCGCGGCAGCGCGCAGCGCCGGCAGTCCGTCCACCGGGCCATAACCGTTCCTGGCCGAGGCACCTGCCAGCGCATCGCGCAGCAGCGCCGGCACCGGAAGCCCTGCCTCGCCGAAGGCCAGCGGGAGGGTCGGCTCGCCACGCCTGCGGCGCGCGGCCAGCTCGTCGTTGGCTGCCAGCGTCGGCGAGACCTCCGGGCACGGCCCGCTCGGCAGCTCAGGAGGGCTTGCTGCCCGGCTCGCGGTCTCGCGGCGAAAGATGGCGAGCCGGCGGGTGGCTTCCGGCCGGGGGGTTCCTGTCGCGGCGGGCCCGGCAAAGGGCATGGCTCAGCTCCTGGCTGCGGGGGGACGGTTATGCGGCCCGGACCACGGCGCCCGCGACGCCTCACGCCGCTGACCGCGGCTGGTGCCTGCCTAGACCCGCTGGCCGCGGGCCGCCTGTGTCCTGTACCAGCATGGAGAGGGTTAAGCATCATCGCAAGCACGGATCTCTATCCCAGAGATTAAGCTTTGCTTATGCTGGATATCAGGCGGCTGCGGATGCTGAAGGAGTTCGCCGAGCGGGGCACGATCGCCGCCGCGGCCGCTGCCCTTGGCTACACGCCGTCTGCGGTGTCGCAGCAGCTTGCGGTCCTGGAGCGGGAAGCGGGGGTGCCGCTGCTAGACCGCAGCGCCCGCGCCGCGGAGCTGACCGACGCCGGCCGCCGCCTGGCCGCCAGCGCCGAGCGCATCCTGGCCATGATGGAGCTTGCCGAGGTCGATCTTGCATCGCCCGAGCCAGCCGGGCTGGTGACGGTGGCGGCGTTCCCCAGCGCGGCCGTTGCGTTCGCCCCGGCGCTGGCCGGCTGCGTTCGGGCACACCCCGGGCTCCGGCTGCTGCTGCGGCAGTCGTCTCAGGGGGAGGGGGTGCGCCAGGTGCGGACCGGCGAAGTGGACGTCGCCATCGCCGACGACTGGTCCGGGCGGCTGCGGCCGGCCGGCTCCGGTGCGCTGCGAGTCTGGCCGCTGCTGCGCGACCCGCTGGTGCTGGTCGTTCCCAGGGCGCACCGGTACGCCGATCCCGCGGTGCCCGTGGACCTGGCGGCGCTGACGGACGAGCCGTGGCTGGCTGCGCCCGCCGGAGAGCCGTCGCGGCAGGCGGTGGACCGGCTGCTGGCCGCCGCGGGCCAGGCCAGCGCGCCACGCGCACCGTGGGAGTTCGAAGGGCTCGGCACCATCCTCAGCCTGGTCGCGCGCGGCATCGGGATCGCCGCGCTGCCCCGGCTGGTGCTCGCCTCCGGGGAGGGGCGGGTCGTGGTCAGGGAACTCCCGGGCGAGGTTCCGGCGCGCGAGGTGTACGCGGTGGCCAGGGAGTCGTCGATTCACCGCCCGTCGGTCGCGGTCATCCTGGAGGCGCTCACCGCTGCCGCGAGCCGTCGCAGCCGGGAAGCGGCCCGGGTCCGGCCCGGGTCCGGCCTCGGCGGCCCCGGCGGCCCCGGCGGACCCGGCGGCCCCGGCGGACCCGGCGGCCCCGGCGGCCCCGGCGGCCCCGGCGGCCCGGTCAGGCGTAGCGCTCCAGCGGGCAGGTCATGCACCGCGGACCGCCGCGCCCGCGGCCAAGCTCCCCGCCCGGCACGGTGATGACCTCCACTCCCGCCTCGGCAAGGCAGGCATTGGTGGTGACATTGCGGTCGTAGGCAATGACCACGCCCGGCTCCACGGCCAGCACATTGCACCCGTCGTCCCACTGCTCGCGCTGCGCGGAGCGCACGTCCTGGGTCGCTGTCAGCACCCGGATGGAGCCCAGGCCCAGCGCAGCGGCCAGCGCGGCGTGCATGTCCTCCGGCGGGTGATCGGTGACCTTCAGGTCGTGCGGGCCGCTGCCCGGCTCGATCGTGTACGAGGGCAGCATGCCCATCCCGGCATACTTCACGAACACCCCGTAATCCGCCATCGTCAGCACGGTGTCCAGGTGCATGAACGCCCGCGACTTCGGCATGTCCACCGCCACCAGGCGGTCGCAGGCGCCGGACGCGAAGAGCGCGTCCGCGAGGAACTCGACCGCCTGCGGCTGGGTCCGCTCGCTCATCCCGACCAGCACCGCTCCGCCGCCCAGCACCAGGATGTCGCCGCCCTCGATGGTGGCGGGCGCGCTCGCCGCGCCGTGATACCAGACCCGGAACCCGGCATCGCGGAACATCGGGTGCCAGCGGTAGATCGCCTCTCCGTAGACCGTCTCCCGCATCCTGGCCTGGCGCCGCATGGCGTTCACCGACACCCCGCCGTAGATCCAGCTAGAGGCGTCGCGCTGGTAGAGCAGGTTCGGCAGCGGCGCGAGCACGAAGCCGTCGGCGTCGAGCGAGTGGAACGCTATCGACCGGGGCTCGGCCATGAATTCCAGGATCTCGCGCTTGGTGATCCCGCCGATCAGGGTCTCGGCTAGCTCGGCTGCGGACAGGGTCTCCAGGCCGTCCAGGAGCGCTGCCGCCGCCAGCGGCCCCTGCAGCCGCGGATCGAGCGCAGCCTCCAGCACGTACCGGCGCGCCTCCGGCACCTCCAGCGTCTGCGCAAGCAGCGTGGCGTAGTAGTGCACGGTGACCCCGCGTGCCTGCAGCGCGGCGGCGAACGCGTCGTGCTCGGCCTGCGCCTGAGCGACCCAGAGCACGTCGTCGAACAGCAGGTCGGCGGCGTTGTCCGGGGTCAGCCGCTTCAGCTCGAGGCCGGGCCGGTGCAAGATGACCTGGCGCAGCCGGCCGACCTCCGAGTCGACGTGATACATGGCGGAGCCCGCCTTCCCCCGGAGCGTGTCCTTGAGGCCCATCCTGCCGTGCCCGCCCTCCCCGGCGTGCGCCCCTGGCCTATCCTGCCGCAGTGGACCTGGATCCGTCGGCCGGCGTGGCGCGGCTGACCGCCGCCCTGGTGGACATCCCGTCGGTCAGCGGAAGCGAGGGCCTGCTCGCCGACATCATTTCCGGGATTCTGAACGCATGTCCGCACCTGACTGTCGACCGCGACGGCAATGCCATCGTGGCGCGGACCATGCAGGGCCGCCCGGAGCGGGTCATCCTGGCCGGGCACATCGACACGGTGCCGATCGACGGGAACGTCCCCTCCCGCCTCGCCGGCGGGACGCTGTACGGCTGCGGCACCTCGGACATGAAGTCGGGGGTCGCGGTCGCGCTCCGGCTCGCGACCACCGTCCCCGAGCCCGCCCGGGACGTCACCTACGTGTTCTACGACTGCGAGGAGGTGGCCTCGGAGCGCAACGGGCTGCTCCGGCTCTCCCGGAATGCCCCCGGGCTGCTGGCCGGCGACCTCGCGGTGCTGATGGAGCCGACCGGCGGGGTGATCGAGGGCGGCTGCCAGGGAACCCTGCTGGCCGAGATCCGGGCCTCCGGCACCCGGGCGCACAGTGCGCGGGCCTGGATGGGCAGCAACGCGATCCACTCGGCCGGGGCGATCCTGGACGTGCTCCGCGGCTATGTCCCGCGACAGCCCGAGGTGGACGGGCTGACCTACCGGGAAGGGCTCAACGCGGTAGGGATCAGCGGCGGCATCGCCGGGAACGTGATCCCCGACGAGTGCACGGTGACGGTCAACTTCCGGTTCGCGCCGGACAGGCCGGCCGCCGCCGCGGAGCAGCACGTCCGCGAGCTATTCAGCGGCTTTGAGGTCACGGTCCTCGACCTCGCGCCCGGGGCCAGGCCCGGGCTCACCGCGCCCGCGGCCGCGTCGTTCGCCGCGGCGGTCGGCGGCGTGCCTCGTGCCAAGCTCGGCTGGACCGATGTCGCCAGGTTCGACGCGCTCGGTATCCCGGCCGTGAACTACGGCCCGGGCGACCCGGAGCTCGCGCATACCACGGACGAGCACGTGGACCTGGCCGCGGTCGGCGAGTGCGAGGACCGGATGCGGGCCTGGCTGACGCGCTGAGAGCGGGCGCCGTCCTACCCCTGCTCCTGGGAGAGCCGGGCCCGCAGCGCCTTCCGGTCCAGCTTCCCCACGCTGGTCAGCGGGATCGCGTCGACGATGTGAACCTCGCGCGGGTACTTGTTGGCTGCCAGCCGCTCCCGGGCGAACGCGATGATCTCCTCTGGCGTGGCGTGAGCGTCCGGCTTCAGCGAGACGAACGCGACGACCTCCTCGCCGAGCCGGGGGTCAGGCCGCCCGACCACGCCCGCCATGGCCACTGCAGGATGTGCCGCTAGCACGTCCTCGGCGTCGCGCGGATACACGTTGAAGCCGCCCCGGATGATCAGGTCCTTCATCCTGTCCACGACGTAGAGGTAGCCGTCGGAGTCCAGGTGGCCGATGTCCCCGGTGTGCAGCCATCCGTCCCGCAGGGTGCGGGCCGTCTCGTCCGGGGCGTTCCAGTACCCGGTCATCACCCCCTCGGCGCGCACGCAGATCTCCCCGTCGCCCCCAGCGGGCAGCGGCCGGCCGTCCTGGTCGCGGATCTCCACCCGGTAGCCCGGGATGGGCAGCCCGACCGACCCGGGACGGTTGCGTTCTGGCGGGTTCGAGGAGATCACAGCGCCGGACTCGGTGCAGCCGTAGCCCTCCAGGATCACGCTGCCAGGGACCCTGCGCTCCCACTGCTGGCGCACCTCCTCCGCCAGCGGAGCGGCGCCGCTGGTCACGTAGCGCAGGTCGGACAGGTCGGCCTCCTCCAGCGGGAGGCTGAGCAGCATCTGGATCATGGCCGGGACCAGGGCGGTCCGCTGTATCCGGTGCTGCTGGGCGAGTTTCAGCCACTCCGCCGGATCGAACCAGCGCTGCAGCACGGCCAGCCCCGGCTCGGTGGCATGCAGGCCGACGAGGGTGACGATCATGCCGTATGCGTGCGACAGCGGAAGCGGCACCAGCGTCCGGGTCAGCCCGGTCGCCTGCGACGACTCATGCGCGCTGGCCGAGCAGGCGTACAGGTTGCGGTGGGTCAGCATGACGCCCTTGGCCCTGCCGGTCGTTCCGCCGGTGTACATCAGCGCCGCGAGGTCGTCGTCGCCGCGCGGCACGATGCCGGCCGGCGCCGCCGACTCCAGGTCGGCGAAGCTGAGGCCGCGGACGTGCGCGGGCAGCGAGTCCGGGACCTCGCCGCCTGCGACGATCACCGCGCGGAGCAGGGGAGCGTTCGCGGCAGCGAAGGACACCGTGAGCAGGAGCTCGGGCGTGGTGATGATCGCAGCCGCTGCTGAGTCCACGAGGATGTGCTCCAGTTCGGCGGGCGTGACCAGGAAGACCACGGGGGTGACGACGGCGCCGGCCCGCCAGATCGCGTTGTAGGCGACCGTGACCTCGGGACAGTTGGCCATCAGCACGACCACGCGGTCACCGGGCGCGATGCCGCATGCCGAAAGGCCTGCGGCCAGTCGGCTCGCCCGGCCGGAGAGCGCGGCGGAGCGGTAGGTCGTGTCCTCGAACACGAGCGAGTCATGATCTCCGAGACGATCGAGCGCTTGCTCGGCGAGCAGGGCGAGGTTGTGGCGCTGGCCTGATGTCACGTCGGCACCTCACAGCCGGACCGGAACGGGGACGAACCCAGTATGCCGGGGCAGAGCGGGGCCATGGCGGTCCTGCGGACAGCCCCCCGGCCGGGGCAGGCGGCGCCCGGAGGCAGCCGTGCCGCGGGGAACCGGCGCGCCGGAGGGGGGAGCCGGCGCGCCGGAGCCTTGGGCCGGGCGGCCGTGCAGCTACTCCGGTGGCTTCTGGCCGAGGTCCAGTGTCCCGGAGTGCTGCTGACCCGAGGTGTCAACCCAGGTCACCGTGACCTTGTTGCCTGGACGGTAGGCCTGCATGACCGTGGTCAGGCTGTCCGGCGAGGTGACCGCCCGCCCGTCCACGGCCGTGATGACATCGCCTGCGACGATCCCGGCCGAGTCGGCTGCGGTGCCGCACAGCACGCCGACGATCAGCGACCCGGACCCGGTCGGGGCCACCTTGGCCGGCACCGCCGTCTCCTCCGTCTGCATGCAGCCGAGCCCCGCAGGGGGAAGCTGGCCGCCGAAGCCGCCCGACTGGTCGGCCTGGATCTGCAGGCGGCGCTGCTCCTGCGGGCTGGTTGCCCTGCTGGCGTTCCCGCTTGGCACCAGCACGCCGAGGAATCCGGTGCTTCCGATCTGGACGGTGCTGCTGGCGTGCCCGGCGATGATCTGGCGGGCGATTGTCATCGCGCGGTTGATCGGGATGGCGAACCCCTGCGGGGACTGACCGCCGGGATTGCCCTCGGCCGCGGCCGTGTCCAGGCCGATCACCTTGCCGGCAGCGGTGGCCAGCGGCCCGCCCGAGTCTCCCGGCACGATGTTGGCGTTGGTCTCCAGCATGTCGTGCAGCCGCTCGCGGTCAGCGCTGCCCTCATCGCTTGCGGTGATGGACTGGTTGATCCCGGTGATCGTGCCGCCTACCACCTTCGGGAAGCCGCCCACGCCTCCGGCGTTGCCGATGGCGACCACCTTGTCCCCGACCTTGACGCTCGCGGAATCGCCCAGCGGGGCGGTCCGCAGCCCCGACGCCCCCTCAAGCTGAAGCACGGCCACATCGTCGGTCTTGTCGTAGCCGAGCCACCTGGCCCGGTACGTCTGCCCGCTGCTGACAAGCCGGGCGGTCAGCCCGGTGGTGCCGTTGATGACGTGATTGTTGGTGAGGACCAGGCCCGAGTTGCTGATCACGATGCCGGTCGCCGCGGCCGTGCCGCCCTCGTAGCGGAGGTTGCTGGTGATGTCGACCACGCCCGGCTCAACCGCGCGCGCCACCGAGCGCAGGATCGCCGAGCTTACGGCAGACCCTGACCCGGATGGCCCGTTGCCGGAGAACGGGTTGAGGAACCCCGGGAGGTTGCTGTTCCCGCCGCTGTTCGGCTGGGAGCTCGCGCTAGGCGATGACGTATTGCCGGTGTGCTCTACCGCCAGCACAGTTCCGGCCCCGATGCCGGCGAAGACCGCGGCAACGGCGATGTACGTCGCGACCGAACGCCATCGCCTGCGGCCCGGCTGGGATTGCTGGATGTAGTCCGCGGGAGGCCCGTACCCCCCTGGCGGCCCGTAGCCGCCGTAGCCATGCGCCTCTCCGTAACGGCCCTGGGGGTAGCCGCCCTGGGGGTAGCCGCCCTGGGGGTAGCCGCCCTGGGGGTAGCCGCCCTGGGGGTAGCCGCCCTGGGGGTAGCAGCCCTGGGAGTAGCCGGGCGGAGGGTAGCCGCCCTGGGGGTCAGGGTACGGACTGTCCGGCCGGGTGCCCGGCTGGTAGGACCCGGGCTGGAAGAACGGTGCAGGATGTGGCCGGGCCGTGGCCGGGCTGGCCGGCCGGCCTGTTGCGCCCGGGTCGTCCTCGCGCTGGCTGTCCTCCGGCGCCGCGGAGGCGACCTGATCCGGCTCGGGAGCAGGCGGGGCCGGCTCGGCCGACAGGGCGGGCCCGGGAGCAGGCGGGGTCGGCTCGGCCGACAGGGCGGGCCCGGGAGCAGGCGGGGCCGGCTCGGCAGGCGGCGGACCGGCCGCGGGCGCGCCGCCTGCATCGGTCGCGCCGTGGCTCATCGGCTGCGCCGGCAACTGCCCGTCAGGAGCCGTGCTGTCCGGGCCAGTGCCGGACGGTCCCTGTCCGGAGCCGGAAAGCGCTGCTGCTTCCGACTGGCCCGGACGCTGGCCCTCGTCGCCGCTCTGCTCGTCGCCCATACTCATCACCTCTGCCCCGGGGGCCAGCGTACTTCCATGCGCTGATGCCATTGTCGCGGCCCGCGCCGGGCGGTCCAGCATTCCGGGCCTCGACCTCGTTCCTCCACCAGTACTCACTACCGGCCTGGAAGCAAGCTGAACATCCGCTGAGAGTTGCCCCTTGTGGCTGACGTCACAGCCATGTCCGCCCCACGCCACGGCGCTGGGGGTGCCACCGCCACCAAAAAAGATATATCTTGAGTTCTGACAGGTTCGCAACCGGCAACACGACTCAGGGAGTCGCAATGACCGCATCGACAGGCACCAGGGAGAATCTCACCCGGCGCGAGGAACTCGCAGTCTCGGGCGCCGCCATCTCCGGCGCGCCATGGCGGACCGCGGGTGCGGCCGGGATCGTCGCCACCGGTGCTGATCTGGCTCTGCACCTGCTCGGCGGCCATCTGGCAATCGCCACGTCGCTCTCCGCAGGAGCAGTGATCTTCTTCGCGGTCGCCGGCGGTGGTGCGCTGCTGCGCGGCCGCGCCAGTCGCGCGATGGTGTGGGCGCGCAGCAACCCGTGGCGGTTCGCGTTGCTGCCGGGCGCCGCGACTGCCATCGTGGTGTTCGTCCTGACGGTCGTCCTCGGCTCCAGCGGCATTGTCGGCGGCGCGTTCACCTCCCTCTGGCACGGGGCGGTGGCGCTCGGACTGACTGGCCTGGCCGGGACGGTCGGAGGCAGCAAGCGCCGGGCCGGCCGGGTGGCCTGAGGCCGGCAAGCCGATGCGCTCACTCAGGTCGGCTCACGCCGGCCGCCGCGGCTCCGCTGGGGCTCACGGGCAGGATCGGAGCGGCGTGCCCTTGCAGGCCGTCGTCGCTGGCCGCTGGCCGCCGGCGGAGGGCGGGATGCGTGGCTGCTGGCCGCCGGCGGAGGGCGGGATGCGTGGCTGCTGGCCGCCGGCGGAGGGCGGGATGCGTGGCTGCTGGCCGCCGGCGGAGGGCGGGATGCGTGGCTGCTGGCCGTCGCCATCGGACGGCCCGGTCGGCCGGCTGCCCGGCTCCCGGCAAGGCCCCGCCGCGCTGCTCTCCTTGATCGATGTACAGTTACGGGTGCTATGACCCGCTCAACGGCACATTGATCAAGGAGACCGCCGGCCGTGCCCGCTCATCCCGAGCCAATCCCGTGATCTGCGATGGGGCCGGCGCGCAACCCCCGCCGCTCGCATTCGTCGAGCAGCATCGGCAGTGCGCCAAGAGCTGCCTGCCACGAGCCAGGGGGCGATGTGCAGTCGGAGTCGTGCAGCAAGACCGTGCCGCCGCCAGCCAGGTCGCGGGCGAGCGTGGCATAGACCGTGTCGGGGGTCGAGCCCGGAGCCCACTCCCTGCCCCAGGCCGTCCACAGCACGGGGGACAGCCGCAGCCTGCGGGCATAGACCAGCGCTGCGGTGCTCAGCACCCCATAGGGCGGGCGGAACAGCCGCGGCAGCGTTCCGGATGCCTCCGCGATGACGTCGCGGGCCCGGGACAGGTCATCCCGGATGGCGCCGGGCGACCTCAGCACCAGGTACCGGTGCTGGTAGCCGTGCACGCCCAGTTCGTGGCCGGCGGCGGCGATCTCGGCCGCGAGCCCGGGAGCACTCGCAGTCATCGAGCCCAGCAGGAAGAACGTGGCCCGCAGCCCACGGCCTGCCAGCAGGTCGAGGAATCGCGGGGTCGCCGCCGGATCGGGACCGTCATCGAAGGTCAGCGCCACGTGATCGGCCCTTCCCTGCCCGGACAGGGCAGGGCAGAAGGCCCGGCGCACCGGGCGTAGCGCAGTGATGCCCGGCCCGGCGTGCGCCACCGCGACACCGCCCGCGGAGGCAAGCACGGCGCTGGTGAGTCCGGCCGGTTTCATCGTTCCGTCAGATAGTTCATCAAGATCACATGATGGATCGCGGCGGGGTCCGAATAGGCGAGACGCGGCAAGGCCTTTCCTGGGATCATGTCATGGCCTCGCCGTGTGGGGAGCCTCACCACGAGAGAGGCAAGCGGAGGGAACGGCATGGGAGTGCCACCAGCCCGGGTAGTGTTCCCGGCCGCGGACCGGGCGGAGATCGCCGCTGCCATCGCGGACATCCTTGCCTCCGGGACGCTGACGCTCGGCCCGTACACGGCGAGATTCGAGGAAGCGTTCGCAGCCGCGCACGGCGGCGCCCATGCCGTCGCGACCGCCAGCGGCACCTCGGCGCTGGAGATCGCGCTGCGCGCGGTCGGCGTGGAGGGGCGCAGCGTGGTCCTGCCGGCGAACACCTTCTACGCGACGGCCGCGGCGGTCCTCCGCGCCGGGGCACGGCCGGTGTTCGCCGACATCGACCCGGCGACGTTCGCGCTCAGCCCGCAGGCCCTTGAAGCGGCCGTGGAACCGGATACCGCGGCCGCGATCCTCGTGCACATCGGCGGGCTCATCTCACCTCATGCCGACGAGATCGCCGCGATATGCCGCCAGCGGGGAATAGTGCTGGTAGAGGACGCGGCGCATGCGCACGGCTCCACCTGCGCCGGCAGGTACGCCGGCGGGTTCGGTGTCGCGGCCGCGTTCTCGTTCTATCCGACCAAGCTCGTGACCTGCGGGGAGGGCGGGATGCTGGTGACCCCATCCGCCGAGCTTGCCGCAGAGGCACGAATCTACCGCGATCAGGGCAAGGGCAGCTTCGGCGCCAATCATCACGTTCGGGAGGGCTACGCCTGGCGGATGAGCGAGCAGAACGCGGTGACCGGCCTGGTACACCTGCGCCGCCTGCAGGAGTCCGTGGCACGCCGCCGGTCTGTCGCCGCGCGCTACGACAAGGCCCTGGCAGCGATGGACGGAATCGAGCCGCTGGCCGAGCCGGCCGGCTGCCGGTCGAACGTCTACAAGTACATCGCGGTGCTGCCTCCTGGCACCAGCCGGGCGGACCGGGAGGCGCTGAAGGGCGAGCTGGCCGAGCGTCACCGGGTCCGGCTCGCGGGCGAGGTCTATGACCTGCCGCTGCACCACCAGCCGGTACTGCGGAGGTTCGCGGGCCGGCGGCTCCCGGCCGCCGAGGACCTCTGCGCGCGGCATATCTGCCTGCCGGTGCACTCCGACATGACCGACGACGAGGCCGACGAGGTGATCAGCGCTCTTTCCGACGTCTGGAGGGGCGGCGGTGCCGGTGCCGTCCGCGGGGCGGATCGATGAGGGTTGCTGTCACCGGGGGCGGCGGGTTTATCGGCTCGCACGTGGTGGATCAGCTCACGGCGGCGGGCCACGACGTGCACGTCATCGACACCGGGCCGGCCTGGCGCAACCCGGCTGCCGCCTATGCCGATGCGGACATCTTCGACGCGGTCGCGCTGGATGAGGCGCTGGCGGGCTGCGAGGCCGTGTTCCACCTGGCCGCGATCTCCGATGTCAACGTGATCGCCGAGGAGCCGGCCGCGGCCGTCCGGGTGAACGTGGAGGGTGTCGCGCGAGTCCTGGACTCGGCCAGGCGGGTGGGATGTGCCCGGTTCATCCTGGCTAGTACCGTATGGGTCTACGGTGCCTGCGCCGCGGGCGCTGAGCTCAGCGAGGATGCGCCGGTCGACCTGCGCCGGGCCGGGCATGTGTACGTCTCGACCAAGCTCGCGGCGGAAATGCTCGTGCACAGCTACCGGGAGATGTACGGCCAGCAGTTCACGATCCTGCGCTACGGGATACCGTACGGCCCGAGAATGCGGGAGGCGCTGGTCATCGCCCGTTTCGTCAGGTGCGCCCTGGACGGCCGGCCGATCACGATCGCTGGCACCGGGGATCAGCAGCGCAACTATGTGTACGTGTCTGACCTGGCCGATGCGCACGTCCGGGCGCTGGCGCCGGCGGCCGAGGGCCGGACGATCACGCTGGAAGGCGGGACTCCCGTCTCCGTGCGCGAGATCGCGGACACGGTCCGGGAGCTGGTGGCAGATGTGCCGGTACGGCGGGTTCCCGCCCGGCCTGCAGATTTCCAGGGCGTCAGCAGCTCGGGCCGGCTGGCGAAGGAACTGCTGGACTGGTCCCCGGTGACGTCGTTCGGCGAGGGCGTTCGCCGGTACCTGGCCTGGCTGGATGAGACGGGCAGCGGTGCCGCCGGGCTGAGCGCCGACGAGCGGGAGGTGCCCTCCTGATGCCCAGAGCGCTGCTGCTGTCCGGATCCCTGGGAATGGGCCATGACGTGGTGGCTGAGGCCTGCGCGGGATCGCTGCACGCGAATGGCTGGTCCACGCGGACCCTCGATGCCATGCGGCTGCTCGGCCGCCGTGGAGGGCCGGCCGGGGAGAGAGTGTTCCGCGCGATGCTGGCAGTCCCCGGCCTCTACGACGGGTTCCACTTCGCCGCGCTGCGCTCCGGTAACCGGCTGGCCAGCCTGACCGACGCCGCGGCGCGGCGGCGGATCGTGCCCAGGCTGCGTGAATACCTGGATGCCGAGCCTGCAGACCTGGTGATCTCCGTCTTCTCCACTGGTGCCTCCGCGGCCAGCCGCCTGGCCTGGCGGTACCCCCGGACGAGCCACGTCGTGTTCTGCAGTGACGTCACTCCGCACCGGCTGTGGGTGCATCCCGGCGTCGACCTGTATCTCGTCTCCTCCGCTGTGGCCGAGGCAGCGGTGCGCAGGTTCGAGCCGGAGGCGCGGGTGCTGGTCATCCCGCCCGCCGTCCGGGAGCCGTTCTACCACCCGCCGGCACAGCCGCAGGCGAGGGCGAGGCTCGGCATCCCGGCGGGCGAGCGGTGCGTGCTGCTCATGTCCGGCGCCTGGGGCCTCGGCCCGGTGGCCGGCGCGGCCGAGGCGCTGGCCGCCGCCGGGGTGCATGTGCTGGCCGTCGCCGGGCGGAACGCGAGGCTGGAGCAGATGCTGCTGGCAGCCGCCCGGCGGCAGCCGCGGCTTCGCGCGTTCGGCTTCACCGACCGGATCCCCGAGCTCATGGCGGCGGCCGACCTGGTCGTCACCAGTTCCGGTGACACCTGCAACGAGGCCCGCACCGTCGGCAGGCCGCTGTTGCTGCTGGACGTCGTGCCCGGGCATGGCCGGGACAATCTCCAGCACGAGCTCGAACTCGGCGATGCCGGGGTGACCTCCCCGGACCCGGCCAGCGTGCTGCGCTGCGCGCTGGCGGCGCTGGACCGGATCAAGCCGGCTCCCGGGCCGGATACGCCGGCCAGGTCGCTGGCTGCCTGGGAGGCCGCGTTCATGTCGGCGCTGGAGTCGATCGGGCTCTGAGCCGGCCCGGCGGCAGCGACCGGGCGCCGTGCCGGCCTGGAGGCCAGCGGCCGGGCGCCGCTAGGAGCGGCCGGCCCAGTGGTAGCCCGACCGCGCCCCCCGGTTCAGCATCTTGTCGATCGCCGCTCCCATGCTGCCGTCCTGGGCGACCATCCGGCGCATGGCCATCACCATGGCCGGGATCGCCCAGAAGTCGCCGCAGACCCAGAGGATGCCCGCGCCGATCTGCTGGTCGGCGAGCGGCGCCAGGGTCACTCCCGGGACATGGTCGTACACCGAGTACCACGATCCCTGGCTGAGGATGCCCATCGCCATGGCCAGAATCCACATCACGACATTCGTCGCGAACAGCGCGCCGGCCTGAGCGCTCGGGGTCATCTTCACCCGCAGCGGCGGCGAGGGGATGAACTGCAGCCAGAACAGCACGCCGGCCAGGAAGAACGAGCCGTGCATGAGCCAGATATGCACGGCGGAGTTGGTCTGGGCGAGGTCGAACGGGCCCGGCAGGTGCCAGAGCACCATCGCCGCATTGAAGATCGTGACCGACACCCACGGGCGCAGCAGCCAGCCCACGACGGCACGCAGCGGGGCTCCCCAGCCGCTGCGCATGACCTCGCCGGTAGCGGTCCGGCCGAGGTGGCCGGGGAGGGCATCGAGCAGCGGCTGCCATGGTGCCCCCGCCACGATCAGCGTCGGCGCGGCGAACATGAGCAGCAGGTGCTGGATCATGTGCACGTAGAAGTAGTCGTCGGCCCAGTAGTCGATGGGCGATGCGACGGCGATGACCAGGACTGCCAGCCCGCCGTAGAAGGCTAGCGACCGCATTCTCCGCTGCCGGGTCCGCTCCGGCCGGGACCGCCCGGCAAGCCGGGCGAGGCCGATCTCATGCCAGATCACCAGGATTACCGCCACCACGATGAACGGGTCGAACGACCAGTGGCTGCCGAGGTGGTCCAGCATGATCAGCTCACTCCAGTCTGGGCAAGCGCCATGGGCACGGCGCCAAGGATAACCAGCGCGCCGGCCCAGGCCGCCAGCACCGCACCGGTGGGCGCTGCGCCCAGGCTACGGGCAAGCGCGCCAGGCCGGATGCGGTCCCGCATGGGCGCAGGCGGCCTGGCCGCCGCCGGCGTCGGCCTGGCGGGCTCCGCGGTGAACGCCAGGCAGCCGGCGATGACCAGCAGCGCCATCGGCGGCACGCTGCCCGGATCGGTGCCGAGACCACCGAAGATTCCCAGGTCCTGGACGAGCACCCAGTCCGCGAGGCAGAGGGCGAGCAGGCCGCTTGCAGCCGCCCATGTCATGGCGCGGCTGCCGGTCGCCAGCGCCGCCGCGAGCCCGGCTGCTGCGGCCGTCAGCGCGCCCACGGCTACCAGGTTGACGGCCGGCTCGTGGTGCGCAGCGAAGACCGCGAACGCCGCCACCCAGTCATGGGTCAGCCGCGGCTGCGGCGTGCCGGCCATGGACGTGACCATCCCGGCGAGCGTTCCGGCCCGGCCGTGGCCGGCGCCGTGCCAGAAACCGCGCCCCGGCCAGGCCTGGAGAACCGCCATCCCGGCGCAGAGCGCGCCGGAGCCCGCCACTATCAGCCGGCCAAGCCGGTTCGGCTGCCAGTACCGCTCCGGCAGGGCCACCAGGACCCCCGCCACGCAGTACAGGGCGGCAGCACCGGGGGCTCCGAAGAGCCAGCTGAGCCCGGGCGCGAAAATCCCGCCGAAGGACTCGCCGAACACCCAGACCACCAGGCCCCACACCGCGCAGGCAGCCCCGGCCGCACGGCTGGCCGAGCCACGGGCGGCGAGCAGGGCGGTGCCGATGCCCAGCTGGATCCAGACCACCGCGGTGGCTGCCTGGACCGGATGGTGCGACCAGATCCCGCTGGCCCAGTACACAAGATCGTGCACCCAGCCGGGCGAGCCGGCCGCCGACGGCTCGGTGACCTGGCCGGGAAGGCCGCTCACCATCGCCGGCTGTGCCTGCAGGACGCCATCGACGATCCAGAGCACGCCGAAACCCGCCCGCAGCAGCCGCCGCCCGGCCGGCTCGTGCGCGCGGCGCACTGCCAGCGCCGCCCCATGCGAGGTGCGAAGCCACTCCCGCAGTCCCACCCAGGTACAGGCCAGCACCACGAAGATGAACAGCGCCAGCACGCCCTGGGCCAGCAGGGTCGCGCGGAAAGCCTGGACGAGACGCCAGTCGGCGAAGCCCGGCGAGTGCCGCATCCCGGGCATGTCAGTCAGCCGCCGCGCCCGTACGCGCCATGGCTCACCCCGTGCTCATCCCGGAAGCCTGGGCGGTGCCGCGTGCACGTGGGTCGCCCTGATCGCCGACTCCATGATCCCGTCGACATAGGCCCGCTGGGCGCGCAGCTTCTGCAGCGCCCGCTGCAGGGCGGCGCTGGCGCGCGCCCTGGCGGCCGGGTCGTGAGCCCGCAGGATCTGGACCACGTCTGCCTGCACGTCCTGGGCATCCGGAAATGCCCAGGTGACAAGGCCGTTGACGACCCTGTCCAGACGGAAGCTGGCGAGTGACTCGGTTACCTGGTACTGCGTCAGGTCGTCAAGCTGCATGTTGTTGGCCGGCGAGCAGTTGTTGGCCCCGGTTGCCGCGATGGTGACCGCCGTCGCAACGTCGTGGCTCGCGCCAGTGGTGATCGCGTGCAGCGCAGTCAGCGACTCGCTCACCCCGCCCGCGCACGACTCGATGTCGGTGTTCATGTCGCTCAGGAAGCCGCGCAGGTCGGCGGCTCGCTCAGCTTGTGACGGACGGTGCACGAGCGCGACGAGGACGATGCCGACCACGATCACCGCGGCGAGCACCAGGAGCCAGCGCGGAGTCCGGAGCTTCGGCCACCGGTCGTGCCGCAGCGGTATGTAAGGCGGGTCCGAGCCGGGCGGCACCGGCGTGGTCGGGGTTCCCGACGGCGCGCTCACCTTCGGTCCATGAGGTCCACGCCGACTGTCAGGGTATGCATCGTGACATCTCCGTACACGCGCTTGACGATCCTGTGCTGGGCGTTGAGGAAGAAGGTCTGCGGCAGGGCCATCACATCGTAGGAGAGCGTGACGCGCATCGGCGACGGGTCGAAGCCGACCGGGTAGGTGATGCCCGCGGCCTTGACGAACCGCAGCGCCTGGGCCGTCTCATCGTTGGAGTCCACGCCGATCATCAGGACCTTGCCGTGATGGCTGGCATAGAACCGGGCCAGGAGCGGGGTCTCCCGCTTGCACGGAGCGCACCAGGAGGCGAAGAAGTTGATGATCACGGGCTTGCCCGCGTAGCTGGCTAGTCTCACCCGGTCGGCAGGGTGCCCGAGCTCGGGCAGCGTGAAGTTCCTGGCCAGCGGCTCAGGCTGGGGAGCCGCAGCCGAGCCGCCGGGGATGACCGACGCGGCGATGATGGCGGCCAGGGCCGCGGCCGCAGTGATCGCCACGACGATCCGGGTGGCCGTGCTGGTCCCGCGCAATCGCGCGGCGATCTTCCGCATCATGGGCCCGCGCCTCCGCTGCTGTCGCGCGAGGCTTGCTGCCCGCCCCCGGTCTTGCTGGCACCCGGTACGGCAAGCGCGGCGGCGGGAGCAGGCGCCCGGCCAGCCGGGCCGGCGCCCCTGAACGGGACCGGAAGCACAATCTCGAAGGTAGCGCCTTCGCCGGGAGCGCTGCGCGCCCGCACCTCCCCGCCGTGCCCCCGGGCGATCGCGCTGACCAGCGCCAGGCCAAGGCCGGTGCCGCGGCGCCCGGTGGCCGAGGACCCGGTGCGGAACCTGTCGAAGATCCGGGCGAGCTCGGCACGGGGGATACCGGAGCCGCTGTCCTCGACGGCAAGCCGCGCGGCGCCTGCGGAGCCGTCGCTGCGCACCGCCAGCCTGATGACATCGCTGGGCTCGGTGTGCTGGACCGCATTCTCCAGCAGCGCGTCAAGCGCAAGCTGGAGCCGTTCGGGGTCTGCCCGTACGCTGACCGGGTCGAGATGACCAAGCTGCCAGCGCCGTTCCGCAGTGGGCTGCCAGCGGGCCAGCGCCTCGATGACGAACTGGTCCAGCGCGACCGGCTCGAGGCGGAGGAAATTGGGGTTCTCTGAGGCGGCTATCAGCAGCAGCCGCTCGCTCAGGCTGCGCAGCCGGGTCAGCTCGCCGACCACCACATGAATGTCGCGCTGGTCCTGGCGGCTGGTCAGCTCGCGGGCGAGCAACTCGGCGTGCCCGAGGGCGATGGTGATCGGAGTCCGCAGCTGATGAGCCGCGTCCTGGATGAACTCCCGCTGCGCCGCCAGCAGCCGGGTGTTCTCCCCGTCGACCCGGTACCGCTCCGCCTCCGCGGTCATCCTGCGCCGCGCGTGCCAGACCATGGCCCAGAACATGGCAGCCATCAGCGGGACCTCGTTGAGCTCATCGGCTGGCTCGGTGCCGCGCAGCACGTCCAGCCCGATGGCCAGGAACGTCGTCACCATCACGATGCCGAGGACCCAGAGGGTGGGCTTGATCCCCCAGACCCGGAAGCCATACAGCAGCGTGAAGCTGATCCAGATGAAGTGGAAGGGAATCGTCTCCCAGCGCGAGAAGATCAGGATGCTCACCAGGTTGGCCAGCGAGAAGACGACCCAGGCAACATCTATCCAGCCGGGCCAGAACGGCCAGCGGTCACTGGGCCGCAGCCCTGCGAACAGGTCGGGCCGCTGCGACACGGCACGGGGCCGCGCCGGGGCGAGCCGGCCGGCGGCCCGACGGACTCCGGGCGGCGCGACGGGCACGCTCAGCACCCGCCCCGCAGCCGCCTGGAGCCGGCTGGCCGCCCGGCGCAGTACCCCGAGCCCGTCGGCCACGCCCGCCGCGGCCGGGAGGCCGGCTACGCGGCTAGCAGGCGAGCTGGTAGCCCGCACCGCGAACCGTCCTGATCAGGTCGAAGCCGAGCTTGCCGCGCAGCCGCCGGACGCAGACGTCGACGACGTTAGAGCCCGGATCAAAGTCGTAGCCCCAGATGGTGGCGAGCAGCTGGTCCTTTGCCACGGACTGGCCGGCATGCTCCACGAGCGCCTTGAGCAGCAGGAATTCCAGCCGGGTCAGCGCTATCGGGCCATTCCCGGCGTCCGCCTCGAGCCTGCCCACATCCAGCACCAGGTCGCCGGCCCTGATGATCTCATCGCGCGGCCTGCCATCCCCGCGCAGCTGGACCCGCACCCGGGCGAGCAGCTCGGCAAGAGAGAACGGCTTGGTCAGGTAGTCGTGCGCACCGAGATCCAGGCAGGTGACCTTGGTGGTGACGTCAGACAGGCAGGACAGCACCAGCACAGGCTGCTCGGGGCGATCCCGCAGCAGCCGGGTCAGCACCGCCCTGCCGTCGGTCTCCGGCATCACCAGGTCCAGGATGACCAGGCTGTAATCACCGGCCAGGGCCTGGTGCAGGCCGTCCGCGCCGTCGCATGCGAAATCGATTGCATACCCTGCGGCCGACAGGGCCCGGACGATGAAGTCTCGGATTCCCGGCTCATCTTCGACGACCAGGATTCGCTGAACGCGCGGCCCCGCCGAGTCGTTGCTGATCATTGCGCACGTCACTTCGCACTATCGACAACGGCGGCGCTGGCGCGCCTGCCCTCGGCATCTGGTTCCTGCTAGCAGTTGATCTACTCCATGGGGCGGACCCGGTCAAGGATTGTTACCGAATCGGTCCCTGACCTTCAGGTAGTGCTGCAGGCTGGATCGGGGTAACTACGAACTGTCGCGCTGCGACGGGGTGCGAATCCGCGCCGCGGACCTGCTGACAGGTAGATCAGCAGATGGTTACTATGCGAGAGGCGAGCGTTACGTCGTCGATCAGGGCCCGCCGACCACGGCGGACCGCCTTCGGGGGGTTGCCGCTGATGATGACAATTTCGTCATTCAGGACGCTCACCCTTGCATCCTCTCCCCCCGGCTCGCACGATCGTGTCCGTAGACAGCTTCCCGTCAGCGGACGCGCTGCTTCGCGTGCCCGGCTGTCGGTGCTGAGCTGTCCGCTTTCAGGTATTTAAGAAACGAGGTGAGGCTGGTGTCTGTGGCGGCCAGGGCTGTGACCCTGCTCGTGGCGTTCGTCGCCGTGGCCGTGGGCGCGGCCTTCGTGGTGATTCATTACATCGTCGGCACTGGCGCCAGCACGCTGACGACGGTGGACTACACGTCCGCGGCGCATAACGGCCAGGTCAACGTGGTGCTGCAGGAAGACCCGCAGAACACGGTGACGAGCAAGCCGGACTGGGTGAGCTACTTCGTCATGAAGCCTGGTGCCAACCCGGCCGACGCCAGTTCATGGGTGCACACGACCCTGTTCAAGGTTCCCGCGAACACCAGGGTGAACGTCACCATCTATGGCTTTGACGGCTGCACCCCGCTGCGCAACAACTACTGGAGCCAGGTCCAGGGCACCCAGGGCGGCACCGTCAACGTGCAGCAGTTCCTCAAGGGCAGGGCGCTGACTGCCGCGAGGAACGTCTCGGTGATCAACTCCTGGGCTGTCTGCAGCGTCGCGCACACGTTTGCGATCCCGAGCCTCGGCGTGTTCGTGCCGGTCCTGTCACCGACCATCCAGGTGTTCGACAAGTACGCCTGCGGCACCTCGCCCTGCGTGCCCAGCGAGGGCGCGTACAGCATCGAGAAGTTCAGCTTCATGTCACCCAAGACGCCCGGCCAGATCCGCTGGCAGTGCTTCATCCCGTGCGGCGGCGGCTTCATCGACGGTAACGGTGGTCCCATGCAGACACTCGGCTACATGACCGGCTTCATGCAGGTGGCAGCCTGATGGCCGCCCCGGACTCGGCGCCTGCCCCCGCGGCGCCCGAGAGGTCGGAGCCCAGGCACTGGCTCAGGCTGGTCGCCATCTGGTTCGTCCTGGCCCTCGTCGGGGACCTGCTGATCTGGTTCGCCTTGTACCCCCATCTGCCCCCGGGCCGGATGACCGACATGGCGGCGGGCCAGCAGTTCGACATCGCGGTGCTGTCCATCACCGCCTGGCCGGTCATGTCGTTCGTCCTGCTCTACTTCGTCTACGCGCTCGTGGTCTGGCGGCGGCGGCCCGGGGATGACGAGGACGGCCCGCCGATCCACGGGAACACCCGGGGCGGGGTCGCCATCCAGGTGGGCTGGATCCTCGGTACCGCGGCCATCGTGCTGTGGGTATTCGCGTTCGGCACCTACGAGCTGATCGTGCCGGCCGGAGCGGGCGGCGGCGAGGGGCCGAACCCCATCTGGCGGCTCTCCGGCGCGATCACCACAAGCTGGACGCCGGGCAGCAACGACATGCTCCAGGTCCAGGTGATCGGCCAGCAGTGGTGGTGGACGTACCGGTACCCGCAGTTCGGCGGCATGGAGTCCACCCAGCTGTACCTGCCGAATGACACGCCGATCGAGTTCCACGTGACCTCGCTCGACGTCATCCACAGCTTCTGGGCCTACCAGCTCGGGGTTAAGGCCGACGCGAACCCGAACGTGGACAACGTGGCCTACACCAGACCGCGGCAGCTCGGCTCCTTCGTGGTGCGGTGCAACGAGCTGTGCGGCATCTGGCACGGCGCGATGTTCAACTACGGCAAGGTCGTGACCCAGGCCCAGTTCCTGTCCTGGGCCAACGGAGTGCGCGCCAAGGAGCAGGCGGACGGCCTGCTCGCGGCATTGCCGCCTTACGCGCTGACCTATGACCCGACCGTGATCCCGCAGCTTGGCAAGACGCTGACGGTGCTGGCCGGAATCACGGGGGCCAACGGCTACTACTACTCGGGTGCCCAGGCCGGCACGCCTGGCCCGCCGGTGTCGCCGTGACCGGCCAGCGCCGGGTTCCGCCGCCGCAGCGTCCAGTCCGTACGGCAAGTGAGAGGTGACCACATGGCCATCGAGATAGAGCGGGAAGTCACCCCGGCAGGCGCCGGCCCGGCCGGCCGTCCCGCCAGGCCGTGGTGGATGCGCCCCGCCTTCCATACCGGCATCGTCGGGGCGGTGGCGGGCTACTTCTTCGGCCACTGGCTGGGCAACTTCCTGTCGAGCGGTTACCCGCAGAACCCGCTGTCGGACACCAACGACATCCCGATCGTGCTCGGCTACCTGTTCGCCACCCTCGGCTGGCTCGCTGGCCTGGGCGTGTTCAACGACCCCCTGCTGCAGATGGCGGGGAAGAAGGTCAGGGACATCCACGAGGTGTCGGCCCTCGACGGTGCCGAGCCAGGGCTGGCTAAGTACTTCCGGTACTCGTTCAACCACAAGGTTGTCGGAGTCCAGTACCTGTTCGGGATGATCGCCTACTTCCTGACCGGCGGCCTGTTCGCGATGGCGATCCGGTCGGAACTGCTCTCGCCGAGCTACCACCTGCTGTCGCCCAGCAACTACCTCATGGTGGTCGGCGAGCACGGCACGATGATGATGATGATGATGACCTCGGTCATCGTCGGGCCATTCGGCAACTACTTCGTCCCGATCATGATCGGTGCCAAGCGCGTCGCCTTCCCGCGCATCGAGGCGCTGTCGTTCTGGCTGACCCCGGCGGCCTACATCATCCTGCTGTCCGGCATCCTGTTCGGCGGGTTCCCGTTCGGCTGGACCGGCTACGCTCCGCTGTCGATCCAGGCCGACCAGGGCGCCGACTGCTACTTCTTCGCCTTCGGGCTGATGGGGCTCTCGGTGACGCTGGCCGGCTTCAACATCATCGTGACCGTCATCACCCAGCGGGCCCCGGGCATGCGGTGGAGCCGGCTGCCCATGTTCGTCTGGGGCATCCTCACGGTCTCGTTCCTGTTCGTGCTGGCCGCGCCGGTGCTGATCGGCGGCTGCTACATGACGCTGATGGACCGCACCTTCCAGACCGCGTTCTTCGAGAACACCCTCGGCGGCTCCAGCTACCTCTGGGAGAACCTGTTCTGGTTCTTCGGCCACCCGGAGGTGTACATCCTGGCCCTGCCCGGATTCGCGATCGTCTCCGAGCTCGTCCCGGTCTTCTGCCGTAAGCCCCTCTTCGGTTACCGCGTGGCCGGCGCCGGCATGATCGGGGTGACGATCCTGTCGTTCTTCGTCTGGCAGCACCACCTGTTCGACAGCGGGATCAACCCGGACATGCGGCCGGTGTTCATGCTCACCACCGAGCTGATATCGATCCCGACCGGATTTATCTTCCTGGTCGGGATGGGAACGTTCTGGAAGGCGAAGATCAGGTTCACCATCCCGATGCTGTTCTGCCTGGCGTTCTACTTCAACTTCCTCGTCGGCGGGATCTCCGGGGTGTACCTGTCCGATGTCCCGGCGGACGTCACGGAGCACGGCAGCTTCTTCGTGATGGCGCACTTCCACTACACGATCATGGGCGGCCTCATCTTCGCGTTCATGGCCGGCGTCTACTACTGGATGCCCAAGATGACCGGGATCAGGCTCAACCAGAAGCTGGGCTACCTGCACTTCTGGACGATGTTCATCTTCTTCAACACCACGTTCCTGCCGTTGTTCGCGCTTGGCCTGCTGGGCCAGCCGCGCCGGGTCTTCACCTACGCCCGCAACCTGGAGACGCTGAACGACTGGGTGTCGATATCGGCGTTCTGCCTCGGCGGCTCGATCCTGATCTTCCTGATCAACCTGGTCTGGTCGCTGCTGTTCGAGCGGCAGCGGGAGACCGGCAACCTGTGGCAGTCGCGCGGGCTGGAGTGGCAGGTGTCGTCCCCGCCGCCGCCGGAGAACTTTGCGGCGGTGCCCGTGGTGCTGTCCGGGCCGTATGAGTACGGGGTAAAGGACGCGCCGCCGGTAGCCGACCTGAATCCGCCTGCGGGCGTCATCAGCGGCACGTATGCGCGCACGGGAGCGGAGGCGTAGCGATGACCGACATGATCGCCACCCCGGCTGGAGGCGGGCGAGCAGACCTGTCCAGGGAGGCCGAGGAAGCTGCCTTCTACCATGAGGCAGGCCTCAACGCCACCTGGACCGGGACACGGCTAGCGATCGGCGGACTGTCCTTCCTGTTCGGCTCGTTCGTGTTCGCCTACTTCTACCTGCGGTCGATCAACTCGGCCGGCCGATGGCACGGCTCCGGCTACCATCCGCCGTCGGTGCTGATGGGCACGTTCATCATGTTCATGATCCTTATCAGCGCGGGCGTGCAGTATGCGGCGCTGCAGCGGATCAAGGCGGGCCACAAGAAGACGTGGCAGGTGGGCGCCACGATCGCGCTCATCCTCGGCCTTGGCGCGGTCGCGCTTCAGATCATCGAGCTGATGTTCCTGCCATTCTGGCCCGGCAGTTCCGGGTTCTCCAGCGTCTTCGTCGGCTTCAACCCCGTGTTCATCGTGGTGCTGCTGGCGGTGCTGATTTGGCTGGAGATCCTGCTGATGCGGTCGCGCTCGCTGCCTGCCGTGCTGTTCGTCGAGCAGCCGCCCACCTTCGAGCAGACCGTCGAGGTGCAGCGCTTCCAGGCCTCGCTGTCGGGCTTCACGACCACGTGGAATTACATGGCAGGGATCGCAGTACTGTTCTGGGTGTTGTTCTACGTGATCTGAACCGGAGGCCGTCATGCTAGCTCGGCTCGCAGGGGCCGGCCCCGGGCCTGGACTGGCCTAACTCGCAGCAGGAGGCTGGAGTGCACATTCTCGCGTCGACGGGCAGCGCCTGGAGTTATGGCGGCGCCGTGCTCACGTTCCTGTTTCCGATGATCTTGTTCATGTTCATCGGCGCCGCGCTGTACGTCGTGTTCTCTATGCCGACGCGGCTACCGGGCAGCGGCATCGCCCGGGAGCGTGCCGCGGGCGCGACCTGGACCGTCTCCGAGGCTGCATACCAGCGGCCGGCCGGCCCGGCGACCGCGCCTGGCGGCACGGCCGCCAGTGGCGAGACCGTGCGCGAAGCGGACACTCAGGGCGCGGGCGGCGAGGGCACGGTAGCCGAGTGACGCAGGCCAGCACGCTGCCCGGGCCGGAACCCGGGCAGCTGCCGATCCCCCCCGCCGGGCGGCGCCCGGTCGGTGTCATCGCGCGGTCGCTGGTCGCGCTGACCAAGCCACGGATCATCGAGCTGCTGCTGGTCACCACGATCCCGACCATGCTGCTCGCGCAGCGCGGCCTGCCCTCGCTGGCGCTGGTGCTGGCCACGCTCGCCGGCGGAGCGCTAGCGGCAGGCAGCGCGAACACGATCAACTGCTACATCGACCGCGACATCGACGCCGTGATGAAGCGGACCAGGCGCCGCCCGCTGGTGGCCAGGGGCGGTGCCGGCAGCGTGGCTGTCATCCGCCCCGGCGAGGCGCTCGCGTTCGGCATCCTGCTCGGCGCCGCCTCGACGGCGCTGCTCGGCCTCGCGGTGAACTGGCTGGCGGCGGCGCTCGCGGACACGGCGATCCTGTTCTACGTCTTCGTCTACACCCTGGGCCTGAAGAGGCGGACCGCATCCAACATCGTCATCGGCGGAGCCGCAGGGTGCTTCCCGGTGCTGGTCGGCTGGGCCGCGGTGACCGGCCGGGTGGCGCTGCCGGCAGTGGTGCTGTTCGCGGTGATCTTCTTCTGGACGCCACCGCACTTCTGGGCGCTGGCGATGAAGTTCCGGGACGACTACGCGGCCGCGAGCGTGCCGATGCTCCCGGTGGTGGCCACGGCGGATGCCGTGGCCAGGAAGATCCTCTGGTACTCCTACGCGATGGTCGCGGCGACCCTGGCGCTGACGCCCTACGCAGGCTGGGCGTACGGCGGCTGCGCGGTCGCGCTCGGTTTCTGGTTCCTCGCCGAGGCGCACCGGCTGCGGGCGCGGGTGGCAAGGGGTGACGCCCCCGCCCCCATGCGGCTTTTCCACCTGTCCATCGCCTACCTGACGCTGCTGTTCGCCGCGGTCGCGGTGGCGGCGATCGTGCCCTGGGGCCGCTGGTAAAGCCTTCGCCCAGCTATGACCTGCTGGGCGTGCAACAGGTGGCCAGTGGTGATAAGCGGCGAGATGCTAGGAACATGCGCAGGCGTGCCATTAGCGATGCCGCGCCCGGCGGCGGGCCGCTGAGCCGGAGGAGGTGACAGCCGTGATCCGCCGGCTGACCAGGCGGATGTTCCTCGGACGGGCAGCCGCGGCGGCCGCCGTCCCGGCTGCGGTGGCTGCCTGCGACAAGCTCGGCGGGTCGCCGGCTGCGGCACCGGCCGCGCACTCGGGCGGCACGCGCCGCGGCCCGCGTCCGGTGCCGGAGAACTCCCTGCCCGGAGACCCGCACTGGTGGATCAGCAAGCTGGGCGCCCCTGACGCCGTGCTCGGGTACGCCGCGCAGGCCAGCGTGCTGCCCGGGCAGCCGATCACCCTGCACGTGTCCACGACCGGCCGGGAGTTCCGGGTCCGCGCCTTCCGGATCGGCTGGTACCGCGGTGACCTGGCGCGCAAGGTCTGGGAATCGGGCCGGGTACGCGGGCACCGCCAGTCGCCGGCGAAGCTCATCGCCGCCACCAACACCGTGCACACCGACTGGGGGCCGTCGCTGACGATTCCGACCGACGACTGGCCGGCCGGGTCCTACCTGCTGCGCGTGGACGCCGATACCGGGCAGCGCTACGTCCCGGTGACCGTCCGCTCGTCGGACACAAGGGGCAAGGTGGTGATCAAGAACGGCACCGCGACCTGGCAGGCCTACAACACCTGGGGCGGGTACGACCTCTATACCGGGCCTGGCGGGTACAACGACCGGTCGCTTGCGGTCAGCCTGGACCGGCCCTACGACCGGGAGGGCGCCTACCTGTTCCTGGTCTATGAGCGGAAGCTGATCAACCTGGCCGAGCGGATGGGCCTGCCGCTGGCCTACCTGTCGAGCATGGACATCGCCGCGGACGCCCACGCGCTGGACGGGGCGAGCGCGCTGATCTCGCCCGGGCACGACGAGTACTGGTCGCCGCCGGAGCGGGCGCACGTGACCGCGGCCCGTGACGCCGGGGTCAACCTCGCGTTCATGGGCGCGAACGCGATGTTCCGGCGCACCCGGCTGGCGCCGACGGCGCTGGGTGCCGACCGCCTGGTGATCTGCTACAAGACAAGCTGGACCCAGGATCCGATGTACGGCAAGGACAACGCGCTGGTCACCAGCGACTGGAGGGACCCGCCGCACCCGGACCCGGAGTCCTCGGTCATCGGCACGCTGTACGAGGGCTTCCCCACGGTCGCCGACTATGTGGTGGTCTCACCGGACTCGTGGATATTCTCCGGAACCGGAGCACGGCACGGTACCCACTTCCCGGCGCTGATAGGGATCGAGTACGACAGGGTCAACCCGATGTACCCGGTAGAGCGGCCGATCGAGGTGCTCTCTCACTCGCCGCTCACCTGCAACGGCGTGAACAGCTATGCCGACTCCGCCTACTACACCCACAGCAGCGGCGCCGGCGTCTTCAACGCGGGCACGATGCGCTGGGTGGAGTCGTTCGGGCCGCCCACCTACGGGTGGGGCATCACCCGCGCCTGCACCAGGTTCACCCGCCGGGTCACGGCCAACGTGCTCCGGGCGTTCGCCGACGGGCCTGCCGCGGCGAAGTACCCCGCGCATGACAACCTCAACGCGATGCACGAATGGCCCGGCGACCCGCTCGCAGCGCATCACAACCTCTGGTAGCGGCCGTCCGGGGGGCACTGGCCGTGCTGGCCATCACTCCAGCCGTGCTGGCGGGCGGCTGCGGTGCCGGCACCAGCGCCGGGCGCGCCGTTCATCACGGCGCCGGGCGCGGCTCGGTGACCAGGTGCACGCAGTTCGGCATCCAGGCGATCCGGCGCCGGGTCACCGTCACCGAGCTTCCCCCGGCCTGCCGCGGGCTGACCCGGGCGCAGGTCAACTTCGCGGTGGGCAGTGCCCTGCACTCGGCGGCCGACGGGGTGCGCGGCCGGGCGCTGCGCCGGGCCCGCATCGGGCAGGCGAGCCGGTACCTGGCCGCCCTGGGCCGGGCCGTGCCGGCCACGCGAGGCAGGTCGCAGGGTGCCGGACCACCCGCCGCACAGCCGAGCCGCGCGGCGATCGGCCTGGCGGCGCTTGGCACCTGGCTGGCCACCGCGGGCCTGGGAGTGTCGATGATGCTGCGCTGGCTGCTCCGGCGACGTGGCCGCCGCCTGCGGCGGCCTCCCGCGCTGAACGCGGCGCACCTCGGGCTCGCAGCCGCGGGGCTGGCCGCCTGGACCGGCTATCTGGCGACCGGGCTGGCCGGCCTGGCATGGGCCGGCGCCGCTCTGCTGATCCCGGTGACCGGGCTGGGCATGTCGCTGGTCTTCCTGGCGCCGGGCGCCGCGTCCCGGCCGGGGACTGGGCCGCCGTCGGCGGCCGGGACGGCGCGGGCCCGCCATCGGCCCCCGGTCCTCGTCCTCGCCGGGCACATCGTTCTCGCCTCCGCGACGATCCTGCTCGCCTTTCTTGCCGCCATCGGCGCGCGGTAGTCCCGGAGTGGGAGGCCTGGTCCGCCTGTGGTGGTATCCCGCGCCGTCGCCGGCCGGCCACCGGACGGAATTTGCCGCCGCAGGAGAGTGCCAGGTACGCGCCGGGGGGAGATGCGTCGTATCGTGAGATGCAGATGCCAGGAAACCGGCAGGGACCGGAGCGGGCAACCGGGAGATCGTGATGCGCATGTCGGCCAGCTTCCCCCGATGGTCACGATGGACGCTGCCGGCGGCGGCCGTGACTGCCGTCGGAGCGGTAATCGCGGGAACCGCCCTGGCGGGCGCGCAGGCTTCCCCTGCGCTGCCAGCCCGGACCCCCGCACAGCTGCTGGCCTCGGTCAGCGGATCCGACCGGGCGCTGCCGCCGATGACGGCAACGATTCAGGTCACCGCGAATCTGGGGCTGCCCTCCCTGCCCGCCACCGGTGACAGCCAGTTCTCGCTGCCCTCGCTGCTCAGCGGGACGCACACGATCCAGCTCTGGTACGCCGACCCGGCGCACCTGCGGGTCGCGATCCCCGTCCGGCTCGGGGAGGCCGACCTGCGGCGTGACGGCCGGCAGGTATGGCTGTGGGACTCCACCAGGAACACCGCGACAGGGATCACCCTGCCGGCCGGGCTTGGCCAGGCAGGCGCGCCGGCCACGCCAGCCAGCCCTGCGCTGACCCCGCAGCAGGCGGCGAGGGCGCTGCTTGCCGCCGTCGGCAAGACCACCCGGGTGGGCCTGCAGCGCAATATCGCGGTCGCGGGCCAGGCGGCCTATCAGCTCACGCTGGCGCCGAAGGACTCCCGGTCGCTGATCGGCCAGATCCGGATCGCCATCGATGCCAGCAGGAGGCTCCCGCTTCAGGTGCAGGTCTTCGCCCGCGGGTCCGCCGCGCCCGCGCTCAGCATCGGGTACACCTCGATCACCTTCGGCCGGCCTGCCGCATCGAACTTCGCGTTCCGCCCGCCGCACGGCGCGAAGGTCAAGCGGATCACGCTGCCGGCCTCGGCGCTTCCCGGTGCGCTGGCGGGCGGCTGGACCGGCTACGCGCCCCTGTCCGTGGCGGTGCCTGGCTCTCCGGCCTACCAGTCACAGCTCAGCATCCGGGCGGCGAAGCACGCCACCGCCCTGCGCCTGTCCGGGCAGGCCCTGGCGAAGATGCGCAGGCAGCTTCTGGCACACCTGCCGAAGAACATGCCGAAGGCACAGCGCCAGGCCGTGCTCCGGGCGATAACCCTGCTGCCCCAGGGCAAGCGGGCCCTGCTGAAGACGGCTACGTTTAGCTGCTCATCGTCGGCGACGGCCAGCCAGGCGACCGCCAGGCAGGTGACGTCCAGCTGCGCAATTGACATAGGCCGGCCAGCGGCGAACCCGCAGGTCATCGGAAAGGGCTGGCTGTCGGTCCTGGTGCTGTCGGCAGGGACGACGCCGTCGGGGCCCGCCGCTGGCCCGCTCGGCGGCGACCTCGGCGCTGCCCTGAGCGCGGCCACTCCCGTGCACGGGCGCTGGGGCAGCGGCAGGCTGCTGCGCACAAGCCTGGTCTCGGTGCTGCTGGAGGACAACGGCACGGTGCTGGCCGGCGCGGTGCAGCCGTCGGTGCTCTACGCGGTCGCGGCCAAGGCGGGCTGAGCCGGCAGGTGACCTCACTCCACCGGACCGGCGCGCAGCCGCCGGACGTGATCGCTTCCGGGCAGGCCGGGCCGGCACAGCAGGCCGTGCGGTCGCAGGGGGCCGAGCGTGAGCGGCCCGGCGGGGCCGCAGCGCTCCCGCCGGGGCGGCCGCCGCAGCAGGAGGGGCTGGCGATCGGCAGCGCCGGGCTGACCAAGCGGTTCGGCGATCAGTACGCGGTCGACGGGATCGGCCTGGCTGTGCCGCGCGGCAGCGTGTACGGGTTCCTCGGGCCGAACGGGTCGGGGAAGACCACCACGATCCGGATGCTGCTCGGCCTCATCTTCCCGACCTCCGGCAGTCACCAGCTACTCGGGCAGAGCATGCCGGCGGCGGCGAACACCGTGCTGCCGCGGGTCGGCTCGCTGGTCGAAGGCCCCGCCTTCCACCCGCAGCTATCCGGCCGGGCCAACCTGCGCCGGGTGGACGCCGCGGATCGCACGGCCGATCCCCGGACCGCTAGCCAGCGGATCGACGCGGCGCTCGAGCGCGTCGGCCTGCTGGCAGCCGCCGGCAAGCACTACCGTGCCTACTCGCTGGGCATGAAGCAGCGGCTCGCGGTGGCAGCCGGCCTGCTCCGGCCGCGTGAGCTGATGATCCTGGACGAGCCGACCAACGGCCTGGACCCGCAGGGGACCAGGGAGATCCGGTCGCTGATCCGGCAGATCGCCGCCGACGGCACCACGGTGTTCGTGTCCTCGCACCTGCTGGCCGAGGTCGAGCAGATCTGCACGCACGTCGGGGTCATGCGGACCGGGCAGCTAGTGTTCCAGGGCACGCTCGGCGAGCTGCGGGCCCGCGGCGCGGCCCGGATCCTGGTCCGCACCAGCCAGCCGCACCTCGCCGCCGAGGTGCTGGGCAAGCTCGGACTCGACGACATCCAGTCCGCCGATGGTGAGGTCACCGCCCAGCTAGGCCAGCATCAGCCGGAACGGATCAACGCCGAGCTGGTGCACGCAGGCGTCCCGGTCTCCGGGCTGGACACCCCCCAGCCAAGCCTGGAGGACCTGTTCGTGGAACTGACCGGTGAGGGCTTCGATGTCAGCGGCTGAGGCCACGGGGGCCGGCCTGGCCGCCACCCCGGCAACCGCCGGGCCGGGCACGGCCGGGCCGGGCACCGCCGGCCGGGTGCCGAGCCCGCTGGCCGGCTGGTTCCGGCTGCTCGGCTCCGAGCTCCGGCTGATCCTGCTGCGGATACGCAACCTGATCCTGCTTGCCGTGCTGGCCGCGATCCCGGTCATCATCGGGATCGCGGTATGGGCGCAGGGCGGCCCGTCCGGCGGCGGCGGGCCGGCATTCCTCGCGCAGCTTGCGGGCAACGGCATCTTCCTGGCCTTCCTCTCCCTGACAGTGCTGCTCACGCTGGTCCTGCCGCTGGTGGTCGCGGTCGTGTCCGGCGACTCCATCGCCGGCGAGGCAAGCCACGGGACGCTGCGCTACCTGCTCGCGGTCCCGGCGGGGCGAATGCGGCTGCTCGGGGTCAAGTACGCGGCAATCGTGATCTTCTGCGTGATCGCCTGCCTGGTAGTCGCCGGCGTAGGGCTGATCACCGGAGTGGCCCTGTTCGGCACCGGGCCGGTCACCCTGCTGTCTGGCACCTCGGTCTCGCTCAACGACGGCCTGCTCCGGCTGCTGCTGGTCACGCTGTACGTAGCCGCCGGAATGGCCGCGCTGGGGGCGATCGGCCTGGCGATCTCGACGCTGACCGAGCACCCGATCGCCGCGATCGCCGCGATCCTGGTCATCACGGTTGCGAGCGAGGTGACCGATCAGGTATCGCAGTTCGCCGTGGTCCATCCCTATCTGCCGACGCACTGGTGGCTGTCGTTCGACGGCCTGCTCCGCTCGCCGGTTGACTGGACGGAGGCGGGCCAGGGCCTGGCCTCGTTCTGTATCTATGCCGTTATCTTCTGCCTCTTCGCCTGGGCGCGGCTGGCGACGGCGGACGTCACGAGCTGAGGTCCTCCTCCCAGAACTCGCCAGGAGCGCGCGGCGGGGCGGAGGCGGTCGCGGCGTGCCGGGCAGCCTCCTGCTCGCGAAGCTCGACGCGGCGGATCTTGCCGGAGATGGTCTTGGGCAGGTCGGTGAACTCGATCCGGCGGATGCGCTGGTAGGGCGCGAGCCGCTGGCGGGCGTGGGCCAGGATCTCGCGAGCGGTCGCCGCCGAGGGCTCAAACCCCGCGGCGAGCACGACGTACGCCTTGGGCACTGCCAGCCGGATCGGGTCCGGTGATGGCACCACGGCCGCCTCGGCCACCGCGATGTGCTCGATCAGCACGCTCTCCAGCTCGAACGGCGAGATCCGGTAGTCGGAGGCCTTGAACACGTCGTCGGCCCGCCCGATGTAGGTGATGTAGCCCTCGTCGTCGCGGGAGGCCACGTCGCCGGTGTGGTAATAGCCTCCGCGCATCGCCTCGGCATCGCGCTGCGGGTCGTCGGTGTAGCCGGTCATCAGGCCGAGCGGGCGCCGAGCCAGGTCCAGGCAGATCTCGCCCTCATCGCCCGGCTCGCCGGTCACCGGGTCGATCAGCATCACCTCGTAGCCGGGCAGCGCCCGGCCCATCGACCCGGGACGCACCGGCTGACCCGGGGTGTTGCCGATCTGCGCCGTGGTCTCCGTCTGGCCGTAACCGTCCCGGACCGTGATCTCCCAGGCTCGCTGGACCCGCTCGATGACCTCGGGATTCAGCGGCTCGCCCGCGCTCACGCACTCGCGCAGGCTATCCGCCCGGCCGCTGCGCAGGTCGGCCTGGACCAGCATCCGCCATACCGTCGGCGGTGCGCACAGCGTCGTCACCCGCGCCGTGCCCAGCGCCTCGAACAGGGCCGCGGCGGAGAACCGCTCGTGCCCGAGCACCAGCGCGGTCGCCCCGGCGTTCCACGGCGCGAACACGTTGCTCCAGGCGTGCTTTGCCCAGCCGGGTGAGGAGATGTTCAGGTGCACGTCGCCGGGGCGCAGGCCGATCCAGTACATGGTGGACAGGTGCCCGGCCGGGTAGGACACGTGGGTGTGCTGCACGAGCTTGGGCAGTGCGGTCGTCCCCGAGGTGAAGTACAGCAGCAGCGGATCGTCGCCGCGGGTGGGGCCGTCCGGCGCGAACGCGCCGGCCTGCCCGGCGGCCTCGTCATAGCAGCGCCAGCCGTCCGCCTCCGGCCCCACGGCAACCCGGGTCCAGTCCCCGGGCAGGCCCGCGAACCTCGGGGTCAGCGCGGTCTCGGTGATCACGTGGCGGACTGCGCCGCGGCCGATCCGGTCGGCCAGGTCGGCCGGGCCGAGCAGGGTCGACGCCGGGATGATCACCGCGCCCAGCTTCATCGCCGCGAGGATGAACTCCCACAGCGGCGCGATGTTGCCCAGCATCAGCAGCACCCGGTCGCCGCGGCGGACACCGAGGCCGCGCAGCCAGAGCGCCAGCCGGTCCGAGGCGGCGGCCATCTCGGCGTAGCTGCGCTGCACGTCACCGGTCTCGCTGAGGACCCGCAGCGCCGGCCGTTCCGGATGCTCGCGGGCGAGCACGTCAAACCAGTCCAGCGCCCAGTTGAACTCCTTCAGCTCCGGCCAGCGGAACGCGCTCCTGGCCGCCTGGTAGTCCTCGCGGGTCTCCAGCAGCAGGTCACGGGCCGACCGGAAGGCCGCAGTGGCATCGGTCATGCAGCAATCGTCCCAGCCGGCGCTCCCGGGCGCTACCGCAGTGACGCCAGGCATGGCAGTCACCTGCCGCAGGGGGGCACATAAGGCGTCAGGCGGTGGCGTTGCCGCGCCGGTCCCGGTGTGCCGCAAGGTGTGCCAGCCTGTGCCACTGCCATCCGGTGAGGCTGCCCGCTGGCGTCCGCGGGTCGATCCTGGCCGCGCTCAGCACCGCGCGGGTAACCTGCGGCAGCCGCGCGACCGGAGCCTCCCGGCCTGCAGCCGCAGCACGCAGCAGAGCTCTCAGCTGGTACTCCCCGCCTGATGACAGAACGGGGCTGCGCGGCCGGACGCTCACCCTCGCCGCCTCGACCGAGGGCGGGGGCACGAAACTGCCCGCCCCGACCCGCTCCGCCAGCCTGATCTCATAACGGGCCGCCCACCAGGCCGTCTCCGGGTCCCGCGGCACCGGGCTGGACAGCCACCGTGCCGCACCCCACTGCACGATAAGCTCGGCCCGCTGCAGCGGCACCTCCGGGTCGCCCAGCAGCCTGCGGCATGCCGCGGTGGTGGTGGCGAACGGCAGGTTCGCTACCACCAGGAACCCGCGCCGCGGCAGCGGCACCTCGCGCAGGTCGGCCTGAACGATCCTGACGCGCTCGTCGCCCTGGAAGCGCCGGCGCAGCCGCGCAGCCAGCCCGGCGTCGCGCTCGATGGCAACGACCCGTGCCCCGGCTGCCCTCAGCGCAGCGGTGATGGCGCCGGTCCCGGCGCCAAGGTCCAGCACCAGGCTCGCGCCGTCCGCGCCGCTGGCGCGGACCATGCGGGCGATAAGCCCGCGGTCATGCAGGAAGTGTGCTCCGCGTGGCCCGGAAGCCCGGCCGGGCCCTGGCGCTCCGCGTGCGCCGGGCTGGCTGGCTTCCAGCCGCCCTGGCCGATCCGGCTGCCGCCGCCCGGCCACGGAAGACCATGACCATGCCCATCGTGGTCATTCCCCTCGGCTCGGATGAAGTCAGCGGCAGACTACGTTCCCGCCGCCGCGGTGGCCAGCGAATAAACCGTCCTGGCTGGCCGGGGCTGGCTGCCTGCTCGCGCGCCGGGCCCGCCAGGACGCCTCCGCCTCGCCGATCGCGGTGGCCGGCGGCCCCTGCACGAACGGCCAGATCTCCTCGGCGATGACCCGCCAGTCCGCCGTCGCGGCTAGCTGGCCGAGCACGGCGAACAGGCCGAGGTTGATCCGCTGCAGGATGACATAGGACCTCGGCACGCGGATGAACGAGGCAACCGGACTGCGCACGTCGAAGAACCGGCGGACGACCGCCGACGCGTACTCCTCGGTCATCGTGACGGGCCCGGGCCTGCGGACCGTGTCGTAGAACAGCGCGAGGTGGTCCACCACGGCCTCGGTGCCGATCGGCGCGCCGCACTGCAGGAAGTCTGCCTCCTCAAGGCTGGCCCGGAAGGCCTCCGGATCGTTTTCCACGCAGAGGTACCTGGCCATGTTCGCCAGCGGGCGCAGCTCGTCGGCGGAGAAGTGCCGGACGAGGCCGAAGTCCAGGAACGTCACCCGGCCGCCGCCGTGGAACAGGTAGTTGCCGGGGTGCGGGTCGCCGTTGAACGCGTGCGCCTGGTACAGGCTGCGGAACACGAACCGGTAGATGGTCTCGGCGGCAAGGTCGCGCTCGTGCTGCGGCCAGCGTGCAGCGTCAGCGAAGCGGGCGCCCGTCGACAGCTCGCTGGTGATCAGCCGGCGGGTGGACAGCTCGCGGACCACCCTCGGGACGTGGATCGTCGGGTGGCCATCGTAGAAGCTGGCGAAGAACTCCTGGTTGTCCGCCTCCCTTCGGTAGTCGAGTTCCTCGGTGACCCGTTCCCGCAGCTCGGCCAGCAGCGCGTCGACGTCCTGGGCAGGTGAGGTGATCCGCAGCATGCGCCGCAGCAGGGCCACGTTCTGCAGGTCAGCGGCGATGGTCTCGGCTATGCCGGGGTACTGCACCTTCACCGCGACGGCGCGGCCGTCGCGGGTGATCGCGCGGTGAACCTGGCCGATGGACGCGGCGGCGATCGGGACCGGGTCCCACCGGGCGAACGCCTGCTCCGGCGGCAGGCCAAGCTCCTCCTCGACGACGCCGGAGGCCAGCCGGGCGCTCATCGGCGGGACGCTGTCCTGAAGCCGGCTGAGCGTGCGCCGGACCGCGGGGGAGAGCCCCTCGTCGAGATAGCTGGCCATCTGGCCGAGCTTCATCAGCACGCCCTTCATCGCGCCGAGCGTCGCCGCGACGTCCTCGGCGGTCTGCAGGGCCAGGTCGTTGCGGAGCTGCTGCCTGTCCTCGCCGGCGGCGGCGAACAGCCGCGGCGCGCTGCTCGCGTACCGGGCACCGCCGCGGCCGATCAGGCGCAGCGCGGCCAGCCCGCGGGCGAGGCGGAGCCGGCCGGCGCCCGAGCGCCGGGCGATCGCCGCAGCCCCGGCTCCCGCCGCCACGCCGAGGACAGCCACCGCGGCTGCCGCAGCGGCGCGCTTCACCGCGCTGGCCTGCCTCATTCCGCCGGCTCGCCGGGCTCGCTCGCGCGCTCTCAGCCGCGCCGCGCCGCGGCCATCCGCGCCGCTATGCCCTGCCGCGCCTCCAGCACCCCAGGCTCGCCGAGGAACAGCGCGTCCAGGACGCCGAGCGCCTGCCGGATCTCGGTGCGGCGGGCGCCGGTCAGCGCCCGCTCCGGATACCCGTACATCTGCCTGGCCCATCCGGGCAGCACGGCCACCGCGCCATCGGCGATTTCCTGCCATATCCCGGCGACATCGGCGTCCAGGCCGGGCGGGCTGAGCAGGTAGCTCATCGACTCCGCGGCGGCCGGGGTGCAGCGCAGCTCGGGCCGGACCGAGTCGATGTAGCGGGCGAGACTCCGGGCGCTGGACGGTACCTCGGCGGCGGGCACGCCGACCAGCTCGGCGGCGATCACCATCTCGGCGACGTAGCGGTCCGCGTCGGAGTCCGGCAGCGGCGTCCCGAGCAGCCGGCCAGCGGCAATCCCGGACTCGACCAGCGTTGCGTGCACCCACAGCAGCAGTGCCGGGTCGCTGGCCTCGTACCGGCGGCCGGTTACCGGGTCGACGCCGCGCACGTGCTCGTGTATCCGGCGCACCCGGGCGGCCGTCCGCTGCGCCGAGTCGCGGTCGCCGAAGCTCACCACCGCGAGGTAGGCCGAGGTCGCCGCCAGGCGGCCGACCGGGTCCTGCCGCCAGGCACTGTGCTGGTCGACCCCGGCCATCGCCAGCGGGTGCAGGGCCTGCAGCATCAGCGCCCGCAGGCCGGCCACCGGAGCGGTCAGGTCGGTGCTGACCCGCCAGGTGACGCTGGCCGGGCCGAAGAAGCCATCATCTGCCGGATGGTCCGGCACGCTGGCCACGTAGGCCGCCGCCGAGCGGGCGATCAGGTCGGTAGCGGCGGCGTAGGCGTCAGCGGCATTCGCGCTCATGCAAGCCACGCTACCCGCCGCCGTCTCCGGGGTTCACGCGGCACGATCCGCCGCCACCGGCTGCGCCGGGCGTGCTCGGGCGGTCACCGGGCAATGGGCGCCGTGCCGGCCCCGCCCTTCCCTCCGCCCGGAGATGTAGCTTTCAGCTATGCCCTCCGATCCGGCTCCGGCGCCCGCGGTGCCGGACCTGCTGGAGGCCGCGGTCGCAGCTATCGGCGGCACCGAGCGGCCGGGTCAGGTGCGGATGGCCGAGGCGGTAGCGCGGGCCATCGAGGCCGACGAGCACCTGGCCGTCCAGGCGGGTACCGGGACCGGGAAGTCGCTTGCCTACCTCGTGCCGGCAGCGCGCCACGCGGTGCTGCATGGCGCCAGGGTGGTGGTGTCCACCGCGACCATTGCCCTGCAGCGCCAGCTCGTCGACAGGGACCTGCCCCGCCTGGCCGATGCGCTGGCCCCGCTGCTTCGCCGGGCGCCGAGCTTCGCGATCCTCAAGGGCCGCCGCAACTACCTGTGCCTGCACCGGCTGCGCACCGGCGCCCCTGACGACCCGCAGGACATGCTCTTCAGCCCCGGCGCGGCCTCCGCCCTCGGCCGGCAGGTGCGGCGGCTGCACGAGTGGTCCGAGACGACCGCGACCGGGGATCGCGACGAGCTGGTGCCCGGCGTGGACGAACGCGCCTGGCGGCAGGTCTCGGTCACCGCAAGGGAGTGCATCGGGGTGGCACGCTGCCCGTTCGGCTCGCGATGCTTCGCCGAGAAGGCCAAGGATGCGGCGGCCCGCGCCGACATCGTGGTGACCAACCACGCGCTGCTCGCGATCAACGCGCTGGAGAATGGCCAGGTTCTGCCCGAGCACGACGTGGTGGTCATCGACGAGGCGCATGACCTGGTGGACCGTGTCACCGCGGCCGCGTCGGCGGAGCTGTCCGCGCCGGCCGTGGAGGTCGCGGCCCGCCGCAGCGCCAGGCTGGCGGGCGAGCCGGCGGCCGGCCGGCTGCGCGAGGCGGGCGAGGCCCTGGAACGAGAGCTCGGCGATGCTCCGGGCGGCCGGATGGACATGCTGGCGGAGCCTCTTGCCGCTGCCCTCGCAGCGGTCCGCGACGCGGCTGCGGCTTGTTCCGTCGAGCTGAGGTCGGGTGCCGGCGAGGCCGCCACCGATCCAGAACGCGGCTCGGCCGAGCGGATCGCCGAGGCCGCGCTGGATGAGCTGCGGGGGGCTGCCGACAGGATCCTGGCGGCGTTCGGGCCGGGCATCGCCGATCGCACCGACGTCGTCTGGCTGGAGGTGCCGGCGTCGCCGGATTCCCGGCGGCCGCCGACCCTGCACGTGGCGCCCCTGTCGGTGGCCGGGCTGCTGGCCACTCGGGTCTTCGGCCGCAGCACGGTGACGCTGACCTCGGCCACGCTGGCCCTGGGGGGCTCGTTCGAGCCGCTGGCCCGGCAGTGGGGACTGCCGCCGCAGGCGGCTGCGGGCGCGGCACCGGCAGACGGGGATCACGCCGGCGGCGCGCGGCCAGGCGCCGGAGGCCAGGACGGGGAGCCGCACCACGATCCGCCGCACCCGCTCGACTGGACCGGGCTGGACGTGGGCTCGCCATTCGACCACCCGCGCAGCGGCATCCTCTACGTGGCGCGGCACCTGCCCCGGCCAGGGCGGGACGGCCTGTCGCGGGCATGCCTGGACGAGCTTGCGGAGCTGATCGAGGCTGGCGGCGGGCGGACCCTCGGCCTGTTCTCCTCGATGCGCGCCGCCCGGCAGGCAGCCGACGAGCTGCGCGGCCGGATCGGCTACAGGCTGCTGTGCCAGGGTGACGACCCGACCTCGCAGCTCATCAGCGCCTTCGCCGAGGACGAGGCGAGCTGCCTGTTCGGCACGCTCTCGCTGTGGCAGGGTGTCGACGTCCCGGGCCGGTCACTCCAGCTCGTGGTGATCGACCGGATCCCGTTCCCGCGCCCTGACGATCCGCTCGCCTCCGCTCGCCAGCGCGCGGTGGCCGCCCGCGGCGGCAACGGGTTCATGTCCGTGGCGGCGTCGCATGCGGCGCTGCTGCTGGCCCAGGGGACCGGGCGGCTGCTGCGCACGATGAGCGACCGGGGCGTGGTGGCGATCCTCGATCCGCGGCTGGTAACCGAGCGCTATGGCGGGTTCCTGCGTGCCTCGCTGCCGCCGTTCTGGACCACGACCGACCCGGAGGTGGTGCGCGGCGCGCTGCGCCGCCTGGCCGCGGCGGGCTAGCACGCCCGCCGGGCCGCGCCGCCGCTCCCAGGGTGGCACGGGCGGCCAGGCCGCGCCGCGATGCGCGGGAAGGTCAGTCGGCGTAAAGCTCGCCGCCCGGGCCCTCGGCGATCTTTATCGGCGTGAGCCCGCGCGGTGCCGGGCCGGCGATCACGGCTCCGGTCCTGCCGTTGAACTCAGAGCCGTGGCACGGGCAGACGAACATCGCCTGGGACGCCTCATAGGACACGATGCACCCGGCATGCGGGCAGACCGCATCGAATGCCAGGAACGTGCCCCGCCTGGGCTGGATGACGATCGCAGGGTCGCCGGTGCCCGGGTCACGGAACGACGCCGCTCCGCCGACCGGCACGTCGGCGGCTGGCCCGATCCGGGTCCCCCCGGCACGCGCCCGCCGGCCATGGTGCCTGCGCTGCGGCTGGGTGACCTGCGGGCTGGCCTGGGGCGTTCCGCCGAGGGCCGGCAGGGCGCTCGGCTGGGTGGCGCCGCCGGCGAGCCTGCCGATGGCTGCCGTCAGCCCGCCGAGGACCAGGGCGCCCACCGCCGCCACCCCGGCCGCGGCCGCCCTGGTCGTGACGAACCTTCTGTCGAACTCCCCGGACAGCCCGGCTCCCGGCCGCCCGCGCCCTTCCGCCGCCCGGACGGCCGCATCCTGCGCTGCACGCTCCTCAAGGACGGCGTCGAGCGACAGCACGCCGCCCGCTCCCGCCAGGAGCAGCGGTGTCCACGCGAAGACGAAGACGATGTCGGACCCGGTGTAATACGGGCTGGCGTGGAAGCTGACGGTCAGGAAGAGCATCGCCGACAGCGCCGCGCCGCCTGCGGCCGCGAGCTTCGCATACAGGCCCAGCAGGGTGCCGATGCCCACGGCGAGCTCCCCGAGCGCGATCACGATGCCGAGCGGCACGGCAACCTGGGCCAGCGGCGCGACCAGAGCGTGAATCGGGCTGAGCCGGCTCGCGGCGGCTAGCTGGGCCTGGATCGACGCGGGGTCCGCGGCGTTGAAGAAGCCCGGGTTGGCGAGCTTCTGCAATCCGGCGAAGCAGAATGTGAAACCCAGGAACGCGCGCAGCGGCAGCAGCACCCGGCCGATCTGGCTGTGCGGGGCGGCCGGCCGGTTCCCGTTGTGCTGCCGTGGCCGGCCGGGCTGCGGCGGCATGGCCCGGCCGGCCCCGGCCGGGCCGCCGGCCCAGGGCCGGGTGTCCGTGCCGCCGGCGCGCCGCTGACCCGGCCACGCGTAGCTGTCCGGCCGGGCGGACGCCTCACCAGGACGTCCGCCCGGCCGGGGTGCTGCTGTCCGCCCGGCAGCGGGCCGGGTCAGCCAGGCATCGCGAGGGTCTGCGCCATGCCGCGGGGCGGCGTGCTGCCACGGGTCATCAGGAGCCAGAGGGTGGCCGCCCGCGTCCCGCCCGCGTGCCTGGTCCGGCGCGCCCCCGGGCCGCTGGCGCTGACCGTATGGATCGGGGTACATGATCCTCCGTGAGCCAGGGTGGCTGGGCCGTCCAGCCAGCCTATGATGCCCGTCCCGCATTGCGGTTTCATGAAGGACGGGCGGGCGGCCGACCGGCCAGTTCCGGCTGCCCGCCCGCCCTCGCCGGCCGTCAGGAGGTCATCGGCTCGCCCTGCCGGTACATCTGCGGAGGCTTGAAGCCCGCCGACTGGCCGCCGTCGAGCGGGATCACCGCACCGGTGAGGTAGGAGGACTCCGCCGAGCACAGCCACAGGACAGCCTGGGCCACCTCCGCCGTCGTGCCGATCCGGCGCATTGGCGCCGCCTGCGCGGCCAGCCGCTGGGCTTGCGGTCCTGCCGCCTCAAGGTGATGGGTCAGGATCGTCCCCGGGGCGAGCACGTTGACCCGGATTCCCTGGTCGGCGTAGTCGAGGGCGGCGACCCTGGTCAGGCCGATGATCCCGGCCTTACCCGCGACGTAGGCGGCCAGGTTCGCGGTCCCGGTCAGCCCGGCGACCGACGCCATGTTGACGATCGCGCCGCCGCCAGTGCGCAGCATCGCGGGGATCTGGTACTTCATGCCCAGGAACGTGCCGCGGACGTTGGTGGCGATGCCCCGGTCGAACTCGCCGGGATCGATCTCGGCAAGCGGGGCCGGCTTCGGGCCTTCGGTCGCGTTGTTGAAGGCCGCGTCGAGCCTGCCGTACTCCGCGAGAGCTGCCTCGACCATGGCGCTGGCGGAGGCCGGGTCCGACACATCTGTGCGCACCGGCAATGCCCGCCCGCCCGCGGCCTCGATCCGCGCGGCCACCGCACCGAGGGCGTTCGCATCGCGGGCCGCGAGCACGACGGCGGCGCCCGCAGCCGCGAAGGCCTCGGCGGCAGCAGCGCCGATGCCCTTGCTGGCGCCAGCGACGAGCGCCACCTTGCCGGCGAATGAGGGAGCGGCCGGTGAGGGAGCGGCCGGTGAGGGAGCGGCCGGTGAGGGAGCGGCCGGTGAGGGTGCGGCCGGTGAGGGTGCGGCCGGTGAGTGCCCGGTGGATGAGGGCCCGGCAGGCCCGCCGCCCGCACTCGGGCCCGGCTGCATGTGCTCGCTCACGGGAACCTCCTCATGCCTGAGTACCGCTAACCTTAGACTACTAAGGCTTAGATATCAAATGATTAGCCGACTATGGGTCTGCTACCCTCCGCTCATGGGCCGTCCGGCAGCAGTCCCGCTCGGCCTGCAGCTTGCCCGCGTCGCCAAGTCGGTCAGCCGGGCCTTCGATGAGGCACTCGCGGCGGCAGGCGGCTCGCGTCCGATGTGGCTCGTCATGATCGGCATCAAGAGCCAGGACATCGGAGGCCAGCGGCAGATTGCCGAGGCCATCGGCATCCAGGGTGCCACCCTCACCCATCATCTGAACGCGATGGAGCGCTCCGGCCTAGTCATCAGGCACCGGGATCCGGCCAACCGGCGGATGCACGTGGTGGCGCTGACCGAGGACGGCGAAGCGCTGTTCCTCCGGCTGCGAGCTGCCGCGATCGCCTTTGACCAGCAGCTGCGCACCGGCCTGAGCGAGCGTGAGCTCGCGATATTCGAGGATGTGCTCTGCCGCCTGCAGCGCAACGTCTCTGGCTAGCTCGCGCCCGCGGCCGGCCCGGTGCCTGCGATGCCAGGCTGGGCCTCAGGCCGGAGCCTCGCCTGCGGCCCTGCGGCCCTGCGGCCCTGCGGCCGTGACGCCGGCCCGCCGCCTGCTCGGCAGGGCCGGTCAGCCCTCGCCTCCCCGGCAGAGGTCCAGGAGCTTGGTAGCGGTGGCAAGGTTCCTGGCGGTTCCGGCGGGCCCGGGCCCGAGCTTCGTCAGCCGGGCTGCTAGCTCGCTGCGGCCGAACCCGTCCGGCGTGTGCAGGTACAGCGTGCGGCCCACGAACTGCGCGGTGTCGCGGCTTCCCGACCGGCGCGAGCTGGCCACCGCCGCCTCGACTTCGTTCAGCAGCGAAGCATCCGGATCCTGGCTACGGAACACGAGATGAACGAACCTGGGGTCCGGCTCGTCCGGGTAGGGGTTGGCCGCAATGGCGCTTGCCAGGTCCTCCCGGGAGATCACGACGACAGCGGTCGTGACGCCGAGGTCGTCGGCGATCGCCCGTTCCAGGGCCCCGGCCAGCGCCGCCGTGTCCCGCCCGGCCGGCGAGAACAGCACGTTGCCGCTCTGGATGTAGGTGGAGACGTCGGCGTGACCGAGCCCGCTGACGACCCGGCGCAGGTCGGCCATTGCGACCCGGCGGCCCGGGCCGCCGACGTTGATCCCGCGCAGCAGCGCGACGTGGGTAGCCACGCAGCCATCGTTCCAGAATGCGGAAAGCCTCCTCTACCCAGGATCCTGGCGGGGATCTGGCCACCCGCGCTGAAAAGGCGGCTGGTGCGGCTGGTGTAGCCCTGGCGGAGCGGCCGGCCGCTGACCGGGCGGCCGCTCCGGTCCGGGCGGCCCGCCAAGGCCGAGCAGCCGGCGCGCCCGCTCCTGCTCGAAGTCCAGGGCACGGGCGGGCTGCGGCGCCAGCCGGCCGAGCCGGGCGGCGAGGCGGGCAACCTCGGCGCGGGCCCGCGGGTCGGACAGCACGCGGAGCCCGAAGGCCAGTGCCGCCGGGGTGATGTCGTAACGCCGTTCAAGGGCCAGCGCCAGCGTGATCGCCTCCAGGTCGCCGTCGCTGAACTGCCGGTGGCGCAGTGCCGGCGGGGCCCGGCGGCCAGCCCCGTCACCGGAGCGGGCTGCCGGGAGCAGGCCGAGCGACTCCCGGTAGCGGAGCATTCGCGGCGAGATCCCCAGCCGTCCGGCCGCCTCGGCTATTCGCATGGGCTGAACTTAACATTCTGCTGTTAAGAACAGCGCGCGAGAGGTGCGAGGGGCCTGCCGGCTGCCGTAGCGTCAGAACCGTCCGCCGCGGGCCGGCCACAGCGCCGAGAGGCGTCCTGCCTGCCCCGCGCCCCAGGGCACATGCCCGACGAAGCACGGAGATGTCATGCCACAGCAGGAAGAGCTCGCGGCCCGCACGCCGCCCCCGTTCAAGGTTGCCGACCTGTCGCTGGCCGAGTTCGGCCGCAAGGAGATCCGGCTGGCTGAGCATGAGATGCCGGGCCTGATGGCGGTCCGCGCGGAGTACGCCGCGCGGCAGCCGCTTCGAGGGGCCAGGATTACCGGCTCGCTGCACATGACCGTGCAGACCGCGGTGCTGATCGAGACCCTGGTGGCGCTCGGCGCCCGGGTCCGCTGGGCAAGCTGCAACATCTTCTCCACCCAGGACCATGCCGCCGCGGCGGTCGCGGTCGGGCCGGACGGGACGCCCGAGGAACCGCGCGGCATCCCGGTCTTCGCCTGGAAGGGCGAGTCCCTGGCCGAGTACTGGTGGTGCACCGAGCAGGCGCTGACCTGGCCCGGCGAGACCGGTCCCAGCATGCTGCTGGACGACGGCGGCGACGCTACCCTGCTGGTGCACCGGGGCGCCGAGTTCGAGGAGGCTGGAGCGGTCCCGGCGGCGGCCGACGACGACCCGCAGGAGTGGCGGGTGGTCCTGGACCTGCTCCGCGCATCCCTGGCGGCAAGCCCCGGCAAGTGGACAGCCGCCGCGGCGGGCATCCGCGGCGTGACCGAGGAGACCACGACCGGCGTGCACCGGCTGTATGAGATGGCCGCCGCGGGCACCCTACGGTTCCCGGCGATCAACGTCAACGACTCGGTGACCAAGTCCAAGTTCGACAACAAGTACGGCTGCCGCCACTCGCTCATCGATGGCATCAACCGCGCCACCGACGTGCTGATCGGCGGGAAGGTCGCGGTCGTCTGCGGGTACGGGGACGTGGGCAAGGGCTGCGCCGCATCGCTGCGCGGCCAGGGCGCCCGGGTGATCATCACCGAGATCGACCCGATCTGCGCGCTCCAGGCTGCCATGGACGGCTTCCAGGTCACGACGCTCGATGACGTCGTGGAGACCGCGGACATCTTCATCACCGCGACCGGCAACTTCCACATCATCACGGCCGAGCACATGAGCCGGATGAAGCACCAGGCGATCGTCGGCAACATCGGCCACTTCGACAACGAGATCGACATGGCCGGCCTGGCCAGGCTGCCCGGCGTCCGCAAGGTAAACATCAAGCCGCAGGTCGATGAGTGGGTGTTCGCGGACGGCCACTCGGTGATCGTGCTGTCCGAGGGACGGCTGCTCAACCTCGGCAACGCCACCGGGCATCCCAGCTTCGTCATGTCCAACAGCTTCACCAACCAGGTGATCGCCCAGATCGAGCTGTTCACCCATGCGGCTGACTACCCGGTGGGCGTGCACGTGCTGCCCAAGCACCTCGACGAGAAGGTGGCACGGCTGCACCTGGACGCGCTCGGGGTGAAGCTCACCCGGCTTAGCAAGGAGCAGGCTGCCTACATCGGCGTTCCGGTCGAGGGGCCGTACAAGCCCGACCACTACCGGTACTAGCGGGCCGGCCGGGCCGGCTGGATGCACCGCCGGTGCCAAGCCGGCCGGGCGGATGATGGCCATGGAATCCGACATTGCCGATCCGAGCCTGGCCGAGGCCGGCCGGGCCCGGATCCGCTGGGCCGGGCGAGCCATGCCGGTGCTGGCCACCCTGGGCGAGCGGTTCCGCGGCCAGCGCCCGTTCGCCGGCGCCGGGATCGCCGCCTGCCTGCATGTCACCGCGGAGACCGCCGGCCTGGTCCGGTTGCTCACCACCGGCGGCGGGCGGGTCCGGCTGGCCGCCTCGAACCCGCTCTCAACGCAGGACGACGTGGCCGCCGCGCTGGCGGCCGAGGATGGCGTGACCGTCTTCGCCAGGGCCGGGGAAGGCCTGGACAGCTACGAGGCGCACATCCGCATGGCGCTGGGCGACGAAGGCCCGGCCGGCGGGACCGGCCCGGCCGGCGGGACCGGCCCTGCGCGGCCCTCCGCGGCCCGTCAGCCGGGGCCTGACCTGGTCATCGACGATGGCGGTGACCTGATCGACATGCTGCACCGGCACCGGCCCGACCTGCTCTCCGGGGTGCGCGGCGGCTGTGAGTCGACCACCACCGGGGTGACCAGGCTGCGCCGGATGGCCGCTGCCGGCCGGCTTGCCTTCCCGGTGGTCGCGGCCGACGTCTCGGCGACCCGGCGGATGCTCGACAACTTCAGCGGTACCGGGCAGTCGGTTCTCGACGGCCTGCTGCGGGCCACCAACCTGCTGCTGGCCGGGCGGGTGGTGGTGGTGGCGGGTTACGGCCCGTGCGGCGCGGGCATCGCCGAGCGCGCCCGCGGCCTCGGTGCCCAGGTGATCGTCACCGAGGTCGATCCGGTCCGGGCGCTGCGCGCGGCGCTGAACGGGTTCCGGGTGCTGCCGATGACGCAGGCAGCGTCGATCGGCGAGGTGTTCATCACCGCGACCGGTAACCGCGACGTGATCACCGGCGAGCACCTGGCGCTGATGCGCGACGGGGCACTGCTGGCCAACGCCGGGCACTTCGACGTGGAGATCGACGTGAGGGCGCTGGCCGGGGCAGCGGCGGAGGTCACCCCGGGCATCCGGCCGCATGCGGACGAGTACCTGATGCCTGACGGCCGCCGGCTGATCCTGCTGGCCGAGGGCAGGGTGGTCAACCTGGTCGCCGCGGAGGGCAACCCGGCCCCGGTGATGGACCTGTCGTTCGCGGTCCAGGCGCTCGCGCTGGCCTGGCTGGCGGGCGGCCAGGCCGGGCTCGAGCCGGGCGTGCATGACGTGCCGCGGCAGGTGGACCTCGAGGTCGCGCGCCTGGAACTGGAGTCGATGGGCGTGCGGATCGACACCATGACCCCCGTTCAGGACGAATATCTATCAGCCTGGCGGCGCGGCTGACTGCCAGCCGCCGGGCCGGGCGCCCCGGGACGGGTTCGTGGGACCCGGCGGCTGCCAGGCAGTGGCGAACTCATCGCCGGTCAGCGGCCCGCCGCCGGCCGCTGCGCGCAGCGCCCCGCCCAGTTGCTCCCTGCGCATCCTCAGGTCCATGTAGATCAGCACGTTCACGCCCGCGCTGACCGGCCGGGTGAGCGCGCCGGCCACGATCGCCCCCACGGCGCTGACGAGGACCGCGGCGGGGGCGACTCTGCCCGAGACGCCGAGCAGCCCGCCGGAGCCTCCCGAGGCAGTGGCGGCCGAGCCGAACGGAAGCCGGACGATCGCATCGGCGACCGCGACGATCAGCGCGGCGAGCAGCGTGATGCCCAGCACGCGCCAGAACGAGCCCCTGACCAGCCGCCAGGACCGGCCGATCGCGGCGGCGGGAGGCTTCCGCTCCAGCACCGTGACCGGCGCGGCCATGCTCAGCATCACCGAGAACCAGACCGTGCACGCGATCGCGGCCAGCCCGCAGAGCACGCCGAGCCCGATCGCGGCGGCGCGGGCGTGCGCCAGCGCCGCCGCGGTGACCAGGATCGCCGTCGCGGCCCACGGCGCCAGGACGATCAGCAGGGCGAGGACCGCCACGCCGAGCAGAGCCGGCAGCCGCGGCAGGGCGAGCCGCCAGGCCGCGCCCGCGCCCACCTTCCTGCCGAGCACGCCCCTCCCGATCACCACCGTGAGCAGGCCGGTCAGCAGGATCTCAACGAGGAATGCGAGGATCACGGCTATCGCCACGGCGGGCACCACGACCGAGACGACCTCCGAGATCAGCCGCCTGGCCTGCGCCCGGGTCAGCGGCTGGCCGGCCGTGAGGTTCAGGCTCCGCAGCGGGCCCGCCGTTGCCCGAAGGATCAGCACAAGGCCCGTCGACACGAGCGCGCTGCAGGTCAGCAGGATCGCGGACAGGCCGAACGTGGCCGCGGGGTTGCGCCACACGGAGGCGAAGGCCCCGCCGAGGATGTCGCCCATCCCCAGTGGCCGCAGCGGTATGCCGCCGGGCCGCGGGGCGTCATCCGGTGCCGGCGGAGCATGCTGCCCGTAACCGGGCTGGCCGTAGCCCGGCTGGCCGTAGCCCGGGTACTGCCCTGGCGCGCCGTAGGCGGGATGATACGGCCCCGCGCCCGGCTGGGCGCCGCCGTCACCTCCGGCCGGCTCGCCTCCCGGGACTTCGCTGGAGCTCTCCGACATGCTGCCCCCAGGGAGTTGCGCGTTCCGGCTGGCGCCAATACTGGCATGCCGTGGCGCGGATCGGGGCGATCCGGCGCACACTCGTTGGTATGGACCTTGCCGCGCTGCGCTGGCTGGACCCTCCTGAAGGGCCCGCGATCGAACTGCTGGACCAGACCCGGCTCCCGGCTGAGGAGGCAGTGGTCGTGTGCAGGGACGTCCCGGCGCTGGCTGACGCGATCCGCCGGCTGGTCGTGCGGGGCGCTCCGCTGCTGGGCGTCGCGGGCGCCTACGGAGTCGCGCTCGCGGCCTGGACCGGCGCTGACGTGCCCGCGGCCGCCGCCGTGCTGGAGCGCGCCCGGCCGACGGCAGTGAACCTGGGCTGGGCCGTGCGCCGCGCGCTCCGCGCCTACCAGAAGGCCCGCCAGGAAGACCCCCTCGATACAGAACGGATGCCCGCCCGGGCTGCCCTGGCCGAGGCCGAGCGGATTGTGGCGGAAGACGCGGCAGCCAGCGCGGCGATGGCCAGTCACGGCCTGACGCTGGTCCCGCAGGGCGCCAGGATCCTCACCCACTGCAACACCGGGAGGCTGGTCAGCGCCGGGGACGGAACGGCCTTCGCTGTCATCCTCGCCGCTCACCGGGCGGGCCGGCTCGCGAAGCTGTGGATCGACGAGACGCGGCCGCTGCTGCAGGGGGCCAGGCTGACCGCCTACGAGGCGGCCCGGGAGGGCCTGCCGCACGCCGTGCTGGCCGACGCTGCCGCGGGGTCGCTGATGCAGGCCGGGCTCGTCGACCTGGTGCTGATCGGCGCGGACCGGGTCGCCGCCGACGGGAGCGTGGCCAACAAGGTCGGCAGCTACGCCCTCGCCGTGCTGGCCCGGCGGCACAAGGTGCCGTTCGTCGTGGTGGCGCCCTGGTCCACGGTGGACCTGGCCGCCCCGGACGGGGCGTCGATCACTGTCGAGCAGCGGGCCGGGGAGGAGGTGACCAGCTTCGCCGGGCAGCCCGTCGCGCCGGGCGGATCGCCCGCCTACAATCCCGCGTTCGACGTCACGCCGCCGGAGCTGATCTCCGCGCTGGTCACCGAACGGGGGGTCATCTGGCGCCCGAATGCGGGTAATCTGCCTCTGACAGGCAGCCGACCAGGCCCGATGGATGCGACGGGGCCGGTGGGCGGTCCCGCTACCGCCGCTTCCGTGGAACGATGGGGCTTATGAAGGGTCGCGTTCTGGTCGTCGATGATGACGCCGCACTCGCCGAGATGCTCGGGATCGTGCTGCGCGGCGAGGGCTTTGAGCCAACGTTCGTGGCCGACGGGGAGAAGGCTCTTGAGGTCTTCCGGGAGACCCGCCCGGATCTGGTACTGCTGGACCTCATGCTGCCCGGCATGGACGGGATCGACGTCTGCCGCCAGATCCGTGCCGAGTCGGGCGTCCCGGTGGTCATGCTGACCGCGAAGGCCGACACCGTGGATGTCGTCCTGGGACTGGAATCGGGGGCCGACGACTACATCGTGAAGCCATTCCAGGCCAAGGTCCTCATCGCCCGGGTCCGGGCCCGGCTGCGGCGGACCGAGGACCCGGCGCCGGAGGTGCTGCAGATCGGCGACGTCACGATCGATGTCGCCGGGCACTCGGTGACCAGGGACGGGGAGCAGATCAACCTGACGCCGCTGGAGTTCGACCTGCTCGTCGCGCTGGCCCGCAAGCCCCGCCAGGTGTTCACCCGGGAAGTGCTGCTCGAGCAGGTCTGGGGGTACCGGCACGCGGCGGACACTCGCCTGGTGAATGTGCATGTGCAGCGGCTTCGCGCGAAGATAGAGAAGGACCCGGAACGGCCCGAGATCGTCGTCACCGTGCGTGGTGTCGGGTACAAGGCGGGTTCGGGCTGACCGTGCCCGGCGGCGACGCTCGGCGGCATGGCCCGGCGGCGCCGGGTCCGGCGGAGTAGTGCGATGAACGGGGCAGCAAGCGGAGGCGGACCGCCCGGAACCACGCCTGCCAGTGGCCCGGCCGGCGCGGCGCGACGGGCTCGCGCGGCGGATCTGGCTCGCTGGACCAGCGGGTGGCGGGAGCGGCGCGGCGGCCAGGCGATCCGGCTGGCTGCCGCCGGGAGCAGGCGGCTCGCCGGGCTTGCCGGCGCTGCCTACGGGCGGTGGCGGAACTCGCTGCAGGTGAGGGTCGTCACCACCACGCTGATCCTCTCGGCTGCGGTGGTCACCATCCTCGGGTTCCTGCTGATGCAGCAGATCTCCGCTGGCATCCTGCAGACCAAGGTCAATCAGGCCACTGCCCTGGTCCGGGACGGGCAGCAGACCGCCGAGCAGCAGGCTGCCGCAGGGTCCGGCGATCCCCGCGCGCTGATGCTCAGCGTCGTGCAGCAGCTCTCGCCGAAGAACTCGGCCGGCACGGCGGCCGATTATGACGTCGGGATCATACCGACGCCGGGCTCACAGGTGAACCCGGACAGCGGCGGCTGGACCGTGGGCCTGCAGCGGCCGGGCGATGCCCAGCTCAACGTGCCCGCCAGGCTGGTCCAGCAGGTGACGGCCCTGCAGCGCACGGGCGGGGAGGCGAACCTCCGCACGCTGGTCGAGACATCGGCCCGGCTTGGCCCGGGTCATCCGCTGGGACTGCTGTTCGGGGTCCCGGTGAACAACTCCTATCAGCTCTACTACTTCTTCCCGCTGACCCAGGAAGAGCAGAGCCTGAACCTGGTGCAGCGCACCCTGCTGGCGGCGTCCATCGCCCTGGTCTTCCTGCTGGTCGGGATTGCCGCGCTGGTCACCAGGTGGGTGGTGGTGCCGGTGCGCGGCGCCGCCACCGCGGCCCGGCGCCTGGCAACGGGGAACCTGGACGAGCGGGTTCCGGTGCGCGGCTCGGACGAGGTTGCGGTGCTGGCCAGCGCGTTCAACGAGATGGCAGCCAGCCTGCAGGACAAGGTCACCGAGCTGGAGGAGCTGTCGCAGGTACAGCGGCAGTTCGTCTCCGATGTGTCACACGAGCTGCGGACCCCGCTCACCACCATCAGGCTGGCCGCGGAGGTGCTGCATGCCTCGCGCGGGCAGCTCGACGACGCGGCCGCGCATTCGGCGGAGCTGCTGCAAAGCCAGCTCGGCCGGTTTGAGGCGCTGCTGACCGACCTGCTGGAGATCAGCCGGTTCGATGCCAACGTCGCGGTCCTGGACGCCGAGCCCGTCGACATCTGTGACCTGGTCAGGCACTCGGCCGACGTGGCGCAGCAGCTGGCCGAGCGGCGCGGGGCGAAGATCGAGTTCCGGCTCCCCGCGGAGCCGTGCGTGGCGGACGCCGACCGGCGCCGGGTGGAACGGATCCTGCGGAACCTCCTCGTCAACGCCGTCGAGCACGGCGATGGCAAGGACGTGATGGTGACCGTCGCGGCGGACTCTGCCGCGGTAGCCGTTGCCGTCCGGGACTACGGTGTCGGGCTGGCGCCCGGCGAGGAGCATCAGGTGTTCGAGCGGTTCTGGCGGGCGGATCCGTCGCGGGCCAGGACAATCGGCGGCACCGGGCTCGGGCTGGCGATCGCGCTTGAGGATGCCCGGCTGCACGGTGGCTGGCTGGAGGCGTGGGGCCGGCCGAAGTGCGGTTCGGTGTTCCGGCTCACGCTGCCGCGGGTGGTCGGTGCGGAACTGGCAGGCTCGCCGTTGCCGCTGGTTCCCGACGACCTGCCGCCGGCCTCACCGGTGTTCGGCGAGCCTGGCGCGGCGGCGCTGCCGGATGGCGTCGGGGGCCCGGATGGCGTCGCGGGCCCGGATGGCGTCGGGGGCCCGGATGGCCGGGGCGCAGACGACCTCGCCGCACCGGGCGCTGAGGCGATGCCAGCTGTCGCCGGCAGGCTGCGTCATCGCCATGACTAGGACGAGCAGGCGCGGCATCAGGCTCGCGGTTCCCGTGCTCGCACTGGCCGCGGCGCTGGCCGGCTGCTCTGGCCTGCCGGTGAGCGGCTACCACTACATCCGCGGCAAGCAGCAGGTCGCCGACCAGGCTCAGAGCCTGCCGCAGCCGATCCCGGTGCCGCCGGGGAAGGGCTGGAAGCCGCGCCAGATAGTGAACGGGTTCCTGGCGGCGAGCGCCAGCGCCGCGGGTGACTACGCGATCGCGCGCCTGTACCTGGCTCCGCCGCTGAACAGGCAGTGGCAGCCCACCCAGGTGCGGATCGTCGCCGCCAACCCGAATATCTCCGAAGTGTCCGGCTATCCGCGCCAGATCAATGCCGGGTCACTTGGCGACCAGGCGAAGGTCCGGGTCATCGGGCAGCAGATCGCCACGCTCTCGGATCGCGGCCAGTACCAGACGGCGTCCTCGCCGTTGTCCTCGGCCACCTTCACCCTGAACACGCAGGACGGCCAGTGGCGCATCACCGGCCTGCCGTCCGACAACCTGCACCTCCTGATGCTGACCCCGGACGACTTCTTCAACTCCTACCAGCCGCGGAACCTGTACTTCTTCGGCCCGTCGGACCGTTTCCTGGTGCCCGATCCGGTCTTCGTGCCCGACCACGCCACCGAGGCCGCCGTCGCCGAGGATCTGGTCCAGGCGCTGCTGAACAACCCGGTCGGCTGGCAGGCGAATGCCACGTTCACCAGCTTCCCGCCCGGGACGAAGCTGCTCGGCCCGGTCAAGCTGGACGGCAACAGCGCGATCGTTGACCTGGGCGGTGCCGCCGCGCGGACATCCGCGGCGCAGCGTGCGCAGATGGCCGCTCAGCTTGCCTGGACACTGACCAGCTCGTCGTATGCGCCGCCGCTGAGCCAGTCCGCGCAGATTTACATCAACGGGCGCGGGCCGCTGCCGATTCGCGGCAACGCCTTCCAGCTCCGGCAGCACTATCGCGGGCTGGTGCCGGGGCCGGCCACCGCGCCGGGCCCGTATTTCATCGGCAGCGACGGCGTGGTCAGCATCCTGACCGGGCTCGGTCAGCCAGCCGCCGGCCAGTCCAGCCATCCAGTGCCAGGGCTGGCGGGCGGCCCGGGCGTCCCGGCGATGTCGGCTATCGCGGTGTCCCCGGACCGGAGGTACCTGGCAGGGATACCGAGGACCGGCGGGGGGGTGTACATCGGTGCCCTTAACCGCCAGGGCGGGCTGACCCTGACGGCGCTGCCGGGCACCTGCACGTCGGTGAGCTGGGCACCGCCGGGCTCAGCGGGCGCAGGCTCGCCGGACCGGCTGTGGGCCGTGACACGGGACGGCAGAATCTGGACGCTGGTGCCAGGCCAGCGGTCCGCCACCCAGGTCATGGCCTCGCCGCTGCCCTCCGGGGAGCGTGTGATCGCGCTCCGGATGGCTCCCGACGGGGTGCGCGTGGCCATGCTGGTGCACGGTCCGTCGGGAAACTCGGTGGCGCTGGGCGCCGTCAGCTACGACGGCTCGTCCGCGGCGATCGGCGGCACCGTCGCGATCGGCAGCGGGCTGGCCAATCCGGTCGCGCTCACCTGGTACGGTCCCGACGACCTGATCGTGCTGAGCCGCCAGGGCGCGATCTCCCGGCTCGACGAGGTGCCGCTGAACGGCAGCCAGCCGACGCCGATCAGCACGGACTCCGATATGGTCTCGATCACCTCTGACGGAGCCGTACTGGTCGCCGGGCTACGCAACGGGAGCCTGGTGGCCTCGACGGGCATTGACGCCGCCTGGTATCCGACCGGCAGGACGGGGCTCATGCCGGCCTACCCAGGCTAGCGCCAGCCTTCCCGGAAACTGGCACCTGACATCTGCGCCAGTCCGGGTTAGCGTCATCCTCATGGCACCCGCCCGGGTCCGTGGTTGCGCCAGGCGGGGTGTTCCGGCAGGCCCGCAGGCACCGGAGTGCCCAGCCTGGCAAGCCGATGCCAGCCGCAGGCGAAACGGCCCACGTAAGGCGACATTTCGTCGACCGATCACGGTGCGGCTTAGAAGTAAGTCCTGCCCCGCCAGGGGATCAGATGTCCCCTGGGTAGGGAGAAGGGTAGTAGTGGCTCTCGGCGGGCCGCGAGCCCCTCGGCAGGCGGATGTGGGGTCGAAGACCAGGTCGGCCGGGCGGGTGCCGTTCCAGTTCCAGCGGAAGGGGTTCCCCGGTGGACATCATCTTCAAGGGCCGGCAGACCGACGTACTGGACAGGTTCCGTGAGCACGCGGCCGCCAAGCTGGCCAAGATCGGGCGGCTGGATCAGAAGGCAGTCAGGGTGGACGTGGAAGTTTCGGCCGAGCGCAACCCACGTCAGTCCGAGCGGCGGGAGCGTGTTGAGCTGACCATTGCCTCGCGCGGGCCTACCATCCGTGCCGAGGCCGCGGCGGAAGACCGGTACACCGCCCTTGACATGGCCTTCGCGAAGCTGGAGTCACGACTGCGGCGGGCCCTTGACCGGCGCAAGAGCAGGCACAGCGGGCATGCGGCGTCTCGGCTGGGCGAGCCGCCGGCCACATCTGCTGAGCTTCCCGGCACCGTCATGACCCCGGAGGACAATGGTTCCGGGAAAGCCGTCGCCGCCATGCCGGGAGCCGTGCCGGCGGCACGGCGGGCTGGCGATGCTGCCGTGAACGAGACGGCTGCCGGGCCGGCGGCCGGCACTGCCGGGCAGCCCGACGACGACGTCGTCCCGATCACCATGCAGGGAGACGGCCCTGTCGTGGTCCGGGAGAAGTTCCACAGCGCTAGCTCGATGGAGATCGATCAGGCACTGTTCGAGATGGAACTGCTCGGTCACGACTTCTTCCTCTTCCGTGACGTCCGCTGCGGCTACCCGAGCGTGGTCTATCGCAGGCGCGGATACCAGTACGGCGTGATCCGGCTGGTTGAAGAGAGTGCCATCGGCGGCCCGGCTGCCGGTGACACGCCGGTGACCTCGGCCGATGGGCAGGCCAGCGGGGCGGAGCGGGTAAGTGCCCGCTAGGCCCGGCTACAGTGGGTCGCGCAGCCAGATGTCACGCTCGAGCAGGTGCGAGCACGGCGCGCATCCCAGTCCGCCGGGTGCTGGCTGCGCACTGTTCTGGCGGCCAGCTTGCGAAGGGAGAGTGAGACGCCATGGGCGGGAGCGCGGGGGGCGACGGCACATCCCCCGATGTCCCGCACGCGGGCGAGCCGATCCGCACGATGATCGTCGACGATCATGCGCTGTTCCGCCGCGGGCTTGAGATGGTGCTGGACGCCGAGCCGGACATCGAGCTGGTGGGCGAGGCGGCCGACGGCGCCGAGGCTGTGCAGAAGGCAGCCGAGTACCTGCCGGATGTCGTTCTGATGGATATCCGGATGCCCCGCAGCAGCGGCATCGAAGCCTGCCGGGCGATGAAGGAGGCCGCCCCGAGCGCGAGGATCGTCATCCTCACGATCAGCGACGAGGAGGAGGACCTCTTCGAGGCAATCCGCGCCGGGGCCAGCGGGTACCTGCTCAAGGACATTCCGCTGGATGAGGTGGCTGGTGCCGTCCGCGCGGTGCACGGCGGCCAGTCCCTGATCAACCCCTCGATGGCGGGGAAGCTGCTCACCGAGTTCGCGGCCCTGGCCGGTCGTGACGAGGAGGAGCGCCAGCAGGTGCCGGCCCCCCGTCTCACCGACCGTGAGATGCAGGTCCTCAAGCTGGTCGCCCGGGGCATGAACAATCGCGACATCGCCAGGGAGCTGTATATCTCCGAGAACACCGTGAAGAACCATGTCCGCAACATCCTGGAGAAGCTGCAGATCCACTCCCGGATGGAGGCGGTCATGGTGGCGGTGCGGGAGAAGCTGATCGAGTTCGGCTGACGGGGACTCCGTGCGCGGCGCCGGCGGCTCTGCGGTACGCCGGCCCGGCGCCCGCACCACCGGAGCCCGGGATTAGGCAGGGACCTGTCCGGCGGATCCGGCCGTGTCAGGTCAGTGCCCTGCGCAGCCGCTCGGTGAGGTGCGGCGGCTCCACCCGCTCGACCGCGACCGACTGGCAGCCCGTCCACTGGGCAGCTTCGCGCAGCGCCCGGGCCATGGCGTCGGCAGCGGCGGCGGTCTGCACCGATACCTTCCGCGCGACCAGCGTCTGCCCGCTCCTCGCCGGGTCAGCTCGCCCGGCCAGCCTGCCGCGGTGCAGCAGCGGCATCGCGTAGTAGCCGTTGACCCGCTTCTCCCGGGGAACGTATGCCTCCAGGCTGTGCTCGAAGCCGAATACCCGCAGCGTTCGCTTCCGGTCCCAGATCAGCGAGTCGAACGGGGAGAGCAGGGTCGTCCGGTGCCGCCCGGCCACGGCCGCCGAGCCGTCACGGCTTGCCGCTGACAGTACGGCAGGGTCGGCCCAGCCAGGCACCCGGCGGCCGCCCGGCGTGGCTATCGCGACCGGCACCAGGCCTGCAGCCTGCGCTGCATCCGGCACGGTCAGCGCAGGCCCGCGACCGCTGGTGAACTCGCCGAGACGCTGGTAGTCGACCAGATCGGCCCTGGTGACGACCCCGAGCGCCCTGGCCGTGACGCAGGCCAGGTGGATCAGGCACTCGGCGTCGGACGGGTCGGCGCTGAGCAGATCCGCTGGCAGCACGCGCTCGGGCAGGTCGTATACCCGCCGCCAGCCCGCCCGCCGGGCGCAGATGACCTCTCCGGTGTCGAGCAGCCACTCGACGGCGATCTTCGTGTCGGACCAGTCCCACCAGTCTCCGCCCCGCCTGGCCCCGCCGAGCTCGGTGACGGTGAGCGGGCCCTCTGCCCGGATCCTGGCCAGCACCTCGCGGCACACCCGCTCATGGCTCTGATGCCAGCGCCGCCCCCTGGCCCGGAAGTCGCGGCGGCGGAACGCATAGTAGGGCCACTCCTCGAGCGGCAGCACGCAGGCGGCGTGGGACCAGTACTCGAACGCCGCTGGCCGGCTCGGATGCCAGTAGGCGCGCTCGATCCTCGACCGCGGAATCGGGCCCAGGCGGGAATAGGCCACGAGCTCATGCGACCGCGCCAGCACGCTGATCGTATCTAGCTGGACCGCGCCGAGCCGGCGCAGCATGGCGGGCACTCCGCCGCGCCGCGCGTCCACGCCGATCAGGCCCTGTGCCCGGAGCATGGTCAGCCTGACCTCGTCCGCCGACAGGCTCAGCGCCGCCCCGGGAAGGGCCTCCGGCGCGGAGCGGACTGGGGTGGCCACGCGAGGGAGCGTAACCGGAAGCTACGACATTCTGGGTCGCGGCGTGGCTGATGCCCCATCTCGGGGTCATGGCGCATCGACACCGGCCCCGGGAACGGTGCCTGCCGGGCCGTGGGCTACCTCGGGAACGCCCGGAGGAGCGCGAGGGCGATCGAGCCCGGGTCGCGAAGGAGAGCGTCCGCGATCGCGTTCCATTCGTCCTCGGAGGCGACGCCGGCGGTGACCGGCGGCCCGGTGCCCAGCCGGCTGTCGGCCGGCTCGGTGTAGGGCTGGTAGCGGCCGAGGAACTCCTCGCGCGGGCTGCCGCGCCGGGCGGCCAGGTCTTCGAGGGTCCCGCCCAGGCCCCAGGCGCTGCGGCCGAGGATGTCCTGGTAGACGCTGCGGACCAGGGCGGCGGTGGCGAGCAGGTCCGTCTTCGTCTCGTAGGCTTCAGTGTCCTCGGCTGCCGTGGGCCGTAGTGCGGCAATGACCCTGCCGACGGCTGCGCCCAGTTCGTCGTACCCGGGCTCGCGGGATACGGTGCCAGGCGGGAGCCGGAACCGGCTGCTGGCCTCGCCGAGGCGGGCGACCTTGACGGCGAGGTCGGGGCGGTCGGCGGGCAGCCGCCGGGGCAGTTCCCTGAGCAGCGCGGCCAGCCCGGTGACGGCGGGCCAGAAGGCCGTCTGGTCGTGGCCCTCGTCCTGGTACTGGCCCGCCGCCTGCAGGAACGCCCGTGCGCAGTCCACGCCTTCGAGATTGTCGAGGGCCTCGCGCAGCCCGGTGGACAGCCGCAGGGACCAGTGCAGCCCGAGGGCGTTGAGCAGCATCCGCGCTCGCAGTGGCCTTTCCGCTGCTGGGTCGGTTAGGCCCTGCAGCGACACCGACGCGTTGTACAGCCGCGCGGCGGCCTGGTCGGGTGCGGTTCCGGCCGCGATCGCCGCCACCGCGGCCGCGGACTCCAGCCAGGCCACGTCGGTCCAGTCGGCCGACCAGACACTGCCCAGCGCGCCGGCCTCGTTGATCACCGTCAGCATGGCCCGGGGGTGCGCGTCCGGCATCCCCAGCGCCTCCAGGATCGCCGCCGCGTCGGCCTCGGCAATCCCCATTTCGCGGACGCTGACTACCCGGATGATCCGCAGCGCCAGGACATCCGCGGTGCCCCGGGTCCCGGCAACCCGCTCGGGCAGCACCTGCCACAGGTTCATCCCCGCGTTGCCCGCGGCGACCGACACCACCTGGCGCGCCGGAGCGTCGAACGGCACGTCCGGCTCGACCTGGAGCAGGCGCCACATGCCCAGCAGCGCGTAGTGGTAGAGGAAGATCCGCACCAGCCGGCTATGGCGGTCATCCAGGCCGATCATGAGATTGGCGATCACGGCCACCGTCGTGTAGATCCCCACCGTGGGCGGCTGCTCGCTGCTGAGGAAGCCCAGCAACGGCGGCACCAGGCGGTTCGCGGCCTCGGTCCCGCGCAGCGGCTCCAGCCCCCGCAGCACGATGTCCACGATCTGCTCCCGCGACACCTCGCCGCGGGCCGCCTCACGCTCCAGCCGCTCCACCGTCCGGGCCAGCGGCCCCGAGATGAACACCGGGATCTGCTCCGGCGCAAGCTGCTGTATCGCCGAGCCGACCTGGAATTCCACGGTACGAGGGTCGCCAGTCAGGACAGGATCCCCCGAGCCGTCGGACGCGCCGGCAGGCCTCCGGCGCTGTGCGACCGCGGCGCCGATCAGCGCCAGGTTCCCTCCGTTGATAACTGCATCCTGGACAAGGTCCCAGGCATCGGTGTGCTGGCTGCCGACTCCGGGAGGGCTGAAGCCGCCGTGGGTGGCCTCCCAGATGCCGCGCAGGCGTTCCTTGTAGAGATCGGCGGCGGTGGGCGGAGTGATCGTCATCTCTGTGGCCGGGTGAGCCTCTGGCTCCGCCAGCGGGGCCTTGATCGTGCTCATGTCGTCGCGCTTGCCGCTGGCCGGGCCGGTGTCTGCGTCGGAGAAGGTACCTCCTGGCTGCTCCGGTTCAGTCAATTTGATCTCCCGAGGACCCGTGTACGAGACCTGCCGCGTCGTAGGCGGCGACGACGAGCGTGGCGATGTCTTCGGGCACCAGTTCCCTGCCCTCGGCGATGAAGACAGCCCGCTGCAAGATCCGGTACAGCGCCCCCTCCAGCACCCGCAGCGGCGGACCGACGAGTTCGCTGTGGTCCTCCTGCCACTTGCTGAGTCCGTGCTGCACGGCACTGCGGAAGCTGCTCTCCCAGCCATCGGACCGGGCCGGCAGCAAGACTTCGACCTGCCGCTTCAGGCCACGGAACGTGATCACTATGTCCGCGAGGTCCCGTGAATCCGGTGGATGAAGCTGCAAGGCCGCTGCGCCCAGGTACTTCTCCTCGAAGCGCTCCTGAAGTCGTTCGCGGAACAGCCCGTCGGCCTTCGCGAAGACACCCATTCGCAGCGACTGGGTGAGTTGCTCATCGGCCGTCGTGGCGGCTGTGGGGTTGGCTACCTCCCCGGTCGCCTGGCTCGATAGGTCCTCCAGGGTCTTCATGATCGGATCCATGGGATCACCGCCGATTGCGGTGGCCGACCGCGCGGCGAACCGTTCCTCGTAGAGGATCGCGTCCATCGACGAGCTGAGGTCTCGCTGCGTCGGCTGCAGCGGATTGAAGGCCTTATAGCGGATCAAGGACCGTATGTACGGTATGAGCACAGTCACGCCTGGAACGTCCACCGAGCGCCTGGCCAGGGTCAGGGCCGACTGAGTGACGGACGGCGTCGCGCGGTCGATCTCATCCAGCACAATCACGGTGCTGCGCCCGGCCCGGACCATCCGGGCGGTGGCACGCTCGAAGTGTGACTGCCAGCGCAGTCCCGGGATGTCCAGGTCAACGTGCAGCCCCACCTTGCTCTGCCGGACACGCAGCTCAAGGGTCGAGCTCCAGCTCCGCACGGCGGCAATCCACCGGGCGAACAGGAAACTGGCGGGGGCCTGCAGCCAGCCCAGCCGGGCCAGGTAGGCAGGATGGCAATACAGCGCCTCCAGAATGGCGGCCTGCAGGTCGGACTCGGTCTGCTGCTGCCAGACGTCGACCACGACGACCGCAGGCTTAGACCGGTCTGCCTTCCAGTCGTACTGGAGCCGCTGCACGAGGAAGGACTTACCTTCGCCCAGCCGCCCCTCCAGCGGCAGGACGCGGCCGAGGTACTGGTCGGTGATCAGCTTGCCGAGTTCCTCCAGGGCCCGCTTCTGAGAGGGAAGCAGGGGCGGCGGCTTGCTGGTTTCCAGTGCCCGTGAGCGCGTTGCGTGGCGATGCAATAGCAGCAGCTTGGCAAGGAGGATGGCGAGGAACACGGCGACCGGCACGCGTATCCACAGGTCAAGCGGGACCGCCCGGGCGTGGTTGAGGGCTCTCGGCAGGTCGATGACAAGCAGGATCGCGGCAGCGGCGGCCAGCGGCGGGATAAGCCAGCCGAGCGGTGGCAGCCAGGCGTAAACGGAATTGGCGACCAGGACTATCAGGCCGAGTGCGATCAGCGGGAACACGCCGGTCAGCGTCATGGCGAGCGTCCTGGACCGCGCCGTCGTTACCTGACCCGCGCTCAGCCAGTGCAGCCATCCGGGGATCAGCGATCGATCAGTGGCCAGCAGCAGTAATGCGGCGGCGAGCGCCACCACGAGCAGCGCCCGCGTGACCTGTCCTCGCAGCCATGCGAGCGCCTTGCCCGGCCGTTGCGCAGAAGTCGCCTGTGCCATGCCCACCCCAATACAGACAAACCAAAAATACATCATAAGTAAGGACGAAATGGCCGGCCCGTGCCTCGTCTCGAATCGTGCCTGACCAATGCGAGACCCTGTGCATTATGGCGTATGCGGCCGTCTATGGGGGGATAAGCGTGTTTCTCGGCGGGCTGAGGCCGGCGGAGCACGGCCGGCGAACATCACGCCGTGACCTGAGGTGCGAAGCTCTGCGGGCGTGATGAGGGCAGCCTCGAAAGATTCCCGCGCCCGAGCAGGTTCCGCGAGACTGCCCTGGACGCGAGGTTATCGGGGAGGAGATTCTCTCAGGCGGTCTGACACAACGCGGCCTGGAAATGGACGATAACCAGCCGTGAAGCGCGCTCATCGCAGCCGTCTCGGCGGGTCAGCGGGGGTGATCAGCCACCCGGCCTAGTACCAGTCCTCGAAGACGTTGATGGAGATCGCGAGCAGGCCTCCGACGACAGCTACCCCGAGCCCCGCCCAGAACAGCCACCAGGTCGGGCCGAAGATCAGCGCGAATCCGCCGATCACGAAGCCGGCCATGATGATCGATACCGCGACCCAGGACACGGGCCTGCCGTGATGCGCCGGGTAGATGCCGGTGACCAGCGGGTCGTCTCCGGCGAGCGTCGCCGATGCCGTCCCGCGCGACGCCGGGGCTGCGCTGTGGGCCGCGCCCGGACCCTGGGGCGGGAAGCCGGCGTCTCCCGCATTCGCCCGCTCCGGCGTGGCGCCGCCGAGGCTGCCCGGCTCCGCCTGGTCCGACATGCGCCTGACTCCTTCCCGCCGATCCTGACTGCCGCTCGCACCCGCCGCGGCCGGATGTCACCTCATATTGTCGCCACCACCGGAGGCATGCGGTCATCCGGCCCCCGGGAGCAGGCCCCTGGCTGACGTGACTCGGCAATGGCCGGGCTCTCGCCTACCATGGCTGGTAGCCGATAATACGGTGTCGGCAGCGGTCTCCCCGGGCGCCGGCGCCAGACCGCCGGAATGGGGCGGAACCGGCTCAAGCCAGGCAGACGATCCGCGAGGAGCGCGACGAAGTGCCAGCAATCATCGACAAGGTCCTGCGTGTCGGCGAGGGCGCGCTCCTGCGCAAGCTCAGGGGGATCGCCAGCCAGGTTAACTCCATCGAGGACGACATCGCCGCGCTGAGCGACGCCGAGCTTCGCGCGCTCACCGCCGAACTGCGCCAGCGTCACGCCGACGGCGAGTCTCTCGAGGACCTGATGCCCGAGGCATTCGCGGCGGTTCGCGAGGCAGCGAAGCGGACCCTGGGCCAGCGGCACTTCGACGTGCAGATCATGGGCGGGGCCGCGATGCACATGGGCAACATCGCGGAGATGAAGACCGGCGAGGGCAAGACGCTGGCGGCGACGCTGCCGGCCTACCTCAACGCGCTGCCCGGCAGGGGCGTGCATGTCGTCACGGTCAATGACTACCTGGCCAAGCGCGACGCCGAGTGGATGGGCCGGATCCACCGCCTGCTCGGACTCGAGGTCGGCGTCATCCTGGCGCAGATGGGGCCGGACGAGCGGCGGAAGGCCTACGCGGCCGACATCACCTACGGCACGAACAACGAGTTCGGCTTCGACTACCTCCGCGACAACATGGCCTGGAGCCTGGAGGAATGCGTCCAGCGCGGTCACCACTTCGCGATCGTCGACGAGGTCGACTCGATCCTGATCGACGAGGCCCGCACGCCGCTGATCATCAGCGGGCCGTCCGACCAGAACAGCCGCTGGTACCAGGAGTTCGCCAAGATCGTCCCGAGGCTGCGCCGGGGCGAGGACGGCGAGGGCGACTATGAGGTCGACGAGAAGAAGCGGACCGTCGGGATCCTCGAGGCGGGCGTAGAGAAGGTCGAGGACTGGCTCGGCATCGACAACCTGTACGAGCAGGTGAACACGCCGCTGATCAGCTTCCTGAATAACGCGATCAAGGCCAAGGAGCTTTACAAGAGGGACAAGGACTACGTCGTGATGAACGGCGAGGTCCTCATCGTTGACGAGTTCACCGGCCGGATCCTGCACGGCAGGCGGTTCAGCGAGGGCATGCACCAGGCGATCGAGGCCAAGGAAGGCGTCCAGATCAAGGACGAGAACCAGACCCTGGCCACGATCACGCTGCAGAATTACTTCCGCCTGTACGAGAAGCTGGCCGGGATGACCGGCACGGCGCTGACCGAGGCCAACGAGTTTCACCAGACGTACAAGCTCGGCGTGGTGGAGATCCCGACCAACAAGCCGATGATCCGGGTGGACCAGCCCGACGTGATCTACCAGACCGCCCAGGCGAAGTTCGAGGCGCTGGTGGAGGACATAGCGCAGCGGCACGCGGCCGGCCAGCCGGTGCTGGTCGGCACGATCAGCGTCGAGAAGTCCGAGCTGGTGTCGCGGATGCTGAAGCGGCGGGGCATCCCGCACGAGGTGCTGAACGCGAAGTACCACGAGCGGGAGGCGGCGATCGTGGCCCAGGCGGGCCGCAAGGGCGCGGTCACCGTGGCAACCAACATGGCCGGCCGCGGCACGGACATCATGCTCGGCGGCAACCCGGAGTTCATCGCGGACCAGGAGCTGCATCAGCGTGGCCTGTCGCCGGTCGATACCCCGGAAGACTTCGAGGCCGCCTGGCCCGGCGCGGTGGAGAAGGCCAAGCGTGCCGTGGCCGAGGAGCATGACGAGGTAGTTGCCGCTGGGGGGCTGTACGTGCTCGGGACAGAGCGGCACGAGTCCCGGCGCATCGACAACCAGCTTCGCGGCCGGTCGGGCCGGCAGGGCGACCCCGGAGAGTCGCGGTTCTACCTGTCGCTTGAGGACGAGCTCATGCGGCGGTTCAACGCCGAGAAGGTCGCGCACTTCATGGAGTGGCTCAAGACTCCGCCGGACGTGCCGATCGAGTCGAAGACCGTCAGCCGGTCGATCAGGTCCGCCCAGACCCAGGTCGAGCAGCAGAACTTCGAGATCCGCAAGGATGTCCTCAAGTACGACGACGTGATGAACCGGCAGCGGCATGTCGTCTACACCGAGCGCCGCCAGGTCCTTGAGGGCGCGGACATGCGCATGCAGATCAGCCGGATGATCGACGACGTCATAGCCGGATACGTGGCCGGCGCCACCGCGGAGGGCTTCCCGGAAGAGTGGGACCTGGAACGGCTGTGGACAGCTTTCCGGCAGCTGTACCCGTGCACGGTCACCATCGACGACGTGATCCGGGAAGCGGGGGGCGAGCGGGGCGGCATCACGGCCGACCTGATCACGGAGATGATCCGGCAGGACGCTCATGAGGCGTACGCCCGGCGCGAGGAGGACCTGACCTCCGAGGTGATGCGCGAGCTGGAGCGGCGGGTGGTGCTGTCGGTCCTGGACCGCAAGTGGCGCGAGCACCTGTACGAGATGGACTACCTCCGGGACGGGATCGGCCTGCGGGCCTGGGGCCAGCGTGACCCGCTGGTGGAGTACCAGCGCGAGGGCTACGAGATGTTCACCAGCATGATGGAGGGCATCAAGGAGGAGTCGGTCGGCAGCCTCTTCAACGTCGAGGTTCAGGTGCAGGAGAACCCGATCGTCGAGGATGCCACCGCGCCCGTGGTCGTCCCGCCAGTCCAGCCCGGTGCCCCCAACGGCAGCCAGGCGTCCCGCGGCCGGGGCCGCGAGGGCAGGAAGCGGGGCGGTCCCGGCGGCCGGCACGCGGCCGGCGCGCTGGCCGGCGGCCAGATGGGCGCCGCTGGCGGATCCGCGGCCGGCGCGCCCGCCGGCGGGCAGATGCGCCCTGCCGGTGCGCCCGCTTCCGGCCAGGCCCCCGCCGGTCATGCGCCCGCTGAGCCGGTTCCCCCCGCGTTTGCTGCCCGGGGCCTGGACCGCCCGCAGCGTCCGGCCCGGATGGACTACAGCGCGCCGAGCGCCGACGTGCCCGGCCAGGCGCAGCACCGGACGGCGGGCAATGGCCCCGATTACTCCAAGGTGGGGCGGAACGCACCCTGCCCGTGCGGGTCCGGCCGGAAGTTCAAGCAGTGCCACGGCGACCCGCGTAACCGCTAGCGCTGCCGCTGCACCCGCTCAGCGGGCCTCGATCGCGGTGCACAGCCATGCCGCCGGCGCATCGGCGCTGACGGTGACCGGGTGGTCGTGCTGGGCGGCGCGCTCGACCCGCACGGCCACCGCGCGAGTCCGCTCCCCGGCCCTGACCAGGATCGTCATCTCCAGCACCCCGGGGGCCGGCCGCGCGGTCAGCACGCGCCGCACTCGCGGGGGGCCCGAGGCGGACAGCAGCGGACCGAGCTCGCGGATTCGCCTGCGGGTCTCGGCTGTCGTCCAGGGCACCATCTGGCGCGGCGGCCGGGCGCCGGCGAGCGTCTCGGCGAGAATCTGGGCGAACCGGGCGGCCCAGGTGGCGCTGGGCGCCGGCGCGGCCCCGTCCGGGTGGTCGGCACGGGCGGCGGGCACGGCACGGCTCCCAGGATGCTGGCTGGCTAACCCGGAGCCGGCTCGGGTCGCGGGAGCATGAGCCGCGGAAGGCGTGCTCACTGCCCGGCCCGCGATGACGCCGGGCCGGCAGGGCTCGTCGTCGAACGGGGGTGCCGAGTCCGGCACGGCCACGAGCCGCACCGCCTGCGCATCAGGCAACGGGCCTCGCGTGGCCCGGCGCGGCGCTAAGGGCGGGAAGGGCCCGGCGGGCCTGTTGCCTTGCGACCGGCCTGGCCCGCGGGCATCTGGTGACGGTGTTCCTGTGTCCGGCATGGATGTGTTGTACCTGAGCCCGGTGACATTCACGGCCAGCGGCGGCGAGGCCGGGGACCTGCCGAGGCGGGCCCGCTAAGGCGGCGGAATGCACGGCCAGGGCCGCTGGTTTCCCCTGCGGGAACCAGCCGCGCGCCCGGCTGCCGGCCGGGCAGGCGCGTACGGAAAGAGAGTCAGGAGCCCATCGTGTCCCTGCCACCACTGGTAGCGCCAGCCGAGAGCCTCACGACCGACGAGGTCCGGCGCTACTCGCGTCACCTGATCATCCCGGATGTCGGGATGACCGGGCAGAAGAGGCTGAAGAACGCGAGAGTCCTGTGCGTCGGCGCCGGGGGCCTCGGCTCGCCCGCCCTGCTGTACCTGGCAGCCGCCGGGATCGGCACGCTTGGCGTGATCGACTTCGACGTGGTCGATGAGTCGAACCTGCAGCGGCAGGTCATCCATGGCCAGTCGGATATCGGCCGGCCGAAGGCTGAGTCCGCGAGGGACAGCATCCGGGAGATCAACCCGCACGTCAACGTGGTGCTGCACGAAGAGCAGCTCAGCTCCGAGAACGCGATGCAGATCTTCGCGCAGTACGACCTCATCGTGGACGGGACCGATAACTTCGCCACCAGGTACCTGGTGAACGACGCGTGCGTACTGCTGCACAAGCCCTACGTGTGGGGCTCGATCTACCGGTTTGACGGCCAGGCCAGCGTGTTCTGGGCCGACCACGGTCCCTGCTATCGCTGCCTTTACCCTGAGCCGCCGCCGCCTGGCATGGTTCCCTCGTGCGCCGAGGGCGGCGTCCTCGGCGTGCTGTGCGCCTCCATCGGCTCGATCCAGGTCAACGAGGCCATCAAGGTGATTGCGGGGATCGGCGAGCCGCTGGTCGGCCGGCTGATGATCTATGACGCGCTGGAGATGAGCTACCGGACGGTCCGCGTCCGCAAGGATCCGGATTGCCCTGTATGCGGAAATAATCCCACCATCACCGGGCTGATTGACTACGAGGCGTTCTGCGGCGTGGTCTCCGATGAGGCTCAGAAGGCCGCCGCCGGCTCCACCATCACGGCGACCGAGCTCAAGGAGATGATGGACAGCGACGAGAAGATCTTCCTGGTCGATGTCAGGGAACCGAACGAGTACGAGATCGTGTCCATCCCCGGCTCAGTGCTCATCCCCAAGGACCAGTTCCTGTCCGGCGCCGCCCTCGAGCGCCTTCCCCAGGATCGCAGGATCGTCCTGCACTGCAAGAGTGGCGCCCGGAGCGCGGAGTGCCTCGCCGTGGTGAAGAACGCCGGCTTCTCCGATGCCGTCCACGTGGGGGGCGGCGTCCTGGCATGGGTCAGCCAGGTCGACCCGTCGCTGCCGGTCTACTGAGGCCGCGCGGGCTGGTGCGGCGGGCGTGGCTGAGGGCAGCGCGGCGTCCCGGGCCCTCCGCGCAGCAACGCGCGGGAGGCGGCGCTTGCGGCCAGAGCGGTGCTGAGCGGCCGCGTGGCGCCTGCCTGCCCGGGCGGGCACGCAGCGCAGGGCGCGCGTCAGGCCGTAGCATTTTCGCGTGGTGATGCAGCCGGACCTACCGCGTGACGACGGTACCTCGCGGAAGCCGGGTAGCGCGGAGGCGGCGCAGCCCGTCCCGCCGGAGCGAGCGCAGCCATCGCTGTGGCCGGGATCGGCGGATACAGGATGGCTGGCCTCGCTGGAAGCGCGGGATGCGCGGGATGCGCGGGATGCGCGGGATGCGCGGGATGCGCGGGAGGCGCCAGATCGGCTGAGCCGCCGGGCGCACACGGCGCCGCGCCCCCGCCGCCGCAGGCCGCTGCTGGCCGTGACGGCCCTGCTGCTCGGCCTGGCCGGAATGGGGATCTCGGCCATCGGGATCGCCGGGCAGCTTGCCCCCCGGTCCTTCACCCCGGCGCAGCGACAGCAGATCACCGCATGGGAGATCGCCCGCCGCTGGCGCACCATGCCTGCCGGCCGGATCTTCCCGGCCGCCGTGACCTACCAGATCCCGGGCTCTGTGCTGGCATCCACCAGGCAGCTAGCCCTGGTGGCCACGCGCGCCGGCATCGCGCCGCAGGCGCGCTGCAGCGCAGCGACCGATCCTGCTGCCGGTCGGGTGCTCGTCCGGCATGGGTGTGCCGCCGTGCTCCGGGCTACCTACATCGACGCCACGCAGAGCCTGGTGATCACGGTGGGGGTGGCGGTGATGCCAAGCGACGCCGCCACCGAGGCCGTTGCCCGCGACCTGTCCCATGGCGTCCAGCCGCATCCCGGCCTGCGGCCTGCCCGCTTCCGCGGCACGCTCGCCGCGCGGTTCCGCGCCGGCCAGCGGCAGCTGACCTGGGCGTCGGCGAGCGGACCGTACCTGATCATGTCGACGGTCGGCTTCGCCGACGGCCGCCCCCGCGAGCAGATGTCCACCGACAGGTACGCCGACGCCGAGATGCAGGATGCCGCCAGCGGCGTGGCTGAGGCCGTCAGCGCGCCGCTCGTGGTGCGGCCGCCACCGCCGCGCTGCCCGGGAGCGCCGGGATGCTAGGGGGCGGCCCGGCCCGCGGGCGCGGGCGGATGGCGCCGGCCGGGAGCGCCGGGATGCTAGGCGGCGGCCCGGCCGGCGGGCGCGGGCGGATGGCGCTGGCCGCGGCGCTGGCTGCGGTGCTGGCGCTATCTGCCGCCGTGCTCGGGGCGGTTGCAGCAAGCCCCGTACGCGCTGATGTCGTCCGCGACCGCGAGGCCTGGGTCCTGAACATGCTGCACGTGCCGCAGGCCTGGGCAGTCAGCCAGGGCCGGGGCGTCATCGTCGCCGTGATCGACAGCGGGGTCAATCCCGACGTGTCCGACCTGACCGGGTCGGTGATCACCGGCCCTGACTACACCGGGGTCGGCACGCCGCCGTCCAACCCGGGCTGGGGCCAGCACGGTACCTGGATGGCGTCGCTCATCGCCGGGCACGGCCACGGCGGCGGCGGTGACGGCATCATCGGCATGGCGCCGCAGTCCCGGGTGCTGTCCATCCGGGTCATCACCGACCGGGCCGATCCCGGCTACCAGAGGTACATGCGCCAGCCGCAGACGCGGATCCAGCACGAGCTTGCCGACGCCATCAGGTACGCGGTCGCCCACGGCGCCGGCGTCATCAGCATGTCCCTGGGCTACAGCCTGCAGAGCCGGTCGGTCCGGTCAGCACTGCAGGATGCCTTCAACCACAACGTCGTGGTCGTCGCCTCATCCGGCAACTCGGGAGGAACGATGGCCGCCCGCGGCCAGGGCGGCCATAGCGGGCAGGCGCCCTACTCGTTCCCCGCCGACTACCTGGGCGTGCTCGGCGTGGGCGCGGTGAACAGCGCCGATCAGCCCGCCGGGTTCTCCAGCGACAATCTGTCGGTTCAGGTCGCCGCTCCCGGCGTTGACGTGCCTGCGCAGGGCCGGGACGGTCAGTACTGGCTGGTCAGCGGAACCAGCCCGGCGTGCGCGCTGACGGCAGGGGTGGCGGCACTGATCAGGTCTGCCTATCCGCGCCTGTCCCAGGCCCTGGTGCGGGAGGCCATCACCGCGACGGCGCAGCACCGGCCCCCGGGAGGCTACGACGACCGCGTCGGCTTCGGCACCGTGGACGCCGCCGCGGCGCTCGCGGCCGCTCGCCGGCTCAGCGAGGTGCGCCCGGCAGCCTCTTCCGGCGTCAGCGGCGCAGCTTTCTTCGGAGGCGGCCCGGCGGCGGTGCCCGCGCCGCCGGTCACCCCGCGCGGTCCTGGCAGGCTCGTCGTGCTGGCCGTGCTCGCCGTTTGCAGCCTGGTGGTCACCCTGGCCGCGGCGGCGAGGCTGCTTTCCGGCCGGCGCAGGCTGTCGTCGCAGCGGTGACCGGGGAGGGCCGCGACGGGCGCAACGAGCGCAACGGCCGCGACGGCCGCGACGGGCACGACGGGCACGACGGGCACGAGCTAGGGGATTTCGCCAGCCGGGTTCTCGACGTGGCCGAGGCGATCCCTCGCGGCTTCGTGATGACCTACGGGGACGTCGCCGAGTATCTCGGGGAGGGCGGCCCGCGTCAGGTCGGCCGGGTGATGGCGCTCTGGGGCGGCGCGGTCGCCTGGTGGCGCGTGGTCCATGCGGACGGGTCGCTGCTGGATGGGCATGAGCGGGCAGCGCTCGCCAGGTACCAGGAGGAGGGAACGCCGCTGCGGACCGGTGCCGATGGCCGCGTCACCGGGATCGACATGCGCCGGGCTCGCTGGACCGGCTGACCGCCCGGCGAGCCGTGCTCGATGGGCGGCCGAGTGTCCGAGGTGACCAGTACGCTCGCCGTGACATGACTCCGGCGTCCGAAGACATGACATGAGCTCTCGCCCCGAGTACCGGCTAGTTCGATCCCCGGCGCCGCAGGTGGCCCCGCCGGTGCTGGACGCCGCGCAGCAGCGGGTCGTCTGCCACCAGGGAGGCCCGCTGCTGGTGCTGGCCGGGCCGGGCACCGGCAAGACGACCGCGATCGTGGAGTCGGTGGTGCACCGGGTCACGCAGCGCGGGATCGACCCGGCCAGGCTGCTGGTGCTGACCTTCAGCAGGAAGGCCGCCGAGGAACTGCGGGAGCGGATCACGCTCCGGCTGGCCCTCACGATGCGCACGCCGCTTGCGTTCACCTTCCACAGCTACGCCTACGCCCTGGTACGGCGGGAGTTCATGCTGGCCGGCGAGACACCGCCCGCCCTCCTCTCCGGGCCCCAGCAGCTCCTGGAGGTCAGCCGCCTGCTGCGGGGCGAGGCCGAGGATGGCGGCACGAGCTGGCCTCCGCGGCTCCGGGCCGCGCTAGCGACTCGCGGGTTCGCCGCCGAGCTGCGCGACTTCCTGCTGCGCGCGGCTGAGCGCGGCCTCGACGGCCCTGCGCTGGCCCGGCTGGGCAGGGAGCGCGGGCGGGACGACTGGGTGGCCGCCGGCCGGTTCCTGACCAGGTATGCCGCCAGGTTCGACCTGGCACCCGTCCCCGCCTACGACTATGCGGAGATAGTCCGGATCGCCGGAGCCCTGCTGCGCCGGTCCGCCACCAGGGACCGGGAGCGCCGGGCCTACGACGCCGTGCTGGTCGACGAGTACCAGGACACCGATCCCGCTCAGGCCGGCCTGCTGCAGGCGCTTGCCGGCGATGGCCGGGAACTGATCGCGGTCGGCGATCCCGACCAGTCGATCTACGCATTCCGCGGAGCCGACACCCGCGCGGTCAGCCGGTTCCGCGACCTGTTCCGCAACCCGGACGGGACGCGGGCCCCGGTGATCGCGCTGCGCACCTGCCGCCGTAGCGGCCCGGTGCTGGTGCAGGCCACCCGGCGGGTGGCGAGGAGGCTGCCGCCGGCGCTGCCGGCGCTGGGCGCGGACTATGCGGATACAGAACGCAATCACAGGGCGCTGATCCCTGCCGCGGCCTGCCCGGGCCGCGTGCGGGTCGTCGTCGCCTCCGGTGCGACTCAGGAGGCTGCGGTCATCGCCGACGCGCTGCGCCGTGCGCACCTGGCCGAGGGCATCGGCTGGTCCTCGATGGCGGTGCTGGTCAGGTCGGCGAGCCGGCAGGTACCGGTGCTGCGGCGCGCGCTGATGGCGGCCGGAGTGCCCGTGGCGGTCGCCGGCGACGACCTGCCGCTGACCGCCGAGCCCGGCACCAGGCCGCTACTGAAGCTGCTGACCTGTGCTTTCGTCCCGGGGGCGCTGGATGAGGAGTCCGCGGCCGAGCTGCTCACCGGGCCGCTGGGCGGCATCGACCCCCTGGGCCTGCGGCGGCTGCGCCGGGCGCTGGTCGCCGCGGCGCGGGCGGCGGGCGACCCGGAGCCCGAGGAGCCGCTGGCTGCCGCGCTGCGTGACCCCGCGAACCTGGTACCCGCCGGGTGGGAGCCGGACCGGCTGGCCGGCCCGGCGTCCGGCCCGGTGCCGGGCGACCTCGCCCCGGTGCCGGGCGGGCCCGCCGCCCCGGCCGCGGCGCTCGCGGGCCCGCTGGCGGCGGCCCGGAAGGTCGCCGCCCTGCTGGCCCTGGCCCGCGACACGGCGGCAGGCCGGGTGCCGGGCGCCGGGAACCGGCCGGCCACCCCGCACGAGGTGCTCTGGGCGGTCTGGAAGGCCTCCGGCCTCGCCGACGCCTGGCAGGAGGCCAGCGCGGCCGGGGGAAGCCGGGGTGCCGTCGCCGACGCCGACCTGGACGCCGTTGTCGCGCTGTTCGAGGCCGCGGCCCAGTTCTCGCAGCGGGTCCGGCGCGGCTCGGTGCGGCTGTTCCTGGACAGCCTGAGCGGGCAGGAGATCGCCGGCGACACGCTGGCTGCCCGTGCGCCCGCGGGGGACGCGGTGTCGCTGCTGACCGCGCACCGGGCCAAGGGCCTGGAGTGGGATCTGGTGGTGGTCGCTGGCGTCCTCGAAGGCACCTGGCCGGACCTGCGGCTGCGGTCCTCGCTGCTCGGAATGGATGAGCTGGTGGACGCCGCTTCTGGCAGCCCGGTCCCGGATGCGGGCTCCGACGCTGCCGCGGCTGCCATGGCCTCCCGGCTGCTCGATGAGGAGCGGCGGCTGTTCTATGTCGCGGTCACCCGGGCCAGGCAGCAGCTTCTCGTCACCGCCTACGGCGGTGACGACGCCGAGGAGCGCCCGTCCCGGTTCCTGGCCGAGCTGGCGGGCGACGCCATCGAGATCGAGGGGGACGTCCGGGCTGCGTACCTGCCCGGCGACGCCGGCGCGGCCGGCGGAGAGGCGGCCCGTGCTGAACCCGCGACAGCGAGCCGGGCCGGCCCGGACCAGGTTGGCGCCGCGGCTGGAGTCGCATCGGGGACGCTGCCCGCGCCCCCGGACGGGTGGGGCGGGCGGCGCTGGCTGTCGCTGCCCGCGCTTACGGCGGAACTGCGCCGGGCGGCTGCCGACCGCAGGCTGCCCGGCCCGCTGCGCCGGGCAGCCGCCCGGCAGCTCGCCCGGCTGGCCGCCGCCGGGGTGCGGGGCGCCAGCCCGGGACACTGGTATGCGCTGACCGAGCTGTCGGAGCGAGGGCCAATCGCCGCCGGCCCCGTCGCTGTCTCGCCATCCCAGGTAGAGAGCTTCGCCGCGTGCGGCCTGCGCTGGCTGCTGGAGTCGGCGGCAGGGTTCGGGACTCCGAGCGCGGCACGCCACTTCGGGATCGTGATCCATGCCGCGGCGGCACTGGCGGCCGAGGGGGCCGACGACACGGAGATCAGCAAGCGGATCGACGAGATCTGGCACCATCTCGACTTCGGCAGCCGCTGGTACTCGCGGAAGCAGCGGCAGCAGGCGGAGCTCATGGTCCGCCGGTTCCTGGACTGGCACCGGGCGAACCCGCGCCAGCTCGTCGCCGTCGAGCGGGCACTGCGGGTGCCGGTGGGCAACGTGCTGATCACCGGGCGGGTGGACCGGCTCGAACGGGACGACTCGGGCGCGGCGATTGTCGTGGACCTCAAGACCGGGTCTTCCCGGCCCGCCGACGACGAGCTGGACCGGCATCCGCAGCTGGGTGTCTACCAGCTCGCCGTGCTGCTCGGCGCGTTCGCCGAGCTCGGGCTGACCCAGCCGGGCGGGGCCGAGCTCGTGCAGGTCGGCAAGGCCGCCCTGACAGCCCGGGTCCGGGTGCAGCGCCAGCGGCCGCTGAGCGATGACCCCGATCCGGGCTGGGCGGGCCGGCTGGTCGAGACGGTCGCGGCCGGCATGTCCCAGCCGGTGTTCCAGGCCCGGGTCAATCCGGGCTGCCGGACCTGCCCGGCGGCGTCGTGCTGCCCGGTTCACGAGCGCGGCGGGCAGGTGACCCCGTGACCGGGGGGAGCCTGGCAGGCCCGCGGGCGCCGGGCGAGCACGACCGGGCGGGCCAGCCCGCAGCCGGGCCCCGGTACAGCCCGCGCCAGCTAGCCAGGCTGCTCGGGCTGGCCGAGCCCACGCCGGAACAGGCCGCGGTCATCGGCGCTCCGCTCGGGCCGATGGCGGTGGTCGCCGGCGCCGGGTCGGGCAAGAGCGAGACCATGGCCGCCCGGCTGGTCTGGCTCGTGGTCAACGGCCTGGTCCGCCCCGAGCAGGTGCTGGGCCTGACCTTCACCAGGAAGGCCGCCGCGGAGCTGGCGCAGCGCGTCAGGAGCCGGCTGGACCAGGCCCGGCACGCGGGGCTGCGCCCGCCAGGGCCGTCCGGGCCGGGCGGCCACGGTGACCGGCCCGGCGGCGCGGCCGATAATCCGCTGGCGGGCGACCCGGTCATCGCCACCTACCACTCCTATGCCGGGCGGCTGGTCGCCGACCACGCGCTGCGCGAGGGAGTCGAGCCCACCGCGCGGCTGATCACGCCGGCCATCTGCTGGCAGCTTGCCGCGCGGGCAGTGGCAGCCTACGACGGCCCGATGGACTCGATCAGCTGGTCGCCGTCCACGGTCACCGCTGCGGTCCTCGACCTGGCCGGCGAGCTGGCGGAGCACCTGCGAGGCCTGGCCGACGTGCGGGAGGCGGGGGAGTGGCTCCGCGAGCTCTCGCGGCGCGAGGATGGCCGCCGCGAGGCCATCTCGAAGATCCTGCGCTGTCAGAGCGTCCGCGAGCAGCTGCTGCCGATGGTGGAGACGTATGCGGAGGCCAAGGCAGCCCGGGAGGTCATTGACTACGGCGACCAGATGGCGCTCGCCGCCCGGATCGCCAGCCGGCACCCCGAGGTAGGCGCGATCGAGCGGGCGCGCTACCGGGTCGTGCTGCTCGATGAGTACCAGGACACCAGCCATGCGCAGCTCGTCCTGCTGCGGGCGCTGTTCGGCGGCGGGCATCCGGTCACCGCGGTGGGCGACCCGTGCCAGTCCATTTACGGCTGGCGCGGCGCGAGCGCGGGCAACCTCCGCCGGTTCCCTGACGACTTCCCGTCGGCGGGCCGCCCGGCCCCGGTCGCGCTCCTGTCAACCAGCTTCCGCAACACCGGCCGGGTGCTGGAGGCCGCCGCCGCGATCCAGCACAGCCTGCGGACTGCGGTGCCCGAGGTCCCGCGGCTCATCGCGCCGCCCGGCAGGGCCGGCCGCGGGCAGGTCACCTGCGCGCTGCTGGAGACGGCGGCCGCGGAGGCCGCCTGGGTCGCCGACCGGGTCGCTGGCCTGCTCGCGCTGGCGCCGGGAATTGCACCGGACGGCCGGCCCTGGCCCGATGAGCCCGATGACCGGACCGCGCGGTCCGGGCGGGCCGGACGGGATGAGCGGGATGAGCGGGATGAGCGGGTGGAGCCGGGCCGGCCGGCCCGGCCGGCCCGGCGGGTCCGGCCGGCCGACATCGCGGTCTTGTGCCGCAAGCGCTCGCAGTTCCCGCTGCTTCGCGCCGCGCTGGAGGACCGGGGCATCCCGGTGGAGGTGGTGGGGCTCGGCGGGCTGCTGACCGTTCCGGAGGTCGCCGACGTGGTCGCGACGCTGCGGGTGATGCATGACGCGTCCGCGTCCGACGCGCTGGCCCGGCTGCTGACCTCGCCGCGGTGCCGGATCGGCCCGAGAGACCTGGTCGCCCTCGGCCGCCGCGCCCGCGAGCTGGCCGGGACCGGCCAGCCGCCGGACCGCCAGCCGGGCGCGGCCGTGGCTGGCACGGGCGGCTCTGGCGGCGCCTCGCCGGGCCAGGACCGGCCGGAGGCGGGCGGGCTGCGGGCGGGCAGCGTTCTGGATGACGATCCGATGCACCAGGCGCTGGCCGACCTCACCGCAGATCCCGGCAGCCTGGTCGAGGCCCTCGACGACCTCGGCGATCCGGCCGCGTACTCGCGGGCCGGGTACCGGCGGCTCGCTGCGCTCGCCGCCGAGCTGCGCGAGCTTCGCGGGCACGCGGCGCGTCCGCTGCCTGAGCTGGTCGGCGAGGTCGAGCGGGTACTCGGCCTGGACATCGAGGTTGCCGCCCGGCCGGGTGCCGACCCGGCGCAGGCACGCGCCGACCTGGACGCTTTCGCCGACGCCGCGGCTGCGTTCGCCGGGGATGCCGAGCTGCCGACGCTCGGGGCGTTCCTGGCCTACCTGGCCGCGGCGGAGACCGAGGAGTTCGGCCTGGAGGCCGGGCGGGTCGGCACCTCCGACTCGGTCAAGCTCGTGACCGTGCATGCGGCCAAGGGCCTGCAGTGGGCGGCCGTGTTCATACCCGGCATGTCCGCGGGCCGGCAGGGCGGGGTCTTCCCGGCCCGGCCGAAGCTGACGACGCGGTGGACGGAGAACCCCCGGCTGCTGCCGTTCGGGCTTCGCGGGGATGCGGCGGACCTGCCAGCTCTGACCGGGCTTGACCCGAAGTCCCTGGCCGAGTTCGACGACGGCTGCCGGGCCAGGGAGCTCGCCGAGGAGCGGCGCCTTGCCTACGTGGCGGTCACCCGGGCAGCGTTCTGGCTGGGCTGCACCGGCTACTGGTGGGGGGAGGGTGTCTCGCGGCTCGGCCCGTCGGTGTTCCTGCAGGAGGTCAGGGCCGCATGCGCGGCCGGCGCGGGCATCGTGGACCACTGGGCGGCAGAGCCGGGCGAGGGCGCGCAGAACCCGGCGCTGGCCGACCCGGCGATCGCGAGCTGGCCCGCCGAGCCGTCCGGCCCCCGGTATGACGCGGTGCGCGAGGCGGCGGGGCTGGTGAGCGAGGCGCTGACCGGGCTGAACGGCGGCCTGGCGGCGGGAGGCGGGTCGGCGGCGGGAGGCGAGGCTTGCGGGCCGGGTGCCCCATCCGACGATAGCGAGCCGGCCGGGCAGGACGAGCTTGCCGGGCTTGACCCGGGGTATCGGGCGCTGGCAGCGGCCTGGTCGCGGGACGCGAGCCTGCTGCTCGCCGAGCGGGCCAGGCGAGCATCCGCTGCCGGGCGGCTTCCGGTCGAGCTGCCCCGCCGGATCACGGTGTCGTCACTGGTTACGATGGCGGCCGACACGGCCGAGCTGGCGCGGCAGATCCGCAGGCCGATGCCGCAGCCGCCGGCGCCGCCGGCGGCCCGCGGCAGCGCGTTCCACCGCTGGGTCGAGCAGCGGTTCGGGTCGGTCCAGCTCATCGACGACGATGAGCTTCCCGGCGCAGCCGACGCGGCGCCCGGGAATGACGAGGCCGAACTGGAGATGCTGCGGGAGCGATTCGAGGCGGGCGCCTGGGCCGGCCGCTGGCCATGCGCGGTGGAGGTGCCGTTCGAGACCCGGATCGGCGACCGGGTGGTGCGGGGCCGTATCGACGCCGTGTTCGCCGATGCCCCGGACGGGCGTTACGACGTCGTGGACTGGAAGACCGGACGCAAGCCGCGATCGCGCGCCGAGCGCCGGGCGGTCGCCATCCAGCTTGCGGCCTACCGGCTGGCCTGGGCGGGCCTCGCGGGCGTCCCGGTGGCGCTGGTCCGCGCGGCGTTCTACTACGTCCGCGACGACGCTACGGTGCGCCCGGCCGACCTGCTGGACGAGGCGGGACTTGCCGCGCTGATCGAGAGCATCCCGCTGTCCTCGCGCGGCGCCCAGCCTGCGTGAACCTCGCGCCGGTAGGATGCCGCCCAGCGGACAGGTCCCGGGACGCGGAGGTGCGGCTGTGCCGGAGCGGCGGGTGGAGATGACCGACGGGCTGGCCGAGCGCGTGGTGCGGCGTGCGGTCGCCGCGCTCGCCAACTCGTACCCGACCAGGCCCGAGCGATCCGCGGCGGCCAAGGAGATGCTGGTCCACGTGCTGCAGGGAGACGTCGACGAGGCAGACGAGGTGGACGGCTACGCTGCGGCGGCCGCGATGACCGCGCTCGCGCACGGGATCGAGGCCGAGGCCGGGCGCGGGCTGGACTGGCTGTCGGTGGCCGCGCTGGAGGAGTGGGACTTCCACCATCCGGAGAGCCCCATCTGACGACTGAGGCAGGGCCCGTCTGACGGGCTCGCAGGATCCCGTCTGAGGGCCTCAGGCAGAGCGGCGTCTTGACCGGCCGGCTCGGGTACCGGCGCCCGGGCCAGCCGGGCGGGCGTCACGGAGCGGCCGGGGTGCTCCCGTCGCCGGAGTCGGCAAGCTTGGGCTTCATCACCGGCAGCGGCTCGAAATCGCCGGGCATCGGCACCGGAGTCGGCGGCCGAGCGGCCCGGTCGGCCCTCCGGTGGGCGGAGACGACCTGCTCGTGGTAGCTCTCCAGCCGGGCGATGAACTCGGGGCGGCCGTACGGACGGCCGTCGACGACCGGCCCCTGCGCCCCGTTGATGATCGCGATGACATCCTCCCCCGAGATGGTCTTGTGCAGTTCCAGCGCGTGCCCGACGGCAAGGACGCTCGACCGGTTCTCGGCCAGCAGCGTCCTGGTGCGCGCCGCCAGCTCGGCGAGGCGCTCCTCGGTCCGGCGGCCCATCTGGGTCTCCAGCACGTTGCGGTCGGTGCCGTCCACGATCGGGTGCGAATCCGCCGGGGCGCGGGTCACCGCGTATGAGCCGTACTGCCCGCCCATTCCCCACAGGCCCTCCATCGCCAGCGCGATGCGGGTTGCGTTCTGCAGGTCGCCGGACACCCCCGAGCTGGAGTCGCCGTCGAAGAACATGCGCTCGCCCTCCAGCGAGGCCAGGCTGACCATCACGTCAGCCTCGTACTCCTTGCGCCAGGAGGTGAACTGCTCCTCGATCGGGATCGGCTTGACGAACCCCAGGTAGTCGGCGCCCTTCTGGATCGTGGCGGTGTCGATCACGTTGCGGGTCTGCACCAGGTGGCTGATCACGGCGTGGCAGGCCTCGTGCAGCGCGACCGCATGGCGCTCCCGCTCGATGTACTCGACCCCCTCGGACGGCCCGACCGACTTCAGCAGCTTGGCCCTGAGCACGTCGGTCCAGGTGATCGTGGACCGGGAGTCCCGCAGCGCGACGATCAGCGACTCGTTGACCAGGTCCTTGATCGTGGCGCCGGTCGCGTACGGCGTGATCGTCGCCAGGTGATCGATCTGCTCCGGCGTGAGCTCGTGGGACACCTTGCCGAAATAGCCCTCGTAGGTGCGCTTGCGGCCCTCCTTCGAGGGGTAGCCGACCCGGTACACCCGGTCCAGGCGCCCGGGCCGCAGCAGCGCAGGGTCGAGAGCGCTCGGCATGTTCGTCGCCATGATCACCAGGATCCGGTACTTCGGCGGCGGCTTCGGGCGCATGCCGAGCGTCCGGCGCACGATCCGGTTGAAGAACCCCCGCGGCTTCTTCAGCCCGGAAAGCTCGGTCAGCAGCGCCTGCAGCGTGCCCATCCCGCCCGCGCCCATTCCCATGCCCGGGATGATCTGCCGGTAGCGTCCCGGCTGCGGCGGCGCGGGCTCTGCGGCCAGCTGGCCGAGAAGCTGCGACTGGCTGCTCGGCGACAGGTAGCTGAACCCGTGACAGCCGAGCAGCGGGCTCATGCCGCCGGCCGGGCCGCCCTGCCCGCCAACGGTGCCGCCGCGGTTGCCCAGCGAGTCCGCCTCGTCGAAGAACACGATCACGCCGCCGTACCGGACGGCGAGCCGGCGCAGCTTCCGGAACAGCGACTTGACCTTCAGGACGCCCACGCCGAAGAACATGTTGATGAACGCGCCGGGGTCGACGAACACGTACGGCTTGCCGGTCTCCCCGGCCACCGCCTCGGCCATCAGCGTCTTGCCGGTGCCTGGCGGGCCCCACAGCAGGATCCCGCCCGGGACGTAACCGCCCTTCTCCTCGATCGACTCCGGGTCCTCGAGGTACAGCATGTTTTCCTTGACCCGCTCCAGGACATGGTCCTGCCCCCACACGTCGGAGAACCGGGTGGTGATGTCGCTGGGGTAGTAGACGTCCACGCCGCCCTTGGACAGGAACCAGAAGATGGCGACGAACTGCAGGATGCCCAGCGAGACGATCGCCAGGACATACAGCAGCAGCGGCAGGATCCGCAGGAACTCGCCGGGCGCCTGCGCCAGCGCGTTCAGCGGCGGTACGTGGAAGGCGCGGCTGAGCAGCAGCGCCAGGATCGCGATCGCGATCAGCCACTTGATCACCCGGGCGATCCGGAACCTGGTCCAGTCGCCGATCCGGTGGCTGGCAGCATCGGCCCGGCCGAACACGCCCCTGGACCAGAACCGGTGGTAGGCGGCCCAGTGCTCGGAGATCAGGAAGTGGGCCTGGCGCACCACCTCCAGGCCGAGCAGGGCCAGCACCCACCAGAACGACCGGGCGCTGAGCACGACCGCGTCGTGCCAGCTGATGATCGGGATCGTGGTCTTCTCGTACCAGAGCAGCACCAGCCAGAGCAGGCCGAGGCCGATGACGAACTTGAGCCGGTCCCAGAGCGGGAGCCGCCTGCGGGTCTCGCCGCCGCTCGCGCGCCGCATCATGACCCCTGCACGGTGAAGGAGCGGACGACCGCCGCGATCTGCCTGGCGTGGGAGGCGAAGCACGCCTCGTCACACTGCACGAGCAGCAGGTACAGCTTCGTCGTCTCGCTGTTGGTGAGCACGGTCTGGTCGAAGACCTCGGGTGTCGCGCCGAGGTTGTACTGGAACACCTCGTTGATCCCGCGCATGCCGCCGGGCGGGGTCAGCACCTCGTCCGCGATCGAGTGGAAGCCGGACAGGGATCCCCCGGACTTCTGCACGGCCTGCCGGGCCGCCGAGGTGACCGGCAGCAGGAGGTTGCGCATGGCGTCGAAGGACATGCCCGCCCGGGCCGACGAGTTCAGCTCCTGCACGCTCGCGTAGACCACGGGCTGGCTGGCGATCGAGAAGACGTGGGCGACCGACGGCTGCGGCGAGGCGTCGATCGCCGTCGACCAGATGATCTGGCCGCCCGCCGGGCCCGCCGGCGAGGCGCCGAGGGCCTGGGCCTGTGCCGCCTGGAGCGTGGTCTGGCTGAGCGTGGTCCAGGTCGGCGGCACCTTGAAGTACAGGTGATCGGCGGAGTCAGAGATGTAGTTGTAGCTCGGGCCGGAGCAGGCGGCAGCCGAAAGCCCCGCGGCGACCACGACCGCCGCGACGCGATAGGCGTGCCTCAGTCTCACAGGCGGCTCCCGCCGGCCGGGCCTCGGGCCGGCCGCCGGCGCGCCTCGCGGCCGGGTCCCCGCCGGGACCCGTCCGCAAGCTGGCTGAACGCGCCGGCTTGTCACTTCTGAGTATGCGCGGCTTTCACCGGATGCGCCACGCGGCCCCTTTCCAGCGGTGCCCGGTAAAGTGCCGGTGTCGATCCAGCGGCAGAAGGTGTAACGGACGTGGAGATCCGGCAGTTCATCGAGGATGGCAGGGCGGGGTTCGTCTCCGCCCTCCGGGAGTGGCTTGCCATACCGTCCATCTCGGCCGATCCGGCTCACCACGGTGACGTCGCCCGCTCGGCCGGGTGGCTGGCCGGCCACCTGCGCGACCGGGGCTTCCCGGTCGTCGAGGTCTGGGAGACCGGGACGCATGAGGATCCGGGGCTGCCGGCGGTGTTCGCGCACTGGCCGGCCAGCGACCCGGCGGCGCCCGTGGTGCTGGTCTACGGCCACCATGACGTCCAGCCGCCGGAGCCGCTGGCCGAGTGGACCTCGCCGCCCTTCGAGCCGGCCGAGCGAGAGGGCCGGCTCTACGGCCGGGGCGCCGCCGACGACAAGGGGCAGGTGCTGTTCCACTCGCTCGGCGTCGCGGCCTGCCTGGCCGCGGCCGGCGCGAGCGCGCCCCCGGTCTCGGTCAAGCTGCTGGTCGAGGGCGAGGAGGAATCGGGCTCACCGCACTTCGCCGCGCTGCTGATGCGCGAGCGGGACCGGCTGGCCTGTGACGCGATCGTGGTCTCCGACACCGGGATGTGGTCCGCCGACGTGCCGTCGATGTGCATCGGCATGCGCGGCATCCTGGACGCGCAGGTCGACCTGTACGGCGCGGACCGGGACCTGCACTCCGGCTCGTTCGGCGGCGCCGTGCGCAACCCCCTGCACGTGCTGGCCGGCCTGCTCGCCGGGCTGCACGACGAAGCCGGGCGGGTTACCCTGCCCGGCTTCTACGACAAGGTGCGAGAGATCTCCGATGCAGAACGGGATCTGCTGGCCCGCCTGCCCTTCGACGAGAGGGCCTGGCTGGCGGAGGCCGGGAACAGCCGTGAGGCATACGGCGAGGCGGGCCGCAGCACCCTGGAGAGGATCTGGACCAGGCCGACCGCCGAGGTGAACGGCGCGTGGGGCGGGCATACCGGCCCGGGCGGCAAGACCATCATCCCGCGCGAGGCGCATGCGAAGCTGTCCTTCCGGCTGGTGCCCGACCAGGACCCGGCCGAGGTTGCGGACGGGCTGCGGCAGTACCTGGAGCAGCGCGTTCCGCCCGGCATAAGGGCCAGGGTGAGCTTCGGCGGTCCCGGGGTCAGGCCGTCCTACTCCCCGCCGGCCTCCGCCGCGGTCCGTGCGGCCAGGGTCGCGCTGGAACGCGCGTTCGGCAGGGAAGTTCTCTTCACCCGGGAAGGCGGCAGCGGGCCGGAAGCCGACCTCGCCGACGTGCTCGGGGCGCCGCTGGTCTTCCTCGGCGTGGGCCTGGACGCCGACCGGGTGCATGCCCCGGACGAGAGCGCGGAGATCCGGCTGCTGCTCAAGGGCGCCGAGGCGGCGGCGTACCTGTGGGACGAGCTAGCCGCGGCCGCCGGGCTCGCGACGGCGCGGTGACCGGGCACCCGGGCTCCGGGGGGTCCGCCGGCCTGTCTGGTGCCGCCGGCCATTCTGGTGCCGCCGGCACGCTGCGCCAGCCCGGGGCGGTCCCGCCGGCGGAGCTCGACTGGGCCACCGCGCGGCGCCGCGACCAGGGCTGGCTGGACCGGGCATGGGCCGACCCCGGTACCCGGGTGCTGGTGGTGGAGGACGGGCGCGCGCTGGTCGCGTTCGGGGACGCCGGGGCCAGCCTGGTGCTGGCGGGACCGGCACAGGCGCCGGGCGGGATCAGGTTCCTGCTCGGCGCCGACGGGTCGGGTACCGCCTACTTCGGCGTGGCCGCGCCGCTGCCCGCTGCCCCGGCAGGCTCACGGGCCGCCGGGCTGCGCGAGGCCGGCCCGCTGCTCAGCGGCCTGCAGGCCGGCCTGCTGACCCAGGCCGTGGCGCTGGCCAACTGGCATGCCTCGCACCAGTACTGCCCGCGCTGCGGCACGGCCACCCGGCCCGCGCTGGCCGGCCACTCGCGGGTGTGTCCGGCCGATGGCAGCGAGCACTTCCCCAGGCTCGACCCGGCGGTGATCATGCTGGTCACCGACCCGGAGGACCGCTGCCTGCTGGCCAGGAACGCGCGCTGGCCGGAGCGCAGGGTCTCGATACTGGCCGGGTTCGTCGACGCCGGGGAGTCCGCGGAGCAGGCGGTCGCCCGCGAGGTGCGCGAGGAGACCTCGATCGAGGTCGGGGACATCCGCTACGTCGGCAGCCAGCCGTGGCCCATGCCGAGCAGCCTGATGCTCGGGTTCCGGGCGCAGGCCCGGGGACCGGGGGAGATACGGGTAGACGGCGACGAGATCGCGTCCGCAGGCTGGTACTCCCGCGAGTCGCTGCGCACCGCGCTGGCCAGCGGGGAGGTGCTGCTGCCGCCGCGGGCGTCGATCGCCCGGCGGATCATCGAGGACTGGTACGGTGCCGCGCTCCCGGTGCCGTGACCATCGGTGACCGTCCTTCCTCGGCCATCTCCGCGAGCACCCTGCGCAGCACCGCTGACCCGGCCTTCTGGCCGCGGTCAAGCTCCAGCCTGAGCAGGTCGACCGACACGATGCCGCGCTGCACCGCGCCTGCCGTCAGCGCCCGGGCCTCGCGCAGCTCGGTCATTCCGCGGACGGCATCGGCCAGCGCCCGGTCGGGCAGGGCATACCGGCGGCGCCCGATCCGGATGACCTGGCCGGGCATCCTGGTGGTCCGGATGATCCGGACGTAGCCGACGCTGCGGCGCCGCCGGGTGGCGGGCAGCAGCACCTCGCGCGTCGCCGGGGCCCGGGCCGGTGCGCCGGCTGCCCCGGGCAGGTCCATGACCCGGAGTGCTGCCAGGCCGGTCAGGATCGTGCCGGGTCCGGCATACAGGAGCGCGGCCATGTCGAGCTGCTCGGTCGTCGGCTGCCCGGTGACGGTCAGGAACGTCCCCGGCAGCAGCCTCCGCCACGGACCTCCCGGCCGGATGCGGTAGCCGATCGCATCGCGGGTCAGCCCGCACTCGCCGGCCTGCCGCCGGGTGATCACGCCTTCCTGTGCGGCGAGCAGCTCGGCCAGCCCCGGCTGGCTGCGGGTCATGGCAGGCGCCTCCCCGTCCCGCGTTCGGGCGCAAGCTGCCGGATTATGCCGGGGATGTCGGTACCGGGGGCCGGGACGATCGCGATGACGGGGGTGTCCAGGCCCGATTCCCGGTATTCGGCGACCCGCTCCCGGCAGGCTTCCGCCGGGCCGTGCACGACCAGGTCGTCCACGACCTGGTCAGGGATCGCCGCGAGCGCTCCCCTGCGGTCGCCCGCAGCCCACGACTCCAGCATCGGCTGCAGCAGATGGCCGCGCCCCAGCCAGGCCTGGAACGCGGCGTAGGCCGGGACGGTGAGGTATGCGGCGAGCAGCCTCCTGCCGATCGTCCCGGCGATGTCCGGGTCGGCCGTGGGGCAGACGAACACCCGGGCGACCAGCTCGGTGCCGGCCCCGGCCACCTCGCGGACCTTCCGCACGTCCGCGGGTGACAGCCAGTTCGTGATCACTGCGTCGGACCGGGTGGCGGCGAGCCGGATCATCTGCGGCCTCAGCGCTGCCAGTGCCAGGGCCGGCGGCGTGGCCGGCGGGTGATCCAGCCGGAACCCGTCCACGGCGAATGTCTCGTACACCTCGCTCACCTTCTGCCCGGCCAGGGCCGCGCGCAGGAAGGCGAGCATGTCCCGGGCCCGCTGATAGGGCCGGTCGAACGGGATCCCGTTCCACTGCTGCACCACGACCGGAGACGAGGTGCCTATTCCCAGCACGAACCGGCCGGGGGCAAGGCTGGCGAGGGTCGCCGCGCTCATGGCCAGCGTCCCCGGGGCGCGCGTGTAAATCGGCGCGATCGCAGTGCCGAGCCGCAGGCCATCGGTCCACTGGGCGGCCAGGGCCAGGGGGGTGAAGGCATCGGCTCCGTTCAGCTCGGCCGACCAGGCGTCGGTGTAGCCGAGCCCGGGGAGCTCCGCGACGAGGCCGCGCTGGTCGGCGAGCGCGATCCCGGGCAGCGGCAGCGTGATCCCCCAGCGGGGAGGGCGGGCGATCTGGTTCATGGCTCATCCTCTCGCGGGCCGAGGTTCGGCGTGAATGCCAGTAGCCGGGTGACCATCGTGACAGGATGCCGGAGTGACCGGTCTGTCGCCCGACGATCCACCCGCCCCGTTCCTTGACGCCAAGGACGTCGAGGAGCTGTTCGGCGCGGCCCCGCCGGCCGACACCTGCTCCGCCGTGCTCACCGAGGCGCGGATGGTGGTTCCCCGGCTGTCCGGTCCGTTCGAGGCTGAGATGTGGGGCTCGGATGTGGTCGCGGCCCTGGAGCGGAGCGCGGACACCGCGGCGGCGATGGTACGGGCCGCCGAGTCGGAAGGGACAGCGTCGGCGCTGGCGCTGCTCGTGCTGCTGGGCGTGCTGGGCGGCGACGATATCCGCGACGGAGCGCGCGAGGCCGCGGTCAGGCTCCGTGCCGCCGGGGCCGCGGTCCCGGCCTGGAGCGCCCGGGTCGGCCGCCCGTCGGCGGGGGAGTGCTGGCGATACGGGGACGCCGACGACCAGCTCGACGCGGTGACGATGACGTTCCGCTACGGCCCTGCCGCTCATGTCCTCTCGGTGCTCGTCGACCACGGCCAGGGCGGCGCGATCAGCAACCTGTGGGCGGGTGACGCTACCGGGGTGCTGGACCAGACCAGGCAGATGGCGCTCGAGGAGCCCGGGATGACGTTCGCGATGCTCCCGCCGGCCGAGGCGCGGGCCCGGGTGGAGAAGGCGATGGCCTCCGGGGAGTGCCCGTCGCTGCCCGACGAGGCGAGGAGCGTCGCGTCGCTGCGGCCGCTGCTCCGGTCGCGGATCCGGCGGCTGCCGCTGCCCTGAGCGATCCGGTCAGCCGGTCAGGGCCACGGTCGCGCCGGACTGATCGGCCAGCCGGTGCCAGCCCGGTGATCCGGGAAAGGCGGCCCGGTCACCGGTCACCCGGGCAACGGGGCCATCCGGGCCGTGCAGGATCGTTCCTTCGGCCGCGACCGCGTGCAGCTCGCCGCCGGCTCGCAGCAGCACCGGGCCGTCCCGGCTGGCGGAGATCGCCGTCCGCCCGGCCCTCAGGCCGTCCAGCACCCCGGCGCCGTCCGGGCTCTCGCACTCGACCCATGTTGTCGGGGTCCCCGGCGGGGCGTCCGATCCCGGGCGGTGCCAGTCGCTGCCGCCCACCGGCGTCGCGGCCGGGTCCCAGGCCAGCCACCAGGCCAGCGGCGTGGTCCAGTGCAGGTCCAGCCAGCTCCAGTGCCAGATCTCGGCCAGCGGAGGCCGGCGCCGCATCGGCAGCGTCCAGCTGACCGGCCCGGCCAGCGGGTGGTTGACCGACAGCAGGCCGCCGGCCCGCTCGGTCGTCTCCAGCCACGCGTCGGCGCCGTCCCGGAAGTCGATCCAGCCGACGTCGCCGAGCGCGCCCGCGTGACCTCCCGGGACCGTGATCTCCTGGCCGGGCAGCAGCGTGATCCCGGCGGCGGCGGACGCGGCGGGCAGCTCGCGGTGATGGCTGACCGTGTTGTGGTCGGTGATCGCGAGGAAGTCGAGGCCGCGCCGGACGGCGAAGGCTGCAAGCTCGGGCACGGTCATGACGCCGTCGGAGTGCACGGTGTGCGCGTGCAGGTCGCCGGCCAGCCACCGCCGTCCCGGGGATGCGGGCAGCATCCGCCGCGGCGGCCGCTCACCCGGTGCTGGCGGCGGCCCGGCCGGAGCGGGCGGCAGGGACCAGCCGGGCGCGTCCCGCGGGCTCACCTCCACCGCCAGCCGGTAGCGGATGCCGCGCGGTGGCACGGACGGCAGGCCGATCATGATCTGCCAGGTTCCCGGCTCCAGCTCACCTGGCAGGTACCCGGGCGTTGCGACGTCCGGCGTGATGACGAACTCGCTGCGCGCGCTGCCCGACCAGCCGCGGAATCCGGCGGGCCCGATGCATCCCAGGTCGAGGACGGCGCCGTCCCGGTCGTAGTCGAGCCGTGCCCGCAGGGACCGGCATCCGGCCGGGACGTCCACCGGGAGGTAGTGCCAGGGCGAGGCGAACCTGTCCTCGAGTGTCCACCTGCCGCTGTGCCGCGTTGTGGTCATGTCCCAGTCTGAGCAGACGGCGGGGGCCGGGCCGCCTGGCAGCCGCCCCGGGCTTGACCGGATGAATTCAACGTGCGTAGAATTCATCCAACGTTGACTTAACTGGCCCCGGGAGCGCAGATGTGGGCGATGTTCGTGAAGGAGTTCCGGCAGCTACGCCGGGACCGGCGGACCATGGCGATGATGATCGTGATGCCGGTCCTGCTGCTGGTCGTGCTCGGCTATGCGGCGAGCTTCGACGTCAGCAGCGTGCCGGTGGCGGCGGCCGGGCCGCGGGCGGCAGCCGTGGCAGGCCTGCTGCCCCGCCCGTTCGACGTGGTCAGCACCGATGCGGCGGCCGGCCAGGGCTGGGCGCGCGATCAGCTCAGGGACGGCCACGCGGCAGTGGCCGTGGTGACCGGCGGCAGCCGGCTGAGGGTGCTGATCGACGGAACTCAGCTGTTCACCGCCCGTACCGCGGTGACCGCGCTCGCCCGGCTGCGTGGCGAGGGCGCCGCGCTGGCGGGTGCGGCCGGAGGGTCGGCGCCGGCCGGCGCAGGTGCCGGGAGTGCCGCAGGCCCGGAGGTCACGATCCTCTACAACCCGCACCTCACCACGTCCTACATCATGATCCCGGGGCTGGCCGGCGTGGTGCTGGTGTTCATCGGCACGATCATCACGAGCCTCGGCGTGGTCAGGGAGCGCGAGTCCGGCACGCTTGAGCAGCTAGCAGTCATGCCGCTGCGGCCCCGCGACGTGTTCCTCGGCAAGCTCGCTCCCTATTTCGCCGTGGCCGCCGTTGACCTGGCGATCGTCCTGGCCGTCGGCATTGCCATCTTCGGCGTCCCGTTCCGCGGCTCCCCCGCGGTGTTCGCGCTCGGCGCGCTGCTGTTCCTCTTCGTCACGCTCGGTCTCGGCGTGCTGATCTCCTCCGTGTCGCAGAACCAGGGCCAGGCGATCCAGCTTGCGGTCATGGTGATGCTGCCGCAGGTGCTGCTGTCGGGGCTGATCTTCCCGCTCGGCTCCATCGCCGCGGGCGTGCGCTGGCTCTCCTACCTGCTGCCGCTCACCTACTTCAACGAGATCTCGCGGGGCGTGATGCTGCGCGCTGAGCCGATCGGCTCGCTCTGGCAGCCGCTGGCGTATCTCGCGATCCTCGGCTCGGTCGTGGTCACGGCCGCGACCCTGCGGTTCCGTGCTTACCTCGCCCCCGCTCCAGAGCGGACGGCCAGGCCCAGGGCCGGGGCCTCGATGGCCGGGCAGGTCTCATGAGCGGCGGGAGGCAGCGCGGCCGGGCCGGCGCCAGCGGCGGCGAGCCAGGTGGCTGGGGCTGCCAGCGGATCCGCGTTCTCTACGGGAGATGGCCCGCGCTGGCCGATGTCTCGCTGGATGCGGCCGCCGGCGAGGTGACCGCTGTCGTGGGCGCCGACGGCGCTGGCAAGTCGACCCTGCTGCGGTGCCTGGCCGGGGCGATCGCGCCGGCTAGCGGCCGGGTCTGGCGGCCCGCTGCGAGCCGCATCGGGTACATGCCGCCGGAGTCGGGCGTCTATCCGGACCTGACCGTCACCGAGAACCTGGTGTTCCGGGCCGGTGCCTACGGGATACGGCCTGCCGAGACCATGCGCCGGGCCGGCGCGCTGCTGGAGCGGGCCGGGCTGGCAGCGGCCCGGGACCGGCTGGCCGGGCGGCTGTCCGGCGGCATGCGGCAGAAGCTCGGCGTGATCGCGGCGCTGCTGCATGAGCCGGAACTGCTGGTGCTGGACGAGCCGTCGACGGGGGTGGATCCGGTGAGCAGGGCGGGGCTGTGGTGGCTGATCGCCCGGGCGGCCGCGGCGGGCGCCGCCGTCGTGCTGGCGACCAGCTACCTGGACGAGGCGGCCAGGGCCGCGGCGGTCCTCGCGCTGGACGGGGGCCGCGTGCTGGCGTCCGGGACCCCGGAGGAGATCACCGCGGCGATGCCGGGGACGATCAGGACCGCCCCGGCCGGGCTGGATGCCGGGCCGGGAGGACCCGGGCCGGGCGGCGGGCTGGGCGCGGGGCTCGGTCCCCGGGCGTGGCGTCGCGATGGCGCCTGGCGGGTCTGGCAGCCGCCGGGGCTGGACGGCGCGCCGCCGGGCGCGGCGATCAAGCCCGACCTGCAGGACGCGGTGACCGTTGCCGCACTGGCCCGGGAACTGGGCCAGGCCGCCGGGCAGGCGGCCCCGTGAGCGGGGCAGGCCGGCCGCCGCTGGCCGAGTGCGCCGCCGTGACCAGGACCTTCGGCTCGCTGGCCGCGGTCAGCGCTGTCGACCTCCAGGTCGGGCCCGGTGAGGTCGTCGGCCTGCTGGGCGCGAACGGTGCGGGGAAGACCACGCTGATCCGGCTGCTGCTCGGCCTGCTGCGGCCCAGCGCAGGGCGGGTCAGCCTGTTCGGCGCGCCGCCGTCGCGGCCGAGCCGGCGCAGGCTCGGTTACCTGCCGCAGGGCCTCGGCCTCTACCGCGACCTCACCGCGGCGGAGAACCGGCAGTTCGCCGAGGCGGTCTTCGGTGCCGGCGACCGGGCCGCGCCGGAGCCGGCCCGCTACGCTACGACCCCGGTCGGCCGGCTGCCGCTGGGCATCCAGCGGCGGGCCGCGTTCAGCCAGGTCATGGCACATCACCCGGAACTGCTGATCCTGGACGAGCCGACATCGGGCGTCGACCCGCTCGGCCGTTCCCGGCTCTGGGAAATGATCGCGGACGCCGCCAGCCGGGGCGCCGGGGTCCTGGTGACCACCCACTACATGGAGGAAGCGCGGGAGTGCCAGCGCCTGGTGATCATGTCAGGCGGCCGGGTCGTGGCCGAGGGCTCGGCCGCGGGGATCATCGGCAGTGCCCGGGTGACCGTGGTCGAGGCCAGCAGGTGGGCGGACGCGTTCGCGGCGCTGGAGGGGGCCGGCCTGCCGGTGGCGCTGGCCGGGCGGAGCCTGCGCGTGCCGGGAGCCTCGCCGGCGCGGGTGCGCCGGGTCCTTGGTGATATCGCGGCCGCGGTCAGCGATGCGCCGGCCACCCTGGAAGAGCGCTTCTTCGAGCTTGCAGCGACAACCTGACGGAACGGAGGTCAGCCGTGACCCTTCCGCAGCAGGCCGGCCGTTCCGGGCGCACCGGCCGCCGGGCCGGGGAGAGCGGCACCCGTGAGCAGATCCTGGCCGCGGCGCGCCGCCAGTTCGCCGACCGCGGTTACGACCGCGCGACGATCCGCGCGATAGCGGCGGAGGCGGCGGTCGACCCGGCGCTGGTGCACCACTTCTACGGCACCAAGGAGCGGCTGTTCGTCGCGGCGATGAGGGTTCCGGTGGTGCCGAGCGAGATCCTGACGGCGGCGCTCGCCGCGGCGCGCGGCCCGGCAGGTCAGGCAGCGCGTCCGGGACCGGCCGGGCCCGGCGGCACCGGCGAGGTGATGATCCGCGTGGCAGTCGGCATCTGGGACAGCCCGGAGGTGCGCAGCCAGTTCCTCGGGCTGCTCCGGTCGGCGATGACCAGCGAGCAGGCGGCCCGGATGCTGCGCGAGTTCGTGACCGGGAACATCCTCCGCCCGGTGGCCCGCGTGGCCGGGGTGACGGGCCCGGACGCCGGGCTCCGGATGGCGATGGTGGCCAGCCAGGTGATCGGGCTGGCGATGGCCCGGTACGTGCTGCGGCTGCCGCCAGTGGCGGAGGCGAGCGCGGGCGAGCTGGCCGCCCTGGCCGGCCCGAACCTGGACCGGTACCTGACCGGCGATCTCGTGCCGGCCCCGCCGCCGGCGGGCAGCGCCTGAGGGCGATTCCCCGGTCAGGCCCGGCGTCAGCAGGCCGGGCGGGAACCGCGCTCCCCGGCCACGGTGTTCTCCAGCCCTGATTACGATCGGCCCATGGACGCCATGCTGGGTGGCTGCACCCTGGACGTGCTAGCGCAGCGGACGAGCTTCAAATGGCGGGCCTACCCCGGCGACGTGCTCCCGGCCTTCGTGGCCGAGATGGACTTCGACTGCGCCGAGCCGGTCAGGGCGGCCGTGCGTGCCGCAGTGGACCGCAGCGACCTGGGCTACCCGGTCAAGGGCGAGCTGGGCGAGGCGTTCGCCTCCTTCGCCGCCGCCCGGCTGGGCTGGAGCCCGGACCCCGCCCGGGTGTTCCCGGCCCCCGACGTGATGACGGCCGTTGCCGAGGTGCTGCTGGCGGTCACCCCGCCCGGCTCGGCCGTCGTGATCAGCCCGCCGGTGTACCCGCCGTTCTTCTTCCGGCTCGGCTTCGCCGGACGCCGGACCGTCGAGGCACCGCTGGCCCGCGATGCCTCGGGCCGTTACCGGCTCGACCTGGCCGCGATCGACCGGGCGCTGGACGCCGAGGGCGTCGCCGCCTACCTGCTGTGCAGCCCGCACAACCCCACCGGGAGCGTCTGGCCGCGCGAGGACCTGCTGGCCGTGGCCGACCTCTGCCACCGCCGCGAGGTGGTGCTGCTCGCCGACGAGATCCATGCCCCGCTGGTGCTCCCGGGCGCGCGGCATACGTCCTTCCTCTCGCTTGACCACCCGCAGTCGGCACGCACGTTCGCCTTCAGCTCGGCCTCGAAGGGCTGGAACATCCCGGGGCTGAAGTGCGCGGTCGTGGTGGCCGGGGCGGACGAGCAGGCAGCGATGCTGGCGGAACGCTGGGAGGCGCTGCTGCCGTCGAACGTCGGGGTGCTGGCCTCGGTCGCCGCGTTCACCGAAGGGCTGCCCTGGCTGGACGCGGCGGTCGGGCAGCTAGATGAGAACCGCCGCGTGCTGGCCGGGCTGCTGGAGCGGCACCTGCCCGAGGTGGGTTACGTCCCGCCGCAGGCCAGCTTCCTGGCCTGGCTGGACTGCCGGGCGCTCGGCCTGGGTGACGACCCGTCCGCGGCGTTCCTGCGCAAGGGGCGGGTCGCCCTCAGTCCCGGCCCGGACTTCGGCGCGCAGGGCCACGGGTTCGCCCGGCTGAACATCGGCACCTCGCCGGCCCTCATCGAGGAGGCAGTCCGCCGCATGGCGCGGGCCGTGACCTGAGCCTGCCGGGGCGCTGCGGCCGGCCCGGGCCGCCTGCCGCGCGCGGGCATCCACCCATCCCGTGGCGCCGCTGCGCACGGTCAGGTGTCGTAGGGGAGGATCGTGAAATGGGCAGTGCCGGCCAGCGGGCGCAGCCGGCGGAAGTGGCGCTGGTCAAGGGTCATCAGCAGGCTCGTACGGTAGCGCCCGGCCAGGACCACGTTGGACGCGTCGGCTAGGCCGGCGTAGTCGCGGGTCCCGAGACGGTCAGTTACAGCGAGGGCATCCGCATGATCGGCGCTGCCCCAGGCGGCCAGGTCGTAGGCGCCCGCGCTGACGTCCGCGGCGAAGATGCGCGCGGCGGGCGCTCCGAGCCGCTCGGTGAGCATGTAGTCGGCTTCGGCGGCGATCATGGGAGATACCACCAGATGCGGACCGCTTTCGAGGATGGCCGCAATCGGCTCGTGCTCCGGGTAGCTCTCATCGAAGATCGCGAGCACAGCGCTGGTGTCGACGATGACCGCCGTCATGCGCCGAACCCGCGCGATAGCTCAGCGTCGATCTCCTCCGCGCTCAGCGGCCGGGTGCTGCGGAACCCGCCGACCCTCGGCCTCGGGCGGCGGCCGGCCAGCGCGACGAGCCGCTCGATCTCCTCGGCGAGCGTCAGCCCATCCTCGGCGGCGAGACGATGCAGCCGGTCCCGGAGAGCCCTCGGAACCTTGATCGTCGTGCTTGTCATACCAGCAAGTATACCGGCGTCACGGGCAGGTCCACTGGCTGGCCGGGGCGGCGCTGACGTGCGATCGTTGACGCAGAGCGGTTGCCCGCGCGCGCAGGGGGTGGGGCGATGGGCAGAGACGTCCCGGCGATCACCATCAGCCCGCAGGACCGGCGTGCCTACCGGGAGAAGGTCCGGAAGTGCCTGGACGTGTTCGCGCGGATGCTGCGCGAGTCCCGGTTCGATGCCGAGCCGCGGCAGGTCGGCCTGGAGATCGAGCTGAACCTGGCCGACGAGCTCGGCCGGCCCGCGCTGACCAACGACCGGGTGCTGGCCAGCATCGCCGACCCGGCATGGGCCACCGAGCTAGGGCAGTTCAACCTGGAGATCAACATCCCGCCCCGGCCGCTGGCCGGGGACGCGCTGAGCGCGCTGGAGCGGGAGATCCGGGCCAGCCTGAACCACGCCGAGCAGCGCGCCGCGCAGTGCCAGTCGCACCTGGTGATGATCGGGATGCTGCCCACGCTCCGGGAGGCCGACGTCGGCGGGCACGCGATGTCGCCTAACCCGCGCTACCGGCTGCTGAACGAGCAGGTGCTGGCTGCCCGCGGGGAGGAGATGCACATCCGGATCGAGGGGACCGAGCAGCTCGCCGCCTACGTCGACACGATCACGCCTGAGGCGGCGTGCACCAGCGTGCAGCTGCACCTTCAGGTCAGCCCGGAACTGTTCGCGAGCTACTGGAACGCCGCGCAGGCCATCGCCGGGGTGCAGGTGGCGCTCGCTGCTAACTCCCCGTTCCTGTTCGGCCGCGAGCTCTGGCAGGAGACCAGGATCACCCTGTTCGAGCAGGCCACCGATACCCGCTCGGACGAGCTCAAGCATCAGGGCGTGCGGCCCCGGGTGTGGTTCGGCGAGCGCTGGATCACCTCGGTCTTCGACCTGTTCGAGGAGAACCTGCGGTACTTCCCGCCGCTGCTCCCGCTGCAGGAGAGCGAGGACCCGCAGGCCACGCTGGACCGGGGGGAGGCGCCTCAGCTTGGCGAGCTGACCCTGCACAACGGCACCATCTACCGGTGGAACCGTCCCGTGTACGCGGTCGTGGACGGCCGGCCCCACCTGCGCGTGGAGAACCGCGTGCTGCCGGCCGGGCCGACAGTCGCCGACATCATGGCCAACGCCGCCTTCTACTACGGCCTCGTGCGGGCGCTGGCCGAGGAGGAGCGCCCGGTCTGGACCAGGATGTCGTTCTCTGCGGCAGCGGAGAACCTGGCATCGGGCGCCCGGCATGGCGCGGAAGCGCGGGTCTACTGGCCGGGCATGGGCGAGGTTGAGGTCACCGAGCTGACCCTGCGGCGCCTGCTTCCGCTGGCGGCGCGCGGGCTCGAGCGCTGGGGGGTAGCCGGGGACGACGCGAGGCGGATGCTGTCGGTCATCGAGCAGCGCTGCCTGACCGGCGCCACCGGCGCAAGCTGGCAGTGCGCGGCGGCGCGGCGGCTGGCCAGCGGACGTCAGGTCGGGCGGGAAGAGGCGCTACGGCTGATGACCCTGGACTACATCCGGCACATGCACACCAACGTCCCCGTGCACGCCTGGCCGCGCTGAGCTGACGCTCGCGCCCCCGGCGCGGCGCCCGCCTGGGGCACCGGCGCCAGCGCCGGGGACAGCCGGGTGAGACGATCACAAGATGGGCGGACCCGCTGCCGCCGGCGGAGCCGGCGTGCTCCGGCTGCGCAGCGCGGCCGGGCGCTGGGTGGTGACCGCGACTGTACTCGGCTCCGGGATGGCCCTGCTGGACTCCACGGTCGTCAACGTCGCACTGCCGACGATCGGCCGGGACCTTGGCGCCTCACTCGCCGGGCTGCAGTGGACCGTCAACGGCTACACGCTGTCCCTGGCCGGCCTGATCCTGCTCGGCGGCTCGCTCGGCGACCGGCTCGGACGGCGCCGGATCTTCATGATCGGCGTTACCTGGTTCGCGCTGGCCTCCGCGCTGTCCGGGCTGGCGCCCTCCATCGGCGTGCTGATCGGCGCGCGGATCCTGCAGGGTATCGGGGGCGCGCTGCTGACACCCGGCTCGCTGGCCATCATCCAGGCCAGCTTCGCCGCGCAGGAGCGCCCGCGAGCGGTGGGCGCCTGGTCCGGCCTGGGCGGGGTCGCCGGGGCGGCCGGCCCGCTGCTCGGCGGCTGGATCGTGGTGGCGGCGGGCTGGCGCTGGGTCTTCCTGATCAACCTGCCGATAGCCGCAGCCACCCTCGCGGTCACCGCGCGGCACGTGCCGGAGAGCCGTGACCCCTCGGTCACCGGCCGGTTCGACGTGGCGGGAGCGGCGCTCGCCGCGCTCTCGCTGGCGGGCATCACCTACGCGCTGATTGGCGCGGCCAGCGCGAGCCCCGCCGCTGTCGGAGCGGCCGCAGGCGCCGGCGCTGGCGCCGGGGCCGGCTTCGTATGGCTGGAGCGCCGCCGCGACCGCGCCCGGACGATGGCTCCGATGCTCCCGCTGGAGGTCTTCGCCTCCCGGCAGTTCACCGTGATCAACGTGGTCACATTTCTCGTCTACGGGGCCTTCGGCGGGATGATCTTCCTGCTCGTGCTGGAACTCCAGGTCGTGTCCGGGTACTCGGCGCTGGCAGCGGGCACCGCGCTGCTGCCGGTCACGCTGCTGATGCTCGCGCTGTCGGCGCGCGCGGGCGCGCTCGCACAGCGGGTCGGCCCGCGCTGGCTGATGACCGGCGGAACAGCGCTGTGCGCCCTCGGCGTGCTCGCGTTGTCCAGGATCGGGCCCGCCGCCTCCTACCCCGCCGACGTCCTTCCCGCCGTGACCGTCTTCGGGCTGGGGCTATCCGCCACCGTCGCTCCGCTCACCGCGACCGTCCTGGCGAGTGCCGATGTCCGGCACGCCGGGGTGGCCAGCGGCGTGAACAATGCCGTGGCAAGGGCGGCGGGCCTGCTCGCGGTGGCCGCGCTCCCGGCGCTGGCGGGCCTTAGCGCAGGCAGCTACCACCACCCCGTCGCGTTCTTCCACGGATTTCAGGCCGCGATGTACGTCTGCGCGGGCCTGCTGGGCGCGGGGTCGGCGCTGTGCGGGATCCTCGTCGACAACCGGGTCCTGCGCCCCCGGGACGGGCAGCCGGTCCCGGCACCCGAATGCCGGACGAGCTGCACGGTCGGGGCGCCGCCGCTAGAGCACGTCGGCGACTAGCTGACTGACCGCGGCGTTTCCGCCTCGCCCGCGGGGCGCCAGCGGCTCTACTTCTGCCAGACCGACACGTGCATGGTGCTCTCTGCGGTGAATGCAGAACGATCCCAGCCCGACCAGCGGTACTTCAGCTCCAGTCCTGCAATGCGCGCCATGAGATCCATCTCGGCCGGCCAGGCATACCGGAACGGGATGCGCCGGAACTGCCCTTTCCCGTCTGCCGAAACGGTGACGTGGTTGGACGTGAACCGCTGGGTCACGACGTCATACTGGTCGAATCCCAGGTAACCGCCGCCCTCATCACCGTGAGCCACCGCGAACGGGACGGTGTCCTGGCCCGGCGGCAGCCGGCGCAGGTCCGGCACTCCCACCTCGATCAGGAACAGTCCGCCCCGCCGCAGATGCGCGGCCGCGTTGCGGAAGACCTCGACCTGCCCGTCCTGCGTGGTCACGTTGCTGATCGTGTTGAACACCAGGTAGACCAGGGAAAACCGGCCAGCCACCCGCGTCGTCGTCATGTCGCCGATCGTGACCTCGACCTTGTCGCCGCCCGGCTTGCCGGCTATCCGCGCAGCCATCGCCCGGCTCAGCTCGATGCCGCTGACCGCCACGCCGCGCTCAGCCAGCGGGGCGGCGATCCGGCCGGTTCCGACGGCCAGCTCCAGCACCGGGCCGCTGCCAGCCAGGTTCGCGAGGACGTCCACCATCGGTGCCACCACCTCGGGCGTGTTAGCGCCGCCAGGGGCGTCATAGTCCGCGGCCACGCTCTCCGGGAACCAGCCGTCGGCGGGATCGTCTGCTTCCACCGGCCTCACCACACCACCCAGAGGAAGACGGGTCAACGTGATCTAGGTGTCCAGGCCCAGGGTGAATGTCGGGCGGGGCGTTGTATCGGGAAGCCGGTGCTCGTCCGCCAGCCGCCGGATCGCGGTGCCTGTGGCCAGGAACTCGGTCGCGTGCTCGCCCCACACATGGTTGGAGACCGCGACATTAACGCCCACGATCCCGGATGAGCGCGCCTGCGTGGCTTCGGCCTGCATCCGGGACAGTGCCAGTTCCCTGGCCTCGTAGACGCCCTGGGTGAACTGGATCATCTCCTGGTTCTGGCCCATCTGGCGCAGGGCCTGCAGCGCGGACTGGTGCGCGATGTGGTAAACGCAGGTACCGAGCACGAAGGCGACCGGCACGGCGCCTGACGCCAGCAGCCTGAAGAAGTCCTGGACGGACAGGTCGGAGGTGAACGCGCCGCCATCCGGCGCGCGATGCGCGCCAGTGGACCCGACCGCGCGGACCGCGGTGCCGGTGGCCACGAACTCCAGCACGTCCTGCCCCCAGGCGTACATCTGCATGCGCAGGTCGACGCCGACGACGCCGTCCGCGCCGAGGTGGTCAGCCTCGGCCCGCATCCGCGACATGGCTAGCTCCCGCGCGCCGTACATCGCCTGGGTCAGCACCTGCAGCTCGAAGTTCTGTGACCAGCGGCCGACCTGCAGCCCGACATGGTAGATGGACGAGCCGACCACGAAGCCAAGCGGCTCGAAGCCGGCCTCGCCGAGCAGCGCGTACTCCGAGACGGTGAGGTCGGAGGTGAACACGCCGGACGGGTCGGCTCCCGCTGTGTGCGCCAGCCGGGTATCCGCGGCCTGCGGCTCCCAGGTGGTGCCCGGGGTGTCCTGACTGCCCGAGAAGAGCGGCATGGGAGCCTCCTGCCGTGCTGGCGGGCCGCGCGGCGGTCACGCCCAGTGGGAACCGGTACTGGCAGCCTAGCGTCCCGCCTGTCCCGGCTGGCCGGGACGGCCCGGCTGGCGCGGCTTGTCCGGGCGGCCCGCGTGATCGTGCTGGTCCGGGCGGCCCGCGTGATCGTGCTGGTCCCGGCGGCCCGCGAGGTCGGGCTGGTCCCGGCGGCCCGCAAGGTCGTGCTGGTCCGGGCGGACCTCGATGTCGATGTCCTGCCGGCGCCTTTCCGCCTGCGCGTAGAGCTGGTAAGCGGTTACGTCCTGCGGGGTCAGCGGCGGCGGCACCAGGCTGCGGGGCCACAGCCGCCTGGCCTTCACCACGTTGATCTCAACGGCGTACAGCGTGAGCTGGGCCTGCAGGTACAGCCAGGCCAGCAGGCCGAGCACGACCCCGAACACCCCGTACAGCGCCGAGCTCCGGTGCAGGCTGTGGGTGAGGAAGTAGCCGCCGAGGAGCTGCAGTGCCTGCCAGGCGATCGCGGCGATGACGGCGCCGAGCCGCAACTCCCGGGTGCTCACCGCGCTGGCGGTGGCGAGCCGGAAGCCGGCCCAGAACAGCAGCACGTTCAGGACCAGCGAGACCACGATGGCGCCAATCCGCCCGGCAGCCCCGCCCAGCACGTGCCCCGCGCTGCCGGCGAAGCCGGACAGGATGATGGTGGCGATCTCGCCGAGCCCGACCACCAGGATGAGCGCGATGCTGCGGATCTGGTTCAAGGGGAAGCCGGGCCGGGAGGCGAACGGCACCAGCCACGCGCTGTTCAGCGCGTTCTGGGCGGCGTTGGCTACGCCCCGTGCGCCGAGGAACGTCAGGACGAGGCCTATGACCAGCGCGATGCCGGTCTCCTGCAGCGGATGCACGCCCTTGAGCTGCGGGCCGATCACCGGGTAGCTGCCGACAGCGGTGACGACCCGCTGCCGCAGCGCCGTGTTGCCCCTGAGCATGATGTCCAGCACCGTCACCAGCACCAGCATGAGCGGGAACAGGGACACGAAGGCGTAGTAGGCGATCAGCGCGGCGAGGTTGCCGGCCTGGTCGTCGCCGAACTTCTTCCAGGCTGCGACCGGGAACGCCAGCCAGGCGTGGCGCTGCTGATACGAGTCGGCTCTCCGGGCCAGGCGCTCGGCAGGGTTCACATGTCAAGGGTCGCGCACGCCCGGGCGGGCCTGCCAGCCAGCCCCGGCGCGGCGGCTCTCGCGCCGGGCCTGCCGCGCCGGGCCGGGCGGGCCTGCCGCGCCGGGCCGGGCGGGCCTGCCGCGCCGGGCCGGGCGGGCCTGCCGCGCCGGGCCGGGCGGACCTGATGGCGATCACCTCAGCGGATGCGGCGGGCGCCGCCGGCCGGCTGCTCGGCGCAGAAGACCGGCGCGGGCCAGCCGTGCGCCGCGTAGGCGCCGGCGACCGCCCTGCGCACCGCACCCTCCCGCGCTGCCGGGACCAGCACCAGCACCGAGCCGCCGAACCCGCCGCCCATCATCCGGGCCCCCAGCGCGCCCGACCCGAGCGCGGCGGCCACGGCCACGTCCGCCGCTGGCCAGGAGACCTCGAAGTCATCGCGCAGCGACTGATGCGAGGCGGTGAGCAGCGGGCCGATCAGCTCAGCCCGCCGGGACCGCAGCAGGCCTGCTGCCTCGAGCACCCGGCGGTTCTCGCTGACCACGTGCCGCGCCCGGCGCAGCAGGACAGGGTCGGCGAGGCGATCGCTCAGGCAGGTTGTCTCGGCGATGTCGCGGAGCGCGGCAACCCTCAGTTCAGCCGCGGCGCGGCGGCACTCCTCGCGCCGGGTTGCGTACTCGCCGCCGGACAGGGCGTGCCGCTGCGCGGTGTCGACGATCAGCATGCGAAGCCGGGTCGCGGACGGGTCGAATGGCACCTGCTCCGTCCCGCCGGTCCGGCAGTCCAGCAGCAGCGCGTGCCCTGTCGTGCAGAGCAGCGAGGCGGACTGGTCCATGATCCCGGATGGCACCCCGGCGAAGTCGTTCTCCGCCGCCCTGGCCAGGGCGGCGAGGTCAGCACGGGGCACCTCTGCGCCCGCCAGGTCGGTGAGCGCCAGCGCCACCGCGCACTCCAGGGCCGCCGATGAGGACAGGCCCGCGCCCGGCGGCAGGTCGGAGTCGACGGCGAGGCTGGCGCCGGGCACGCGGAATCCCGCCCGGCGCAGCGCCCACGCCACCCCGGCGGGGTAGGCCGCCCATCCGGTGACCGCCCCCGGAGCCAGGTCGTCCAGCGGCAGGCTGGCGTCCGCGCCCGGTTCCTGGCGGGAGGACATCGCGAGCACGCCGTCACGCCTCCGGGCAGCCGCGACGCAGACCGACCGGCGCAGTGCGAACGGCATCACCCAGCCGTCGTTGTAGTCGGTGTGCTCGCCGATCAGGTTCGCCCGGCCCGGCGCGCGCCAGACCCCGTCCGGGGATGACCCGAAGCGCTCCGCGAGCCAGGCCGCCGCCCGCCCCGCCACCGGCATGCTCATCCAGGACTCAGGCGGCCCAGGCCGCGCAGCCGCGCGGCCGCGTCCTCCGGGGTCATGTCGGTGACCCAGACGCCCATCCCCGATTCGGTCCCGGCCAGGTACTTCAGCTTCCCCCGGGCGCGCATCAGCGGCTGCAGGCGCAGGTGCAGGCCGAACACCTCGCGGGCCGGGCCGTCGCCGGCCGGCGCCTGGTTCCATGCCGCGATATACGGCATCGGAGCCCCGAACAGGGCATCCAGCCTGCGCAGCACATCCAGGTAGAGCGGGCAGAACGCATCCCTGGCCGCCTCGCCCAGCGATGGCAGATCGGCCACCCGGCGGGCCGGGAACAGCATCAGCTCAAACGGCCATCGTGCGGCTGCCGGGACGAAGGCGATCCAGTGCTCGTTTCGCGCCACCACCCGGGTGCGCTCGCCGCGTTCCAGCGCCACCAGGTCGTCGAACAGGTTGCCCCGGCCTGCTGCCGCATAGGCCCGAGCCTGCTCCAGGACCCGCGCCGTGTGCGGTGCCACGAACGGGAAGGCGTAGATCTGGCCGTGCGGATGGTGCAGGGTGACGCCGATCTGCTCGCCCCGGTTCTCGAAGCAGTAGACCTGGCGTATCCCCGGCAGCGAGCCGAGCTCGGCCGTCCGGTCGGCCCAGGCCTCCAGCACGGTCCGCACCCGGCTGGCGGATAGCCCGGCGAACGACCGGTGGTGATCGGAGGTGAAGCAGACCACCTCGCAGCGGCCATGGGCAGGCCGCCGGCCAGCCAGGAGATCGGGCGGCCGGGCGCCGGGACCGGTGGCCGGCGAGCCGGTCAGCGCCGGGAACCTGTTCTGGAAGACGACGACGTCGTAGCCGGGCGCCGGGATCTCGGTCAGGCGGCCGGGGCGGGACGGGCACAGCGGGCAGTGCTCGGCCGGAGGGAGGAACGTCCGGTCCTGCCGGGCCGCCGCCACCACTACCCACTCCCCGGTGAGCGGGTCCCAGCGCAGCCCGTGCCGGGCGCCGTCCTCTGCTCCGGCAGGCTGCTGCGGCGCGATCTGTCGCCGGTCGGGGACCGCGGCCCGGCCGAGGCCGGGAGCTTCGTCGAAGTAGATGATTTCCCGGCCGTCGGCCAGCCTGCCCCGGCTCTTCCAGACCCGGGGCGCGCCGGCCGGCGCCGACCGGCCGGGCGGCGAGCCGTCCGGGGCGCGGGCCCCGGGAGTCACCGACGTCACGGCGACCATTGTCCACCGCGGCGGCCCGCGCCCCGCCGCAGCCAGCCCGATATCCTCGGCAGATGAGACCGCTGCGGGTGGCGCTGCTGGGCTGCGGCACGGTCGGGCAGGAGGTATACCGGCTGCTCCGCGAGCAGGAGGCCGACCTGGCGGCGCGGGTGGGGACGCGGCTCGAGGTAGCCGGGGTGGCCGTCCGGGATGCCTCACGCCGCCGCGGGGTCGAGGTCCCGGCCGGCCTGCTGACGACCGACGCGATGAGCCTGGCCGCCCGGCAGGACGTCGACATCGTGGTGGAGGTGATCGGCGGGATCGAGCCCGCCCGGTCACTGCTGCTGTCTGCGATGGCAGCGGGCAAGTCGGTGGTCACCGCCAACAAGGCGCTGATCGGCGCGGACGGCGCGGCCATGCACACTGCGGCCCGCGAGCACGGCGCCGACCTGTTCTACGAGGCCGCGGTCGCCGGGGCGATACCGCTGCTGCGGCCGCTGCGCGAGTCGCTGGCCGGGGACACCGTGCGCCGGGTGCTGGGCATCGTCAACGGGACGACCAACTACATCCTCGACCAGATGGACACCGAGGGCGCCAGCTTCGCGGAGGCGCTCGCGCAGGCGCAGGCCCTCGGCTACGCCGAGGCCGATCCGGCCGCCGACGTCGGCGGCTACGACGCGGCGGCCAAGGCGGCCATCCTGGCCAGCCTGGCCTTCCACACCCGGGTCGCCGCCGGTGACGTGTACCGGCAGGGCATCGCGGCGGTCACGGCCGCCGACATCGCCAGCGCCCGGACGCTCGGCTGCGTCGTGAAGCTGCTGGCGATCTGCGAGCGCTGCGATGGCGGGCCCGGCGGCGAGGCGGGCCCTGCGGTCGGCGCTGTCCAGGGCCCCGGCGGCATCTCGGTCCGGGTGCACCCGGCGATGATCTCCCGCGACCACCCGCTGGCCTCGGTGCGAGGGGCCTACAACGCGGTGTTCGTGGAGGCCGACTCCGCTGGCAGCCTGATGTTCTACGGCGCTGGCGCGGGCGGCGGCCCGACGGCCAGCGCGGTCCTCGGCGACCTGGTCGTGGTGGCGCGCAACCGGCTGGCCGGGATACGCGGCCCCGATGCGCCCAGCTACGCCGAGCTTCCGGTGCTGCCGATGAGCGAGGCACGGACCCGCTACCACGTCGCGCTGGACGTGGCCGACCGGCCCGGCGTGCTGGCCCCGGTCGCGGCGGCGTTCGCGAGGCACCAGGTGTCGATCAAGGCGGTGCGCCAGGAGGGCCGCGGCGACGACGCCTACCTGGTGATCGTCACGCACACGGCGCGCGAGGCGGCGCTGGCTGCCACGGTGGCCGACCTGTCGGCGATGGACGCGGTCCGCGCGGTGGACAGCGTGCTGCGGGTCGAGGGCGAGGCCGACGAGTGATGCCCGAGGCGCCCGCGTCCGCCGCCAGCCTGCGCCCGTGGCGCGGGGTCATTGCCGAGTACCGGGACCTGCTGCCGGTGACCGGAGACACCCCGGTGATCACGCTTGGCGAGGGCGGCACGCCCCTGATGCCCGCCCCGGTGCTGTCCGAGATGACCGGCTGCGAGGTCTACCTGAAGGTCGAGGGCGGCAACCCGACCGGCTCGTTCAAGGACCGCGGCATGACGGTGGCGGTGAGCCTGGCCGTGCAGCGCGGCGCGACCGCGGTCATCTGCGCGTCGACCGGCAACACCAGCGCGAGCGCCGCGGCCTATGCCGCCCGGGCGGGGCTGGCCTGCGCGGTCCTGGTGCCGCGCGGCAACATCGCGCTCGGCAAGCTTGCCCAGGCGCTGGTGCACGGCGCAAGGCTGCTCCAGGTTGACGGCAGCTTCGACGACTGCCTGGAACTGGTGCGCAAGCTCGCCGCCGAGTTCCCGGTCGCGCTGGTCAACTCGGTCAACCCGGACCGCCTGGCCGGCCAGCAGACCGCGGCCTTCGAGGTCGCGGACGCTCTCGGCGGCGCGCCGGACGTGCACTGCCTGCCCGTCGGCAACGCGGGCAACATCGCTGCGTACTGGTCGGGCTACAAGCTCTACGAAGCGCTGGGCCGGGTGGCCGGCCTCCCCCGCATGCTGGGCTTCCAGGCGAGCGGAGCGGCCCCGCTAGTCTCCGGTCACCCCGTTCCGGCCCCCAGCACGATCGCGACGGCTATCCGGATCGGCAATCCGGCCTCCTGGCACCTTGCTGAGGCGGCACGGGATGAGTCCGGCGGGCTGATCGCCTCGGTGACCGACCGCCAGATTCTCGCTGCCTACCGGCTGCTGGCCCGGCGGGAGGCGGTGTTCGGGGAGCTGGCATCGGCCGCCTCGGTGGCCGGGCTGCTTCAGGAGCGGGAAAGCGGCCAGATCGCAGCCGGGTCGCGAGTTGTCTGCACGATCACCGGGAACGGGCTGAAGGATCCGGACTGGGCCATATCCGTTGCCCCGAAGCCGGTCACGGTCGGCGTCGATGTCGCCGCGGCGGCCGCGCATCTGGGCCTGGCGTGAGATGCCACATCGATCACGGCCGGACCGCCGGAACGGCGCAATGATCATGGCACAGTATCCGGAATGTCCTGATCGCGGAGACCGCCGGGAGCGGCGGCACCGCGCGGTCACCGTGCGGACCCCGGCGACCAGCGCGAACCTGGGGCCCGGGTTCGACTCGCTCGGGCTGGCACTGACGCTGCATGACACCGTCGAGGCGCGCATAACAGCCTCCGGCCTTTCGGTCGAGGTGTCGGGCGAGGGCGCCGGCGAAGTGCCCAGGGGAGAGGACCACCTGGTCGTCCGGGCCATGCGGGCCTACTTCGCCGCAGCAGGCGGGCAGCCGCCGGGTATCGCGCTGCGCTGCCAGAACGCGATTCCGCACGGATATGGCCTGGGCTCCTCGGCCAGCGCCATCGTGGCCGGCCTGCTGGCCGCCCATGCGCTGGCCGGGCCGCACGGGCCGGCCGCCGAGGGTGGTCAGCAGACGCCCGACCTGCTGGCCCTGGCGACCAGCCTGGAGGGGCACCCCGACAACGTCGCCGCCTGTCTGAAGGGCGGGCTCACGATCGCATGGACCGGCGGGCATGCAACCCCTGCGGTCCGCTGCGCCCGGCTGGAGCCGCTGCCCGGCCTGGTCCCGGTGCTGTGCGTCCCCGATGCCCCGCTGGCCACCGCCGCTGCCCGCGCGGTGCTGCCGGCGCAGGTGCGCCACGCCGACGCGGCCGCGAATGCCGCCCGGACGGCGCTGCTGGTCACGGCGCTGACCAGCGATCCCGGGCTGCTGCTGGATGCGACCGAGGACTACCTGCACCAGCGCTACCGGGCGGTCGCGATGCCGGAGACGGCAGACCTGCTCGGCAGGCTCCGGGCCGCCGGCGTCCCGGCGGTGGTGTCCGGCGCTGGCCCCGCGGTCCTGGCCCTGACGCTGGACGCACCGCAGGGCTCGGCCCCCGGGCCGGATACCGTGGAGTCCGTTGCGGCCGGGACCAGCGCGCAGTGGCAGGTCAGCCGCCTGGCCGTGGACCGCCGCGGGGCAGTCGTGGCCCGCGGCGGCGCATAGGATCGGCCCTGGCCCCCGACCGGAAGAGGTGATCAGTTGACAGCGTTCCGCAGCGCGCACGTGCCGGCCAGCGAGGTCCACGATGTGCTCGGCCAGCATCAGCTAGTCGAGGCGTTCAAGCTGGTGCTCGACATCCCGGGCAGCCGCAGCCCATGGCTGGCCGATGCCGTCAGCGGCGAGCGCTACCTGGACTGCTACACGTTCTTCGCCTCCGCCCCGCTGGGCATCAATCCGCCGGGGGTCGTGGACGATCCGCAGTTCATGGCCACGCTGGCCGAGGTGGCGGCGAACAAGCCAGCCAACCCGGATGTCTACACGGTGCACCTGGCCGAGTTCGCCGAGACCTTCGCCCGGGTGCTCGGAGACCCGGCACTGCCGCACCTTTTCTTCGTGGAGGGCGGCGCGCTCGCGGTGGAGAACGCGCTGAAGACCGCGTTCGACTGGAAGAGCCGCCGTAACGAGGCGGCCGGCCGCTCCCCTGAGCTGGGCACCCAGGTCATGCACCTGACCCGGGCATTCCACGGGCGCAGCGGTTACACGCTGTCGCTCACCAACACCGACCCGGTCAAGACCGACCGGTACCCGAAGTTTGGCTGGCCGCGCCTCGACGTGCCCGCGGTCGAGTTCCCGCTAGAGCGCAACCTGGCCGCGGTGGAGGCGGCCGAGCGCCGCGCGCTGGACCAGGCCAGGGCGGCGTTCGAGGCGAACCCGCACGACATCGCCTGCTTCATCGCCGAGCCGATCCAGTCCGAGGGCGGCGACAACCACATGCGGCCGGAGTTCCTGCAGGCGATGCAGCGGCTCTGCCACGAGCACGACGCCCTGTTCGTGCTGGACGAGGTGCAGACGGGGGTCGGGCTGACCGGCACCGCCTGGGCCTACCAGCAGCTCGGGCTCCAGCCCGACATCGTGGCATTCGCCAAGAAGGTGCAGGTCGGCGGGATCATGGCGGGCCGCCGGGCGACCGAGGGCCACGGCGGCGTGTTCGAGGTCCCGAGCCGGATCGGATCTACCTGGGGCGGCGGCCTGGTCGACATGGTGCGCTCCCGCCGCTACCTGGAGATCATCGAGGCCGACGGGCTTTTCGACCACGCCGCGCAGGTCGGCAAGTGGTTCCTGGCCCAGCTCACCGAGGTGGCCGACCGCTACCCGGGCCTCATGCTGAACACCCGGGGGCGCGGCCTGATGTGCGCCTTCGACCTGCCCGACGGCGCGACCAGGAACGGGGTCATCGAGGCGCTGCGCGGCGAGCATGTGCTCGTGCTGCCGTGCGGCCCGCGCTCGGTCCGGTTCCGGCCGCCCCTGTCCATCACCGAGGACGACCTGTCCATCGCCATAGCCGCGCTCGGCCGCGTGCTCGGGCGCCTCGCCGGCGCGGCCGGGCAGGCCGTACAGCCCGGCCGTGCCAGCCAGTCAAGCCAGGCCAGTCAGCCCAGGGGGTGATCCCATGAGCCGGCACATCTCCTCCGTCATCGCCGGCCGGCCGGTGCCCGGCGCGCCCGGCGAGACGATCGAGTCGCGCAACCCGGCACGGACCGCCGAGGTCGTCGCCGAGGTGGCCCTCGGCGACGCCGGCACGTTCACCGATGCCTGCCGCGCCGCCCGGGCGGCCCAGAAAGCCTGGGCCGACGTGCCCGCCCCGGTCCGCGGCCGGGTCATCGCGCACATCGGCAGGCTGGTCGAGGCCAACGCCGAGGCGCTCGCGTCGATCATGACCGCCGAGATCGGCAAGCCGTACGCCGAGTCGCTGGGCGAGGTCAGGGAGATCATCGACACCTGCGACTTCTTCCTCGGCGAGGGCCGCCGGCTGTACGGCCAGACCGTGCCCAGCGAGATGCCGGACAAGGCCCTGTTCACCTTCCGCAACCCGGTCGGGGTCGTCGCGGTCATCACGGCCGGCAACTTCCCTGTCGCGGTCCCGTCCTGGTACCTGGTGCCCGCGCTGCTCTGCGGCAACGCCGTGGTGTGGAAGCCGGCCGACTATGCCGCGGCCTCCGGCGAGGCGCTGTACCGGCTGCTGGTCGCCGGGGGGCTGCCCGAGGGCGTGCTCAACCTGGTGATCACCGGGGGGCCGGAGACCTTCGCCGGGCTGGAGCGGTCGCTGGCCGAGGGGCTGGTCGACAAGATCGGCTTCACCGGGTCGTCGGCCGTCGGCGCGCAGATCGGAGCGCTGGCCGGGAAGTACCTGCAGTCGCCGTGCCTGGAACTGGGCGGGAAGAACCCGATGGTGATCACCCCGGCCGCAGACCTCGACCTCGCCGTGGAGGGCGCGCTGTTCGCCGGGTTCGGCACCGCGGGCCAGCGGTGCACCTCGCTGGGCACCGTGATCGTGCACAGGGATGTCCACGACGAGTTCCTGCGCCGGTTCGACGCGGCGACGCGGGCGGCCGCGATCGGCGACCCGGCACAGGACGTGCTGTACGGGCCGATGCTGGATGAGAAGTTCGCGATCTCCTTCGAGAAGTACCTCGGCTGGATCGCGCCCCATCACGCCGTCCTCGGGTCCACCAGCACGGGCCGGATCACCGCGGCGAACCCCCGGGAGGGCTTCGTCGGCGACCCGGAGGCCGGGCTCTACTACCATCCCGTGATCGTGGACGGGGTACGGGACGACGACGAGATCTTCCGCAACGAGACCTTCGGGCCTATCGTCGGCGTGCGCGGCTACGCCACCCTGGATGAGGCGATCGAGATCGCCAACGCGCCCGGCTACGGGCTGTCCTCGTCGATCTACACGACCGACCCAGCGGAGGCGTTCCGGTTCCGGAGGGGGATCTCGGCCGGAATGGTCAGCGTGAACAACTCCACCTCCGGCGCCGAGGCGCACCTGCCGTTCGGCGGCAACGGCAAGTCCGGCAACGGCAGCCGCCAGTCCGGGATGTGGGTGCTCGACCAGTTCACCCGGTGGCAGGCGCTGAACTGGGACTACTCGGGACGGCTGCAGAAGGCGCAGATGGATGTCGCCGAGCTGACCGCCGACGAGGGCTTCCGGCTGGAGCCGTGACGAGGGCACGGCCAGCGCGGACGGAGTGCTGAGGGACGCCGATGGCAGCAGGGAACGCCGCGGGGGAGCCGGTCGACCGGCACTTCGCGGAGGCGGTGGCAGCGCTCGGGGATGGGCCGGCCGGCGATGGCGGCAGGGCGCCGGACAGGCTTGATCGCCCGGTCCGGCCCGGCTCATCGCTGACCGGCCGCCGGGCGCTCGAGCTGTTCGACTCCCAGCTCGGCAGCCGTCACCTGGACCTGATGGCCCGGCTGATGCGGTCCCGGGACCAGGGCTTCTACACGATCGGGTCGGCCGGGCACGAGGGCAACGCCGCTGTCGCCGCTGCGCTGCGGCCGACCGACCCGGCGCTGCTGCACTACCGGTCGGGAGCGTTCTACCTGGAGCGGGGCCGTCAGGTGCCCGGGCATCAGCCGCTGCGGGATGTGCTGCTCGGCCTGGCCGCAGCGGCCGACGAGCCGATCGCGGGCGGGCGGCACAAGGTGTTCGGCCACCACGACCTGGCGGTGATCCCGCAGACCTCGACGATCGCCTCGCACCTGCCGCGCGCGGTCGGCGTCGCGTTCGCGATCGGCCGGGCGGCCAAGCTCGGCGTGGCCTGCGCGTGGCCGGCCGACGCGGTCGTGGTGTGCAGCTTCGGCGACGCCTCGGCCAACCACTCGACCGCGACCGGGGCGATCAACGCCGCCTGTCACGCGGCCTACCAGCGGCTGCCGATGCCGCTGCTGCTGGTCTGCGAGGACAACGGCCTGGGGATCTCGGTGCGGACGCCGGCCGGCTGGGTGCAGGCCGCCTACCAGGGCCGCCCGGGGCTGCGCTACTTCTCAGCCGACGGGTGCGACCTGGCCAGCGCGTTCGACGCCGCAGCGCAGGCCGCCGAGTATGTGCGGTCCGCCCGCAGGCCCGCGTTCCTCCACCTGTCTGTCGTCAGGTTCATGGCGCATGCGGGCTCGGATGCCGAGGTGGCCTACCGGAGCCACGCCGAGATGGCTGCTGATCTGGACCGTGACCCGCTGCTCGGCACGGCGCGGCTGCTCGTCTCCGCCGGGCTGCTCAGCCCGGCGGAGGTGATCGACCGCTACGAGGCCAAGCGCCGGGAGGTGGCAGCGCTGGCCGCCGAGGCGGCGTCGCACCCGCCGCTGCGCTCCGCCGCCGAGGTCATGGCGCCGCTCGCCGCGGCCGCGCGGGCGGCCGCGGCGCCAGGTGCCGCGCCCGCGGCAGCGGACCGCCAGGCGCGGCTGGCCGTGTTCGAGGGCCGGCTGCCCGAGGACGAGGGACCGCTCACCCTCGCCCAGACCCTGAACCGGGCGCTGGCCGACGCGCTGGCCGCGCGCCCGGAGATGCTGGTCTTCGGCGAGGACGTGGCCCGCAAGGGCGGCGTCTACGGGGTGACGACCAGGCTGCTGAAGCGGTTCGGCGCGGGCCGGGTGTTCGACACCCTGCTGGACGAGCAGACGATACTCGGGCTGGCGCTCGGCACCGGGCTGTCCGGGATGCTCCCGGTACCGGAGATCCAGTACCTGGCTTACCTGCACAACGCCGAGGACCAGATCCGCGGCGAGGCCGCGACGCTGCAGTTCTTCTCCAGCGGCCAGTACCGCAACCCGATGGTGGTCCGGGTGGCCGGCTACGCCTACCAGAAGGGGTTCGGCGGGCACTTCCACAACGACAACGCGGTCGGCGTGCTCCGCGACATCCCCGGGCTGGTCATCGCCTCGCCCGCGCGGCCCGACGACGCCGCGCCGATGCTGCGCGCCTGCCTGGACGCGGCGGCGCGGGACGGCGCGGTGTGCGTGTTCCTTGAGCCCATCGCGCTCTACCACGCCCGGGACCTGCACGAGCCGGGCGACGGCGGCTGGCTGGCGGACTACCAGCCGCCGGAGCGGTGGGCCGGCACCGCGATCGCGCCGGGCAGCGCCCGGGTGCACGGCGACGGCACCGACCTGACGATCGTGACGTTCGGCAACGGGCTGCCCATGTCGCTGCGGGTGTCCCGGCGGCTGGCCGCCCAGGGCATCGGCGCGCGCGTGCTCGACCTGCGCTGGCTGGCCCCGCTGCCGGCCGCGGACCTGGCCCGCGAGGCCGAGGCGACAGGCCGGGTGCTGATCGCCGACGAGACCCGGCGCACCGGCGGGGTGTCCGAGGGCGTGCTCGCCGCCCTGACCGACGCCGGGTTCACCGGCCCGGTAGCCAGGGTCGCCAGCGAGGACTCGTTCATCCCGCTCGGCGATGCGGCCTACCACGTCCTGCTGGACGAGCAGACCATCCACGATGCCGCGCTGCGCCTGATCACCCAGCGCGAGCAGCGCGAGCCGACCCTGCTGCCCGGCGCCGGCCGGTAAGGCCCGCGCGTCGCCGCCCGCCAGCCCCCTCCCGGGATCGGGGTAACTTGTGTCCGGATACGGCCCAATAGTTTCCCCGATCCCGGGGCCGAAGCTCTCGACAGGAGGGCCTGCCCGGTGCTGTCGCTGGTGCTGCCCAAGGGCTCGCTGGAGCGGGCCACGCTCGACCTGTTCGACGCCGCGGACCTGACCGTCCGCCGCTCGTCGGACCGCGACTACCATGCCTCGATCGACGACCCGAGGATCGAGCGGGTCCGCTTCCTGCGGCCCCAGGAGATCCCCTCCTACCTGGAGCGCGGCCTGTTCGACCTGGGCATCACCGGGCGGGACTGGATCGCCGAGACCGGCGCCGAGGTGGTCTCGCTCGGCGAGCTTGAGTACTCCAAGGCCACCTGCGACCCGGTGCGCGTGGTGCTCGCGGTGCCCGACGCGGCACCCTGGCAGTCGGTGGCCGACCTGCCGGAGGGGGTGCGGATCTCGACCGAGTTCCCGGCGCTGACCCGGCGGTTCCTGGAGGAGCGCGGGGTCAAGGCGGTGGTGATCCCGTCCTACGGCGCGACCGAGGCCAAGGTGCCCGACATCGTGGATGCGATCGTGGACCTCACCGAGACCGGCTCATCGCTGCGGAAGAACGGACTGCGCATCCTGGACACCCTGCTCACCAGCTACACCGAGCTGGTGGCCTGCCGGGAGTCTTACGCCGACCCGGCCAGGCGCGCCGCGATGGAGGACATCGCGCTGCTGCTGCGCGGCGCGATCCGGGCGCGCGGCAACGTGCTGCTCAAGCTGAACGTGCGAGCAGAGCGGCTGGCCGCCGTGACCAGGATCCTTCCGTCCATGTCCTCGCCGACCATCACGTCGCTGGCCAGGCAGGGGATGAACGCGGTCGAGGCCGTGGTGCCCAAGCGCGGCGTGAACACGCTCATCCCGGCCCTCAAGACGGCGGGTGCGCAGGACATCCTGGAGCTGCCGATCTCCAAGATCGTCGAGTAGCCCGGCAGCCCGGAGGAGCCCGTGCACTAGCCTGTGACGGGTGCTGACACGGGTGGATCTCCGCGGGGAGCGGGCCGCCGGCCTGACCAGGGCACGCCTGGACGCCGTGCTGCCGCGGGCCAGCATGGATGTCGCCGCGGCGGTCGCCACCGTGGCGCCCGTGTGCGAGCAGGTCAGGACGCGCGGCGCGGCGGCGGTCCGCGAGCTGACCCGCCGGCTCGACGGCGTGGACCTGGCGACCACGCGCGTCCCGCAGCAGAGGCTGGACGGCGCGCTGGCGAGCCTCGACCCCGGCGTCCGGGAGGCGCTGCAGGAGGCGGCGCGCCGGGCCCGGCTCGTGCACGAGGCCCAGGTGCCAGCGGAGACGACGACGCGGCTCGGCGAGGGAGCCGCGGTCACGGAGCGGTACCTGCCGGTCGGCCGGGCCGGGGTGTACGTGCCCGGCGGCCTTGTCGCCTACCCCTCATCGGTCCTGATGAACGTGATCCCGGCGCAGGTCGCCGGGGTCGGCGAGATCGCGGTGGCGAGCCCGCCCAGGCCCGAGAACGGCGGGCTGCCGCACCCGGCGGTGCTGGCCGCCTGCGCGCTGCTCGGGGTCACCGAGGTGCATGCGGCCGGCGGCGCGCAGGCGATCGCCATGCTGGGCTACGGCACCGAGGACTGCGCGGCCGCTGACACCGTGACCGGCCCCGGCAACGTGTACGTCGCGGCCGCGAAGCGGCTGCTCTCCGGCCGGGTCGCGACCGACGCAGAGGCCGGCCCCACCGAGATCGCGGTGATCGCCGACCACACCGCCGACCCCGTGCTCGTCGCCGCGGACCTGATCGCTCAGGCCGAGCACGATCCCCTGGCGGCCTGCCTGCTGGTCACCACGGACCCCGGCCTGGCCGACGCCGTCGAAAGGGAACTGGCCGTGCAGGCCCCGGCAGCCAGGCACGCCGAGCGCGTCGGCCAGGCTCTGTCCGGCCAGTCAGCCTGCGTGCTCGTCGCCAGCCTGGAGGCGGCGCTGGCCGTGGCGGACGCCTGGGCGCCGGAGCACCTGGAGATCCAGACCGCCGACCCGGCGGCGCTGGCCCGCCGGGTGCGCAACGCCGGAGCGGTGTTCGCCGGGCGGTACGCTCCGGTGTCGCTGGGCGACTACCTGGCGGGCTCCAACCACGTACTGCCAACCGGCGGCACCGCCCGGCACACCGGGGGCCTGTCGGTGCTGACCTTCCTGCGCGTGATCCACCTCGTCGAGTACGACAAGGCCGCGCTGGCCCGGGTGGCGCCGCACATCGAGGCGCTCGGCGGCGCCGAGGACCTCGCAGCGCACGTCGCCGCCGTGCGGCTGAGGGTGGGCACGAGCGGGACCGGCGGTGCGGAATATGGCGGCGCGGGCTCTGGCGGGCTCGGGAAGCGGCCGGCAGCACCCGGGGCGTGACGTGAGCGCCACGATCCCGCCGATCCGGGCCGACCTCGCCGGGCGCGAGCCGTACCTGGCCGCCCCGCCGGCCGCGCCGGTCCGGCTGAACGTCAACGAGAACCCCTGCCCGCCGCCGCGCGAGGTCGCCGGGGCGATCGCGGACGCGGTGGCCGCCGAGATCGGGTCGCTGAACCGCTACCCGGACGCGACGGCCAGCAACTTCGCGAGGACCTGGCCCGCTACCTCGGCCACGGGCTGACACGCGACCAGGTGTGGGCGGCCAACGGCTCCAACGAGATCATTCAGCAGCTGCTGCTGGCGTTCGGCGGCCCGGGGCGGTCCGCCCTCGGCTTCGAGCCCTCGTACTCGATGCACCCGATCATCGCCCAGGTCACCGGCACCCGCTGGATCGCTGCCGGGCGCGATGAGGACTTCGGCCTGGACGCCGTCAGGGTCGTCGCGGCGATCCGCCGGCACCGGCCGGACGCGGTGTTCCTGACCTCGCCGAACAACCCGACCGGGACCGCTGTCGACCTTGGCGTGATCGAGGCGGCGTGCGAGCAGGCCGGCGGCCTGGTCGTGGTGGACGAGGCCTACGCCGAGTTCGCCCGCGACGTGGCCCGGACCGCGCTTGAGCTGCTGCCGCGCCACCCGAACCTGGTGGTCACCCGGACGATGCGATCCGTGCGGAACGCGATGACCTGGTGGGCTGGCTGCGCAGCCGCGGCCTGTCGGCTGCCGAGTCGGATGCGAACTTCGTTCTGTACGGTGTATTCGCTGACCGGCACGCGGTGTGGCGGGCACTGCTGGAGCGGGGAGTGCTGATACGGGAGGTCGGGCCGCCGGGATGGCTGCGGGTGAGCATCGGGACGGCCGCGGAGATGGCCGCATTCCGGGCGGCGATGGACGATGTGCTGGCCGGGCTGGGTGCGCCGTGAGCCGCACCGGCAAGGCGGAGCGATCCACCGCCGAGACGCGCATCCGGGTGCACCTCGACCTCGACGGCTCCGGGCGGTGCGAGGCCGGGACCGGGGTGCCTTTCTTCGACCACATGCTCGCCCAGCTAGCCCGGCACGGGCTGATCGACCTGACCGTGGCAGCCCAGGGGGACCTAGAGGTGGACGCGCACCACACGGTGGAAGACACCGCGATCGCGCTGGGGCAGGCCCTGCGGGAGGCGCTCGGGTCCAAGGAGGGCATCTGCCGGTTCGGGGACGCGCTGGTCCCGCTGGACGAGGCGCTGGTATCGGCCGCGGTCGACCTGTCGGGCCGGCCGTATCTGGTGCACTCCGAGCCCGAGCCGATGGCACCGCTGATCGGGACCTATGACACCACGCTGACCCGGCACTTCTTCGAGTCGCTGGCCGTGACCGCCGGGATCTGCGTGCACTTGCGGGTGCTGTCCGGCCGCAACCCGCACCACATCGTGGAGGCGCAGTTCAAGGCGTTCGCCCGGGCGCTGCGGGCCGCCGCCGCCGAAGACAGCCGTTCCGGCGGAGTTCCGAGCACGAAGGGGGTGCTGTGACCGCTTACCCGGGGACGGCGGCCGGACGGGCTTGCGGCCGGCCGCTGACCGCTTCCGCCGCAGGGGATCCGGAAGCGGGATGAGCCGGCCGCGGGTCGTGGTGCTCGACTACGGGTCGGGCAACCTGCGCTCGGCGCAGCGGGCGCTGGCGCGGGCCGGCGCGGACGCCGAGGTCACGGCCGACTTCAGCGCGGCGATGAACGCCGACGGCCTCCTCGTCCCGGGCGTGGGCGCGTTCGCGGCGTGCATGGCCGGGCTGAAGGCGGTCCGCGGCGACATGCTGATCGGCAGGCGGCTGGCCGGCGCCCGCCCGGTCCTCGGCATCTGCGTCGGGATGCAGGTCCTGTTCGCCTCGGGCACCGAGGGCTGCGCCCCGGGCACCGAGGCCAGCGCCGGGGTGGCGGGCATCGGCGAGTGGCCCGGGGTGGTGGAGCGGCTGAACGCCCCGGTGCTCCCGCACATGGGCTGGAACACCGTCCGCCCGCCGGAGGGCACCCGGCTGTTCGCTGGCATCGCGCCCGGTACGCGGTTCTACTTCGTCCATTCCTACGCGGCCAAGTCGCTCCCGATGGGCGCGGACCCGGGCGGCAGGATGGCGGCGCCGCTGCTGACCTGGGCCACGCACGGCGAGCCGTTCCTCGCCGCGGTGGAGAACGGCCCGCTGTCCGCGGTGCAGTTCCACCCGGAGAAGTCCGGCGACGCCGGGGCGGCGCTGCTGGCTCGCTGGCTGGATACGCTGCGGTGAGCGGGTTCCCGGTGAGCGAGTCCCCGCAGATGGGCACCGCGCCGCGGCGCGCGCTCACGCTGCTTCCCGCCGTCGATGTCTCCGGTGGCCAGGCCGTCCGCCTGGTCCGTGGCGCTGCCGGCACCGAGACCGGTTACGGCGACCCGATGGAGGCTGCGCTGACCTGGCAGCGTTCTGGCGCCCGGTGGGTCCACCTGGTGGACCTGGACGCGGCCTTCGGCCGCGGCTCCAACGCCGCGCTGCTCGGGCCGATCGTCGCCAGGCTCACGGACCTGGGCGTCCAGGTCGAGCTGTCGGGAGGCATCCGTGATGACGCCTCGCTGGCCGCGGCCCTGGCCACCGGCTGCGCCCGGGTCGTGGTCGGCACGGCCGCGCTGGAGGAGCCGGACTGGGTGCGCGGCATCATCGCCGCGCACGGTGAGCGGATCGCGGTCGGCCTGGACGTGCGCGGCAGCCGGCTGGCAGCCCGGGGCTGGACCGAGGAGGGCGGGGAACTGCTGGAGGTGCTGGACCGGCTCACCGCCGACGGGTGCCGCCGCTATGTCGTCACCGACGTCACCAGGGACGGAACGCTGACCGGCCCTAACCTCGGCCTGCTCAGGCTGGTCTGCGAGCGGGCGGGCCGGCCGGTCATCGCCAGCGGGGGCGTGTCCGGCCTGGACGACCTGCGGGACATCGCGGCGCTGAGCCCGGCCGGGGTCGAGGGGGCCATCGTCGGAAAGGCGCTGTACGCCGGGAAGTTCACCCTGGCTGAGGCGCTGCGGGTGGCAGGCCAGGGGCCCTCGTGAGGCAGGCGGCCGGTTCCGAGGGCGTGACCGTTGCGGTCCGGGTGATCCCGTGCCTGGACGTCGACGCCGGGCGGGTGGTGAAGGGCGTGAGCTTCCGCGACCTGCGGGACGCGGGCGACCCGGTGGAACTGGCCTCCGCCTATGACGCTGAGGGGGCGGACGAGCTGGTGTTCCTTGACATCACGGCGTCGAGCGCGGGCCGGGAGACCACCTGCGACGTGGTGGCGCGCACGGCCGGGCAGGTATTCATCCCGCTGACGGTCGGCGGGGGAGTGCGCAGCGTGCAGGATGCCGACCGGCTGCTGCGCGCCGGGGCGGACAAGGTCGCCCTGAACACCGCCGCGATCGCCCGGCCGGAGCTGCTGGCTGAGGTGGCGGAGCGGTTCGGCTCGCAGTGCGTGGTCGTGTCGGTCGACGCCAGGCGGGTCGGCCGTGGCCTGGCCGGTCCCGGCCGGGCTGACGGCGGGATGCCGAGCGGGTTCGAGGTGACGACGCACGGCGGCCGGCGCGGCACCGGCCTCGACGCCGTCGGGTGGGCGGCGCGGGCAGCCCGGCTTGGCGCCGGGGAGATCCTGCTGAACTCCATGGACGCCGATGGCACCGGATCCGGGTTCGACCTGCCGCTGATCCGGGCAGTCCGCGCGGCCGTTGACGTCCCGGTCATCGCGAGCGGCGGCGCGGGAACAGCGGCCGACTTTCCCGCGGCGATCGAGGCGGGCGCCGATGCCGTGCTGGCGGCCAGCCTGTTCCATTTCGGGCGGCTGACTATCGGCGAGGTCAAGCAGGCGGTGAAGAAGGCCGGCTATCCGGTGCGGGAGGAGGCGCGCTGATGTCCGGGCTGGATCCGAGGATCGCCGCGCGGCTGAAGCGCAACGAGGCCGGGCTGTTCCCGGCCATCGCGCAGCAGTACGACACCGGCGAGGTGCTGATGCTCGGCTGGATGGACGACGAGGCGCTGCACCGGACGCTGACCACCGGGCGGTGCACGTACTGGTCTCGAAGCCGGCAGGAGTACTGGGTGAAGGGCGAGACCTCCGGCTGCGTGCAGCATGTCAGGTCGGTGGCGCTCGACTGCGACGGCGACACCGTGCTGGTCCGGGTGGATCAGGCCGGCGGCGCCTGCCATACCGGCGACCGCACCTGCTTCGACGCGGACGTGCTGCTGGGCTGAGCGGCCGGGCCGGAGCTGCCGGATACTGCCCTCAGCGGGCGGTCGCGGCGACGAACTCGGCCCAGGTCTGCCGGCCGTCGGCGTGCTCCGGGCAGGTGTGCAGCCCGTCGGCGAGCCCGTGGTACAGGTCGCCCGGCCAGCGGATGTTGAGGACGTTGCGGGGCCGGCCGTCATGGTAGCGCCGCCAGGTCCGGACGATGCTGCGGAGGCCCAGCACCTGGGGCCCGCCGAAGTCGGGCGCCCGGCCCGCCGGGTCGCCGTCGAGCAGCTCGGCGGCGCGGGCCGCTACCTCGGCGGCGGCCACGCTCTGGAAGCGAGCGTCCAGCGGCAGCGGAGCTACCGGCCAGCGGCTCAGCGGGCCGAGCACAGCCGCGAGCAGCTCGTGGAACTGGGTGGCGCGCAGCACCGTGGACGGCACCGGGCTGGCACCGATGATCTGCTCGCAGGCCAGCTTCTTGCGGTAGTACAGGTAGGGGATGGCATCCACCCCGACGATCGAGATGTAGAGCAGATGCCGGCAGCCGCCGGCCGCGGCGAGCAGGTTCCGTGTGCCTGCCGGATCCGACCGCCCCATCCGGCGGTCCGACGCGGCATGGACGATCAGCTCGGCGCCCGCGGCCGCCTCGGCCACCCCGGCCCCGGTGGACAGGTCGCCCACGTGCGTGCCCGCGCCGGGCCGGCGTGACAGCACCCGCACCTCGTGCCCGCGCTCCCCGAGCAGGGGCACCAGGTGCCTGCCCAGCGTTCCGGTGCCCCCGGTGACCAGAACGACGCTCATGAGCTGATGGTAGACAGGCCGCCCGGCGGTCCTCCGGGCGCCTCCGGCTGCCTCACCCGTTCCGATACGCTGGCGCACACCGGGGATGACAGCCAGCTGATCACTACCGAGGCGGTCATGGCGTGAGCGTGACGGTTCCCGAGACGGGCCCGACCGAGATTGACGAGCAGTGGCGGGCAGATCGTGCCCGCGTCGGCGCCCAGGCAGCCGAGCGGCTGGCCCGCTCCGGCGTTGACGTCGTGGCGCTGTGCTGGGTGGACAACGCCGGGATCACCCGGGTGAAGGCGATACCGGTGGGGCGGCTGGAGCGGGCCGCTGCCTGGGGAGTCGGCATGTCGCCAGTCTTCGACGTCTTCCTCCTCGATGACTCGATCACGGCCAGCGAGCACGTCGGCGGTCCCGGCGGTGACCTGCGGCTGATCCCGGATCTGCGCCGGCTGACCGTGCTGAGTGCCCAGCCGGGCTGGGCGATGGCCCCGGTCACGCGGTACACCCAGGAGGGCCGCGTCTACCCCGTGTGCCAGCGCTCGTTCGCCGGGCGGATGGCCGAGGCGGCCCGGGCACGCGGCCTGGACCTGCGGATGAGCTTCGAAGTGGAGTGGGCGGTCGGCGAGGACGAGGACGGAACATTCGTGCCTGCCTGCTCCGGCCCGGCGTACGGGATGACGCGGGTCATCGAGATGTCCGACTACGGCCGCGAGGTAGTCACCGCGCTGGAGCGGCAGGGCACCGTCGTCGAGCAGTTTCACCCCGAGTACGCGGCGGGTCAGCTGGAGGTCTCGGTCGCCCACGACTCGCCGGTTGCCGCTGCCGACACCAGCGTGCTTGTCCGGCAGACCATCCGCGCGGTGTCGGCCAGGCATGGGCTGGCGGCCTCGTTCGCCCCGGCGGTGGTCGCGGGCGGGGTGGGCAACGGCGGTCACCTCCACCTGAGCATCTGGCGGGAGGGCCGGAACCTGCTGGCCGGAGGGACCGGCCGGTACGGGATGACCGGCGACGGGGAAGCGTTCATCGCCGGGATACTGGCGGAGCTTCCGGCGCTCTCGGCCATCGGCATGCCGAGCGTCGCCAGCTACCTGAGGATGGTCCCGTCGCACTGGGCCGGGGTCTACCAGTGCTGGGGTCTGGAGAACCGCGAGGCGGCGGTGCGGCTGGTCACCGGATCCGATGGTGAGCAGGGCGTGCGGGCCAACGTTGAAGTCAAGTGCTTCGACCTGGCCGCGAACCCGTACCTGGTGGCGGGCTCGGTGATCGCTGCCGGGCTGGCCGGGCTGGACGCCGCCGCGACGCTGCCTGCCGAGGCCAGCGGAGACCCGGCAACCTGGCCGGAGAGCACCCTGGCGGCCAGCGGGATCCGGCGGCTGCCGCAGTCGCTGACCGAGTCGGCCGGTCACCTGGCCAGGAGCGAGGTGCTGACCGGCGCGATGGGGAAGGAGCTCACCTCCGCGTTCCTGGCGGTGCGCAGTGCCGAGGTCGCGCTGTTCGACGGCGCTAGCGCGGAGGAGATCGTCGCGCGGACCCGGTGGCGGTGGTGACGCGGTGGTCCTGGCGGGCGAGGTGTCGCAGCAGGGTTTCGCTGACCTGAGGCTCATCGATCACCACTGCCACGGCGTGGTGCTGGGCGAGCTGGACCGCCGCGGGCTGGAGTCGCTGCTGACGGAGGCTTCCGGGCCGCCGCCGCCGGGCACCTCGGCGTTCGACACCCAGCTCGGGTTCGCGGTCCGGCGCTGGTGCGCCCCCGTGCTCGGCCTGGAGCCGTCGGTCCCGGCGGACCAGTATGCGCAGCGCCGCGCGGAACTCGGCGCGGCCGAGGTCACCCGGCGTCTGCTGACGGCGGCCCGCGTCCAGATGTGGCTGGTCGACACCGGCTACCAGGCGGGCAGCGTGCAGACGCCGGCGGAGCTGGAGCAGGCCAGCGCAACGCCGGCCCGGCCGATCGTGCGGCTGGAGGCCGTGGCCGAGCAGGTCGCGGCCGGTGATGTGACGGCCGCGGACTTCGCCTCGCGGTTCGAGGAGGCGCTGGACCGCGCGGTGGCCGCGACTACGGCGGCGGGCCTGAAGTCCATCGCCGCTTACCGCTACGGCCTGGACTTCGACCCGGCGCGGCCGCGCCCCGCCGAGGTGCGCGCCGCGGCGGGCGGCTGGCTGCGCGAGCTCGCCGCCAACCCGGCGGCCCGGCTGCGTGACCCCGTGCTGCTGCGCCATCTGATCTGGGCTGGCATCGACCGCCGGCTGCCGCTGCAGTTCCACGTCGGGTTCGGCGACCCGGACGTGCGGCTGCACCGCGCTGACCCGTCGCTGATGCACGATTTCCTCAAGGCCACCGAGGACACCGGCACGCCGATGATGCTGCTGCACTGCTATCCGTTCCATCGCCAGGCCGGCTACCTCGCCCACGTGTTCTCGCACGTGTACATGGATGTCGGAGAGGCGCTCAACCACGTGGGGGCGCGGTCGTCCGCGGTCCTCGCCGAGGCCCTGGAGCTGACCCCGTTCCACAAGATGCTGTACTCCTCCGATGCGTTCGGCCTGCCCGAGCTGCACTACCTGGGCGCAGCCGGGTTCCGCCGCGACCTGGCGAGGGTCCTGCGCGCGTTCGTCTCCGACGGTGCCTGGAGCGCGGCCGATGCCGACCGGGTCGCCGCCATGATCGGCTCGGGAAACGCGCGCCGGGTCTACCGGCTGGACCAGGCTGTGCCTGCGTGACCCGCTGCACGGCTGCCCGGCGTGCGGTCTCCTGGCGCCCCGCCCCGCCCTTCCGGCGCGCCGCCGTGCGGCGGAGAATCGCATCCGGGACCATCGGTACCGCCACCACCTGCCGGAGCGGAGGGATCATGCGGGTCTTCACAGGGCTAGACGAGCTGGCCGACGCGAGCGGCGTCGAGCTGGGCAGCACCGGGTGGACGACGATCACCCAGGAGCGCGTCAACCTGTTCGCCGACGCTACCGGCGATCACCAGTGGATCCACGTTGACGTCGAGCGGGCCCGGAGCGGGCCGTTCGGCGGGACGATCGCGCACGGGTTCCTGACCCTGTCCCTGCTCCCGGAGCTCATCGGGCAGCTGCTCCGGGTCGAGGGCATCCAGCTCGCGGTGAACTACGGCCTGAACCGGGTCCGCTTCCCGGCGCCCGTTCCGGTCGGGTCCCGGCTGCGGGCAAGCGCCCGGCTCGCGGAGGTCACCCGGCTGGCAGGCGCCGTCCAGGCGGTCATCGCCACGACGATCGAGGTGGAGGGCGGCCAGAAGCCGGTCTGTGTCGCGGAGTCGATCACTCGCTTCTATGCATAACGGATGCGGCGAGGCCGGCCCTCATCGCCGGGTGAGCGTGCCGGCCGCGAACCCGGGCGTCCGATACTGCTGGACATGACAGAGCTGAGCGAGCCGCCGAAGGCGGCGGCCGGGCTGCGGCTCGGCGGAACCCGGCTGCCATTGCTGGACCGGGCCCGGGTGTATGCCTGCGGCATTACTCCCTATGACGTGACGCATCTCGGTCACGCGGCGGCTTTCGTCTGGGTCGACGTCCTGGCCCGGGTGCTGCGCTCGATCGGCGTGGAGGCGCTCGTCTGCCGGAACGTCACCGACGTGGATGATGTGCTGACCGAGGCCGCGCACCGGGCCGGCGCGTACTTCGACGCGTTCGCGTCGGTCCACCAGTTCCAGTTCGACCAGGACATGACGGCGCTGGGGGTGCGCCCTCCGCAGTTCGAGCCGCGGGCCAGGCGGCATGTCGGGCAGGTGGTCGCTCTTGCCGCGGCCTTGCTCGAGTCCGGCGCGGCCTACCAGCGAGCGGGCAGCGTGTACTTCCGCGGCGGCGGCGTTGCCGGCCGGGAGGGGATCAGCCGCGACGAGGCACTCCGGCTGGCTGCCGAGTACGGCGACCACCCGGAGGACCCGGCCAAGGATGACGAGCTGGACGCCGCGCTATGGCGGCGCTCGGAGGCGGGGGAGCCGGGCTGGCCGTCTCCCTGGGGGGTCGGCCGTCCTGGCTGGCACGCCGAGTGCGCTGCGATGTCGCTGTCGGTGCTCGGCCTGGCGGTCGACGTCCAGTGCGGCGGGGCAGACCTGCGGTTCCCGCATCACGCCTACCAGGCCGCGATCGCCGAGGCGCTGACCGGGGTCAGGCCATACGCGCGGGCCAGGTTCTCGGTCGGGGTGGTCGGCGTTGATGGCGAGAAGATGGCCAAGTCGACCGGCAACCTGGTGCTGGTGGCGGATGTGCTGCGCGACCACCCGGCGGCCGCGCTACGGCTCTGCCTGCTCGACAGGCCGTGGGCGCAGCCGTGGGATTACACGGTCGCCTGCCTGGAGGCCGCCAGCGCAAGGCTGGAGCGCCTCTACAGCGCAGCCGGGAGGCCGGAGGCCGACGGCCCGGCCGCGGTCGCGGAGGTCATGGCCGCGCTGCGCGCGAACCTGGACGTCCCGGCGGCGCTGGCGGTCGCGGAGGAGGCGGGCGGCGCTGCCGCCCGGAACCTGATCGCGATCCTCGGTCTCGGCGAGTAGCGGGCTCAGCGGGCCTCGCGGAGCAGGTGGCCGGACACCCGGTTCAGGTGGATCCGCATGGCCTCGGCGGCGCGATCGGCGTCCCTGGCCCGCAGCGCGGTCACGATATTGCGGTGATCCTCCTGGTATTGCCGTCGGCGCTCGGCTGACGTGCTGCGCCGCTTGAGGTCGCCCCAGGAGTAACCGTGCCGCGCGTACTCGATCTCGCGATACAGCCGGGCCAGTAGCGGGCTGTGGCTGGCCGCCATGAGCGAGCGGTGCAGGGCGAGATCCCAGCTCTCGAACTCCTCGTAGTTCGCCGCCCGGTCACCGCCGGCCAGGCAGCGGTCCATCTCCGCGAAGTCTGCAGCTGTTGCCCATGCGACGACTAGCTGCATGGCCGGCGGTTCCAGCAGGCGGCGGATCGTCATCACGTCGGCGGGAGCGTAGCCGCCGTCACCACCCGGATCGGCCCGGGACGACGGACGGGGCTCGGCGCCGTCGGCCCGCGACACGCGGGCGGCGAGACCGTCATCGCCGCCCGCGGTGCCCGTGGCGGGGATGACATCGCGCAGGAACGTGCCCCGGCCCACCTCGCGGGAGATCCTGCCCTCCGCCTCCAACAGTGCCAGCGCCCTGCGCACCGAGGTGCGCGTTGTTCCCAGCTCAATGGCAAGCCTGCGCTCGGTGGGCAGACGCGAGCCCGGACGCAGGCCGGCACCGCGGGATTCGGCCAGGATGCGCTCGGCGAGCTCCCGTCCCGACGCCCCCGACGTTACGGCGCGCCGGCCAGGCGTGCCGTCCTCGCGGACCGCGGCTGGCGGGAGGCGGCGCCCGGCCCACATGGCCGATATCTCGTCTGGCACTTCCAGCCTTCTCCCCGGCGCTGCGCTGCTGACATGTCATGCCGCAGCGTCATGGGCTTCATCCGGCGAGCCCAATCCTACGCCCCACTGTCAAACCAATCCTACCAATTAGCGTGCTGGTTCGCTATCTGAGGTCAATTTTTTGAACTTTATCCTATTGACCGGGATTCCCAGCCGACCTATGCTCAACCAATCTTTGGTTTGTCGACCAATATGAGTCAGGAGGCAGGACCGTGCGGCTTGCCACCATCGCCACCCCTGACGGCCTGCGCCTGCATGTCCGCGGCCGGGCCGGCTACGTCGACGTGGCCGAGGCGACCGGCGATCCGAGCCTCGCATCTCTGCGGGCAGTGCTCGAGGCGGGCCAGCCCGCGCTGGACGCGATCCGGCCGCTGGAACTCATGGACGGCCGTGAGGTAGACCCCGCTGACTTCGGTCCCGCTGTGCCCGACCCGCCCCGGATTCTCTGCCTCGGCCTGAACTACAGCGAGCATGCTCTGGAGGGCGGGCGCGCGGTTCCCACCTGGCCGGACGCCTTCGTCCGTGGTGCCGACAGCGTGCGGGGGCCGTTCGCGGACCTGGTCAGGCCCGCGCTGACAGACCGCTTCGACTACGAGGCAGAGCTTGGCATTGTCATCGGCTCGGGGGGCCGGTACATCACCGCGGACAAGGCCTTCGATGCGATCGCAGGCTTCACCGTGCTGAACGATGCCTCGGCGCGCGACTGGCAGCGAGCGGCCAGCCAGTGGACGGCCGGCAAGAACTTCACCGGCTCCATGCCCATCGGCCCGGAGGTGGTCACCACCGACGAGGCTGACGTCACCGACGCCGCCATCAGCTCGAGCCTCAATGGCCGGGTCATGCAGTCGGCGCGCACCTCGCAGATGCTGGTCAGCATCCCCAGCGCGGTTGAGTTCTTCTCCTCCTTCACCACCCTCGCCCCCGGCGACGTGATCGCCACCGGGACGCCTGGCGGCGTTGGCTTCGCCAGGACCCCTCCGGTCTGGCTCCAGCCCGGAGACGTCATCGAGGTCACCGTCGAGGGGATCGGCACTATCCGCAACCGGGTCGTCGCAGAAGCCGGCGCCCCCACCGACTGGAGATGGCGTCCTGGAGCGCCAGCTAGCGGGCTGTAGCCGTAGCCGGGCTCGTCCGCTCCCGCCTCTCCGGCAAGCGCGTCAGCGACAGCATCTCGGAGGGTTCCATGAACGCGATCACCCGCCCAGTTCTCCGCTCAGCCAGCCGCTCTGTTCCCGGCTCGGCCACCCGCTCATCGCAGCGCTCCGGCCCGGCGTCACGAACGCGGCGGCTGCGCGGCATCGCGGTCCTTGCAGCGGCAGCTCTCGCCGCCGCTCTTACCGCCTGCGGCAGCAGCGGAACGTCCGGCTCCGGCAGCCCGGCGAAGAGCTCCAAGGGACCGCTCACCATCGCCGACGTCGCCCCGTTCAGCGGCCCGGACGCCGCGCTCGGGCCGACCTACCTGGCCTCGTGCTACGGCGCCACCTCCGCGATCAACGCGGCGGGCGGCGTGCTCGGGCACACCTTCACCTGCAAGAGCGTCGACACCAGAGGGGATCCGGCGGACGCCATCCCGGCGGTGAACCAGATGTTCGCCTCCACCCCCAATCTCGCGCTGGTTATCGGCTGCACCTCGGACGAGGCCGCCGCCGTGGTCCCGATCATCAACCAGCACAAGATGACGATGTTCTGCATGACCGGGCAGTCGGAGTTCGACCACATCCACTACCCCTACTTCTACCGGCTCGTGCCGCCGGACCTGGAGGAGGCCTACGCCATGGTTGTCATCGCGCAGCGGCTGCACCTGAAGCGGGTAGCCCTCGCGTTCGGCAATGACATCGGCTCGCAGACCTTCGTCCAGCCTGCCATCAACGCGCTGAGGAAGGTCGGCATTACGCTGACCACGAACCAGACCCTGGACCTGAGTGCCACCACATTCCGGACCGAGGCCGAGGCGATCATCCAGTCTCATCCGCAGGCAATCATGACCGAGGCGCTGGGGTCCGCCGACCCGACCTTGTTCAGCGAGATCAAGCAGCTCAATGGCGGCAAGATAATCCCGATCATCGGAACCTCGGCAGCCATATCTCCAGCGTTCTTCAAGGCCGCCGCCGCGGCGGTTGGCGCATCGACGTTCGCGGCGAACTTCCACGCGGACAACCTCGTCACTGAAACCAGCGGGCCGGCTTACGCCGCGTTCTCCAAGGCGCTGCTGTCCCAGCAGGGCAAGGTTCCCGGCGCAACCGGGAACTTCACCACGTACCTCAGCGCCCCTGGTGGCGTTCATCTCTATGACGCGATCAACCTGACGGCGCTCGCCATGATCATGGCTAAGTCCACCAGCCCCAGTGTCTACGGCCCTGACATCATCAAGATCGGCGATGGGGTCCCCGGCGCGACCGTGGTGTACTCCTTCGCTCAGGGCGCGGCGGCGCTGAAGGCGGGCAAGGCGATCCGGTACGAGGGGCCCGGTGGCCCGACCAGCTTCGACAGCTACCACGACTCGACAGGCATCTTCCAGATCGACACCTATAGCGCCGACGGGACGGTGCATGTGGTAGGCAGTATCACCTCGGCCGAGCTGCGGGCGGTCTCATGAGGCTGGCGGGAACACGCCAGGAGGCACCCAGCCCGGTGGCTGACCACCCGCGCAAGAGTGGCCAGCCACCGGGGGCGGGCGCTATCGCCGGGATGCCCTCGCCAGGGGTAGCAGCAGGAAGCGCCCGCGGAGGCGGAGAACTGGCGGCAGCTGCGCCGGGCCGGGGCGGGTAGCCGGTGACGATCTTCCTGGCGTCGCTTGGGTTCGGCCTGGTCACGGCCTCCGTGCTGGCCATCGCCGCGGTGGGATTCACCCTGCAGTTCGCGGTCACGGACGTCCTGAACCTGGCCTACGGCGCTGTCATGATCGCTGGTGCGTTCCTGGCCTACGTGGTGAACCAGGCCGGGCTGTCGGTGTGGATCGGCCTGCTGGCCGCGATGGCGGCCTGCTCGCTGGGCTCCGTGCTGCTGAACGCGGGCATCTATGCGCCCTTCCAGCGCCGCGGTGCATCGCCGATCACCATGGTGATCGTCTCGCTGGGAATGACGCTGATCATCGAGTTCGGCGTGCAGGCGCTCGCTGGCGGGGTCAGCGTCTCGTACACGATGGCCCAGGGCCCGACACTGAGGGCGGGAGGCCTGGTGCTGACCGTCGTGCAACTGGTCGTGATCGGCGCTGGCCTGGCCCTCATGGGCGGCGTGCACTGGCTGCTGCATCGAACCAGGCTGGGCAAGGCCATGCGGGCAACGGCGGCAAACGCCTCACTAGCCCGCACCTGCGGGATCAGGACCCGCCATGTGATCACGATTACCTGGGCGCTGACGGGGGCGATGTGCGGCCTGGCCGGCACGGTGTTCGGGATCGACTCCGGCAGCTTCAACGCCACCAGCACCGACCTGTTCCTGGTGCTGATCCTCGCCGCGGTGTTCCTCGGCGGGCCTGGCCACCCGTACGGGGCGATGCTCGGGGCTGCGGTCATCGGCGTGGCGACGGAGGTGAGCGCCGCGTACATCCCGGCCGACTACAAGTACGTGATCGCGTTCATCGTGCTCCTGGCGATGCTCGGCGTCCGTCCCTCCGGCCTGCTGGGAGCTCGCGCATGAACTCGTTCTACGTCATCAACCTGACGATCTACGCAGCCGTTGACGCGATGGCCTGCCTCGGCCTGAGCCAGCAGTTCGGCGTGGCCGGGGTAACCAACTTCGGGTACATCATCTTCCAGTCGGCCGGCGCTTACGCGGCGGCGATCCTCTCCCTGCCGCCTGACACCGCGAACGGCGGCTTCCAGTCCTATATCGGCGGGTGGCAGCTGCCGTTCCCGCTCCCGTGGATCGGCGCCGCCGTGGCTGGCGGAGTGGTGGCGCTACCGTTCACCTTCCTGGTCGGCCGGCGGTTGCGCGGAGACTTCGCGGCGGTCGGCCTGCTCGTCACCGCCGTCCTGCTGAACCTGCTGGCCACCAACTACAGGCCGGCGCTGAACGGGGACGCCGGGCTCGCGCTCGTCCCGGCGCCGCTGAAGGGCGCCACCGGCCAGTTCACCACCCAGCCGGCAAGCTACCAGTGGGCGTTCACCGCCGTCGCCATCGCCTTGTGCGCGGCGGTGTTCGTGCTCCTGCGGCGCGTCACGGAGTCTCCGTACGGCCGGTCGCTGCGCGCGATGCGGGACAACGATGCCGTAGCCGAGTCGCTAGGCAAGAACCTGCTGTCACTGCGGACCGCGATGCTGGTCATCGGCGGCGCGATCGCGGGCCTGTCCGGCGGCGTCCTTGTCTCCTACATCAGCACCTGGTCGCCAGCGGCCTGGGGATACGCCGAGACGGTCGTGCTGTTCGCGGCAGTGATCATCGGCGGTTCCGGCAACCACGTCGGCGCCCTGCTTGGCGCGATCCTGGTCCCGGTCGGCTTCGAGGAGGTCACCAGGTACATCCCGACATCCAACAACCTGCCGCCGAACCTGATCCCGTCACTGGAGTGGGTGGCCATCGGGCTCCTCATCGTGGTCTTCCTGTGGCTGTGGCCGCGCGGCATACTGCCAGAGCGCAAGCGGGTCATCCCGCTGTCCGGACCGGTGCCCGGCGGCGAGCCTGCCACCGCGCCGACGGCCCTGGCCCGGGCAGGCTCGCCGCGCGGGCGGGAATCGGGGATCATACTGGAAGCGCGCGGACTGAGCTGCGAGTTCGGCGGGGTCCGAGCGGTGGCCGAGGTAAGCTTCGCCGTCCGCCGCGGCACCCTGACCGGCCTCATCGGGCCAAACGGCGCTGGCAAGTCGACTTTGCTGGCAATGCTCGCCGGGACGCTCCAGGCGACCGCCGGGCGGGTGATCTACCAGGGCCGGGACATCACCGGCGTGGCGGCGTTCTGCCGCGCCCGCATGGGCCTGGTCCGGACGTTCCAGCTGGCCAGTGAGTTCAGGCGGCTGACGGTCATGGAGAACCTGCTCTCCGCTGTCCCGGATAACCGGGGCGACTCGCTGCAGGGCGCGCTGCGCGGCCGGCGCTACTGGCGCGCCGATGAGCAGCGCGCCAGGGCCCGTGCCGAGGCGATCCTGGACCGGTTCGGCATGTCCGGCTATGCCAGCCAGTATGCGGGTGACCTGAGCGGCGGCCAGCGCCGGCTGGTGGAGATCATGCGCGCGCTGATGGCCGGGCCCGCGATGCTCCTGCTCGACGAGCCGATGGCCGGGGTGCACCCGAACCTGGCCCGGCAGATCGGCAACGAGCTCGTCGCGCTGTGCCAGGAAGGCATGACCGTCCTCATGGTGGAGCATGAACTAGCGATCATGGACGAGTTCTGCGACCCGGTGGTCGTGATGGCCGACGGCTCGGTACTGGCCGAGGGAACCATGCGAGAACTGCGCGGGCGCAGCGAGGTCCTGGAGGCCTACCTTGTCGGATGAGGCCGCCTCGTCCCCTGCAGGCGCAGCACCGCAGTCGCGTCCCGACCTGCGCGCCGACGGCGTGACAGCCGGCTACGGTGGCGAGCCGGTGATCCGGGGAATCACGCTGGCGGCCGGCGCCGGCCAGGTGGTGTCGCTGATCGGCCCGAACGGGTCGGGTAAGAGCACACTGCTGAGAAGCCTGGTCGGCCAGGTGCGGGTGATGCACGGCATCGTGCGCCTGGGCGCCACGGACCTCACCAACCGCCCGCCTGAGGAGATCGCGCGGTCCGGGATTGGGTACGTGCCGCAGGTGGATGACGTGTTCGGCCCGCTCACCGTGCGGGAGAACCTGGAGATGGGCGGCTACCTGCTGCCGAAGGCGCAGATCCCGGCGCAGGTCGAGCGGGTGCTCACGGTGTTCCCGCGGCTGTCCGGGATGCTCGCCCGCCCGGCCAGCAAGCTGAGCGGCGGTGAGCGGAAGATGCTCGCGATGGCCAGGGTGATGATGCTTGCCCCCAGAGTGTTCCTGCTTGATGAGCCCACGGCCAACCTCGCTCCGGCGATCGCCACAGCGCTCCTGGAGGAGCACGTGCGCGGGCTCGCAGAGCATGGTGCGGCCGTGGTCGTGGTGGAGCAACGGGCGCGCGCGGTGCTGGCGATCTCAGACCGGACCTACGTACTGTCCGGCGGCGAGGTGCGGATGTCGGGCCCGCCGGCCGACCTGCTGGCCAGCCCGGCGTTCGTCGATGCGTTTCTGGGCGGGTACCGCAGCGCCCCGGCGGCCGGCGAGCCCTGAGCCGCTGGCCGGGTCCCGGGAGGCGATAATCGGGGAATCCGCGGACCGAGGAGCCGGAGATGCCGCCTACGAGTGTTCACTTCAACGGCAGCGTGAACCTGCCGGACGCCGAGACGGTAATGCGCGAGATCGCTGCCCGGGTGCCCGACGGGCTGCGGCGGGTTCCTGACGGAGAGCCCGGGGACCGGGGGAACTGGATCTTCTTCCAGCTGCAGAAGTTCCGGCAGAGCCCGGCCTTCCAGGTAGTGAGCGAGGCCGGTGCTGGCCCGGGAGCAGGAGCCGCGACGGAGCCGGGCGGTGCGGCGCGGGAAGCGGATGCCGAGGCGGAGCAGGGCGGAGCTTCGGAGCAGGGCCGGGCTTCAGAACAGGGGGGACCCGAGTCCGCGGCAGCCGTCTACCGGCGGCCGCCGGGGTTCCGGCTCGCCGAGGGAGTCACGCCGGACACTGTCGAGTGGCCCGATCCCGGCTACGCCGACGCCTACACGGAGTCGTTTGCGATCTTCACCAGGCTGGCCGGCGAGGGCGTCCTCCCGGAAGGGGTCCGGTTCCAGGCTGAGTACCCGACACCGCAGGCCGTGGTCAGCGGGTTCGCCGCAGATGATCAGTTCGAGGCGATTCTCGGCTCTTACGAGCGGACGCTATCCGCCGACCTCAGCAGGTTCCTGGCGGCGGTGCCGCACGACCGGGTAGCGGTTCAGTGGGATGTGGCGGTTGAGTTCAGGGTGCTGGAATCCGGGGGGCCGGGGGCCTCGCTGGAGGCGATCGTGGCGAACCTCGCCCGGTGCGTCGACAAGATCCCGGCGGACGTTCCGGCCGGGCTGCATCTGTGCTACGGCGACTACATGCACAGGCACTTCGCCGAGCCGGAGTCGCTCGGCATGCAGATCCGGGTGCTGAACGAGGTGACGGCCGCCGCGAGCCGACCGGTGAACTTCGTCTCGTTCACCGTGCCGCAATACCAGCGCGCCTCGGCCTACTTCGCGCCGCTGCGGCACCTGGCCGTCGGCCCGCAGACCGAACTGTACTTCGCGCTGGTGCCCTACTATCCGGCCCGGCAGGCACCGGGCACCACGGCCGAGCAGATCCGGCTGGTGGATGAGTTCCTCGACGAGTCGCCCGCAGGCAGCCGCGACTGGGGCATCTGCACCGAGTGCGGCATGGGCCGGGTTGCCCGTGAGGATGTGCCGGCGCTGCTCGACCTGCACCGCGAGATCCTCGCCTCCCGGTGACCCGCACAGGTTGAATATGTTAATATGCTTTTATGCGCACTACGGTCGAGCTGCCGGCAGACCTGATGCGTGCCGCGAAGGCGCGGGCCGCGCAACAGGGGGAGAGCCTGAAGTCGCTGCTCACTCGCGCCGTGACCCGCGAGATCCGGTTCCACGGCCATCCGGGAGGCCCCACGCGGGTGAATCTGCCGCTCGTCGGGCATAAGGCGCAACCCCAGGCCATGGTCACCAATGCCGATATCGAGGATGCGCTTGCAGCCGAGGACGCTGAGCGGTACGGCAGCCGGTGATCCTTCTCGACGTCGGAGTCTGGCTGGCCGCGGCGTGGGGCCGGCACGTCCGCCATCCCGCCGTGGCGGAATGGTTCGACCGGCAGGACGGCGGCCTGGTCATGTGCCGGATCGCTCAGATGAGCCTGCTCCGGCTGCTCTCTAACCCAGCCGTGCTGGGCGAGGACGTCATCGCCCGGAGCGAGGCCTGGCGAGTGGCCGACGCGTTCCTCGCCGATCCCCGGGTGACCTGGAGCGACGAGCCGGCTGGATTGGAGCAGGCCTGGCGCGCGTTCTCCGGGCGCGACGACCGCAGTCACAAGCCCTGGACCGACGACTACCTGGCGGCCTTCGCCCAGGCCGGCGGGATGACACTGGCGACAACGGACCGCGGCATTGCCTCCCGCTACCCGTCGGTGCAGGTCGAGACCCTGTCCTGACGCATCACCGCTAACGCCCCTGTGCCCCGCTGCCATATGGCCGGGTGATGATCTCCAGGAAATGGCCGTCGGGATCCTCGAAGTACAGCCCGCGGCCGCCGTCGTTGGTGTTGATCGTCCCTGGCCGGCTCTTGCCCGGATCTGCCCAGTAGGACAGGCCCCGTTCCATGATCCGGCCGAAGGCGGCATCAAACTCGCTCTCGCTCACCAGGAACGCATAGTGCTGCCCGGTGATCTCCCCGCCGGTTTCCCGGAAGTCCAGCGACACTCCGTTGTCCGCCTCCACCACGTGGAACGGCCCGAACCTGACCGGCGGCGGCAGGCCGAGTATCTCCGCCAGGAACGCCGCCGACCGCTGCTGGTCACGGCAGGCGACGATGGTGTGGTTCAGCTGTATGCTCATGCCTCCGATTCTCCTCCTGGCGCTGCGCCGAGCCGCGCAGCGATGACTGCATCGGCGGTACGGGCACGGGCCCGGCAGCCACGTCAGCGTGTCGTCGCACGGCGCGTGCGCTCGTGGCGGTCCCAGAGCCGATCCCACAGCGCGGTGCGCTCCGGGGCCGGCTCGGCCGCGGCGCTGATGCCGGCAACAGGCGGCCACTCGCCGCTGCGGGCATGGGCCGCCATCATCGCGGCGCCCCTGGCAGAGCAGTCGGCGCCGGCGCCGACGATGGCCCGCCCCGTGGCGTCAGCGAGATTCATGCGGAACGCATGGCTTGCCGCGCTCCCGCCAGCCGCGCGGATCTCCCCGGTGAACTGCCAGGACTCCTCCAGGACTGCCAGGCAACGGCGGCTTTCCAGCACGATCCCGTTTATCAGGCCGCGGGCCAGGTGCTCACGGCCATGGCGCAGTTCCAGGCCAGCGAACACGCCGCGCAGCCCGGGATCCCACAGCGCGCCCTGCTCACCCGGGGCGAGGTAGGGCAGCACGACCGGCGCGTCGCCGGGGTCGGTGCGAGCGGCAAGTGCGACCAGCCCGGCCTCGTCGAGGTCCCCGCCGAGCAGGCCAGCCAGCCAGCGGATCGCGCTGCCGGTAGCCAGCAGGTCCATCTCCAGTCCCCACCGGCCCGGCCCGGCAAGCGGGGTGACCAGGAACCGGTGGCCCGGGTCGAGCACGGGCCGGCCGGCCACGCCGATGATCACGTTGCTGGTCCCGGCAATGTAAGCGACCTCGCCCGGCTCGCGGACGCCGAGGCCGAGGGCGCCGAGCACCGAGTCAGCGGCGCCCAGGCAGACGGGGACCGTTCCGCAGCCGAGTGCGGCAGCGACGTCCCCGCGCAGCGGCCGGCACTCCGGCGAGGGCCATACCGGTGGCAGCGAGGGAAGCGGGCCCGGGCGCAAGCGCCCGCCGGCCGCTGCACCTAGCTCCCTGATCAGGCCGGCCGCCGCGGCGAGCACGCCCGAGTCCCATCCGCCCGGCTCGAGCGCGTAGCAGCCGAACCCGGTCGCGGTGCTCGGGTCCGTCGCGACCCCGCCGGTCAGCCAGCCGAACAGGTAGTCCTTGGCGGAGGCCAGCATCGTCGTGGCCGCCGCGCGCGCCGGGTCATCGGCGGCAAGCCGCAGGAACATCGGCAGCAGGTACCGGCCATCCACCCACTGCCCGGTTCGCCGGTACAGCGCATCGGCGCCGCAGCGCTCCCGCAGTTCCTCCCCGATCAGCTCAGCCCGGCCGTCCTGCCAGGTCACCGCCGGGCCGTTGGGAGAGCCATCGGCGGCCAGCGTGACCAGTGTCGGGATCATCCCGGAGAGCCCGATCGCAGACCAGCGGCGCGGGTCCGTGGCGGCCGCCAGATCGCTGAGAGCGGCCTGCACGGCCGCGATCCAGTCAGCCGGATCCTGCTCGGCGGCCTGCGGCTCCGACCGCCCGGTCGGATATGCAAGCAGTGCCCTGGCCGCGACGGTCCCGTCCGGCCGCAGCGCGATCGCCTTCAGCCCGGACGTGCCGAGGTCGAGGCCGATCCAGACCTGCGTCACGCCGCGGTCGTCTCCTCCGCGGGCTCGCTGACCGGACGGCGGTCATAGAACGGCGAATGCCCAAGCTGCCTGGCGACGACCGACAGGACCAGGCCTGCCAGGGCGAGCCCGAAGCCGAACGCGATCTCAACGCCATTCAGCGAGCCTGTCGCCAGTGAGTAGACGATGACGAACGCCATGAACGCGGCCCCCAGTCCGGGCAGCACCCCGCCGAGGAGCAGGTTCCCGGCGCTCGCCATGATCGTCTTCCGGTAGTACCAGACCGCCGTGGCCGCGGTCAGCAGGTAGAAGATGGCCGCCATCAGGCCGAGAGTAGCCACGATGTCGCCCAGCGCCTTGCCGATCGAGCCGATCAGCGTCGACGCCCAGAGGAACACGACGTTCAGCAGCCCGAGCAGGATCGTCGCGTTCCACGGGGTGCCATGCCGCGGGTGCACGACGGCGAACCAGCCGGGGAACACCCGGTCCCGTCCCATCGCGAACGAGATCCGCGCCGAGCTGACGATCGCGGCCTGCAGCGACGCCAGCGTGCCGCCCAGCACCGCAACGATCATCAGCTGCTTCCAGAACGAGCCGCCGATCTGCTGGCCGACGTAGGCCAGGATGTTGGCCGCGTTGGCCTGCAGGACGCGGCTGGGCCCGATGCCCTGGAAGGCGAGCACGGTCACCGCGTAGATCACGAACAGCAGCACCACGCTGGTGACCGCGGCCGGCCCGGCGGTCCGGCCCTCGGCTTCCTCGCCGACGTATGCGGCGGTATCCCAGCCGGAGTACAGGAATATCGCCAGCAGCACGCCGGAGATCAGCGCCTTGAACCCGCCTGCCCCGCCGATCGTGAACCAGGAACTGGCCAGGTGAACGGCATGGGCGCGGTGCCCCGCATAGATGACCACGATCGCGGCGATCGTGAATCCGACCAGCAGCCCGTACTCGAAGATCGCCCACGACCACTGGAACCTGGCCGACAGCTTGACCCCCAGTGCCGCGACGACCAGGACGCCCAGGTTGAAGGCGGTGCCGACTAGCGCGACATCGTACTTGTCATTCGCCGCCGCGTTGCTGAAGAAGCTCAGCATGTAGCTGCCGAGCGGGATGGTCAGGCTGGTCGTGCCGATCGTGTAGTACATCAGCATGATCCATCCGGAGAAGAACCCGGCGTGCGGGTTCAGCGCCCGGCCCACCCAGGAATAGGTGGCGCCTGCGCTCGGCTGCCAGGCGTTGAGCCGCTGGTAGCCGATCGCGATGCCGAGCATCGGGATGAAGCAGATCAGCAACGGCAGGAAGCTCGCATATCCCACCGTGGCCAGCAGCGCCGCCAGGGTAACCGCGACGCTCTGCGTCGGCCCGGAACTGGCCAGCGCAAGGATGACAACGTCACCGGCCTTGAGCGCGTTCTTCCTGAGCCCGCCTGCCGCCATCACGCCTCCCGGCTCCCATGCTCACGGCCGCCCGCGGCTGCTCCGGCTGCGTGGGCAGCGCTGCCAGCACCCCGGCGCCCGTGCGATGCTGAACTGGAACATACTGTGCATGATGAGTATGTCAGCTTGCCCGGGGGCGCAAGGCGGAATCGCGGAATGAGCATGGCCTGGCGCAAGGACGGCTGCGGGCCTGCTGGCGGGGACGGCTGCGGGCTGGCGAAAGGGACGGCTGCAGGCCTGCTGGCGGGACCGTTGCGGGCCTGCGAGAAGGACGGCCGCGGGCCTGCGAGGGAGATACTGCGGGCTTCGGGCGGGCGATGGCGGGGCTGGCGAGGGGGTTGGCGCGGGGGTTGGCGGGGCCGGCAAGGGGCCGGACAGCCCTCAGCTTGGCAGCGGGCGGACGGCCCAGTCCTGGAACGCGGGAGTCGGCAGCAGATGCCGTGAGGCGCTGCCGGAGATCGCGAAGGCGAACTGGGTGGCCGGGTATAGCTGCTCGAAGCAGTCGAACGGAATGCCGCCGGGGTCGATTGACAGGCCGCGGATCCGCACGACGTGGGTACGTGCCGGGATCGACAGCAGCCGGCGCTCCTCCGGGCTGGGCACGATGACCTCCAGGTACTGCTCCTCGTAGCTGTCTTCGAGGCCGCACTCGCGCTGCAGCAGGTCATACAGCGAGCCGCTCAGGTCGCTGACCATCCGGTCGAGTTCCGGGGCCAGCGGTACCGGGATAACCGAGGTCTCCGCCACGGCGGGCTGGCCGTCGATCAGGCGCTGCCGCCGCAGACGCCAGACCTGCGAGTCGATGTCTATCCGCAGGGCCTTGGCCAGGTCGGCGGACGGCAGGCAGCGGCGGATCTCCAGGATCCGGGTATCCAGGTTGTCGGTCTCCCGGCCCTCCTGCCCGCGAGCCAGCGTGGCCAGCAGGCTCCCGGCCCGGGCGGGCTCGGTCACGATGCGCGGCCGGGCGAGGAAAGTGCCCAGGCCCTGGTGACGGCGGACCCGGCCGGCCCGCTCCATCTCATCCAGGGCCCGGCGGACGGTGATGAGGCTGACCCCCACCGCGTCCGCAAGCTCGGCGTAGGTCGGCAGCAGGTCCCCGGGGACGAGCCCGCGCTCGGCCACCAGTTCCTCGACATACTCCACCACCTGCTGGTAGAGCAGTCCGGGCCGTGGCGGCCGTCCCGCCCGTCCCGCCCGTCCCGCCCGCATGGCCTGACCGCCGCCCGTCCGGCCCGCCGGGCGAGCCCGGCGGGCGGCCGGGGCAGACGAGGCCGCAGCCCGGGCGGCGGCACCCGGTGACTCTGCCGCGGAGGGAGCGGGGGTCCCGGATGAGGCTTCAGACGGCACGGCGGCCGGGGATGCGGCGGCCCGCGATGCGCCGGCGCGGGAAGCGGGCCTCCGGGATGCGGCGGTCCGGTATGCGGCGGTCCGGGGTGCGGCCGTGCGGGGTGCGGCCGTGCGGGGTGCGGCCGTGCGGGATGCGGCCGTGCGGGATGCGGCCGTCCGGGATTGCGCAACCTCGGGCGCTTCGGAAGCGGCGGCAGCGTCTTCGGCGGCCCGCTCACGGCGGCTGCCGCCAAGATCAAGCACCATAGTGCCCCTAACCTAGCGCGCCGCGGCCGGTCACCGGCTGACCGCGCCGAAAGCTCCCGCCGCGGCCTCAAGCGTGCGCCCGACATCCTCAGGAGTGTGCACCAGCGAGACGAACAGGTTCTCGTACTGGCTTGGGTGGAACAACACTCCCCGCAGCAGCATCTCCTGCCACCATCGGGTGAACATCTCCTCGTCGGCATACCGCTGCGCGTCCCGCCAGTTGCGAATGGGATGCGAGCTGAACCATAGCTGGAACACCGTGCCCAGGCCCTCGACGATTACCGGCAGCCCCGCGTCGTCCGCCAACTTGCGCAGCCCGGCCATCAGGTCCTCGCCCAGCGCGCGCTGCCGCTCATACAGGCCGGGCTCGGCCAGCACATCCATGGTCGCGGAGACGGCCGCGCAGGCTACCACGTTGGCGTTGTAGGTGCCGGAATGAGAATAACGGCCCTCGGCGATCATGGCCATCACCTCGCGGGAACCGCCGATCGCCGCGACCGGGAAGCCGCCGCCGAGGCCCTTGGCCATCGTGGTCAGGTCCGGCGTCACGCCGAAGTACTCCTGGGCGCCGCCGCGGGCGAACCGGAACCCGGTGATCACCTCGTCGAAGATCAGCAGCGCGCCGTGCCGCCTGGTCTCTTCCCGCAGCAGCTCAAGGTAGCCCGGCTCGGGCAGGATGCACCCGGTGTTGAAGACGGCCGGCTCGGTGATCACCGCCGCGACCTCGTCACCGCGCTCGGCCATCACGGCCGCGAAGCTCTCCGGGTCGTTCCAGGTCAGCACGATGAGCGTGTCCGCGAGCTCGGCGGGCACGCCCGGGCCGGAGGCGACCGGGCGAGGCTTGCTGGCCGGGCCGGCGACCGCGGGATCCACGTGGTTGGACCAGTAGACGGTGTCCTGCCAGCCGTGATAATGGCCCTCGAACCGGATCAGCAGCCGCCTGCCGGTGTACGCGCGGGCCAGCCGCACCGCGGTGCCGACCGCCTCGCTGCCGGAGTTGGTGAACCGCACCTGCTCGGCCCCCGGCACCGCCTCGACCACCTTGCGGGCCGCCTCGACCTCGAGCTCGTAGGGCAGGCCGAAGCAGGTGCCAAGCTCCCTGACCGCCCGGGTCACGGCGGCGGTCACGGCAGCATGCCGGTGCCCGAGGATCATCGGGCCGAGGCCGAGCAGGTAGTCGATGTACTCGTGGCCGTCCACATCGCGCAGCCGGGATCCCGATCCCACGGCGATGAACGGCGGATAGGGCCGCCAGCCGAAGTGAGTGGTCCGGGCGCTGCTGCCGGCGCCACCGGGAATGAACTGCCCGGCCAGGCCGAACAGCTCGCCCGACCGCCGCGCCCACTCCCGGTAACGAACATCGAAGGTCACGTCCGGCCTCTCCTCCCGCAGCTAAGGCTCGCCAGAGAGGCTATCGTGCATACTGTGCATGTTCAATATCAGTAGACAGAACGGACCCGGCGGCGCCTTGCATCCCGCGGCCCGGTCGAGTGCGGCCAGAGCGCTCCGGGAGCCGGCCGCGGCTGCCCCTTCCCCTCCGGAGCGGGGCGGGGGCGGGGGAACCGGACGCGGCTGCTGCTCCTCCTGCCGGGCCCGGAGCGGGGGAGGGCCGAGCGGACCTGAGGCCGGCGGCGCCGTGCCCTCCGGGCCAGCCGGCGGCAGAACGCCCCGGGAGCATCCTCGGCGCACGATGGCCGGCCTGCCGTGCGGCCTTGACAACTGAAGTGACCCAGCACCATGCTGTCCATACTCTGTATGCATTCTGCTGCTGGCATAGAGGAGGCGCGTCATGCCGGTGCAGGGACAACAGGCCGGGCGCGCGGATGCTGGGCCGGCTGCGGGCGAGATGGCACAGACCGGCTCCAGCCGCCGGCGGTTCCTGCAGCGGGCCGGCCTGCTCGCGCTGGCGGTGCCCGGTGCTAGCACATTGCTGGAGGCCTGCGCTTCGGTCGTGGCCAGTGCCAAGGCCAGCACTATCCGGGTCGGCTGGACGATCGAGCCGGACACGATGAACCCGCTCACCGCCTACAGCACCGAATCGGTCGAGGTCACTCAGCTCATCTACGACCAGCTCATGCAGTATGACCTGGAACTGAAGCCAGAGCCGGGGCTGGCCACCTCCTGGTCCTACAGCCCAGACGGCAAGACGATCACCTACCGGCTGCGCACGGGCGTGCGCTGGCATGACGGCAGGCCCTTCTCCGCCGCCGACGCCGCGTTCACCTTCGAGCTGATCAAATCGAAGCAGATCGGCAACTTCGGCCAGTGGCTGGCCGACATGGTGACCGCTAGGGCCCCCGACCCGGCCACGCTGGAGGTCACCTTTACCAGGCCGCAGGCGTTCAACCCCGGGCTGGCGATCCCGATCCTGCCCCGGCACATCTGGCAGGGCATGTCGTTCGCGCAGATCCAGAAGTACCAGAACATCCCGGCGATCGGCACCGGGCCCTACAAGTTCGGGAACTGGCGTCATGGCCAGTCCATTGAGGTTGACCGCAACGACGACTGGTGGGGAAGCCAGCCCGCGGCGAAGAAGATCACCTGGATCCTCTTCCAGAACGAGGACGTGATGGCGCAGGGCCTGCGCACCGGCGCCGTCGACATCTGCCCGGAGGTCCCGCCGACGATCTGGGACGGCCTGGCCGGCGCCGCGAAGATCAAGACCGTCTCGATGAAGTCGTTCTCGTTCCATCACATCGGCATCAATGTGTCCGACAACCCGCGCTCGGGCGGGAACCCGCTGCTGAAGGACCGGGTGGTCCGCCAGGCCCTGGCCTACGCGGTGGACCGGCAGCAGCTTGTGAACGTCGCGCTGGCCGGCCACGGCATCCCGGGCAGCGTGATCCTGATGCCCGCATTCGAGGAGTACTTCCTCAAGATCCCGGCCAGCCAGCAGTACGATGCGAACCCGGACAAGGCCAGGGCGCTGCTGGACGCCGCCGGGTATGCCCTCAAGCCGGGCAGCCAGGTCCGCACCGCCAAGAACGGCAAGCCGCTCAGCTTCCGCCTCATCGCGATCGAGTCCACCTCCGTGGACGTGGCCGCCGCGCAGCTCTTCCGCGACGCCTGCGCGAAGGTGGGCATCCAGCTCACGCTCACCACGCTCGACGCCAACTCCCTTGGCAACACCGTGTACAACGCGCAGGCGCCCAACTGGGACATCTTCGTCTGGGGCTGGGACTCGGGGGTCAATGACCCGAGCTACATGCTCAGCGTCCCGCTGTGCAGCCAGATCGGCTCCAACAACGACGTCTACTACTGCAACCGGCACTACGACCAGCTCTACGACGAGCAGGCCGTTGAGCTCAATCACGCCAGGCGGGTGGCCCTGGTCCACGAGGCACAGCAGTTCTATTACGACGACTGTGCCTACATCGTCATGTGGTACCAGGCCAAGCTGCAGGCCTACCGCACCGACACCTGGAAGGGCTGGACACCGCTGGATGGCGGGATCATCCTGAACTTCACCAGGGACAACTACCTCAAGGTGAAGCCGGTATAGCGCCCGGCCTTATCCCGTGTCCACCCTCCGCTATCTCGCGCGCAAGGTCGCCTGGCTGGTAGTCACCCTGTACGGGGTCGTCACGTTCAACTTCCTGCTGTTTCACGTCCTGCCGGGGAACCCGGTGCGGCTGCTGGCCCGGTCCGGCCACCTGACGCCGCAGGCGGTTGCCGAGATCGACAGGGTCTTCGGGCTGAACCACCCGCTGGGCCTGCAGTACCTGATCTACCTGAGAGACCTGCTGCACGGCCAGCTCGGCATCTCCTACACCTACCGGGAGCCGGTCAGCCAGCTCCTCGGCCAGTACCTGGGCAACACCATCCTGCTGCTGGCCGGGGCGACGATCCTGACGATCGTGCTCGGCACGCTGGCCGGAGTGGTGGCCGCCCGCCGCCGCGGCGGCGGATTCGACTCGATGACCGTCACCGCCTCGGTGATCGGGTGGGCGCTGCCCACCTTCTGGACCGGACTGATCCTGGTCTTCCTGCTCGGCGTGTGGCTGCATGCGTTCCCGATCTTCGGCATGCAGACCCCGAACGCCGTCTACGCCTCGCCGCTGCAGCATGCGCAGGACGTGATCTCGCACCTGTTCCTGCCCACGCTGACCCTGGTCGTGGTGAACATCGCCCAGTTCGTGCTGGTTGCCCGGGCTGCGGTGATCGAGGTGCTGGCCGAGGACTTCATGGTCACGGCGCTGGCCAAGGGCCTGGCACCGAGGCGGATCCTGTGGCGGCATGCCGTCCGTAACGCGCTGCTGCCGATCGTGACCAACTCGGCGCTGCTGATCGGAATGGTGGTGGCGGGCGCTATCGAGGTGGAGACCGTTTTCTCCTGGCCCGGCATGGGCCTGCTGGTCTACAACTCCGTGCTCAACCGCGACTACCCGGTGATCGAGGCCGCGTTCCTCGTCTTCGCCGTGGTCGTGCTGCTGGTCAACTTCGCCAGCGACCTGCTCTACCAGGCGCTGGACCCGAGAGTGCGGGAGTCCTGAATGGCGCTGCTCTGCCAGGCGCTAGAGCCGAGAGTGCGGGAGTCCTGAATGGCGCTGCCAACGCCCCCGGGCGTCGCGGCCGGCATCGGCGGCACGCCGTCTGCAGGCCTGCCCCAGTCGGCGCAGCCTGGCCTGCCGCCCGCCGACGTCTACGAGAGCGAGCTGCGGCGGGTGTGGCGGCACCTGGCAGGCAGCGGCATGGGGCGGCTGGGCATCGGGCTGTTCCTGCTCGTCGTGCTGATGGCGGTGGTCGGGCCGCTGGCGTTCCCGTTCAATGCGGCCGCGGTCAGCAGCTCCGCCCGCGGGCTGCTGCTGCCGCCCTCGGCGGCGCACTGGCTTGGCACCGACGAGCTTGGCCGGGACGTGTTCCGCGAGCTGCTGGCCGGCGCGCACGTCTCGCTGATCGTCGGGCTGGCGGCTACAGCGATATCGATGGTGCTGGGTGCGGGGATCGGCATCGTGGCGGGCTATTACGGCCGCTGGGGCGATGCGGTACTGATGCGGATCACCGACTTCTTCCTGGTGCTGCCGCAGCTGCCGCTGGTGATCGCGCTGGCCGCGTTCTTCGGCCAGAGCATTCTGATCATCATCCTGGTGATCGGGATGACCGGCTGGCCCACCACCGCGCGGATCGTCCGGTCCCAGGTGCTCTCGCTGCGCGAGCGGCAGTTCATCACCCGGGTCCGCTCGCTCGGCGCGTCTGACCTGCGGATCCTGCGGGTGCACATCCTGCCGAACGTGATGCCGCTGATCTTCGCGAACACGGTGCTGGTGATCGGCGGCGCGATCCTGGCCGAGGCCACGCTGTCCTTCCTCGGGCTGGGCGACCCGGTGCAGATCTCCTGGGGGACGATGCTGCACTTCGCGTTCGAGTCCGGGGCGGTAGGCCGCGGCGCGTGGTGGTACTTCGTGCCGCCCGGCGTCTGCATTGTCATTGTCGTGCTGGCGTTCACCCTTACCGGGCACGCCATCGATCAGGCGCTGAACCCGCGGCTCCGGGGATCGCGATGAGCCTGCTGGAAATTGACGACCTGCGGGTGGCCTACGCCACGCCCCGCGGGCCGGTGACCGCTGTCGACGGGGCGTCGCTGCACGTGGACACCGGTCAGGTGGCCGGGATTGCCGGGGAGTCGGGCTGCGGCAAGACCACCCTGGCGCTGGCGATTCCGCGGCTGCTGGCCAGTGAGGCGTCGGTCACCGGCGGCTCAATCAGGTTCGGCGGCGAAGACCTGCTCACGATGCCCGACGACCGGCTGCGCGCGGTGCGCTGGCGGAAGATCGCGGTGGTGTTCCAGGGCGCGATGAACTCGCTGTCCCCGGTGCACTCCATCGGCTACCAGATCGCCGAGCCGATCCGGTGCCACCAGCCGGGGACGACCGCAGCGCAGGCCAGGAGCCGGGTCGCGGAGCTGCTGGACAGCGTGGGCATCGACCCGGCGCGGGCGCGCAGCTTCCCGCACGAGCTATCCGGCGGCATGCGGCAGCGCGTGCTCATCGCGATGGCGCTGGCCTGCCGGCCGCAGCTGATCGTTGCCGATGAGCCGATCACCGCCCTGGACGTGATGACCCAGGCGCAGATCCTTGACCTGCTGCGGAAGCTGACCGACGCGCTGGAGCTGTCCATGATCCTCATCTCGCATGACCTGTCGGTGATCGCTGAGGTGTGCGACTCGGTGAGCGTCATGTACGCGGGCAAGGTCGTCGAGTCAGGGCCGACAGCGTCGATCTTCGCGCCGTCCGGCGGCCGGGCGGGGGCGCCGCCGGACGGCCGGGCGGGTGCGCCGCCGGACGGCCGGGCGGGTGCGCCGCCGGACGGCCGGGCGGGTGCGCCGCCGGACGGCCGGGCCAGGGACAGGGCGACCGAGCCAGGGGGGCCTGCCGGAGCCACCGGGCCTGCCGGAGCCACCGGGCCTGCCGGAGCCACCGGGCCTGCCGGGCCCCCGGGGCCCTCCGGGCCCGCCCACCCCTACACCGCCCGGCTGCGCCGGGCGTTCCCCGACATCCGCGCGGCACGGGGGGAGCGCACGTTCGTCGAGGCGATCCCCGGGCACCCGCCGGACCTGCTGGCGCCACCGCCCGGCTGCCGGTTCGCCGACCGGTGCGACCTCGCGCTGGAGGCCTGCCGGGCCAGCGAGCCCCGGCTCGAGCCGGTCGGCCCAGGGCATTACGCCGCCTGCCTGCGTTCTGAAACTGTCCTGGGGGAATCGTGGTGATCGCTCCTCCGGCCAGCGTGAACGGCCAGCCGCTGCTGGCGCTGGACCGGCTTGTCGTGTCCTACCGGGCGCGGCGCGGGCCGCGGGCCCGCCGGCGCATCCGCGCCGTGGACGGTGTCAGCCTCACGCTGGGCACCGGCGAGATCCTGGCGCTGGTGGGGGAGTCCGGCTGCGGCAAGACCTCGATCGTGCGCGCGATCGCCCGCCTTGAGGAGCCGGCCGGGGGCAGGGTGCTGCTCCGTGGCACCGATGTGACGCATGCCCGCGGCGCGATGCTGCGGAGGCTGCGGCGCGAGGTCCAGGTGGTGTTCCAGGATCCGTACGAGTCGCTTGACCCGCGGCTGACCGCCTACGACACGGTGGAGGAGTCGCTGCTGGTGCACCGGATCGGCGGCGGTCGCGCGGGCCGCCGGGAACGGGTGCTGGCGGCGCTGGAGTCGGTCGGGCTGCACCCTGCAGAGGAGATCGCCCGCCGCTACCCGCACCAGTTGTCCGGCGGGCAGCGGCAGCGCCTTGTCATTGCCGGGGCGATGGTGCTCGGCCCGGAACTTGTCATCGCGGATGAGCCGGTGTCGATGCTGGACGTGTCGCTGCGCGCGGGCATCCTGCGGCTGATGCTCGACCTGCGCGATCAGCGCGGGGTGTCGATCTTGTTCGTCACCCATGACCTGTCGCTGGCCTGGGTGATCGCCGACCGGGTGGCGGTGGTCTATCTGGGGCGGGTCGTGGAGACAGGGACCGCGGACGAGGTGATCTCGGCGCCGCTGCACCCCTACACCCGGTCGCTGGTCTCGGTCATCCCGGTGCCTGAGACCGGCGCGGCACGGGAGCGGATCCTGCTCACCGGCGAGGCGCCGTCGGCAGCGCGGATCCCGCCGGGCTGCCGGTTCCATCCGCGCTGCCCGCTCTACCGCGAGCTTGGCGAGCCTGACCGCTGCCGCAGCGAGGATCCCGCGCTGCTGCGGGCGGGTGATCCCGCTGTCGGTCCTCCTTCCGGGGACCCGCCCGGCGCCGCGGCGGTGCCGCCCGGCGCAGCGGCACTGCCACCGCCAGGTCACCTGGCGGCCTGCCACTTCGTAAGGGAGGCATCCGATGACAGTCGCCGCTGACGAGGTGGCAAGCCTGCTCAGCGCCATGGTCCGGATCGAGTCGGTCACGCCGTGGCTGATCCCGGCCGGGTCGGGCGAGGGGAAGATGGCGGCGTTCATCGCCGACTGGCTGTCCGGCACCGGTGCCGAGGTCGAGATAGTGGAAGTCCAGCCAGGCCGACCCAACGTGCTCGCCCGGCTGCGCGGCACCGGCGGCGGGCCGACGCTCTGCCTGAACGCGCACGCCGACACGGTCGGCTACGCGGGCTGGCCGGATAGGGCGCTGGTGCCCCGGCTGGACGGGGACCGGCTGTACGGGCTCGGCGCGGCCGATGACAAGTCGGGCTGCGCGGCCGGGATGCTGGTGCTGCGCTCGCTGGCCGCCTCGGGCCCGCGGCTGCGCGGCGACCTGCTGCTCGCCTGCGTCGCCGACGAGGAAGGCGCCTCGATCGGCACCGAGCACCTGGTGACGCCCGCCGAGCTGGCGCGGCTCGGCGGGATCGACGCGGCGATCGTGATCGAGCCTCAGCCGAGCGAGGAGCTGGTGACGCAGCATCAGGGCTTCGGCTGGATCGACGTGATCGCTCATGGGGTCGCCGCCCACGGCTGCGTCCCGGAGCAGGGCGTCGATGCGATCGTGCACCTGGCCGAGGTGATCACCAGGCTGCACCGGCTGGACCTTTCCTCGTTCGTGCCGCATCCGTCCCCGATGAACGGGCGCACGGTGTTCCACACCGGGACGATCAGCGGCGGCACCGATTACGCCACCTACCCGAGCCGGGCGGTGCTAGGCATCGAGATCGGCACCCAGCCGGGCGAGCACCTGAGCGACCGGGTGGCCGAGATCGAGGCGATCTTCGCTGAGGTCGCGGCGGCAGAGCCGTCATTCCGCGGGGAGGTCGCGGTCCGGCTGGATCGCGAGCCCTTCCAGGCCGCGGGCCACGAGCGGCTGCAGGAGATCCTCGCGGGCGCGATCCGCGGCGTGCTCGGCCGCCCGCCGAAGGTCACCGGCATGAACGGGTGGACGGACGCGGCGCTCATGCAGGCGGCCGGGATCCCGACGCTGCTGGTCGGCTCGGACGGCGGGAACTACCACGCGCCGGACGAGTGGGCCTCGGTCGGCGACCTGGTGAGGCTCTGCTCGATCCTGGAGCGCACGGCCGCGGAGTACCTCCGATGACCGCCGGGACCGGCGCGGGATCCGATCCGGTGAGCGCGACGGCCGCTCAGATGAGGCCGGGGGGCCGGCCGGCCGCGCCCGGCGCCGATCCTGCGGTCGCCGCGCGGGAACTTGACGACGCACGCTACTACCTGCGCCACGGCTGTCCCCCGTGCGCGGAGCGCCATTTCGGCCTGGCCCGGCGGCACGGCGCGACCGAGGAGGAGATCGCCGCGGTCCGCGCGGCCGCCGCGGAGACCGCCCCTGCCGCCGTTCAGCCCCCCGGGCCCGGCAGCATCGGTGACGGCCAGGCGAGTGCCAGCGGCCGGGGTTAGGGTGTCCGGGTGCCCCCCGAGACCAGACGCACGCCGCTGCGCCCTGGCCTGCCCGCAACGGCCGACTCGCGCGCCCGGCGCTGGCTGCGGACTGCGCTCGCGGGGTGCCGGGAGCCTGTCGTTCTGGTGCTCCTGCTCATCGCGTTCTTCAGCACGATCTCCGGCAAGCCCCTGGACGGCCTGCTGATGCTGGCCGTCGGCGTTGCGCTGGCCTGCGATGCCAGCGTGCGGGCCAGCCGGGGCGTGGCGGCGGCGGGCCGCCTGCCCCCCGGCGATGCCGAGGGCAGCGGGCCGGATGAGGCTCGCCGCCGTGGCTGGCGGCGGGCGGCGGCCTGGGGTGCCGGGCTCGCCGCCGGGGCCGGCTACGCGATAGTGGTCGGCTCGTTTCCCCGGTTCTCCTGGCCGGCGACCGCTGCCGTCCTCGGGCTGAGCGTCGTGGCCGTGCTGTACAGCTGGCCAGATCCCCGCCATCCCCGCTAGGGCCCCGGACGGCTGCCGAGAGCAGGAGTGGCGGCCTGGGCGGGGGTGCTGGTCGGCGGCGGGGTGTGGGAGCTGGCGGCGCTGCTGCAGCAGCCCAGCCTGACCGTAACCTCGCGTCAGCACCCGACGCTGAGCGCGCTCACCGACCCGGTGCTGGCGTCCGCGCCGGGCCGCTCGGCTGCGCTCGGGCTCTGGCTGGCGCTCGGCTGGTGGCTGGTACGACGGTGACCTGGCGTGCCCTGACCATCGGGGGCTACCTGCTGGTCCTTGCCGCGGGATTCGGGCTGCAGGCCGCCGCCGGCAGGGCTGCCGCAAGGCAGGGCAGCCGGGCTGGCCGAATTCCCCGCCTCGGCGAGGTCCTGGCCGTGGTCATGCGGACCCGGACCGGGCGGGTCGGCGTGATCGTCGCATGGGCCTGGCTTGGCCTGCACTTCTTCGCCAAGTAAGCGCCCGGGCGCGCGACCGTCAAGCTCGCCCGGGCTCTGGCCGAAGCGCAGAAGCATTCATGCTCTCTTCACCTGGGTGCCGCTGAGCTGTCGTGAGCCCATAGACCCGCCCGCCCTACGCTCTCGCCCGGAGCGGTCAGCATCCACCGGCGACGGGAGGACGCCATGCCAGCAAGGCGTGGATTGGCGAGGATGGCTGCGGTCGCGACGGCCGTGGCGCTCGGGATGCTTGCGGCCGGCAGCGCTGTGGCCGGGACCGGCACCGCGGTGGCCAGGCCGGGCACCCCTGCGTCCCGGCCCGGTCACGGCTCAGGCACTGCCACGCCGATCAGGCACCTGGTCGTGATCTTCGACGAGAACGTCTCCTTCGATCACTACTTCGGTACCTATCCGTATGCGGCGAACCTGCCGGGCGAGCATCCGTTCATCGCACGGCCGGGTACCCCCGCGGTCAACGGCCTCTACGACAGCGCCGGCCCTGGCGGCCTGACCGGGCCGCTGCTGACCAGCAACCCGAACGAGTCGAATCCGCTCCGGCTCTCCCCCGACGATCCGATGACATGCGACCAGGATCACGCGTACACCGCCGAGCAGACCGCCGCCGACCACGGTGCCGAGGACCTGTACGCGCAGAACACCGGGCGCGGCGAGACGCTGGCCCAGTGCCTGGCGGGCGAGAAGTACCGGGGCGCACCGGAGCCGGTGCCGTCCGGCGCTAGCTCCAACTACGCGGTCATGGACTACTACGACGGCAACACCGTCACCGCGCTGTGGAACTACGCGCAGCACTTCGCGATGAGCGACAACGCCTACGGGACGACGTATGGCCCGTCCACTCCGGGAGCCCTGAACGTCACGTCCGCTCAGACCTACGGCGCGATCTGCGGGCCGTCGTTCGCGACGATCAACGACACGGCATGCCAGGCGCCGCCCGGGTATGACGCATCCGACGTGGCAGCATCCCGCATCACCACCGGCACCAGCGGGCCGACGCCAGTGTCCGGCCAGTCTGCCGCGGGTCCCGGCACCACCTACAGCGACGCCGACCCGACCTATGACATCTGCTCTTACCTGCCCGGCTCGGACGGCGGTGACGGGAACACTCCCGCGACCACGATCACCATGGGCGGGAACAACATCGGCGAGGAACTCACCACGGCCGGGATTACCTGGGGCTGGTTCGAGGGCGGCTTCGACGGCGGCTACGTTCCGGGCCACGGGAAGCCGCCGGGCGTGGCACAGATCTGCGCGGAACAGCATCAGAACGTCGGCGGCAGCTCGGTGACCGATTACGTTCCGCACCACGAGCCATTCCAGTACTACGCGTCAACTGCCAACCCCATGCACCTGCCGCCAACCTCGGTCGCCGCGATCGGGCACACCGACCAGGCCAACCACCAGTACGACATCGCTGACTTCTGGGCGGCCGCCGACGCCGGGAACCTGCCGGCGGTTTCCTACCTGAAGGCGCCGGCGTACCAGGACGGGCATGCGGGTTACTCCGATCCGCTCGACGAGCAGGACTGGCTCGTCACCACGATCAACCGGCTGGAGTCCCTGCCGGCCTGGCGGTCCACCGCGGTCGTCATCACCTGGGACGACTCCGATGGCTGGTATGACCACGTGCTGGGCCCGCTGATCACCCAGTCGCAGACCTCACTGGACACGCTCACCGGCAACGGCAGCTGCGGATCCCAGGCCAGCCAGGTGCCGGTGACCACCTCCGGCCAGCCAGAGCAGGGCCGCTGCGGGCTGGGGCCCAGGCTGCCGTTCCTGGTCATCTCGCCGTGGGCGCGGAGCAACTTCGTGGACAGCTCGCTGATCGACCAGAGCTCGGTGGTGAAGTTCATCGAGTACAACTGGCGGCTGCCGGCACTGGGCAACGGGGCCGCGGACACGGCAGCCGGGTCCATCCTGCCGATGTTCGACTTCTCCGGCGGCCCGCGCAATCAGCCCCTGGTGCTGAGCCCGGCCACCGGCGAGCCGGCCAGCCGGCGCTGAGCTGGCAGCGCCGATGCGCAGGCGGCGGGGCACAGCGTGATCTTCCGCGACAGGCCGGCCGTGATCGGGCACCGCGGCTTCGGTCACGGCAGCCGGGCCGGCTACCGGGAGAACACGCCACAGGCGTGCCTCGCCGCCGTCGCGGCCGGGCTTACCTGGGTCGAGGTCGACGTGCAGCGGACGGCGGACTCGCAGCTCGTGGTGCATCACGATGCGGTGGCGCCGGACGGCAGGTACCTGGCCGATCAGACGGCGGCCGACCTGGCCCGGCAGGGGATCAGCACGCTCGGCGAGGTCATGGCGGCCCTCCCTGCTGAAGTCTGCGTGGTGGTTGATGTGAAGACCGTGCTCGCAGACGCGGCCGATCCGCCGTCGCTGCGGACGGTCACCCTGCTCGGGGACGCCCTGGCCGGGGAGGCCTCGGGCCGGCAGATCCTGGTGTCATCGTTTGACCCGAGCCTGCCGGTACTGCTCCGCAGCCGGCTTCCGGCTGTCGCGGCCGGCCTGCTGACGTGGGCCGGCTTCCCGTTGTACCACGGGATCCCGGCCGCTTCCGGGCTCGGCATGGACGTGGTGTGCGTGCAGGCGGGCTCGCTGGGCGGAGTCACGGGGTACCCGGGTCCCCGGGACCCGATTGCCGTCGCGCACCGGGCCGGGCTGGAGGTCCTGGCCTGGTGCCCTGGCCCGGCAGAGGCGGTCCGGCTCGCCGGGGCGGGCGCGGATGCGCTGTGCGTGGACGACGTGCCCGGCGTGCTTGCGGCCCTCGGGCGCAGGCCGGCGCTCACGGGCTGGTGACCAGGGCCTGGCCCTCGGCGACCGGCTGGCTGAAGGGCTCGCTCACCGGGTAGCCGGGATTCACCAGCCCGCCGGCGCCGCCCGATCCGGTCCAGGTCACGCGCCAGCTCACCACCAGTGCCGCCCGGTAGGCGTTGCCCGGCTGGCCATACGAGGACTGCGCGTAGGTATAGCTGCAGGCCGTGTGCTGGGCGGAGGCAGGCAGCCCCGGCTGGTAGGGCTGGCCAGGCCCAGGGCAGGAGACCCCGGCCAGGCCGCCGCCCGGCTCGAAGCTGAGCTGCTCGGGTGTCGCGCGGGCGGTGACCCACACCGGGCCGGCCCGGACGGTGACGCTGACCGGGCGCCACTGCGCCGCCGGCACCCAGAACCACTCCGGCAGCCCGACCAGGCCGTCCTTGCCCGCCGGCGGAGCGGTCTGCAGCGGCAGCGCCGGCGGTACCAGTTCGCCGATCGCGACCTGCAGTAGCTGCTGCGGCGAGACGGCCGGCTCGCCGGTGCGCAGGCTGACCAGCACGACGCCGCCGAACGGGCTCCGGCCCGGGCAGGTTATCGCTGCCCAGGCGAAACCCTTCGGCGGCGGCCACTGCAGGCCGAGGAACACGGCCTGGGACTTGACCAGCCTGGTGAGCGTGCAGACCAGCGTCGTCGTGCGATGCCCGCCCGGGCCTCCCGGCCCGCCCGGCCCTCCCGGCCCGTAGCCCTGGTTCGTGCAGATCCACTCCCAGCCGCCCGGGATCTGGCGCACGCTGCAGCCGGACACCGTTGCTGCCGTGGTCGCCGGAGCATGGCTGGCGGTGACGGCGTCAGCCGGCCGGGCTGCAGCTGCCGGCGCGCCCGCGGCCCCGGCGCTGAGCCCTGTCACGGTGAGCGGGACGACCATGAGCAAGCAGGCCAGCAGGTGCCGGCGCGCGCGAGGCTTTCCCGGGGCCATCATGGCGTGCACGACCTCAGCACCGGGACCATGTTGCTCACCAGCCACCTGCCGCGGTGGCGGACGAGGGTCACGATGAGGTTGACCCGGGGCCTGCCGAAGCTGGCCGGGATCACCCCGGTCCTGAGGCTGCGCAGTCCAGCGTGGCTGAAATCGGCGCAGTCGTGCACATACGCCCGGCCGCCGGAGAATCTGACGGCCAGGACGTGCGGGATGACGTTACCGTCCGCCACCTCGTCCGCCGACCAGTCCTCCTCGTCGGTCCTGACCGTCAGCCGCACGAGATCGGCCGTCAGGTAGGGAGCGAGGATGGCCCGAGCGCGGGATGCGCTGCGGGCGTCGAGGGACCTTGTCGTGGCCGCCCATGATCCGATATAGGCAGCGATGACAGCCTGCCGCCGGGTCGGCCTGCTGGCCGCTACGCGCTGGGCTGGCGTGGGGGTGGCCTTGTGCGGCAGTGGCACGGGTGCGGGGGAGCTGGCGCATCCCGCCAGCCCTGCCAGTAAGGCCAGTAATGCGAGCGCCGCGAGCGCTAACCGGTTACCCAGCCCGGCCAGGGCACCCACCACCCGGGGACGGTCAGCTAATGCCAGCTTGCATGCCAGAGTCATCGCACTCGCCTCCGATCCGTACCGGCGCAGCCGACACGATAGCAGCATCCCGGCCTCAGGACCGCAGCGCCGGGATGATCGTGTCGCCGTAGGCGGCGAGCGTCTGGTCCGGCTGGTCGTGCATGAGGTAGATGGCGAACTGGTGCACGCCGATCGCGGCTAGCTCGCGCAGCCGGTCGACGTGCGCGGCAGGCGGCCCTACCAGGCAGAACCTGTCCACGATCGCGTCGGGCACGAAGTCAGCCTCCGGATTCCCGGCCCGGCCGTGATGGGCGTAGTCGTAGCCCTGGCGGCCGGCGATGTAGTCGGTCAGCGCATGCGGCACCGGCCCGGTAGTCCCGTACCTTGCCACCAGGTCGGCGACGTGGTTTCCGACCATCCCGCCGAACCAGCGCAGCTGGTCCCGCTGATGCGCCAGGTCGGTCCCGACGTAGGCGGGCGCCGCAACGCATATCGTGATCGCGTCCGCCGCCCGGCCCGCGGCCTTGGCGGCCTCCCGGACCGTCCCGATCGTCCAGCGGGCGATGTCCGGGTCGGCGGTCTGCAGGATGAACCCGTCTGCCTGCTCGCCGCACAGCTTCAGTGCCCTGGGCCCGTAGGCGGCCATCCAGATCTCCAGCCGGCTGTCGCGGACCCAGGGCAGCCGCACCGCCGTCCCGTGGTGGGTCACCTCCCGGCCCTCGGCCAGATCCTTGATCACGTGCATCGCCTGCGACAGGGTGGCGAGCGAGAGCGGGTGCTGGCCGATCACCCGGCGGGAGGAGTCGCCGCGGCCGATCCCGCACACGGTGCGGTTGCCGAACTGCGAGTTCAGCGTGGCGAACATGGACGCGATCACCGACCAGTCCCTGGTTCCGGGGTTGGTGACCATGGGCCCGACGGTCATCGTCGAGGTCGCCGCGAGGATCTGCGGGTAGATGACGAACGGCTCCTGCCACAGCACCTGCGAGTCGAAGGTCCACCCGTAGCCGAACCCGAGCCGCTCGGCCTCGCGCATTCTCTCGATCACCCGCCGTGCCGGCGGATCGGTCTGCAGGACCAGCCCGAAGTCCACGTCGCGCCTCCCTGTAAGCCCCGGGCGGCCGACCCGGGAGCGCTCCGGCGAGCCGGCTCAGTTCAGGTACTGGCAAAGGTCGCGCTTCAGGAACCGGCCGTGCCCGGGCTCGCCGTGGTACTCGCCGCCCTCGATCAGGATCCGCCCGCGCGACATCACCACGTCGGTTCGCCCGGTGACCTCCATACCCTCGTAGGCCGAGTAGTCCACGTTCATGTGGTGGGTGGCCGCCGACAGCACCTGCCGGGCGGCCGGGTCGTACACCACGATGTCCGCGTCCGAGCCGGGCGCGATGACGCCCTTGCGCGGGTAGAGGCCGAACATCCGCGCCGGGGTGGTAGAGGCCACCTCGACCCACCGGGCCAGCGAGATCTCCCCGGCCACCACGCCCTGGTGCAGCAGGTCGAGCCGGTGCTCGACACCGGGAATACCGTTTGGAATCTTGGAGAAATCACCGGTCCCGAGCTCCTTCTGCTCCCTGAAGCAGAATGGGCAGTGGTCGGTGGACACCACCGACAGGTCGTTGCGCCGCAGGCCCTGCCACAGCGACGCCTGGTGCCCGGCCGGCCGCAGCGGCGGCGAGCAGACGAACTTGGCGCCCTCGAAGCCCGGCCGGCCGAGGTCGTCCAGCGACAGGTAGAGGTACTGCGGGCAGGTCTCGGCGAACACGTTCTGGCCGGTGTCGCGGGCGGCGGTGACCGCGTCCAGGGCCTGCGCGGCGGACAGGTGCACGATGTACAGCGGCGCGCCGGTGACCTTCGCCAGCGCGATCGCCCGGCTGGTCGCCTCCGCTTCCAGCTCGGGCGGGCGGGTCAGGCCGTGCTGCACCGGGTCAGTCCGGCCCTCGGCCAGTGCACGGGCCACGAGCTGGTCGATGGCGATCCCGTTCTCGGCGTGCATCATGACCATCGCGCCGGTCCGCCGGGCCTGCTGCATCGCGAGCAGGATCTCCCCGTCGGTGGCGTAGAACACGCCCGGGTAGGCCATGAACATCTTGAAGCTGTTCACCCCCGCGCCGGCGCAGGCTTCCATCTCCTTGAGGGTCGTCTCGCTGACATCCGAGACGATCATGTGGAAGCCGTAGTCGACCGCGCAGTTACCGTCGGCCTTCTGGTGCCATCTGTCCAGCGTCGCGCTGAGCGTGGTGCCCTTGGCCTGGACGGCGAAGTCGATGATCGTGGTGGTCCCGCCCCACGCAGCGGCCCGGGTCCCGGTCTCGAACGTGTCCGAGGAGAACGTGCCGCCGAAGGGCATCTCCATGTGCGTGTGAGCATCGATACCGCCCGGAAGAACGAGCTTTCCGGTGGCGTCGACGAGCTCGTCCGCCGACTCGCGCCAGGGGCCGGCCGCCGCGCTGCCCGGGGCGGCCAGCGCCGCGATGGTCTCGCCGTCGACCAGGACCTCGGCGGGGAAGGCGCCAGCCGGGCTGACGACCGTCCCGCCGGTGATCAGGGTCCGCATCTGCTGCCTCCGCTGCGCCGTGACAGGTCAGGCCGTCGGGCCATCAGGGCTGGGTAAGGGAGCCGTAGGCGTCCGGCCGGCGGTCCCGGTAGAACGCCCACAGGTCGCGGACCTCCTGCAGCAGGCCCATGTCCAGGTCCGCGACCACGACCTCGTCCTCGCTGTCGGACGCGGGCTCGCCGATGATCTGGCCGCGCGGGCCGACGAAATAGCTCTGGCCGTAGAAGTCATTGTCGCCGAGCGGCTCCACGCCGACCCGGTTGATCGCGCCGATGAAGTACTCGTTGGCCACCGCGGCGGCCGGCTGCTCCAGCTTCCACAGGTAGGCCGACAGGCCGCGGCTGGTCGCCGAGGGGTTGAACACGATCCGCGCCCCGGCCAGGCCGAGCGCCCGCCAGCCCTCGGGGAAGTGCCGGTCGTAGCAGATGTAGACCCCGATCCGGCCGACCGCGCTGTCGAACACCGGGTAACCGAGGTTGCCCGGGCGGAAGTAGAACTTCTCCCAGAACCCCTTGACCTGCGGCAAATGGGTCTTGCGGTACTTGCCGAGGTAGGTTCCGTCCGCGTCGAGCACCGCCGCGGTGTTGTAGTAGACGCCGGGCTGCTCTTCCTCGTACACGGGCACGACCAGGACCACGTGGTGCTGCCGGGCGACATCTTGCATCAGCCTGGTGGTCGGGCCGCCCGGGACCTGCTCGGTGTAGGAGTAGTAGTCGGCGTCCTGGACCTGGCAGAAGTACGGTCCGTAGAACAGTTCCTGCAGGCAGACGACCTGCGCGCCGGCCGACGCCGCACGGGCGATGGCGTCGACGCCATTGCGGATCATTGAGTCCTTGTCGCCGGTCCACCGCTGCTGCACCAGGCCGGCCCTGATTACCTCGGCCATCTCACCCGTCCTCTCCGGCCGGCGCGCGCGGGCCGCGCGCGGGCCGCGTGCCGGCCCGCGCCGACCGCGCGCCGGCCCCGCGCCGGCAGGCCGGCGGCGCCCGGCGGTCCATCCCGCCCGGACGCCTTCCAGAATCTCACCAGGCGGGCCGCCCATGCCAGGGCGGGCGGGCCCGGCGGGGCGGGATCTCGTTTTCATGATCGCGGACGCTTTCCCATGAAATCCGTGGGAAAGCGTCCGCGATCATGAAACGCTCCTAGACCCCGGCGGCCTGCGACGTCGGCCGTGCGGCGGCGTTACGCTTGCCAGAAGGGCGCGGCGGCCATGGCGGACGTGCGCCGGGCGTTAGATGAGCAGGCCTGGGGGCAGGGGGGCCGGATGTTCGAGGCGGCTGACATCAGGGAGTGGCGCGGCCACGATGTCGTCGACATCGGCGGCAAGAAGATCGGCGAACTTGAGGCGATCTACGTCGACACGGCCAGCGACCAGCCGGCGTTCTGCACGATCCGGACCGGGCTGCCGACCCGGCGGCGGCTGGTCTTCGCCCCGCTGGACCGTGCCACCGTCGGCCCCGGTTACCTGAAGCTGGCCTACGACCGCAAGCTGGTCAAGGATGCCCCGTTCATCGACACCGACGGCGAGTTGCCCGCCGCCGACGAGGAGCCGGTCTTCAAGCACTACGAGCTCGCCTACCAGCCGGGAGCCAGCGGCGAGCGGCGGCTCGCCCGCCGGTGAGCCGGATGATTTGGCGGAGGCGATGAGATGGTGCTCTTCCTGCTGCTGGTGATCGTGGCCGTTGTGCTGGGCTTCCTCGGAGTGCTCCTGAAGGGGCTCTTCTACCTGCTGATCATCGGGATCGTGGTGTTCCTGGCCGATCTGGTGATATCCGGCCTGCGGATCGGCAGGCGCCGCGGCCGCCGCCCGGCCCGCTGAGCGCGGCGGCGCGCTCCGCAGGACCGGCCTCCGCCCGCCGTCGCGAGACTCGGTTCCCCGCCTGCCGCCCGGCCATCCCCTCCTGCCGCTGTGAGACTCGGTCCATGAGCCTGCGCCCGCCACGGCAGAATGTCCGGGTGAGCGATGACCGGGCGAGCGCCGTCGGCCTCGCCTCGCTGCGGGCGGCTCTCGCGGACGGGCAGGTGATCACCGACCCGGACATCGTGGAGGGCTACCGGCGTGACGAGACGCCCGCTGCCGCGGCCGGCCGTCCCCGCTGCGTGGTCCTGGCTCGCGGCACCGCCGATGTGGCCGCGACGCTGAGCTGGGCGCTCGAACGCAAGGTCGCGGTCGTGCCGCGCGGCGGCGGGTCCAGCCTGGCAGGCGGCGCCACCGCGACCGACGGCTGCGTGGTGCTCTCGCTGGCCCGGATGAACCGGATCCGGGAGCTTGACCCCGTCAACGAGCTTGCGGTGGCCGAGGCCGGCGTGATAACCGCCGACCTGGACCGGGCGGCGGCCGGGCACGGGCTGATGTACCCGCCGGACCCGTCGAGCTGGGAGATCTCCACCATCGGCGGCAACCTGGCCACTAACGCTGGCGGCCTGCGCTGCGTCAAGTACGGCGTCACCAGGGACTCGGTGCTGGGCCTCGAGGTCGTGCTGGCGGGCGGCCGGGTGCTGCGCACCGGCAGGCGCACCGTCAAGGGCGTCGCGGGCTACGACCTGACCGGCCTGTTCGTCGGCTCGGAGGGCACCCTCGGCGTGATCACGTCGGCGGTTCTGCGGCTGCGGCCGCGCCCACCCGGCCCGCCGGTCACGGTCGCGGCCAGCTTCCCCAGCCTGCGCGCGGCGGCCGGCGCGGTGACCGCGATCCTGGCCGCCCGGCTCGAGCCGAGCCTGCTGGAGCTCCTGGACCGCACCACGCTGCGCTCCATTGACTCCTTCCGCGGGCTCGGCTTCGGCGAGCAGACGAGCGCCCTGCTCATCGCGCAGAACGACACGAAGAACGCAGGTCCGGCCGCCGATGCCATGGGCAGGCTGTGCGCCGAGGCGGGTGCGCTGCTGGTCGATGTCTCGTCGAGCGCCGAGGAGTCACGGCAACTGCTGGAGATCCGGCGGCTCGCCTATCCGGCCGCGGAGCGGCTCGGCGCGACGCTGGTGGAGGACGTCTGCGTGCCGAGGTCGCTGCTTCCCGACATGGTCGAGCGGATCGAGCAGGCGGCCGAGCGGCACGGGGTCACGATCGCGACCGTTGCCCACGCCGGTGACGGCAACCTGCATCCGGTGTTCATCTACGAGCGAGGGCTTGCCGAGGTCCCGCAGCCGGTGTGGAACGCCGCGGACGAGGTGTTCCGCGCTGCGCTGGAACTCGGCGGGACGCTTACCGGGGAGCACGGCGTGGGCGTGATCAAGCGCCGCTGGCTGGCGCTGGAGCTAGGCGAGGAGTCGATGGCCGTGCACCGGGCGATCAAGGATGCGCTGGATCCGGCCGGGATCCTCAATCCCGGCAAGGCCTTGTGATCCCGCGCCGCCCGGCCGACGACTTAAAGCCCCGGCTGCCCGCACTGCCCGGGTACCGGCAGATTCCGGTGGATGGCCCGTTCTTCCTGCTGGATGCCGCTGCGGGGTTCGCGCTGGCGGCGGTGCTGCTGGTCTGGCCGCGACCGCTCGCCGGGCTGATCGCAGCCGGGTTCACCGCGTCGACCATCGGCGCGCTGGCAGTCAGCCTCAGCGTGGGCCTGTTCGGCTTCAATGAGTCGATCCATGCGTCGTAAGTGATCGAGTCCCTGGTACTCGGAGTCCATCGCGACCGTGGCGCTGGTCGCCTGGACGGCGCTCGCGCTTGCCAGGCGCTCGGCCAGTCGGCCGTCCCGCTAGGCGACTCGCTTGTGGCGGATGCGTCACCGCGTGCGAAAGAATGCACGCACTTGCGGATCCATGACAAGCGATTGGCGCGGGGAGCCAGCGTGACCACGACAGTCACCCTCACCTCGGCGGGACTTGACCGGGCCGCGCCGGGCGCCATGCTGGCCGTGCCGTTCTATGAGGGGCCGGCGGGACCCGTGCCGGGCCCGGGGGCAGCGGAGGCCGCGAGGCTGGTCGGCGCCGGCCTGACCGGCGCGGACCTGGCCGGGATGCTGGCCCGGCAGGGGTTCGGCGGCAGGCCGGGTGACGCTGCGACGTTCCTGGTGCCGGACGATGGCGCCGGCGCAGGCGCGGGCGGCCCGCGCCGGATCGCCGCTGTCGGCGTCGGCCCGTCCGCCGCAGCAGGAGCGCCTGCGGTCAGGGACGCTGCACAGCGACTGGCCGCGCTCGCCGCCGGATCGCCCGCCGTCGCCACCACGCTCGCCCTGCTCGGGCCCGACCGGGCGGAGTCGGTCCGCGCGGCCGCCGAGGGGTTCCTGCTCGGCGGCTACCGGGTGCCCAGGAGCGGCAGCCGGCCGGTACCCGGCAGCCAGCCAGCGCCTGCCGGGCGGCTCGCCTTGGTCACCGCGGAGCATGGACCGGCGGACGGCGCCCGGCCGGCCAGCGGAGACGAGGGTACGGGCGCGGCGGACCCGGGCGGCGGGCCTGACGAGCGCTGCGCTGATGCGCTCCGCCGGGGCACCGTGACCGGGACCCTCGCCAACTGGGCAAGGGACCTGGTGCACGCGCCGCCGGGCGAGGCGACGCCAGCGATGCTGGCCGAGACCATCGCCGCGCGGGCGGCGCGCTGCGGGGCGGTCGCGCGCGTCTGGACGGCCGCCGAGCTGGCGGAGGCCGGGTTCGGCGGGGTGACCGGGGTCGGCCAGGGCAGCCATAACGCGCCGCGCATGGTCGAGGTGAGCTGGGCGGGTGAGCGCGGGCCCGGTGGGCCGGCCGGCCGCGCTGACGGGCTCATTGCGCTGGCCGGCAAGGGGATCACCTTCGACTCCGGCGGGCTCAACCTGAAGCGTGACCCGGCCGAGATCGCCTGGATGCGCTCGGATATGGCGGGCGGAGCCGCAGTGGCCGCCGCCGTGATCGCGGCGGCGGAGCTCGGGCTGGCGGTGCCGGTGACGGCGGTGGTGCCGCTGGCCGAGAACATGCCGGGCGGCGGCGCCCTGCGGCCCGGCGACGTGCTGACCCATAGGGGCGGCCGGACCAGCCAGGTCGTGGACACCGACTCGGAGGGCCGGCTCGTCGTCGCCGACGCGCTCGCCTACCTGGCAGAACGCGGGCCCGCCGTGCTGCTCGACGTCGCGACGCTGACCGACGCGGCCGGCCTGGGGCCGGCGCTGTGGGCCGCGTTCGGCACCGATCAGGCGCTGCTGGACGAGGTGCTGCGGGCGGGTGAGGCGGCCGGCGATCCGGGCTGGCCGCTGCCGCTGCCGGATGCCTACCGGGACCTGCTCGCCTGCCCCGCAGCCGACCTGCGTAACACCCCGTCCCGCGGGCCCGACTCCGCGGTGATGGCAGCCATGTTCCTGCGCGAGTTCGCCGGCGACGCTCCGTGGGTGCACATCGACAATGGCTCGACAGCCTGGCTGGAGTACGAGACCGGCCTGTGGCCGGAGGGCGCGACCGGATCCCCGTTCCGCGCGCTGCTCCGCTTCCTGGAGGCCCGCGCAGCCTATTGAGCTGCGAGCTGCCGCCGACAGTGCCGGTCAGGGCTTGCGCGCGACGCCGCAGAACTCGTCGACCTCGACCGGCGGCCCGCCGCCCTGGACCGGGTCGGGCCGCCAGAGCGAGCACGAGACCACCCCCGGCTCCAGCAGTTCGAGCCCGTCGAAGAAGCGGGCGATCTGCTCCGGGGTGCGCAGCGTCATAGACGGCGTGCCGACCTTGTTCCAGTGCCGCACCGCCTCCTCCATGGCTTCCCCGCTGACAGCGCTCGTGGAGTGGTTGACCGTGAGGAAGCTGCCCGGCGCCAGCGCCGCTACCAGCCGGCGCACGATCGCGTATGCCTGATCGGTGTCGGGAATGTGGTGCAGGATCCCGAGCAGCATGAGCCCGACGGGCCGGCCGAAGTCGAGCGTTCTCGCTGCCTCGGTGAGTATGCGGTCCGGGTCGCGCAGGTCGCCGTCGATGTAGTCGCACGCGCCCTGCGGCGTGCTGGTGAGCAGCGCGCGGGCGTGCGTGAGCACGAGCGGGTCGTTGTCGACGTAGACGATCCGAGCCTCCGGTGCCACGCGCTGGGCCACCTCATGCGTGTTGTCCGCGGTCGGCAGGCCCGTGCCGATGTCCAGGAACTGGCGGATGCCTGCCTCGCCGGCCAGGTAGCGGATCGCCCGTCCGAGGAACGCGCGGTCCGCGCGAGCCTGCGTGACGATGATCGGCAGCATCTGCGCGACCCGGTCGCCCGCCTCGCGGTCGGCCGCATAGTTGTCCTTCCCGCCCAGCCAGTAGTTCCAGATCCGGGCCGAATGCGAGACCGTCGGGTCGAGCCCGGCAGCCGGACGGTCGGCGGCAGCGAGGTCGTCGGGCATGAGGCATCATCTCCAGAATTCAGGGCCTGCCGAGAAGGCTATGACGGGCCCGCAGTGTCCACAACAGCAACCCGCCGGCGCCATCGCGCCCCGCGGTTCCCGGGTCAGGCGAGCAGGCAGGCGACCTCGTGCGCAGCCGGGCGTGCGCTGGAATCGGCGGCGGGACCGGCGGAAGGCTCTCCGGCGGCCCGGAGGCTGGGGTCGGTCTTCGCGCACTCGTCCTGGGCGACCGGGCAGCGCGGCCGGAACCGGCAGCCGGCCGGGATATCCACCGGGTTCGGCGTCTCGCCCGTGAGGATCTGCGGCGCTGTCCGGTTCCTCGGATCGCGCTTGGGCACCACCGAGAGAAGCGCCCTGGTGTACGGGTGACGGGGGGCGGTGACGACCTGGCGGGCCGGCCCGTGCTCGACGATCCGGCCCAGGTACATGACCGCGATCCGGTCGGCGAAGTGCGCCGCGGTGGACAGGTCATGGGTGATCATCAGGACACCCATCTTGCCGTCCGCGCGCAGCGTGTCCAGCAGCGACAGCACGCCGGCCCGGACCGAGACATCCAGCATCGAGACCGGCTCGTCGGCGAGCAGCAGGTCGGGGGACAGGACCAGGGAGGCCGCGATGGCCACGCGCTGCCGCTGGCCGCCGGACAGCTCGTGCGGGTAGCGGTCGAGGTAGGCGTCGGCGGGCGCGAGGCCGGCTCGCTGCAGCGCGGCGGCGGCAAGCTCGCGCCGCTGGGCGCGGGACGCGCCGATGGCGTGCACGGCCATCGGTTCCTCCATGGTCCCGCGCACGCGGAACCTGGGGTCCAGCGACTCGTAGGGGTCCTGGTAGATCATCTGCACGCGGCGCCGCATCTGCCGCAGGCCGCGCTCGGACAGGCGGGCGATGTCGGTTCCGTTTATCCGGACGGACCCGGAGGTTGGCTTGATCATGCCCAGGATCGCCTGCGCGGTGGTGGACTTCCCGCACCCCGACTCGCCGACGAGAGCGAGCATCTCACCGCGGGCCAGGCTGAAGCTGATCCCGTCGACCGCATGCACCCAGCGGCGGCGCTGGCCGGTGATCGCCCGGGTCAGCCCGCGCCGCACCGGGTAGCGCGCCGTGAGCCCGGCGACCTCGAGCAAGGGCGCGACGGTCACGAGGCCTCCAGCAGCTCGTTGCGGTGACATGCCGCGTCATGGCCGGCTCCGGCCGGCCGCAGGGACGGGCTCTCTTCCGCGCACCGGGCCAGCGGGACGTCGCAGCGCGGCCGGAACGGGCACCCGTGGACCGGCCGGTCCAGGCGGGGCGGCGCGCCGGGGATCGATGCCACCTTCTCGTCCCCGTACAGGTCCGGGGTCGCGGCGAAGAGCAGCCTGGTGTACGGGTGACGCGGCGCGTGATACAGATCGTCGACCGCGCCGGCCTCCACGATCTGGCCGGCGTACATGACCGCGGCCCGCTCGCACACCTGGGCGACCACCGGCAGGTCGTGGGTGACAAGGATCAGCGCGAGCCCCAGCTCGTCGCATAGCCGGATGAGCAGCTGCAGGATCTGCGCCTGCACCATCACGTCAAGGGCCGTGGTCGGCTCGTCGGCGAGCAGGATCTTCGGCTCACACGCCAGCGCCATCGCGATGGCCGCCCGCTGCCGCATCCCCCCGGAGAACTCGTGAGGGTAGCGCTCGGCGGCGGCGGCGGGTATGCCTACCATCTCCAGCAGCTCGGCGGCGCGCCTGCGGGCGGCGCTGCCGGAGGCGACGCCGTGGAAGATCATCGGCTCGGTGATCTGCCAGCCGACCTTCTTCACCGGGTTGAGCGCGTTCATCGCGCCCTGGAAGACCATCGCGACCTCCCGCCAGCGGTGGCGGCGGGCCGAGTCCTCGCCGCCCGCAAGGATCGACTGTCCGCCGACTCGCACCTCGCCGGCCACCGAGGCGGTCGGCGGGAGCAGCCCCATCAGCGCCAGGATCGTGGTGGTCTTCCCGCAGCCGGACTCGCCGACAAGGCCGAGCCGCTGACCGGCCGCAAGGCCGAAGCTGACCCCGTTCACCGCGTGCACCGATCCGCCGCCCGGCAGGTCGAACCAGACGTGCAGGCCATCGACATCAAGCAGGCTCACCGCAGACCGGCCTTTCCGGCAGAAAGTTGCAGGGCAGCGGGATGGAGCGCAGCGGGATGCGGCGCCGCGGCATCCAGGGCAGCGGGATGAGGGGCAGGGGAAAGGCGCTCAAATTGCGTCGGGCCCCCTTCCGACCAGCGGGCGAAGCCGCCAGCGGCGCACGGAGAGGTGCGCCACCTTCAGCCGCGGGTTCAGCGCGTCCTCGATCGCCTGGCCGAACAGGAAGCAGCCGACGATGACCAGCGCGATCACGAACCCGTCGGGGACGATCGCCCACCAGGCCCCTGAGCTGATCGCTGTGCGCTCGAAGGCGTGCTCCAGGATCGTCCCCCAGGTAGTCACCGACGGGTCCTCCAGGCCGAGGAACGCGAGGGCGGTCTCCAGGTAGATCGCCACCGCCACGGTCAGCACGGTGTTGGCCATCAGCAGCGGGCCCACCTGGGGCAGTATGTGCCGCCCGATGATCCGCGCGTCGGATGCGCCAAGGCCCTTGGTCCGCTTCACGTAGACCCGCTCGCGCAGGCTCATCACCTGGGCGCGGATGATCCGGGCGGTCGAGGTCCACTCCAGGATCCCGATCACGATGATCACGTGCACCAGGCTGGCGCCCCACACGTCGGCGATCACCATCGCGAACACCAGGTCCGGGATCACGATGAGGTAGTCGGTGATCCGCATCAGGGTCACGTCGACCCAGCCGCCGAAGTACCCGGACAAGATCCCGAACCCGCCGCCGATCACCATCGCGACCAGCGTCGCGGCGAACCCCACCACCAGCGAGATCCGCCCGCCCTGCATCAGTTCGCTGAGCATGTCGATGCCGCCGTCATCACAGCCGAGCCAGTGATGCAGCGACGGCGGCGCGTAGACGGCGCAGGTCTGCGCGGAGGCGCTGTAGGGGGAGATATACGGCGCGACGATCGACAGCACGACGAAGAACACGATGATGCCGAGGCCGACCGCCGCGGCCTTGCGCTCGCGCAGCACCGCCAGGAAGAACCCGCGCCGCCGCCGCCGCTCGGGCAGGCCCGCGGCGGCCTGCGCGTCCCCCGGGTCCTGCGGGCCTCCGCCAGCGGCGCCCAGGGCCTGCAGGCTCACTGCGTGATCCTCGGGTCGAGGCGGAAGTAGACCAGGTCAGCCAGGAAGTTCAGGAGGATCACCGACACCGTCAGGATCAGGAATCCGCCCTGCAGCATCGGGTAGTCGCGCTGGCCGATCGCGGTGTACATGGCCAGGCCGATCCCCGGCCAGGAGAAGATCACCTCGATCAGCACCGCGCCGCCCACGATGAACCCCAGGTCCAGCGCGATCAGCGTGACCATCGGCAGCAGCGCGTTGCGCAGCGCGTGCCGCAGCACGATCCGCCGTGGCGGCAGCCCCTTTGCCCGCGCGGTCAGCACGTAGTCCTCGCCCAGGGTTTCCAGCATCGAGGAGCGGACCACCAGCGTGTAGCTGCCGTAGGCGGTCAGCATCAGCGTTGCCGCCGGGAGGATCATGTGCTGGGCGATGTCACCCAGGTGCTGCCAGAACGGTTCCGGGCCGAACAGGAACTGGTTGGTCATCCCGCCCGCCGGGAGGACCCCGGCGAACAGGATCAGCAGCATCAGGCCAAGCCACTGAGTCGGGAACGCATAGGCGAAGATCGCCAGGGTTGTGCTGACGTGGTCGGGCGGCGACCCGCGCCGCCACGCCGACAGCACCCCGGAGGTCACCCCGACCACGATGGCCGCGAACGTGCCGACCGTGACCATCGGGATCGTGTTCTTCAGGTCGGCGATCAGCAGGTGGCTGACCGGCTGCTGGTAGGCGAACGAGATGCCCATGTTCCCGTGCAGCAGGTTCCTGATGTAGATCAGGTACTGCTCCCACTTCGGCTTGTCCAGCCCGAACTCGACGCTGAGCGCATGCCGTAGCTGCGGCGTGGCGTGCGGCACCCGGGACAGGTCGCTCACCGCATTGCCCGGCAGCACCCGGAACAGGAAGAAGTTGATCGTGATCGCAACGAAGATCGTGACGAGCGCGAAGAACCCTCGCTTGATCACGTAGTCAGCGCGGTGCATGGCGGGGGCTCTCTGCCGGTTTCCAGGTACTAGACCCGGTGCACCTGGAGCAGGGTCAGGGTGGACAGGGAGTTGACCGAGCCCATGACCGGTGACGGCACGAAGCCGGTCCACTGCTTTGTGTGGGCCTCGATGATGTCGGGATAGTCCAGCACCAGGTAGGGCCGGTCGTTGAAGAGCATCTGCTGCATCTTCCACACCACGGCCCGCCGCTGCGCGACGCTGGTCAGCGTGGACTGCTCGCCGAACAGCTTGTCGTAGGCCGGGTTGCAGTAGCCGGAGTCGCTCCAGCCGCCGTACTGGCCGCAGGTCAGCACCGAGAGGATGAAGCCCGGGTCGACCGGCGGGACCCAGTCCCACATGCCCATGCTGAAGGTCAGGTACCTGTTGTTCGGGGCCGTGATCGCCGCGGTCATCGCGGCGTCGTCCAGGTTCTCCTGGGTGATCGAGATACCGATCTTGCGCCAGTCGGTCTGCAGGATCGCGAACGTCCTGTCCCCGGTGCCGCGCTCATCCGGCGGGAACAGCACGCTGTAGGACATCGGGTGGCCGTCGGCGATCCTGATGCCGTTCGGCCCCATCTTGTAGCCGGCCTCGTTCAGTAGCTGGTTCGCCTTGGCCAGGCTGAACGGCACCGGCTTGATGTGCGGGTCGTGCCAGAGGCCGTCGGCCGGCGCGACGACCGTGCTGCCCGGCTGCGCATAGCCGAGCCAGGCCACCTTGATGATCTGCGCCCGGTCGGTCGCATAGTCGAGGGCCTCGCGGACCAGCGGGTTCAGCAGCTCCCGGTCGGTGGTTTTGTGCGGGTTGGTATTGATGATGAAGTCCTTGAACGACAGGCTCGGCGTGGTCGTCACCACGAAGCCCTTCTGCCGCAGTTCGCGGACCACGGTCGGCGGGGTGTACTCGCCGATGAAATCTAGCTGGCCCTGCTCCAGGGCCGCGACCATGGCGTCGTCGTTGGCGAAGAACTGCAGCCCGAACCCGTCGATGTGCGGCTTCGGGCCCCACCAGTACGGGTTCCGGGAGAACAGCGCGATCTGGTTGGGGACGTACTTCTTCAGGATGAACGGTCCTCCGGACACGATCGGCGCCGGATTCGCGAAGGTCTTCAGCCCGGCGCCGTTGCCGGTGGCGTACCTGGCCCAGACGTGCTCGGGCAGTATGTAGGTCGACTGCATGTTGGCCAGCACGTTGGCGGCCGGGCGGGAATAGTGGATCACCAGCGTGGTGGGGTTCGGCGCGTCCGCGCCGGTGACGTAGGCAAGGGCGCCTGCCGCCGTCGCGGTCGGGCCGTTGGAGAACTTCCTCTCCATGTTGATGGTCCAGGCGGCGTCGGCCGCGGTGAGCGGCCTGCCATCGGACCATCTTGCGTTCGGCTGGGTGCGGAAGGTCCAGGTCTTCCCGTCCGGCGACTCGCTCCAGCTTCGCGCGAACTCCGGTATGAACTGCAGTTTTGCGTTGTACTGGACCAGTGCCGGATAGATGTACTCGAATGTCATGTAGGTGTAGTCGGACTGGCCGACGAACGGGTTGAGCGAGTCGATCGGATACGAGGTGCCGATCCGCAGGATGCCGCCGCTGCCAGCCTGCCCGCCGCCTGAGCCGGCTGCCGGCCCCGAGCACGCTGCCGCCAGCACCGCGAGGACGGCCGCTCCGGCCACCGCTAGCCGCCTGCGCTTGCCTGTCACTGAAGCCGGCGTCTCCGGGCCGGGCAGCAGGGTCTCCTGCACGGAGCACCTCTTAACATGGTCATTATACCCTGTATGTTCTTTAGACCCTGTGAGAGGCTAGGCCCGGAGGCACGCTCCAGTCAAGGGCGGTCCTTACCGGATGCCCGCGAGTGACACAGCGACTCTGGCCGGCGGCCCGGGGCCTGGCTGGCGGCCCGGGGCCTGGCTGGCGGCGCGGGGCCTGGCTGGCGGCCCGGGGCCTGGCTGGCGGCCCGGGGCCTGGCTGGCGGCCCGGGCTTCCGTGTGGCTTCTCCTGGCCTGTCGCTACGGCCGGGCCTCGTAGACGACGTTGACCGGTGTCTCGGCGGCCCGCCGCCAGCGGCTGAACCCGGCCCCGGCGGCGACGGCGCGGACCGCTTCCTCCCCGGCGTGGTTGCCCAATGCCATGGATCCGTGCTGGGCCATCGCGGAGGGCAGGCAGATCGCCAGAGACGCGGCCAGGAAGAACCGGCCAATCGGGTTGAAATTCTCCTCCAGGCGGCCGCTTGCGGCGGGCTCGACCAGCATCCAGGTGCCGTCGTCGGCCAGCGCGGAGCGGATCCGGCAGGCTACGCCCGGCGGGTCACCCATGTCGTGCAGGCAGTCGTAGCAAGTGATCAGGTCGAAGCCGGTACCGCGGAAGTTGGTTCCGCCCGCGACTTCGAAGTGCACGCGGTCGGCTACGCCCGCCTCCACGGCGGCCTTGCCGGCCGCATCGACCGACGGGGCGTGGAAGTCGATGCCGACGAAGGTGGAGGCCGGATACGCCTGGGCCATGATGATCGTCGAGTAGCCGAAGCCGCAGCCTATGTCGGCGACCCGCGCCCCCGCCCGTAGCTTGTCGACGACGCCGTCGAGAGCCGGCAGCCATGCGCTGGCGATGTTCTCACGGTAGCCGGGGCGGAAGAGCCGGGCGGTGCCCCGGTACAGGGGGTCGCTGTGCTCATCCCAGCCGACACCCCCGCCGACGCGGAACGCGCTGACTAGCCCGTCCTCGGTCGCGTACAGAGAGCGGAGCACGGGGAACACCCCGGCGAGGAACGTCGGGCTATCCTCGTCGGCCAGCACGGCGGCATGCTCGTCGGGCAGCGTGAAGGTCTGCTTGTCCGGGTCGTACTCCGCGTAGCCGAGCCCGGCCTGCACGGCCAGCCACTCCTCGACATACCGCTGGACCAGGCCCGTCCGCTCGGCCAGGGCACTGGCCGTCATCGGCCCGCAGCCCGCCATCGCGGCATACAGGCCGAGGCGGTCGCCGATGGCGACCGACAGGCCCCCGGCGGCCGCGGCCGCATCCCCTGCGGTCTTCATCAGGAAGTCAGCGACGCGCTGCTCGTCCATCTGCGACATCCCCCTGTCCCCGGAGCCGGCGCTCCGGTCATGAGGCCGAGTCCACCAGCCGGCCGTCACAGTTGCGTCACGATGGCGGGCAGCGGCGCCGATGGTGGCAGCCGGTCGCGCGGGCCGGGAGACCGGCTACAGCTGATCTCCACATCCATGTCATCCGGGGTCCATATCGCCCGGTTCGGCTCTCAGGAGGAGCCCGCCGGGCAGCCCGGGCCAGGCGTCCGGCGGGAGGCCAGCCACCGCATGGGAGGTGCACGATGTCCCGGTTTGCCGCCCTTCTGGATGGGGAGGCTGCGGTGAGCGGGACAGCTATGGTGAGCGGGACAGCGGCGGTCAGCGGGACAACGGCTGAGCTGTGCCTGCTGGACACGTTCAGGCTCGTGGCAGGGCGCGAGGTCCAGCTGGCGCCGCAGCTTGAGAGGCTGCTGGCCTTCCTTGCGATCCACGGAGGGGCGAGCCGGTACGTGATCGCCGACGTGGTCTGGCCGGACCTGCCGGAACGCAGTTCCCTGGCTGCTCTCCGGACCGCAGCGTGGCGGATCCACCAGCAGGTCCCTGGAGTGCTGTGGTGCAACCGCCGCACGATGGCCCTAGGCCCGGGTGTCGCGGTAGACGTCAGCCGGCTGGTCTCGTGGGCACGGCAGGTCATCGCCAATCCGCGGCTGGTTCCCGACCCGGCGCTCACCTTCCCCGTCGTCGGTGCCGAGCTGCTCCCTGGGTGGTATGAGGACTGGCTCGACCTGGACCGCCGCCGGCTTCACCAGATGCGCCTGCACGCCATGGAGGCCGCTGCCGAGGAGATGCTCCGGCGCGGCCGCACCGCGGAGGCGATGCTCGGAGCGCACGAGCTGCTTCGCGCGGACCCGCTCCGGGAATCGTCGCATCGGCTCATCGTTCGCATCCACCTGGCTGAGGGGAACGTCCGGGCTGCCCTCGACCAGTTCATGGCCTGCGGCACCATGCTCCGCAGGGAAATCGGCGTACCGCCAAGCGGCGAGATGCTCGGCCTCGTGTCCCCCTACCTGTCATCGGCCTGGCCGGCCGGATACCCGCCCGATTGGCGATAGCCCGGCCGGAAGCCTATCGTCAAAGCTATGGAGACCCCCACCAGCCCGCTTGAGAACGGGGTCCGGGTCCGGCCGCCGAAGTCCTCTGCAGTAGGCGTTGTAGGCGTCGCGGAGACGGCCAGGTATGCGCTTCCCGAGATGGGCACCAAGCGCAGCCTGCAGACGCTTCTCACGATGAACCACGCTGATGGCTTCGACTGCCCGAGCTGCGCCTGGCCAGATCCCGATCCCGACCACCGCAAGCACGCCGAGTTCTGCGAGAACGGCGCGAAGGCCGTCGCCTGGGAGGCGACCCGCAAGCGTGTGGGCCCCGAGTTCTTCGCCGCCCACTCCATTGCCGAACTGCGCGAGCAGTCCGACCACTGGCTGGAGAGCAACGGCCGGCTTACCGAGCCGATGTACCTGGCGCCGGGCGCGAGCCACTACCGGCCGATCGGCTGGGACGAGGCGCTCACGCTGGTCGCCGACCGGCTCAAGGCCATGGCCAGCCCGACCCGCGCAGTGTTCTACACCAGCGGCAGGACCAGCAACGAGGCCGCGTTCGTCTACCAGACGCTGGCTCGCCGGCTTGGCTCGAACAACCTGCCGGACTGCTCGAATATGTGCCACGAGTCCAGCGGCGCCGCGCTCAGCCAGACCATCGGCATCGGCAAGGGCGTGGTCACCCTTGACGACATCGAGAACCACGCCGAGCTGCTGGTCATCGTCGGGCAGAACCCCGGAACCTGCCACCCGCGGATGCTGACCGCGCTGGAGAAGGCCAAGCGGCGCGGGGCACGGATCGTGGCGATCAACCCGCTGCCCGAGGCCGGCCTGGTCCGGTTCAAGAACCCGCAGAGCGTCCGCGGCCTGGCCGGGCGCGGCACCAAGCTGGCCGACCGCCATCTCCCGGTGCGCGTCAACGGCGATATGGCCGTGTTCGCCGGGACCAGCAAGGCGCTGCTGGACCGCGAGGACGCAGCGCCGGGGACGGTCCTGGACCACGAGTTCATCGAGAGCTCCTGCGAGGGGTTCGAGGACTGCGCGGCCGCGCTGCGCAAGCTGGACTGGGCCGATATCGAGCGGCTCAGCGGCCTGACCCGCCAGCAGATCGAGGACTTCGCCGACGACGTGATTGCCGCCCGCAGCGTGATCGTCTGCTGGGCGATGGGACTGACCCAGCACCATAACGCCGTGGCGACGATCCGGGAGATCGTGAACTTCCTGCTGCTGCGGGGCAACATCGGCCGGCCGGGCGCCGGCCCGTCGCCGATCCGCGGGCACAGCAACGTGCAGGGCGACCGGACCATGGGCATCTGGGAGAAGATACCGGACTGGTTCCTGGATGCGCTGCGCGACGAGATGGGCTTCGAGCCGCCGCGTGAGCACGGCTGGGGCACCGTCGACTCCATCCGGGCGATGCGGGACGGCAAGGTCGACGTCTTCTTCGCCCTCGGCGGCAACTTCGTCTGCGCCACCCCGGACACCGAGGTGACGTGCGCAGCCATGGCCAACTGCAAGCTCACCGTGCACGTCTCGACCAAGCTCAACCGCTCTCATCTGTACCACGGCACCGAGGCCCTGATCCTGCCCTGCCTGAGCCGCAGCGAGCGGGACGTGCGGGGGTCCGGTGAGCAGTTCGTGACCGTCGAGAACTCGATGGCCGTGGTGCACGCCTCCCGGGGGCGGCTGATGCCCGCCTCGCCGCAGCTGCGCAGCGAGGTCGCGATCATCACGGCGCTCGGCGAGAAGCTGTTCGGCGACGACATCGGCTGGCGGGAGATGGGCGAGGATTACTCGGTGATCCGGCGGCACATCGCGAACGTGGTGCCGGGCTGCGCGGACTACGAGGCCAGGGCGTCGCGGCCGGGCGGGTTCACGCTGCCCAGGCCGCCGCGCGACTCGCGGACGTTCAAGACCCCTAGCGGCAAGGCCCAGTTCACCGTGAACGAGCTGACGGCGGCGGAGGTGCCCGAGGGACACCTGCTGCTCCAGACCGTGCGCGCGCACGACCAGTTCAACACCACGATCTACGGCCTGGACGACCGGTACCGGGGGATCAAGGGCGGCCGTCGGGTGGTGTTCGTCAACGAGTCCGACCTGGCCGAGCGGGGCATGCGCGACGGGGACCTCGTGGACATGGTCAGCGTGTGGAGCGACGGCGAGCGGCGGGCCCCGGCCTTCCGGGCGGTGGCCTACCCGACGCCGCGCGGCTGCGCGGCTGCCTACTTCCCCGAGGCCAACGTGCTGGTGCCGCTCGACCACACCGCTGAGGTCAGCAACACTCCCGCGTCGAAGTCGGTGGTGATACGCCTGGAGCGGGCCGGCTCGGCATCCGCTGCGGCCGGCTCCTAAAGGGCGGCCAGGTTCCTGGCGGCCGGCTCGTCAGGCCGCCAGGGTTGCTGGCGGCCGGGGTTGCTGGCGGCCGGGGTTGCTGGCGGCCGGGGTTGCTGGCGGCCGGGGTTGCTGGCGGCGGCCGGGCCCGTATTGCGCGCGCCGGAGGGACGCGGCTGCCGCCGGGAATGCGGTCGGCAGGTGGAGGCGAGGCGGCCTGCAGATGGCCGCCAGCCGGCCGCCCGGCGTCCGCGCGGGAACCAGCGGGTACAAGAATGGTGAGCGGGAGCATGGGGGAACGAGTGGGGCAGCGGCATGATCGGCTATCCGCGATCTTTACGCGTGACATAGGATTTCGCGGAAGGATGCCACCTACCATGGGCGCAGCACGGCCGTACCCCGCCTCATCAGGCGGCCATCGCCTGGACTCTGCCCGGGAGGACTGATGAGCCGCTACGGCGACGACCGCCCCGCGGGGCGATACCGGCGCTCCGGCCAGCGTCCGCTGTGGCACAAGATCCTTGCATGGACCTCGGGCGTGCTCGTCGCCGTGCTCGTCGCCGCCTCGCTGGCCGTCTACCTGAAGGAGCGCGCGCTCTGGGACAGCATCCAGAAGGTGGCGATCACTGATCTCGGGCACCGCCCGCCGAAATACTCCAACGCGGAGAACATCCTGGTCTTCGGATCGGACAGCCGCCAGGGGCTCACCCGGCACGCCCAGATCGTGCTGCACGTCGGCCCGACAGGCTGCGGCTGCTCGGACACGATCATGGTGGTGCACGTCGAGCCAGATCACAAGGGCGTCACCGTCCTGAACCTGCCCAGGGACACCGAGGTACCCATCTACCAGTGCAACGCCGGGCCCGGTGAGTCCGGTCAGACACCCCAGCCGGGCCAGGTCGAGCTGATCAACTCGACGCTCCAGCATGGCGGCCCGTCGTGCCTGTGGAAGACGGTGGAGCAGGTCACCGGCATCCACCTGGACCACTTCATACAGCTCAGCTTCACCGGCGTGGTCAAGGTGATCAACGACATCGGCGGGGTCAACGTCTGCGTGCCGTTCAACATCAACGATCCGATGTCCGGGCTGCACATCCGCAAGGGCGAGCGGCACATCAACGGGATCAAGTTCCTGGAGTACTGGCGGGCCAGGTACTCGCTCGCCAACGGGACCGACCTGGCCCGCATCAAGCGGGACGACCTGCTGCTGGCCGAGGTGTTCCGGGCCATCGTGCACGAGGGCCTGCTCTCGAACTTCAGCAAGCTCAGCCAGATCGTCACCGATGCCGCCAAGTCGGTCCGGGTGGACGCGGGGATGACGCAGTCGGACATGCTGTCGCTGGCCGAGAGCTTCCGCGGGCTGACCGCCAACGAACTGCAGTTCATCGAGGCGCCGACGGTACCGTACCCGGGCACCGAGCAGGTGGAGTTCACCTCGGCCGACAAGCCGCTCTTCTACGCGATCGCGCACAACACCTCGGTCAAGCGCGCTGAGCGCAGGGCCGCCAGGGCGGCCAGGAGCGCGCACGGGAAGACCTCGTCCAAGAGCGGCAGCGGAACGACGCCGGTGCTGGACGCCAGCCCGGCGTCGGTCAAGGTCCAGGTGCTGAACGGCTCCGGGGTCAACCAGATTGCCGCGACCGTGGACTCAGCGCTGACGGCCAGGGGCTTTGACGTGACCGGAACCGGTGACGCCCCCAACTTCAGCTATACCGACTCGGTGATCGAGTACGCCTCGTCCGCCGACCTCGGTGCCGTCAACACGCTCAAGGCACAGCTATCTCACGTGAAGGTGGTCCGGGACCCGAGCGTCACCCCTGGAACCCTGGTACTGGTCGTCGGATCCCGTTACCACGGCCTCCGGGCGGCGTCGAAGTCAGGTCAGTCGACGACTTCCGTGGCCGGCCTGGCCAAGTCGTACGGGGGCATCACCGGGTCCGCGACGTGCAAGACCGACAAGAGCGCGTTCGACGGCCCGAACAGCCCGTGACCCGGGAGGAGCGCGCCGGGGTCACGCTCACCAACCTGGACGAGCCGCTATTCAGTGGCGCGGGCGCTGCCAAGCGTGACCTAGTCGACTACCTCGATGCCGTATCCGACCGGCTCATCCCGGTGCTGGCCGGCCGGGCGCTGTCGGTGATACGGGTACTGCGCGGCCAGGCACCGTTCATGCAGAAGAACACGCCCAGGTACGCGCCGGGCTGGGTGCGCACGGTGCCGCTGTGGGCCGAGACGTCCCGGCGGGAGATCCGCTACCCGCTCTGCGACGACCGGCGTACCTTGCTCTGGCTGGCCAACCAGCGGGCTGTCGAATACCACCCGATGCTGGTGCTGGCCGGGCAATGGGACCGGCAGACCCATCTGATCGTGGACATCGACCCGGCGGCGGCCACGCCGGCCGCCTTCCGCCAGGGCGTGCTCGCCACTCATCTGATCCGCGAGGCGCTGGCCGGCGCGGGACTGGCCGGCGCGGTGAAGACCAGCGGGGCGAAGGGACTGCACGTGTTCGTGCCGGTCGCTCCCGGCCCGTCAATCGAGGAGGTCGCCGCCGCGACCCGGGCGATCGCGGTTCGGGCGGAGCGGCTCGACCCTGGCCTGGCCACGACCGCCTTCATCCGCGAGGACCGGGGCGGCAAGGTGTTCCTCGACTCCACCCGGGCGGGCGGGGCGACGGTGGTCGCGGCCTACAGCCCCAGGGCCCGGCCCGGGGTGCCGGTGTCATTCCCGGTCGGCTGGGGTGAGATCGACAGCATCAGCCCTTCCGACTTCACCGTGCACACCGCCTCCGCGCTGGTCGCCGGCGCCGACCCCTGGGCGGACGGCATGCCCGCGCCACAGGTGCTCAGCCCCGACCTGATCGAGGAGGGCCGGGCGATCCCGGTGGCCCGGGTTCAGGCCATGCACGAGGGGAAGCGCCGCGCCCGGGCCCGCCGCGGCGGGTAGCGGCTTTCGCTTCGCGGAGCGGGCTCCGCGCCCGGGTACGGCCGGCACTGGGCTGCTCAGCCGTGCCCGGCGGGCCGGCCGGGGCTGCTCATCGGCTGATGACGACGCGGAGCCGGGGCACGGCGATCCACTCAGGGCAGGCGGTCCGGAACGCGCAGTGCGGCCGGACCGCCGCGGCCAGGTAGGCGATGCCAGGGCGGCGCGCGGTGTACAGATAGCCGGCGGTGGTGCAGCGGACCGAGAGCAGGACTCCCGTGCCCTGCTGATCCTGCCCGGGTCGGCAGGCACCGGGCAGGATCAGGCCGGAGACATCGAAACCGCGGCGGACGATGACCAGGAACCGCTGGCCCGTCACGACCCCCAGCGAGGCCGGGGCGAACGCCGGCCCGAGACGCACGATGACGAGGCGGCGCCGGTGCGCTGCCTCGGAGGGCGCCGCCGGCCGCCTGCTGGTGCTGGGCGAGGCTGACGGGACGGCTGGGTGGCCCGACGATCCTGCCGTGCCCGCAGTGCTGGCGCTTCCGCATCCGCACAGGATGACGGTGGTTAGCAGCCCGCTCGCCGCGGCCGCTCCTAGCGCGAGCCGGGCTGGGTGCCGGCTGAGCCGCATGGTCCGCCCCTCGGTGTCAGCCCGGGAAACGACCCCGGGGAGCCCCCGCCCGGGCGCTGGCGCGATCCGGAGCTTGCGGGGCTCGCAGGCTAAGGCCTACATCTTGGACGTTGCCGGGGCTCGTCCGGTTCCGTCCGGTGTCGTCCGTCGTCACCGCCCAGCCTCGCCCAGCCTCGCCCAGCCTCCCTCCCCGCCGGCACCCGGCGGCACCCGGCGGCACCCCGTAACGTGGGCTTATGTCCAAGCCCGTGGTGGCAGGCCCGCGGTCGGCGGCGTCGGGGGCCGGGCCCGCCGAGGCCCGGCCGGGCGGGTCCCGGTGGGCAGGCTGGCGGCCGGCGTGGTCGGCGCCCGCCGCACGAGCGGTGCGGGCGACGATCGTGGTGCCCGGTTTGTTCGCGCTGACACTCAAGGTCATTGCCGATCCGCAGATGGCCTTGTTCGCTGTCTTCGGCGGCTTCGCCACCCTGGTAATGACGAGCTTCGGAGGCACGAGGCGTGACAAGGCCGTCGCCCACCTCGGGCTCGCGACCGCAGGCAGCATTGCCCTCGTGATCGGGACCGCGGTCAGCGGCACGCCATGGCTGGCAGCGATCGTCACCATCCCGGTGACGTTCGCCATCTTCTTCGCCGGTGTCGCGGGGCCGAACGCTGCCTCTGGCGTCACTGCCGCGCTGCTCGCCTATGTTCTCCCGGTGGCCTCGGCCGGTGGTGTCGCCACGATCGGTTCCCGGCTCGAGGGCTGGTGGCTTGCCTCCGCAGCTGCCACGGCGGCTGTGCTGCTGCTTTCGCCGCGGTCGGCTGGCGACCGGCTGCGCACCGCCGCTGGCGCCACGGCGGCTGCCGTGGCCGCCACCCTGCGGGCCGTGGCCGAGACGGGCGGCGGCCCGGCAGCGCAGGACGCCCGCGAGGCCTCGGCGTCGGCAAAGTACGACCTGCTGGCGGCCTTCACCGCCGCCCCGTACCGGCCGACGGGGCTCGCCGTCGCGGACCAGGCTCTGGCCAGCCTCGTGCAGGTGCTGGAGTGGTGCGCCAGCCTGGCAAGCGACCTCGTGGACTGCCGCCCCGACATCCGTCATGCCGCGCCCGCCGACCGCGAGCTCCTGGTGACCACCGTCGGCCTGCTGCGGGACTGCGCGAGCCTGCTCGCCGGCCAGCACGCGGTACCGGATCTTCACAGCCTCGAAAGTGCCCGGGCGGCCAGCGCCGCGCACCAGCGCGAGCCCTGCCACGGTGGCCCGGACGCGGCCAGCGGCTGCACCCGGGTCTCGTTCTACGCTCAGGTGATCTCCGTCGCTGCCCGGTCTGCCACGGCTGACACGCTGATCGCAACGCGCCGGGCAAGCCCCGAGCTGGTCGCCGCGCAGCGTCGCACCTGGTATGGCCCCCCCGCCCGGGACGGCGCCGGCCGGCGGTGGCCGGCCCGGCTCGCGGCGCTGCCCGGCGGGCTTGCCATCCTCGGCGGGAACGCGAGCCTGCGCTCGGCATGGTTCCGGAACGCTGCCAGGGGCGCTATCGCCCTGGCCGCTGCCGTGGCCGTCGCGGACATGCTCGACATCCAGCACGGGTTCTGGGTGGTGCTGGGCACGCTGTCGGTGCTGCGCACGAGCGCGGCATCGACTGGTGCGAGTGCCTGGCGTGCGCTGGCCGGCACCGTCGCCGGGTTCGCGATCGGCGCCGCGCTGGTGCTCGGCATCGGCACGGGACAGGCGGCGCTGTGGGCAGCGCTGCCGGTGGCGGTCCTCATCGCGGCGTACACGCCGGGCATCGCGCCCTTCGCCATCGGCCAGGCCGCCTTCACCGTCACCGTCGTCGTGCTGTTCAACCTGCTGGTGCCGGTCGGCTGGACGGTGGGACTGCTGAGGGTGCAGGACGTGGCGCTGGGCTGCGCCGTGAGCCTGATCGTCGGGGCGCTGTTCTGGCCACGGGGAGCCGCATCCATGGTCGGGGACGACCTCTCGGACGCGTTCCGGAGCGGCGGCAGCTACCTCACCCAGGCTGTCGACTGGGCGCTCGGGCTGCGCCGCAAGCGGCCGGACGCCGGCCCGGCCACGGTCACGGCCGGCATCCGGCTGGATGACGCGCTGCGCGCCTACCTTGCCGAGCAGGGCTCCAAGCGGCTGCCAAAGGAGGACCTGTGGCGCTTGGTCATGGCCACAATGCGTATCCGGCTCACTGCCAACTCGCTGGCCGGCCTGCACGGACGGGCCGGCGGGGGTGGCGGGGCCGGCGGGGCTAGCGGGGCCGGCGGGGCCAGCGGGGCCAGCGGGGCCGGGTCCGGCGAGGGCGACCCGGCCAGCTCGGGGCTCCGGCAGCTCACCGTCGAGCTGGCTGGCTTCTACGAGCGGGTCGCGGTGCAGGTAGGCCGGCCAGGCAGAGAGCAGCCGGATGCGCTGCGCCAGCTCGCCGCCCTCGGCGCGCCTGCCGGACAGGAGGATGGCCTGGCAGGACAGCGGGGCCTGGTCAGCGTGCCGACGGCCGCGCACCCGCGGACCGTGTGGGTTCGCGAGCACCTGCGGCAGCTCCGTCAGCACGCGGACAGCATCACCGCCCCCGCGGCGCGACTGGCCGGGCTGCGCCGGATCCCCTGGTGGCGGTGACGCGCTCCGCAGGCCCCAGCGTGGCTGGCCGTGCCGCTTGCGGTCGCAAGCGCCTACGATGAGTCGGTGACGATGACCGGATATCTCCGCTTCCCCCACATCCATGCTGATCTGCTCTGCTTCGTGGCAGAGGATGACGTCTGGCTGGCCCCGGCCGGCGGCGGCCGGGCGTGGCGCCTGTCTGCTGACAGCTCCGACGCAAGTTACCCGCGGTTCTCCGCCGATGGCTCCCGGGTGGCGTGGACGGGCAAGCGCGACGGGCCGCCCGAGGTCTACGTCGCCGATGCGGACGGCGGGGCTGGCCGGAGGCTGACCTACTGGGGGAGCCGGACCACCAGGCTGTGCGGCTGGACTCCCGAGGGCGAGATTCTTGCGATCACCGCTTCCGGGCAGCCTTTCAGCGAGCGCACCTGGGCATATGCGGTTCCGGCCGACGACGGCCCGCCGCGCCGGCTGCCGTTCGGCCCGGTGGCCGACATCGACCTGGGAGCGCAGGCGGCCGGCCTGCTGACCGGGACATGGGGGCGGGATCCGGCGTTCTGGAAGCGCTACCGGGGCGGTACCGCGGGCAGGCTCTGGGCAGGCATCCCCGGCGCCGCCGGCCAGGGGCCGGGAGCGGCTGCGGATGGCCAGGGGCCGGGAGCGGCTGCGGATGGCCAGCCGGGGCAGGGCCAGTTCCGGTTCACCCGGATCGCCGGCCAGCTCCGCAGCCAGCTCGCCAGCCCGATGCTGGTGGGCGAGCGGATCGCGTTCCTCTCCGACCACGAGGGCACCGGGAACGTGTACTCCTGTGCGCTGGACGGCAGCAACCTGCGACGGCACACCGACCATGACGGGTTCTACGCCCGCAACGCGGCGACCGATGGGCAGCGCATCGTCTACCAGTGCGCCGGGGAGATCTGGCTGCTCGACGACCTGTCGGCTGGAGAGCCGCGCCGGGTCGAGATCCTGCTCAGCTCGGCGGCGGCGCAGCGCGCGCCCAGGCTGATCTCCGCCCAGGACCATCTTGGCTCGCTCAGCGCCGATGACTCCGGGCTGGCCAGCGCCGTCGAGGTACGCGGGACCGTGCACTGGCTCACCCACCGGGACGGGCCGGCCAGGGCGCTCTCGGTGGCTCCCGGTACCCGGGCGCGGCTGCCGCGGGTGCTCGGCCGCACCGGCGAGGTCGTCTGGGTGACCGACGCCGAGGGCGCCGACGCGCTGGAGATCGGGCCCGCTCTCCCGGCCGACGGGGACGACCCCCGGCCGCGCCGCCTGGCGGCAGGAGCGCTCGGCTGGGTGAGCGAGCTCGCGGCCGCGCCTGACGGGCGCACCGTGGCGGCCGCTAGCCGCGACGGCCGGCTGCGGCTTGTGGATGTCGCCTCGGGCCAGGTCACCGAAGTCACGGCGGCACAGAAGGGGCCGGTCAGCGGGCTGGCATGGTCGCCGGACTCCGCGTGGCTGGCGTGGTCGGAGCCGGTGTCGCCGCAGCTGCGGCAGATCCGGATGGCCCGTGCCGCCCGGGCAGCGGGGGAGGGTGCTGCCGTCGAGGTCGTCGACGTCACCGACGGGCGGTTCGTGGACACCGACCCGGCCTTCACGGCAGACGGCCTGTACCTGGCCTTCTTGTCGCGCCGCAGTTTCGACCCCGTCTATGACGCGCACTTCTTCGACCTGTCGTTCCCCTTCGGCTCCCGCCCCTACCTGGTCCCGCTGGCAGCCGCGACGCCCTCGCCGTTCGCGCCGACCCGGCAGGGCCGCGGCCCCGCCGGCGATCAGCATCACGGGCAGGCCGGCGAGCCGCAGCGGGAGACCGATGCGGCGCCCGGGACCGGTGACGCCGCACGCGGTGACGAGCGCGGGGAGCCGGCGCCCGTCGTCGTAGACCCCGAGGGCCTGGCGGCGCGGGTCGTGCAGGTGCCGGCGACCGAGGCGCGGTACGCCTCGCTGCGGGCAGTGAAGGGCGGCCTTGCCTGGCTGCGCGAGCCGCTGTCCGGAACGCTCGGCGAAGGCGGCGCCGATCCGCTGGGGGACGACAAGCCGCGGCCCGCTCTCGAGCGCTTCGACCTGGCCAGGCGCAAGGTGGAGGAGCTAGCCGGGGAGGTCGACTGGTTCGAGGTCAGCGGCGACGGCACCAGGCTCGTCATCAGCGACCGTGACAAGCTGCGCGTCCTGCCCGCCGACCGCAAGAGCGATCCGGAGAACCCGGAGGACGAGATCACGGTCGACACATCGCGCGCCAGGTTCCTCGCCGACCCGGCGGCCCTCTGGGCCAACGCCTACGCCGAGGCCGGCCGGATGATGCGGCACGACTTCTGGGATGACGGCATGTCCGAGGTGGACTGGGACGCAGTCCTCGACGCCTACCGGCCGCTGCTGGACCGGATCCGCAGTTCCGCCGAATTCGCCGATGTGCTCTGGGAGATCTTCGGCGAGCTCGGCACGTCTCATGCCTACGTCCTGGCCCCGGGTGAGCAGATCGGCGCCGAGAGCCCGTCGTCGGGACCTGGCGTCGGCCTGCTCGGAGCCGACCTGGAGCCGGACGAGGACAGCGCCTGGCGGGTGGCCCGGATCGTGCCGGGCGAGTCGTCCGACCCGCGGGCGCGCTCGCCGCTGGCCGCGCCGGGCGCTCAGGTGGACGTCGGTGACCTGCTGGTGGCCGTGGACGGGCAGCCCGTCGACCGCTCATCCGGGCCCGGGCGGCTGCTGGTCGGCGCGGCCGGCAAGCCCGTCGAGCTGACCACCCGCCGGGACGGCAGGCTCAGGCGTTCCGTCGTCGTCGCCCTGAAGGACGAGCAGCGGCTCCGCTACCAGGACTGGGTGGCCAGGACGCGGCAGCGGGTGCGGGCAGCGAGCGACGGGCGCCTCGGCTACCTGCACGTCCCTGACATGGTCGCCCAGGGCTGGGCGGACTTCCACCGCGACCTGCGAACGGAGATGAGCAGGGACGGGCTGATCATCGACGTGCGGTGCAACCACGGCGGGCACACGTCGCAGCTCGTGGTGGAGAAGCTGGCCCGCAAGATCATCGGCTGGGACGTGCCCCGGGGCCAGGAGCCGGAGAGCTACCCCGGTGACGCGCCGCGGGGGCCCGTGGTGGCGCTTGCCGACGAGTTCGCCGGCTCGGACGGGGACATCGTGACCGCCGCGATCCGCAGCCTCGGCCTCGGGCCCGTCGTCGGCACCCGCACCTGGGGCGGCGTGATCGGCATCGATGTGCCGCTGCACGAACTGGCCGACGGGACCTCGATGTCCGTTCCGAAGTACGCATTCTGGTTCAGCGAGTTCGGCTGGGGCGTGGAGAACTACGGTGTCGACCCGGACGTCGAGGTCATCATCTCGCCGGAGGACTGGGCCGCCGGCCGGGATCCGCAGCTGGAGGAGGCGATCCGGATCGCCCTGCAGCAGCTGGCTGAGCGGCCCGCCGCGGCGCCGCCGGACTCCTCGGGCCGTCCGTCCAAGCGGCGCCCGCCGCTGCCGCCGAGGAGCGCCGGGACTACCGGGTAGCGGCGAATCCCCTCGTCACTGGCGGGCCAGGTTGGGCGCGCCGCTGCGGAGCACGTACTTCTGGATCTTTCCGGTGGCGGTTTTCGGCAGCTCCGCGATGAACGTCACCCCGTGCGGGGCCTTGAAGTGGGCAAGCCGGTCCCGGGCGAAGGCGATCAGCTCGTCCGGGGAGGCGGCGGCGCCGTCGCGCAGCACCACGAACGCGTGCGGCGCCTCACCCCACTTCTCGTGCGGCAGCCCGACGATCGCCACCTCCTGGACGGCCGGGTGGCGCAGCAGCACGCCCTCGACCTCGACCGAGGAGATGTTCTCCCCGCCGCTGATGATCACGTCCTTGATCCGGTCCCGGATCTCCACGTAACCGTCCGGGTGCACCACAGCCGCGTCGCCGCTGTGGAACCAGCCGTCGCCCATCACCTTCTCGGTCGCCTCGGGGTCGCGGTAGTAACCCTGCATCACGACGTTTCCCCGGACCACGATCTCGCCCAGCGTCTGCCCGTCGGCCGGGACCTCCTTGCCCTCGGTGTCCACCACCCGCAGCTCACCCGAGGTGAGCAGCTCGACGCCCTGCCGGGCCTTGACGATCGCGCGGTCGGCCGGGCTGAGCGCCTCGTGCTCGGGCAGCGGCGCGCACACGGTGATGAACGGTGCCGTCTCGGTCAGCCCGTAGACGTGCGTGACCTCCCAGCCAAGCTCGCCCTCCAGCCGCTCGATAGTGGCCGCCGCGGGCGGCGCCCCCGCGGTCACCACGCGCACCCCGGCCGGGACCTCGCCGCGCACCTGCGCGGGCGCGCTGGCCAGCGCGATCAGCACGGTCGGCGCCGCGCACAGCCAGGACACGCTCTCCTCGCGGATCAGCCGGAACACCTCGGCCGGGTCCACCTTCGGCAGGCAGACGTGGGTGCCCGCGGCCGCCGTCACGGCCCAGGTATAGGTCCAGCCGTTGGCGTGGAACATCGGCAGCGTCCACAGGTACCTCTCGCCGACGCCGATCGGCAGGTGCAGCAGCGTCCCGATGACGTTGAGCGCCGCGTTGCGGTGCGTGATCATCACGCCCTTGGGCCGCGCGGTGGTGCCGCTCGTGTAGTTGATCGTGAGCAGGTCCCGCTCGTCGATGACGGGCCTGGTGAAGGCCGGATCGGCCGCGGCGACCGCCGCCTCGTAGTCGATCCAGCCCTCGCGGCCGCTGCCGCCGTCCAGCGCGACGAAGTGGCGGACGCCGGGCAGGTCGCCGCGGATGGCGTCGACCACGTCCAGGTATCCGGCGTCCGCGCAGACCACGCTGGTGCCGGAGTGGTTCAGGATGTAGCTGAAGTCGTCGGCGGCCAGGCGGTAGTTGACCGGCACCAGGACCGCGCCGAGCTGGGGCACCGAGTAGAACGACTCAAGCTGCGCGTGCGTGTTCGGGGCGATGGTGGCGATCCGGTCGCCCTTGCCGACGCCGAGGCCCTGCAGCGCCGCCGACCAGCGGTCGCACCGGGCCAGGAACTCCTCGTAGGTCCATCGCCGGGGCCCGTCGACCACCGCCGTGCGCTGGCCGTGCAGGCGGCGGGTGCGGCGGGCGAACTCCAGCGGGGTGAGCGGGGTTTCCATGAGGTGCCTCCTGTCTCGGGCAGATTATCTCGCGTGCCGGCCGGAGGTTACGCTCGGATAAGGCGCAGGCGGAGGGGCCCGCCTCGACAATCCGCGGCACAGCCCGCCAACGGTCCCTGCCAGGCATACAGGAGGGCTGTCGTGCGGGCACCGGGACACGCTGACTGGCTTCTGGCAGTGGCCGGCGAGCTGGAGCCGCTGGCGACCGGCGCCGAGCGCGAGGCGCTGACCGCGCTGGCGGAGCGGCTGCGCGCGGAGCGGCTGCGCATCCTCGTGGTCGGCGAGGCCAAGCGAGGGAAGAGCACGCTGGTGAACGCGCTGCTCGGGCGCGAGGTGCTGCCGGCCGGCGTCACCCCGCTGACCGCGGTCGCGACCACGGTGGTGCAGGGGGCCGACGGGATAGAGGTCGCCTTCCGGGACGGCCGGCGCGATAGCTACCCGCTCGACGCGATCGAGGACTACGGGACAGAACGGGGGAACCCGGGCAACCGTTCCGGCGTCGCGGGAATCACCGTCCGGGTCGATGCCCCGGTCCTTGCGCGCGGCGTCGAGATCGTCGACACGCCGGGCACGGGGTCGGTGCATGAGCACAACACCGCGATGGCCGGCGAGGCCCTGCTCAATATGGACGTGGCGATCTTCGTGCTCAGCGCCGACCCGCCGGTGTCGGCCACCGAGCGGGACCTGCTCACCCGGGTGTCCGGGCTCTCGGTGACCACGTTCGTCGTCCTGAACAAGGCGGACTACCTGGATGCCGCAGGGCTGAAGGAGGCCGTCGAGTTCACCGCCGCGGTGGCCCGGGCCGCGGCCGACGGCCCGGTGCGGGTCTACCCGGTGTCGGCCCGCGCGGCCCTGGCAGGCGCCGACCCCGGTTTCGAGGACTTCCGCGCCGCCCTGCTGGACTACCTGAGCCGCCGGCGGGGCACGGACCTGAGGCTGTCGGCGGCCGGGCAGCTCCGCCGGATCGCCGGGACGCTGCTGGATGAGGTGCTGCTGGCGCAGCGCGCGGCGACCATGCGCGGCAGCGAGGCCGCCGCCCGGGTGGAGGCCTTCGCGGCCCGGCTGGCCGCGGTCCGCCGTCACGGCGAGGACGCCGAGGCGGTGGCGTCCGCGGAGTCCCGCAGGCTGCTGCTGGCCCTGAACGAGGCCGCCGGGCAGGCCGTGCCCCGGCTGGCCGGCCTTCTCCGGGAGACTGCCGGCACCCTGCTGGCTGGGGAGCTGGCCCATGCCCCGGCGGCCCGCATCGAGCGGGAGGGCCGCGCCGCGCTGCAGGCGCAGGCCGCACGGTACGTGCAGGACTGGCGCCGGCAGCAGCAGGCGTCCCTGGAGAGCGGGCTTGCCGGGCTGGACGGGCGGCTGGCGGACGAGCTGGCCGCGGAGCTGGAGGTGATCCGCGGCGCGGCCGCCGAGCTGCTCGGCCTGGATCTCGCGGTGCCCGCTCCGCAGGAGCGGCTGCGCCACGGCCGGCCGTTCTTCCCGGTGCTGCGGGAATCCGTCGACCAGGCCGAGCTGCTGGCCGGCGCGGTCCGCCGGCGGATGCCCGGCGAGCTTGGCCGCCGGCTGGCGCGCGAGCACCTGCGCGCCGCCGTCGCCGACCTCGCCACCAGCCAGGTCGGCCGCGCCCGCGCCGACCTGCAGTTCCGGCTGGCCGAGGCGGCCAGGGACCTGATCGGCGCGCTGCGCCGGCGGTATGCGGCGGGCACGGGCCGTCTCGCGGCGGCCCTTCAGGAAGCCGCCGCGCTGCGGGAGGAGACCACGGCGCAGGCGGCCGGGCGGCTGGGCGAGCTGGCCGGCCGGGAGCAGGCGCTGCGCAGGGTGCTGGCGAAGATCGCGGATGCGGGGCAGCCAGAGCCTGCCGGATTTGCGCCGGCAGCGCCGCGTCCCGCAGAATGGGGGACCGGCGATGAGGCTCGCCGAACGGGCGGGAACCCGGCTGCCAGCCAGGGCTAGCGGGGATCCCGGCCGGAATCCGCGGTACCCCGCTGATGGCCTCTACTTCCCGTCGTGGCGCGTCTGCTGAGGCGCGCCGTACAGGAGGCCATCGATAGCATGACCGCGGCCGTGCCATACCCGCTGGTCCAGGTGCTGCAGGTGCTGACGGTCGCGGCTGGCTCGCCGCTGGTGTCCGGGGTGATCGCCCGGGCCGAGGCGCGACTGCAGGGCCGCACCGGGCCGCGGGTGCTGCAGCCCTACTACGACATCGCCAAGCTCTTCCGCAAGGAGGCGCTCGCCCCCGAGGACGCGAGCTGGGTCTTCCTGGCCGCACCGCTGGTGGCGATGGCCTGCTACCTCACGGTGCCGCTGCTGATACCGGTGCTGACCACGTTCGGGCTGCCGCTCGGCTACATGGGCGACATCCTCGGCGGCGGGTTCATCCTGTCGCTGGCCAGCTTCGCGGTGACGGTCGCGGCGCTGGAGACCGGCGACCCGTACGCCCAGCTCGGCGCGAGCCGGGCAAAGACGTTCGCCGCGATCACCGAGCCGGTGGTGCTGTTCGTGGTGTTCGTGGTGGCGCTGGTCACCGGCACCGACCTGCCGTACGCGCTGGCCGCGACCGTGCGGGCGTCGGCCGGGCAGATCGTCAGGCCCGCGCACCTGCTCGCGGCCGCCGCGCTGTTCATGGTGATCCTCTACGAGACCGGCCGGATCCCGGTCGAGTCGCACTCGGGCACCAGCGAGTTCGGGATGATCGAGGAAGCCCGGCCGTTCGAGCACTCCGGGCCGTACCTCGCGCTGCTGAGGTGGGGATCGGCGATGAAGCAGCTGATCCTCTACGTGATCCTGATCAACGTCTTCGTCGCGCCCTGGGGGCTTGCCGCGAGCGCCAGCCTGGGTGCCGTGCTGCTGGCGATCGCCGCGCTGCTGGCCAAGGCCGCGGGCCTCGGGGTGATCGTCGCGGTGATCGACAACTCGTTTGCCAAGCTGCGGCTGTTCAAGATCACTGAGTTCACGGCGGGCGCCTTCCTGCTCGCCGTGCTCGGGGTGCTCACGCTCTACCTGGGAGGTGGCTGATGGCCGCCGTCGCCCCGCCCAGCGTCTTCGCGGGCGGCGCCAACGTGATCGCCGTCGGCGTTCTGCTGGCCGAGTTCGGCATGCTGCGCCAGGCCGTGCTGCGGGACCAGGTCCGGCTGTATGCCGCGCAGTCGGCGCTGATCTCGGCGCTGGCGATCGTGGTTGCCGCCGCCCGGCACGTGCCGGAACTGTACCTGCTGGCCGGGCTGTCGGCGTCGCTGAAGGTCGTGGCGGTCCCGCTGGTGCTGCGGCGGCTGCTGCGCGGAGTCGGCGCCGAGCGCGCCGGCCCCGGCTGGACCGACATTGCCGGAACCGGCGCGCTCAGCGTTGCCAGCACGGTGCTGCTGGCGATCGCGGTCGCGGCCTTCGGGTTCTTCTCGGTCGCCGCGCTGCGCATCCACAGCCCGGTGCTGCCGGACACCGCGCTCGCCATATCGGTTGCGGTGTCGCTGGTGGCGCTCGTGCTGATGATCATGCGCAGGGACGTGGTCTCGCAGGCCATCGGGTTCCTGTCGCTGGAGAACGGGATCTCGCTGAGCGCGCTGGTCGTGGCGGCCGGGCTGCCGCTGATCCTGGAGGTGGCGTTCCTGTTTGACCTGCTGGTAGCCGCCGTGGTGTTCGGCCTGCTGATCCGGGTGCATCACGGCCGGGCGGAGTCGGTGTCCACCGCCGAGCTGACCAGGCTGCGGGGGTAGGCGTGCTCACGGTGCTAGTGCTCCTGCTCACCGTTCCGGTCGCCGCGGCGCTGGTGTCGCTGCGAGCGCCCGCCGCGGCCGCGAAGGCCGTCACCGCTGCCAGCGGGGTCACCTGCTTCGGGCTGGTCCTGGCGCTCGTGCCGGAGGCCGGTCACCGGCCGCTGGAGTACCTGTCGTTCCTGCGGGTGGACGCGGTGTCGGCGGTGTTCCTGCTCGCCACCGGCTTCCTGTACGCGGCGGTGGCCGTCTACTCGGTCGGGTACCTCGGGCACGGGCGCGGCGAGGAGGGACATGCGGGGTTCGCCCGCTACTGCCGCCGGTACTACCTGGGCCTGAACCTTTTCTGCTGGTCGATGCTGGCCGCGCCGATGATGGGCAACCTGGCCCTGCTGTGGATCGCGGTCGAGGTCACCACGGTGATCTCAGCGCTGCTGGTGGCGATCGAGGACACCGACGGCGCTGCCGAGGCCGCCTGGAAGTACCTGCTGATCGCCTCGGCCGGGCTGAGCCTCGCGCTGCTTGCCACGATCTTCGCCTACTACGCGGGCTCGCAGGCGCTCGGCGAGCACTACGACCTCTCCTTCGCCGGGCTGCTGCACGCGGGCAGCCGGCTGCCGCAGGATCCGGTGCGCCTGGCCTTCGTCCTGGCGGTCCTCGGGTTCGGCACGAAGATGGGGCTGTTCCCGGTGCACACCTGGCTGCCGGACGCGCATTCCGAGGCACCCACCCCGGTGTCGGCGCTGCTGTCGGGGTCGCTGCTGGCGGTCAGCTTCTACGCGGTCATCCGCTACTTCCAGGTGGCCTCAGCCGCGCTCGGCCCCAGGTTCCCCCGGGACGTGCTGCTGGCCTTCGGGGTCGCCTCGCTGCTGCTCGCCGCGCTGTACCTGATCGAGCAGCGGGACCTGAAGAGGCTGCTGGCCTATTCCAGCGTGGAGCACATGGGCATCCTGGCGATCGGGCTGAGCTTCGGCGCCCCGCTGGCGCTGGCCGGGGTGCTGCTGCACGTGCTCGCGCACGCCGCGGCGAAGGGCAATGCGTTCATGGGCGCGGGCGTGCTGGTCCGCAAGCTCGGCAGCAAGCGGATCGCCCCGGCCGGAGGTCTGGACCTGCTGCCGTGGAGCGGGCCGCTGTTCCTGCTGGCGATCTTCGCGCTGTCGGCGCTGCCGCCGTTCGGGATCTTCCGCAGCGAGTTCGAGATCGTCGCGGGCGGGCTGTCCGCCGGCGGCAGCGTGGCAGCGGCGGTCCTGATCGTCGCGGTGACGGTGGCGTTCTTCGGCCTGTCGGCAGCCGCCAACCGGATGCTGCTCGCACCGCGCGAGGGACCGGCCAGGGCGCTGGCTAGGGGCGAGCCGAGCGCCTGGATGGTCGCCCCGGTCGCCGCCGGGGTCATCGCGCTGGCCGTGCTCGGCGTGCACCCGCCCGCCGAGCTGACCCACCTGCTGGGCCAGGCCGCGGCTCAGCTGAGCGGGGCGGCGTGATGGCGGCCAGGGCAGCGCCGGCCCGCGCCGCGAGCGTGCCGGACCTGTGGGAGGAGATCACCCGGGAGGTTGCGGCCGGCCGCAGGTTCGCCGGCCTGATGGGCACCAGGCGCCGCGATGGGCTGGCACTGTCGGTGCACCTGGCAGTGCCCGGCGGCATCGAGACCAGGCAGGCCGTGATCCCTCCCGGATCGGCCGGCTTCCCTGCGCTGACACCGCGCCTTCGGGCCGCGTTCTGGTATGAGAGAGAACTGCACGACAGGTTCGGCATCGTTCCCGAGGGCCACCCGCGGCTGGAGCCGCTGATCCGGCCGGGCCCGCGTGCGCTGCCACGGCACGTCACCGGGCCCGGGCTGTTCACGATCGCGCACGGGCCGGTCCGCTCCGGCGTGACCGAGTCGGTGGAGTACCTGGTGGAGACGCCGGGGGAGGAGATCCCGCACCTGAACCTGCGGGTGTTCTACAAGCACCGCGGCATCGAGGACCGCCATGAGGGGATGACCACGGCCGATGGCGTCCTGCTCGCCGAGCGGACCGAGGGGATTGCCTCGGTCGCGCACGCGCTGGCCTACTGTCACGCGCTGGAGCGGATCGCCGGGGTCGAGCCACCATGGCCGGCCATGCTGGTCCGGGTCGCGCACGCGGAACTGGAGCGGGTCGCCTGCCATCTCGATGTCGCGATGCGGCTGGCCGATGCGGCGGCGCTGGGCGCCGCGACGGCCCGGCTCGGCCTGCACAAGGAGCGGGTGCTGCGGCTGGTGAGCCGGATGTGCGGGTCCAGGTTCGGCCGGGGGGTCGTTGTCCCGGGCGGGGTGAGCCGGCTGCCGCTGCTCGGCCCGGCCGAGCTGCTGGCCGAGGCCGGAAAGCTGGAGCAGGCGATCATGGCCGATGCCGGCGCGCTGATGGGCACCTCGTCGTTCGTGGACCGGCTGCGCGGCACGGGCCCGCTGCCGCCGGAGCGGGCTGCAGAGCACGGGGCTCTCGGGCCGGTCGGCAGGGCGTCCGGGGTCCGCGACGACGGCCGCGACGCCCGGCCGTATGACGCCTACCCCTCGCTGGGCCTTGGCCGGCCCTCGCCGCACGACGAAGGCGACGCGCTGGCCAGGCTGCTGGTGCGCTGGGACGAGGTGCGGCAGTCGTTCCACCTGCTCCGCCAGGCGGCCGACGAACTGGACGAGGCCGCCGACCAGCCGCTTCGCCGGGGTTGCGAGGTCGCCGCGGGCCGCGCCGCGGGCTGGGCCGAGGCGCCGCAGGGCGAGGTGCTCTACGACGTGTCAGTGCGGGACGGCCGGATCACGCGGTGCCGGCCGCGGTCGGCGTCGTTCCACAACCTGGTGCTGATGCACGAGGTCTTCGCGGGAGACATCCTGACCGACTTCCCGTTCATCGAGGCCAGCTTCGGGCTGTCGGTCGCGGGGGTGGCGGGGTTATGTGGGCACTGCGCGGCCTGCGTGACGGCGTGGTCACCACCAGGTGGCCCGCCAGGCCGGATCCGCATGCGGCCGCCGTGCGCGGCCCGGCCACGCTGACCGGAGCCGGCGCGGCACCCGCCCACGCTGGCCTGGCCGGCCTGTGCCCTTCCGGCGCGATCTCCTCAGGCGGCCTGACGATCCGGCTTGACCAGGGACGGTGCGTGCAGTGCGGCCGGTGCGTCGCGAAGCGGCCGGACCTGTTCGCCTGGTCGTCCGGGCCCGGCGTCGCCGCGCCGGCCCGGCAGGCGCTGGTCGTTCCCGAGATGCCGGAAACCCCCGAGCGCCTTGCCGAGGCACGGGCCCGGCTGCGCCGGCGCACTGCTGCCCTGCGCCGCAGCGTGCACCTGCGGCACGTGGATGCCGGGTCGGACGGCACGGAGGAATGGGAGATCCTGGCGCTGCTGAACCCGGCCTACGACGTGCACCGGCTGGGCGTGTTCTTCACCGCGAGCCCCCGGCATGCCGACATCCTGCTGGTGACCGGGGCCGGCACCGCGGGGATGGCCGGGCCGCTGCGGCGGGCGCATGAGGCGATGCCGGAGCCGAAACTGGTCATGGCTGTCGGCACCGACGCGGTGAGCGGCGGGCTGCACGGCGGCGGTGATGGCGCCTGCGGCGGGGCGGGCGGCATCCTCCCGGTCGACGTGTGGGTGCCTGGCTCGCCGCCGGACCCGTTCAGCATCCTGTACGGCATCCTGCTGGCGGCCGGCCGGCTGCCCGGGGGTGCCGCGGCGGGGCCGGCGCCCTCGCGGGCCGGCGATGGCACCGGGAGGCGACGGCGGTGACGGGATACTCGTGGGCGCTGGCCGCAGGGCTCGCGCTGCTCGGGGCCGCGGCGCTGCTGGACCTGACGGCCGGGGCGCGGCGGGAGCGCCGGGAGCGGGAGCGGGAGCGGCGGGAGCGGGAGGCGCGGGAGGCCTGGCTGCGGGCGGCGCCGTACCTGCTGGGCGCCGCCGCGTCGGCCTGCCTGGCCGTCACGGGCGCCGGCGCGCTGGCCGGCCGCGCCGTCCGGGTCGGCGGCGCCGCCGGGGCCGGCGGCGGGGCCCCGGCGACCACTGCGGGCGGGCTGCTCGGGGCCGGGCACGGCTGGCTCCTCGGGGCCGGGACCGGCGGGCTCGCCGCCGACCGGCTCTCCGGGCTGTTCCTGCTGATCGCGTTCGGTGCCGCGACGATGGTATCCCTGGCGTTCGCAAGCTGGGCGGCGCACACCGGCCCGGTGCGCCGCGGCCTCGGAGCCGGGTATGCGCTGTGCCTTGGCGCGGTTGCGGTCGTGCTCACCGCGACGGACGCGTTCACGCTGCTGTTTGCCTGGGAGTCGGTGACGGTCGCGTTCTACCTGCTGGCCGGGTTCGACCGGGATCGCTCCGGGCGGCCGGCCGCGGCCCTGGTCACGTTCGCGTTCGGCAAGGTCAGCGGCGCGGCGCTGCTCGCCGGCCTGCTGCTGCTGGCCGACAGGTCCGGATCGCTGGCGCTGGCCAGCTTCGGCTCTGTGCCGGCCGGAGCCGCGCGGACGACCGCGCAGGTGCTGCTGCTGGCCGGGTTCGCGGTCAAGGTGGGCCTGGTGCCGTTCCAGGTCTGGATGGCTCGCGGGTACGCCGCAGCGCCCGGGCCGGCCCGGGCGGTGATGGCGGGAGTGGCAGTCAACGTGGGGTTCTACGGGCTGTGGCGGACGCTGGCGGTCCTCGGCCCGGCGCCGGCCTGGCTTGCCGGGCTGCTGCTGGTCCTGGCGGGCCTGACCGCGATACTGGGCATCGCGCACGCTGCCGTCCAGCAGCGGCTGCAGCAGGTCATCGGCTACTCGAGCGTGGAGAACACCGGCCTGATCCTGGCCGGGTTCGGTGTCGCGCTCGTGGGCGCGGGCATCCCCGATGAGCAGCTTGTCGCCGCTGGCCTGCTCGCCGCGACGCTGCAGGTCATCGTCAACGCCGTGGCCAAGTCGCTGCTGTTCACCGCGAGCGCCGGCATCGAGGCGGCTGGCCGGAGCGACGACCTGGACCAGGTCCGCGGCATGGCACGACGGGCGCCGTGGAGCGCGACCGGGCTGGCCGTGGGCAGCCTGACCCTCGCGGGGCTGCCGCCGGCCTCCGGGTTCGTCTCGGAGTGGTTCCTGCTCGAGGCGCTCATGCAGCAGTTCCGGGTGCCCGGCCTCGGTGACCGGCTGGTGCTGGCGATCACCGGCGCGGCGGTCGCGCTGACCGCCGGGTTCGCCGGGGTGACGTTCGTCCGCCTGGTCGGCATGGTGGTGCTCGGGCCCGGCCGGCACGGGCCGGGAACACCCCGCGCAGCCGGGCCCGGCGGTCAGGATCGCCGGGTGCCCCCGGCCCGTGCCCGGCAGGCTGATCTCTCCGGGCTGCCCGGCAGGATCGCTATCGTGCTGCTCAGCGCCGCGTGCCTGGGGATCGGAGCGGTCAGCCCGCTGGCGGTCCGGGTGATCTCCGCCGGGCTGTCGCCGGTCGTGCCCGCCCTGGCGACACGCGGCGCGCTTCGCTCGCCCTGGGTCTTGCAGCCGGTCTTCTCCGGGTTCTCGATCCTGTCCCCCGGCTGGCTGTGGATCGCGATGCCGGCCCTGCTGGCATGCGTGGTCACCGTCGCCCTCGCCGCCTCCGGCGGCCGGCTCTGGCGGGTGCGGCGGGTTCCGGCCTGGCGTTCGGCGACCGCCGGGGTGGAGGGCGCGGGCAGTTACACCGCCTTCGGCTTCGCGAATCCGGCCAGGCGGGTCCTGGCGGGAGTGCTGCACACGCGGGCGCAGACCCGGCAGGTCTCGCCCGGCGACCAGGCCCGGACGGCGCACGTCGGCTATTCCTCCGACATCATCGAGGTCGTGGAGGAATACCTGTACCGGCCGGTGCTGAGGCCGGTACAGGTGCTGGCACGGCAGGCGAAGCGGCTACAGTCCGGGCGGCTGGACGCCTACCTTGCCTACATGCTGATCGCGCTGATCGCGCTGCTGGCCCTCGTCACCGCGCTGCGCTGAGCCGGCAGGCGGTGACGGTCACGGCTAGCCGCGGATCTCGCGTGGCGTGACGAAGTCGGTCAGCCTGGCGCCGCCGGGGCCGAGCCGCGGCCATGGGCCGGTGAACGCCAGGACCGCAAGAGCGGCGGTGGGGAACTTCGACCTGACGCGATCCAGGTCGCCTGGCTGCTGCCGCTTCGCCTGCTGCCCGGCGCCCCCCTCCGCCAGGCAGAGCGCCAGCTCCGGCAGCGCCGGATCGTGCCCGACCACCAGCACCGTCCGGGTCGCTGCCGGCGCGGCGCGGATCACGGCGAGCAGCCCGTCCGCTGATGCGCCGTAGATCGCCTGCTCGTAGCGGACGGGCGGGCTGGCCCCGAGTTCCGCCTGGGCGAGCTCCCAGGTCTCGCGGGCCCGGCGGGCCGTGGAGCACAGGACCAGGTCCGGGACGCAGCCCTGGCGCTGCAGCCACCGCCCCGCCGCCGGGGCGTCTCGGCGGCCGCGCGGGGCGAGCGGCCGCTGGTGATCAGGCACGTCCGGCCAGGCCGACTTGGCGTGCCTGAGCAGCACCAGCCGTCGTGGCCGGTTCCCGGTCATCTGCCCGCCCCTATCCCGCTCGCGGCGTCCCGCCCGTCGCTGCCATCCCGCGCCGCCCGCCCTCCTCGCCCGCGCCGGAAGGGCAGCAGGCCGCCGCTAGCTCACCCGGCCAGGTCCACCTGTCCCGACAGCCGCGCACGTCGGTGTCCTTCCCGGGTTCGGGCTCCCGGTACACCTCAGAAACCTGGCCGATCTCGGCGCGCAGGTACGCGGGATATTGACAAGGTCGTACATGTACGCAAAGCGGGTCGCGACGCGGGCCGTAACAGCGAGGATCTTGGTATCTGGGCTGCGCTCGTCGAGCATGCTTCGCTCAGCGTCGGCCAATGTAGTTCGTCTCCGGTGAGAGCAGCTCGGTCAGCCTGCTGCAGGGCCACGAGGCCCGCCTGGCCTCGGTAACGGCGAGCGGCTCGGTCAGGCTGGCCTGCCAGTCGTCGGGCTGGCCCTGCCACCGCGAGCACGCAGCATGTAGCGGACAGAGGCTTTGCGGCGGCTTGCCGCGGGGGGCGCACGCTGGCCTGCGGCCAGAACGGAACTCCCGGACCGCCCGCCAGAGCAGCAGAACCTCATCGTCGGATACTCGTGCCATCACGACTCCCGATCGGTGTCTCAGGAGCCATCAGCGGTCACCTGGCCACGGTTACGGCGAGCCCCATCGCCGTCGCGGAGCCGACCGCGATCCGCCGTGCCCGCCGATGCCGGGCTCGTGTGACTGCGGCCGACCAGTCGGCATGATCTGCGCACCGCTTGCTGGCGGAGGCTCCGGCGCTCAGAATAGTCTCTGGCGATGCGGCTCGCCGTGACCGCGGCCAGGTGACCGCTGATGGCTGCTACAACGATGGATCGGCTTGCGGTCGCAGGAGGCCACCATGACATCAGCCCAGGTGAGTGGCTCGGCAGCGGAGGTCGTTCGATGACGGGCGGACCGTACCGGCGGGTGCTGGTCGGCTGGGACGCATCCACCGACGCTATTGCCGCCCTGGATGCGGCAACGGCGATAGCCGGCGGGCGGGAAGGGCATGTGGTCGCGCTAACCGTCTTGCCGCGGGTCGCGCACCTGGAGTCAGCCGACGGCGAGCAGGCCCCGGCCCGCTGGCAGGCACAGGAGCGGTTTGAGCAGGCGCGCCAGGCCCTGCGGGTCCGCACGGTGCGGATAAGCCTGCACATGATCGAGGCAGAGAAGGCGGGCAGTGCGCTGTGCGAGTACGCCGCCGATCACGGCTTCGATCTCCTCGTGCTCGGCCGTCACGGTCATGGCGGCAGCTCACGGCACCATCTCGGCCAGGTCGCCGAGGCGGCTGCCCGGGGCAGCGCGATCCCAGTGCTGCTGCTCAGCCGGTCCTGACTGCACTGCCCGGCCGCATGCTGCAGCCGGGCAGGTCGGCCACGGATAGCCAGGCGGCTGCCAAGAGCCACCCGCTCGCCACGTCCGACGGCCAGTGCACGCCCAGATACACCCGGCTCAGCCCGGTGGCCAGGCACAGCGCGGTCGCGGCACGTCGCGCGGCCCGCGGGTACGCGGCCGTTCCTGCGCCAAGGGCGAGCGCCGCCAGCGTTGTGTGCTTGGACGGGAAACTGTGCCCGTGCGGGGTAGCCATCCAGTAACGGCGCGGCGGGCGCGGCCGGGCGATCAGGTCACAGAGCAGCCGCCGCGTGCTGGCACCGACGGCAAGTACCGCGACGGCACGCACCGCCCTCGCAGAAATGCCGGCAGGCCGGCTGCTGTGCGGGAAGAGCGCAGCTCCGAGCCCGGCTAGCGTCGGCGCGGTTAGCAAGGCGGCCCACGGCTCGCCGGGGACGCTGGCCGCGCGCGCCATCATGCTCGCCAGCTCCGGCCTGGGCATGCGATGGAGGCCGGCAAGAACGAATTTATCAGCCTCGGTCACACCGCCGCTGTAGATCACGTTGAGCACGAGGACGCCAAGTAGCCCGCCGCAGGCGACTGCGCGCGCTGCGTTGGCCTGGCTTCCGGAGGTGCTTGTCATCCTAGGTCATTCTCCACTGGCGGGCTCGTGAGGCCAATCGGGGGCCTGGGCCCAGCGTTCCGGGCCGGCGCTAAGCAGAGCTTCCCGGCGATAGGAGTACCTAGCAGAAACAGTTGGTCATCTGAGCGCCGCTCTGCACACGCCCGCCTCAGCCTCGGGTACAATCAAGTTTGTTAGCGCGATGAGGCTCGCGTAACGCGGGGGCGCATCGTCCTCGCTGATGGCCTCTGCCCAGGCGGTGTTTGGGTGCCGTACAGGCAGGCGGAGGTCATGTGGCTGCTCCTCTTTTGATCCAGGTGCTGCAGAGCCTTGTGGTCATTGCCGTCGCGCCGCTGTACGCGGGAGCCCTTACCCGAGCCGAGTCCATCGTTGCCTCCAAGCGCGGGCCTAGCTTGCTGCAGCCCTACCGGGACTTGGCCAAGTTGCTGCGCAAGGGCAGCGCGGTCAGCGACCAGGCGTCCTGGGTATACCGGATTACCCCGTTCATAACCTTTGCCTGCTATATGACCGTTTCAGTGATTGTCCCTGTCCTCACCAGCGACCCGCTCCCGCTGGCCTTCCTCGCCGACCTGATCGGCGGGGCGTTCGTGCTCGCGCTTGCAGGTTTCATGACGTCGCTGGCCGGACTGGATACGGCGAGCCCGCATGGCGGGCTCGGCGCCAGCCGGGCAAGCTGGATCGGCAGCATGGCCGAGCCGGCGCTCATCCTGGTGTTCTTCACCGTGGGGGCAGTGTCCGCCTCGGACAACCCGTACCTGATGAACCACGCGATCGCCGCGTCCCCGTATGCCTTGGTGCTGCCCACGCACCTGCTGGGGATGGTTGCGTTCTTCATGATCGTGCTGGTGGACACCGGGCGGATCCCGATCGACAACCCCGGCGGCTCGACAGAGATATCGATGATCGAGGAAGGCCGGGTCCTCGAGTATTCCGGCCGGGAGTACGCGCTGATGAGGTGGGGGAGCTGGATGAAGCTCTTCCTGCTCTCATCGATCTTCATGAACGTGTTCGTGTTCCCGTGGGGCCTGGGCAGCGCGGCAAGCGGGATTCCCGGCGCCCTGCTGGCGATCCCGGTGCTGCTCGCCAAGCTCGCCGGATGCGGGCTGGCGATCGTGGTGATCGACACTTCTTTTGCTAAGCTGCGGTTCTTCCGAATCGCCGAGTTCCTTGGCGCTTCGTTCATGCTCGCGGTCGTCGGCGTCGCCACCTCGTACGTGATCGGGGCCTGAGGTGCAGAACCTGTCGGCGGCGAGCCCGGCCGGCGTCCTGCTCGACCTGTCTGGCGTGCTCATCCTGCTGCTGGCGTTCGCCTGCCTCGGCTCAAAGCTGTTCAACCGCTACCTGGCCTACTACGGCGCGCAGTCGGTGATGCTCTCGCTGGCTGCGGCCGTCACCGCGTTCACGTTCGGCAGCATCGAGCTCTGGATCCTCGCGGTCCTCACACTGGCGATCAAGGGCATCGGGATCCCGGTGGCCGCCCGCCGCCTGCTGATCGCCCGGCTCGACCTCAAGCGGGACGCAGCGCTCTCCACTGGCCTGTCCACCTCGTTGATCGCCGCTGCCGCGCTGACCGCATTCGCGTATCTAGTCACCCGGCCGCAGCTGCTGCCACACGGCGTGATCGCTGCCGCCGTCGTGCCGCTGTCCACCGCGGTCATCCTGCTCGGGGCGCTGGCGATGGTGGTCCGTCGGCATACGGTCGCCCAGCTGATCGGATGGCTGATCGTCGAGAATGGCGTGTTCCTCGGTGCGATCACGCTGGTCGCGACCTTCCCCTTCATCGTAGAGGCCGGGATCTTCCTGGACCTTGTCGCCGGAGTACTGATCATGCTCGTGTTTGTGTCCGGGCTGACCCGCCGCCTCGCCGGCGCGAGCGCGGCCGAGCTGAGGGAGCTGCAGGGCTAATGATCGCGCTGGTTATCCTCACTGCGGCCGGGCCGCTGGCCGGCTCGGCCGCAGCAGCCTGCGGGGCGCGGGCGCGGCTGGCGGGCTGGGCTGGGTCCGCCGGTGCCGGGCTCTCCGTGGCCTGCGCGATCTGGCTGCTGACGGCGCAGCTGAGGGGCGCGCCGCTGTCCGCCTTCGGTGGCTACCTGTACCTGGATGCGCTCAGCGGGTTCTTCCTGCTGACCGTGGCCGTGGTGACGCTGATGGCCGCCGTCGGCTCCGTCGCCTACCTGGCGGCTGAGCAGGACGCCCGGTACCTTTCTGAGTTCCAGGTCCGGCTGTACTTCGTATTCTTCGGGCTGTTCGCATCCCTGATGCTGGCCGCGCTCGAGACCGGGAACCTCGGCCTGCTGTTCGTCCTGATCGAGGCGTCTACGCTTGCCAGTGCCGCGCTGGTCGGCCTGGAGGCACGCTCCCGCTCGCTGGAGGCGGCCTGGAAGTACGTGATCATCAGCTCGTTCGGGGTGACGATCGCGCTGGCCGGGACGCTATTCCTGTTCTACTCGGCCAGCACCCTGCACCTCGCGCCCGACTTGCGGCTCACCTGGCCCGCGTTGTTCGCGCACTCCCGTGCCCTGGCGCCGCAGTCGCTAAGACTCGCGTTCCTGCTCGCGGTCGTCGGCTACGGAACCAAGGTCGGGCTGGCGCCGATGCACACATGGCTGCCGGACGCGCACGCCGAGGCGCCGAGCCCGGCCAGCGCGATGCTGTCCGCCGCGCTGCTCAATACCGGGATGTACGCGATCATCAGGTTCCTGGCGATCGCCAGGGGCCGCCTCGGTGACGGGTTCCCGCGCGGCGTCCTGCTCGCGTTCGGCTTCCTTTCGATCGTCATCGGCGTGCTGTTCATGATCCGCAAGGGGAACTTCAAGCGGCTGTTCGCGTACTCCTCGGTGGAGCACATGGGGATCATCGCGGTCGCGCTCGGATTCGGCGGCGTGCTCGGTCTGTACGGGGCGCTGCTGCATACGCTCAACCACGCGATCGCCAAGTCGGTGCTGTTTCTGTCCAGCGGTGACATCTCGCTGCGGTACCGGACCAGGGAGGCAGCGCGGGTGAGCGGGCTGCTGGCGATGGCACCAGTCACTGGCGCCGCGCTGCTGCTCGGCTCGTTCGCCGTGCTCGGCTCGCCGCCATTCGGGCTGTTCCTGTCCGAACTGACCATTGTCAGGGCCGGGTTCGCCGGCGGTAGCCCGGCGCTGCCGCTGCTGCTGCTTGCCCTCCTTGCCGTGGCGTTCGTGGCATTTGCCAGGACCACGACCGGGATGGCAACGGACGAGCCGCAGGCAGCGGCGGGTCCGTTGCGGAGCCCGTACCGGGACCGGGCAGCCCGGGTGGCTGCGGTGGCCCCGCTGGCCGCCGGGCTTGCCGGGCTGCTGGTCCTGGGGCTGTGGATCCCGGCAGGGCTGAACACGATCATCCGGCACTCACTGGTGGTGATGTGATGACCGCCGTCCGAACCGAGGAGGCCCCCGGTCTGCGCGACCTGCTGGCCGACCTCGCGCGGCTCGGCTCAGCACCGGCTAGCAGAGCCAGCTCGGTAGTGAGCCTGACAGTGCCAGTCGGGGGCCTTGAGCAGGTCGTGCACCGGCTGATCGCCGAGCCTGGCGCTCGGCTCGCCGACATGTTCGCCTCTGCGGAGCCGCAGCGCTCTGGCTGGCCGGAGAGGAACTCTGAGCCAGTGCGGCTGCGGATGGTCTGGGCGCTTGACGCGCACCGGGCATACCTGATCACCGAGTCGCTAGTCGACTCGGCCTCCTACCCGGAGCTGTCCGATATTGCCCCTGCCGCGTTCATCGAGGAGTGCGAGATCTACGAGCAATTCGGGATCCGCCCGGCGGGCGGCAAGCCGCTGAACCGCCTCGTACTGCCTCCGCATGCGGGGCGGGACTTCCCCCGGCTGGGCAGGGCACCGCTGGAGGAGCCGGGCGAGGTGCACGCGCTGCACCTGGTCGGCGGGCAGGCGTTCGAGTACCCGTTCGGCCCGGTCCGCCAGGTCGGCGTGGAGTCGCTCTACTACGGGCTGGTGACCAGCGGCGAGGAGGTCGTCGACCTGTACCTGTTCACCTGGCACAAGCACAGGGGCGTTGAGCTCCGGCTGCAGGGCTGTTGCCTGGCAGATGCGTTGTTCTACGTCGAGCGGATGGAGGGCCTCGGCGCGGTGGCCAACGGCTGGGCGTTCGCGGCTGCGGCGGAGGCTGTGCTCGGCATTGCCCCGACAGAGGAAGCGCTGCGCGCCCGCGCGGTCGCGCTGGAGCTGGAGAGGCTGTATAACCACGCCGCAGCCACCGCGGCGCTGTGCCAGGCCTGCGGCCTGTCGGTCGGTCAGGCTCAGGCTGAGATCGCTCTGGAACGGCTGCACCGCGTCAACGCGGCCGCATTCGGTCACCGCTACCTGTTCGGGGTGATCGACATCGGCGGGGTAAGGCAGGCACCCGATGTCGCGGCGCTCCGCGCTGCGCTGCCCGCCGCCTACGGTGAGCTGCGTCGCGCCACCGACGCGCTACTGGCCACGAACTCGCTGGTGGACCGGCTTGAGGCAACGGGAATCCTGACTGCTGAGGCAGCGCGCCGGCTCGGCCTGGTCGGCCCGGTTGCCCGCAGCACCGGCCTTTCGCTGGACGCTCGCGCTGACCACCCGGTGGCTCCCTACGATCGCCATCCTCCGGCGGTCGCCACCGGGGAGGCCGGGGACGTGCTGGCCAGGTTCCGGGTCATGCTGGCCGAGGCAGGCGAGTCGGTCGCGCTGATAGGCGACCTGCTTGACGCGGGGACCGGTACCGGCACCGTCAGGGCGGCAATCCCCGGCAGCGCCGGGCGGCCGCTGCCTGGCCGGGCGGCGATCGGGCAGCCGCGGCCAGCAGGCCGCGGGCAGGGCGGCGAGCCCGGGAACCTCCGCCACGGGCTCGGCTGGGCCGAGTCGTCCCGCGGCGAGACGCTGGCCTGGCTGGCCCTGGATCACGACGGGCTGATCACCCGGGCCAGGCTTCGCCCGGCATCCGCCCGGAACTGGCGCGGCTTCGACGACGCCGCCCGCTCGCAGAACGTGTTCACCGACATCCCGATCATCGAGGCGAGCTTCTGGCTGACCGTGGCCGGAATAGCCCGCTGAGGCTGCGGGCGAGCCGAATGGAAGGAGGACGGCAGATGCCGCTCTGGTTCGCCAGGGGGCTGCGCCGCGGCGTGGTCACCACGCGCTACCCCGCGCAGCGTGACCCGAGCGCAGCCGACCTGCCCACCCCGCCTGCGTTCTGTGCGGAGAAGCTGACCCGCGAGGTGGCAGACCAGCTCTGCCAGGCCTGCCCGTGCGGTGCCCTCTCGCGAGCCGGGGATGCGCTTACCTTTGACGCCGGCGCCTGCACCGCGTGCGGCAGGTGCGCCCAGGCGGTGCCCGGGGCGGTGACCCGCAGCGGCGAGTTCGAGCTGGCCGCAACGAGGCGCGAGCACCTGATCAAGCAGATACCACTGGTCGGTGAGTCGGAGAGGTGAACCAGGCGATGACCGCGGCCGGATTTTCACCGCAGGCGGGCGAGGAGTCAGCAGAGGAACTAGCCGCGGCGCAGCTGCGGCGGCAGGTCGCCCGGCAATTCGGTCGCAGCCTGCACATACGCACGTTGGACACCGGCTCGTGCGCAGCCTGCGAGCAGGAGATACGGCTGCTCGCCGCGCCGCATTACGACCTGCACCGGCTCGGGCTGTTCTTCACCCCGGCGCCTCGCCACGCGGACATGCTGCTGGTCACCGGCCCGATGATCCGCGCCTTCGACGTCGCGGTACGCAAGACCTACGAGGCGATGCCGGGACCGAAACTGGTGGTGGCGACCGGAGCGTGCGCGCTCGGCGGCGTCTACCAGCCGGACGCCTTCACGCATGGCGGAGCGGGCGAGATGCTGCCTGTCGATGTCTGGATACCGGGCTGCCCGCCCAGCCCGCTGGCGCTGCTGCAGGGCCTGCTGGTCGCCGTCGGCCGACTTGCCGAGAAATCGCGGACCATGACATTCGTGCAGAACGGGAATCCCCGGTGACCGCCCTGCCGCTGCTGGCGACCGCGGCCATGCTGTGGGCAGCCGCGGCCGTGACCGCGCTCGCCACGCTGGCAGGGCGCCCGTGGGGGTCGTCCTGCCGACCTGGCCTGGCGGGCAGGGCGGGGCTGCGCGCCTGCTGCCTGCTATCTTGTCTCGGCGGGGTGGCCGCAGCCTGGGGCGGGGGGCTGTCGCTGGTTTCCGGCAACAGCCGGACGGCCTCCGCAGGCGGATCGGTACTAGCCGGCACCCTGCAATTGCAGGCGACGAGCCTTGCCGGGGTCTTCGCGGCGCTGCTCGGCGTGATCGCGGTGGCCACAGCAGCCTATGCGCCCCGCTACCACGAGCCGTCCCCGGCCGCCGGGCTCTACCTCGCCGCCTACAACCTGGCCCTGCTGGCCAGCATGGCGGTTCTCGCCGCGGGGGACGTTGTCACGTTCTGCGTGGCCTGGGAATCCATGGCGCTGCTGTGCTACCTGCTGATCCTGCGCCGGCCACGGCGCACCGAGGTGGCGGCCGGCGCGTTCTGGTTCCTGGCGCTGTCCGAGATCGGGTTCGTGCTGATCGTCGCCGCGTTCGTGATCCTCGCCGCAAAGGCTCACTCGATGCAGCTTGCCGTGATCGCATCGCGCGCACACCTGGTCGGCGGCGACTGGCGGGACGCCGCCTACCTGCTCGCACTGACCGGCTTCGGGTTCAAGGCCGGGCTGGTGCCGTTGCATGTCTGGCTGCCCGAGGCTCATCCGGTCGCGCCGGCTGACGGCTCGGCGTTCCTGTCCGGCCTCGTCGTCAAGCTCGGCGTGTACGGGATCGCGTTGTTCGGCTTCCGGCTGCTGCCCGGCCTGCCGGCCTGGCCGGCAATCGTCACGATGGCTGCCGGGGCCGTGACCGCCGCGATCGGCATCCTGTACGCGCTGAACGAGCGGGATATCAAGCGGTTCCTCGCGTTCTCCACGATCGAGAACGTGGGGATCATCGTCACCGCGCTCGGCGCCTCGATGACGTTCCTAGCCTACTCCCAGCGGTCGCTATGGGCGTTTCTGCTGCTCGCTGCCCTCTATCACGTGGCTAACCACGGCTGCTACAAGACCTTGCTGTTCCTGGAGGCCGGGGTGATCGAGCACGCCGCCGGAACCCGGCTGTTCGACCGGCTCGGCGGCCTGACCCGGACGCTGCCGCGCACCTCGGTGATCACGTTTGCCGGGACCCTTGGCATCGCGGCGCTGCCGCCCTTCAACGGGTTCGTCAGCGAGTGGCTGATCTTCCAGGGGCTTTTCCAGGGGTTCCGGACGGGCAGCCACCTGGTCGGCATCCTGATCGTGCTCGCCGCAGCGACGCTCGGGCTGACCGGCGGCCTGGCAATCTACGCGTTCGTCCGCGGCTACGGGATCCCGTTCCTCGGCATGCCCCGCACCCGGCAGGCAGCGCAAGCCCGCGAGGACGGGCAGCCTGTCGCGGGCCCGGCTCTGCTCGCGGCGGCCTGCGCGGCGCTCGCGGTCGGCGCGCCAGTCGTGCTGGCCGCGCTCTCCCGGGCCATGCGCACGGTGACGGGAGTGGAACTGCGCCCTGTGCTGCTGCCAGGCAGGCTCACGGTGACTCCCGCTCCTCCGCCGCACACGATCTTCTCGGCGCTGTCGCCGACTTACCTTGCCGTGTTCCTCATCGCGGTGATGGCCGTGCCCGGGCTGATCTACCTGGCCGGGCGGCCGAGGGCGGCGAGCGTCACCGTTCCGGTGTGGGATGGCGGGATCGTCGCGTTCCGGCCCCGGATGCAGTACTCGGCGATGACGTTCTCAGCCCCGACCCGGGTCACTTTCGACGCGCTGTACCGGCCCGCCGTCTCTGTGCGGCGGGCGTCCGACGACCCGGCGGGGCGGTCCGGCCCGGTGCACTACGAGTCCGAGGTCAGCCCAGTCTTCACCCGGTACCTGTACCGGCCGGTGGTCCGGGTTGTCGAGCGGCTGGCCGACGTCGTCAGGCCACTCCAATCCGGGGATGTGAACCTCTACTTGCTGTACGTCTTTGCAGTAGTGCTCATCGCCTACCTGGCAGGTGCGCTCTGAGCGGGCCACATGCGGCGCGCCCGATGCGGTTCGGTCCTCTGAGCGTGGGTGAACGGTGGCCTCGCTGGTGTGGCCGGCCTCCGCTGCGGCGGGCCGTGCCCTGCTGCGCGGGCACACCTCGCACCGCACTAGAATCACAATAAAGGCGATGGAGCTCGCCAAATCCGCCGGATGGCTGATGGCTCCTGCTAACCGCTCAGCGGCAGCTCAGCAGGAGGAGTGGCCATGACCGCACAGGCATCCGGGCTCAGGGTGTCCGCCAGCGGCACGAAGGCGCAGAAGTGACCCGGCCGCACACCAGGCTGGCTGGCGAAGAGCATCGTCGGCTGGCGGCGTCCGGGAACGCGATACCGGACGGTGCCAGCCACGTCCCCAGCCTGCTGTTCGTTCAGCCCGTACCGGTCATAGCCGAAGAGGGGCGGGACGACCGTTCGTTTGCTGCGGACCTGAACCTCGACCAGATCGTGGCGGCGATCGCGGGTGACCGTGAGGAGCGTGATCTGATCACGAGCGTGCTGTTCAGCCATTTGCGCCACGCCGACGCCGTGCGCTTCCGGCAGGAAGTGTTCCGCGACCTCGACGACCAGGCCCTGCTCGATGGGGTCAGGAGCTTCACCGAGCGGATGGCCGAGGTAAGAGCGCACCTTCGCCAGGTCGCGGAGATGCGCTACCGCTATCAGCAGGAGGGATGGCTGCTGGACGGCGCGGCCATCTACTGCGAGGCAGTGCGGTCCCTGGCTGCCTGCCTCGCCTCGGCGTCCGTCAGTTCCCGCGCCCTGCTGGCCTTCCGGGAGTACCTCACCTCCTATGTCACGTCAGCTGAGTTCGCGGCCCTGGAGTGCGACACCCGCGACATGAAGTCCGCCCTCGCGAGGGTTCGCTACACCACGCGCATCAAGGGCAGCCGCGTCGACGTGAGCCGCTACCACGATGAGCCCGACTACAGCGCCATGGTCCTGGCGACCTTCGAGCGCTTCAAGCAGGGCGCGGTCAGGGACTACCGGATCCGCTACCGGGCCTGGCCCGGGATGAACCACGTGGCCGCACAGATACTCGACCTGGTGGCCAGGCTCTTCCCTGAAGAGTTCTCCGCCCTGGATGAGTACTGCGCCCGGCACTCCTCGTTCCTTGATGACGGTGTCCGCAGCGCCGACCGGGAACTTCAGTTCTATCTCGCTTACCTCGGCTATATCGAGCCGATCCGGCTGGGCGGGCTGTCGTTCTGCTATCCGGAGGTCTCCGCGCAGTCCAAGGAGGTCCGTGCCACCGGCACCTTCGACCTGGCACTGGCCGGCAAGCTCATCTCCGAGCGCAAGCCGGTGGTCACGAACGACTTCCGGCTGGGCGGCCCCGAGCGCATCTTCGTCGTGACCGGGCCAAACCAGGGAGGAAAGACCACCTTCGCCCGCACCTTCGGGCAGGTCCACCACCTGGCCAGCATCGGCTGCCCGGTACCGGGCAGCAGCGCGCGTCTCTTCCTCTTCGACCGGATCTTCACCCATTTCGCCAGGGAGGAAGACCTCACCACGATGACCGGGAAGCTGGAAGACGACCTGGTGCGGATCGGGGAGATCCTGCGCGCCGCCACCTCTGACAGCATCGTGATCCTGAACGAGATCTTCGCGTCCACCACTCTGCACGATGCCCGCTTCCTGGGAGCCAAGCTGATCACGAAGATCATGCGGCTGGACGCTCTGGGCGTGTACGTCACGTTCGTCGACGAGCTTTCCGCTCTCGGCGAGCAGGTCGTCAGCATGATGAGCACCGTCGTCCCGGATAACCCGGCCGAGCGCACCTTCAAGGTCGTCCGCAAGCCCGCCGACGGCCTTGCCTACGCGCTGGCCATCGCGGAGAAGTACGACCTCACCTATGAGCGGCTCAAGAGCAGGCTGACGTCATGAAAGCCCACCTTCTCTATGCAGAGCATGACTTCGACTTCGAGGCCGCGCTGCCTGGCGGCCACGAGGAGCTGGTCCAGGACCTGGAGCTGGCCACGCTGCTAGGCGCGATGGCCAGAGGCGATGAGTTCCTGGCCGAGGTGTCCGCCAAGGTCCTGCTCACCTGCCTGGCCGACCCGGAAGCGATCCGCTACCGCCAGCAGATCCTGGCTGACTGCCTCGCGGAGCCTGGCGTGATCCGCGAGATGTATGCCGTGACAGTCGCCGCATTGCGGGACAAGCGGAACATCTGGGGAGGGTACGGCGGGAGCTACCAGAACCCCTCGTCCAACCTCTCGGGTGCGGTCAGCCATCTGGAAGCCTACGTGGCGCGCCTGCGGCAACTGCGGAAGATCGCAGACGACCATGCCGGAAAGTTCCGCTCCGACGGCCTGACGAAGCTGTTCGCGGGGCTGCAGCGGGATCTGGATGACGAGTACTTCGAGGAGATCGCCTGCCACCTCCGGCAGCTCCGCTTCCGCGCGGGTACTCTCATCAGCGCTGAGCTCGACCGCGACAACAGCGGGATCAACTTCGTGCTGCGGGCCCCCGGCGACGGCCGGCGAGGGTGGCGGGACCGGCTGGGCATCGGGTCCCGCTCGGTCTACTCGTTCACGATCCCGCCCCGCGATGACGCCGGAGCGCAGATACTGTCCGATCTCACCGGCCGCGGGATCAACCTCGTCGCCAATGCCGCCGCCCAGTCCGCCGACCATATCGGCAGCTACTTCACGATGCTGCGCAGCGAGCTCGGCTTCTACGTCGGCTGCCTCAATCTCGCTGACCGGCTTGCCGAGAAGGAGGTGCCGATTGCGATGCCCGACCCGGCGGAGCAGTCGCCTCTCACGTTCTCGTGCACGGACCTGCGCGATGCCTGCCTGGAACTCCAGTCCGGCGGCCCGGTCGTCGGCAACGACGTACAGGCCGACGGAAAGGAACTGATCATCATCACGGGAGCCAACTCAGGGGGAAAGTCGACCTTCCTGCGCAGCGTGGGCGTGGCGCAGCTGATGATGCAATGCGGGCTGTTCGTCACCGCCCGGTCCTACCGGGCGAGCGCAGCGCACGGGATCTTCACCCACTTCATCCGGGAGGAAGACCCCGATATGACGAGCGGGCGGCTGGACGAGGAGCTCAGGCGCATGAGCAAGGTCGCCGGCCGGATCGGGCCGCACTGCCTCATGCTCTTCAACGAGTCCTTCGCCGGGACCAACGAGCGCGAGGGAGCTGAGATCGGGCATCAGGTCGTCCGGGCCCTGCTGGAGGCTAAGATCAGGGTGCTCTTCGTGACGCACAGGTTCGAGTTCGCCGACCGGTTCCGCCGCGAGCGCGCGGACGGCACGCTGTTCCTGAGAGCCGAGCGGAACCCTGACGGCAGCCGGATCTACAAGCTGGTTGTCAAGGACCCGCTCCCAACCAGCTTCGGAGAGGACCTCTATTACCTGCACGGCGGCTGGCTGGAAGAAGACCAGGCCATCTCAGCCGGACGGACGTGTGGCCGGAGAAATGGTCAAGAGTTGTGGACGGCGTGTCCTGATTTGATCACGCGGCGACCTTGATCTCGGCCTCGTCTGGCCGCTCGATGAGCACTCCCTTCTCGAACTTGGCACCGGCCCGGACGAGGGCGA